>Ga0182015_10000022_pt1 | contig 201433 bp, 185 predicted proteins | sample 712P3MmetaG_FD_120478 | JGI IMG/M metagenome (GOLD analysis project Ga0182015, IMG submission 120478) | Permafrost microbial communities from Stordalen Mire, Sweden - 712P3M metaG | ecosystem: Environmental > Terrestrial > Soil > Wetlands > Permafrost | place: Sweden: Stordalen | collected...
AGAAGCGCATCGGATGTTTCCTCACCACAAGTCCAGCTGGATTCCTAAACCTAAGGCCGAACTCTAGCTGTGCAGAATTGAAGGTCGATGGTGCCTACCGGCTGTTCCGGGCGGATGACGGGCAAACCGGAAGATACTGTGTCATCCTTGCTTCTCCGCCCGTCACCCTCGCTTCTCCGCCCCAACTCACCCACGTGTTAAACTATCTCTTCACACAAAATACTTTTCTCTACCACTCCCGCATATGACTTCCGCCGCCACCCGCATTCTCTCCCTGTCCGACGCTCTCCAGCGTTTCGGCCGCGCCCACCGTGGCGCGCAGCGCCTGGTGTTCACCAACGGCTGCTTCGACCTCATTCACCCCGGCCACGTGAAAACCCTGGAAGCCTCTCGCGCCCTCGGCGACGCCTTGATCGTCGGCCTCAACAGTGACGCCAGCGTGCGCCAGCTCAAAGGCCCCGGCCGCCCCATCATCTCCGAACAGGAACGCGCCGAGCTTCTTGCCGCGCTCGAATGCGTCGATGCCGTGGTCATCTATAACGAGCCCACTCCGCGCGAAACCATCGCCGCACTTCTCCCCGATGTCCTGGTCAAAGGTGGCGACTGGCCCGGCGACCAGATCATTGGCCGCGCCGAAGTGGAAGGTGCGGGCGGCCGCGTCGTCTCCATACCTGTCGTCCCCGACTACTCCACCACCGCCATCTTGCATACCATTCGCAATCTCCCGCCCGCCTCGCCCCCGCAATTCTGAACGACGCATGATACTTCCCGCCGTTCGCGAACGTTTGGAAGCCATCCTCCGTCAGCCCGCGGTGGAAGGCGCACTCGCCGCGTTGCGCTCCAATGCCCATCAACTCGCCTTTTCCGGTCTGCACGACGTCGCCAAATGTCTCGTCGCCGCGTATCTCACTCACATGCTGCGCCGCCCGGCTTTCTTCATCACCAGTTCCAATCGCCGCGCCGAAGCACTCGCCGAAACTCTCCGCTTTTTCGCCGGCATTTTCCCCGGCAAAACCGGCGCAGCCAGCGGCCTGGCTGGCGAAGTCGCCACTCTTCCTGCCTTCGACACCCTTCCCTGGGAATCGCAAAGCCCGCACCCCGACATTCTCGAGCGTCGCGCCGCCACCCTCTTTCGCCTCGCCGATGGCCAGATCTCCCTGATTGTCGCGCCCGTTACCGCCGCTCTGTGGCGCTACAACGATCCCTACCTTTATCTATCCCTCGCCCGCACTCTCTCCAAAGACTCCGAAATCCCGCACCAGGAACTGATCGGTCATCTCGCCGCCGTCGGTTACACCCGCACCGAAATGGTCGAGCTTCCCGGCCAATTCGCCGTACGCGGCGGCATCGTCGACTTTTTCTCTCCCGAAGCGCAGCGCCCCGTGCGCGTCGAACTCCTCGGCGACACCGTCGAATCCGTGCGCGAATTTGACGCGCGCACCCAGCGCTCCATCGCCCCGGTAGTACGCACTACTCTGCTTCCCCTGACGGAATGGGCCGTCCCCAGCGCCGAATCCTTCGAACCCACCGCCGCCGCTCCATGGGAAACCCACTCCTTCTTCGGTCCCGCCGGCCAGGAAAAACAAACGTCACTTTTCGAGCTGGCCGAAAGCTCTCTTCGCCCCCTCGTCTTCCTCGATGAGCCGCAATCTCTTCGCGAAGCTGCCGACAAACATCTCGCCACCGCCAAAGAAAACTACGACCGCCACGGCCAGGCCAACGCTCCCGAAGTCTCCGATTTCTTCTGGACCACTGAGCAGTTCACGCAATCGCTGGAAAAAACTTCGCAAGTCCTTCTCGAGCAGCTCGGCCTCAGCGCCGATTCTTTCCAGCGCTTCGAACTTTCCTCTCGCCCCAGCGCCCGCTTCCATGGCGACGTCGTCGCCTGTATGTCCGAAGTAAAATCCCAGCTCGCCGCGGGCGGCACCGTCTTTCTCACCGCCGCCAGCCTTGGCGAGCTTGAGCGTCTCGCCGACGTCTCCCGCGAGTACGAAGTCCCCTACGTCCTCGGCGAATCCGAAGATGCCGCTGCCGGCTTCACCGCCGAAGCCGCCCAGGAATCCGCCACGCTCCTCCTGATCCGCGCTCCGTTTTCCGAAGGTGTCACCTTCCCCGAAGCCCGCGTCACTCTTTTCGGCAACGCCGATCTTTTCGACGTCACTCCTTCCGTCGAACGTCCCAGCCGCAAAATTCGCACTTCCGGTTTCTTCAGCGATTTCGCCGAGCTCAAGCCCGGCGATTTCGTCGTGCACGTCGATCACGGCATCGGCCAGTTCGATGGCCTGCGCCTGATCGAATCCGACGGCCGCCGCGGCGAATTCATGTTGCTCAAATACGCCGACGAAGCCCGTCTCTACGTTCCCCTCGAGCGCATGGATCTGGTCCAGAACTATCGCATCGTCGAAGGCGATCACCCTTCCCTCGATAAGCTCGGCGGCACCGCCTGGAACACCCGCAAAACTCGCGCCCGCAAATCCGTGGAAGACATGGCCGATCAGCTCCTGGCTTTGTATGCCCAGCGCAAAACTGCTCCCGGCTTCAGTTTTTCTCCCGACGGAAATTTTCAGCGCGAGTTTGAAGACGCCTTCGAGTTTGAGGAAACCGCCGACCAGATCACCGCGCTCACCGATATCAAGGGCGACATGGAGCGCGCCGCTCCCATGGACCGCCTGCTATGCGGCGACGTCGGCTACGGCAAAACCGAGGTCGCCATGCGTGCCGCGTTCAAATCTGTCTCCGACAGCAAGCAGGTCGCCGTGCTTTCGCCCACCACCGTGCTGGCCTTTCAACATTTCGAAACCTTCAAGCATCGCTTCGCCGCCTTTCCCGTGCGCATCGACATGCTCAGTCGTTTTCGCAGCGCCGCCGAGCAGAAAAAAACTCTTGCCGACCTCGAAGCGGGAAAAGTCGACATCGTCATCGGCACCCATCGCTTGCTCTCCAAAGACGTCAAATTCCAGGACCTCGGCCTGCTGATCGTTGACGAAGAGCAGCGCTTCGGCGTGGCCCACAAAGAGCGCCTCAAGGAAATGAGCAAAAACGTCGACGCCTTGGCGCTCTCCGCTACGCCCATCCCGCGCACCCTCCACATGTCCCTGGTCGGTCTCCGCGACATGTCCCTCATCGAGACGCCACCACGCGATCGCCTCGCCATCCAGACCGTCGTCGCGCCCTTTCAGGAAGACCTCGTGCAACGTGCCATCGAAACCGAGTTGGCCCGCGAAGGTCAGGTCTACTTCATCCACAATCGTGTCGAGTCCATATATTCTCTTGCCGCGCTCGTTTTCAAACTCGTCCCCAAGGCCCGCGTTGTCGTCGCTCATGGCCAGATGGGCGAAAAAGAACTCGAAGCCGTCATGCTCAAATTCATCCGTGACGAAGCCGACGTCTTGGTGGCCACCACCATCGTCGAAAACGGTCTCGACATCCCGCGCGCCAACACTATCTTGATCAACCGCGCCGATCGCCTCGGTCTCGCCGAACTTTATCAACTTCGCGGCCGCGTTGGCCGCTCCAGCCAGCGCGCGTACGCCTATCTCCTCGTTCCCCCTGAAGAAATTCTCTCCGACATCGCCCGCAAGCGCCTCGCCGCCATGAAAGAGTTCAGCGAACTGGGCGCCGGCTTCCGCATCGCAGCTCTCGATCTCGAATTGCGCGGCGCAGGCAATATGCTTGGCCGCCAGCAGCACGGCCACATCGAAGCCATCGGCTTCGACCTGTACTGCCAGATGCTCGAGCGCGCCGTTTCCAAGCTCAAAGGAGAAGACGTCACTCCCGAGTTGCGCACCACTCTCAACCTCGGCTTCGACGTGCGCATCCCTCCGGAATACATCCCCAGCGAAAATCTCCGCTTGCGCACCTACAAACGCATCTCCTCCATTTCCACCGAGGCTGAAAAGCAGGACGTGCGCAAAGAGCTGGAAGACCGTTTCGGCCCGTTACCCAAATCCGTGGAAAACCTTTTGGAGTACTCCACCCTCAAATCCATGTGCGAGCGTTTGCGCATCTCGTCCGTGGAACGCCAGGGCAGCAAAGTGGCCATTCGTTTTTATCCCGAGACGACTCTCGACCCAGCCAGGCTCGTCTCAGTCGTCCGTTCCCGAAAGGGCATCAAGCTTGATCCCAGCGGCGTTCTCTGGATGGAAATTACCCGCGGCGAATCTGTTCCCGAGTCGCTCAGAAACGTATTGCTCGGTCTTCAGGGCCAGAGCTAAACTGCCAGAATAAACGCCAGAATAAACTGAAGGTGCTAAACTGAATGTGAGGTATGAATGCGTAAATCATTTGTAATTTTGGCCCTTTGCGCCGCGTTGCTATTTCTCGCTACGGTCTCATCGGCGCAGGACAATAACGCCAACTCTCCGCAACCCAAGCCCCCCACTCAGGACCAGTCTCAAGATAAGCCCCAGGACAAACCTCAGGACAACAAGCCCACCCTGGAGCAGGCCCCCATGGCCGCTCCCGAACCTGCTCCCACCCCTGCACTCAAAAAACCTCCCGCTGCCGCAAAACCTGCCGCCAAGGTCGATCCCAACGGCCGCGTAGTCGAAGAAATCATCGCCCGCGTTAACAACGAGATCATCACCCGTTCCGAATACGACAAAGCCCGCGGTGAAGCCGCCGAGGAAGCCAAGCAGGAATGCCAGGCGCATTGCACTCCCGAGCAACTCGAGATCGCCGTCGAAGATCGCCAGAAAAATGCCTTGCGCGACCTGATTGACCAATCCCTTCTTGTCCAGCGTGGCAAGGATATGGGCGTCAGCGTCGAGCCCGACGTCATCAAAAAGCTCGATCAGATTCGCATCCAGAACAATTTGAATAGCATGGAAGATCTGGAAAAGGCCGTCTCCGCTCAGGGCCTCAACTGGGAAGATTTCAAAAACAACATCCGCAACAATATTTTGACCCAGCGCGTCATCAGCTCCGAAGTCGGCTCGCACATCACCATCACTCACGAAGAAATCGAAAAGTACTACAACGAGCACAAAGCCGAGTTCGTTCGCCCTGAACAGGTTGCCCTGCGCTCCATAGAAATCAACACCGAGAAAAAATCTCCGGATGAAATTACTGACCTCAAGAAAAAAGCCGAAACCACTTTGAAGCGCATCAAGGACGGCGAAGATTTCGGCGAAATGGCCAAGCGCTTTTCCGATGGCAGCACCGCCAAGCAAGGCGGCTTCCTGGGCGTCTACAAGCGCGGCGAGCTATCCAAAGAACTGGAAGACACCGTCTTCAAAATGAAACGAAACGATGTCACCGAGGTCATGGACACCAAGCAGGGCTTCCTGATCCTTCAAGTCCTTGAGCACTACGACGAAGGCGAGCAGTCCCTCTCCAAAGTCGAAAATGAAATCACCGACAAGCTCTACAACGCCCGTCTCGAACCCGCCATGCGCGAATACGTGAAAACCCTTCGCGAACAAAGCTACGTGGTCATCAAGCCTGGATTCGAAGACATCGCCGGAGGCGGCAACTCCGAAATTCTGGAAGTCAGCGCTACCCCGGAAGCCTCCAAGAAACCCAAGAAGGGCCGTAAAAAATATGTTCTGTTCGGCAAACGAGTGGACAACGGTGCATGAAATCGCCTTTTGTCACCGAGCTCGGCTCTGAACAAAGCATCACCACTTTTTTCCTCGTCCACGAAAAAGAAATCCGCAACACTCGCGAAGGCAAGTCCTATCTGCGCCTCGAGCTTGGCGACCGTAGCGGCACCATCGAAGCTCGCATGTGGGAACTTTTCGAAACCATCGCCAAAGACATAAATCGCGATGACTTCGTTAAAGTGCAGGCTCGCGTTGAAATCTACCGCAACAAGCCCCAGTTGGCTTTGCAACAGGTTCGCCGCGCACGTCCTGAAGAAATCGACCTCGTCGATTTCCTCCCCCACACCAAAGAAGACGTCGAAAAACTCTATCTTCAGCTTCTCGACTTTGCTCAATCCATCCGCAATCCCTGGCTCAAAGTTCTTGTCGCCGGCATCATCACTGATCCCAAAATCGCTCCGCGCTACAAACGCGCTCCCGCAGCCAAGGTTATGCATCACGCCTACATCGGTGGCTTGCTCGAACACGTGGTCGGCCTCTGCGGCCTCGCGCAGCAACTCGCCGCTCACTATCCCGAGCTGGATGTTGACCTCTTACTCACCGCCGCCATGTTGCACGACGTCGGCAAACTCGATGAGCTTTGCTACGAACGCGCCATCGCCTACACCACCGAGGGCCAGCTCCTCGGCCACATCGTCATGGAGGTCGAAACCGTTTCGCGCGCCATCGACGCCATTCCCGGTTTTCCCGCGCCGCTCAAAACCGTTGTCCAGCACCTGCTCATCAGTCATCACGGCCAATACGAATTTGGCTCCCCCAAGCTCCCCATGATTCGCGAAGCCATGATCTTCCACTACATGGACGACATGGACTCCAAAATCGCCGCCGTTCGCTCCGCTTTCGCCAGCAGCGCCGGCGACGACCAGTGGTCCTCCTACAGCGCCGCACTCGGCCGCAAATTCCTCAAGCTCGACGAATTTCTAGCCCAATCCCCAACCACGCCCGGCGAAGACTGCAAATAGCCTGAGCAGATTTTTCCGCACCAAACTGGTCTCGTTCTGCAGGCTTTTTCTTTAGGAGGCGGGGGCTTAAAGCCCCCTTTTAGGCCGCTGGTAGGCGGGAGCTGAAGCCCCGATCTCCTAAGAAAAGGAAGAAGGCTCAAGTTATTTTTGTGGCGTGGTGTTTGCGGGGCTGAAGCCTGGGCCTGCTAAAGAAAAAGCGGCGGCGCGGACGGGAGTATTACTGGCAGCCCGGCACTGAATCGCATTCAGAGTAACTTCGCTTTCTAATTTCGGTTGCTGAGAGTATGCTGCTGGTGATTCCAGATTTTCCCCGGGGAAGAAGCCACGGCCCCTGTCGCTGCACACCGCAAGGTTATAAACGGTCGAATGCTGGCCGAAGTTTGGCATGCTCGCTTGTCCGTTCTGGACAAGCTTCTTCACGTTAACAAGGCGGGAATACGCACCGCGCTTTTGTTGGTCATGGGAACGGCTGAGTTTGTGGCGGTGCGGCCGACCATCGCGCAGGAAAGTAAGGCTGAGGCTGCGCCGTTGACGGTGGCGATCGAATATTCCTCCGCGCCGAGTTCCGAGTGCAAAGCTGGAGACGGGGTAGTGGTGCGGCTGCATTACACGGGAACGCAACCGCTGCGCGGATACCTGGTCAAGGTTAGCTTTGGCGAGTCGCAGACCGGCAAGGTTACGCAGGTGCAATTCCTGCGAGAGGCTCGGCAGCCGGACGAGCCCATGATTGCCAGCGGCGCGGAGTGGACGCGCAGCGTTTGCACGATGGCGAAGAAGGTTTTGCGGGATCCGGGAACGGTCACAGCGAATGTTGATGTGTTGAAATTTGCGGACAATTCAATTTGGGGACCGATGGAGCTGCGTGTCTCGCACGAACTGATCGGAATGCTGGATGGCATGGATTTTATTTTCAAAGAGAGCGAACTGCAGCGCTTTGTGTCGCCAATTCTGCCCGAGAAGGGGCCAGCACCGGCGGAAGATGTACGAACGCAGACGATCGGGCCGTTGAAGATCGAGACGGGCTTGTGGCGAGACGAGCGTGGAGTAGACATGGTCGCGGCGGAAGTGACGAATGTGAGCGACAAGCCGATTCGTGGCTATCGTTATGTGACTTCTTTTTTTAATTCTGCCACGGGTGCGGTAATTCGTCAGGCCGCCACGAAAGAGCTTGAAACGCACGGCAACCCAAGTGATTTTCTGGCGCCCGGAGCGTCCTGGATTGCCGACCCGCGAAAATTTTCGCATCTGGCGGATGGGACGCTGGCCAGTTACAAGATCAATGTGGATCTGGTGGTATTTGCGGACGGCTCCACATTTGGACCGATCAAGTCTGCGGAGTCTGAAGAGGTCCTGGGAATGATTCAGGGCATCGATGATGCCGTGCGGATCAACCAGAAAGTTTCAACAAACGTTGTCAGCAAAGTCGAAGAGCGCTGAAGGCGGGCGGCGCGCACACCCTAAAAATTTAGCCCGCGCCCCGCCGCAAACGGGGCATTAGCCCCTGAAGCCACCTTCACCGTCCCTCACTCCCGGTACAAATCCCCCGCCAAATATTTGAATCCCGTATCCACCGCGACCGTTGCCACGGTACTCCCCGGCCCCAATTCCTTTGCCAACTCCAGCGCCGCAGCCACATTCAGACCCGAGGACGTCCCCGCGAATATCCCCTCCTCCTTAGCCAGCCGCCGCGCCATCTCCCGTGCGGCTCCTTCTTCCACGGTGCGCACTTCGTCGTACAGCTCGTCCCTCAGGTGCGGCGGCCGGAAGCCCGCCGCGATTCCCTCCACCTGGTGTGGACCTCCTTTTCCCGTCGTAAGCACTGGAGAAGAAGCCGGCTCCAGCGCCACGATGCGCGCTGTGCACCCAGCTTCTTTCAGCGCGCGCGACACGCCCATGAGCATCCCCGCCGTCCCCACTCCACCGCAAAACGCGGTGATCTTCCCGCCCGCCTGCTCCACCAGCTCCTTGCCGATCCCCATGTAAGCCACAAGCGCATCCGCATTGTTGAATTGATTTGCATAAAACGTGCCCGGCTCCTGTGCCAGTTCTTCCGCGCGTCGTTTCATCTTTTGGTAAAGCTCCGGCACAAGTTTCCCGCCTTCGGCATGAAAAATCTCCAACTCCCCGCCAAAAAGTCGCATCGTCCGCAGTTTTTCGTCCGAAAACCCATCTGAGGAAATCGGCTTAAACCGGTAGCCTTTGATCGCGCAAACCATTGCCAGCGACGACCCCGTGCTTCCTCCCGTCCACTCCACCACCCGCATCCCCGGTCTCAGCTCCCCGCGCGCCTCCGCCCCTTCAATCATCGCCAGCGCCATCCGATCTTTGTACGACCCCGTCGGGTTGTAGTATTCCAATTTCACCAGCACCTCAGCCATGGAAGCCGATACCAGCTTCCGCAGCCGAACCACCGGCGTATTTCCAATCGCCTCCAAAACGGAATCTCGAATTTGCGTCGTCTCCGCCACGATTTTTCTCCTCCACGCCTCTTTCCCATAAGTTCTAACGCGTTCCAACAAGTGCGTCTATCCGAAAAGCCCATCTCAAACAATTGCGTCTTTTCCGATCTATCCGCTTCAACTTGTCATTTGAAACGAGCTTTACTTTCTGTTTGAATACCACCGACAGGAGGGACGATGAAGATATACAACGTCATAGGCTATCTGATTATTTTGCTATACGTGCTGGCTTGTATGTACTTCGCGCCAACCCATTTGGGACCTTGGATGGGTGTGTTGATCGGGGGAATTTATTTCATCACTTGCTGGTTTCTTGGCGGCTTGTATTTGGCCGATATTCTTCATTTGGGCATCGCTCATCGTTCGCTCGACTATAAAGAATGGTTCATGAAATCCGTCACCGTCGTGAACAACCTCTTCGGCCTCTACGTCGATCCCATCGCCTGGGTCAATCGCCATCGATTGCATCACATTCACGCCGACCATCCTGGCGACCCCAATAAACTGGATGGCGATGGCTTTTGGCGGACTCTATATCTCTGCTTGTTGCCCTATCGCTGCAAAGAAAATATGGCCACCGACCAGATTTTAAAGTCCCGCGTTTTCCGGATCGTTGCCCACCCCGTATTTGCCATCCTCGCGCAAGCCTTCAGTTTTTATCTTTTATGGAAGTTGGTTGGGGATCTGAAATTTGCCGTTGTGATGTGGCTCGGCATGCGAATTTTCGCAGCCTGGGTAAATATGATCCAAAACTATTGGACCCACACCCGAGCATTTGGATACCGCCGGTATCACGATGAAGAAGACAACGCCATGAACATTGGTGAGTGGCTGCCGGTGACCGCCACTTTCAGCGCTTGCCTGCAAAATAACCATCACCACTATCCCCGTCTTTTGCGGCTAAGCCACGACAGATCTGAATATGACTTTGGATTTATTACCGTAAAAATTATGAAATATCTTGGCTTGGTGAAAGCCACCGCCAGGGGCGCGGACTTACCTAAGGACGTTCCATTAGGCGCGCTGGATTTTTAGAGGCTCTTTTTCCTTCTCGTGAACGGCGCGATCGTTTGCCTTAAAAACCCGCGCGAAATTTCCTCACCATCCAAGCCGTACACTTGCGGCCATTCATCAGGAAAGTGATACGTTCCAAAAAGTTTATCTATCCACGGAAAATGAATGGCAAAGTTCTTGTCGATGCCTTCTTTTTGCGAGGTGTGGTGCCAGTGATGATATCTGGGCATAACCAGATATTTCTCCAGCCATTTCGCGTTGGGACCAAAATTGCAATGCGTCCACGTTGCGTGCAGAGTCACAAAAATCAAGTACGCCAGAATGATCGATTGCGAAAATCCCAGCATGAGCGGAACAAGAATGAATCCCCGCACCAATGTGTCGTCTACAAAGTGCGAGCGTGAGCCCGCGATCCAGTCCAGCGCCTTCGAAGAATGATGTACCGCGTGAAAACGCCACAAAAACGGCACTTTATGCAAAGCCAGGTGAATGAAATATTCCGCCACGTCCGCCACCACAACCGCCAGAAAGAATTGCAAAATCCACGGTATTCGAGCGATCGCTTGTTGCACCACCGGAATACCCAGATACTTGGTGGCCTGCGTAGCCGGCAACAACACCAGAAAAGATAAAATTTGCAGCGGCAGATGCGTGGACATGAAATAAACCACATCCAAAGTCCACTCGTTCCGGAATGTTCCTTGTTTCGGATATTGCGGCCAGAGTCTTTCGAGTGGCACGTAAATCAGCGCCATCAACAACAAATCGAGCAAAAACCAGTCCAGGCCGATTGCCAATCCGCCGTGCAAGTCCCCGTTAATCTGTACGCTTGATCCCCCCAATGCCGTCGCCGCGATGGCCAGCAACATCCCCGTCAAGGCCAGAATCTTTTTCTTGCGCATAATCGAAGAAATGACCCCAAATAAAATCGCCCCCACGATGAGGCCTTGGATTAACAAGCGCATAACATGCATCGGATAATGAGGACGCAGTTCAGGAGAGCTGAGTAGCTGAGGAAAATGGAGGCACAAAACTCCTCCAAGTGAAAGAAATCCAAAAAACGCCGACAACAGCCCGCTCCACCAACCGGTCCCGAAGCCGGTAGAGTCGGCATCGCCAAACAATTCGTTTATCTTTTGCTCAATCACGATTTCGCCCAGTTTACACCCGACCCCGGCAACCTATCAGCGACGTGTCGGAACGTAAACCACTACACGGATAAAATGGGCTCCAAAATCGCCGCCACTCGCTCGCTTTTTAGGAGGCGGGGGCTTGAAGCCCCCGCATTCGCATCCGGGCCCTGCGGGCCTTAGCGCCTGAAGCCGAGCCTCACACGACAAAAACATTACGGCGCGAGCGGCCTGTAAATCAGACCAATGACGATCCCCACGACCGTCCACTGCACAAAATAAGCCGCCGCCTGTCCCAGCGCCAGTTTCAACCCGATATTCAGGTTCACATAATTGTGCAGCACAAATGCGCAAACCACGAAAATCCCAATGAGAACGCCGAAGCGCGCCCCGTCCGCAATCCCCGATCCACCACGATGCATCATCGCGAAAATTATCGCGGCCACCAGAATCGACAGGAAAGTTGCCACCAAACCCACCGGCATTACACTCATCATTTCGTCCTTAGGTCGGAATACCGCCGGGTATTTGTGGCCTTCCTTGATCAGCCCTGGTGCCAGCCAAAACAGTAAGAAACCAAAGGCAAACGACGCGACCGTGCCGCCAAGCGCTGCTAGCCCGAGACTTAAATAGTTCATCTGTACCCCTTTTACCGATTGCGGTTCAAAATCACAGTCGGCTCGGCAGGACTGTTGTGCTCTCCAAGCCGCATGAACACGAACGTTGGCGCGATCATATAACTGCTTACTCAGAGTTCAAAAAGGAAAGGTGGGCTCCAAACCGAACCGCTGCCTCCAACCTCCAGTAGTTTCAAGTTCCGTCCCTTGGCAGTACAATCCACCCGCATGGCCCCCAGCCCCAAGCTCGACGAGTTCATCGAACGCGCTCGTTCCACCGGTGCTGCCGATCAGACCATTGTCGGGATTTTGACCTCTCGCGGTTGGCCCGAAAAAGAAATCTACGAATCCTTAGCTGCTCACTACGAAAAACAAACCGGCGTCGAAATTCCTCATCGCGAAAGTTCCGCAACGCCCGCAAAAGACGCTTTCTTTTATTTGCTCGCCTTCTCCACGCTGACCACTTGGACCATTTGCTTAGGTTCTCTGGCTTTCGATCTCATCGACCGTTTCTTGCAGGACACTCTGTTCCCGACAGAAATCTACGGCACCTACAACGCCTCGGGTTCCTTGGCGTGCGTCCTGGTCTCCTACCCCATCTACCTGCTTCTCACCCGCGCCATCATTAAGCAGGTCCGCGCCCATCCGGAAAAGCTGAACTCTCCGGTGCGCAAGTGGCTCACCTACATCGCCCTGGTCTTCGCCGCGGGCGTGTTCATCGGCGATTTGATCACCACCCTCTCCTACTATCTGCGCGGCGAAATCACTTCGCGCTTCCTGCTCAAAGCGCTCGTCGTTTTAATAATTTCCGGCGCCGTTTTCCTCTACTATTTCTGGGACCTCCGTAAGTCCCCTGATTCGCTCCCTCAAACCAGGCCCGGCATCGACACCTGGGCCGCCCTCCTCGCCACCGTCGGCGTACTCGCGCTCGTAATTTGGGGATTTACTTCTCTCGGACCTCCCAGCTCGCAACGCACCATGCGCGCCGACCGCAAACGCGTCCAGGATTTATATCAGTTGAGCGCTCAGATAAATCTGTATTGGAAGGCCAAAAATAAATTGCCCGATAGCATTGACGAAGTTCAGGGTCCCGTCCCGTCCACAGCCGATCCGATCACCCGTGCTCCCTATGAATATCTCGCCCGGGAAGGCAGCCACTACGACCTCTGCGCCACCTTTTATCTGGACAGCAAGCACCAGGTCCGCCCCTATCCCGCCGCGGCAGGTGCCCGTGTCTGGGCTCATCCCCCTGGACATCATTGTTTCTCCCTCGACGCCACCATAACCGTCGAAAATCCCTACAGCTACTATCCCGAATAAAATTTACCGCTTTCGGGCGAGTATCTCGTACTCCCCTTGGAAGGGAACCGGATCGTAGAGCGGCAGAGTGCGATTCAAATAGCTGCGGAATCCGCCGTCAGCTTGGGCCTCGAGAGCTTTATAAAACGGGCTCAATACGATGACATCTCCTTGCTTATGGCTGTAAAACCCCAACCGGAAATCGTCTAAAATCGTTCGTTCCGTATGTAAGGACCAAAACAATGCGGACGTTCCGATGATCAGGTCGTTTGCCCCGGTATTCATGCGAATCACGGAAATCGTGGGCAAGTACATGTTCTGATAGGTGTTCTCCCTGATGCGATACCAGACCCCACCCGCCTGAAGGCAGACCAGTCCCGCGGCTACCCCAACCGCCACCCACTTGGCGATTCCTCGCCGCTCCATCGCCGACCACAATACGAGCGCAGTAATGATCGCCAATAATGGCGTGATATGAATAAGGTAGTAAGACATTTTGTTTCCATCCACGAATGTCATCATGAAAAACGCTATAGCGATGAGTGTCAGGATGCAGCGGCCCACCGCAGAGTGCCGAATGGATCGCGAGGCTATCGCCACAACTAGAGCCATTAGGTAGGCCGAAAGCACCAGGCCCTTCAGCCGATTTACAAAAGACCGCGCCCCTGCCAGTCCAAATGGGTGCGCATAGCGCTCCGTGATCTCCGCCCCTATCGCCTTGAGCGGATTCTTCAGCGGATGCTGCAGGCTTCCATTTGAATTGCCTGACTCTTGAACATTGCCGAGGAATTGAATCTTAAAATCCTGAGGGTCTTGCGCAATAAACGCTCCCCAACCTGCTGCTCCGATAATATACGGCAAGCAAGCAAGAGCTACGGTGCGCGGCCGGAGACGCTTTAGGTCCAGCCCTACGGTAATAAACAACAAACCCACAAACCAGATCACTCCATTAGGGTGCGTCAAACCGCTGGCCATTACGCATGTTTGCGAAACGACAACGGCTGCTGCCAGGCTCCGATCGCGCAGTAAGACATAACTGGCGATACCGCTCAAGCCCAACGCCATGCACATCGCGTCCATTCGTCCATCCGAAGATCCCAGCAGAAAAAAATAATCGAAAGACACCAGAGCAATCGCCAGCAGCCCAATATCCGCACTCCCAGTCAGCTTCCATACCAGCGCGAACGTGCTTAAGATCGCTAAAAGACCGAAAGCGATCGACACCGACCTCACAGTCAACAAACTGAAGCCGAACACTTTGACCACCGCGGCGTTAACCACAAAGGACAACGGTGGTTCCCAATAGAAGTGACGCCGCATGCCTGCACGCCACGTTCCGGCACCTTCCAGAACGTCGGTGGCCAGTGACCCGGTTTCCGCTAGGTGGAATGTCGCAGTCCCGAACCACGACTCATCTTCCCAGGGCTCCTTAGTTTGTGCGCTCCGCACTGCCAGCAAGAGGAAGCCAAACAGGATAAGAACAGCAATGGAATATCGCATCTCGTAACATCACCGAACTTGTTTCCAAGCGGCCTCGATCACCTGCTTGGCAGCCAAGAAAAAATCGCCCCACATCATTTGTAGCCGGGAGCGGACCGAGAGTAGCAACGCAAGCTCAACCATGTAAAGTTTTCGTCTGCACGCAACCGCCGAACCTCGCTTCGACCTATAAATCGCTCCGTTTTCGCTGCTTCACACAACACCACCCTTGCCACTCCGCCCACCCGCCTCTAAACTGATTTTAGTGCTTCCCGCATCCTTCAAAATTCGCGACCTGACCATCGCCCCCGCCGCCGTCCTGGCGCCCATGGCCGGTGTCACCGACACCCTCTTTCGCCGCGTCATTCGCGGCCTCGGTGGCTGCGGTCTGCTCATGACCGAGTTCACTTCTTCCGAAGGCATCACGCGCAGCGCCGCCAAAACTCTGCGCTATCTTTATTTTCAGGAAGACGAGCATCCCATCACCGCGCAGCTTTTCGGCGCCAAGCCCGATGTCATGGCCAACGCTGCCAAAATGGTGGAAGACCTCGGCTACGACGCCGTCGACATCAATCTCGGCTGCCCTGCCAAAAAAGTCGTCAAGTGCGGCGGCTCCGGCCTTCTCCGCGACCTCGATCTGCTCGGCGAAATTTTTCACGTTGTGCGCGCCGCCGTGCGTATCCCGCTCACCATCAAACTCCGCGCCGGCTGGGATGAAAATTCCATCGTCGCCGTCGACGTCGCCAAGATGGCCGAATCCATCGGCGTCGAAGGCGTTGCCGTCCATCCCCGTACTCGCGCCCAGGGTTATACCGGCCGCGCCGACTGGGATCTCATCGCCCGCGTCAAGCAAGCCGTAAAAATGCCCGTCATCGGCAACGGCGATATCAATTCGCCGGAAGACGCCGCGCGCATGGTGGGTGAAACTGGTTGCGATGCGGTCATGATCGGCCGCGCCGCCGCCACCAATCCCTGGATTTTTTTGCAGATGCAGCAATTCTCTCTCACCGGCCGCTACGACCATCCCACCGATGAAGACCGCCACCGTTTACTTTCCGGATACTACCGCCAGATTACCGCTGCGAATTTGCCCGATGGCGTGGGCAAAATGAAGCAATTCGCTTGCTGGTTTACCCACGGCGTAGTGAATGGCACCGAGCTTCGCCGCATCGTTCACGCGGCGCGCACCCCTGGCGAAGTGCTCGACAGCGTGGAAAAGTTTTTCGCCACGCGTGCTATTGCGCCGGTAAACGCGTCGGTAGTCGCGCCCGCAGTCGCGGTGCCCGTTACCGCCGAGGAGGAGGACGCAGCTCATGGTTCCGCTCAGTTCGTCCAGTTCCAAGCAACGCTCGGAACGTAGGATCGCTGTTCGCCTGCCCCTCAAAGTCAGCGGCCGCGACAGTCGCGGTATGACTTTCGAAGAACAAACTTCCAGCGAGAATCTCTGCCGCAACGGCGCCGCGTTCGTCACCCGCTTCGATCTGCCCATCGGGTGCGACCTGGAAATCCGCATCCCCTATTCGCAAAGCCCTGCCCGCCGCAATCAGATCGACCGACGCAACGAAACCGACTTCGCCACCCGCGGCCGCGTCGTGCACATCGCCCATCTCGGTAACGGCGAATCCGCAGACGCTTCCCCCGCCCCATCAACCGAAAAAATCATCGGCGTCCAGTTCACCGGCCCACGCTTCCGCCGCGTCTTCCGCTCCGAATCCGCCGCCTAACTCTCAACGCAGCCCATCTGGGTTTGCCCCTATCAATCGTCATCGCAACCGAAGCGAGCCGACGCATTTTCCCTCAACCAAAGCAAGCCGATCTCTTCCCCTCAACGAACCCACACCTGTCTTCTTTTGGAGGCTTTTTCTTTAGGAGGCGGGGGCTTCAGCCCCCGCGTTAACGCCGCGACGCAAACGGGGCTTTTGGCCCCTGAAGCAACCAAGCCTCCCACCATGAATGAATCCCATTCCAGGTTCCGCGCCCACAAACCGTCACTCTACTTCCGTCTCATCATTCTTCCCCAACGCCTCCAACAACAACCCATACGCCGCCCGCCTCGTAATCCCACGTTCCTTCGCCGCCAATTTCAAAGCGTCCTTGCGATCCAGTTTCGCCTGCCGTATAAGCTCATCCACTCGCTCTGACAAACTCTGCGTGGAATCCACATTCGCGCGCGCCTCTGCCGCATCCTCCGGCCCAATCAACAACGTAATCTCTCCACGCGCCGGCCGTTCTTCCAGCGACGCACTCAACTCCGAAAGTTTCCCGCGCCGAAACTCTTCATGCAGCTTGGTAACTTCGCGCGCCAGGCACGCCGGCCGGTCCCCCAGAATTTCCCGCGCATCCGCAATCGACTCCGCCACCCGATGCGGCACCTCATAAAATATGATCGTCCGGTTCTCGATGCGTAGCCGCTCCAGCGCTCGCCTCCTTTCTCCGCTCCGCGAAGGCAAAAATCCCACAAACAAAAACTCCTCGTTCGGCAATCCCGAAGCTGAAAGGGAAGCCAGCAGCGCCGACGGCCCCGGTATGGGCACCACTGGAATCTGGTGCCGCAGGCACATCGCCACCAACCGGTGCCCCGGATCGGAAACCAGCGGCATCCCCGCATCCGACACCAGCGCAATCTTTGCGCCCTGCTCCAGCGCCACCACCAGTTCCGGCGCTCGTGTCATCTCGTTATGTTCGTGATAGCTGACCAGCGGTTTTTCGATGTGGTAATGATTCAGCAGCTTGGAACTGTGCCGCGTATCCTCACACGCAATCTGATCCACTTCCCGCAGAATGCGCAGCGCCCGCAGCGTGATGTCTTCAAGATTGCCGATGGGCGTCCCCACCAGGTACAAACAACCCGCCCTACTCAGCGTCGCTTTAATTTCGCCGGTCTCGTCACCAACACCGGCCGCGTCCGCCCCGTCACCCTCAACCGCCGCCGGCTCTTCTACAACTCGCCTGCCTCGATTGTCCGCTTTCGAAAATCCTCTCTTCGAAAATCGCCCCTTTTTGCTGCTCATGGCTTCGAGTCTACCACCCCTCCGGAACCGTCACGCCGTGCCAGTTATCGTGCGTGTTATAATGCGGTATTCATCCTTAATCGAGGAGACCCTCAGTGCCGTTGTACGAGTATGCCTGCCAGAAATGTGGCCGCCACACTGACAAGATCGAGCCCGTCGCCGGTCCTCACCTCAAGAAGTGTCCCCACTGCGGCGGCAAAGTGGAGTCCGTCATCACCGCTCCTGCCATCAAATTCAAGGGCTCCGGCTGGTACGTAAACGATTACGCCGCCAAAACCAGTTCAGGCGAATCAAAAAAGTCTGACGGCTCCTCCAGCGAATCCAAAGACTCTAAAGACTCCAAAGATTCCAGGGATTCCGGCTCGAAAGATTCCGGCGCCAAAGACAGCTCCAAGGAATCCAGTTCCAAAGATTCCTCCAGCAAAGAAACCAGCTCCAAAGAAATCTCCAAGGACTCCAAAGAGAAAAAATCCCCCGCCAAAAAAGATTAAAAGATGTTTTAGTTAAAATTGTTTCGGTACCCTGACGCTGTCTTTGCGTCTGGGCATTTTCTGAAGGTTCCCGGCAAAAAACTAACCTCTCAAACGATCCAGCTCTTCGAACCTCTGACTTACGCCTCTAATCTCGCTACAGCTCCAGCCCCTTCAAATACTCTCTAAATCCCGCACCCAGCTCCTCGTTCTGCAGCGCCAGCTCCACCGTCGCAATCAAAAATCCCAGCTTGTCTCCCGCATCATAAGAAATTCCGTCGTAGATGTACGCCCACAAACCAATTTCCTGCGCCAGAAGCCGCAACCCATCCGTAAGCTGAATTTCTCCGCCCGACCCCGGCTTGGTCCGCGCCAGGCAATCAAAAATCTCCGGCGGCAGCACGTAGCGCCCCGTCACCGCCAGATTCGAAGGCGCATCTTCCGGCTTCGGCTTTTCCACCAAATCTTTTATCCGCAGTAGCCGCGCCCCGAACGGCGGTTGCGGCGCCGGCTCCGCATCCACAATCCCGTAGAGATGCGTTCTGTTCTTCGGCACCTCCTCCACCGCGATCGCTCCCACGCCTGTAGCTTCGTACACTTCCACCAGTTGCTTCGTCGCTGGATTTTTTCCCGGAATCAGCACGTCGCCCAGGAGCACCGCAAACGGCTCATCTCCCACTAGGTCCCGCGCCACCAGCACCGCGTGCCCCAGCCCCAGCGGCTCTTTCTGCCGCGTGTAGCTGATCTGCACCATGTCGCTGATGCTGCGCACCATCTCTACCTGTTCGGTCTTGCCTTTTTCCTCCAGGAAGTGTTCCAGCAGCGGCGAAGAATCAAAGTGATCTTCAATCGAACTTTTCCCGCGCCCCGTCACAATAATGATGTGCTCGATCCCCGACGCCACGCACTCTTCCACCACGTACTGAATCTGCGGCTTGTCCACCACCGTCAGCATTTCTTTCGGCTGCGCTTTGGTTGCCGGCAAAAACCGCGTCCCCAATCCCGCGGCAGGCAAAACCGCCTTGCGCACTTTCTGATGCTTCTGAGTCCCACTCCCACCAGTTTTTTCAGTCGTCATAAAGGTGTCGATAGATTATGTGCGGCTAGTCGGTACGCGATTTTCTGATACGGCGAATTGCAATTGATCCACTCAACCTTCAAACGCAAATAAAAATCCGCTCCATCGAATCGCGTTCGACAGTATCGGTTGCCCGCCGGATTTGTCAATCCGCCCCTCACTGTAGAAGAATGGAATCTCAACACGCAAACGCGCATGTCCATAAAAATTCTCGGCATCGAATCTTCCTGTGACGAAACCGCCGCCGCCGTGGTCTTTGACGGCCTCGACGTCTTATCCAACGTCGTCGCCTCCCAGATCGACATTCACAAAAAATATGGCGGCGTCGTCCCGGAATTGGCTTCCCGCGAACATCTTCGCCAGATCGTTCCGGTCGTTCGCGAAGCCCTTTCGCAAGCCGGCATGCAGTTGCGCGAACTCGACGCCATTGCCGTCACGCAGGGTCCTGGCCTCGTGGGCGCGCTGCTCGTCGGCATCACCTACGGAAAAACTCTTGCCGCCGCGCTGCAAAAACCGCTCATCCCCGTGAATCACCTCGAAGGCCACGTCCACGCCGTCTTCCTCGAAGCCCATCGCGCCCATCGCGCACCAAAATTTCCCGCCGTCTGCCTCATCGTTTCCGGCGGCCACACCGTGCTCTACGAAGTTTCCGCGCCCGATGACTCCGGCCTTTTCCGCTACCGCAAAATCGGACAAACCCGCGACGATGCCGCCGGCGAAGCCTACGACAAAGTCGCCAAGCTTCTCGCCCTGGGCTATCCCGGCGGACCGATCCTCGATCGCTTGGCTGCTGCGAACGCTACAAGCGCCGCGCAACTCGCTGCCACCGGCCACGCAATCACCACCACAAACGTCACTCCGCCCCCGGTAAAATTCGGCCTCACAAAAACACGCGGCAACCCTCTCGACTTCAGTTTCAGCGGACTAAAAACCGCCGTCCTCTATCATCTTCGCGAGCATCCCGAATACTCCGCGCAAATTACTTCCCGCGAAGCATCTCTCGCTCGCGGCGAAAACTCCTACGACGCTTTGCTCCCGATATGCGATGCACAAACTCTCGCCCTCATCTGCGAATTTCAGCGCTCCGTCGTACGGACTCTCATCGATCGCACCATGGCCGCCGCCGAACTCATCTCCGCCGAATCCATCCTCGTTTCCGGCGGCGTTGCCGCCAACAGCGAACTTCGCTCCGAATTTGAAAAACGCTCCACCGCCGCCGGCCTCGAAGTATTTTTCCCCAGTCGCGCCCTCTCCACCGACAACGCCGCCATGATCGCTGCCGCCGCCTACCCGCGTTTCCGCGCCGCTCAATTTGCCTCCACCTCGCTGGAACCCAACCCCTCCCTCGCCCTCACTTAAATCTGCTTCTCCATCGCCTCGTGACGATCCGTGATAGCATCCGCCTTGCAAACAAGTCACGTTCATTGACTGTCTTGGGCAACCTCGACCACACCATAGACACAGCTTTTCGCCGTGCCCAGGCCGTCCCTGGCTTCATGGTCAACAACGAAGTTCGTTTTCTCGCCACCCTCGCCGCCTGCACTCCCGCTCACGGTTCCATCGTCGAAATCGGCAGTTTCAAAGGAAAATCTACCGTAGCGCTCGCCACCGCCTCCGCCATTTGCCACTCAGGCCCGGTAGTAGCCATCGATCCTCACCTCGGCCTCGGCTATTACGACCCAAACTCCCCCCATCGCTCTCCCACCTTCGATGCATTTCTGGTCACCCTCAAGTCCGCTGGCGTGGACCAAAACGTCGAGCCTCACCGCGCATTTTCACGCGACGTAGCCAAAACCTGGAAACGCCCCATTCGTTTGCTGTGGATTGATGGAGACCACACCTACAACGGCTGCAAGGAAGACTTCGACATGTTCTCCCCGTTTCTTTCAGAAGGAGCCGTCGTCGCGTTCCACGACTCATTGAATAACTTCGACGGCCCCATTCGCGTCTTCGTCGAAGACGTTTTGCGCTCCGACCGTTTCGGCCCTAGCGGATTTGTCCATTCCATCGCCTGGAGCCAATACCGGCCCGCTGACGGCGCACTTTACCGCGAAGCGCGCGCGCAACTCGCCCGAGGCGCCGCAAAACTCATCCCCTACGTCGCAGGCCCGCAGCCGCTCACCGGCCTGCGCAAAATCCTCTACAAACTCACCCGCTCGCGCGTCCCCAGAAAACTCATCTCTCCCGCCGCATGGCTGAAATTGGTCTCCCCCGCCGCCCCCGCTCACGATCCTTCAATAGCCCCCGACGCCGCTTCGGAACCTCGCCGATCCCCGGAACCCCACGTCCCTTGATTCGGCCCACCTGAACTCCATAAACATGAACTCATTCGAACGGTGTCGATAACCGGCTCGCCCAGCGTTTGAACGCATAGCGGTGCTTCACGCATGCATTTGTAAAATAGGGACTTCGTGCGTTGACCCTGAAGTCGCCACTCCACCACCGCTTCCTCCGTTCGAACGACGATTGTGTTTCACGTGAAACAAACTTTCTCCATAGCCGCTCAACTCAAAAATGCTGTTTCACGTGGAACCATATAACCGCACTTGTACTATTACTACTAAAGAAACATAGTACAAAATGTTCGTTTCACGTGAAACATACCCGCGCACGGCCCCTCAAATTGAAAAAAACCACGTTCCACGTGAAACCACCTCTCTCCCCCGTCTTCAATTGTCAGCGGCCCGACAATTTGTACAATTGTCGACATACCGACAATTAAACAAATGTCGCCCCTTCGACAATTCGCACCACTGTCGCCCCTTCGACAATCATGCAAATGTCGACATGCCGACAATTAAACAACCGCCCCCTCTACCTCACGCAAAGGGTCCCGCCCGCGGATATCAAGTTTCTGCTTCTCACCCGGTCGCCCACACCCCACCGCCGTTCGAACGGCGACACCACCACAAAAACCCCGACCCGCGAAACTCCTCCGCCCTCATGTAGAATCACCCACTCATGCGCATCGCCATCGACAGCGGCGGCACCTTCACCGATTGCCTCTTCCTGCATCGCGGCCAATTACAAATTATAAAAGTCGCCTCACGCCCCGATGCCCCCGCCGAAGCCATCGCGGAAGCCGTCGAGTCCGCTCTCGCCCAGACACGAACTTCACCTACCGAAACAAGAGCGCCTCTCGATCTCGTCTGTGGCACCACCGTCGGCACCAACGCCTTGCTCGAAAGACGCGGCGGCCGCGTAGCCCTGGTCACCACCGCCGGATTTGAAGACGTCATCGAAATCGGCAGGCAGGCGCGTCCCAAACTCTACGATCTGTTCGTACAAAAACCCGCGCCACCAGTCCCCTCCGCTCTCCGCTTCGGAGTGAAAGAACGGCTCGCCGCGGATGGTTCTACCGTTCAGCCACTGACCGCCAATCAAATCGCTCGCGTCGCGCGCGCCATCAAAAAAGCAAACCCCGATTCCGTCGCGCTCTGTTTTCTCTTTTCCTTTCGCAACGCCGCACACGAAAAGCGTATCGCCTCTCGCTTGCGCTCGGCAGGCTTCGCCGTTTCCGTCTCGCATGAAATTCTCCCCGAGTTCCGCGAATACGAGCGCACCAGCACCACCGTCATCAATGCCTACCTCGTTCCGGTAATGAGCGGCTATCTCCGCGACACTTCCGTCCGCATCGCTAAGCTCTCCCGCGATAAAACAAAAAACCAATCCACAACGAACCATTCGCGCTCCTCCGTTCCTCCGCGCGTGCGCATCATGCAATCCAACGGCGGAATCATTTCTGCCGACGAAGCGGCGCGCGAACCGGTGCGCACCATTCTTTCCGGCCCGGCCGGTGGCGTAATCGGCGCAACGCACGCCGCCACGCTTGCAGGCATTGAAAAAAGCATCAGCTTCGATATGGGCGGCACTTCCACCGACGTAGCGTTGCTCAGCGGCGAGCTGCGCAGCACCAGCGAAGCCATTTCCGCCGGACTGCCCGTCGCCGTGCCCATGCTCGAAATTCACACCGTTGGCGCAGGCGGAGGGTCCATCGCGCGCTTCGATGAAGGTGGCGCGCTGCGCGTTGGCCCGGAAAGCGCCGGCGCCGTTCCCGGACCGATCTGCTACGGACGCGGCAGCAAACCGACCGTAACCGACGCGCACGCCGTGCTGGGCCATCTCGGAACCGGCGGCTTGCTTGGCGGAGCGTTTTCCATCGACATCGCTCGCGCCCGCGCCCACCTGCAAGCCGAAATAAAAAACACTCCTCGCAGCTTCAAGAGTTGTAGTTTCAAAAGTGTCGAAGCTTTTGCCGAGGGCATTCTCGCCGTTGCCAATGCCGTGATGGAAAAAGCCATCCGCGTCATTTCCGTGGAGCGCGGCCACGATCCACGCGACTATTCGCTCATCGCTTTTGGCGGCGCGGGTGGATTGCACGCCTGCGATCTCACTGCTGCGCTGGAAATGCGCGAGGTGTTGATCCCGGTTTTTCCTGGAGGATTATCTGCTCTGGGAATTCTTCGCGCCGACGTTGTGAAAGAACTGTCGCGTACCGTGCTGCTGCCCGCACAGGAATTGCAGCAACACCCCCATCGTTTGCGATCGTTGATTGTTCCGCTGGAAAATCAAGCCGCGCAGGTATTACGCACCGAAGGCTTCGCGCGCGCCGCGATGCGTTTTCACCACAGTCTGGACATGCGCTATCTCGGTCAGGCCTACGATTTGAGTGTTCCCGTGTCTGAAAATGTTGTAGAAGCATTTCACCGCGCGCATGAACAGCGCTACGGCTATCACGATAAAAATAAAAATGTCGAAATCGTGAACGTTCGCTGCCGCGCCACGGGTCTTACCGAAAAGCCGCCGGCAACAAAAATCCCGTCACGCCGTCGCGGCGCGCCCGCGCTTCCTTCGCAAACTCTGCAACTTGTCTTCCTCGGACGTCCGCAAAAATCGCGCCTGTATCATCGCGGCGATTTGCGTGCTGGCGACGTTTTCTCTGGACCGTGCGTCATCGCCGAATACAGCGCCACCACGCTCATTCCGCCGGATTGGAAAGCCCGTGTCGACCCGTATGGCCAGCTATTGCTGTCATTAAAATAAAGTTCTTGCAGTCACGGAAATAAGGAGAAATAAAAAGGACTGACATTCGCCACCATGCCGAAAGCCATACGCCAACTCGATCCCACCCGGCTGGAAATATTTAAAAATATCTTCCACTCCATTGCCGAAGAAATGGGTGCGACTCTGCGTCGCTCCGCCTTTTCTCCTAACATCAAAGAGCGCCGCGATTATTCCTGCGCGGTCTACGACGCCAACGGCGACGTGTTGGCCATGGGCGATCACATGCCCGTGCATCTTGGCTCCATGCCCGCGTCGGTTGCCGCCGCTCGCGCGGCTTTGCCTCTCGACCCCGGCGACATCGCTGTGCTCAACGACCCTTTCGCCGGCGGCACGCATCTTCCCGATCTCACCATGGTCATGCCCGTCTTTTTGCGCAATAAAAAATCTCCGATATTTTACGTAGCCAACCGTGCGCATCACGCCGATATCGGTGGCGCGCTGGCCGGATCGATGGGCCCAGCTCGCGAAATCTTTGCCGAAGGCCTGCGCATTCCTCCGGTACATATATTTCGTCGCGGCGAACTCCATCGCGATGTCCTCTCCATGATTCTTGCCAACGTTCGCACCCCCGCCGAGCGCGAAGGAGATCTGTCCGCGCAAATCGCCGCGTGCCGCACCGGCGAGAAGCGGCTCCTGGAAGTAGCCGCAAAATATGGCGAGAAAGAATTGCAAATTTGCGGTGATGGTCTTTTGCAATATTCCGAAAATATGATGAAAGCCGCGCTGCAGAAACTACGCACGGGCGCATACACTGCGGAAGAGTTTCTAGACGGTGACGGCCTCGGCAGCGGCCCGCTGAAAATCCGCGTGCGCATCAAAATAAATCGCGACAGCGCCGAGGTGGATTTCTCCGGCTCCGCGCCGCAGTGCGCGGGAAACGTAAACGCTGTCGAAGCTATCGCCATTTCCGCCGTCTACTATGTTTTTCGCTGCCTGCTCACCGAAGATGTTCCCGCCACTTCCGGCCTGATTCGTTCCATTCGCGTTACCGCCCCGCGCGGCACCGTCGTCAACGCCGTGCCGCCAGCCGCAGTTGCAGGCGGCAATGTGGAGACTTCGCAACGCATGGTCGACACATTATTCCGCGCACTCGCCAAGGCTGCACCTTCGCGCATTCCCGCCGCCAGCCAGGGCACCATGAATAATTTGACCCTGGGCGGCCGCGATCCCCGCAACCACCACGCTCCCTTCGCGTATTACGAAACCATTGCCGGCGGCATGGGCGCGCGTCCCGGTCTCGCTGGAGTTTCCGGCGTGCATACCCACATGACTAATTCGTGGAACACGCCCATTGAAGTGTTTGAGCAAACCTATCCAATGCGCGTGCGCAGCTATGCGCTCAGAAAAAAGTCCGGGGGCGCCGGAGAATTTCGTGGAGGCGATGGAATCATTCGCGAAATTGAACTGCTGGCCCCCACGCAAGTGGGCATCCTGAGTGATCGCCGCAATTGCGGCCCATACGGCTTGGCCGGCGGTGCGGCAGGGAAGCGCGGTCAAAACAAATTCGTACACAAAGGAAAAATTAGAGAACTGCCAGGCAAGTGCGCCTTTATCGCGCAAACAGGAGACATCCTGCGCATCGAAACGCCGGGCGGCGGTGGTTGGGGCAAACCACCACTCCGCCGTAAAAAACAATAAGCGAGTTCGACGGACTCAAATATAAAAAACGCGGCGGACGACGTTAGAGCATCGACTCCGCGACGGCCCTGAAGATCGTGAAGGTTTTTCTCTCCGGAAGCCCGGCACAAACCTCTGGGAACTAAATCAACCTGGCTGGGGAAATGTATTTTGAAGACACGAGACGCGAAGAATGATCCTGATGCCCAACGCCCCAAAAAGAAAGCGGGCAGCAAATGCGCTGCCCGCTTTCTCACCGCAGAATATTAAAAGGTGTTAATCGAATTTTTCGGTTAGTACTGGAAACTGCAATTTGGCTTTCGCCAGGCTCTTGACCACAATGGCTTCCGCGCTTTCCGGGGAAGTATTGCGGGCTGTGGCCATTTCGCTCACCAGGAGATACTTGGCGCGTTCTAACATTTTCTTTTCGCGGAAGGAGAGTGGCTTACTGCAGCTTAACGAGACCAGACTCTTGAGGACTACGGCGACTTCCAGCAATGCGCCGGTGCGCATGCGTTCGGAATTTTCCTTGAAGCGGTGTTTCCAGTCGTGGTGGGAATTGAGTTTGCCTTTTTCGAGGAAGCCCAGCACCTTGACTGAGTCAGTGGAGCGGATCACAGAACGAAGCCCGACGGTCATGGCATTCGATTGCGGAACCATAACGCGTAAACCGCTTGAAACGATGCGAATCATGAAGTACCGCTCAGTCCTGCCGTTCAAAACGCCATAACTGATTTGCTCGACAATTCCAACGCCGTGGTTTGGGTATACGACCTTGTCGCCGATTTTGTATTCCATGGATGCGGTTGCCCCCTCCGAGGTACAGGAATAACTGTACGAGAGTGTGTCGCAAGAGTCAAGATATATCCAGTGGAATGAGGCAGTTAGCGAAAAGTAGTTACTAATTTGGCACAAGAATTGCTCCGCGTTCAGAATTACTGCAATTCGAATCGCTAACTGTTCAATCGAAAGCAAAACTTCGCCTTCGAATCAATCCGTAACCCGCACTCCGGATATGATAGAAAGCTCTGTATATGATTGTTTTAGCGATAGATACATGCGACGCTCGCGGCAGCATTTCCATCCTTAGCACTGATGAAATTGTCGCGACCGTGGTTCACGATGTGCCCGAGGAATACTCCTCGTGGCTCTTGCCTGCCGTCGATCGCGCTCTCCGCGCTGCTTCCACCGTGCTAACTGACGTCAATCTTTTCGCTGTGGCCACCGGTCCCGGCTCTTTTACTGGCGTTCGCATCGGTTTAACCACCGTGAAAGCCTGGGCAGAAGTGTTTGAAAAACCGATCGTGGGAGTGTCCCGTCTGGAGGTTCTGGCTGCGGAAAGTAAAGGTACGGCACCTTACGTGGCCTCGTTTATTGATGCGCAGCGCGGTCAGCTTTTCGGCGCCTTGTATAAACGGACCGTTGACGGCCTGAAACTTGAAGGCGAAGAGTTAGTCACCGCAGCTCCGGACTTCATCGCTGGCGTGAATGAACAAGCCGGAAGCGAAACAGTGGACTGGGTGTCCACCGATCCAGAACTCCTGCGGCAGAGCGCGGCGTGGCAGGCGCGGTCAGCGCGCGACGAGCAAATCTTGCAGGTGCCCAACATCTTGGCACCGCTCATCGCCAAATTGGCGAAGCACAAAGCCAGCAAAGGCCAGGCTGTGGATGCATTATCGCTGGACGCCAATTATGTCCGGCGCTCGTACGTGGAAGTGTTTCAAAAAGGCGCGCCACATGTCCCAGGGAAATGAACCCGATGCGCCGGTGCGGTCGTCGCCCCCAGGCGGGAAAGCCGCCGCGAAGCCAAGCGCGAACGTAACCTCCGTGCAGTCAGGCGCAACCGTCAGGAAGTATCGGCCCGGCGATTCCGAAGCCGTCCTCGCGATCTCCGAGCGGTCACCGGAAGCTGCCCAATGGTCCGCGGAAAGTTACGGCCATGCCGCATCCTCAGGACAAATCGTTTTGCTGGCAGAAGTTGGCGACAGCATCGCCGGCTTCCTGGTCGCTCGCGTTATCCGTGGAGAGGCCGAAATCCTCAACCTGGCCATAGATCCCCCGCAACGCCGAAAAGGCCTTGCTAAGAGATTACTTATTGAAATGTTCGCGCAAGCCAAACAGAAGGGCGCGGACCGGGTGTTCCTGGAAGTCCGCGCATCGAACCTTGCCGCGATTTCCTTTTACGGGAATCATGGCTTCTGCCCGGTTGGCAAACGCGCCGCGTACTATTGCGCCCCCACGGAAGACGCCCTCATCATGGAAAAGAAAATCACAGCCTAGGACCACCTCCTAGCTGTTCCCTATTGACGTGGCCTCGCGGAGTGCTATCTTTCGTTCATGAAGTATTAACATTCAAATCTCGGTTGCAGTGTGAAGGAGGATGCATGGCAAGCGTTGCGCGCAACCCTCGGGACATACTGCTCGATACAGACGCCGAGTATCAGCGTCTGGCAGAGCAGCACTCGAAATATCAAGCTGAACTAAATCGAATCTCCACCTCTAACTTCCTCAGTTCTGAAGACCTCCTCGAAGAAATACGACTCAAAAAATTAAAACTTCACGTGAAAGATGAAATGGAGCTTCTCGCGGCGCGTATCCATGCCGCTAAGCCCGCGCATTCTCAGTAGCAGGCGGGCGTGTTAGCGCCAAGAGTTTAATATCGACGACAAATCTGTCGTAGAATGACCATGCAGAGCGTAGACAGTCGAGGTCTACTTCGGGCGCATGGTTAAAGAAGGCTATTATTTCGGGGTGCCGCTACTCCTGGCCGGGGGAGCGGCGCTTTTTTTGCGGTGGAATATTGCCGCGGTTGTGCTGATTTTTCTCGCCTTGTTTGTTTTTTCTTTCTTTCGCAATCCTGACCGTGTGATTCCCTCTGACCCAGGAGCGATTGTTTCTCCCGGAGATGGGCGCGTGGTGGTGGTTCGGGATGAGGAATACGCGGGAGTTCCGGGAAAACGCATCAGTATTTTCCTGGCGGTTTGGAACGTGCATGTGAACCGTTCTCCTGCCACGGGCAGCATCACTAATATGGAGTACCGGCCGGGCAAATTCGTGGCCGCCATGCGCGCCAGTGCCTCAGCGGAAAACGAGCAAAACGTATTTACGCTTTCCACGTTCGCTGGCGATATTGTTTTCAAACAGATCGCCGGCTTGATCGCTCGCCGGGTAGTCAGTTGGAAGAAAAAGGGCGACTGGGTGGTCCGTGGCGAACGCATCGGACTGGTTCGTTTTGGGTCCCGTGTGGACCTGTGGGTGCCGCGTGACGCGGAGGTGCTCGTGAAAGTTGGACAAAACGTGAAGGGCGGCTCGTCCGTGCTGGCGAGTTGGCCTGCATTGGTGGAAGCCACCAACGCGCGGCGAAATCTGACTACCGATGCGGTTCCGGTTGCTGTGGGAAAGAGTTGACCATGGACGAACAGACGCAGCCGGAGATTCGTTTCCGCAAACGTCGCATCACCAACCCGAAACTGCGGCGGGGAATTTTTCTGCTACCCAGCCTTTTCACCGTGGCGAATCTGTTGTGCGGATACTACGCGGTGGTGGCTTCTCTGGTGGGCGGAGCGGACGAATTCGATCGCGCGGCAAAAGCCATCGGGCTAGCAATTTTATTTGACTCCATGGACGGGCGCGTGGCGCGCATGACCGGCACCAACACCGAATTTGGCGTGCAACTCGATTCGCTGGCCGATGTATGCAGCTTTGGCATCGCCCCTGCCGTGATGGCGTATGCCTGGGGTGTGCGCAGCATGACGGATATCACCGGGCCACCGCTGCGAGTCTTGAGCGAGCTGGGCTGGGTTTGCTGCCTGGCGTTTCTGGTTTGTTGTGCCTGGCGGTTGGCGCGCTTCAACGTGCAGGGCATGGCTCCCGGCAGCTCAAAATTTTTCGTGGGTATGCCCACGCCCGCGGCTGCCGCGGTGGTGGCCTCGCTGGTTCACGGCTTCAAAGAGCCGTTGCACGATTGGCGCTGGGCCGTGGCGTGGTTTTTGATGGCTGCGGGACTCGGCGGGCTGATGACCAGCACCATCCGCTATTACAGCTTCAAAGATATTCCCTGGACGCGCAAACAACCGTCGCTGGCGATTGTTCTGTTATGCATGGTGGTCGCGTTGGCGTGGTTGTATTCCGAATATGTGCTGATCCTCCTGGCGTGTACTTACGCTGCCGCCGGTGTGGTGCTGCACGTGGTGCGTCTCTTACGGCACCGCCTGGTTTCGCGGACCGCCTGATACATGCCAACACTTGAACGCGCCACCAATCGAATTGTAATTGCCGGAGCTTCCTCGCTGCTGGGCGCTGAATTGCGCACGCTGCTGGGCGAAAGCCGTTTTGCAGGCGGAGATTTTGCGCTGGTAGACGAGCCTATCGTAGCGGGAACGCTGACCGAAGCGGGCGGCGAGCCTGCCGTGATTCTACCGGTGGAAGAGGGCAGCTTCGACCGCGCCGGTTGCGTCATTTTTGCCGGCTCGCCACAATTTACGCGAGGGAATTTGCCTGGAGCGTTGGCGGCCGGAGCAAAAATTATCGACTTGTCGGGTGTGGTTGCCCAACGCGAAGACGTGGTGGCCTGGTTTCCCAAGCTGGATTATTTGCGCGGGCGCGAGTTCGATACTTCGGCGAGATTTTTTGCCGTGCCCTCGGCAATTGCAACTGCCGCTGCGGGACTGGCGCTCGCGTTGTCGCGCGTAGGACTGCGCCGCATCATGGTCATCGGCTTCGAGCCGGTATCCGAAGCGGGGCGCGCGGGGATCGAAGAATTGGAAACTCAGACGGGACAGTTGCTGTCTTTTCAAGGCGTGGGACAGCCGATCTTTGATACGCAGGTAGCGTTCAACATGCTGGATCGCTTTGGACCAGCCAGCTCGCACAAGTTGAGCGCGATTCGCGAGCGCGTGCGCGCCGAAACACGAGCTTGTGTGGATGGAAAGTCGGCCATGCCCGCGATTCAAGTGGTGCACGCTCCCGTTTTTTACGGCTCGGTCTTTTCGGCGACGGGCGTGTTCGATCCGGGAAGCAGCAGTGAAATTATCGAGCAGGCTTGTGTCGACGCGGGATTTTCGATGCTCACCGACGCGGCCGCGGGCCCCAGTAACGTAAGCGTTACGGACGAGAAGTCCGTTCATCTGTCGGTTCCGGAGCAAGATGTCTCCAACCAGGAGACATGGTGGTTCTGGGGCGGGGCGGATAATATTCGTTTGCCGGCAGCCAACGCCATCAAGCTCGCGGAGATGCTTCTGTAATGATGCGCAGAGTGGCGCAGAGTGGCGCGGTGTTGATGTTGGCGGTGGCGATGGGATTCGCCGCGGCAGGGTGCGGCTACCACGTGGCCGGACGCAACAATGCTTTGCCGAAAAGCATTCATACCATCGCCGTCGTAACGCTCGAAAACAAGACCACCAGCTACCGCATCGAACAGAAATTAACCGCGGCCACCATTCATGAGTTTCTGGCGCGCACGCAATTTCGGGTGGTTTCCAATGCCGCGGATGGCGACGCCGTATTGCGCGGGAAAGTGGTGACTGTGGAGGCGGTACCGCTGTTGTTTGACACCACTACGGGACGCGCGACCACCATGCTGGTCACCGTGAAATGTGAGCTCAGCCTGACGGAGACGGCGTCCGGCAAAGTTTTGTATCACAACGAAAACTTTTTATTTCGCAACGAATATGAAATTTCGACGGACGTAAAAAGCTTTTTTGAAGAGCAGGGGACGGCGCTGGATCGCCTGGCGCAGGACTTCGCCTCGCGGCTGGTGGCCGCGGTCGTGGAGAATTACTGAGTGGAGCGTTTGTAGATGCCGAAGATTTCTACGCAGGAACTGCTGAGCAGGCTGGGAATGCAAAAGGGCAAACTCATCGCCGCGGTGCTGCTGCTGGGCGATGAACCGTATCTTCGCGACGCGTGCCGCGCACAATTGATTGAGACATATGTTCCGGAGGCGGCGCGAAGCTGGGCGTTGTGCCGCTATTCGGCGGAACGCGGCGACACTTCGGCCGCGCTGAACCAGGCGCAAAGCCTGCCGATGCTTTCGCCGCAGCAGGTGGTTTTTCTGGAAGACGCCGAAGCCATTGAAAAGTTTGGAGAAAAAAATCGCGAGGAAACGGTTTCAGAATTGGAGAAATATCTGGAGAATCCCGCTCCGTTCACCGTGCTGGTGATCGAAGCTGCGCGGCTGGACGAGCGCATGAAGCTGGCCAAAGTGCTCATGTCGCAGAAGGTGCAGGTGGTGGAAGTGGGCTTGGGCGGGGACGCGCGGCAACGCGTGGCCGCCGCGGCGATGTTAGCCGGAACTTTGGCGAAAGAGCAGGGCCTGGAGTTTGCAAAAGGCGCGGCGGAAGATTTGGCTGAGCGCGTGGCCGCGGATCTGATGCGCTTGAAAACCGAGATTAGCAAACTGCGAAGTTACTTGGGCGATCGCAAGCAAATAACCCGCGAAGACGTGAGCGCCATGGTGGCTTCGGAAAAAATGGCTACCGTGTGGGAGTTGGCGGACCTGCTGGCGGCGCGCCAGGCGAAACAGGCGATGGAGTTTCTGGAACGGCTGCTGCGCGACGGCGAAGAGCCGGTGATGATGCTGGGAGCGATGACCTACCGGTATCGCAAGCTGATCGAGGCCAGCGAAATTAAAGGCGCCATGAATGGCTGGCAGGCGGCTCGCGTGCTGGGGATGAAACCGGAAGATGCGGATGCCGCGTTGCGTGCCGCCAGAAAGTCTTCGAAAGAGATTTTGTTATCGGGATTGTCGGCCCTGGAACGCGCGGATGATCGACTCAAGAGCAGCAAGGATGCGCGCATGGTGATGGAGTTTTTGGTGGCGGAGCTGACCGGCGGAAAAGTTTTAGCGGCGGGACGTTAAGGAGATTGGTTACGAAACTCAACTCCTTAGCTACTTGGGTTTCCCAACCGGATTATTCCCAACCGGAACACTCGGCCGAACTTTCACAGACATCGTGTGGCTGGGGACACCATTCGAGGCCGGCGGAGCCTTCAGAAAAGCTCCAGCCTGAGCGTCCTGTTTAAGTTGGAAGTCTAGAAATGCGCGCGTATAGCGCATGACCCAGGAATATCCGATCACACCGTCTGCACGGTTGTAATCTGCCACTTGCAGATTCGGAAACTCCTTTTCCCAGAGTTCTTCGTTTCGATACGCAATTGAGCAGAACTCAGGATGAAAAAGTCCCAACATCCGAACGGTGGTCAGCTCCCCGCGCACCCACTGATTGAGTACGCTCGACCCATCCGCGTGAAAGCGGCTGTTAAGTCGATCCTGATCCTCCAGCGATTGGTCGCCCTCTTCGAAATAGATCAGCGGAATCGTCATTTGGTCGGGGTGAACGGTCTTGGACGCTTCAACCAAGCCTGGGAAGTAGCGCTCGCTGCCGTCAAGGGAGACAAGCGCCTTGATTCGATTGTCTCTCGAAGCAGCGAACAAGTCGGCCAGTCCTCCCCAGCTAAAGCCCATGGCGGCCACTTCGGTCATGTCGGTGGTCGGCAGTGAGGCAGCATATCCAATCAGGAACGATACATCGCTGGCCTGAGCATTAATGCCAGACAGATCATGGGTGGATTCGCGAGACTTCTCGCCCATGCCGGGACTCGCGACCACCACGTAGCCGTAGCTTGCGAGATATTCGCAAAGGTCAGCGTTCTCCCAAGACGAAGAAGTGAAGCTCGGAGCGTAGATCACTACCGGGAACCGACCCTTCTCAAAGTTCGCATCTCGCACCGCTGACAAGGATTGTCCAAGGGAGGCTTGCAGCCACGCTTTTAGCAGATCGCCATCTCGCGTTTTCTGGCGTTTGCCGAAGCTTACCTCGGTGTCCATCAACGCGAGGTAGTCTCCCATGGTCATAGCCGTCCGAGCGCTCTTCTCTGCGGGGTACCAGACGAGTGTCTGCAATGGCCGAGCGCGTTCAGCCTGGCTCGATGGAACAGCATTTTGATCGACGGTCGATCCGAAGTTTCGCGAACTGTCGTACTGCTCAACGATTCTCAGCCCAACTGCATGTGGTCCCGGCTCTACCGAGAACTTCACCGCAGCATAGTTCTCTGCCAGAGCGGGGCTGAGTGCTCCGAGAAGGATGCAACACAGTAGCGCTAGTTGACGGAACCGCACGGCGGGCCTCTTCCTGAATGCAGCTGCTTAAATATTTACGTCAGGTGCGGAACATTTGTTCCATCGTATTGGATGTCAGATCGACTGGTTGTCAGAAACGTGCGAAAAATTCGGCTGAATGATCGCCGGTGTGCGGCGAGGGTGTCCGCTTTGCGAAAATAAAAAATCCCCATCCTCGAAGACCGAGGATGGGGAGACTTGCTGCGAGGATCCGACTCAAACTTCGAGCTGTTGCTACGACTTGGCGGCGTTGGCTTTGAGGCCGTTGTGGGCCAGCGAAAGGCGCGATTTGTAGCGGTTCCCGGTGTTTTCGTGCAGCACGCCTTTGCTGATGGCGCGGTCGATGGCCGAAAGGGTGGGCTGTAGCAAATTGCCCGCCGCGGTGGCATCGCCCGCGGTTACCGCAGTGCGAAGGCGCTTCATCAGCGTGCGCACGCGGGTGCGATTGGCGCGATTCACGTCGGCACGCTGGCCAGATTGTGCGGCGCGCTTGAGTACCGACTTTTTCTTCTTCTTGATCTTTGTACCTTGACCTGCCATTCCGTTGCTCCTTTTTATTTCTCTTGAAATTCTATCATCAAACGTGCGCAGACACTTTACGAAAGCGATGTGATCGCGACTTCTGCGAGAGCTGGAGACGTGTGCGTCCAAAAAGAAAGATGCCCCGATTGCTGGGCGCATCGGGGCATTTTCGGGCTGGGTTGGGCTGAGTAAACCGGGTCGTTACTTTTTCTCGTCTGAGAAGGCGAAGGGGAATTGGTAGACCACATTCCCGACCGGTACGCTGAGAACCATGTCCTCGCGCTTACCTTCGCGCTGGAACCAGGTGGCGCCCGCCACGTGCTGGTTGGGCAGCAACTCGGTATCTTTCAGGGCTACGGTGTTCATCTGAGAATGCGGGTTGAAGTCGGCTTTGCGCTCGGTTACGAGTGCCACGGTGGCCTGATGTTCGGCCAGATAATTTTGCGTCGTGCTGGGCTGATTGTCAGACACGTGATAGGCGGAGTCCACCAAATATCCGCTGGTGGACGGTGCGGCATTCGCTTCCGACCAGAGGATCTGATGGTTCACTGCGCCGCGCAGTTTTTTGGGGTCTTCGTAAGCCAGCGCTTTGCGGGTGATGTTTTGGGTGTCGGCCAGCGAGATATGCGCGGGAGTCAGCTTGACGCTCTCGATGCTGCCGTTGGCCACGGCAACGTTGGCCAGAAATTTCCAGCCGGTGTCCTGCAGCGAAACCTGTACGGTCACGCCGTTGACGGTGAGCGATTCCACCAGCACGCCGTCGTTAAAGAAGCGGTCGGAGCCGGCAGTGCCCGCCGTCCAACTGGCGACGCCGTCATGCACGACGGCTTCCTGCTGAACTGGTTTCGCGGGAGCCTCACCCTTGGCCACGTTCATCCAGGCCACGTAGCCGCTCTTACCATCGGCGGTACGCACATTGACGGTGTAGCCTTCACTGGCGGAAAGCAGCGAGACCTGCTGACCGCACTCCAGGTGCGCCACAACATGCAGCGGCATGGACTGTTCTTCGTCTGCGGTCATGGGGATGGAGGAGTTTCCGCCGCGGCAAAGAATAGTGCCTGGGGTGGAATTGCCCACGAACGCGGAGAGTGGTTTGCTGATTTGCTGTGCGGAAGCGCCTTGGGCGAGAGCGAGACCCGCCAGGGCTCCCACGTATTTAAGTTTTATAGTCATGGTGTAGTGTTCCCTCAGAACCTTTCGCCATTCATGTGTGACTTCTAATCTTTCGACAGCGTCAGTTTCGCGGCTCGGGGAGTTTAGGTCGATAGGAAGACAGTTAGGAAATGGCGGTACTAAAGTAGGGTGCTGCTTTAGGCACCGTGGGCCGGCCCAGCGAGTGTGGCTGTCTATCAGGTAAGCAATGTAGGTTTCCAGGCTGCTTGACCACGCCGGATGGCTACGATAGGGTGGGAGAAGTTTCTTCCTGAGTGATCGCAAGTCATCGCAAGGCGGTCGCGCAAGCCCGGAGGAATCCCATCGGCCAGCCGGTACCCGTAAGTGGAAAACCTACCAATTGGATGAGACGTACCGTTCACATATCCGGACAAATTGAACCGTTTTTTGGGACGCTGGACGATAACGTGCGTCTGCTCGAGGACATGCTGCACGTGCGCACGCATTTGCATGACACGCGGCTGACCATCGAGGGCGACCAGGACAGCGTCGACCACGCGGTAAAAATTGTCGAGGAGTACAACCACCTGACGCGGCACGGCCGCACCTTGACCAGCGCGGAGGTGAAGTCGCTGGTGCGCGTGGCGGCGGAGGTGCCGCACGAATCGCCGCGAACCATGTTTGAGCCGGGGCGGGCGCGTTCGTTTGGAAAGAAACAGGTCACGCCGAAAAACGCCAGCCAGCGGCGCTACATGGAAGAAATTGAAAAGCACGACATGATGTTTGGCATCGGGCCGGGCGGCACGGGAAAAACGTACATCGCGGTGGCCATGGCTGTAAGCGCGTTGCTCACCAAGCAGGTGAACCGCATTATTCTGGCGCGGCCTGCTGTGGAAGCCGGCGAACGGCTGGGATTCCTGCCGGGGACGTTGCAGCAGAAAATCGATCCGTATATGCGGCCGCTGTATGACGCGTTGTACGACATGCTGGACGCCGACAAGCTGGAACGCTTTCTGGAGAAGGGCATCATCGAAGTGGCGCCGCTGGCGTTTATGCGCGGGCGCACGCTGAATGATTCGTTCGTGATTCTGGACGAAGCGCAAAACACCACCAGCGAGCAGATGAAAATGTTCCTGACGCGGCTGGGATTCAACTCCAAGGCGGTGATCACCGGGGACGTCACGCAGATCGACTTGCCGGTGGGGAAAAAGTCCGGGTTGGTGGAAGCGCTGGAAGTTTGCGGGAAGATTGATGGAATCGGCGTGATCCACTTTGGCGAGAAGGATGTGGTGCGGCACAATTTAGTGCAGCAAATCATCCGCGCGTACGAAGAGTACGATGTGGCGCATCCGATGCATCCGCAAAGGAACGGCGGAAACTCGGCGAATGGCCGAGGCCGGGTGAAGGAAGAGCCGAAAGACGAGGCCGCAAGAGTAGAAGCGAAAGAATTCGCTACCGCGCGCCACCACGATGACGGCCAGCGGCGGCGGTCCTCGGATCATGCCTCCGTGCATCCGTCGGATCGGGCTTCGGATCGGGCTTCGGATAGGGCCTCGGATCGGGCTCCGGATGGAGCGACGGAAGAGAAGTCCGGGCACACGGCCGACCGCAGCACGGAACACGACACCAAGTAGGTGATCCTGAATCGTCAGCGTTCGGTACGGTTGTCGGTGCGCGAATTGGAATTGTTTCTGCAGCAGTTGTGGCAGGAATTGCGGCTGGGAGAAGCGCAGGTCACGGTGTGCCTGGTGAGTGATGTGGAGATCGCTGGGATGAATGAGAAGTTTCGGAATAAGCCGGGGCCTACCGATGTGTTGTCTTTTCCGGCGGTGAAGCCGGGCAAGACAGTGCCCACAAATTCACAGCGCGTGCCTGGGCAGATGAGAAGGCGGCTCCGCGTGTCGATGGAGCTGGCTGGCGGCGCATCGCTAGGGGATATTGCCATCGCGCCCGCGGTGGCCAGGCGCAACGCGAAGACCTACGGACGGACGCTCCCTGAAGAACTAAAAATTCTGACGCTCCACGGGGTGCTGCATCTTCTGGGCTACGACCACGAAACCGACCGCGGCGAAATGAATCGAACCGAAAAGAAGCTTAGAAAGCGGTTAGGGCTGGCGTGACCTTTAGCTGGCTATTCATGCTGGGTATCTTGCTGTTGGCTTTTGGTTTGCCCATTTTTTCCTACCTCGCGCTGATTTATCGCGAGCTTGGGCGCATGACCACCGGGCGCATCCACGAACACCTGGAAATATTCGAAAACGAGATCGAGCCCAAGCTGCACATCCGAAGGCGCAGCGGCGGACGAACGTTCCGCATTCTGGGACACTTCTGGCTGGCCTTTCTGGTTTTGGAAACGACGCGCGGCGTGGTGCACTTTGTGCCGGAAGCGTGGGAATCCGTGGTGCAGTTCTGCGTGTTCCTGACGCTGGAAGTTGTGATCGCCATGCATTTTATTCCGGACATGTTGCTGTATCGCACGTCCGGACGCTGGCTGCTGCGTTTGCTGCCGGTGATTCGTTTGTTTATGTGGTTGGTGTGGCCGGTGCGCGTGTTCCTGGAAGGCGCGGAATCGCTGGCGCGCATCTCTGAAAAGGAAACGGAAAAAACCGAGGAGCAGCGCACCGAAGAGGGCATCGAGGCGCTGGTGGAGGCTGCCGAAGAAGAGGGAATTATCGAGCCGGAGCAGGCCGATTTGATCGAGCAGGTGGTGGAGTTCAGCGACAAGCGTGTGCGTGAAGTGATGACGCCGCGGCCGGACATCGTTGCGATAGCGGCGGAGGCCACGCTGGAAGAGTTGCATGCCAAGTTTGTGGAAAAGAAATTTTCCAAGATGCCGGTGTATGAGAAAACGCTGGACGATATTTTTGGTGTCGTCTATGCCCAGGATTTATTGCACATCGCCGATCAGGATTTGCCCAAACGCAAAGTACGCGAGCTGGCGCGGCCGGTGCTTTTTATTCCGGAGACGAAAGCAGGATCGGACCTGCTGCGCGAGATGAGACAAAAAGCGCAACCGCTGGCGGTAGTGATCGATGAACACGGTTCGGTTGCGGGAATTGCGACCGTGGAAGATCTGGTGGAAGAAATTGTGGGCGAGAGCGGGTATGACGCCAAGCAGCCGGCTCCCGACGTGGTGCGCGAAGCGGATGGCGGGCTGGTGATGCGCGGCAGCATGTCCATTGATGATGTGGAAGAGTTGCTGGGCGTGAGGTTTGGCAAGAAGTCGGATGCGGCGGTAACGACCATTGCGGGACTGCTGAGCCACGTTTCCGGTAAAGTGCCGGTGCCGGGCGACAAGATCGATCTGGAGGGGCACAAATTTGAAGTGCTGGAAGCGAACCAGCGCAAAGTGTTGCGCGTGCGGATACGCAAGGATGTCGCGGCGCCGGTGGCGCGCGTGGAAGTTCCCAGGCGCTGAACATTGAAGCACTGGACATCTAAGCCCTGGGCAAGCGCGTGAATTGGACGGACGTTCCTGTGGCAGCAGATTGAAACAGCAGATTGAAAACCCTCATGCCTGATAAAAAAGACGAAGCAGTGGCGGGCCGCACCGGATTCAAATCTGGATATGTGGCTATTGTGGGCAGGCCGAACGCGGGGAAGTCCACGCTGGTCAATCGACTGGTGGGGCAGAAAATCGCGATTGTTACTTCCAAGCCGCAGACTACGCGGAACCGTATCCAGGGCATTGTGAGCAGGCCGGAAGGGCAGATTATTTTTATCGATACGCCGGGCTTGCATGACGCCGATTCCGCGCTGGGGCGGCAAATGATGCACGAAGTGGCCGCGGCGCTGGAAGGCATCGATGTGCTGTTGCTGATGGTGGATGCCAGCCGGGCTTATCCGCATGCAGATGCTTTGCTGCTGCAAAAGGCTGAACGATTTCGGAGGAGGACGATTCTGGCGTTGAATAAAGTGGACCGCCTGCCGAAGCCGAAACTTTTGCCTTTGATCGACGCGTTTCAGAAGGCTTTTCCGTTTGCGGCAATTGTGCCCATCTCGGCGTTGAAAGGCGCAGGCTGCGAGGAATTGATCGAAGCGATTTTTCGAGAGTTGCCGAACGGCGAGCCCTATTTTCCGGACGATCAGGTTACGGACCAGCCGGAGCGTTTTCTGGCGGCGGAAATTATTCGCGAGAAAGCCATTCAGGTGATGTATCACGAGGTGCCCTACGCGCTGTCGGTGGTGGTGGAAAAATTCGAGCTATTGCCCAAATTGCTGCGCATCGAAGCGACCATGAATGTGGAGCGCGATTCGCAGAAAAAGATTCTGATCGGACACAAGGGCGAGATGTTGAAGAAAATCGGCACCGAAGCGCGCATGGAGCTGGAAAAGCTTTTTGACATGAAGATGTACCTGGCGCTGTTCGTCAAAGTAGTGCCGGACTGGCGGGAGAATCCGCAGAAAGTTCGGGAGCTAGATTGGCATTTTCAGTTGGAAGGATTGAGCGAAGAGATGGAGCGCAAGTCGCCGCGGGAAGAGGAACCGGGCGAGTAACGATTTCACAAGGGTTCACACGGGAGACTGCATGGATATTTCGGACTGGGCCAAGAATCTGGTGGAGAGAAAGAAAAAAGAGCTGGAAGAGCGGCGGATCAAACAGGAAAAGGAGTTGAAAGAGCGCAACCTGGTGGAGGCGCGCATCGAGCCGATGTGGAAAGAAGTACGGGACGCGGCGCAAAAAGCGACGGAAGAATTAAATAAAGGACTGGGCCAGCAATATATTTTCTTTCTTCGGGGCGAGGATGGCGACCGGTTCAACTTGAAAGTGGAAGGCACGGATAATGTGGTGCGGATCGATCGCGCCGCGTGGACGATTTTTGGCGCGCGAGGAAAGTCTTACCGGCTAGCGGTGATTGGCGAGACGGTGGTGTGGAAGTACCATCCGATGGATTACACCTCGGAGCAAATTGCGCGCGATGAAGTGCAGCAGGCATTTGAAGGCGAAGACCTGGCGGCTAAGGCGGAAAATCAGAAGAAGGAAGAAGTGGAGAAAGAGAAGAAGAAAGAAAACGGGGCGGCCAATAAAGAAGGCAAGGAACCTGGGTCAGCGAATAAAGAAAGCAACGAAGCTGGAGCGGCGAACACGGATAAGCAAGCGGGAGCGGGTAATAAGGAAGCTGCGAAGTAACGATGCTGGAATATTTGTTACCACTACGCGTTCGTTAAGTATGGCTTCAGGGGCTAAAGCTTTGTGGTGGCTTCCTCGGAGAACGACGAAAATGACGGGAAATAAGCGGCCATAAAGAAAAGCATCATTTGGACACAAGACAGCAGTAAGCCAACGGCTTTCGCGCTGCGCGTGCACTCGAGCAATTGCTGAAAACTCGCGTTGTAAGAGGCTTTCAACTCAGAGAAAGTTTTGGGCAACGTTGGATTGAAGCCGTATTTCAAATTCAACCCGGAGAGGATCGAGCCGGTCTGAGCCATCGAAAAAAACCAATCCATGCCTGAGCGAATAGTTCCAGCCGCGCATTCCGCCTCCTCGCAGTCTGGAACCTCACCCGATTGCCGCAAAAACAAATAGAATTCGCAAACGATCCTAACCGTAGCCTGCAAGTCTTCCGCGTCCTTTGGGTTATCGAAGAACCCATCTGGCCCGCGCCGAATGGCGGCTTTTATTTGTTCCTGCATCTCAACGGCAGCATCGGGCGAAAGTGACATTAATTTCCTATTCAAAGAATTAATAGCTGCGGAGTTCTTTAGTCGGGGGCGGCGATGCCCAGGCTTTTCATTTTGCGGTAGAGGTGGCTGCGTTCGAGGCCGAGGGCTCCAGCGGTCTGCGTCATGTTCCAGCGATGCTCTTGTAGTTTGCGCAAGATGAATTCGCGCTCGTAGGCGCTGCGCGCTTCGTACAGCGTGGAGTACGGTTGTTGCGGACTTTCCGCGACGCCGCGGAAAAGCTCGGGCGGCAAGTGATGCGGCTCAATGCGCGGTTGCGGGCAGACGATGACCAGACGCTCGACGAGATTGCGCAACTCGCGCACGTTTCCGGGCCATGGGTAACGCAAAAGAATATCGATGGCGGTATCGCTAAGCTCGCGGCCTTTTTTTCCGTAGGCGGCGCTGAATTCATTCAGGAAATAGCGAGCCAGCGTGGGAATGTCCTGCAAGCGGTCGCGCAGCGGCGGAACGAAAAAGGGAATCACGTTCAAGCGGTAGAAAAGATCCTGGCGGAAATGGCCGCGGGCAATTTCCTGTTCAAGATTTTTATTGGTGGCGGCGATGACGCGCACATCTACGGTGATGGTTTGATTGGAGCCGACCGGCTCGAAGCGCTGTTCTTCCAATACGCGCAAAACTTTTGACTGGGTGCGCAAGCTCATGTCGCCGATTTCGTCGAGGAAGAGCGTGCCGCCATCGGCCTTTTCAAATTTGCCGATTTTATTTTCGCTGGCCCCGGTGAAGCTGCCTTTCACATGGCCGAAGAGCTCGGATTCGATCAGTTCATCGGGAATGGCGGCGCAATTTACTTCCACGAAGGCGCCTTTGCTGCGCAGGCTGGCGGCGTGCAGGGCGTGCGCGACGAGTTCTTTGCCGGTGCCGCTCTCGCCATAAATCAACACGCGGCCGTTGGTGGGGGCAGTGACCGCAATTTGCTGGCGCAGCGCTTTCATGGGGATGCTGTCGCCGATAACCTGGTAACGGTGGCCGAGCTGGGTGCGCAGGGTCTGATTTTCTTCTTCCAGGCGGCGCTGCTGGACGGCGTTACGCACGCGCAGAACAATTTTTTCGAGAGACAGCGGCTTCTCGATGAAGTCGAAAGCGCCAAGCTTGGTGGCGCGCACGGCGGTTTCGATGGTGCCGTGGCCGGAAATCATAATGACGGCGGGCGGATGCGCGCCCGCTTGAATACGACTGAGGGCTTCCAGGCCGTCCATGCCCGGCAGCCAGACGTCGAGAAGAATCAATTCCAGCTCGCCGCTGGAAATTCGTTCAAGGGCCTCTTCGGCGGAACCGACGGCGTCGACCAGGTAGCCTTCGTCGATGAGAATGGAAGAGAGCGACTCGCGTATGCCGGGCTCGTCGTCAACGATCAGCAAATGTGGCTTGGGGATGATCGAGATCATCGAGAAGTTTCCGATGCGGGCGCGTGAGAGTCGGCTTCAACGCCGGCCGGCTCTGCGGCGGCAGCGCCGTTAGCCGGAGCTGGCAGGTGAGTTGCGCCGGAGGCCGGAGCCGGAGCTGTTTCTGTGACGGGAAGTTCGATGAGAAATCGCGAGCCCACGGGGTGATTGTCTTCCACGTGAATTCTGCCGCCATGTTCGGCGATGATGCGCGCGGCGATGGCCAGGCCGAGGCCGGTGCCGCGATCCTTGGTGGAAAATTGCGGCAAGAAAAGTTTGTCTTTGTCCTCTGGGGAAATGCCATGGCCGGTGTCGGCCACGGAAATTTCGACCATCTCCGCGTCGGGATGATTCAGAGTGGAAACTAAAATTTCGCGGCACGCGGAATGTTCCAGTGATTCCGCGGCGTTATCGATCAAATTTACGACTACGCTGCGCAGCAGGCCGCCATCGGCGCGAATCGGCGGCAAATTGCTGGCGAGGGTGGTTTTCAACGTGATGCCGTCGAGGCGGTTGGAAAAAACTTCCAGCGCTTCGTGGACGATGGTGTTGGCGTCAGTGAGCGCCAGCTTGGCGGTGGGGAAGCGCACAAATTGCGAGAACTCGTTGACCAGGGCGGCGAGCGTGGAGACTTCGCGCTCGATGAGGCGCGAGCACTCCAGAACCAGGGTGGTCAGTTCCGGATCGAGCGGAGTGGCGTCGGCGGTTTTGCGGCGATCCACGAAGCGCGACAGTCGCTGCGCGGACAACTGGATGGGTGTGAGCGGATTTTTGATTTCGTGGGCGATGCGGCGAGCGACTTCCTGCCACGCCGCGGATTTTTGTGAACGCAACATTTCGGTGAGGTCGTCGAGCACCAGCACATAACCGGTGTTGGCGCGGCGGGGACCAAGAGAACTTACGGTCACCGCGAGGTGCAACACGCGGCCGCCCACGACTGTTTCGATTTCGCGCGACACCACGCCCATACGCAACGAGCGGCGCATCAGGTACTGCACTGAACGCGCCGCTTCGACGCCCAACAAATCATCCAGCGATTGCTTTTCTCTTGCGCCGGAGCCCAGCATGCCGCTCACCGCGTTGTTGGCGCGCAGAATGGCGCCGGAGGCATCGAGAGAGACGACGCCGGTGGGAATATTTTCAAGCACCGTTTCCATTAACTGGCGGCGGCGTTCGAGTTCCTGCACGGCCTGCTGCAGGTTGCGCGTGAATTGATCGATCTGCGAGCGATTGTCGCGCAACTGCTTGGTCATGTAGTTGAAGGAGCGCGCGAGCACACCCAGCTCGTCCTGCACCTGGTCGGGAACCTGGTAATCGAAATTGCCGGAGGAAATTTCGCGGGTGCCTTCGGCGAGAGCCTGGATGGGAACGGTGACCTGCTTGGAGAGAAACAATGCCACCCACATCACGGAAAAGAGCACCAGCACGGTAAAAAATAAAAGGATCAGCAGCATCTGGCGCTTGAGCGCGCGGAGATTTTGTTTTTCGGCGTAGTATTGCGCGGTTTCCGACTGAATCTGGTTGAGGCGATCGAAAAAAACCGGATTGGTGCGATAGGCGGCGAGCAGATAGCGCGGAGGCTTGCCCGTATCTTTGTCATTCATGGGAATGCGCGCGCCGGAGTAAGTATTTTTGCCGGCTTGCCAAATCTCAATGCCGCTGAGAAGCACGCGAACCTGTTTGCCAAGCACGTTGGGCTCGACGCAGGTGCTGGCATCTCGGATTTCAGGCGCATTTTCGCAAATGACGCCGCCGCTGATGGCGTTGTTGTTCTCATCCACGATCCAGATGGCATCGGCGCCGGCGGCGAAGGCACGGCTTAAAAATTCATTGGCGGGCTTGCCGGCGAGCGGTTCCAGTTGATGCGCGAGATTGTGCAGCCTGGGAATTTGTGTGCGGCCGAAATCGTTGAGCAGAAGCTGGGTTTGCTCGGAAGCCATCTCGAGCGGGCGGGGAAACCAGCGGCCGAGCGTGCGGTTCAAAAGCGAATAACTCACAAAAAACATGAACAGCACCGGCAACAAAGAAATAGCCATGGCGCCGACAACCATTTTGGTTTTGAAGCGGGCGCCCAACTGTTCTTTGCTGCGCTCGGTCCATAGACGCAGCGCGGTGCGGCCGAGAATCAAGCCAAAAATCAGCAGCGCGGCGGTGATGAAACTGGAAACGGAATAAAGAGTGAGGACGACACGCCAGTTTTTGGGTTCAAAGGGAACGCCCAGCGAGCCAAAGGTGAAGACCGCGGCGAGCAGCAGGATGAGAAACAGCGCTCCGGCGGCGAAACCCCAACGTTGTTTGGAAGAGATGCGGCTCATCGTGAGACACCGTTAGCTTTGAGGAACAAGGCAGGCGAAGCCGAGGCACACGAGCACCATCCACACGAAAGGTGGGCGCACGAAAGCGCGGCACACGAAAGCGGGGCACACAAAGGCGAGGCAACGAGGCATGGACACTTTTCGTCCAAGGTACGAAGCTGGCATGGAACGGCGCTATGGGAAGCCCGAAAAGGCATCTCTTTGGCACGATAGCCAGCGCGCTACGGCAAGTCAAGAATGACGCCTGTACTTTTGCCTGGCCACCTGAACTAAAGGGCAGGTATTAGCGATTTTAGAACTACGCCGGAATTTCGCCCCGCCGTGGGCGGCGACCTTTGTTAATGTGAGCCTTGGTCGTAAAGCTGCAGGAGCGCTGCGGATGTCTGTCCGTTTAGGCGAAATTCTAATCAAAGAGAGCTTGATTACGCAGGACCAGCTCACCAAAGCGCTGGAGTTCCAGCGTTCCAATGGCGGCAAGCTGGGCAGCGCGCTCACCAAGATGGGCTACATCACCGACGACGACATTACCGGTGTGCTTTCCAGGCAGTACGGCGTGCCCTCCATTAACCTTAAGTATTACGAAATCGATCCCATCGTCATCAAGCTGATCCCGCAGGATACGGCGCTGCGTTATCAAGTGATTCCGCTGTCGCGCGTGGGCTCAGTGCTGACCATCGCGATGACCGACCCCACCAACGTGTTCGCCATGGACGACATCAAGTTCATGACGGGCTTCAATGTGGAGCCAGTGGTGGCCTCGGAGTCGGCCATCGGCGATGCCATCTCACGTTTTTATGGCGGGGCGGCGTCGAATCACGAAGAGCTGAGCAACTTGATGAAGGACCTGGTGGACGAAGACCAGGAGCTGGAATTGGCCGCGGAAGTAGCGGAACTGGATACCGCGACGCTGGAGAAAGCGGCTGAAGAAGCGCCGATTATCAAGCTGGTGAACCTGATCCTGACGGATTCGGTGAAGCGTGGCGCGAGCGATATTCACGTGGAGCCGTATGAGCTTGAGCTGCGCGTGCGATTCCGCGTAGACGGGCAATTGCAGACGGTAATGAGCCCGCCGCTGCGTTTGAAGGATGCCATTACCAGCCGCTTGAAGATCATGGCGAAGCTGGACATCGCGGAAAAGCGGCTGCCGCAAGACGGCCGCATCATGATCAAATACCGCGCCGACGGAAAGAAAAAGGAACTGGATTTTCGCGTCTCCACGGTGCCCACGCTGTATGGCGAAAAAATCGTCATGCGCTTGCTGGACAAGGAAAACCTGCGCCTGGACATGACCAAGCTGGGTTTTGAACAAGCTTCGCTGACAAAATTCGAACGAAACATTCTGAAGCCGTACGGCATGGTGCTGGTGACCGGGCCTACAGGATCGGGCAAGACCAACACGCTGTATTCCTCGGTGGCGACGCTCAACAAAGTGGATACCAACATCATGACCGCCGAGGACCCGGTTGAGTTTCAGTTGGCGGGCATCAACCAGGTGCAGATGAAAGAGCAGATCGGGCTGAACTTCGCAGCCGCGCTGCGCGCCTTTTTGCGGCAGGACCCCAACATCATTCTGGTCGGCGAGATTCGCGACTTTGAGACGGCGGAAATCGCGGTGAAAGCCGCGCTGACGGGCCACTTGGTGTTGTCCACGCTGCACACCAACGACGCGCCTTCGACCATCAGCCGTCTGATGAACATGGGCATTGAGCCTTTTCTGGTGGCGACTTCGGTTAACCTGATTTGCGCGCAGCGGTTGGTGCGGCGCATTTGCCAGAACTGCAAGGTGGAGCTGGAAGTTCCGGAGCAGGCGCTGATCGATGCCGGATACACGCCGGACGAGGCCAAGAAAACCAAGATTTATCATGGCAAAGGCTGCAATACCTGCAATAAGGGTGGGTACAAGGGACGCACCGGTTTGTATGAAGTGATGGAAATCAACGACGAGCTGCGCGAATTGATTCTGGTGGGCGCGTCGGCGCTGGAATTAAAGAAGAAGGCTGTGGAGCAGGGCATGATTACGTTGCGCCGCAGCGGATTGACCAAAGTGGCGTTGGGCCAAACGACCATGGAAGAAGTGGTACGCGAAACCGTTTTGTAGGAGAAAAGGTGAGCTATGGCTGGAATGACCTTAAGTGAACTGCTGAAAAAGATGATCGAGATGGGCGGCAGCGACCTGCACATCACCACAAACAGCGCACCACGCGTGCGCGTACACGGCAAGCTGCGGCCGCTGGATATGCCGCCATTGACGGCGGCGGACACCAAGTCGCTGGCCTACAGCGTGCTCACCGACGCGCAGAAGCATCGCTTCGAGGAGAACCTGGAGCTGGACTTTTCGTTCGGGTTGAAAAACCTGGCGCGCTTCCGCGGCAACGTGTTCAACCAGCGCGGCGCGGTGGGCGCGGTGTTCCGGACCATTCCGTGGGAGATCAAGGGCTTTGACGCGCTGGGCCTGCCTAGTGTTGTTAGGGGCATGTGCGACAAGCCGCGAGGACTGGTGCTGGTGACCGGGCCGACCGGTTCCGGCAAGTCCACCACGCTGGCGGCGATGCTCGACAAGATCAACGCCGAGCGCGACGAGCACATGATCACCATCGAGGATCCCATCGAGTTTTTGCATAACCACAAAAAGTGCCTGGTGAACCAGCGCGAAGTACACGCGGATACGCACTCATTCGCCAATTCACTGCGCGCGGCATTGCGCGAAGATCCCGACGTGGTGCTCATCGGCGAGATGCGCGACCTGGAAACGATTGAGTCGGCTTTGCGCATCGCGGAAACCGGCCACCTGACGTTTGCCACCTTGCACACCAACTCGGCGGCGTCCACGATCAACCGTATTATCGACGTGTTCCCGGCGCACCAGCAGCCGCAAATTCGCGCACAGCTCTCCATGGTGCTGGAAGGAATCCTTTGCCAGGCGCTGCTGCCACGGGCGGATGGACGGGGTCGCGCCATGATCATGGAAGTGCTGGTGCCCACCGCGGCGATCCGCAACCTGATCCGCGAAGACAAGATTCACCAGATTTATTCGGCCATGCAGACGGGCACGGGCGCCACGGGCATGCAGACGTTCAACCAGGGGCTTTGCAACGCGTACCTGTCGAAAGCGATCACCCTGGATACCGCGCTGCAGCGCTCGTCGAATGCCGACGAACTGCAAGACATGATCAACCGCGGGGTGGTCTCCACGCCCACGGCGGGCGGGGGAAGCATGAAGGCGCAAGTCCGCACCCCGGTCACAAGTAAACGCTAAGCCGTGAATGAATTGATGAACACAAACGAATTTCGTGGTATTCAGGCACTGAGGAGGGCACGACATGCCGGACTATAAATACCAAGGCACCAATCGCTCCGGCTCCAGCGTGAGCGGCGTGATGACCGCTGGAAGCAAGGCGGAACTGCAGAATCTGTTGAGGCGGCAGCAGATCACGCCCACGAAAATGTCGGAGAAGGGCAAAGAGTTCAACATGCCCACCTTCGGCGGGGGCGTAAATGCCAAAGAGCTGGCTATTTTCACGCGCCAGTTTTCGGTGATGATCGACGCCGGTTTGCCGCTGGTGCAATGCCTGGAGATTCTGGCCAGCCAGCAGGAGAACAAGTTCTTCCAGAAGGTACTGACCAATACCCGCTCCATGGTGGAAGGCGGCGCGACGCTGTCGACGGCGATGCGCAGCTCGCCCAAGGTTTTCGACGGCTTGTACGTGAACATGGTGGAGGCCGGCGAGACGGGCGGTATTCTGGACATCATTCTGCAGCGCCTGTCGACCTACATTGAAAAGAACGTCAAATTGCAACGGGCGGTGAAATCAGCGTTGGTCTACCCAGTCGGAGTTTTGTCGGTGGCGGCCGGCGTTATTACGCTGCTGTTGTGGAAGGTCGTTCCGATTTTCGCGACGTTGTTCACCGGTCTGGGCGTTACGCTGCCGCTGCCCACGAAAATCGTTATTGCGTTGAGTAATTTTATCGGCAGCTACTTTGGTCTATTGATACTGGTGGCGCTCATCGGGTCGGTAGTGGGTTTGAAGGTGTGGTATGGGACGCCGCAAGGAAAGTTCATACTGGACACCATCGTTCTGAAGCTGCCGGTGCTGGGGCTGCTGATGAGAAAGATCGCCGTGGCGCGCTTTACCCGCACGCTGGGGACCTTGATATCGAGCGGCGTGCCTATTCTGGAAGGCTTGGATATTACCGCGAAGACTTCGGGAAACGCCGTGGTGGAGCGAGCGCTGCAGAAGGTCCGCAAAGCATTGGAAGAAGGCAAATCGCTCACGGAACCGCTGAAGGAATCGGCAGTATTCCCGGGCATGGTGACGCAGATGATCGCGGTGGGCGAACAAACCGGCGCGATGGATGCCATGCTGCAGAAGATTGCCGACTTCTACGAAGAAGAAGTGGATGCAGCGGTAAAGGACCTTTTGACCGCTTTGGAACCGGTGATGATCGTTTTCCTGGGGGTGGTGGTCGGCGGCGTAGTCATCTCCATGTATTTGCCGCTGTTCTCGCTCATCGGAAAACTCGCCGATGCGCACTAGCAGCACCGCGTCATAGCGTGCGATGAAATCAATGGCCGGGCTTGCAGGGTATCGCGGCCCGGCTTTTTCTCTCATGGATTGAGCATCTAACGATCAAGGCGCGGCCCGGGGATGCAACAAAAAGCCAGCAAGAAAGAATGGCTAGAGTGGCTGACGCGTGTTCGGCTGTTAATGATCACGCTGATCCTGGCTGTTGGTGTGGTGTGGCCGCAGTACGTTCCGGCGTCTCCGGGTAACCGATTTTTCCTGCCGCTGATTATTTTCTGGATCACCCTGGGAATTCTTCATTTGATTCTGCTGCGGTGGCTGCCGCTGGCGCCGTGGCATGGCGGACTACAAGTCACCTGCGATGTAATCATGATTTCGGCGCTGGTGTATGTCACCGGTCTGCAGGAGAGCTACTTCATATCGCTGTACCTGCTGGTCATCATCGTGGCGAGCATTTTATTTTCGCGAGGCATGGCCTTCGCCACCGCCTCGTTGTGCCTGGTGATCATGGGCGGGCTTTCCGCGCTGGCATACGAGGAAAAAATCACGAAGACGTATGTGGGTATCGCCACCGCGGAAAGCCTGCGGACCTGGTTCATCAGCAACCTGTTCGGTTTCCTGGCGGTGGCGTATCTGGCCAGCCTGCTGTCCCAGTCGCTGCGGCGGCAGGGCGCCGAGCTGGATGAAAAGCGTGAAGAGCTCCTGGACCTGCAGGACTTCACCGAAGACATTGTGCATTCGATGCGCGGCGGGCTGCTGACCACGGACATGGAGGGGCGCATCCTGCTGTTGAATCGCACCGGAGAAGAAATTCTGGGACACCGCTTCGCAGCGCTGCGTGGCCGCAAGGTGCAGGAGATCAATGCGGAGTTCTGGTTGCCCGGGGAACGCGGCCTGGAGAACGTATCGCGGCGCAAGGAAATTGATTTTGGCACTCCGGATGGGCAACAGCGCTATATCGGCATCAGCGTCTCGCCATTGCGTTCGAGGGATACGCGGCGCAGCGGCTACGTATTCAACTTCCAGGACCTGACGGAGCTGCGACGGCTGGAACAGGAAGTAGCCACCAAGGAACGCATGGCGGCGCTGGGACGGCTTTCCGCGGCCATTGCGCACGAGATTCGGCAGCCGCTGACGGCCATGGCCGGCGCAGTGAAAGAACTGGCGCGACTGGTGCCGCTGGAAGAAGACGAAAAGCACCTGGTAAATATTGTCAGCAGGGAATCGGAGCGGCTGAATCAGATCATCACGGACTTCCTGAAGTATTCCAGAGAGAAGACCTACGAATTCCAGAATGCCGACGTTCGCTGGCTGCTGGATGAGACGCTTACGTTAATCGAGAAGAAACCGGAGATCGGCAACAATTACCGGATCGTACGCTCGTTCAACGGTCAGGAGCTGCGCGCGCGCGTGGATGCCAGCAAGATCAAGCAGGTGTTCTGGAACCTTTGCGATAACGCCCTGCGGGCGATGCCAGGTGGGGGCACGCTGACGGTGCGTATTGAAGAAAGACCGTTCTGGCTGCGCATTGCGTTTTCGGATACCGGCGTGGGGCTGGACCCCAAGCAGCGCGCCAAAATTTTTGAACCGTTGCAATCGGAATTTGAAGGCGGTACGGGACTGGGGCTAGCCATCGTTTACCAAATCGTGCAAGCACACAGCGGACGAATCAGCGTGGTGTCGGAAAAAAATCGAGGCGCGGAATTCATCGTGGAACTGCCGCGAGTTGCGTGAGGACTTATGCAGGGCGCTAAAACAGCGGTCAAAGAAATGGTCCGGGAGATGCCGCACATCCTGGTGGTGGACGATGAGAAGTCCATCTGCGAGCTGCTGGAGATCACGTTTCGCAAGGAAGGGTACCGGGTCGAAATAGCCCACAGCGTGGAAGGGGCGAAACGCAAACTGGAGTCGCAGATTTTCGACATCATTATCTCGGACATACGCATGCCGGGTGAAGGCGGCGTGGACCTGCTGAAGTTCACCAAAGAAATCGCGCCGGAGTGCTTTTTTCTGCTGATTACCGGGGTGCCCACGGTGGAAACGGCCATAGCGGCGATCAATAGCGGCGCGGACCGCTACGTGATCAAGGACCACGAATTAGTGGACCAACTGCGCCGCGCGGTACACGAAGTATCGGAAAGCCTGCGGTGGAAGAAAGAGGCCGGATATCTGCGGCGCGAATTGCGGCGGCTGACCGGGCTCGACAACATCATCGGACAAAGCCCGAAGATGCGCGCGATCTTTGAGCTGATACAAACGGTGGCGCCGCAATCGAGCCGCGTGCTGATCACCGGGGAGAGCGGAACGGGTAAGGAACTGGTGGCGCGGGCCATCCACGAAAACAGCGTGCGCGCGCAGTCGCCGTTCATCACCATTAATTGCGGGGCTTTCCCGGAGACGCTGCTGGAGTCGGAACTGTTTGGTTACATGAAGGGTGCATTCACCGGCGCTAACGATAATCGACATGGATTATTTCAGGCGGCGCACGGCGGAACACTGTTCATGGATGAAATTGGAAACATGAGCCTAACGATGCAGGTGAAGTTGTATCGCGTGCTGCAGGAAGGCAAAGTGCGGCCCATCGGCAGCACGGAAGAAAGCAATGTGGACGTACGCATCATCGCGGCCACCAACAAGGATTTTGAGAAGGAAATTGCCGAGGGGCGGTTCCGCGAAGACCTGTACTACCGGTTGAGCGTAATTCCGGTGCATCTGCCGTCGCTGCGCGAGAGAAAGGAAGACATTCCGTTGCTGGCGCGGCATTTTCTGGAGAAGTTTCGCAAATTGATGGAAAAACCGATCGAGGGGATTTCGCCGGAAGTGGTCAGGCGGCTGGAATCGTATGAATGGCCGGGCAACGTTCGCGAGCTGGAAAATACGATGGAGCGGGCGGTAGCGCTGGAGAATACGTCGGAGATTACGCTGCGGGTGCTGCCGGACCGAATTGCCGGGTATGCCTCGACGGCCGTGAGTCACGGCGACGGGAATGGCGACTTTGTGTTTCCGCAGGAAGGCGTCGATTTTGAGAAAGAAGTGGCCGCGGCGGAACGACGCTACCTGCAGGCGGCATTGGAGAAATCGCACGGGGTGCGAACCCAGGCTGCGGATTTGCTGAAGATCAGTTACCGATCGTTCCGGCATTACGCCAAGAAGCACAATTTGTAGAGTTGCGGCTCTGTGGATCGGCAGGCTGCGCGGAGAGAAGTGTCTTCAGGGGCTAAAGCCCCGTTTTGAGGTGCGGCGTATCGCGGGGGCTGAAGCCCCCGCCTCGTAACAGCGCCCTAATCGGTCAGTCTAGAGTGACAAAAAAGGTCAAAATTGAGGGGTCTGATGGTTCAGACGGGGGCAGGGCTAGGGGTTTTTCTGTAGGAGATTTCACGTATGTCTATGACAAATAGGCAGATATTGGATGTTGTTCCAACGAGGTACTGGTAGTTTCCAGTTTGGCACAGCGACTGCAATAGTGTATGGCGTGCTCTGGCACTAAAGAAAATAAATTAAACTCTCAACAATCTCTGAAGGAGATAGAAGTCATGAAGAAGCAAAAGGGTTTCTCTCTTATCGAACTACTCATCGTCGTGGCGATCATTTTGATCATCGCGGCGATCGCAATCCCGAACTTGCTGCGCTCGAAGATGGCTGCTAACGAGTCTTCGGCGGTCGGCTCTCTGCGCTCGATCAACACGGCAGAGGTTACCTACAACACGAACTATCCTAACACCGGGTTCAGCGCGACGTTGGCGGACCTCGGCGGCGCGGCACCTTGCGCCGTGGCATCGACTGCGGCAGCTTGCTTGGTCGATAACACACTGGCGCTCGCCAGCGCGGCAGCCACCGGCAAGAGCGGCTACTACTTCACCTACATCCCTGGCGCAGCTGCCGGCGGAACGATCAACACCTACACCAACAGCGCACTGCCGGTTACCGCAGGAACGACCGGACAGCGTGGTTTCTTCACCGACCAGACGGGCGTGATTCGTTACGCGATCTCTGGCGCGGCGACGGTTGCCAGCTCCCCGATTCAGTAAGACTCGGGCAGCCAGTTACGAGAGGGAGGTCGAGAGACCTCCCTCGTTTTTTTTTGCGCAGACGAACGGTTTCGAGCTGATAAGTGGAACGGGCGACAGGGGAGTTGTTGGATCGCTTCGAAGGACAGATGTAACAAGAGGAGTTGGGTTTGAAAGCGCAACAAGCTACGAATACCTGGACGAGCACGAACCTGGATTTACTGCGGGCCGCGGCGGTGCTGCTGGTGTTCGCCGGTCACCTGGCAAGATTCTTTAACGTGGAACAGGTTGCTTCGGTTCCATTGATCGGTTTAGGCGGCCTGGGGGTCGCCATTTTTTTTGTGCACACCGCGCTGGTGTTGATGATGTCGCTGGAGCGCGAAGCGGCCAAGTCGAAGGTTTTGTTCGTGCCCTTCATGATCCGGCGATGCTTCCGGATTTACCCGCTGAGTATGTTCGTGGTGCTGGCAGTGGCGGCGTTTCATATTCCGCAAGCGACCATCAGCCCGGCGCACTTTGCGGGATGGAATTTTGATGCGCCGGACCTGCTTTCGAATTTGTTTCTGGTGCAGAACCTGTCGTTTCGGGTGCCGCTGGTGGGTCCGATGTGGAGCCTGGCCTACGAGCTGGAAATGTATTTACTGTTGCCGGCAATATTCCTGTTTTTGCGGCGCACGCGATGGAGCTGGCGGCTTGGCGCCGCGCTGGCAGTGGTGGTGAGCCTGTGTGTGGCGATCGTGCAGACGTCGGCTACCAGGAATCTGGCGTTTTACGCACCGTGCTTTCTGGCGGGGATTCTGGCCTATGAGTTGAAGAACTATGGGGACGGCAAGGTGTATTCGTGGCTGTGGCCGGTGTTTGTGGGCGGGCTGGCGGTCGTTTATTTGAAGAGCGACATGACGCGCTGGGACGAGTGGCTGATTTGTCTGTTACTCGGTTTGGCGATACCGGTGTTTGCAAGGATCGTGTCGCGGACGGTCAACAAAACGTCCGAATTGATTGCCAAATATTCTTATGGGATTTATCTGACACATTTTTTTGTGATCTGGCTGGCGTTTGAAAAGCTGGCGGGATTGGCGCTGGCGTGGAGAATCGGCGTGTTTGTGAGCCTGGCTGTGGGGTTGCCGGTGATTTTTTATCATTTGCTGGAAGAGCCGATGATTCAGGTGGGTAAGCGCCTGGCGGCAGGTTTTATCGCGGAGCGGGAGAGCCAGGAAGCGCGGCGTGCTTTGGGCGTGGAGGGTGGAATCGGGGCGCCGGCGTTGGGGTCAGGCGTTCGTTAGACACGCTGGCGGGTCGGGCGTTTTCGTGGTCGGCTTGTGCGGGCCGGCTGGTGAGTCGGCGAGCGCGAGACATCGAATAGAGATTTCCCTCGCGCTACTTTTTTAATCTCTGGGCTCAATCTTTGGGTCGGTTTAATCTTTGCATTGCGGCCTGGGCTTCGGCGTTGGCCGGGTCGGTAGCCAGCACCTGTTGGTATTCGCGCAGCGCTTCCTCGCGCTTGCCGGCATTTTCCAAAACATTACCCAGAAGGAGATGGCCGGAGCTGTCGTAAGGAGACTGCGCGATCATGCGTCGCAGAAGCGGCTCGGCCTGCGCGTATTGGTTCTGCGCGATTAAGGCTTCGACCAGATCTTTCATGGATTCGAGGGAAGGATCGAGGTCCACGGCTTGCTGGAATTGCGCGATGGCGGCGGCAGATTGATGGTCTTCCACGAGGGCTTCGCCGTAGTAGCGGTGGGCAGCGGCGCTCAAGGGCGAGAGAGTTACGCCCGCTTGGAACTCCTGCAAGGCCTGCGGCAGATGGCCCGTTTTCTGCAACAGCAAGGCGTAATTGAAATGGGAATCGCCCCACAGGGGCTTGGCGGCCATGGCCTGGTGGAACATGGCGTCAGCGTCGTCGTAACGGCCGAGGCGGGTGTAGACGATGCCGAGCGCGTTCATGGTGACAGTGTTGTCGGGCTTCTGCGCCAGGGCCAGTTGCCACTCCTGAATGGCGCGATCGAAATTTTCGGATTCGAAGTAGAGGCTGCCGAGGTTGCTGCGGATGACGGCGGCGTCGGGATTCGTTTGCAAAGTGCGGGTGTAGAGAGTCAGATCATCGCGCCAAATTTCGTTGCGTCGAAGCACGGCGACGAGGGAAGCGACGAAGATGGCGGCTGCGGCGGCGAGGAGCAAATTTCTTTGCCAGGGGGCGTGGACAACGGCGCTGCGGCGGGCGCTGCGATCCCAAAGCTGCAGGGCGCACCAGGCCACCAGCCAGCAAAACCCTACGGATGGAAGGTAGAGATAGCGCTCGGTGAAAACGTTGGCGGCCATCCAACGAGCGTTGAGCATGGGAGCGATGGTGATACCCATCCAGAGGATGCAAAACGCCGCGGTGGGGGCGGCTTTGAGTGAATAGAAGAAAAGCGAGGCGGCCGCGAGCACGACGGCAACGCCCAGCAACACCGGCAAGTCCGCCAAGGAAGTGCTGGCATGAAATACGTGAAAGGCGGACAACGGGGCGGGCCAGACGAGGTATTTTGCGTATCCCGCGAGGAGTGCGAAGCCAGAGTAAATGGCTTGCGGCCAGGTGATTTTAGGATGCTGCAAAACGGGCGCCAATTTTCCGAAAAGCGCGACGCGCCAAAGTAAGTAGGCTGCGGCTACGGCGCACAGTGGAGCATAGCGTTTGATTTTGGCGCTGGCCGCGGACGCGCTGTTGCCGGGGCGGACGAAATGTTCGTAGACGACGGCCAGCGGCGCGAACATCAAAGCGGGTTCTTTAGACAAGAGTGCGAGGGCGAAAGCTGCGATGGTGCCGGCGTAGATTTTCCAGGAGGCGCGGTCGAGTTGCGTGAACAGCCAAAAGGTCAGCAATACAAAGAAAGTGACTTCCAGCTCGGGGACGGCGGCGATCCAATCGACCACTTCGGTGTGGATGGGATGGACGGCGAAGAGGACGGCCGCCACGACGCCGATGCGTCGATCCTGAAAGAGACGGCGTCCGGCGGAGAAGACCATCACCACCACGGCGGCATTGAGGACGATGTTGAACAGGTGAAAGCCGAAGGGAAGGTTGCCGAATACCTGCCAGAGCAGGAGAAACGTAAAGGTCATCAGCGGGCGGTAGTAGTTGGTGGTGCCTGCGGCGCCGACGAAGGACCACACCGTGGAGGTGAAAATCTGCGGCAGGTAGTGCCAGGTTTTTACGTAAGGGTTTTGCAGGATTTGTTGCTCGTCGTCGTAAACGAAGCTGTGGAAGAGGGAATTGCCGTAGCACAAAGCAGCCAGGAGAATGAGCAAGCCGATAAGAGCCTGATCGGAGACGGCGAAGGACCAGGGATGTGCGCTGGGCTTGGTGTCCCTACTGTCTGTGATTGGAGCGTGCGAGGATGAAGGATTGGTTGCGGCGTCGGATGTGACGGAGCCGGCGGTCATCGCGTCGGTTGAGTGGGCGGCAGTGTTCATCGGTGAGAAGTGAACATTATAATTTTTCTCGACGTAGTTTTGCCGCGGTGCGTAGCTTGATATATTCAGTTTAGTCAAATATGGCGCGGACACAGGGCCACACTGACTGAGAGGTGTCCAGTTCCGTAACTGGCGGCATCGCGTTAAGCGCGTCAACCGGGAGCAATTGCGAGGCGGGGCGAGGCCGGGGTCCGTCTTGGTCAGCGTAATGGCAGTTGCTTGTGTGGCGGACGTCTAGCGATTCTTCCTATAATCCGGGCGTGGCGTCTTCGGCTGCCGGATTCGACAAAACATCTAAGGCACAACTCGGTAATATACACAGGTTGTAACAACGGGAGGAGACTTGGCATGGTCAAAGGTCGAACGATATTGAGCACTGTTGGTCTGATTTTGTTACTCGGAGTTGTGGCGCCGCAATTTGCGCAAAGCGTTCCCCAAGGTCCTGGAACGCCCGACAAGGAAAGACGCGCATTTGCGATCGGTTTCGTGAGGACAATCAACGTGGCCGAAGTGATGGAGGTACAGACTTATGGCGCCTTCGCGCCTTGGCAGACGTTGTTAGCCCATCAGGCGAAACACTTTCAGGGATTCCTCGATGCGAAGAGGACTGGCTTGGAATTCGGGGACGCGCCGGAAATATTCCCCGGCTGGAACTTGCGTATAAATGTCCACGCAGATGGACAGGGGTTCGACCTGATGTTGCAAGACGTGGCGAGCAAACAGGCTCCGTATGCGGCCTACACCAACGAAAGCGGAGTCATCTGGAACGCAGCGCCGATTGAGTGAGCACCGCGAAGACGAAAGTAATGCTACGAATGTTTCTCAGTCAGGTCTCATGGGAAGTTACAGCTTGGTGAGAACGGAATAAGCAAGAAAATTGATTTGCACAAGGTCACGTTTTCAACCGGGTTTGGAGTTGGCAGCCTTATAAGCGATGCGATAGCCCTGCACGATCGCGACTACGAGGCAAAATATCGTTGCAAATACATAATAGCTGATGCCAACCGCGCCCGCGGCGCTTAGTATCCCGGAAAAATACATCGCGATTGCAATCAAGAAGAAAAACATCGCCATCGCGATCGAAAAACGAACGGCGAATACTTTTGGACGATTTCTAGCCCGTAGGGCCCACAAGATAAGCGGCATAGCTCCAAGAGGCGGAAAAAAGTAAAGCAAATACGGGAACCATAACTCGTTAACCGGAACGCGCCGCCATAAATAGAAGCAGAGAAAGGCTGCAGCTTCTAATGTTGCGTAGGTAGCTAGAATCTTGAGTAGGTTTTTCATTGTGTGTCAGTCTCGAGAATCGGCTTAGCGAGCGATGAATAATGCCCTCTCATTGCGGAGTTTCATCTTTTGCGTTTACGTCATTCATTGAGTGTGTTTCAGCTTTATTTTTTCGTCTTTCGGCTTTGAGAAGTCCTTGGTTGTACTTCATTAGTTTGTACTTGTGAAGCAATTGGTTGGACATTCTCACCATTCGTTCGGAAGTGATGTAATCGTTGGCAACCAAGCCGCTATCAACCAAAGTACGGAACCACTCAGGTTCGCTGGTGCAGGAATGCGCTAAGAAGTCCGCTGTACACAACTGCACAAAGTCTTTTTTGCTGGCCAAAGTCACGGAAGCTATTCCCAGTCGTTCACGTTCCTTCATTCCGTCTAGAACTTGCTGTATAAATCGCGCATTTGGTTGGCCGTCTTCGATGACAAACGCCACTTTCCCCAAACGGTGCTTGCCGGCAAATTTGCAGATACCGAGAGCGCAATCGAAAGTGCAAACAGCGCAAGCATTTCCAATAGCACTTTTGAATACTGGGTTGGCATGATTCCCATAATCTTCGGGTTTCATCCATGCCACAAAACCATTTAGGTCGCTGTCAACAATGGCGTCATGAAGTCCGTATTTCAACGGATCACACTTCGAGTCTTTTGCGTGGAATGGCCTATCACCCCACTGAGATAAAAATTTCTTCCAGTAGCCGTGGTGCGCCACCCATCCGGCTACAGCGACAATATGGGAGCCTTTATGGGTTCCACTTTCGTCTAGGAAGGCCTCAAGCAAGCACGCACCTCTTACCCATCTCCAGCAAACAAATCGAGCAACCAGAGATGTAGTTTCTCTATGGGAAAGAGCATTTTCCTACCCCTCCCTGTGCTTATCTAGGAGCGATAATTCACTCGCCGATGATTTCTCCATTTTTACACTAAGGCTGACAGTCCGGAAGTGATGGGGTTGGTATACTCGCACAGATGGATTTCGACGAGCAGTACAGTGCTGGTGCCGACCACTGCACAAAATTTTGCGGGATAAGATTTCGGGGCGCGACCTCCACTTTGGCGACCGGGCTTGGTGTGTTTGTTGCGGCCGGCATATGGGCTTGCGCGTTACTGAGCGCGGCGGTGGGGGCGCAGCAGTCGGCGGGTCAGGCGCAGAAGGCGGGGGGTGCGCAGGGGGGCGGCCGAGGCGGGGTGTTGGAGCCGGTGCGGTTGATGGAGCATAGGTATCGGGCGGCGAAGACGATGCAGGCCACTTTTTTGGAGACGTATACGGAGAATGGGCGCACGGTGCGGGTGGAGTCGGGGGTGGCGTATTTTCGCAGGCCGGGGAAAATGCGCTGGGAGTATGCCGCGCCGGAGAAAAACCTGTTTTTGATTGATGGGAAGACGGCGTGGTTCTATGTGCCGGCGGACCATACGGTGACGCGCGTTCCGGCCAAGCAGAGTACCGACTGGCGAACGCCGCTGGCGTTGCTGGCGGGGGAGACCAAGGTGTCGCGGGTGTGCGCGCACATCGAACCGGCGGTTAACGAGCAACCGGAAAGTGGAGACGATGTTTTGTTCACCTGCATATTGCGGGGAGAAAAAGACCTGGAAGGCGGAAAGACGTCCGCGCATGGTGCTTCGGGGCGCGATGTTTCCGGGTCGTATGCTTCCGGCCACGATGCTTCCGGGAAGGGCAATCTCGCGTCTAAGCGTACAGAACCACAGGATACCGTGCTGCTGGAGATCGGGCGTCAAACCGGGGAGCTGGCACGAATCGTGATCCGTGATAAAGGCGGAGTGGGAATGGAATTTCATTTTGCGGGGTGGAAGGATGATCCCGTAATTGCAGAGGCTTTGTTTCATTTTGAGCCACCACCGGGGGTGGCGATTGTGAATGGCGAATTGCCCGGAAGCCAAGCGGATGCCAAGCCTTAGCAGGCAGTCATAGCCCGGGGAGTACCCCTTTCCGGGAAGGAACGGCCAACCATCGCGCTTGACCACGCATACAACTTAGATAGGGTAAACTTTATATATGGGTGAATTTGTCTGCCGCGTCGCGGATGCTAACGGTCGAGTGTTTTCACACGTCGAGGCCGCAGGCACGCTGGAAGAGGCACGCCAGAAAATGGCGGACCGCGGGCTGTATGTCTATTCGGTAGAGAGCCGGGGAAGCCTGATCGGTCTGTTGAACCGCCGCACGCAACGGCAGGTGGGCGGCTCGGACTTCCTGATTCTCAACCAACAATTCAACACGCTGATCAAGGCGGGAATCCCGATTCTGCGCGCGCTGGACTTGCTGGCGACGCGAGCGACCACGCCGAAATTGCGGCCTGTGATCACGCAAATTCGCGACCGGGTGCGCGAAGGCAAGTCGCTGTCGGAAGCAATCGATGAGGCGGGCGTTTTTTCCAAAGTTTATTCCACGGCGATTCTGGCGGGTGAGAAGAGCGGAAACCTGTCCGGAGTGCTGGAATATTACATTGCGTATCAGAAGGTGAGCACCGGGGTAAAGAAGAAGATCGCCGCGACGCTGGTGTATCCGGTGCTGTTGATTATCGTGGCCACCGTTATCGTGACGTACCTGGTGACCGCGGTGGTGCCGAAATTTGCGGTGCTGTATCGCGATCTGGGAGTGGAGTTGCCGACATCCACGCGGGTGCTGATGGCGATGACGGTGGACTACCGGTTTGCGGTGCTGGGGACGATAGCGGCGATAGCGGTGACGGCGCTGGGAGTGTTTTTGTGGTCGCGCACGGAAGAAGGCGGTGCGGCGTTTGACCGCTTTAAATTCAAGCTGCCGATTGTGGGCGACACCATGCTGAAGTTTCAGGTGGCGCAGTTTTCGCGCACGCTGGCGACGCTGCTTACCGGCGGAACGACGCTGGTGAACGGGTTACAAACGTCGTCGGATGCCTTGACCAGCAAATTATTGCGCATCACGATTCTGAGAGCCACGCAGATGGTGCGCGAAGGGGAATCGCTGCACGGAGCCCTGTCGCAAGTGGGAGTGATGCCGGAAATGGCGCTGGACATGGTGGAAGTGGGCGAGTCGAGCGGCGCGTTGGGGCCGATGCTGACGAGCATTGCGGAATTTTATGAGGAAGAAGTCAGTTTGAAGCTGGGGGCGATGGTATCCATCATTGAGCCGGTGCTGCTTATTTTCATGGGTATTTTTGTGGCCTTCATCCTAATTTCACTTTATCTGCCGATCTTCTCATTCTCGGTGACCGGCGGAGCTAAGTAGGCCTATGGCGACGACAGACTATACAAATGTAACAGCGGCGATTGGCGGAGCGGACGAGCAGCACGAGCGCGAACACGCCATGAAACTGGCGCAGCGCTATCGCTGCATGTTTGTGGACCTGCGTGAGCAGCGGATCGATCCCGAATTGTTCCGCACGATACCGGCGGACTTGATGTTCCGCTACAACTTCGTGCCGCTGGAAGTGAACAACAATCTGCTGTCCATCGCGGTAGCGGAACCCAGCCAGGTGTTGCTCAGCGATGAGCTGCCGCTGCTGCTGGGCAAGAAGCTGGTGATCAAGGTTGCCACGCTGCATCAGATCAGCGACCTGCTGAAGCGGACGGAGCAGTCGCAGCGCGTGCTGGAGCAAGCGACCGAAGCGTTCACGCTGCAAGTTTCCAAGGAGGACGAAGAGAGCGACGAGACGATCTCCGGCGATCGCCTGACGCGCGACACCACGGTGAGTCCGGTGGTACGGCTGGTGGAAACGGTGATTTTCACGGCGCTGGAGCGGAGAGCAAGTGACATTCACATTGAAGCGCGCGATGCGGAAGTGGCGGTGAAGTACCGCATTGACGGTGTTTTGCAGCACGCCATGCAGCCGATTGCGAAAGAGTGGCACTCCACGGTGATTTCGCGCATCAAGGTGCTCAGCGATCTGGACATTGCCGAGCGCCGCGTGCCGCAGGACGGACGATTCCGTGTCAAGTACAAGGGCCGCTTCATCGACTTGCGCGTTTCGATTATGCCGGCCAGCCACGGAGAAGACGCCGTGCTCCGCGTGTTGGACAAAGAGACGCTCTCGGAGAAATTCCAAAGCTTGAGCCTGGATGTGGTGGGCTTTTCCGCGGATGAGATGCGGAGATTCCGGCGGTACATTCGTGAGCCGTACGGAATGGTGCTGGTTACCGGACCGACCGGATCGGGCAAGACGACGACGCTGTATGCGGCCATCAATGAAATCAAGTCTGACGAAGACAAGATCATCACCATTGAAGACCCGGTCGAGTATCAATTGAAGGGGATTACGCAGATTCCGGTGAACGAGAAAAAGGGCCTGACGTTTGCGCGCGGGTTGCGCTCCATTTTGCGACACGACCCGGACAAGATCATGGTGGGCGAAATCCGCGACCAGGAAACCGCGCAGATCGCCATTCAGTCGGCGTTGACGGGGCACCTGGTGTTCACCACGGTACACGCCAACAACGTTACCGACGTGATCGGGCGGTTCATCAACATGGGTGTTGAGCCTTACAATTTCGTGTCGGCGCTGAACTGCATCATGGCGCAGCGGCTGGTGCGTATCATTTGCATGAATTGCCGGCGGCCGAAGAGCTTTACGGCTACGGAATTGAAGGAAGCGGGACTCGACCCGGTAGCGTGGGGCAGCGTGGAGTTGATGGAAGGCGCCGGGTGCCTGGAGTGTTCCGGCACCGGGTATCACGGACGCACGGCGATCTGCGAACTGCTGGACCTGACCGACCGGATTCGTGAAATGATTGTGGACCGGCGGCCGACGTCGGAAATCAAGCGCATTGCGCGCGATGAAGGCATGATCACGCTGCGCGAAAGCGGGTTGGCGAAGATTCGCGCGGGAATTACCAGCGTGAAAGAAATTAACAAGGTGACGTTCGTTGAATAGCGCGGCGGCATTTCGACAGGGCATTTACAAGAGCGAGTTCGTCCGTAAAGTGACGCGGTGGTTGGATGCAACTCCGCATCCCCCGCTGGCGATGGAAATTACGCCGGAGCGGATCGCCATGGCGCGGTTCGGCAGAACCGGCGCACTGGATGGCTACGCGGTGGAAGCGCTGCCGCCGCGGGCGATTGTGCCGTCGGCGGTGGAATCCAACATAGGGAACGCCGCGGCGGTAAAGCTGGCGGTTAACAACGCGTGCGTGCGGCTGCGCGCCAAGGATGAGGACATCGCGCTGATCCTGCCCGATCCCGTGATTCGCGTGTTCGTGCAGCACTATGACGAGTTTCCGCGGTCGACTCAGGAGGCAGAGCCGATGTTGCGCTGGAAGCTGAAGAAGAGCGTGCCGTTCGAAGTGGACGAGACGCTGATTTCGTATATGCGGCAATCACCGCGCGAAGAAGGCGTGGATATCGTGACGGCGCTGGCACGGCTGCGCATTATCCGGGAATATGAAGCGCTGGCGGAAGGCGCGGAGCTGCGTCCGGGGGTGGTGTTGAGCTCTTCGCTGGCGGCCATTACTTTGCTGGATGACCAACGGCCGACATTGCTGGCACGCGTTTCGGGAAATTCGCTGACCACCGCGATTGTGCGCGAGGGCGTGCTGTGCGGATATCGCTGCACGGAGCTGCCTGCGGAAGGCGATAGCCTGACGCCGCAAATGTTGCTGGAGGAAATTTATCCGGTGGCCGCTTATTATCAGGATACGTGGCGGGAAGGCGTGCAGGCGGTTTGTGTAACCGGGCTGGGCACGCGCTTGCCGGAATTTATCAAACCGTTTGAAGATGAGTTTCAATGCCATATCAGCTCGTTGTTGAATTCCGCGGTGGCTGGCGCACGGCTGCGTGAAGACGTGGGTCCGCTGGCGGATCGTGAGCTGGAGGGGTTGGTTGGCTGGGCCATGCACCGCGGCTAAGCCTCTGCGGATTAGTTTGGGTGGGATCCCGGTCTTGCCACCGGGAGTGGGCGAAACTAGAATTTTTGGGGAAGCACATAAACTATGCGAGTACGGCTTAATCTAGCGACCAAGGCGCAAGAGACGCACCGGCGATTTATGGTGGGCGCCGGGCTGGTCGGCTTGATTGCGGGGATCCTGTTCCTGGCTTTGGGGTGGCACGTTTATGCTGTGCGAAAACTGGATGAACGGCTGCGCGCGGAAACTGTCGCTACCAATGCGAAAATCGCCGATTTGCAGGACCAACGCGCGGACCTGGAGAGATTTTTTCTGCAACCGGCCAATGCCAAGCTGCATGACCGGGCGGCGTTCCTGAATTCGCTGATTGACGAGCGCAGTTTCGATTGGACGCAGATGTTCATGGACCTGGAGCGGATTTTGCCGGGCGGAGTGCGCGTGGTCAGCATCGAGCCCAGGCAGGTCAAGGGGCGCGTGGAAGTAAAGCTGACGGTGGGCACTGCGACGGAGGAAGCCAAAGATAAATTCCTGCGCGCGCTGGAAGAATCGCGGCAGTTCAGCAGCATACAACTGGACAGCGAAAAGCCAGCGGTTAAATCCGCGGGAAGCGCAAACGATCTGGAGATTATGGAGCTGTCGGTGGTTTATTCGAGGATCTGATGATACGCGACGTCAAACTGCAAAAACGATTGGTGATCGGCGCGCTGGGGTTGCTGGTACTTGCGGATGTGGCGTTGGCGACGTACAGCTATCACTTGAGCTCGGCTCCGCGGACTCCCCAGCAGGAACTGGCGATCCAGAATAAGCAACTGGAAGTGTTGCGGGCGGACATCAAGCGGGGAGAAGCGATCCGGCAATTGACGCCTTCGATCCAAAAGGATTGCGACCGTTTTGAGCGCTCGCTTTTGCCGATCAACACGGGTTATTCGTCGGTATCCGCGGAACTGGATGGCATCGCGAAAAAAGCCGGGGCGCAGATTGAGAACCGCGACTTTAAACAGAAAGAGATACCCAATCGCGGGGTAGAAGAAGTGGACATGGATGTTACTTTGAATGGGCAATACACCAACGTGGTGAAGTTTCTGAACGGGTTGCAGCGTTCGCAGAATTTGTATGCGGTGGATGGGCTGGCGCTGGCGAGCAGCGAGTCGCCAAGCCAGGGACCTAACGGTGTGATTCGGGTCAGCGTACATATGAAAACGTATTTTCGAGTGGCCTGATGAAACAGAAGAATCAAATCGCCGTGCTGGGCGGGCTGATAGCAGTCGCGCTGGTGGTGTGGTATTTCAACTCCAGCAAGCCGCCGGTGGTGGCGGGCACGTCCACGGCGTTTCAGAACTACCAGTTGCTGGCGGTAGAAAATCCGGAGCTGCATCGCGAAAAAATGGAAGCGGTGCAGAAGACGGAGTACAAGAGCCTGGGACGGAACCCCTTCAGCGAAATTGCGCCGCCACCGATTGAGGAACAGCACAATACCAAAACTGTAGCAACGCGCCCGGTGTACGGGCCGATCCAGCCGCCGCCCCCTCCGCCTCCGGCGCTGCCTGCGAGCATGAAATTTTTTGGATATGGCACGGTTCCCAACGGGACCTCGCGGCGCGCATTCCTGGCGGATGGCGACGACGTGTATATCGTTGCGGAAGGCGACACGCTGCTGGGACGCTACCGCATCGTAAAGATCAACAATGCGAATCTGGAATTTGAAGAAGTTTCCACGGGACGCCGAGCGACGGTAGCGCTTACGCAGGACGAAGCGGCCCCGGCACCGCCGCCGGCATCATGACGAGATTAGTTACGCAGGTTACGACCATCACAACTACGACAATGGTTTCTACTCCCAAGCTTACTGCACGGCGAATGCGGCGAGGGCAGCGCGGCTACGGGTTGTTGATGATCATGTTTTTTATCGCGCTGCTGGTGGTTGCCGGGATGGCCGCTGGTCCGCGCATTCTGACCGAAGGCAAACGCGAAAAAGAAAAGGAAATGGTGTGGCGCGGCAAGCAATATGTGCGCGGCGTCAGGATGTATTACCGCAAGCTGGGACGCTTTCCGACGTCGCTGGACGACCTGACCAAGCCGAAAGTGGGCAATTTGCGGTTCATGCGCAAGGCCTACAAAGACCCCATGAATTCCGAGGACGGCTCCTGGCGGCTGATTTATGTGGGGCCTTCCGGGCAGCTCATCGGGAGTTTGAAGCCGCCGCAAACCTTGCAGGTACCGGGAGCGGGACCGGGGTTGGGCGCGTCGGCGTCCTCTGTGGCGACCAACAGCACTCAGCAACAGGGGCAAAACGGGATTGGCGGGCAGAGTTCGTTCGCGTCATCGTTTGGAACTTCGGCGTTTAATAATTCGGGAGTGGGCGCGGGAGCCGGCGGAGCGCAGGGAAATAACGCTGCCAATCAGCAAGCCGCGGGGCAGAATGGCGCGCAGCCGGGGCAACCGGGCGCAGCGGGCGATGGCTCGCAAGCAGCGGGCACGGACGCTTCCGGTGCACCAACGGATCCTTCAGGGCCGCAGCCGATTACGCCCAGCGAGTCAACGCAGATCATCGGCGGAAATATTATCGGCGTGGGCAGCAAAAAGATTGCGCCGTCGCTGCTGGTGTACGAGAAAGCTAAAAATTATCACCTATTCGAATTTATCTGGGATCCGTCGAAAGACGTGACGATTGCCGGGGCGCCGCCAAGCGGGTCCGGTTTAGGAGCAATACCGGGAACCGGCGGTAACCAGAGTGGCTTTGGGCTTTCCCCGAGTGGAAGCGGGAGCTCGTTTGGCGGGAGTTCCTTTGGGCAAAGTTCATTTGGGCAGCAGGGTGGGGCGAATCAGAATAACGGGCAGCAGAACAACCAGAACAACCCTAACAATCAGAACAACTCCAACAACCAAAATAATTCCAATAATCCTAACAATCAAAACAATCCGAATGGTCCGAATAACGCTCCAAGCGGCAATCCGCCTACGGAAGCGCCACCTCCGCCTCCGCAGCGTTAAGCAATCCATTTAAGACTGACTGGTGAAACTGATTACGCGACGCGCTGGAGCGCGGTGTGTCTGGACGAGTTGTTTTTCTGGCGGTGGGTGGTGACTAGCTGGGAGGGTTGTTGGGTGCAGCGACGTTGTTCGGCGCGGCGGGGTTGTTGGGCGCAGCGGAATTCTTCGGTGCTGCGGGCGTGTTGGCTGGCGCGGCGGGCGGCGATTTGCGCTGATCGTAGGAGTGCTTTACGCGGCGGACATAGTTGAGGGTTTCGGGGAACGGCGGGACGGTGCCATATTTCTGCACGCGCTCCGGTCCGGCGTTGTAGGCGGCCAGCGCCAGGATCAGATTATTGTCGTAACGATGCAGCAGCTCGCCAAGATAGCGGGTACCACCTTCGATATTCTCGCGCGGATCAAAAACATTCTGCACGCCGAGGCGATTGGCGGTGCCGGGAATAAGCTGCATCAGGCCGCGCGCGTTGCGGCGCGAGACGGCCCGGGGATTGAAATTGGATTCGACGAAGATGACGCTGGAGATCAGGTCGGCGTCGACGTTGAAGCGCGTGGCGGCAGATTGAATGAATTTGCCGAAGGGCGCGCCGGGCCCGAGAGTGGCGGGCTTGGGCACGAGGATGGGAGTGAATACTTCTTCGGGCTCGATGGTGACGACTTCGTCGACGGGAACTTCCACAAAGCCGCCGTTCATCTGCAGGCGGTACTTGTCGCCGATGATCTGATAGCCGGTGACGGTGAGGCGCTGGCCGCTGCGCAGCACAACATATTCGGCGCGCAAGGTGGGTGCGAAGAAGGCCGGAATGATCAACAGCGCGCAGGCCAGGAGCAAATTGTGTTTCAATTTCAGGCGCATGAAGCGGCCTCTCGCAGCGCAAAATGTTCGATGGCGGCGGCCACGCCGTCGTTATCGTTGCTGCGCGTTTCGTGCCAGCCAAAACACTTCAGCTCTTCGACGCAGTTGGCCATGATTACCGGGATGCCGGCAAAATTCAGCATTTCCAGGTCGTTGTGATTGTCACCGATGGCCAGCACATCTTCGCGGTCGATGCCGCGGAGCGCGGCCCATTCCGCCAAGGAACTGCCCTTGGAGCACGCCGGATGGATGACGTCGATCATGGCAAAATCTTTTTTGGCGTAAATGGTGACCGCGAGAGCGAAGTCTTCAGCAAGAGGCGCGGCACGCAAGGCAGCTTCGATTTCGCGGATGGGCGCGACGGTGCCGGAGAACATGACCTGAATGGGATCTTCGGTGAGGCAGGTTTCCAGGGGATTGGCGACGGCGATGAATTCCTTGTTGCGCGCGTAGTAGCCTGCGCGCAGGGAATCGTCGGCATTGAGCTTTTCGATCATGACCTGCTCAGAGCTGGGGCGATCGAAGATGACGGCGGCGGCTTCGCGCCAGGGCTGCGTGATTTTTAGAACTTTGGCGGCGACGGAGCGGGGAAGCAGGTGGCGGACGTGGGTGCGACCGTCGTTGGAGCGAATGAGCGCGCCGTTGTTGACGATCATGGTCAGAGGCGATTGGACTTTTTGCGCGACGGGAAGAGCGAAATCGTAGCGGCGGCCGGTGACCAGGGCGACTTCGATGCCGCGCCGGGTAGCTTCGGCGATGGCCACACGGTTGGCTTCAGAGACCTGCCAGCGGCTGTCCAGAAGGGTGCCGTCGATATCCAAGGCAATGAGGCGTACCGGCATAGGTCAATTATAGCGTGGAATGGGGCTATTTCGGGGTGGGCGGAGGCGGCGGTGGCGTAAGCGGCAGCCAAATTTGAGTGTGCTAGACTTTTTTGCGTTCGCGGATGGATGGGGAGGATGAGAGAAATCCTCGCTCTAGAAAGTTCACGATGGGGCACCGGTTTTCGCGAACGTGACGAGTTACGACCGATGGCTACAGAGAGACTCTATTACGACGATGCGTTTCAGCAGGAATTTACGGCGGAAGTTTTGAGCTGTGAGCCGGCGGGTGCGGGAAAGGCGGATGCCGCGGCGGTTGGGGCTGCGTCTGCTGCTGCCGAGGCGGCGCGGTGGCGGGTGAAACTGGATCGCACGGCTTTTTATCCCACGTCGGGTGGGCAGCCGCACGATTTAGGAAAATTGGGAGACGCGAATGTGAAGGTGATCGACGAGGAGGATGAGGTGGTGCATGTGGTGGACCGGGCGGTGCCCATCGGCAAGATCATGGGGCACATCGACTGGCAGCGGCGATTCGATCACATGCAGCAGCACAGCGGGCAGCACTTGTTGTCGGCGGTGTTTGCGCGGGATTATGCGCTGCCCACGGTTTCGTTTCATCTGGGCGCGGAGCTTTGCAACATCGATGTGCGCGGGCGCGAAGTGACACAAGGAATGCTGGATGGCGCGTCGAGCGCGGTGAACGAGATTATTTATGAAGATCGGGCGATGAACGTGAAGTACGGCACGGCGGAAGAACTGGCGGCTGCGGGCGTGCGAAAAACGGTGGAGCGCAGCGGTGTTTTGCGCGCGATGGAGATTGCCGATCTGGAATTGCAACCGTGCGGCGGGACGCACGTCCGGCGCACCGGGCAAATCGGGACGATGCTGCTGCGCGGAGTGTCAAAAATCCGGCAGGACTGGCGGGTAGAATTTGTATGCGGGCGGCGCGCCGAGCGACTGGCGCGGGAAGACTTTGCGTCGCTAAGAGCGGTAGCGGAGCGGCTGAATTGTTCCATGCAGGAAACCGTGGCGGCGGCGGAGCGCGTGGTGGCGGAGCGGGATGCGCATTTCAAGAGCGCTCGCGCGGGGATCGAGAAGCTGGCCGAGGTGGAGGCGCGGGCGCTGTTGCAGGGGACCGAGTCGCGCGCCGATGGCTTGCGCGTGGTGACGCGGGTTGTCGAAGGGCTTCCGCTGGAATATGCGCAATGCTTTGCGCGCGAGATTGCCAAAGCGGAAAATTCCGTAGCGCTGGTAGCGCGGAGCGAGTGCGGAAGCATATTTTTCTCGCAGCATCCCACGGCTGGGAAAGATATGAACGCGCTGCTGGGCGCGGCGCTGAAAGAAGTGGGCGGTAAAGGCGGGGGTTCGCGCGATGCGGCACGCGGCCGGCTGGCTGAGACGCAGCGAATCCGGGAGTTGCTGAGTTTCGCCGAGGAGCGAATCAGGCGGGCAGAGTGAATACACGGCGTTGCTTGGAAAGAAGGAGTCTTCATGGTTAGCGCGAGGTTTAGTTCGAAGTTCGGTGCGAGGTGGCGAGCGACTCGGTTGGTTGCCGGATGCGTTGCGGTACTGAGTTGTTTTGCGGCGGCGCGTGCGCAGGAAGTGGCGGTGCTCACCAGCGAGCATGGCGCCAACAGCGCGGAGCAGCAGAAGAAACATTACGTAATTCTGGTTTCGCTGGATGGCTTTCGCTATGACTACGCGGAGAAATATCGCGCCGAGCATCTGAAAGCGCTGGGCAAAGCCGGAGCCACCGCGCCTGCGGGCATGATTCCCGCGTATCCCTCGCTGACATTTCCCAATCACTACACGCTGGCGACGGGCCTTTATCCGGAACATCACGGCATCGTGGCGAACAGCTTTTACGATCCGCAGCGAAAACAATCCTACCGGCTGAGCGATGCGGCCGCGGTGACGGACGGCAGTTGGTATGGTGGGACGCCGATCTGGGTCTTGGCGGAACAACAAGGAATGCGGTCGGCGTGTTTTTTCTGGCCGGGCTCGGAAGCGGAAATTCAGGGCTCGCGGCCTTCCTATTATTTGAAATATGACGACAAGGTGGCGGATGACAAGCGCGTGGAGCAAGCGCTGGCGTGGCTGCGGCTGCCTGCCGAGCAGCGGCCCCACCTGATCACACTTTATTTTGCGGATGTGGATCACATGGGGCACGAGCATGGACCGGACAGCGAAGAAGTGCGCGCGGCGGTGCAATTGGTGGACAAGGAAATCGGGATGCTGGAGAAGGGTTTGGCGGAACTGCATTTGCTGGTGGATGTGATTGTGGTTTCCGATCACGGCATGGTGCAGGTGCAAGGGGACTGGATCACGCTGGACCAATATTTTCCAGATGCGGGCGCGTTTGAAAAAATTGTTTCGCCGGCGTTGTATGCAAAGTCGGAGGCGGATGCGCAGCGGGCGTATGAGGCTTTGAAAGGGAAGAGCGATAAATTTGAGGTGTACCGGCGAGCGCAGATGCCCGCGGCGTTGCATGCGGACAGCAATCCACGCTTCGGCGACCCGATCGTGGTGACTAACGGGCCATACCTGGTGCGTTATTCGGCGCCGGCACAGCAACCCGCACCTCCGGGAGCGCCGACGGGATTGGCGATGAGCGCGGAGCACAAGCAAGTGGGAGCGCACGGCTTCGATCCGGCGCGCGTTCCGGATATGAAGGCGAGCTTTTTTGCGATGGGGCCGGACATTCGGAGCGGAGTGACCGTCGAACCGTTTGAAAATGTGGATGTGTATCCACTGGTGGCGAAATTATTGGGGCTGGATATTGCGCATCTGAAGACCGGCGCGATCGATGGAGACCTGCGGCCATTGCAGCCGATTCTGGTGGAGAGCGCGATGGAAAGTCCGGCGAAGGCGGCACGGAAAGCGGCGAACTAGCAGGCGACGATGGCGATGGCGTTGGCGTTGCAAAAGTTCAAGTACAAGACCAGGGAATTATCGTGACCCGCCTCTCGAAGAGCGCTGACAGCGTTGACAAGGATCAATTGGTCGATGACAATGCACGCGCTTGAAGCCAATACAAAGACTCCTGGTGTGTCGGGAGAAAAGCTCGGGGGAATGATGTTCCGGATCGTAAGAACGATGTTCGCCGCTAGTCTTTTCTGTTTCTTGATCGTTGCCACGAGCTCAGCTCAGGATGTGCCAAATTCATTCGACCCTCCGGGAATGAAGCGCTACGAGGGAAGCGAAATCATCGGCTATCGCGGGCCGAAATTCGATGAATATCTAGTGCCGCTGGGGCCGCCTACAAGTCAGGATCCTCCAGCCTATAAAAAGAGTGTGCCGCTTGAAGGTCAGGTGAGCTATTACACCTACCTGGCGCCGGAAGGCCGGACGGGGACGGAACTTTTTCGCAACTACAAACTGGAGTTTCAGCGGCTCAATCTGGAGGTGCTGTACGAGAAAGGCACCGCGCAGCCAGGCTGGTTTGGTCCCACGACGACGAAGATATCCAAGGAAAGCGACCTCGGACAGATCCTTCCCTATAACCAAGACGAGGAGCGCATGCTGGTGGGCAAAACGAAAGATGCCCAGCCGACCTATTACGTGGTTTTCGTAACGGTGTATCGAGCCGGCATCGTGCCGGACCGCCTGGGGAACAGGGTGAACAAGGGCCGGGCGCTGGCGCAAATTGTGGTGGTCACTCCGGACACCCTGGAAAAGAAAATGACGTTCGTAAATGCCGACGATATGAAGCAGGCGCTTCACGATTCCGGCAAAGTGGCGCTGTACGGATTGTATTTCGATACCGACAAAGATGCGGTAAAAGCGGAATCGCAGCCGACGCTGGCGGAGATCGCCAAGCTGATGAAGAGCGACGCGTCTCTGCGTTTGCACGTAGTAGGACACACAGATAACCAGGGAAAGCCCGACTACAACCTGGACTTGAGTCGCAGGCGCGCCGCGAATGTGGTGGCGCAGTTGACCAGCAAGTTCGGGATCGCTGCAAATCGTCTGGATGCATTCGGCTGCGGTGTGTATGCCCCGGTGGCATCCAATGAAGAGGAAGCGGGCCGGGCCAAGAACCGCCGCGTGGAGCTGGTGCGCTGGTAGCCGTTGCAATGAAGGAGCGCGGAGAGTGCAAATTCATAGTTAGCGTCTAGGGCTCTAAAGACGTAAGAGGATTATTTGGTGAAGAGATTGCGGAGTTGATCGAGGTCGGAGGGGGCGACGTCGGAGACGGCGCAGAATTGCATGCCGTTGGCGTCCCAGGCGAGCCAGTGGTAGCCCTGTTGCGAGCCAGAATACCCGGATTTGTTTTTCTCGTTGCCGGACGCCGGCTCATGTGAGTGCAGGGGCCAGATGAAAACGCTGATGAGATGTTTGCGGCGGCCGTAGACCAGGGCGGTAACGGCGCGACCGTGAACGACATCGAGGCGGCCACCGACGAGAGGGAATCCCTCGGTGGAAAAATCCTGCACCGGCGGAGAGAAATCGAGCCTCCCGTTGAACCACGGTTTGACGGTGTGCTGATCGGTGGAGAGTACATCGGTAAGATGGCCGGGTTGAAGAGAGCGCAAGTGCGCGTCAACCATTTCCGCGGCAATCACGGCCTGATCGTCAGCGCCGCGCAAGCCCGGAAGGATGCGCCAGCCGGCGTAGGCGAGCAATAGCAGCACGGCAGCGGCGGCGAGCCAGCGATAGGGAACTCGGCTGGGAATAGATGGCACGACGTTTGGTGCTTGCGGGCGAACGCTGGCTTGAATTTTTTGACGAAGCGCCGGCGGGGTTTTTTGGTAAAGTTCCGCGCGCTTCAGGGCGGCGGTAAGCGCTTCCTGCGTCTCCAGCGCCTCCACACATTCGCGGCAATGTTCGAGATGGCGCTCAAAGTCGGCGGCACCGACAGCATCGAGTTCACCGTCCAGATAGGCATGCACGACGGTCTGGGAGCGGTCACAAGCCATGGGCGGCCTCCTGGTGCGTGGGGCTGGTGAGCGCCAACTGCAACTGGCGTCGCGCGCGTGAGAGCGCGGACATGACCGTACCGATGGGAACCGAGGTAATGGTGGCGATCTCCTTGTAGGAGCAGCCTTCCAGTTCGCGCAGAACAATCATTTCGCGTTGCCGAGGCGGTAGAGATTCGAGCGCGCGCGTGAGGCGCTCGCGATTGTTGCCGGCAATGGCCAGCGATTCGGGCGAGACGCTCGTAGTGGTGTGCAATTCTTCGTTGAACTCGGTCATTTGTTCCACGGGCCGATTTTTCTCCAGCCAGCTATAGCAGGTGTTGCGCACGATTTGCAGCAGCCACGCGCGCGCATCTCCGCCGTGAAAGGTCAGGAAGAAGCGATACGAACGCAGCATGGCTTCCTGCGCGACGTCTTCGGCGTCGGGGCGACTGCGCAGAAGCCAACGCGCCAGATTGAATGCGGCGTCCAGATGCGGGAGCACGAACTGCTCGAAGCGCAGCTGGTCCTGCGAGTCCAACACGTCGGAACCTCTCTGGTGGACAGGGTTGCTCACTCTGGGTAACCGCCTGGGAAAGGATTTTATTCCCTATTTGGTGCCGGGGCGGAAAAATAAAAAAGTTGGGACTAGGGAATAAGCGGGCAGGTTGTGCGGTCTAGAGCAATGAAACACGTCGGCGGGCGGCGTGGTTTATGAGTGCCTCTCTTGGCTGCGCCGCTCGCTTTTTATGTTTGCTGAATTGGAATGAGAAAGCTGACGGAGATCAGACGATTTGAGGAGGAGTGATGACGGAGAAGAAAAACGACGAGATTTTACACGACCACAATCACGATGGGGTTGACCGGCGAGGATTTTTGAAGTGCATGGCGTGGGCGGGAACAGGTGCGCTGTGCGTGATGCAGGGCGGAGTGTTGAAGTCCTATAGCATGAGCCGCATGAGCGAGATGAAGGCCGCGGATATGGCCGGGGAGCTGAGCTTTGCGCAAATCAGCGACAGCCATATGGGCTTCAACAAGGCAGCGAACACGGATGTGGCCGGGACACTGAAAGCGGCGATCGACAAAATCAACGCGCTGCCGGTGGCGCCTGAATTTTTGCTGCACACCGGGGATATCAGCCACTTGTCGAAGCCGGAAGAATTTGACGCGGTGGGACAGATTCTGAAGGGAGCGTCGGCGAAGGAGGTGTTTTATGTGCCGGGCGAGCACGACGTGCTCAACGATGACGGCAAAGAATACCTGGAGCGCTTCGGAAAGGGCGCGACGGGCTCGGGCTGGTACAGCTTCGAGAAAAAAGGCGTGCACTTTGTGGGACTGGTGAACGTGATGAATTTGAAAGCGGGCGGATTGGGGTCACTGGGGCGTGAGCAACTGGAGTGGTTGGAGAAAGATGTGAAGCCGCTGAAATCGAGCACGCCGATTGTGGTGTTCGCGCACATTCCGCTGTGGTCGGTGTATCCCGAATGGGGCTGGGGGACGGATGACAGCGCGCAAGCGTTGGGCTATTTGAAGAAATTTGGATCGGTGACGGTGCTGAACGGGCACATTCACCAGACGATGCAGAAAGTGGAAGGCAGCGTGACATTTCATACAGCAGCATCAACGGCGTTTCCGCAGCCCGCGCCGGGAGCGGCGCCTTCACCGGGACCGATGAAAGTGCCGGCAGAGCAATTGAGGAGTTTGCTGGGGATTACTGACGTGAAGCTGGTGCGCGGGCAGCAGGCGTTGGCGGTGGTGGATTCGTCGCTGGCTTGAAGATCGGCGGAAGACAGCAAGCGCTTTCGCAAAAACCTGAAAACTAAAAAGGAGAAAGAATCATGAGGAGACGTGTGTGTATTGCGGTGGTGCTGGCAGGGTTGCTGGTGGGAATGGAAGGGTCGCGGACGAGGGCGGGGGCTGAGGCGGGGAAATCGCCGGCGAGCGCACAACAGAAGCCCGCGATGATGGAGGTGAAGATCGACAACTTCAGCTTTGGGCCAGCGACCACGACGGTGGCGGTGGGAACAACCGTAACGTGGGTGAATCGCGATGACATTCCGCACACGGCGGTTAGCACGGATGGGGTGTTCAAGTCCAAGGTGATGGATACGGATGAGAAGTTCTCGTTTACGTTTTCGAAGGCGGGGACGTATGCGTACTTTTGTTCGATTCACCCGAAGATGACCGGCACCGTGGTGGTGCAGTAACGCCATGAGTGCGCACCCGTTTGACTTGAGAACTGTGTTGCTGGCGAAGCACGCGCAGCACGTCGTGCTGGCGCATTTTCCCATCGCGCTGTTCATCACGGGAGTGGGGCTGGATTATGCGGCGCAGTGGACGAAGAAAGCGGCGCTGGGCGCGGCGGCGTACATCAACCTGATGCTGGCGGCGGTGGCGACGGTGCCGGTGGTGGCTACGGGATTGATCGCATGGCAGTGGGCGCTGGAAGGGCAGCGGTTGAAGGGCATTTTGTTGATGCATCTGGTATTCGGGGCGACTTCGGCGGTGATGATCTGGCTGGTATGGTGGCTGCATTTCAGGGCACGGCGCGGAAGTGCGGCTGGATCGGCGGGAGTTGTGGGCTTGCCGGGTTATCGATTGGTGGTGGAGTTTGTTGGAGTGGCGGTGGTGGCGTTGACCGGGCATTTGGGCGGATTTCTGAGTGGGGTGAATAGCTGAGGCGATCGCGTTGAGGCATGCGGCGGTCAGGCCGACAGGCTCGCGATACTAAGGATGCGCGAGTAACGTTATGATGTGAGCCGCGTTGGCGGACATTGGCGCCAGCGCGAGAGTGGATAACGTGAGCGCAGCTTTCCTGGAAGCGGCAAAAAATTTATTTTTGATCTTGAGTGCGTTGTTTCCCATCGTGGACCCGCTGGGCGGCAGCCCGATTTTTCTGGCCATGACGCGAGAGTATTCGCCGGATACGCGGCGGTTGTTATCGTGGCAAATTGCGGTCAACAGTTTTTTTCTGCTGATCGGGTCGTACTTTATCGGGATCTATATTTTGCGTTTTTTTGGGATTTCCATTCCGGTGGTGCAGGTGGGCGGAGGACTGATCGTTATTTCCACGGGGTGGACGCTGCTGAAACAGGGCGGAAACTATGAGCAGAAGGGCGTGGCTACGAATGTTCCGCCGAAGGATCCTTATAGCGATGCGTTCTATCCGTTGACGCTACCCCTGACGGTGGGGCCGGGATCGATTTCGGTGGCGATTACGCTGGGCGCGAACGCGCCGCATCACCAGGGTTTTCACATACTGAGTATGGTGACCGCGGTGGTCGGGTGTGTGCTGCTAGCGGTGAGCATTTTTCTTTGTTACGGATTTGCGGACCGGGTTGGACGGGTGCTGGGGACTACCGGTATGACGGTGATTTTGCAGCTCACGTCGTTTTTGCTGGTGTGCATTGGGGTGCAGATTTTGTGGAATGGGGTGAGCACGCTGCTGAGCGAGTTGCCGCGTTGAGTTTCGGGAGCTGAGTTAGACTGAGAGTAATGAGAGACCTGCAAGAGCTCTCTGAGTTGATCGCAAGATACGTGGAGAATGACAAGATCCCCGCGTGGATGGACGGTAAAAACGAGGCTTTTGGCGGGCTCACTCCACGTGAGTTGATTCGCGACGGCCGAATGCGAGAGCTTACGCTGGAGTTTCGACGCATGCAGAGCGGTGAGCCTTTGTGAGTTTTCCCGCAGCGGCGGCTATGCGCCTTTGCGGATGTGGAAGCTGACCTGAATCTGGATGCGAGCCGCTACGGGCTTGCCGTCGGGGCCGATGACTGGTTTCAATTGCCACTTTTTCACGGCTTCCAGCGCTTTTTCCTCCAGGCCCATGCCGGGGCCTTTGACTACGCTGGCGTCGATGATGCGACCTTCGGTGGTTAAGGTGACGTTCAGCACTACGGAGCCTTCCAAATGGGCCTCGCGAGCCTTCTCCGAATATTCGGCGCCCGGGCAGTAAATGCAGCGTGGGCCTTGGGGTCCGGGTTTTGGTTGCGTGCTTTCCTGAGCTTTGGCGAAGTGCAGCGGAAGAAATGACAACAGCAAAAACGAGGAAACAGCGATAGTGGCTCGCCCCGTCATGGGGGTCTCCGGGCGGAGAGCACACCACCCTGGAACGTCATCACATAGGTACCTATTCGGGTTACTGGCGGCGAGTGGTGGTATGACGGAAGAGCGAGAGTGGCATTAGCAGATGGGATGCTGGGAGTTGCCCGGACGTGCGTAACAGTAGATTCTTAAGATGGGAAGCTGCGGGCAGGCTATGCGCGAGACCGATTCGAAACCAATTGAACAGCAGTCCCAGCCTGAGCAACCGACCTCACCCGAGCAGCCGTCTTCACCCGAGCACCCGTCTCAGCCAGAGCAGCAGGCGGAGACTGCCGAGGCAGAAGCGATTCTGGGGGACCTGGCCGCGTTGTTTCTGGGTGCGGCGGATTCCGGCGCGGAGTCCAACGGTGCGGGGGAAGAGCGAGTCGGCAGCGAGGTGTTGCCCAAGCCCGACGATATGTACCGGGTGCTGGTGGAGCAAATCCCGGCATTGGTATTTATTGCTTACCTGGACCGCCGCATCAGCGAAGCGTATGTGAGCCCACAAATCGAGTCGGCGCTGGGATTTTCTCAAGAAGAGTGGCTCGAAGATCCCATTCGTTGGTATGCACATATCCATCCGGATGATAAGCAGCGCTGGAGCACGGATGCGGCAGAAATGTTCCTCTCCGGGCAGCCGGTAAAAGCCGCGTATCGCGTGCTGGCGCGGGACGGAAGAGTTTTGTGGTTTCACTGTGAAGTCAGAATGGTGCGCAAGGCCGACGGACGCCCTTGGTTTCTTCACGGAGTGGGCTTTGACATCACGGAACTGAAGGAAAAGGAACAAGCGTTGCAGGAACGCGGCGCGGCGTTACAGCACCTTTCCTCGAAGCTTATGCGAACGCAGGACGACGAGCGGCGGCGCATTGCGCGGGAGCTTCATGACAGCCTGGGGCAGTATCTGGTGGCCGTGAAGATGATCCTTGGGAACGCCCGGCAGCCAGGGTTTTTTTCTACAGATGCTTTTCACTCAGAGATAGAAGAGCTGGTGGACCACTGCATCAGCGAAACCCGAACGCTCTCGCACCTGTTGCACCCGCCGATACTCGACGACATGGGTTTCGTGGCGGCGGCATCGTGGTACGTGGACGGATTTGGAAAACGCAGCGGGATCAACGTTTCTCTGGAGATTCCAGAGGGACTTGGGCGACTAGGGGATGCCATCGAGGTGGCGCTTTTCCGGGCGTTGCAGGAGGCGCTTACTAATATTCATCGTCACTCGGGGAGCACAGGTGCGCAGATACGGGTCGGTAAGGACGAGCATAAGGTTTCGCTAGAAATTGTGGACCAGGGGAGGGGCATGCCCGCGGAATTGCTGGCGCGTTTTCATAAAACGGGAGGAGAAACGGGAGTGGGGCTGGCGGGGATTCGCGAGAGAGTGAAAGAGTTGGGCGGGACGCTGGAGATACGATCGGACGATGCAGGGACCGTGGTGAGCGTGGTGATACCGAGAGGCGAACAACGTTGAAACAAGGTTGTGAGCAGAAATGTGTGCGAAGCTTACTCGGGATTTGAGGGGAATGGTGGACGAGACCGGGGTCGAACCGGCGACCTCATCGTTGCGAACGATGCGCTCTCCCAACTGAGCTACTCGCCCACGAGCAGCGTAGAGAATTTTAGCAGAGGGGTGGGGCGTTCACAATGTTGTGAAGGCGGGAGGTTCGAGAATTGATGAGTGGAGTTGGATGGGTTAAAAACTGGCGACCCTCGGGTCGCCTTTTTTGTGGTGGAGAGTAGGAGATGACCAGCAGGCGATGGCCGCTTCAGGTGCTGAAGCCCCTGAAGGCCCCCCCTCCTAGAGAAAATCCGGGATGGAGATGAAATTCTCGGTGCGCAGTGCTGCGCCACACGCGAAAGTGGCATCAGGAGCGAAGAAAATTCGGGATGGCGATGCAATGAGGTAGACGAATTCACAGAAACGTGGACACAACTCCGCAAAAACTTATGGCGCCCTTGGCTAGTTCTGAGATTGGGCGCCTGCAAGAAAAAGTTGGAACTCCGGGTCGTCATGGAGAATAGCAAGGTCCGGATCGCGGGATAGCCACGCCAGATTGTGGTAGCCGTGCTGGATCGCTTTCTTGACCATCGCCAGGGCATCCTGCTTTCGCGCGAGATCCGCGTATACACAGGCCGCGTTGTAAAGGATGCTGGAGTCCTCGGGACGCAAGGCAAGCGCCCGCTCTAATTCCACGGTGGCCTTGGTCGCGTCTCCAGACTTCGCGTGGCTGGAGCTTAGAAGGACTCGCGCGCGGACATCTTCCGGGACCATTTCCAATTGTTGCTCAAGGGCTTTCTTAAACTGTTGGCGCAAGTCGCGGACAGCTTCGGTCTGCCCAAGGTTCTCAAGGGCATTTTCAAGCGGGATATAGAGGTTGTAATCATCACCGTTTTTTTCGATTGCGCGCGCAAGTATGACCGTAATTTCCTGCAGGCGGCCGGAGGCAAAATAGGATCGCGCCAGCACGTTATACGCGCCGGGACAGTCGGATTTCCGTTCGATGGCCATGTGAGCGTACTCGACAGCTTCTGCGTATTTTTTCTGTACGTAGAAGAGCAAACCTCGAGCAACCAAAACCTCTGCGAGATGCGGATCCAGTTTCAGAGCTCGCTCGCAGGCGCCTACTCCCCGTTCGATCCAGCGCGGATTGGGATCATGCCATCCATGAATCATGGCGCAAGCGTGAGCGATGCCCGCATGCGCCAAGGCAAAATTGGAGTCGAGAAGGATGGCCAGGTCAAACATCTGCATCGCGAATTCCAGATCTGGGCGGGTCTCGCGGCGCGCGTAGCTGCGCCCTCGCAGATAGGCGTCGTAGGCTTGAGTATTTTCGGTGGGTTTGAGAGCAATGGCCTTTTCTTCTTGCGGCGACAGAGTAATACGAAGCGCCTGGGTAATCCTGCGGGCAATCTCGTCTTGCACTTCGAAGACATCCTTCAACTCTCGATCGAATCGTTCGGCCCATGCCGAATGGCCCGAGTGGGCCTCGACGAGTTGTGCGGTGATGCGTAGTCGGCTGCCCGCGCGGCGGAGACTACCGCCCAACACGTAGGTGGCGGCGAGCTCGTGTCCGACCTGCGGCCCGGTGACGGCCTTGTCGCGATACGCCAGCACGGCAGCACGAGGAAAGACGCGCAATTCCTTTATTTTCGAGAGCTCGGTGATCACATCTTCGGTCATGCCATCGCGTAAGTACTCGTCTTCCTTGTCTCCGCTCAGGTTCTCGAAGTACAAGACGGCGATCGACTTTTGAACCGTAGTCGGCGAAGTCGATGCGGTGGCGCCCGGGCCACTTCTGCTTGCCGCTTGACGACCGCTGGTGTCGCGGTCGCGTTTAAGGCGTTTCAAGTCGGTCTTCACTTCCGCAGCGGTCTGGTAGCGAAGATTGCGGTCCTTCTCCAAGGCTTTATCGATAATTCGTTCCAGTTCAATAGGGAGGTCAGGGTTCAGCCGCACAGCAGGCAAGGGAGTAGCATCGAGTATCGCCTGGAAGATGACACCCGAACTTTCCCCGCGGAAAGGCAATTGCCCCGTACCCATTTCATAGAGCACGACTCCAAAGGAAAAGAGATCGGTACGCGGATCCAAAGCTTTGGCGCGGACTTGTTCGGGCGACATATACGCCACAGTACCCAGAGTGCTCCCCGGGCTGGTGAGTTGCGCCAGGTCCACGCCCTGAGTGGCAAAGCTGTCAGGGCTGCTGGCCGAGCTCTTTTCGGCGCTGACCTTTGCGAGACCGAAGTCTAGAATCTTGGCGTGGCCCCGCTTGGTCACAAAAATATTGGCGGGTTTGATATCGCGGTGAACGATTCCTTGGGTGTGAGCAGCGTCTAGCGCGTCAGCGAGCTCAATCGCAACGTCCTGCAGCAGCTCCAGGTCCATGGGCCGGCCTGCGATGGCATGCTTCAGGGTCATTCCTTCCAGATACTCCATGGCGATGAAAGCTTTGCCTGCAACTTCACCGATGTCATAAATCGTGCAAATGTTTGGATGATTCAGAGCCGACGCAGCTTTGGCCTCACGGCGAAATCTCTCCAGAGCCTGGCGGTCCTGTGCAACATCTTCCGGTAGGAATTTGAGGGCCACAAAGCGGTCCAGGCGGGTATCCAGGGCCTTGTATACAACACCCATACCGCCCCCACCCAATTTCTCGAGGATGCGATAGTGGGAGATGATTTGATCTAGAAGAGACTGCGGATCGAGCATGCGGGGCCTATGTTAGTTTGCTGGCTGGAAGTAAGTCAATGAACGCGCCGGAAATCAGGTCATGCGGGAGTTCGATGAGTAAAAAGGGTGATCCTCGGGTCGATTTTTTTATGGTGGGGGTGGCCTGTTGGGGATGACCTGCACGCGAGAACTGGCTTCACGGGGTGAAGTCCCGTTTTTCTGCTGCGTTTCCGCGGGGGCTGAAGCTCCCGCCTCCTGAAAGCAAAGGCTAAGCAGATAGCGAAGGCAAAAACTTTAAGGTGAAACTATTAACTAATACTATGGCTGCTCCAAGGGGGCGCCGGTGCGTTGGGCTACGATTTTGCGCGCGTTCTGGTAGAGGGCGCGGGCTTGCGGAATGCTGTCGACGGCTTTTTGGACTTGGGGGTCGGCTTCGAGGAGGACTTTGAAGCCTTCCTGCTGACCGAAGGCGGACATGAAAACTTCCTGCTTGATCTTGCGCTTGATCCAGTCCTGATTTTCCGCGATTTCGGGTTCGGTGTAGTGCACATTGTGCTTGCTGAGATATTCGCGGAAGGTGTGCATCAACTGGTCGTCGACTTCGAAATCTTTGGTGACGGTGGGCTTGGTGCCGAGATAGTAGCGCGTGAAGCCGCCTACGCCGGTTTCCGCCGGGAAGAACACATCGCCGCGGAAGAGCGTCTCTTCGAATTTATCGAGCTTGGCGGCGGGCACGACGATGTCGGGAGTGATACCGCCGCCGCCGGTCACCTGGCGGCCGCTGTCAGTGAGCTTGATCTCCGTGGGATGGTCGGGAACTTTGCGCTCGTAGTGATATTCGTAGAGAGAAATTTTGCTGTAGTCGCGCTGAATAAGGCGGCCGCTGGGGGTGTAGTAGCGCGCGGTGGTCAAGGCGAGACCGGTGTTTTCGCTGAGCGGTGTGACGGTCTGCACCAGACCTTTGCCGAAAGTGGTTTCGCCGACGATCAAGCCGCGGTCGTGATCCTGCACGGCTCCGGAAACAATTTCGGTGGCGGACGCGGAATTATTGTTTACGAGAATTACGAGTGGGACGGTGACGCCCTGATTGCCGCGCACCGCGTAGTAGCGACGCTCGGGTGAAGTGCGGCCGTGATGGGAGACGATGAGCTGATTCTTGTCGAGGAACATGTCGCCGACGGCGACGGCTTCATTGAGCAAGCCGCCGGGATTACCGCGCATATCAAAGACCAGTCCATCGAGTTGCGGAGCGTTGAGTTGCTTGAGGGCGTCGGCGATTTCGCGGTCGGTGGTTTCGTTGAAACCGGAAAGGCGAATGTAGCCGATGCCGGGCTTGAGCATGAAGGCGATGTCCACGGAATGGCGAGGAATCTCGTCGCGGGTAACGGTGAAAACCAAAGGCTCGGGATAGCCTTCGCGGGAGACAGTGATTTTTACGACGGTGCCCTTGGGACCTTTCAGGAGGTCGGCAACTTCCGTAGTGGTGAGACCGTCGGTAGCTTTCTCGTCGACGCGGGTGATGATATCGCCGGGGCGCAGGCCAGCGTTGTAAGCGGGCGCGCCAACGTACGGGGCCATGACCACGGTGTGATTCTCGCGGGGGGCTACGACCATGCCGACACCATAATATTTGCCGCGCTGATCTTCACGAAGGAGCGCGAATTGCTTGGCGTCAAAGAAATTGGAGTGAGGATCGAGCATGCGCAGCATGCCCGGGATGGCGCCCTGATAGACGGCTTTGTCGACGTCCACGGGCTCGGCGTAGTTGTTCTGCACCACGTCGAGAATGCGGGTGAAATCGTGCACGGCGGATTGATAGTCATCGGCCGAGGAACTGGTGGCGCGCACGTTGGGACCGTAAACGGCGCCAAGAACGGCACATAAGATGAGGACGGTAACGACGAGTACCAAGCCACGATACTGTGATTTCATGCGTACCTCGGGAAAGCGGGCATCCAAGAATTGTAGCACAGCGTATTCTATAGGTTGGACGTACGTGCCCAAGGAACGGCGCGAATACAGGACCGGAACTCCAGGGCTTGGCTACCCCTTTTATTCCAGGCGCTTACGCGAGGGGCTTCAGCGTCGCGTCCTAGTGAATAAGCTGAGTTTGACAGTGTTTGACACCGTTCTCTATGATGCCAAGAGCCGGTAAAATGGCTACTTGGTAAGGATCCGCACTTAAGGACGCATGCTAAGCATTCCGCACATGCTGGTGGTGTTTGTGATCGTGCTGGTGGTCTTCGGGCCGCAGAAGCTGCCGGAGCTGGCGCGGACACTGGGCAAGTTGATGGCGGAATTCCGCAAGGCCTCGACGGATTTTCGCGGCGCGTTTGAAGAAGAGATGCGCGACCTGGAGCGACAGGCGCGAGAAGTAGAGCGCAAGAAGACTGCCGATGCGGCGGCCAAGGCTGCGGAAGCGGCTCCCGTGCAGGCCGCCACGTTTGCCACGCCGGCAGGCACGGAAACTCCCGAAGCAGCAGCGGCGGCGGATGGGCAGATGGCGGGAGCGGCGACGGGCTTCGCGCGAGACGGGGATGTGCGATTTACGGGGAATACAGTTACCGGCAACACAGTTTCCGGCAATACAGCCAGCGAATTGTTTAAGGATGTGGATGCGGATGCGTTTGGCGAAGCGATCGATGCGCGGGTGACTGAGGGAAGCAAGGAATTGGTGGTGACGCCGGTGGCTGAGGCGGTGGCGCGGGGTAAGGGCGAGCAGGAAGTTGCTGTTACCACGACGGGATTGACGACGGCGGAGAATAGAGAGATGGAGAACGCGGTTTCGGAGGAGAGCGCGCGTGTTGCGCCGGCGGCGACGACCGCGACCTCGCCAGCCGCGAAGGAAACTGAAGATGGCGCCGGGACGGGAAATGTGACCGCCGACGGAAATGGCGACGGAAGTGGTGTAGCGGGCGCGGCTGTCCGCGTTGACGTTCCTCATGACCAGCAACCCGCCTGAAGCTACGATCCTGCCGCAAACGCCACGGGAAGATCCCGGCGGGCAGATGACATTTTTTGAACATCTGATCGAGCTGCGAAAGCGAATTATACATTCGCTGATCGCGGTGGGGATTGGCGCGGGGGTCGGATGGTTCGTCGCGCCGCATTTTATTTCGTGGCTGACCAAGCCCATGTTGAAAGCGTTAGGAGACCAACACCTGACGCAGCAACTGGTGTACACAAATCCCACGGGTTATCTGAGTTTGCTGATTACGTTGTCGATTTATCTGGGAATTGTGCTGGCGTCGCCGGTGGTGCTGTACCAGTTCTGGCTGTTTGTGGCGCCGGCACTGTACAAACACGAACGCAGCGCCACGACGGGATTTCTGTTTTCGACGGTATTTTTGTTTCTGGCGGGGATTGGCTTCGGCTATTTCATAATGCTGCCGAAGGTGCTGAAGTTTTTGATCAGCTTTCAGGGGCCGGTTGTGCCGCTGATCAGCATCAATGAATATTTTGATTTGACGCTGATGGTGCTGCTGGGCGCGGGAGTGATTTTTGAATTGCCGGTGCTGATTTTCTTTTTGACGCTGTTCGGGATTGTGACGCCGAAATTTTTGTTTGTGAATTCGAAGTACTCGATTCTGGTGATCGCGATTATCGCCGCGATTGTGACGCCGACGCCGGATGCCTTGACGATGCTGGTGGTGATGGCGCCGATGGTGCTTTTATATTTTGCGGGGATTGGGGTGTCGGCGCTGGTGGTGGGGAAACGCAAGCGGCGGCTGGCGGCGGAAGCCGCGGCTGCGGCGGCTCCGGCTGCGGAGGTGCAGTAAGTGATGGGGAGACTTTTTAGTTTTGTGGAGTGGAGTTGCGGCCAGTGGGGTTTTGGACGCGGTTGGTTGGGTCCGCGCGTGGCGCCGAAGGCCGCGGGACGGGCTTTGCTGTGCGTTGGCGTCGGGCTTTTCAGTTTGACGGGATGCAAGGCGAAGAGCGACGAGGCGCGTGAGGGGACTGGCACGGCCGCGAGCAATGTGGCGACGAGCACGCCGAACGGGCGAATGGTTGTTCCGGCCGCGGCGCAAGGCGGAATTGAGGACGCGCCTGCGCCGGAAACGGTCGATGGTTTTGACGGAAAGCTGGCGTTCGAACATGTGGCAAAGCAGGTGGGATTCGGGCCGCGACCTTCCGGGTCGCAGGCCATTGTGCAGACGCAGGATTATATTTTGTCGCAACTGAACAGCTTTGGGTGCACCACGGATATTGATGCGTTCAACGCAGACACGCCAGTGGGACGGCTGCCGATGAAAAATATTCTGGTGAAGATTCCTGGGGACCGGCCCGGAATTATTTTGCTGGGGACGCACTACGACACGTTATTGCGAAATGACATTACGTTTGTGGGCGCGGATGATGGAGGATCTTCGACGGGAGTGATGCTGGAACTGGCCCGCCTGCTGTGCGCGCAACATGGGAAATACGCGGTGTGGATTGCGTTTTTTGACGGCGAAGAAGCGATGAAGCAGTGGAGCGATACGGACAGCCGCTACGGAAGCAGGCAGATGGCGGCGCGGTTTGCGGCCAGCGGCGATGTTCCCAAGATCAAGGCGTTTTTGTTGGCGGACCTGGTGGGCAGCAAGTTGTTACATTTTCAGAAAGAGTCGACGTCGACGGTGCCGTTGACGGACCTGGTGTGGAATACGGCAGCGCGGTTGGGCTACGCGAAGGTGTTTGTGGGGACCGCTTCTGCTGTGGAAGACGATCATGATTCGTTTTTGCGGCGCAAGGTGCCTTCGACGGATGTGATTGATCTGGATCGCGGCGGGGATGTGCCGTTCTGGCATACGGCGGATGACACGCTGGACAAGATCAGCGCGCGGAGCCTGGCGATTACGGGGCATGTGTTTCTGGAGTCGGTGAAGCAGTTGCAGAAGCAGTAGTTGCATTCCTTAGAGACGCTACATTCGTTACAATCGCTAGCGTCTTCATGAAAATACAAAATATCAGGGTGAAATCGGCGGCGGGGGAGTATTCCGTTTTGTGCGGAGCGGGAATTTCGCGTGGGCTGGCGCGAAACATTGCGAAGCTGGGGAAATTTTCGGGCTTGCAGGTAGTGTCTTCCCCTGCAGTTTGGCGGGCGGTGGGGCGAAAGATAAAGAATTCGCTGAGATTTGCGGACAGAACAAACCTGCATTTGTTCGATGATGGCGAGCCGGCCAAGACGATGCGCACGGTGGAAATGTTGTGCCGGGCGTTGACGCGGGCGGGCGCGGATCGCAAATCGCTGATAGTAGCCGTGGGCGGCGGGGTGGTGGGAGACGTGGCCGGTTTTGTGGCGGCGAGCTATTTGCGCGGAGTCGCGCTGGTGCACGTGCCTACGACATTGGTGGCGCAGGTGGACAGCTCGATTGGCGGGAAGACCGGAGTGAATCTGCCGGAAGGAAAAAACCTGGTGGGTGCGTTTTATCCGCCACGCATGGTGGCGGTAGATTTTGATTTGCTGCGCACTTTACCGGAGCGGGAGTTCCGCAGCGGGCTTGCGGAAGTGGTGAAGTACGGAATTATTGCGGATGCGAATTTGTTTGGTTATCTGGAGAAGAATTTGGACCGGGTGCTGAGGAGGGATCGCGCGGCGCTCGGTTATCTGATTCCGCGGTGCGTGCAAATCAAGGCGACGGTGGTGAGCCGCGACGAACGCGAGTCCGGGCTGCGCGAAATTTTAAATTTCGGGCATACGTTTGGGCACGCGCTGGAGAGTGTAACGAAGTACCGGCGCTTCAAACACGGCGAAGCGGTGGCGTGGGGGATGATGGCGGCGGCGTTGCTGGGACACGAGCTAGGGATGATGGCGGCGGACGAAGTGTCGCGGGTGGTGGCGCTGGTGCGGCGGATGGGATCGCTGCCGGCATGGCCACAAGTTATGCCGGAAAAATTAACGGAAGCGATGCGCGCGGACAAGAAAACGCAGGCGGGGAAGTTGCGCTTCGTGTTGAGTCCGCGGATTGGCGAGGCGCGATCCGTGGATGGCGTGCCGCTGGACGCGGTGGAAAGTGTGCTGCGGTTCGCGCCGCGAGTGCTGGACGGCGGCGGGGAATTCCATGAGTGAAATTGCCGCGCCGGTGAAGGGCACGCAACCGGAAGGAACGCAGACGGAAGCGGAGGCGTCGCGAAAAGTCCGCGAGATGTTTACGCAGATCGCGCCAAGCTACGATCTGCTGAACCATGTGCTGTCGATGCAACTGGACCGGCTGTGGCGGGCTCGCGTGGCGCGGATTTTGAAGCCGATCTTGCGGCGGCCGGATGCGGTGGTGCTGGATTTGTGCTGCGGGACCGGGGATCTCGCGATGGCGCTGGCGCGGACCGGATCGGCGCGGGTGATGGGCGCGGATTTTGCCCATCCCATGCTGGTGCAGGCGAAGGCCAAGACTGCGGCGAAGATTCCGTTTCTGGAGGCGGATGCGCTGCGGTTGCCGTTTGCGCACGCGTCGTTTGATTTGCTGACCGCGGCGTTTGGTTTTCGCAACCTGGCGAATTATGAAGATGGATTGCGGGAGATGCTGCGGGTTTTGAAGCCGGGCGGCACTCTGGCGATTTTGGAATTTACGGAACCGCCGGACGGGATGCTGGGTGATTTGTACCGCTGGTATTTTCGACGAGTGCTGCCACGGATTGGCGGGATGCTTTCGGGAGATCGCGATGCGTATACGTATTTGCCGCGATCGGTGTCGCGATTTTTTCGGCCCGGGCAATTACGGGAGTTGATGGAGAAGGTCGGATACACGGAAGTGAGCTACCGGGTGTGGACGATGGGGACGGTGGCGTTGCATACGGGGAAGGTAAGCGGCCACTAAGGCCGGGACCCCGATGAGCCGGGAAGAAATTGGTTCAACCGCCAGGTTTAGTTTCGCGGTGTTCAGCATTAAATTGCAGCCGATAAGGACTGTTGTCCGAGGGTCTTATAGTCTGTGTATCCGTGCTCTCCGCCGCCGTAGAAAGTGGAACGGTCTGGGGTGTTCAGCGGCAGACTTTCCTTGATTCGCCTGACGAGATCTGGGTTTGCAATGAAGAGACGACCGAAGGCGATGGCGTCTGCATGGTTGTTTTCGATGGCTAATGCGGCGCTTTCCGGGGTATACGCGGCCGCTGAAAGAAGAGGCCCGTTAAATAGAGCACGAAAGAGCGCCGCATTGTTCACAGCGTCCTCGTGGAGTTCGTCCGTCAAACCCATCTCCGATCCCTTTGCCTCGACCAGATGCAAATAAGAGATGTGGCGCTCATTGAGCTCCTGAATTACGAAGGTGAACAGTTCGAGAGGATTGCTGTCGCGGATGCCGCCGTATTGGCCGAAGGGTGAAAGGCGTACACCTACCCGATCCGGCCCGATCGCAGATGTTACGGTTTCGACGATGTCCAGGAGAAATCGAACGCGGTTTTGTTTCGACCCACCGTAGGAGTCCGTGCGCTGGTTCGTTCCATCTTCCAAGAACTCCTCGATCAAGTGGCTGTTCGCTCCTTGCAGTTCAACTCCGTCGAATCCAGCCTCGATCGCGTTGAGGGCGGCCTGCCGGAAGGTTCCGACGATTGCCGGTATCTCTGTGGTTTCCAGAGCGCAAGGAATCTCAATGGGGACTTGCTGGAAATCTTTTGTAAACCCTGGAAGGTTGGAAGGGATCGGCGAAGGCGCCACGGGAAGGGTTCCCGCCGGCAGCAGCGACGAGTGCGTGTTCCGTCCGCAGTGTTGGATCTGCATGAACATGCGGCCGCCAGCGGTGTGCACAGCGTCTGTCACGCAGCGCCAGCCGGCAATCTGTTCAGCCGTATAGATCCCGGGAGAACTTGGATAGCCCTGCGCCTGCGGGCTGACCGCAGTTCCCTCGGAAATGATGAGGCCGGCCGAAGCCCGCTGCGCGTAGTACTCGGCGTTCAACGCGGTCGGAGCATTGTCCGCGCCGGCGCGCATGCGCGTGAGAGGCGCCATCACAACGCGATTGGGAAGTTGGAGCGCGCCCAGCCGTAAAGGAGTGAAGAATATGTCTTTGGACACGTGAACCTTTCTTAGGCGTTCCCGCTTTAAGCCGTTTCTCAGGCTTGCACCAAGAACTACTAGTTGAGGATGATTTCGGCCATGTCAATGGCAACAAGTAGAGGTTCCTCTACCCGCTGATAGTCCCCTTCGTACGCAAAAATCCGGCGCTTTGTGGGCACAATGATTCCGTCAACATCACGGTATTCCGAGGCATAGTTCAGACCGGTGGCTCCGCCAAGGATATCAACCGTGTAGTCGTGCCTGCGGAGCAAACCATCCGGCCCAAAGCACGAGATCTGTTCGCGGCTGTGACTTTTCACGCTGTCCGGAAAGATCACCTTTAATCGCCGCCAGGTTTCGCCTTCCACCTGAATAGACGAAATTTCCTCGGTCACAAATCCGTCATGGGTGTAAAGAAAGGGAGTGTTGAGATATGTCCACAATGCTTCGCCACAAAAGTAGGCTACGTGGATGTCATCCCACGGCGTCTCCCGCAGTTGCCCCTGGAAGGAGTGCTCCGGGTCATTGCGTGCATCAATCAACGTCCCATCCATCTTCTCGATAACGATACGGGCCGGTTCGAAGATGGAGCGCTTATCCTGGCCAGTGAAGTCAGTGGTCAGCCGCTCTTTCTTGGTCTCAATCGTCATGACGATGTCTTTAAGAGCGTCGCCCTTACTCTTGACGAACCAGATCGCTCCAGTTATCGCGGCGGCAACTTTTACCGATTTGACTTTGTTCCAGCGCTCAAGCCCACCGTGCGCTTTCACCGCAAGATCCAGTAGATTGCTCACCAAGACTCCTCGCACGATGCGATGTTTCGATCGCTGATGGCTCGGTGGAAAATCGTCCACCGCTATTCCATGATTACTAAGGCTCTGCGAGCATACGGGTATGGTCGATGCCCTACTGTGCTAATTCGCACAGTCAGGAATCACGCGTGCCGGATGGCTAAATAAAACCATCGGGAGTTGCCTCAAGCCGGCATTTTCACTCGATGCAGGAGGGGAAAGGGAATCAGCATTCGCCAAAAAGGCGGGCACGCACTTCTTCGTTTAGTGGCACGTCGGGACCGCTAAAAATGTGATCAGGAACGCGTGTAGGATCCTCGGCGATACGTGGCATGGCTCTCGCTCGCAATGCCGCTGATTCCGGTGAGGGGTCCTGAAAGAGTGTGCGTACCCATCCCTCGACCGTGTGGCAGGCGTGAAAACTCCGCTGATGCTGTTCGGCGTAGCGGTGGCCTGCGGCGTCCCAATCGGAACTTTTCGTGAGTTCGTCGCGAAGCACTCGCGCAGCACGCAGAGCAAAAGAAAGTCCCTGGCCGTAGGTGGGATCGGTGGTGGCTGCGGCGTCGCCGACCAGCGCTACACCATCGCGATAAGGGTAGTCCACCCAGGTGTCGCTGGCATCAAAACTGGCCAAGGGCCCGATACTTTTCGCGTCGGCGCAGTAATCGGCCATCGGAGAGTAGCCTTTCGCGGATTCACTTACGAATAGACTGAGCATAGATTCACCCTGTAGACGAGGCCCCATCGCCTTGGGATAAACAAAGTAGGCCCGGAATTTGTCGTCCGCCTGGGGAATCAGACCGGTCCAGGTGCCAAGGTCAGGATTGAATACAGCATGCATAATTTCCGTGGACGCGTGTACGTTGGTCAGCAGCACGCCGGCCATGTAGTAGTCGTTGCTTTGTTCGCAAAGCGGAAAACCAGCCCATTTTCGTGCTGCAGAGCCGCGACCGTCGGCGGCAACTACGAGACGGGCGGAGATCTTCTCGTGGCTGTGGCCATTCAAAACCACGGCAGGCTCGGGCCCGGACTCGATGTGCTCGACGCTGACTCCGCGGCGCACTTCCGCGCCGGCGTTTTCCGCGGCGGCAAGCAGTGTTTCCTGCATCACCTGGTGCGGGAAAGAAAGCAGAGGTAACTGCTGGAGCGTCGTGGCGCGGAGGTCTCGTAACCCCGAACCAGGCTCAACGTAAGGTACAACATGGGCGCACTTTTCCTGGAGCAGGCTGCCAATTCCGAGTTCGTTGGCTTCGGCTACACCCCAGGGGACAACAGCTTCTCCGCGCACCCGGTCTTTAAACTGCTTTTCGCGCTCGAGAATCAGGACTCTGGCGCCTCGCTCGGCCATTGCTTTGGCCAATGAGGAAGCGGCGATCCCGCCCCCTATCGTAATGATGTCGTAACCTGGTGCCGCCATCCCGAACTCCTTTTGACGTGGCCGCCTGGGTTTGAAATGTGGAATTGAAGATGGAATTGTGGATGCATCTTAGTGAAGATGTTTGTGCACAGTCAATCGATCCAGTGGGACAACATCCGTGCAACTCGACACGCGAATTGTCCGGCAACGCGTGCCAATTCCGAACCGGTCGATCCAATTCAATGACTTAACGAATCTGGCGCAGCAGGCCTTTCATAATCTCGTTTGGGCGAGCCGCCACGGGGAAAGTAGAGGTAACTGTTGGAGCGTCCATGGATGCTCTCTTGCGAAATTCGCACCCTTAGGGGAACGATTCGTTGCGCCGACGGGAGCGGGGGCGTCTGCGGACGTTTTTTTGTACTGGTGGCAGACGGATTGCACGATTAATCGTTCACGATGAGTAGCGTATCGCGGTGCTTCCATTAGAAAAATCTTAATTATCCGCTTCGTGGCTGGATGGCGGACGTTTGGATGAGACCGTTCTCAGACCAATTCTGACGCGCACGTGACGAGCTTTTTTTGCGACAAAGGGAATCCTTATGAGTACGTATCTTTCGCGTATTTGGAGTGAAGGCGATCGGATTATGTCAGGGGTCGCGTGGGCTATGTTTGTTTTGTCCCTGGTGTTGGCTCCGTTTTATGGAACGTGGCTGCTGGCGTTCACCGTGGGGTTTGGGCTGGCGCTGGCTTCCAGTGCGATGGGTTTCCTGCTTCCGGTGCGACGTGCTACGCGGATTGCGAATGCCGTGGTTTTCATGGGATTTGCTGGACTTTTCATTCAGCAGATGCATGGGATGCTGGAGATGCATTTCGGGATTTTTGTATTGCTGGCATTTCTGCTGTTTTATCGCGACTGGGTTCCGCTGGTGGTAGCCGCGCTGGCCATTGCCGCACATCACCTGGGCTTTCACTATCTGCAGGAACAGGGCGCAGGGGTTTATGTGTTTCCGACGCACTGCGGGATTGGAATCGTATTAGTGCACGCGGCGTTCGTGGTGTTCGAAACGGGACTGCTGGTCTATATGGCGATGCGGAGCCATCAAGAAGCGGTGGGGGCAGAAGAAGTCATGGGGCTGGGGTCGCGTACGGGAGTGGATGGAACGATCGACCTGTGTATCAAAAAGGGAGAGGCGGTCGGGCAGGCTGGCAAGCAGATCGAGGCGTTTTTGTTGACCATTGTGGAGGCGGTGAGCGGAACGAGAAGTGTGGCGACCGAGGTGGAAGCAGCTTCGGTATCGTTGGTACAGGCAACAGCGGAGATTCGAACTAACTCAGAGGAGACAACCGGACAGGCTAACCTAGTGTCTAGCGCGACCGAACAGGTAAATCGCCACCTGCAAACGGTGGCCTCCAGTACCGAAGAAATGAGCTCCACGATCAGCGAGATTGCCAAGAACACCACGCAAGCTTCCAGAGTGGCGGCAGAGGCGCTGAAAGCGGCGACGCAAACGAACACCACGGTGATCAAGTTGAGCGAATCCAGCGCCGAGATTGGCCAGGTGATCAAGGTAATTACTTCCATCGCACAGAAAACGAATTTCCTGGCCTTGAATGCCACCATCGAAGCGGCTCGCGCGGGAGATGCAGGGAAGGGTTTTGCGGTGGTGGCCAACGAAGTGGAGGAGCTTGCCAAGCAGACCGCCAAGGCCGCCGAAGATATAAGCCACCGCATTGTGGCGATTCAGACGGACGCCAAGAGCGCGGCTGAGGAAATTTCAAGAATCAGCGGAATTATTGGGCAAGTAAACGACATCTCGACCACGATTGCTACGGCGGTGGAAGAGCAGTCGGCCACCACTTCGGAGATGTCACGGAACGTCGCGGAGGCGGCGAGGGGTTCCGAAAAAGTAGCTAAAAATATTGCGGGAATGGCACACACGGCGAGCAACACTTCAAATGGGGCCGCGAATTTGCTGGGGGCCGCGAAACAATTGACGGAGTTGTCGACAAAGCTGCGAACGCTGGTGGATCAATTCAAGCTGGAAAAAAACGCTGGCGCGAGTTCCAGCAGCGGATCCGGCTCGACAATCAGACCTGACGATGTAAGCGCGAAGGCCGAACAGCGAGAAGAAGTTTTGACGGTATAAAATCGAGCGAAAGACGGGATGTTGTTGATATTCGGTAGAGACTCGAGAAATCCCGTCGAGCTGGGATATTCCGCTGCAACCGCGAATCAAAATTCGCACCCTTTAAGGTCAACTGGAATAGAAATCCGAGGGACGAGTATTTACTCCGGGTAACAGACACCGGTGCCGATACGTTTGTTGGGCAACAGTTGCCGAAGGTCCAAGAGTGACCAGGTGCAGACTTCTGATTCTGGGGGAGGTCCGAAGCCGGAACACGCAGTGGGCGGCGAAACGACGCGCGGCGGCCTAATCAGCCGCCGACAACGGGACTGCGGCGTCCAACGCTGGCGGCTTCGCGCCTTTAATGACGAGCCACAACGTGAACGCTATTTCCCCGAAGAAGGCGGGTTGGAAGATGGCAAAAAGCTTGTCTTGATATTCGGGCGCGAGTATGGCCACAAAGCTCAAAATCAACCAGGCAAAGCCGCCGAAAGCGAGCCAAACGCCGAGGAAGCGCGGCAGAAAACGTGACCGGTACGCTAGCGCCGCCAAGGGAAGCAGCCAGGCCCCTGCCAGGACGAGCGAAGCATTGATCTGAAAACTGTGCAGACGCAGGAAGACCATAGCCAACGCATCCTGCTGAGGTTTATCGAATACGGACAAGAAATCGGCACCACGCACGATCATCAGTGCGCCAAGCTCATAAACCGCGTTAGTGAAATAGATGACCGCGGGCATCACTCCGCCCAGGATCACCACCAGCACAGCGAGATACTGATCGACCCCCTTAAACAACCGGTAGAACGCCAGCACCAAGAGAATCAGGATGATCCCGCCAATCAATTCGGCAAGGATGCCGAAACGAAAGAGCAGCTGGTGGGCTGCGATGTTGCTGGTGGTGGCAACCGCGTTGCCCTTCACGTAGAGTTTGCCGGGAACGTAAATCAGAAAGAATGGGCCGATAGCGATAAGGAGCAGATACCAGAGTCCGGCGACTCTGCCTGCGTTGCGGGGTGGATTCACGTTCCCTCCCTAGTTATAGATTCCACGTTTAAGGGCTCGTCATAGATACGGCGGAATCGTCGAATTGTTTCTGAACACGACAAAAACAACTTAGCGCTGATAAGGATAGAAGCGTGCCCTGCGATGCGCGCCAGAGTCCAAGCATCGCAACCAGACTCGCTGAGTCGCGTGAGAAAAGTATGACGTAGAACACGAAGGGCCGGACGGATTTTTCATTAAGCTTTGCCGCATAATCCGCCCAACAGGGAGATCCACGCGGAACGGGACCGCAAGTGGAAGTCGCTGGAAGCAACGCCAGAGTCATCGCCAGCGCGCCGCGTGAGGAGCGAAGCGGCCAGCCATCGCGATGTGGGACGCCAACGGAAAGCTAGTTTGATCCACAAGCGTGCTGCCCTTTGAGTTATTCCTCATCTTTCACTGTGACTTCTTTCATCTCGTTGATTTCCGTGATTACGATTGCATGAGTCCCGGTTCGCTCAAAGACGATCCCGCTCGCCCGCACGTATTTGCCGACAAACGGCATCAGTACTTGCCGTCGATCCGTGTCGGGCATCTTGGCAGAGATGGGGAAATACAGCCGACCATCTTTGGTTAGAATCACGAGTGGCGAGCCGCCCTTCACGCAATCGCGTACGCATTTGCCGCCCATACTCGTCGCATGGTTATCGAGATTCTGAACTGGGCAGGCAAGATCCCGAACCAGACCTTCTATGGTTTCCTTGGAAACGTTCGCCCGGGCACCGGCCATGTCCGTGGTCTGTGGAGACTGAGAGGCCGCCAAGAGAATCCCGCAGCATGCAAGCAAACAAATACTCCAAGGTCGGATCATCGGACCTCCTTTTTAATTGGGCATCAAATTTCTGCAGTGTTACCAGTGAGCGTCTAATCATTGCACCGTGCGGACCTGGCAGGTATCGATTTCTGCAACTAGGCGACTACCCTCGCGAGCGGTCCTGGCCGGTGTCGGATCTGGCGGTCTGCTGGGTATCTGGACAGAATTCCTGTCGGATGACGGGCTACCTTTCCACAATCCGGTAAGGTAAGGATTGCGGACAGATCGGCCAGAATGTGCCGGCGGCTTCCACGTAAATCGAGGTTTTGTGCCCTTTTCACGCCGAAACACCCGGTTTCGTTATATAAGGGCTGGTAACTGCACGAAGTTGGCATTCTGGCTAGAGGAGGACCAATGGAGACGTCTGCTCCGGCTCAGTCCGCGTCAGGGCGTTATCCCCGGGTCGCTAGTCCAATCCACACGATTTTAGTGCTTGCCGCGATGGGCGGTTGGACGATCGGTCATAAGATTTTTACCGATCAGTTGAGCGCGACGGCTAATCCGGACCGCGTGCGCTTTTATGTAGTCACGCTTTTGTATGAATGGGTCTTGTTCGTTTTGGTAGTGGTGGGCGTGCGGCGTAGTGGCGCGTCTGCGCTCGTGGTTCTCGGTGAACATTGGCATTCCGGCCGCCAGGTGCTGCGGGATATTGGAATTGGCGTTGGGTTCTGGATCGTCGCGTTGATTCTCCTTTGGGTATTTGGCTGGCTCTTGCGCACCGCTGCTCTGGGTCGCAATGTGTCCATGCTCCCGCATGGAGGTATCGAACTGACATTATGGATGGCGCTCTCCGTCACCGCAGGTATTTGCGAGGAAACGATCTTTCGAGGTTACCTACAACGGCAGTTCATGGCTCTGACTCAGAGCGCTCCCGCCGGCATTCTTCTTTCTGCCGCGGCATTCGGCGCGGCTCACGCGTACCAGGGTTTCCGGATGGTGATTCTGATCGGCCTATACGGAGCAATGTTCGGGATTCTGGCCTATTGGCGCGGAAGCGTTCGCCCTGGAATGATCGCTCATGCGTGGAACGATTCATTGAACGGAGTGCTTGCCAGCTTAGCGAGGCATTAGGTTTGTTGGCTGCCAGTACTGTGAACTCAGTCGGTGGGGATGTGGTCTGGGATGTCGCCCGGGGATTGTGATTGCGGCTCGCTGGCCTTCGCACTCTGAACCGGCCGCATTCCCCTGTCCTCTAAACGCACCTACTCTTCTCCGCACACCCGCTCCGCTCATCTCCAAGCCTCAACCACAATCCATGATAGAAACAAAAGGGATGGAACCCCTTCTCCTTGTCGAAGACAAGAATGAGCTGCGCGCCATGCTGCGCAAAGCCTTGGAGCGTGCCGGCTACCAGGTCGATGAAGCCCCCGACGGCCCCTCTGCCATCCAGAAAGTCCGCGCCCGTCGCTATCTCCTGGTCATTACCGACCTGAAAATGCCCGGCGCTTCCGGCCTCGATGTCTTGCGCGAATCCAAGCAGGCCGACTCCACCATTCCCGTCCTGCTGCTCACCGCCTTTGGTTCCGTCGACGAAGCCGTCACCGCCATGAAAGAAGGCGCCTTCGACTTTCTCCAGAAACCCGTCGACCTCGAACATTTAAAATTGCTTGTCGGCCGCGCCGCCCGCCAGCAGGAGCTCCTCCGCGAAAATCTCATCCTCCGCGAAGAATACGCCACGCGTTACGGCTTCCCGCGCATCCTTGGCGAAGACGCCTCCATCCGCGAAGTCAGCCAGCAGATTCAAAAAGTTTCCGCCACCGATTCCACCGTTTTGCTTCTCGGCGAAAGCGGCACTGGCAAGGAACTATTCGCTCGCGCTATCCACCATCTCTCCCCGCGCCGCGAACAGCCTTTCATCGCTCTGAATTGCGCCGCCATACCCGAAGGCCTGGTCGAAAACGAGCTCTTCGGCCACGAGCGCGGAGCCTTCACGGGAGCCGGCGCGCGCAAAGTCGGCAAAATGGATCTTGCCCATCACGGCACGCTCTTCCTCGATGAGATTGGCGAACTCCCCATGTCCATCCAGGCCAAACTTCTGCGCGTTCTGGAGGAGCGCCGCTTCGAGCGCGTTGGCGGCACGCAGTCTATAGATGTCGACGTACGCATCGTCGTCGCCACCAACCGCAACTTGCAGAAATTGGCTGAAGAAAAGTTGTTCCGCGAAGACTTGTACTTCCGCATCTCCGCGGTGCCGCTCACCATTCCGCCCTTGCGTTGCCGCGGCAATGACATCAACTTGTTGGCCGACCATTTCCTGGAAAAATTCAGCCGCGAATTTAAAAAGCCCGGCTTGGAGCTTTCCGCTGAAGCCCGCGAACGTCTCACTCATTACCGCTGGCCCGGCAACGTGCGCGAACTCCAGAACACCCTTGAGCGCGCCGTAATCCTGGCCGACGGCGTAAGCATCCGCGCCGATGATCTCCAGCTCCCCGCGCATAAGCCCGATACCGCGCAATTGCCGGACGGCCTGCTGCCACCCGCGTTCGATTGGCAAGGCTCGCTGGAAGACGTCACCGCGCGCGCCGCCGGTCACGTTGAAAAGATCATGCTGGAAAACGCTCTCCGCGAATGTACCTGGAACAAAACCCGCGCCGCCGAAAAACTCGGCATCTCCCCCAAAACCCTGCTCACCAAACTCCGCGCCGCCGGCCTCGAAGACTAACCCCGCATGCAACCCCACCACGCCCATCCGTCTCAATTTCCCGTTAGCCTGTGATCCGACAGGAATTCCGCGAGGTTTGTGGCTCGTGTTCCTAGCGGCCTCCTGCCGCGCACTCCTTCTCTCTAGCAGCTGAACAATCCCTTGCAACCTTCCCGCAGCTTGCTCGCTGGGACGTAGGTGTGTATCTAATTTCGAAGTCGAGGGGTTGTGCTCGTGGTAACATCCGCCGATCCAGGGAGACAGACCATGGCTAACTGGGTGCGACGCCTTGCCAAAATCACCGGCTACGTAATTGTTGGTCTATTGGTATTGCTCGCCATCGCCGTAAACTTCACTGTGGGCTGGCGACCCATCATCGGCGCGAGGAAGCGCGCACTCACCTCGCGCAAGTTTGAAGTCACGCCAGCGCGCATACAGCGCGGCGATTACCTGGTGCATGCCGTTATGCATTGCATGGGGTGCCACTCTAAACACGACGACAAAGCGGACCCACCCGTACTGGCTGCCGAGGAAGGCACCGGCCAAGTCCTATTTGAACAAGGCGATTTTCGCATCGTCGCGCCTAATATCACTTCCGATCCCGATACCGGCATCGGCAAGTGGAGCGATGATGCCATCGGTCGGGCCATTCGCGAAGGCATCGCGGCCGATGGAAGCACGTTGTTTCCTGTCATGCCTTACCAACACTTCCGCGACTTGTCCGACGAGGACCTCGCTTCGATCGTGGTCTTCCTTCGCAGCGTGCTGGCAGCGCACAGCGCCCTGCCTCCGGCGAAAATTCCGTTTGTATTCGCTCGCCTCGTTCAAGCGGCGCCCAAACCAGTGACCGAGCAGGTGCCGGAGCCGAACAGAACCGCTCCCGCCGAGTACGGCGCATACCTTGTCAGGATGGGAACCTGCAGCGACTGCCACACTCCGCTAAATCCCAAATTCCAACCAATCCCGGGACTGGCGATGGCAGGCGGGAATCCGATGGAGGAGGGAGTAAACTCCGCTAACATTACGCCGGATGCTTCCGGCATCGGTTATTACGACGAGGCGTTATTCGTCCAGGCCATGCGCACCGGTTGGGTTCGCGCCCGCAAGCTCAATTTTGCCATGCCGTGGTGGATCTTTCGCAACATGACCGACGACGACCTGAAAGCGGTGTTCGCATACCTGCGCACTCTGAAGCCCGTCCATCACCTGGTGGACAACACCGAGCCACCCACGATGTGCAAAGTCTGCGGCCAGAAACACGGGCTGGGAGATCGCAACTAGGAAATCCCTCGTGTACGTGGTCCGCATTGCCATTCCTTGTGTGTCCCAAGTTTTTACTGCACCGGTTAAGTTCGCTGCTGAATCCCTGAATGCTGCGGACAGCCGGTACGGGTATGCCGCAGCTGCACCTGGTTTGTCCGGTGGGTTAAAAAATGCCGGTGACCAGCGAACTGTGCCCCTAACGCAGGAGGAAACGGTCGGACATTATTGCTTCATCACTTCGTGACATTCCGTTCGGACAGCCGCCATTTTCACTGGCGCTGGCATGGTGAATGTTTCGCCCGGTCGTGAAGACATGGCTCGCAGGCATTGCTCAAATGCGGGCTTGTTAAAGAGAAACAGAATCATGGCAGGCTCACTGGAAACGTTCGCCACGCCGATCCAGTTTCCATGCGGGATGAAAACTGTCGCTCCCGTTCCTGCGTCGTATTCACGTCCAGCCAACGTGACGCGCACCGCACCCTTGTGGACGAATATGACTTCATCTTCGTGCAGATGCTTGTGGGTCGGAATTTTGTTTCCCGGTGGCATCTCCTCTGTCCCGACGACTAGTGCGTCCGAGCCGGTACTGAGGGGATCAACCTTGAAAATGAGCGGCTTGTCCCCAAGCAGCATCCAACGGTCACCTTCATCGGCCTGAAAGACTGTGGGCGTCGGTTTCTTTGGCATTGCCTTCGAATCTTTGGTCGGTGCGTGAGCCTTAGTGGCACGTGGCGCAGGCGCAGGGTTGGTCTGAGCAGATAATTGGACGCTCGCGAGAAGCAGCAACGACACAAGATGAACGTGAATCGCCATACGTCCTCCGCTTTCTAATCGACTTAGGGTCGAAAGGTTACCGAAGTGAAGGTCGCACGGTCAAATGTCGAAACATCCCCGTAGCACTCACAACCCCGGAATCGCCTCGTCACTGGGCAGCTGGTCGGCAAACCTTCCAGTACCGGATTACGTAAGGGTAGCCCGTAACCCATTTCGAATCTGACTTGCGCCAAAACCAGTGAACTACAATTTGTCTTCGTGCCTCAAAAGCCCGGTCACGACGGCGCGGTTTCCAACGCGGGAACGACGGCGTAGAATTTGTGCCAATTCCACGGAGAACGAAAATAATGCGCCGCTACCATCACATCGGAATTCCCACTACGGAAGCGAAGCCTGGCGAGACCCACTTGAAACACCTGAAAGTCTTTGTCGTCAGCCACGAGAAAAGCGAATTTGGCGTGGAGTGGATGCGTTTCGAAGCGGACGCGGCGGTCCCTGATCTCGTCCGGCAAGTTCCGCACGTCGCGTTTGAAGTAGCTGATCTCGCCTCCGAGCTTGCTGGCCGGGAAATCCTCATTCCTCCCAACAGCCCATCCGACGGCGTCCGCGTCGCGTTCATAGTCGAAAACGGCGCGCCCATCGAATTGCTCGAATTCACCGACCCCAACCACCCTGCCCGCCGCCAGTAGAGCGAGATGCTGATACAAACGCCCTCCATCCAAAGCACCTCTTAAAGCGAACGCGAGCACTCGTGACACTTTCAAAAATAGCCCGCTAACGAGCTGAGTCCCATCAAGCAAGCCTTTCCCAACCCCGCCCTCCAGGCCAACCTGACTCCGCGTTTGTCGGCAACGTTTGCCCGTAATCCAGGAGAAATCCAGGCACAGTCCGGCACTGTTCACAAAGCTAGTGTGCCGCGCCGGGCTGTGGAGGTTGCCACAATTCGATGGGATTTCCCTCTGGATCATGCACGCGGGCAAACTTGCCGGTGGGATCGGGCGGGTACATCTTGACCTCGATTCCTGCAGCTTGTAGCTGCGCCGCCATTTTGTCGAGATCACGCACTCGAAAGTTCAGCATCCAGACCTTCTGGGCATCCCCGAAATACTTGGTCGTCTCCGGGAAGGGAGCGAAAGCGGTGGGTCCGGCCTCTTGCTGCCAGGCGGTTTCCTCTTTGCTCGTGGGTATGAGCGACACTCCCAGGTGTTGCTGGTACCAAAGCCCCAGCGCTTTCGGATCTTTGGCTCGAAAGAAGAATCCTCCGATTCCCGTTACCTTTTCCATTTCCGTTCCTCCAGCAGTCGCATCGCGAACAGCGTCCCCCGCAGCCCCTGGAGCCCCTGAAGAATGTGGAGAGGTCTTTGCCTCCGCGCCTGCCTGCGCCGCTAAGCCAAGTTGCTTGCCGCCCAGGACGAAGCTCGACCCGAAAGCAAATGACAGCGTTCGCAGCAGTTGCCGTCTCAAAAAAAGCATCCCATCCTCGTTCCGAGAAGAGCGCAGCCCGACATACGATACCTGCACAAACGGAGTTCTGGGAAGCGTAAAGATAAGTTCCGAAGCGATTTCTCGGCAAACCTTACGTATCGGATCATGGCAGGGTTGCCCGGGACCCGAACGCTTAAATAATGGATTCGATTGGGCGCGCTTGTGCGTCCAAAAGGGAGAGCCCTACGGGGTGCCACGATTTCTGTCGGCAGTGAGTAAGGAGAGGCAACATGACCGCGGGAATGAATACGAAGAAGGCGGCGGATGAGACGCCACATCCGCCTATTGTGTCGCGGGAAGAGTGGCTGGCGGAACGAAAGAAGCTGCTGAGCGAAGAAAAGGAAATGACCAAGCATTACGACCGCGTGAATGCGCAGCGACGGCGACTGCCGATGGTGAAGATCGACAAGGAGTACAGCTTCGCGGGCCCGCACGGAAAACAGAGTCTGAGAGATCTGTTTAAGGGGCAGCGGCAGCTGATTATTTATCACTTCATGTTCGATCCCACGTGGGACAAGGGCTGTTCGGGGTGCACGGGTTTTGTGGATGCGTTGGGCGATCTGTCGCCGCTGGCCAAACTGGACACGACATTTGCGGTGGTGTCGCGGGCGCCGTTGGAGAAGGTGGAAAAGTACAAAGCGGAAAAGGGCTGGCACATTCCGTGGTTTTCGTCGTTTGGTAGCGATTTCAACCATGACTTTCATGTGACCTTAGATCGCACGATTGCGCCGGTGGAGTACAACTACCGGAGCGAAGAGGAAATATCGGCGGTCCAAGGCAAGCCAGTGCATCTGGAAGGGGAAGAGCATGGGCTGAGTGTGTTCTTCCGGCTGGGGGATGAAGTCTTCCACACCTACTCGACATACGCGCGCGGGACGGAAGCGCTTACGGATACATACCGGTTGCTGGACGTGACGCCCTATGGAAGGCAGCAGGAGTTTGAGGATTCGCCGGCGGGATGGCCGCAGCACCCCACGTATGCTTCTGCACCGCAGACGGTGTAATGTCCCGAGGCGACGGCAGAAATGGAACCACGCTGGCGATCAACTTACTGTAGCATCGGTCACGAGCAGGCCGTGCAACACCTGGCCATGCAACGCTGCGGCATTTTGAAAAGCTTCTCAAAACATTCAAGGAGAACGATCCAATTTATGGGCAAACGATGCAGTATTTTGGGGTCCTTCGCAGTCCTGATTCTCGCAACTGCCGCTGGGCTTTACGCCTTTCCGCCCGCGTCAGACGCCGACAAAACCTTTGTCGGGAAAGTTTCTCAGGGAGGCATGTACGAGGTGCAGGCCAGCAAGGTCGCCGAGCCGCGCGCCACTGCGCCTGATGTAAAGGATCTTGCTGTGGCTGAAGTGCATGACCACAGTCTGGTGAACAGGGGGCTAAAGACGATTGCCACGAAAGAGAATATTCCTGTGGGTTCGGCGCTTAACGCAACGTTTCAGGAGCGCCTCAATAAGCTCAAGAGCGCTTCGGGCCCGGATTTTGACGCCGCGTACATCGCCGACATGCAGGACATCCACGACAAGGACGAGAAGCTTTTCGCGCAGGAAGCTACCGAAGGATCGGATGCGTTCAAAACCTTCGCGCACCAGACCGACCAGATCGTCAAACGTCATATCGGAGCGCTGCACGGATTGGACGGCAAGTAACCGAGCGCACGTTTTGCCTTCAGGCAAAATCTCAAGGCGACCACGGTCGAGCGGGGATGTGTCGGGGTCCTGAGGTAGGGCGATTTTAACGCTACAGAAATACTGCGGTAACCGGGGAGAAAGGTAGGGCGGAGGATAAAGCCATGCCGGGACGGGTGTGTTGTGTGTGGGCGCCCTGGCGGGAGGATGGAGAATCATGTTGCAAGTGAAACGGATTTTGGCGCCGATGGACTTCAGTGCGGATTCGTTAGAGGCACTGGAAACGGCGGAGGATTTGGCCAGACGCTATGGAGCGGAAATAATGCTGGTGCATGTGGTGGCGTTTATACCCAGGCTGCCCGACGATGTGTCGATCCTGGACGAAGGCGAGTACGAGCAGGAATTGATAAAAGATGCGCAGCAAAGGCTCGACGAGCTGGCGGCGAAGGCGAAAAAGAATGGGTTGCAGGCGCGGACGGCGGTGGGGCAGGCGAACGACGCTGCCATGGAGATTGTGCGCACCGCGGAGCAGGAAAAGGCGGACCTCATTGTGATGGCTACGCACGGAATGACGGGCTGGCGGAGGCTGGCGTTCGGCTCGGTGACGGACAAGGTGGTGCGGACGGCGGATTGTCCGGTGCTGGTGCTGCGGAAGAGCGCGGCCGCGGAGTCGGGAAAGACGGCCGCGGTGACCACCGCGACGTCGAATTAGGGGCAACGTCGAATCAGGAAGCCCGGCTGAGCGACTTATTTTTTTAGAGATTTTGGCACTATTCTGATTCGGCCGGGCCGGAGCGACAGGCTGCGGGTTGGCCGGGTTGCGAATTGAATGGCGGCGTCAGGAGTTCGAACTCGGATTTGACGTTGTCGGTGCGGATGCCTACGGGGCCGTTGAGCGTTTCTACTTCGAAGCCTAGATTACCTTCCCAAACCACGTTGTTATCGACCAAGACGCGCAGGTCCGCTGCGTGCATTTCGGCGCGAAGTGAGTGGGTGTTTCCGGGATGCAGGACGGGGACGGGCTTGCTGCGCGCGGGCTTGATGTTTTTATAGCCGCGATTGGCACACTCGGCGCTGGTGTGCTGCCCTGGATTGCTTTTGATGGAGACGACCAGTTTGGATTCGGGCTCGATGCGCCACATGGCGTAGACGAGATTGCAGGCGTCCTGGGCGCGAAGCTTGAGGCCAAACTGGCGGCGCAATTCACCGGAGCCGAGACGGGCTTCATCGCCAGTGGAGCCGAGATAAGTGAAACGAGCTTCGACGAATTGCGGTGTGGCCGCGGCAAGGTAGGCGCGCATTTTGGGGACGGCTACGGAAAGGCGATGACCGGGGAGTTGCTCGAGGGAGCCTTCGGTGACGCAAAGGTCGGCGCGAGAGACAGGCGTTAACCGGGATTCTGTCGACTGAGAGACCGCGCATAGAGTAAAGGCAGCGACGATCAGCAGAGGGCAGGCAAATCGTGTAGATGGGTTGGTCATGACGGGCAGCAGACTTAAAGGGCGCGCGAGCGGGCAGGAGAAAGTTTGTTTGCCATGCTGGCGTGCTGGGTCTGCGACAGGGATTCTATGCCTGTGGAGCCCAAGTGTTGTTTGCAATTTATGTTGCGTCATTTTGACGCGATCCCGCTGGCCTCGTTTCTTACTTGGTCGAGGTAGCGGCAGGATCGGGATACTTACTTTTAGCGGAGCGCAATTGATGTTAGTTTCGAAACGCTGCGATACTCGATGCGCTACCGGCACTGCTAATTGTGGATAACGATGGCTGAGCGATTTGTTTTTGCTGATCTGCGGGAGATTTTTGCCAAGGCGAATGAGGAGAAGTCCGGCGACCAATTGGCGGGTGTGGCGGCGCGGTCGGAAAGTGAGCGGGTGGCGGCCAAACGCAAGCTGGCCGATCTAACGCTTGCGGAGATTGTGAAGCAGCCGCTCACCGATCCGGAAAAGGATGAGGTCAGCCGATTACTGCTCGAAACTTTTGATCAAGGCGCTTTTCAATCGATCCAAAGCCTGACGGTGGGCGAATTTCGCGAACACATTCTAGATGATGAGACTTCCGAAAACGAACTGAAGCAGATGCAGTGGGCCATCGTTCCGGAAATTGCGGCGGCGGTGGCGAAGATCATGAGCAACAAGGATCTGGTGTTGGCCGCAGCGAAGATTCGAAACGTGACGCAGTGCAGGAATACGATGGGCGAGCGCGGAGTCCTGGGGATTCGCGTGCAGCCGAATCATCCGGTAGATGACTTGGGCGGGATTTTGCTGGCGGTGTTTGAGGGACTGCTTTACGGCTGCGGCGACGCGGTGATTGGCGTGAATCCGGCAGGGGATTCCGTGGAGACGGTGGGCGGAATTTTGCGGGCGCTGGACCGGCTGATAGAAACGTACAAGGTGCCGACGCAAAGCTGTTGCCTGGCGCATATCAGCACGCAGCTGGCGGCTATGGAACGCGGGGCGCCGGTGGATTTGCTGTTTCAGTCGATTGCCGGGACAGAAGCGGCCAATCGCAGCTTTGGTATTTCGCTGGCGACCTTGCGCGAGGGGCGCGAACGGGTGCTGGAGCATCATCGCGGGCGGGACGTGGAATGGAAGGGCACGAACGCGATGTATTTCGAAACCGGCCAGGGAAGCGCGCTTTCGGCGGAAGCGCATCATGGCGTGGACCAGGTGACACTGGAGGCGCGCGCGTATGGAGTGGCACGGGTGTTCGAACCATTCCTGGTGAACAGCGTGGTGGGATTCATTGGGCCGGAATATTTGTATGACGAGCGACAAATTATTCGCGCGGGGCTGGAAGATCACTTTATGGGCAAGCTGCTGGGGCTGCCGATGGGTTGCGATGTGTGCTACACGAATCACGCGGAGGCCGATCAGAATTCGGCAGACAATTTGTTGCTGCTGCTGGGCGCCGCGGGCTGTAATTACTTTATGGGCGTACCGTGTGGCGATGATGTGATGCTGAATTACCAGTCGACGAGCTTTCATGATGCGCTGGCGGTGAGGAGGTTGTTCGGGTTGCGGCCTGCGCCGGAATTTTTGAGCTGGCTGCAAGGCATGGGAATTTATCGCGGCTCGGAACCAAGTTTGCTGAACGCACCGGCGCGGCGGCAGTTGATGCAGGGGTTGGAATCCTCGCTGCAGGGGATGAATTGAATGGCGGAGAAGCCGGATCTGGCGACCGGAGGCGCGGAGCTGCCGGAAATAGTGCGGAAGATTCGAGCGCGGACGCCAGCACGTTTGCTGGTGGGGCGGGCGGGAGCGGCGTATCGCACCAATACGCAGATGGACTTGCGGGAGGCGCATGCGGCGGCGCGAGATGCGGTGCGCGCGGAACTGAATGTGGAAGAGGCGTTCGGCAGCGGCCTGGTGCGGCGGTGGGGATGGTTTGAAGTGCGCACGGCGGCGAGGAGTAAAGAGGAGTATTTGCTGCGGCCCGATCTGGGGCGGAAGTTTGATGAGGAGTCGCGCGCGACGCTGAAGAGCCGCTGTTCATTGGGGAACGATCTACAGATTGCCATTGGCGATGGGCTGTCGGTGACGGCAGTGACCGCGCAAATTCCCGCGTTGCTGCCATTGTTATTGGAGGGAGCCAAGGAGCGTGGCTGGACTCTGGGCCAGACATTTGTGATTCATGGTTGTCGGGTGGGGATACTCAACGAGATCGGAGAATTGCTGAAGCCGCGGATCGCGGTGCTGCTCATCGGCGAACGGCCCGGGCTGGCGACGGCGGAAAGTTTGTCGGCGTATATGGCGTACAAACCGTGCGCGGGGCAGACGGATGCGAACCGGAACCTGGTTTCGAACATACACGCGCGAGGGCTGGGGCCTCAGGAAGCGGCGGATCGTATTCTGGAGCTTGCGGCGCGGATGATGAGTGCAGAGATAAGTGGGTATCTGCTAAAAGAGGGGACGCTGGCTGTCGAAGATCGAGCGGGCGACCGTTAGGGAGACAAATCGTGAGAAAACTTATTTTGCTGGCGATGGTGCTGGGCGTGTCGTGCTTGTTGTGTGGTGCGGAGGGGGCTATGGCGCAAAAGGCGCCGGAAGGACTCTGGCAAGGTTATGACGGGGAGTGGCTACACGTTTCGCAACAACTGGTGGCGCTGGCGGAGGCTACGCCGCAAGACAAATTCACGTGGCGACCGGCGCCGGGAGTGCGCTCGACAAGTGAAGTGTACATGCACATCGTGACGGCAAACTTCTACCTGCTGAGTGTTACGGGCCCGAAGTTTCCTGCCGATTTGAAGCAAGGTATGGAGAAGGGCGTGACCTCGAAAGCGGAGGTTATCGCGTGGCTGAAACGTTCGCTGGATGCGGTGAAGGAAGCGCACTTAACGGCGACGCCACAAGATCTGCAGCACAAGGTACACATCCAGGATAGAGACGCGACGGTGGACGGGATGTACCTGCGGATTCTGGTGCACGCCAACGAGCACATGGGACAACTGGTGGCGTATGCGCGCATGACCGGCGTGGTTCCGCCGTGGTCGAATCAGAAATTTTAGTTTTCTTAAGCGGGGCTAGCGTGGCTCACGGGCAACGAAGCCTTTTGCCGGAAGTGATCCTTGACCGCCTGGAACAGCGGACCGACGTTGTTCTTACAAAATACGCCGGCGATGGAGTCGTCTTTTACGGAGTCCATGGCGTGGCCGTGAGCGGAGATCAGGAAAACGGTGGTGAGCGGCGAGGCTTCGTGAATGGCCTTGGCGGCGGCTAAACCACTCATGATGGGCATGGAGTAGTCAAGAATGACCAAGTCCGGGCGAGACTTGATGGCCATTTCCACGGCCTCCAGGCCGTTTTTCGCCTGAGAGCAAGTGGCGATGTGCATGGTTTCAAAGTAATTGCAGAGCGTGTTGCGAACTAAGGAAAAGTCATCGGCGATCAGCAGACTTGGCATGGGACCCTCAGGTAATGATTCATTTTAGCTGGAGGGGGGCGGAAGACTATCGGGTAAAGACCCCTTGTTCTCCTTAGTACGGATGGGCTATTTCTCGTTTTAAGACGAAGGCGCGGCACGGGGAGGGAATCACGAGTAGGGGCATGTTGAGAGGCACTGGGGTCAGTTCGCAGCTCGTGGAATGACGAAGTGTGGTTTTTCCAAAAATCGCCAAGAGGTATACGGGAAAGCGGGTAGAATGGCGCACCTTTTCAGGTGACCCGCGATGGCCTGGCTGTTTGTGTTTTTCTTTGTTTCCGGTTTTTGCAGCATTCTTTACGAACTGATCTGGCTGCGGCTGGCGATGGCCGACTTCGGAGTGACTACTCCGATGATGTCGACAGTGCTGTCGATGTTCATGGCGGGGCTGGGGCTGGGGTCTTGGGCCAGCGGCCGGCTGGCGAGGCGGTGGCGGGGAAATTTTCCGGCGTTGCGCTGGTACGCGCTGGCCGAGTTGCTGATTGGCGTGTCGGCGGTGGCGGTACCGTTTGAGATGTCGCTGGGCCGCGACCTGCTGCGCGGACTGGGATCGTCTTCTTCCTTCATTTATTACATTTTTTCTGGCGGATGGGTGGCACTGACTTTGATCCCGTGGTGTGCGTGCATGGGATTGACGATTCCGCTGGCGATGCTGGCGGTGCGCTCGAGCTACAAACTGGAAGCCCGAAGTTCGTTCAGCTATCTGTACCTGGCGAATGTGCTGGGCGCTGGCGCGGGGACAACGGTGCCGCTGCTGCTCATCGAGATATTTGGATTTCATCGCACGTTGACGATTGGGGCGATGCTGAATGTGCTGCTGGCCGCGGGAGCATTTGCGGTGACGCTGCGTGGGCCGTTTGCTATGCGAAGTGTTGCGGAAGACGTTGGGACCGAGCCGAGTCAGGAAGTCAGTGCTGGGGCAGATGTCGTGGCGCGCGATAAAGGGGTCACACCGGCGCCGCGGCGGTTGCTGGCGCTGCTGTTTGGATCCGGGTTTTGCAGCATGGCGCTGGAGGTGGTGTGGATACGGCAGTTCACACCGTACCTGGGCACGGTGGTGTATGCGTTCGCAGCGATTCTTGGTTTTTATTTGCTGATGACGTTTGTGGGCTCGGCCTGGTACCGGAGAACGCGAGAACGGCCGATGAACGAGATGGTGTGGGGATTTCTGGGACTGGCGGTGATGGCGCCGCTGTTTGTCTTGAATCCCTCGTGGGACGTTCGCGCGTTGCTGCGGCTGGCGTTGGGAATCGGGCCGTTCACGCTGCTGGCGGGGTATCTGACCCCGATGCTGGTGGACCGCTGGTCGGGAGGGAGTCCCGGGAGAGCGGGCACGGCGTATGCAGTAAATGTGCTGGGTTGCCTTGTGGGGCCGCTGGCCTCCGGGTTCGTGCTGCTGCCGCTTTTGAGCGAGCGGTGGGTGACATTGCTGCTTGCGCTGCCATGGTTCGCGGTGGGGTTGTGGCCGCAATTCACCGGCAAAACTGTGGGGACGGGGGCGGTGCTGGGCCGAGCGGTGCTGGCGGTGGTGGCAGTGGTGGCAGTGGCGGCTGCGATATTCAGCAAGGACTACGAGAGCCAGTTTCCTGCGAGCCAAGTGCGACGCGACCACACCGCTACGGTGATTGCGTACGGGGAGGGAATGGAAAAGCGGCTGATGGTGAATGGAGTCGCTATCACCATTCTGACGCCCATCACCAAAATGATGGCGCACATGCCGCTGGCGTTCCTGGATCGTGCACCGCGGAATGGACTGATCATCTGTTTTGGCATGGGAACCACGTATCGCGCGATGCTGTCGTGGGGGATTCCTACGACGGCGGTGGACCTGGTGCCCAGCGTGCCGAAGATGTTCGGCTACTACCATGAGGACGCGGCGGAATTGATGCGCTCACCGCTGTCGAAGGTGATTACGGACGATGGCAGGCGTTATCTGGAACGCACTTCGGAAATATACGACGTGATCACGATCGATCCGCCGCCGCCGGTTTCGGCCGCGGGATCGAGCCTGCTTTACTCTCGCGAATTTTACGCGACGATCAAGAAGCGGCTGCGAGCGAGAGGGATTTTGCAACAGTGGCTTCCTGGAGGCGATCCGGTGCTGCAAGCGGCGGTGACGCGGGCGCTGACGGATTCGTTTCCTTATGTGCGCGTGTTCGGGTCTATCGAGGGATGGGGATACCACTTTCTGGCGAGCTCGCTACCGATTCCGGAGCGAAGCGCCAGTGAGTTGGCGGCGCGGATGCCAGAAGCGGCGCGGGAAGATTTGGTGGAGTGGGGACCGGAGAACACAGCGGAAGAACAATTTGCGGTGGTTCTGTCGCGAGAGGTAGCGCCTGAGAGCTTGCGCGCGGATGCGCCGCTGGCTCCGGCGTTGCAGGATGACCGGCCGGTGAATGAGTATTTTCTGTTGCGGAAGTATTTAAGGCCGCGACGCTGGCGCAGGTTGGTGTGGGAAGAACAGTGAATTTTCGGATTTACAAATTAATGGATTGGCGTGACGGGAGGTCTTGCCGCTGAGACGTTTCTATGAACAAGCTGAGTCACTTTTCGAGTTTGTCGAGCTCGGTGCGAAAACGATGTTTGTTGACATCGATCTCGAACTGACCCTTGAGAAGTAGTTTGGCTTCCTCGGCGGCAGCGCGTAGCTCGGGATATTTGGCAAGATGGACTGAGTTTGAGACGGCGTCAGCCAAACGATGAAGGCAATTTTCCAGTTCGGCGATGCGCCTGGTAACTTCAGGCGCGGACGTCTGCGCTTTGACGTAGGCGTCGAGGGCGACTTCGCCTTCGATTTTGTCGAGGTGTTCGGTGATGGTAGTTTCGCCGTCGTTCACGGGATGAACGACCTGCGGAAACAGGCCGGCAAATGGATTGGGATTGGGCATGGGTGGATTGTAGCGCAAAGAAATGTGGGGCCAGAATTCGTTTCTGAGCCGTCACGTTCTACCGAGGCAAATAACGGACCTTGAGGCGGTGCGGTTTTGAGACAGCGAAGGTCTCCGCAAATTAACGGGCAAATTATTCGTAGCGGAGGGCGACCAAAGGGTCGACGCGGATGGCGCGGCGCGCGGGAATGTAACAAGCAAACAGAGCAACGCCGATGAGAAGAAGGGCGACGCCAGCAAAGGTGAGAGGATCGGTTGGCCTGACGCCGAAGAGCAGTCCGGCCATGAAGTGCGACACGATGAGGGCACAAACAAGTCCGACCACCGCACCTGCAACGGCGAGCTGCAATCCCTGGCGCAGAACCATGCGCAGGATGTTACCTGTTTCGGCGCCAAGTGCGAGGCGGATGCCAATCTCGTGGGTGCGCTCGCTGATGATGTAAGAAATCACGCCGTAGATTCCCAGCCCAGCAAGTAGCAAGGCGGTGAGAGCGAACAGACCAACCATTTCCATGGAGAAGCGGCGGTCGGCGAGAGACGCAGAGACCATGGCGGTGAGAGTCTGCGCGCCGAACACGGGCAGTTCCGGGTCGACAGATTGGAGCTGCTCGCGCAACTGCACGGGAAGCGCGGCGGTGTCCAGGCGGCCACGCAGGAAGATAGCTAAATTCTTGGGTTGGCGCTGGTACATGCTCAGATAAAGCTGCGGAGCGGTCTCTTCCGCGAGCGATTCGGTGCGAGCATCGGCGAGCACGCCAACCACGGTGGCCCACGAAAGAGTTGAGCGGTTTCCGGCGACTGGCAACTTGAGGCGCTTGCCCAGGGGATTGGCGTTGGAGCAATAGGTCCTTGCGAAGGACTCATTGATGATTGCAACAGGCGGCGCTGTGCTGGAGTCAGAGTCGACGAAGGAGCGCCCACGCAGCAGGGTCATTCCCAGCAAATGAAAATATTCGGGGGTCACGATGGAGCCGTGGGCCAGAGGCGCCTGGTTCGCCGGAGTTTCGTGATCTTCGAGGATTACGGGGAATACGTCGAGATCGTTTGGACCATGGCCGAGCGGAACGGAGGCGGCGTCACCGATGGCAACTTGTTCAACGGCGGGTAGCGTGGCGGCGCGACGAAGCACTTCACGCAAGAAGGGCGCCTCCTGGGACGGGGTGCCATAGATGTCCGTCGCGGGATCGTTTGGCACAGGAAGCCACAGCCGCACGGCCATTACATTTTGAGAGTCAAAACCGGTGCGCACTTTGGCCAGATCGTAGAAGCTGCGAAGCAGCAGGCCTGCGGCAATCATCAGCACCAGCGAAAGCGCGAATTCGGTGATCACCAGCAGGCGGCGGGTGCGGGCCTGCTCACCCGAACCGGTTGAACCGCGCGCCGCGTCTTTGAGAGCCCGCGTCAAATCAAGGCGGCCTGCGTGGAGCGCAGGAGCCAAGCCGAACATCACGCCGGACACGAGGGACACACCGAGAGCGAAGAGCAAAACCGGCGCGTTGATGGAGATTTCGTTGAGGCGCGGCAGGCTGTCCGGCAGGATTTGCCAGAGAAATTTTTTGGTGCAGAGGAGGATGGCGATTCCGGCGACGGCACCGGCGAAGGAAAGAAGCAGACTTTCGGTGAGCAATTGTTGGATGAGACGACGGCGCGCGGCACCGAGAGCCTGACGCAGGGCCATTTCGCGGCCACGCGTACTGGCGCGCGCGAGCAGCAGATTGGCAACGTTGACGCAACCTATTAAGAGGACAAGTCCCACGGCTCCGAGAAGCAGAATTAAGGATTCGCGAGCATTGCCGACCACGGTGTCTTTGAGCGGCACCAGGCGCACCGACCATGCGCTTTGCGATGGGTAGTCGTCGGGGAATTGCTTTTGCAAGGCGGCGACGAGAGCGTCGAGCCGGCTTTGCGCCTGCGCGATGGTGAGTCCGGGAGCAATGCGTGCGATGGCTTGCGGAATGATGCGGGATTTGCGCAGCGGCGGCGGAGCTGGTGGAGCGGCAAAACCAGAAGCGACCCAGATTTCGATGTTGCGTTCGTCGGCGGTGCGGCCGGGATCGTGAAAACCGGGTGGCATGACGCCGACGACGTGGTACAGATCGTTGTCGAGCCTGAGATTTTTTCCAAGGATGGCGGGGTCGGATGCGAAGGAGCGCTTCCACAGACCGTCGCTGAGGATGGCTTCAAGAGTGAACCCGGGTGTTTGATCGTCGGGAGGAAAGGTGCGGCCCAACTGCGCGTTCACGCCCAGCAATGCAAAATAATTCGGCGGTACGTTGAGAAAGCGGATGCGGGTGGGCTGAGATGAACCGGTGAAATTGACGTCGCCGCCACCGATAATCGAAACATAAGAGAAGATGCCGGAGCGCTGGAGGTCATGCCATTCGGGAATGGAGATGCCGACATCGTGAGCGCCAACGCCGGGAAGATCATCGATGATGCTTACGAGTTGCTGCGGCTGCGGGTAAGGAAGAGGATGCAGCAGGGTGGCGTCGACGACGCTGAAAATTGCGGTGGTGGCTCCAATACCCAGGCCAATGGTCAGGATGGCAATGGCGGTGAAGCCGGGCGACTTGAGGAGCATGCGAAAAGCGTAGCGGGCGTCCTGAGAGAAATGATCCCACCAGAGCCAGCGGCTGGATTCGTAGAAATGTTCCTGGGCGTGGGTGACATTGCCGAAAGCGCGGTGCGCGGTTGCGGAGGCGTCCTGCTCTGGCAGACCTTCGCTGCGCAAACGTTCGGCCTCGAGTTGCAGGTGGGCTTCGATTTCGGCGTTAAAGTCGCTGGGCTTGCGTTTGCGCCTGAACATGTTTCAACTCTCCTCAACCTCCGAAGCCAGAATGCGTCCGATGGCGGTTGCCAGCCGGTTCCACTTATTGGTTTCTTTGACCAATTGCTTGCGACCGGTTTTGGTGAGGGCGTAGAAACGCGCTTTGCGGTTGTTGGTGGAGAGGCCCCACTTGGCGGAGATCCAGCCCCGTTCCTCAAGGCGCTGTAGCGCGGGGTAGAGCGCGCCATGTTCCACGAGAAGTTCTTCGTCGGAGGTCTGCTGAATGGCGCGGGCGATGCCCTGGCCGTGTTGAGAGCCGAAGATGAGGGTGCGGAGGATGAGCAGATCGAGAGTGCCTTGCAGGAGGTCGAGGCGGTCTTTGTTTTCTTGGGTAGGCATTTGACCCCAAAGATGCGCTTGTTCGGGTAAGATGTCAACCCCACAGAGGAGTTTGAGAGGCGAACTACGGGGAGATGTGGCAGGAGATCGGAGTGGCGGATGCGTCGACTTTGAGACATTGCCAGCGGAGGCGCAGGGTGTCGGGCTGAAGATCGATGCGGGTATCGCCGTAGAATTTTACGCGAACGTCTTGTTGAAGTTCGGAGTGGCCGGCGTCGCAGTCGAGGACGGGTTTGTCAGTGCTGACATTCCAGGAGAAACATTCCTTAGTGGTTTGCGCGGCCCAGGTGCCGCTGGAGATGTGGCTAAACTTGACGTGATAGAAGTAATGGTTCTGGTCGAGATAGCCCCAGAGCAGGACGCCCGCGAAGAGGAGCACGGCAAGAACCAGCCAGGCCGTATGCGCGCCTTTCGACTCGCTCATGGCTAATTTATACCATTGGTGTTTCGCTCGAGTCGCACTTTGTGATTCACATTTCGGCTGCGGGGTTAGATCGAGGAGGCGTGCGTATCGGCTCGCATTGTTTTCGACGGGGTGGAGGGGTATGCTGCCGAAGTTACACGTCCCCGATAGAACATCCAAATTTTGCCGCTGAACTGAAGGAGGCCAACATGCGAATTCGATTGGTGGGTCTAGCTGTTTTGGTGATTCTGTGGGGCGCGGCGGTCGCTCAGGCGACCGAGCCAACATACTATGTGGCGCTGGGGGACTCGCTGGCGATAGGACTACAGGCGTCGCCGAGCGGCGACGTGCCGACGAACCAGGGATATGCGGACGATCTTTTCGCGCAATATAGCACGCAAATTCCGGGACTGACGCTGAGCAAGCTGGGATGCTCGGGCGAAACCTCTTCTTCCATGATTGAGGGAGGAATCTGCAACTATCCGGAAGGCAGCCAACTGAACGCGGCGGTGGCCTTTCTGCAAGCCCACAAAGTGGCGTTTGTGACTCTGGACATCGGGGCGAACGACGTGGATCAGTGCTTTACGACGAGCGGCATCGACAGCAGCTGCGTGCAGAATGGACTTAAAACCGTGGCGTCGAATCTGCCGTGGATCGTGAGAGAGCTGCGCCAAGCGGCCGGGCCGAATACGCCGATTGTGGCGATGAATTACTACGATCCTTTTCTGGCGGCGTGGACGATTGCATCGGGCGGAAAAACCGTAGCGGTGGATTCGCTGGCAGCGGCGACAGAATTCAACCTGATCCTGGAGAGCATTTACCTGGCATATCGCATACCGGTGGCGGATGTGGCTCGGGCATTCAAGATTTACAACTTCACACCGGTGCCGGGTGAAGATGTGCCAGTGAACGTGTTTCTGACGCTGGCGTGGACGTGGATGGGCGCGCCCGCTCCGGTCGGACCGGACATTCATCCGAATGCCGCGGGATACGCGGCCATCGCTGGAGCGTTTGCAAGCAAGATAGCGGTTCCGTAGCTGCTACAGGTGATGTTTGAAGTGGTGCAGGATACCCTGGACGGCCTGTGCGGCGTGCACGGCAACAGCGATCAGATGCTCGTAAAGCGAGCCTGTTTCGGCAGCGACATAAAAAAACGCGGCGTAGAAAACTCCTTGTGAGTATTGGTACAAGCGCGCGCCTGGAAAGGCCACGAGCGATCGCAGTGCCGACCAGTTGGCTAGATAGCCGGCGGCAAATCCGAAGGCAGCTCCGGAGAGCAAATCCGAGGGGTAGTGTATGCCGAGGTACAGCCGAGGCAAGACGATGATGATCAACGTGTGGAGATAGAGAAATAGTCCGGCGCGCCGATTAACCAGCACAACACCGGTTGCGAGCGCGACAAAAAATAGCGCGTGATCGCTGAGGAACGAGCTCCAGTGCGGAAGATCAAGGGGATCGAATGAATAGGCGAGCCGCAAATGGAGGTCCAGGTTTTGCACGGGTCTGATGCGGAACGGGGATACCTTGGCCAGCACGCGCGCTAAAACAATGGCGAAAGGCATGATGCAGAGGGTGTAGAGCAGAACTTTGCGTTTTTCGGAGAGCGCTCCGCCGGGTAGCGCGCCTTTGGACTGGGACCAGGCATAGAAGAGAACTGCCACCGCGGGGAACGATTTGATCAGCACGCTGTCGCTGATGAACAACATCAGGCGATCCGCCGCCCAAGAACGTTGAGCCGGCAAATTAAAGAAGGTGGCGAGGCTGCGGTCGCCCCAGAAAAATAAACGGTTATGAACGACGAGGGTGATGAAGGCAATTAAGGCGGCAGCGCCGATAACGACAGCGGCGAGGCGCTGCGCGGAGGCGCCCTGAAAATCTTCAGTTCCTGGACCGTTCGTTAAGGGCATAGTCGATTGGACGCGATCTATAGTCTGAGAACAGGCCGATAAATCAGCAAGAGTCTAAATCCCAACCGGCGGATACCGCAAATACATAAGAAATGAAAGTTGCGGCAGCGGCACTAGCGGAAAATCGATTAGCTTACTGTTGCGGGCGCTCAAGCCGCCTGCGGTTTGGCAGTCATCAGAGTGCTAGTGGTAACCACGCATTGCCAACTGCCGTTGATCCTGATCCAGGTGTCGGCGAAGCGCTCGCGGCGGGTGTAGGGTTTGCCTTTCTCGGTGCCCTTGACGCGGAAAATTCCGACAACGACAGCGGCATCTCCGAAGACCTGTACGGTGCTTTGTTCCGACACGGCTTGAGAGGGCTGATAGTCAGGCGATTTGATGCCGGCGAGAAACTCACTTCTAGAGGAGATGCTCCCGTCGATGTCGATGGAAATCATGGAGGGCGCGAGAAGCATCTCCAGGCCCTTGGCATCTTTCTGTTCGAGGGCATGATTCCAGGCTTTTTCGAGGGCCAGAACGCGGCCGCCGTCGTCGCTGGCGTTGTTCTGTTGCGCTCCCGTCAGTACGACAGAGCTAAGGAATGCGACCGCAGCAAAAATAAATTTTCGCAACGTTTGCCTCCGGAATTATGGACAGGCCGAGAAACTGCGTATTGTGCGTGAGTTTTTGCGAGAGCAAAAGCTGATCTGATTAGCGGGCCCAGCCGGGGTCGCCGCCGGATTTGCGTAGTTCGTCTTCCAGGTCGGTCAGGCCTTGCTTCATTTGAGCGATTTCCTGCTGTTTGGCAACGATCTTGGCGTCTTTGTCGTTGATGTCCTTGCGGGTGTACTGCTCGGTCATAGCTTTCTGCGGGTCGGGATAATACTGAACTTGCGCTTTTTGCGATTCGCGCTGGAGGATGTCCAATTCCTTTTCGGCGAGAGCGATTTTGTCACGTTGATCCTGGAAGCGCTTGCGCCAGGAGGCTTCGGCTTTGGCGTCCTGGTCGGCAGGAGTCTTGGCCGCAGTGGCCGCAGTGCCGGCGGCAGAACCTGAGGCGGTGCCGGAGGCATCGGTGGTTGCGGGAGCAGGTTTTGGCTTGCTGACATCGTCGTCGGTATAGACCTTGTGGGGCTTGGCGGCGTTTTGCTTGGCTTCGCGAGAGCGGCGGGCAGCGTCAGCGATGGGATCGCCAGTCTGCTGGGAGTTGGTGTCTTGCGCCTGCGCCAAACCGGGAAATGCGCAGAGAAAAACGGTTGAGCCGAGGGCGGCGGCTTGCAGCAAGAATTTGATACGCATGGGGCCTGCTTTCCAACGCGAAACTTGGCCAGCTAGCTAACAGTGGTCTTCTTTGATTCTACCGCTTCGAGGACCTCCACGCACACGGGTAGCGTAACGATAAACGCTGCGCCGCCTTCAGGGCGATTGCGGGCGTCCACCTGGCCACCATGCTGGACCACGATTTTCTGAACCACGGCGAGGCCTAAGCCGGTGCCGTTGGCTTTGGTGGTGTAAAACGGGCGGAACAGCTTTCCGCGCGCGGCGGAAGGAATGCCCGGACCGTTATCAAAGATAGTGACGCGCTGAAAACCCGTTTCGGTGCCGCGCACGTATTCGCCGCGGATCAGCACGCGACCGCCGTGAGGGGCGTTGGCGCAGGCTTCGGCGGCATTGCGCGCCAGATTGAGCAGCGCCTGGCGAAGCAAGCCCTCGTCGCCGGGCACACTTTTGAAGGCGCCTTCGCAGCGGATGCGCACGTTGGGCAAGGCTTCGGAAATTTCGGAGACGACGCGCTCCACGAGCGGCTGCATGGCGACCTGCTCATCGGAGATTTCCAGTGGACGTGCGTACTTGAGAAATTCGGTGATTACGTGGGTGATGTTGCGGGTCTGGTCCAGAATTTTTTGCGCGTAGTCGGTGGCTTCTTCGCCGGAGGCTTCGGAGCGAATCATCTGGGCGTAGCCGGAGATGGTGGCGAGGGCATTTTTGAATTCGTGCGCGATGCCGGCAGAGAGTTCGCCGAGAGCAGCGAGATTTTCCTTTAGCTGCACACGCTGCTGCAACATGGCCAGCTCGGTGAGATCCATCATCAGGCAGATGGCGCCATTGATTTTTCCCACGCCGCGGCGAATGGGGGAAATGGTGACGCCGAGATGACGGCATTCATGATCGAGAGCGCGGTGCTCGACTTGTTCGCGGCGGAAGATTTTGCCTTCGACAAGGCATTCGGTGAGCAGCTTGGTGAGGTCGGAAGATTCGCCCAAGGCTTCGCTGTAGCGGCGAAAGCTCAAGCCCTGAATGCCCAGAGCCTGCTCGGCGGCGGGATTGGCGCTGGAGATAATTCCGGTGGCATTGACGATCAGCAGGCCCGCGGGCATGTTGCGAGTGACTTCTTCGCTGAGGCGCTCGGTTTGTTCGGCGCGTTCTTTTTCGATGCGATGCAGGCGCTCCAACTCTTTTTCCTGTTCGCGCAATTTCTGAATGACGCCTTGCATGGAGGCAGCCATGAACGCGGAGGGATTGTCGGGGTTGGGCGCTACGGTGAGTTTATGCTTTTGCGATTCTCGAGTGTTTTCGAAGAAACGGCGGATCAAGAAGACAATTAGAACGACGATGACAAAGACGCCGATGCCCAGGGCGCCGGCGATCAGCCAGATGTGCGAGTTTTCCGTGGGGCCGGAGGCTTGGGAGGCGTAGAGGAAGAGCGGCATGACGTCAGGGAACTCGCGGCGCCAGATTTATGGCCGGCGACGAAAATAGAAACACAACGACCAGCGCGCCGATGCCCAGAAACGTGCCGAGAGGAAGCTGGTATTGGCTGGCGATGGCCCAGCGCAGAGAGCCGACTTTGCCGAGACCACGGCGGCTGGCGCGTTCGGCGAGGCGGCGCTTCCAGCCGATGGCGTAGAGGGCGATGATCAGCGAGAGGCCGAGAACGCTGCCGAGCATGGTACCCAGAAGAATAGTGAGGAAGGAACCGCGCAAGCCCAGAAATGCGCCGACCATGGCCATCATTTTTACGTCGCCGAAGCCCATGCCTTCACGACCCCGGATGAGCTTATATAAGGTTGCAGCTCCCCACAGCAACAAACTTCCAAAAGCAGCGCCGAGGAGGGCATCGAGGATGCCCAAGATTCCTTCGGGAAGAACACCGTGAAAGAGGCGCACGTTGAGGAGGACGGAGGTGCCGTCACCGGGAGGGACGAAGTAGGCGAAAACGAGGCCGGCAACGAAGCCCGGGCCATTGATGGCGTCGGGCAGGATGCGGACGCGGAGATCGGTGATCGCCAGGATGATAATCAGGCAGACGAAGAAAAGCCATTTGAAGGTTTCGATGGTGAGGCCGAAAGCGAAGTAGCAGCCTACAAAGAGGAGGCCGGTGGCAAGCTCGATGAGCGGGTACATGGGGGAAATGGGCAGGGCGCAGGAACGGCACTTACCGCGTAACCAGAGCCAGCCGAGGATGGGTACGTTGTCGTAAGGCTTGATGGGCGTGAAGCAGCGTGGGCAGCGCGAGCCGGGCGAGACGATGGAGAGGCCTTCCGGGATGCGCGAAATGCACACATTCAGAAAGCTGCCGATTATGATTCCAAAGAGGAAAAAGAAGAAGTGGACCACTCCATGACTCTGCCATAGACGGGAGGGTGCCTCAATGAAGCAGGGGGATACTCGTGTCGGATGGCTAACACGTTGGGGTGGATGGTAGATTAAGCCTACGAGACGACACATTGGAGAGGCAGGATTAACGTTAAACGGCGAGGGCCAGATGAGCGAAAGCGTGATTATGAAGGATCCCGAAATTCACAGCGGCGACCCTGTTTTTCGTGGGACTCGCGTCCCGTTTCAGACATTGCTTGATTATCTGGAAGGCGGGGAGACGCTGGATGAATTTCTGAAACAGTATCCAGGCGTAAGCCGCGAGACTGCTATCGCCGCGCTAGAGGAAGCTAGCTGACAGGAGGGTGTGGCTAGAGGTTACGGTTTGAGACCCCTGGTGCGCAGGACAGCGGCGATGACGCGCGGATTCCGCTTTCCGTGGAGGATAGCGAGTACAAGAAGAGGCGTTTCGTCAGGCGCATAAACGATTAAGAAATCACGTACAGGATGAAAGCGGACCGGTCGCGAGGCCAGATCAGGGCGATTGTGGCCTGACTGCGGAAAGAGAATCAGTTTGCGAATCGCCTCAAGAATTTCTTCAAGGACGCTGTCTGCTGCGGCAGGATTTTCTGCGGCGATAAACTCCCAAATTTCGTGAAGGTCGGCGAGCGCGTCTGGATGGAGAACGAAGCCGCTCATGAATCTTGGGCGGGTTATCGCTTTTGGCGCAACTGGGTAAAGGCTGCTTCGCCGTCGACGGGTTTGATACGACCGCTCTTTATATCGTCATAGCGGTCATCCACCATTTTGCGGGCCTGCGCCAGCTCAAGAAGATATCCGGCCATAGCATCTTCGAGTAGATCGTCGGGGGCTCGGCCAGTGGTGGCAGCGAGTTCCTGAAGGCGAGATTCGGTTTCGGGCGACAGACGAACAACCATGGGAGAAGTTTAAAGAGCGGAAGTGGACGTGTCAAAGTGATTTCCCGGCCGGGTTTGCTCGCGGTTTACCTGGGCCGCTATAGTGGATTCACCTGCCATGAGATGGTATGAGCGGAAAATTCGGCGATATGAGCACCGGCGGTGGACTACCGACGACAACCGGCGGGTGCAGCCGTTTGCGTGGGGTCTGGAGCATATAGGTGGGAGCGCGACGGAGACGAACCCGCAGGAATACGTGCGGCAGTATGCGCAGCACGCGATCGAGACAAGTCACGAGTGGTTCGCGACGACTCCGCCGCCGGACTATCGCGTGGACAGCGAGAATGTGCTGACGTTTCCCAGTTCGATTGAATCGGCGTGGCCGGAGAACAACATCGTGCATGCGCAGATTTTTCCGGGGAAGAAAAACGGGGCGGCGGTGCTTGTCTTGCCGAACTGGAACGCCAAGTGGCACGGGCAGCGCGGGCTCTGCGAGTGGATACAGAGGCTGGGAATTACGGCGCTGAAGATCAGCATGCCGTATCATGACCGGCGCATGGCCAAAGGGCATGAACGGGCGGATCAGATCTGCGGGCCGAATATTGGGTTGACGCTGCAGGCCAATCGGCAAGCGGTGCAGGATGCACGGCGGTGTTTACGATGGCTGGAGCAACAGGGCTACACGCGGCTGGGGATTCTGGGGACGAGCATCGGTTCCTCGATAGGGTATATCGCGCTCATGCATGATGAAGCGGTGCGGGCCGGCGGTTTCTTTCACATTTCGACGTATTACGCGGATGTGGTGAGCCAGGGCATGACCACGAATCATGTGTGGGAGAGCTTGCGGCATCACGTTACGGTGGAGGAGTTGCGCGATTATTGGGCGCCGATCAGCCCGATGCCGTATGTGGAGCGGGGGCTGGGAGCGGGGCGAAATTGCTTTATGGTGTACGGGAAGTATGATCCGACGATGCTGCCGCAGTTGACGCAGCAGATGCTGGATTCCTTGCGGAGACACGGTTCGAATCCGCGAGTGCTGGAGCTGGCATGCGGGCATTACTCGCTGGAGTTGCGGCCGTTCAGTTATGTGGCGGGATACCAGATGCTGTCGTTTTTTCGCCGAGCTTTGAGTGCAGATGCGCGATAGCGCGCGCGATTTAGACTGCGTTGTGGAAGGTCAGGCGATTGAGGAGGATTCGTGAGCACGGCGATACCGAAGATTGAGCAACTGAAGCAGGGGATGAAAGCGGCGTGGATGGCCGGCGACTTTGGGCAGATCGCCAAGTACAACGCAGACGAAGGCGCAAAATTTATTGAACGACTGGGAATCAAGCCGGGCGCCGATTTGCTGGATGTGGCTTGTGGAACGGGGAACCGGGCGATTCCGGCGGCGCGACTGGGCGCGAAAGTTACAGGAGTGGATATTGCGCCGAATCTTCTGGATCAAGCTCGCGGACGGGCTTTGCATGAAGAGGTGCGAGCGGAATTTCGCGAAGGCGATGCGGAGGCGCTGCCATTTCCGGATGGGCAGTTCGACGTGGTGGTGTCGATGTATGGCGCCATGTTTGCTCCCCGGCCGGCGCTGGTAGTTGCGGAACTGGTGCGAGTGTGCCGCCCGGATGGACTGATCGCCATGGCGAACTGGACTCCCGACGGCTTTGTGGGGAGGATTTTCGGAGTGAACCATAAATACCTGCCGCCGCCGGAGAATCTGGAAGCGCCAGTGTTGTGGGGCAAAGAGGAAGTGGTCAAGGAGCGCTTCGCAAAGCTGGGATGGAAGGCCGAGACGGAGCTTCGCAACCTGGATTTCAAATACCCATTTGGTGCGGCGGAAGTTGTTAGCTTTTTTCGGGAATACTTCGGGCCGACCAAGGTGGCGTTTTCGCGGTTGGACTCAGACGCGCAGGTGGCGATGGCGGCGGACCTGGAAAAATTGTGGGCGGCGCACAATGAAGGCCCCGCTAACGAGACGCACGTCAAAGCGGAATATCTGGAAGTGCGGGCGCGAAAAGGATAAAGATTTTTCTGTTTAGACTGAATGCGGCGAGGAATTCGCGCGAGCAAGTTCGAAAGAATACCCGATCAGATCCTCGATGCAAGAGAACGTGAACGAGTGTTGGCGTAGGGTTCTTGACTTCGATTCAACTCTTCGCATAGGCTGCGCGTAACTGCGAGCACTCACCCTGTACGTTAAACGCTCGCGGCCAATTCGTCAGGCCCCAATTCCATGTTCCGATCAGGTTTCCAGCCGAGGAGGTCGGCGATTATGAAAAAATTATGTAGTTGTGCGCTGCTGTTGTGCCTGGCCGCGGTCTTCTCAGATTGTGCCGCCGCGCAGGATAAACCGAACAACATGAGCGCTCCGCCCAAGGTGCTCACCGTTACGCGGGAATTCGTTAAACCAGGAAAGAGCGGACCGACTCACGACAAAAGCGAATCGGCCTTCGTGGAGGCCATGCGGAAGGCGAAGTGGCCTACGTACTACTTCGGTTTGGATTCGCTCAGCGGCAAAACACGTTCGCTGTTTCTAACCGGGTACGATTCGTTCGACGCATGGGAAAAGGATAACCGCGCGCAGGAGAAAAATGCCGTGTTGTCCGGTGAACTGCAGCGCGCTTTCACCGCGGACGGAGCGTTGTTGGATTCCATGGACCAAAGTGTGTGGAGGTTTCGCGAAGACATGAGCATGCATCCGACGACGGACATCGGCAGCGCACGCATGATGGAGTTTGAAGTGTTTCACTTGAAGCCCGGACACGAGGCGGACTGGGATACGGCGGTGAAGATGGTGAAGGATGCGTATGCCAAGGGTGTGCCGGATGCGCACTGGGATATGTTTGAAATGGTGTATGGCGGCGGGTCGACGTTTGTGGTGATCACGCCGTTGAAGGGCGGAGCAGAAATCGACAAGAATTTCGCGTCGGGAAAACAGTTCATGGAAGCCATGGGCCAGGAAGGCATGAAAAAACTAAGTGAATTGTCGGCCGCGGCGATCGACTCGATCGAAAATAATCTGTTTGCGATCAATCCGCACATGAGCTATGTGCCCGACGAGATCGCTAATTCGGATCCGGATTTCTGGCGGCCGAAGAGCGCGGCAGGTGCGGGACACAAGGCCAAAGAGGAGAAGGAAGAGAAAGCTGCGCCTGCCAAGCCTTGAAGTGGATTGCTGACGATTCCCACAGTCGAGCGCAAACGTGAGGCTCAGGAAGCCTCCGCTGCGAAACGGTTGGTCGGATAGTCGTGCGATAGAAGGCGATAGTTGAACGCGAGGATTGGCCCCGCCCTTGGAAATCAAGGGTGGGGCGGCCTCAGCGATACTTGTGATTTGTGACAGCCGGGGATACGCGGCTAACGGCGCATCAGGTGGTGAGACGGTCGGGGGAAATGGGGCGAAGTTGCCAGGCCTGGAAGGATTCGAGTTGACTGGTATCGCTGGGCTTGATGCGCAGCGGTCCGTTGGGAGGGCGGTAGATGCGAGTGGTGAGAGCGTGGCGCTGATCGACAATTAGTTCGGCGACGCTAGCATCGAGGAACAAATGAAATTCGTGGGCGGGGCCGGTGGCGGCGGGGATTTCAATGGCGATGCCGTTGACGGTGAGTGTCGCCGTGGAGTTTCCGGTTTTCAAGGCGGCGGACCACCAGGGGCCGGTGCGGTCTTCGAGCGTTAACGAAAATGCAGGATCGGAAGTTTTCCAGGCCAGCTCGGCGCGCAGATCTCGCAGCGCGATATTTCGCGAGGTGTCAGCGCGAAGTGCGCCGCGTTGCCCGGTTGCCGCCGGAACTTTCATCGGAAGCGTGAAGGTTTTTTCGCGCAGTGAGTGCGTTTGTGGCGCGACGTTCATTTGCAGATCGCCGTCGGAAGAGAGCGAGAGCATGCGTGGCAGGGCCATGCAGCCGGCCCAGCCTGCGGCGATAAGGTCGGAGTCGGAGCGTTTTTCTGGGATCCAGCCCCAGAGGATGCGGTTGCCGTCGGCATCGAGCTGAGTCTTCTGCGCATAGTAGGCGCCGTGATCGAGGACGCCGCGGCGCTGCGAATGAAATTTTAATTCTTTGGGGTCGAGTTCGCCCGACTCCCAAACGACGCTTCCGGCGGTGGAATACAGCAGCACGTGTTTTTTGCCAAGCGGAAAAAAATCAGGGCACTCCCACATTTCTCCGGAATCGACGGGATTGACGGATTCCTTTTCGGTCCAGTGGCCAGAAGCCAATTCGTGCAGCGGCTCCCCGTTGCGCAGATCTTTGGAGCGATAAAGAAGTACGCAGCCACCTTGTTTGTAGTGGCCGGAGCCAACACCCAGAATCCAGTTGTCGTCCTGGCGCCAGAGGAAGGGGTCACGAAATCCGGCCAGGGCGGGATCGTTAGGCGGCTGAATGACGGGCTGTTTGAATTTGTCCCAGGTGCGAAGTTCCGGGTCGGCCGAAGTGGCTAGGCATTGGACTTCGCGGTAGTTGTGAACGCCATCGCGCAGGGTGGCGTGTTCTTTGGCCGCGCTTTTTACACCGGTGTAGAGAATGGTGGCGACGCCGTGGTCGTCGACGGCGCTGCCGGTGAAGCAGCCATCCGCGTCGGCCCAGCCTGGAGTGGGAGAAAGCGCCACCGGCAAATGGCGCCAGTGAATCATGTCGTCACTCACCGCGTGGGCCCAATGCATATCGCCCCACACGGCGGCGCCAGGGTTGTACTGGAAAAACATGTGGTAGCGGCCTTGCCAGAAGATCGGGGCGTTGGGGTCGTTCATCCAATTTTTAGCGGGTAGTAAGTGGAATTGCGGGCGCAGTGGATCGGCGGCAAGTTGTTCGTCGGTGCTATCGGCAGCGAAAGGCCATGCGGAACGCACGAGTGAAGAGAGCGGGGAAGCGAGCGCGCCAGAGGCGGCAATGCTACGCACAAAATTACGACGTGACGTTCGCACGGCGGGCCTTCTTTCTAAAGCGATGCTCGGCCGAAGTGATATGCGGTCAAGTGCAAAATTTCAGCTCAGCGCAAAATGTTCGACAAAGAATCCCGTACGAGTGTGGATACCGCTTCCATGTCTTTCGCCAAGGAACGGTCAGCGGTGAGCTTTGCGGATTTTTCGCGGACGGCACCGTAGGCTTTTTGCGCGAGCGTTCCGGTCTGCAACGGGGCGAGTAGGTCGATGCCTTGGCAGGCGCACAGAAGTTCGATGGCGATGGTGTGGCGCAAATTGGTGAGCATGCGCGAGAGGCGGCGCGCGCCGCTCATACCCATGGACACGTAGTCTTCCTGATTGCCGGAGGTGGAAATAGAATCGACGGAATGCGGTGTAGCGAGCGCTTTATTTTCGCTGGTCAACGCAGCAGCGGTGACTTGCGCGATCATGAATCCGGAATTGAGGCCTGGCTCGGGCGTAAGAAATGCGGGCAGCATGCTGGTGAGGGGATTGGTCATCTGCTCGATGCGGCGTTCGCTGATGCCGCCGAGAGTGGCGATGGCGATGGCGACCTGATCGGCGGCCATGGCCAAGGGCTGGCCGTGAAAATTTCCGCCACTGACGATGTCGCCGTTACCAGAAGGTTTTCCGGCCGCGGTGTTAGCGGAATTGGCGAAGACCAAAGGGTTGTCGGTGGCGCTGTTGAGTTCCACTTCGGCGATGGCGCGCGCTTGCGCGAGAGAATCGCGAACCGCGCCGTGGACTTGCGGTGTGCAGCGCAGGCTGTAGGCGTCCTGGACGCGAGGGTCTTTTACGTTGGAACGGTGGGATTCGCGAATCTGGCTGCCCTGATTGAGGCGAGCAAGGTTCTGCGCGGTGGTGGCGGCGCCGCGATATGCGCGCGCCTGCATGATGCGCGCATCAAACGCGCCGGGACTGCCGCGCAAAGCATCCAGAGACAGCGCAGCGGCAATGTCGGCGGAATCGACTAGGGCATCGGCCTCCAAAAGCGCGAGACTCAAGAGCGCAAGCATGCCTTGCGTGCCATTGAGAAGAGACAAGCCTTCTTTAGCTTCGAGCGCGACCGGGGTGATGTTGGCGTGCTTTAAGGCTTCCGCGCCGTCGATGACTTTGCCTTGATACGTGGCGAGGCCTTCGCCGATCACTACCTGGGCGAGATGCGCGAGCGGGGCGAGATCGCCGGAAGCGCCGACAGAACCCTGAGAAGGAATCAGCGGATGAACTTTGGCGTTGAGCATTTTGCAGAGGGTGTCGACTACTTGCGGGCGGATGCCGCTGAGACCTTTGGCCAGGGCGTTGGCGCGCAGCAGCATCATGGCGCGGGTTTCGGGTTCGCTGAGTGGGTCGCCGAGGCCGCAGGCGTGCGAGCGAAGCAGATTGACCTGGAGCTGCTGGACCTGCTCGGAAGAAATTCTCACGGAGGCGAGTTTGCCGAAGCCGGTGTTGATGCCGTAGGCGGTGGCGCCGGAAGCGACAAGGTTTTCGACTACGGCGCGAGAGGCGTTCATGCGCGCGATGGCGGAAGGGTCGAGAGAAACGGAGGCATGGCGCAGCGCGACCGCGTGCAACTGGTCGAAGGTGAGGTCGTTGCCTGTAAGGGCGATGTTCATAGCTGGAAGTTTAAGGTGGTGGTTACGCTCATAAATGATTTTCTTTGGACGCAGTGGTCAGCGCGCCGGAGAAGACGCTGCGATATTTCTCGGGCAGAAGCTTGGGTCGGCCATTGCTGCCGCAGATGATGTGCACGGTCTCGCCGGTGGCCAGCAGGCGATTGTCGCGATCGCGCAAGATTTCGTAGGAGAAGCGAATGGTGCGGTTGCGAGCTTCGGCGATGCGGGTGCGGACGCGCAGCAGTTCGTCGTAGCGCGCGGGGTGAAGATAGCGGCAACTGGCTTCGCCTACCACGATGTGGCAATCGTCGGCGGTTTCCATGGTTTTGTATTCGAGGCCGAGGGCGCGCATTAACTCGACGCGGCCGACTTCGAACCAGATGAGATAGTTGGCGTGATAGACCACGCCCATCTGATCGGTTTCCGCGTAGCGCACGCGGACGGTGGCGTCGTGAAATTCAATCATCGAGCGAGCCATGTTCTCGGCAACTACGTTCTGAGTGCACGAGTGAGTGCACAACTTCGCAGGTGGAGAGTTCGTGGCGGCCCAACATCATTCGGAGTCGCCTTGCCACTGGGGTTTGCGCTTTTCGAGGAAGGACGCGAGGCCTTCTTTGAAATCGGGAGTGCAGCGGATGCGGGCGTTTTCAAGAATGGCGCGTTCGAGATCGGCGTCGATTACAGGCGCCGCGGCTGCGGTCAGCAGGCGCTTGGCGCGCGTGATGCTGCTGGGGCTGGCTTCGATCAGCACGGCGGCCAATTCTCTGGCGCGCGCCTGCAAACGATCGGCCTCGACGATTTCGGTGACTAAGCCAATTTCCCTGGCTTCCGCGGCGGTGATCATGCGGCCGGTGAGAAGCAGATCACGGGCGCGCTTGTCGCCGATCTGGCGGATGAGGAATACGGAAACGATGGCGGGGAGAAAGCCGATTTTTACTTCGGTGTAGCCGAATTTGGCTTCGGGCACTGCCAAAGTGAAATCGCACAGCGTGGCGATGCCACAGCCGCCGGCAAGGGCGGCGCCATTTACGGCGGCGATGAGCGGCTTGGTAAAACTCCAGATGCGGCGAAACATGCGGGCCATGCGGCGTGAGTCTTCCATGTTTTCTTGGGCGGACTGACGAGCGATGGCGGAGAGCGTTTCGAGGTCCATGCCGGCGCAAAAGGCTTTGCCGGTTCCGGTGACAATGCCAACGCGCGCTGAACTTTTTTCGATGGCATCGAAGGCGGACTGCAATTCGGAAAGCATCTGGGGAGAAATGGCGTTGCGCTTTTCCGGGCGATTCAGAGTGAGGATGGCCAGTTCGCCGGCAAATTCCAGTTGCAGCGTTTCATACATGCCGTAACTCCTTTCTCGCGTCGAGGCGCGGGTGCTAACTTTTACCGGGCTATTTTCACTGCACCATTTTTACTGCACCACGGGCGTTACTTCAGTTGGCAAATTACTGCCATTCTCATTGCACCATGGGTGCGTGGGCGTATTTCGAGCGAATTTTGTTGGTCATTTGCAGCAAAGGACCAAGAGCGGCGGAGTCGATGCCGGGATCGCCGCCTGCTTTGCGAACGGCAGCCAATACATCCTCTGTAGCGATGTTACCGACCAGCGTGTCTCCTGCAAAGGGACAACCGCCCAGGCCGGTCAGCGCGGAGTCGAAGCGGCGACAGCCGGCTTCATAGGCGGCAAGAATTTTTTCTTCGGCGTTTTCGGGGCGGCTGTGGAGATGGACGCCTAACTCGACGCCCGCGACATGATCTTTGACGCTGCGATAGACCTCGCCGATGAGGTTGGGAGCGGCGGTGCCTGCGGTATCAGCGAGAGAAACGGTGCTGATGCGGATGTCTTTGAGCCACTCCAGAGTTTCAGCGACGATTTCGGCGCCCCAGGGCTCGTCGTAGGGATTGCCAAAGGCCATGGAGATGTAAATGACAAGACTTTTTTGCGCGGCGGCGGTGTCCTTTTTTAATTTCTCGACGAGCAAACGGGATTCCGCGCGGGTCATGTTGGCGTTGGCGCGGCGAAAATACGCGGAGATGGAATACGGGTAGCCGATGGTGGTGACTCCGGGAGTGGTGAGGGCGCGCTCAAGGCCTTTTTCGTTTACGACAATGCCGATGATTTCGGGGGCGGCGGCGTATTGCGCGAGGGAAGGAAGGAGTTGGCGCATGACTTCTTCGCTGTCGGCCATCTGCTTTACGTGTTTGGGAGAAACGAAACTGACGGCGTCGATGTGTTTGAATCCGGCAGCGAGCAGAGCTTGCAGATATTCCACTTTGTATTCCGTGGGGATGAAGTCGGGCAATCCCTGCCAGGCGTCGCGCGGGCATTCGATCAATTTCACGGGTTCCATTACGTTTGCAAGACTCCGGTCTTGAATTCGCGAACTTCGGGATTGAGCGCCGCGGCTTCAAGGGCCCAGATCAACGCGTCACGGGTGTGCGCGGGATCGATGATGGCGTCGACCCACAGCCGGGCGGCAGCGTAACGCGGATCGGTTTGATGCTCGTAGGTGGAGCGAATGGATTCGTAGACTTCTTTCTTTTGTTTTTCATCGACTTTCTTGCCTTCGCGCTCGAGTTGTTTAAGTTTGATTTCGGCCAAGGTCGTGGCTGCGGCGTCGCCGCTCATTACCGCTAGGCGCGCGGTGGGCCAGGCGAACATGAAGCGCGGATCGTAGGCTTTGCCGCACATGGCGTAATTGCCCGCGCCGAAACTGCCGCCGCAGATGACGGAAATTTTGGGGACCACGCTGTTGGCGACGGCGTTGACCATTTTCGCGCCGGCCCGGATGATGCCACTCCACTCGGCGTCTTTGCCGACCATGAAGCCGTTCACGTCGTGGAGAAAAATCAAGGGGATGCGGTTCTGGTTGCAGTCGAGGACGAAGCGCGCGGCTTTTTCGGCGGACTCGGTATAGATTACGCCGCCAAACTCCATGCGCTTCTGATCGGAGCCGCGGGCCAAGGTGTGCACATGTTTTTTCTGGTTGGCTACGATGCCCACGGCCCAGCCGCCGATGCGGGCGTAGCCACAAAGTAAAGTTTCGCCGTACTCGGCGCGATATTCCTCAAACTCGCTGGCGTCGGCGATGCGCGCGATGATGTCGCGCATGTCGTACTGCTTGCCGGGATCGTTGGAGAAAATGTTGTAGATTTCGTGGCCAGGGTATACGGGATCGCGCGACGGGACGTGGCTGAACGGGGAGGGATTGGGCGCGCCCATTTTTTCCACGAGCGCGCGGATGCGGCTGATGCAGGCGTCGTCGTCGGGCTCGCGAAAATCGACGGTGCCGCTGATCTGCGAATGCATTTTGGCGCCGCCGAGTTCTTCGGCGGATGTTTTTTGTCCGATGGCGGCTTGCACCAGCGCGGGACCGGCAAGAAAAAGGCCGGAACCTTCGGTCATGAGGATGTGATCGCACATTACCGGTAGGTAGGCGCCGCCGGCCACGCACATGCCCATGATGGCGGCGATTTGCGGGATGCCCATGGCGCTCATGACGGCGTTGTTGCGGAACACGCGGCCGAAATCGTCGGTATCGGGGAAAACGTCTTCCTGGAGGGGAAGAAAAATACCGGCGGAATCCACCAGATAAATGGTGGGAATGCGATTTTCGATGGCGATATTTTGCGCGCGAATAACTTTTTTGGCGGTTAACGGGAAGAAAGCGCCGGCTTTTACGGTGGCGTCATTGACGATAAGCATGCAGGTGCGGCCGGCGACGCGCGCGAGGCCGGTAATCACGCCAGCGCCAGGAGCGCCGCCCCATTCCTCGTACATTTCGTAGGCGGCGTAGATGCCCAGTTCGAAGAAATTTGAAACAGGGTCGACAAGTTTTTTAACGCGCTCGCGGGCGGTAAGGCGGCCCTTTTTGTGTTGCGACTCGATGGCCTTGGAGCCGCCGCCGACGCAGATTTGTTCTTCTTCGTTCTTGAGCTTGGTGAGGAGGTCGACGATGTGGCGGTGGTTTTTTTGGGCGGCGAGAGATTTTACGTCGACGGTGCTTTTGAGAACGGAAGCGGACACGCAGACCTCGTACAAAAGATGTGCCAGTCACAAACATTTAAAAATAGTCGCGTTAAAGCTGACTCGCGACCAAGCGAGACAGTATACGAGTTTTTTTGGGGAAGAGGCCAATCGGGGGCAGAATGAACTGGGTCAGTTTTCGTCAGTTTCCGGTTTCCCCGTGATCCGTCCAGAATCCGAAACCATCCCAGTCCGGGTTCTGAGCGCTATCGCCAGGTGACGCAACCACTTCACAGTGATGCGCAGAATGCCGCCAAACTTCGAGGCGCCCATGTATAATCGCAGAAGTCTTGCCTGAACCACCCAACCTATTTGGGGAGTTTAAATGCGCCAATTTCGTCGCTTGGCAACGCTCGCGTTGCTGCTGGCTGTCAGTTCGTTTGCCCAGGTGAATTCGGCCGGGAAAGTCCACACCTATTACGTAGCTGCTGACGAGGTGGACTGGAACTACACACCTCTCGGCGTTGATCAGATGATGGGCATGCCCTTCATGGACTATGCCAAACTGTATACTGAGCGCGGACCGCATCGCATCGGCAGCACCTACCGCAAGGCCATCTACCGCGAATACACCGACGAGACTTTCACCACGCTTAAGCCGCGTCCCGCCGAGTGGGAGCACACCGGAATTCTTGGCCCGGTGCTGCGCGCCGAAGTTGGCGACACCATCAAGGTTGTTTTCAAGAACAACGCTACCCATCCGTTCGCCATGCACCCGCACGGCGTCTTCTATGCCAAGGACTCCGAGGGCACCGGCTACAACGACGGCGCCTCGACGCCTGACAAGAAAGGCGTGCCGCCGGGCAAGACCCACACCTACATCTGGGAGGTCCCGGAACGCGCCGGCCCCGGCCCCAACGACCCCAGCTCGATTGTGTGGCTCTATCACTCGCACGCCGATGAGCAGAAAGACGTTGAGAGCGGACTTGTCGGGGTCATGCTCATCAGCCGTAAGGGCGCTGCCGGTCCGACCGGTCGCCCCAAAGACGTTGACCGTGAATTTATCAGCCTGTTCATGATCATTGACGAGAACGCCAGTTGGTATCTGCAGCACAACATCGATACCTACACCAGCGACCCGAAAGGCACCAATAAACTGGAAACCGATGCCAGCGATGGCCAAGGCAACTTCAACTTCTTCGGTGCGGGATTTACGGGAGTGAATTTCCGCTCAACGATTAACGGCTACATGTTTGCCAACGGGCCGTTGATGACGATGAAGAAGGGCGAACGCGTGCGCTGGTACGGAGTCACCCTCGGAGAGGGAGTGAACCTGCACACTCCTCACTGGCACGGCAACGTGGTGCTGGACGGCGGCAGGAGGACCGACGTGATCTTTATCGGTCCCGCCCAGATGGAGACCGTGGACATGGTTCCCGACGATCCCGGCACTTGGATGTACCACTGCCACTTCGACGAGCACATGAAGGCCGGCATGATGGCGCTGTATAAGGTCGAGCCGTAGCGGAACGGTTACCAGCCGACGGCCGGCGCATCACACCCACCAGTGACGATGCGGAACACAGGCCTGCGAGGAGTACTCCTGTGTGGTCGGATAATCGGAAACTGGCCCACTACCAGAGAATATGAACGCTTTTTTCGGGCGAGGGCGCTATGGATCGGCGCGAAAAGTGAGATCACATATGTTCGCTACTGACTAAAAGCGCGGCAGTGGAGGAGGAACGGGGGTCGGTGGCGTTGCGATTGGTTCCAGCGGCCGAAGCAGAGCGGCGAGGGGGGCGTAGCGAGGGGCGAAGAAATAGATGGCGTAGGCGGGAAAAAAGACGATGGTGGGGACGGAGATGAAGGAGCTGGCGAACAAGATGGCCGCGACCAGGAAAAATCCGGCGAACAACGCAAGCGTGATGGTGTAGACAGTCCAGGTTAAGTGGGCCATTACTCCGCCAATTACCGCGACCGCGAGGACGGCCCCAACGGGAACAAGCAGGATCAACAAAACAATAAACACGAGGACGGCTACGGCAACGCCCGCGCCAATGGCCAGCACGATTTTCATTCCGATGTAGGCTGCGTAACTGGTTTTCTCGGCCTTGATCCATGACCACAGCCGGCGCCATCCGTCGAAGGCGGAGATGTTCTCAAGGGCCATCTGCGGCACGACAAAATCTTTGGTGAGTACGTGGACGACGCCGAGGGTCAGCAGAAAGGCCAACAGAAGCATCAGGAACAAGGCGCCGCCCAGCACCAGCGGCACCAGGTGTTCGCGAGGGAGCGTGAGCCATCCGAAGGTCCAGGCACAGAACAGCGGTATGCCGATGATAACGAGACTGCCCACAGAACTAACCGCGATCAACAGAAGTTGCCAAATAAAAAGCTGGAGGCCAGCGAAGCGGCGGCGGGCCCATCCAGCGCGGATGTGGCATGCCCTGGCAATCACGCTATCAAACAAAATGAAACGCATGACGCTTCCGATGTAGAGCAGCAAGAGCACCAGTCCAATGGTGGCGAGCCCCAGAAAGAGGATCAGCCCAACGCCCCATGCCGCATGATGTGGAAGATGGGTGGGGAAAGCGGTGTTGACGACATGGCCCGGGGAGTGGGGATGGCGGGAGAAAGGAATTTTAAAATTGGAAGTGTTGCACCCGCCGCCGGAACTGGTTTCACCGGCGAGCAGTCCCACGAGTGCCAGGCGCGCCCACTGGCCAAAACGGAAGGGTTGTAGCAATTGCTGTTTGGTGTGGGTGAACGCAGGGTTGATGGCGTCAACGGCGGAGATTGGCAAGGGGCACCCGGTTAGCGATTCTCGACGTAGCGAAGCTACTCTGAAAGAGGCAAGAGTTCAATTAGTTCACAGTGCTCGACGGCGCAACGAACCGACTAAGTGCCGACGGGGATGCGCTTGTTGATGAATTCGATGATGTCCTGGGTGGAGGTGCCGGGGAGAAAGATTTCGGCGATGCCGGATTTTTTGAGGGCGGGGATGTCGGCTTCGGGGATGATGCCGCCGACGAGGACGGTGACGTCGTCCATGCCTTTGGCTTTCAGCAGGGACATAAGCTGGGGGCAGATGGTGTTGTGCGCGCCGGAGAGGATGGAGAGGCCGATGACGTCGACATCTTCCTGGATGGCGGCGCTGGCAATCATTTCGGGGGTCTGGCGAAGTCCGGTGTAGATGACCTCCATACCGGCATCGCGCAGCGCGCGAGCAATGATTTTCGCGCCGCGGTCGTGACCATCGAGACCGGGCTTGGCTATTAAAACGCGAATTGTTTTGGCGGGCATAATTTTTGTAGAACGGGCGGTTAGGTAATGGCGACTTCTTCGTACGTGCCGAAGACATCGCGCATGGCTTCGCAAATCTCGCCGAGGGTGGCGTAGGCTTTTACGCTGTCATAAATGAATGGCATGAGATTTTCTTTGCCGCGGGAGGCGGTGCGCAGGGAATTGAGCGTGCTGTCGACCTGAGCCTGAGAGCGCTCGGCGCGCAGCTTTTTGAGGCGAGCAGCCTGGCGGTGGGCCACGGTTTCGTCAATCTGCAAAATTTCGAGCGGGCTTTCTTGGGTGACGTAGTCGTTCACGCCCACGACAATTTTTTCTTTGCGATCGACTTCCATCTGGTATCGGTAGGAGGCTTCCGCGATTTCGCGTTGCGGATAGCTGCGTTCAATGGCGGTGACCATGCCGCCCATGGCATCGATTTTGTGGATGTAATCCCAGGCGCCGCGTTCCACTTCGTTGGTAAGCGTTTCGACGAAGTAGGAACCGCCGAGGGGATCCACGGTGTTGGCTATGCCGGTTTCGTGGGCGATGATCTGCTGGGTGCGCAGCGCCAGCGTGGCGGCGAATTCGGTGGGCAGAGCCCAGGCTTCGTCCAGGGAGTTGGTGTGCAGCGATTGCGTGCCGCCGATCACGGCAGCGAGCGCCTGAATCGCGGTGCGCACTACATTGTTGTAGGGCTGCTGTGCGGTGAGTGAGCAACCGGCCGTCTGAGTGTGGAAGCGCAGCGCCCAGGAGCGCGGATTTTTGGATTTGTAGCGCTCGACCATGGCCTTGTGCCAGATGCGGCGAGCGGCACGATACTTGGCGATTTCTTCGAAGAAATCGTTGTGCGCGTTAAAGAAAAATGAGAGTTGCGGGACGAAAGCATCGACATCCATGCCGCGGCGCATGCCCCACTCGACGTATTCCAAGCCATCGCGCAAAGTGAAAGCCAATTCCTGGATGGCGGTGGAGCCCGCTTCACGAATGTGATATCCGCTGATGGAGATGGGATTGAACTTTGGAGTGTTTTTTACGCCGAATTCGAAGGTGTCGATAACCAGGCGCATGGACGGCTCGGGTGGGTAGATGTATTCCTTCTGCGCGATGTATTCCTTGAGGATGTCATTTTGCAGAGTGCCGGAGAGTTTCTTCCAGTCCGCGCCTTGCTTTTCAGCGACGACGAGATACATGGCCCAGATGATGGCGGCGGGCGAATTGATGGTCATGGAGGTGGTGACGTTGGCCAGAGGGATCTGGTCGAACAACACTTCCATGTCCGCAAGAGAACTGATGGCCACGCCGCACTTGCCGACTTCGCCTTCGGACAAGGCGTGGTCGGAGTCGTAGCCCATTAAGGTGGGCAGATCGAAGGCGGTGGAGAGACCGGTTTGGCCCTGGGCCAGCAAATAGCGGAAGCGCGCGTTGGTGTCTTCAGCGGTGCCGAAGCCGGCAAACTGGCGCATGGTCCAGAGGCGGCTGCGATACATGGTGGAGTGGATGCCGCGGGTGTAGGGCGGCTCGCCGGGGAGGCCCAAATCTTTTTCGGGCGACCAGTTGGGAAGGTCGGCTTCGGTATAGAGACGGCGAATGGGGTGGTCGGAAATGGTGGTGAAGCGAGCGCGGCGTTCGGGACTTTTTTCAAGCGTAGGTTTGAGGGTGTTTTCTTCCCAGGCGGTCTCGCTGGGAGATGGAGCACGCTGGGGAATTGCAGGATCGGGCGAGGTTGGGGCGACTTCGGTCTGGACTTTTGATTTGTCCGTCATTCCGTGCGGCTCCCCGGGGGACCGGTCAAGAAAACGATAAGAAGGATACGGACTTTAATGCTATGCGAAAGGGTGCGGCGGGGCAAGAGATGCGCTGGTGCGAGTAGAACGGAGCGTTATCAACCTGGGACTATATACTTGCTACAAAAGTTCCACGACTCCGACATGATGGGAACGTTGACATCTAGTTTTTTAGATACCCACTCGGCCTGAATCTGCACGCGGTTAGAAACAAAACGCAGACATGTCGCTCCGTCGTTAATTAAAAGTTGATATAGTTCGGACAGCGTCCAGCCACGCCGAGCGGGTTTATGTTAACGGTACAGATGGCTGTGCAGTGTAAAAGTCCGAAATGTAAAGGCGTTCCTACCGTTGCGGTAATAACCGTCGAATCTCAAAAAGGGCTAGATAACTGGATGAAGAAATTCGCGCCGCAGGTAATTACGTGCAAGATTTGCCAGATAGCCAGTCTGTATTCCCGCCAGGATTTGATTGTCGGTCCGAAAGAAAACTTTTTCACCAAGCTAGAGCCAGAAAGTTGACCTTCACGCAAATTTGATTTACGCAAGGAATATACGGGCTGTAGAGGCTATTCGTCGTCAGCCTCCGATTTACTATCTTCCGCACCTAACATCGCTGGTCCGGCAGCGGTAGCAGTTTTGGCCACTTTGCCGATTACAGATTTTGCTGGTGCTGCTTTGCGTGTCATGCCCTTACACCTTGCCCTTACACCTTGCCCTTATACCGTGTCGAATAAGCGACTCTGGTGCCTGCGGTGCTTTCGTGATGTATGGAACGGCGGCTGACGCGGCGATAACCGGATGCCCACGCTTACAAATTATTTGTCGGTTGGGGTGGCGGAATTGGGAGTCGGATTAGTGTTGGGATTTGGATTCGTACTGAGGTTGGAGAAAATTTTGTCGGTGCCGACGACCTGGCCGTGCAGGGTGCCGGGGATGAGCGTTTCGCGTTCGAATTCGGAGAGACCGGACTTGGTGCCGGTGCTGGCGATGGTGACGCGATTGACTTCCAGGGTGCGGCCCACGGCGCGCTCGTAATTGGCTTTGGCTTCGACGAGGTCGGAAAGCGCGCGCAACTCGGTGCCTTGCGCGGTGACGTAGTCGCGTTGCGTGAGAATGACGTTGTACACGGTGGAGGCGCCCAAGGTGTATTTTTTCTGTTCGGCTTCGAAGGTCTGCTTTTGCAGTTCGCGGGCTTTGATGGCGGCGTCGACGCGGGCGCGATCCTGTTCGAGGGCGATGTAGGTATTGCGCACGTCGAGCAGCGCGGCGTTTTTCAGTTGCTGCAACTGGGTTTCGAGCTGGCGCTGGGTCAGTATGGCGCGAGCGCTGTCCGCTTGAGCGGAGCGATTGCGCAGCGGGAGATAGAGGTTGAGCGCGGCGTAATAGTCGGGGAATTGATTGGTGAAGATTTGATTTTGCGCGGTGCCCAGACCCTGTTGCGCGGTGCCCACGGTAGGCGCGCTGGTGTTGGGCTCGTAAATCGGAGTGGGAAGTCCATTGGCTCCGGTTACGAGCACAGGATTGCCCGCGGCATCCACGATAGGCGCTCCGGCGGTGGTTACCGCGGTGCCGCTGATGGCAGAGTTTCCGGCCAGGCCGGACGTGCCATACTGCGCGCTCAAAGTGAGCGTCGGCAACAGCGCGTTGCGCGTGGCACGCACGTCGATTCCGGCGTTTTTCAGGTTGTACACTTGCTCCTGGAGGTCGGGACGCTTCACAAAGGCTTCCTTGATGGCGTCTTCAAACGAGGCGGCCTCGCTGGGCGCGGGCGGCGTGGGCAGGTCGGTGGGAATAATCTCGACGTTCAACAGATTGGGCGCCAGAGGATTTTTGGTCATGGCGTTCTTCAGCACCTGCTCGTCCTGGAGTTGCGTGGTTTGCGCGACGATCAAGTTCTGGCGATCGCTGGCAAGCTCGGATTCGGCGCGGGTGACATCGAGTGGCGCCATGGTGCCGATTTCCAGTTGCTTTTTGTTGTCGTTGTAGAGCTTGTCGGAAACCGCGACGGCCTGCTGCTGCACTTTGACATTTTCACGGGCGTAGACCAGTTCCCAATAGGCGTTAATGGTATTGGTGACGGTGGTGATGGCCTGCTGCACGAAAGCCAGGTCGGCAATCTTGCGATTGTTCTTGGCGATCATGATGTTGCGACGGCCGATGGAAGTGCCAAAACCGTTGAGAAGCTGCTGGCTGAAGCCGATGCTGAGCGAGGATTGCACCGAAGGGTTGAAAACATTGATCGAAGGACTCGCCGAGGAACGAGTGTTATCCCAGGAGGCGCTGACAGCCGTTCCTGTGCTGAAATTCTGCGTGTAGCCCAGATCAAAAATTGTGGTGTGTTCCAGCAGCGGAGTTACCAGATTGCTGCCTACGCCGGAGGTGGTAAGTCCAACGCCCGAGAGAAACGGATTGTTGATGGGAGTGGAAAGCGCGTTTACGGAAGCAGTGGCGGTGATTACCGGGTCATAAGAAATGAGCGTGAGGCTGGTGGGAATGATCTGCGCGGAGGAGGCAGCAAAGTCCGCGCCGGGAGTGCCGCGGCCCTGGCTGCCGGCTTTCGCTTTGAGGATGTCGGTGTCGGCAATCCACGGATAGTAGCGCTGCACGGCGATGTCGAGACTATTTTCCAGGGAAAGCTCGACGGCGTCCTGCAAAGTAATCCGCAGTTTGCCATCGTGGATCAGCTGATCGATGCGCGGAGAATTGACGAGATCAGGTTCATTGATGTTGATGGGCCGGTAGGGCGCAAGAAGAGTTGGAAAGGCCCGCGGACCGTGCTCATAGCTGTGCTTCGATAATCCCAGGGAGACAGGAATCGGGACGGACGGCGGGGGCGCGGTGCCTGCCGCGACTTCGGGTCCGGCTTGCGATGCGGGAGGAACGTTGCCGGGACTGCCGGCTGGAGGTGGCTGCTGCGTCTGGTCGTCAGGATGTGGTGGGGGCACGGGAGCAGGAGGGGGTGGATTTTGCGCGAAGGCGGGACGCAGATCGCCGCCGGCAACGAGGAACGCCAGGGACACCGCAATGAGTGGCCGAGCGAACCGTCCCGCCGCTTTAGTGATCAGGCAAAAGATGGACCGTTCCGCGGTCACCCGCTTCAAGCTCATGATATTCCTTACCCCTCAGAAGATGGTCCCCGCAGGGACAAGTTGGAAACTTCGGGTCTCAGTTGTTAAAACGTTATCGGCACGGTATTTGTTTCGACAGTTTACAAGAAAACTGCATATAAAGGAGTTCTCAAGGACCGCGGTGCGGCCTGCCCGAATGAAAAGCAGTCTAGCAGGGGCTCGCAAGGTTGACAACGCAGAGAGCGACAGCTAGGCTGCTGACGTTTCGACGGTTAGAGGCGCGTAGCGGTTAGCGAGGGCGATGGAGAAACGCGAAGAGTTTTTGGCGATGTTTGAGCGCGCCGGAGCGATCCGGCACGGCCACTTTGAGTTATCGAGCGGGCTTCACAGCGCCATGTATGTGCAATGCGCGCTGGTGCTGCAATACCCCCGGTTTGCGGAGAAGCTTGGACAGGAACTGGGGCGGCTGTTTTCCGATGCCGACGTGGAAGCGGTGGTTTCTCCGGCGATGGGTGGCTTGATTATCGGGCAGGAAGTGGCGCGAGCGCTGCCGGAGCGCAAAGCTGCAGGGGACGCCACCGTGGGCGGCGGCGTGCCAGCGATTTTTGTGGAGCGCGACGCGAGCGGATCGATGACCATGCGGCGGGGATTTTCGCTGCGGGATGGACAGCGGGTGCTGGTGGTGGAAGACGTGTGGACGACCGGCGGGTCGACGCGCGAAGCCATTCGCGTGGTGGAAGAAGCGGGCGGGCGAGTGGTGGGCGCCGGGGCGCTGATTGATCGCAGCGGTGGGAAAGTCGATCTGGGAGTCACGGCGAAGGCTTTGCTGGATCTGACGATTCCCAGCTACACGACGAACGAGTGCCCGCTTTGCCGCGAAGGAAGTGTTGCGGTGAAACCGGGTAGCCGGTTTGTGCGTGCTACAGAGAGCACGGGGGGTGCTGGTGGCGCGGGCGTCGCCGAGGGTGGGCGCTCCGCCGGGGTTCGTTGAAATTTTCCTTTTGATTGCCAGAAATAATCTGTCCGGCTAACTGCCCATGCGCTACTTCAAGTTGACCATTGCGTATGACGGCACGGACTTCCACGGCTGGCAGGTGCAGACCAACAAGCCGACGATTCAAGGCGAAATTGCGAGCGTGCTGAGCCGCTTGACGCAAGAACGCGTGGCGTTGCACGGCGCGGGGCGGACGGATGCGGGTGTACACGCGCTCGGGCAAGTGGCGAGCTTCAAGACCGGTTCATCGCTGGGAGCGGAGGAGTTTCAACGGGCGCTGAACGCGCTGCTGCCACCGACGATTCGCATTGTGGCGGCGCACGAAGTGGGGCCGACATTTCACGCGCGGTGGTCGGCGCGCGGGAAGATTTACCGGTACCGGATCTATCGAGGCAAGGTGGTGCCGCCGATGATCTGGCGCTACGTGTTGCACTATCCGTTTCCGCTGGATGAAGAGGCCATGCGTGACGCGGCGGGACGATTTGCGGGCGTACACGATTTCGCGTCGTTTGCGGCGTCGACCGGGTCGGAGGATGACGATCAGGAACGCTCAACGGAGCGGGATGTGTATTCCGCGGAGCTGGCGCGCACGGCGGACGGCGAGGAATTGGTTTTAACCGTGAGCGGTCGATCTTTTTTGCGCTACATGGTGCGGAAAATGGTGGGCACGCTGTTGGATATTGGACGAGGGAAGCTGGCGCCAAATGATATTGAGAGGCTGTTCGAGTTAAAGGACCGGTCGAAGTCCGGGCCTACGGTGCCCGCGCAGGGCTTGGTGATGGTCGCGGTGCAGCATGAGGAATCGTGGCGGGTGGGGTGAGGAACGCGGCTGGAAAATCAGTTAGAGTAAAGCTGAATGAATAGTGAATTGATTTACGACTGGAATCTGGCTTCGCCGCCGGCGATTCCTCCCGGCACGCGGGCGCTGCTGAATGATGAGACGTTGCGCGACGGGCTGCAAAATCCTTCGGTGGTCGATCCCAGCATCGAAGAAAAAATCGAAATATTGCACCTGATGGAATCGCTGGGCATTGACTCCGTGAATATCGGACTGCCTGGAGCGGGGCCGCGAGCGGCAGCGGATACGGAAGCACTGGCGCGCGAAATTGCTTCGCAGCGCATGAAGATCAAGCCCAATTGCGCGGCGCGAACGGTGGAAGCGGACATTCTGCCGATCGTGGAGATTTCGCAGCGCGTGGGTGTCGCGCTGGAAGCGGCGACGTTTCTGGGGTCAAGTCCGATCCGGCGGCTGGTGGAAGATTGGACCGTCGATCACCTGGAGCGAACTACCGAGAAGGCGGTGCGCTTCGCGGTGGAGCATGGTCTGCCGTCGATGTACGTGACGGAAGATACGATTCGCACGGATCGAGATACGGTGAAGCGGCTGTACAGTTGCGCGATTCGCAATGGAGCGCGCGCGATTGTGTTGTGCGATACGGTGGGACACGCCACGCCAAGCGGCGCTTACAACCTGATCAAGTTTGCGGTCGAGGAGGTCGTGAAACCTTCGGGCGAAACGATTCGTGTGGACTGGCATGGGCACAACGATCGCGGGCTGGCGGTGGCCAATTCACTGGCGGCCATCGCGGGTGGGGCACAACAAGTGCACGCGGCTGCGAATTCGCTGGGGGAGCGAGTCGGCAATACGGCCATGGAGTTGATGCTGGTGAATCTGCGGTTGATGGGATTGATCCACCAGGATCTTTCGCGGCTGAAGGAATATTGCGAGCGGGTGGCGCAGGCTACGCACACGACAATTCCGGTGAATTATCCGGTGGTGGGACGCGACGCGTTTCGCACCGCGACGGGAGTGCATGCCGCGGCGATTATCAAAGCGTTTCGCAAGGGTGACACGGAACTGGTGAATGCGGTGTACAGCGGCGTGCCGGCGCATCTATTCGGGCTGGAGCAGGTGATCGAGATAGGGCCGATGAGCGGGAAGTCCAATGTGCTGTACTGGCTGGAAAAGCGCGGCATGGGCGATGAGAGCCTGGCCAGCCGCATTTTTGATGCCGCGAAAAAATCGCCACGCGTGCTGACGGATGCGGAAATTCTGGCGCTGTGCGAGAAGTCCGCGGGGAGTTGATGCGCCGCGTCGTCGAAACGGGGCGAGCGGGGCGAACGGCGCGATGAAACACTTTGTGCTTTGGGTTATTCTGCTAGGCATGCCGCTGCGCTCTTCGCTTGCCGCTCAACCGCCCCGCCAAGGGGCCTCCTCCTCCTCTGAAATTGCGAATGCGCCACAGGTGCGCGCGGCGCTGGACTGGTTTGAGCCCAACGTAATTTCGCTAAATGAATTGCAGGTGAAGCTGGCGGAGATTCCCGCGCCGTCGTTTCAGGAGCAGCAGCGCGCCGAGGCGATCGAGCCGTTATTTCAGGAGGCCGGGCTGGAAGTGCACCGCGACCAGGTTGGTAACGTGATTGGCGAGCTGCGCGGCAGCAATGAAAAAGAAATGGTGCTGGTGGCGGCGCACCTGGACACGGTGTTTCCCGCGGGCACGGACGTGAAAGTGCGGAAGGAAGGCGAGCGGCTGATGGGGCCGGGCATCTCGGACAATGGGACGGGGCTAGTGGCGCTGGTGGCCATGGCGCGCGCGATGCAGGCGGCGAAGATCAAGACGCGGCGCACGATTTTGTTTGCCGCGGACGTGGGAGAAGAGGGCGAGGGAAATTTGCGCGGGATGCGGGCGCTGGTGGAAGAGTATCGCGCGAATTTGAAGGCGGTGATCGTGCTGGACGGGTCGGGCACCGACCACGTGACCACTAAAGCGCTGGCTTCGCGGCGGCTGGAAGTGACGGTCAGTGGGCCGGGCGGGCATAGCTGGTCGGATTTCGGGATGGTCAATCCGATCAACGCGATTGTTCGCACTGCGGTGCGTTTCATCAATACCAAGGTTCCGGCGACGCCGCGCACGACGTTTAATCTGGGGCAGATTGAGGGCGGCACGTCGGTAAATTCCATTCCGCATGAAGCGAAGTTGAAGGTGGATATTCGCTCGGAAAGTGAAGACGAGCTGGGGCGGCTGGAAGCGGCGTTGCGCGAGTGCGTGAGTGCGGGCGTACGCGACGAGACGGAATCGGCGCGGGACCGTTCGAAGGGCCGGCTGGAGTGGAAGGTTGAGCTGCTGGGCAGCCGCCCGGGTGGGGAACTGGCAGCGAGTTCGGCGCTGCTGGCGGCGTTACGCGCCGCAGACGAAGCAGTGGGCAATCATTCGCGGCTGGAACGGTCTTCGACGGATGCGAATATTCCGCTGTCGATGGGCATTGATGCGATTGCGATTGGCGCGGGCGGAAATGGCGGCGGGGCGCACTCGCTGCAGGAATGGTATGAACCGGCGGGGCGCGAACTGGGCCTGAAACGCGCGCTGCTGACGTTGCTGGAAGTGGCCGGAATAGCAAGATAATTTCTCCTTCGTAATTCCTCGATTTTTGTAAACTCGGGGCGCTTCAAACCCGCGCGCGCGCACCCCCGAACCGGGTATTTATTTGTAACTTCACTATGCCGACATCCGCTACAATGCGCTGAAAATTCCAGTCAGGAGCCTGCGCTATGGAAAACCTGATCTCGGGGCTGCACACAAACGTTTGGGCTGATGTTGCGTTGGGCTGTCTGTTGTTGTTTGCGCTGGTGCTGGTGGTAAGCAAGAAAACGAGAACGGTCGTTGCCGCCTTTTACCGGTGGCTAGGCAAAGCAACCGGTGGCTGGTGGGTGTTGGTCAGGCTCGGGTTAGCGCTGCCCCTGACGTTGTTGATTTTCCACTACCAAGGACGTCTCGGCGAGATGTTCCCGCGAGCCAAAGAGTGGGTTGGCGAAGACTTGCTGGCGTTTGTGGCGGTCATATTTGCCATCGTGCAGTTTCTGGATGCGAGGGGCGAAGAAAAGGAAATGCGGGAAGTCGGCGAGAGAATGAACGATGTGGTGAACAAGATGTCCACCAGGGGCATCGGGGCGTTCCCAAAAAACATGGACAGCATCATCGAACTGGTGAAAAGCGCGAAGCACAGCATCCGTATCATCGTGGACTACCCGGGATACGGGCAATATTCCGCGCCGCAGCGACACAAAGAATATCTGGGGGTTCTCAGTGAAGCCGCTGCAAATCGCGATATCGAATTTCAGTTAGTTTCGTACGACGATATTTTGACCAGCCAGGAAAGTGCTCAGGAGTTTCCCGCGGCGAATATTCATTCGATGCGGAAGACGGATCTCGCGATGTTTAAACAGTTTTTTGAATTTCGTGGCATACCCGAGACCAGCCGGCCGAGTACGTGTGGATTTTATGGGTATTTCTGCAAAAGGTCCAGGATGACAACCTTAAGATTCTGGCAAATGGTGTGAAGCATGAGTTGGGATTACAGCGAAAGTATCTGTCGGAACGAGCCCCGCTGTTCCTGTGGCTCGTCGATGACCGTGAAGCGGTGTTCACGTTCAAAAATTTGGATAAGAATGAGGAAGCCTACTCCATTCGTACCACCGATGGGTGGCTGGTGAGAAATCTGACCGTGCACTTTGAACACACATTCAATCACGCCAATACCTCGTACCAACGCATTCCCAGCTATAAGCTGCTGATGAAGTCGACCGCGCCATTGAGTGACGGTCAGAAGGTGACCATTACCGGTCACGTCAGCGCGCAGGAAAGCGCGGTGGTGGTCGATTCCATTCAGTAACCAATACTAATGAAGGGAAATTTTAAAAGGAGGCGAGCGTTGGGGTTTGCGCCGCAACGTCGCGTCTCGTCCTGGTCATGATGGAGCGGAAGGTGCGCGCGGATGTGGCGCTGGCGTTTTGTTCATTGCTGTGGGGCGCGACGTTTGTGGTGGTGCGCAACGCGCTGGACCATATTTCGGTGTTTCTGTTTCTGGCGGTGAGGTTTTCGGTGGCGGCTGTGTTGATGGCCGCGTTCCGGCCCAGCTCGTTACGCCACTTGAAGAAGAATGAGCTTTTGACGGGCGCGGCGCTGGGATTTTTCATGTTTGGCGGTTACGCGTTTCAAACGGCGGGTCTGCTGTACACCACGCCGGCTAAATCGGGATTCGTTACGGGATCGAGCGTGGTGCTGGTGCCGCTGCTGCTGGGAATTTTCTGGAAAAGAAGGCTGACGGCCTGGACGTATGGCGGGACGGTAGCCGCGGTAGCCGGTTTGTATCTGCTTACCGTGCCTGCCGCGGGAATGGCGCGGCTTAATCGCGGGGACTTGCTGACGCTCGGCGCGGCGTGTTTGTACGCCGTGCATATTATTTTGGCGAGCGAGTACACGCGGCGGCATTCCGTTGCGGCATTGAGTGTGTTGCAGGTAGCGGCGTGTGCCGCGCTGGCGTGGGTGGCGACCGCAGCGGCGGCGGCAAGCTCCTTGGAGCCGGTGCGATTTGATGGGAGCCGCGAGCTGGCGGTGGGTATTGGGATCTGCGCGGTGTTTGCCACCGCGATTGCGTTTTCCATACAGTTGCGCGCGCAGCGATACACCACGCCCAGTCATGCGGCAATTATTTTTACGTTGGAGCCGGTGTTTGCGGTGATCACTTCTTACCTGGTGATTGGGGAACGGTTGAACGGGCGCTCGATTGTTGGCGGCGTTTGCGTGCTGGCGGGGATATTGATTGCGGAGTTGCTGGGGCCCGCGGCGGCGCCGGAGTCGCCGGAGCCGGTGGCGGAAGTGGTGGGCGGTTAGCGCCAGGTTTAGTGGGCTTCGGAATAATTTTTTACGTCGACGGGGTCGAACATGGTGGCGGTGCCGGCGTGCGATTTCTCGAACGAGGTGATGTCCGGTTCATTTTTGAGGGTGGTGCCGATGTCGTCGAGGCCCTGAAGCAAAACTTCTTTGCGTGAAGGGACGATTTCAAATTTGTACACCAGGCCGTGGTTATCGCTGACGGTCTGGTTGGGAAGGTCGACGGAGAGCGTGTAGCCCTCTTCTTTTTCGGCGCGTTTGAAAAGCTCGTCGATCTGTTGTTCGGTCAGCTCGGCGGGGAGGATGCCGTTTTTGAAGCAATTGTTGTAGAAAATGTCGGCGTAGCTGGGCGCGAGGATGACGCGGAAGCCGTAATCGCCGATGGCCCACGGGGCGTGTTCGCGGCTGGAGCCGCATCCGAAGTTGGCTCGAGCGAGTAACACCGAAGCGCCTTTGTAGCGCGGAAAGTTCAGCACGAAATCCGGATTTGGTTTTTCGCCGGGCAAGTAGCGCCAATCGTAAAAGAGGATGCGGCCAAAGCCCTGGCGCGTCAGCGCTTTTAGAAATTGCTTGGGCACCATCTGGTCGGTGTCGACGTTGACGCGATCCAGCGGAGCTACAAGACCGGTATGGGTTATGAACGGCTTCATCTTTGGTGCTCCTGAAAATGCCGCAAAATCAAAATTACTCTACGGACTCGACGGCGAATTCGCGTACGTCTACGAAATGGCCGGCAATGGCAGCGGCTGCAGCCATGACGGGGCTGACCAGGTGCGTGCGGCTGTCTTTGCCCTGGCGACCTTCGAAATTGCGGTTGGAGGTGCTGGCGGAGCGCTCGTGCGGCGGAAGGACGTCGGCGTTCATGCCAATGCACATGCTGCAACCGGCGTCGCGCCATTCGAATCCGGCTTCGGTGAAAATTTTGTGCAGACCTTCTTTTTCAGCCTGGGCTTTAATGCCACGTGAACCGGGCACGATGAGCGCCTGCTTGATGCTGCGGGCCACGTGCTTGCCTTCCACAAAGTGAGCGGCGGCGCGAAGGTCATCGATGCGCGAATTAGTACAGGAACCGATGAAGACGCGATCAACGGGAATGTCGACGATGGGCGTGCCGGCTTTGAGGCCCATGTAGGTGAGGGCGCGCTCGGTAGCCTTCTGGTCGTTGAGGTCGCGGAAGGATCCGGGATCGGGGACGCGGTCGTTTACGCCGGTGACCATTCCGGGATTGGTGCCCCAGGTTACTTGGGGAGCGATTTTTTCGGCTTGCAACTTGACGGTGACGTCGAATTTTGCGCCGTCATCGGTGGGTAGCTGCTTCCAGCGCGCGACGGCTTCGTCAAACGCTTTTCCGCGGGGGACGAAGGGACGGCCTTCGAGATAAGCGAACGTGGTTTCGTCGGGGGCGATCATACCCGCACGGGCGCCGCCTTCGATGGTCATGTTGCAGACGGTCATACGGCCGTCCATGGAAAGCTCACGAATGGCCTGGCCGCCGTATTCGGCTACATGGCCGGTGCCCCCGCCGATACCGATTTTTCCAATGATGGCGAGAATTATGTCCTTGGCGGTGACACCCCTGGGGCGCTTGCCGTTGACTACGATGTGCATGGTTTTCGAGCGCGACTGCACCAGGCACTGGGTCGCAAGCACATGTTCCACTTCGCTGGTGCCGATGCCGAAAGCGAGGGTGCCGAATGCTCCATGCGTGGAAGTGTGGCTGTCGCCGCAGACAATGGTCTGGCCGGGCTGCGTGATGCCCAGCTCCGGGCCGATGATGTGCACGATGCCCTGGTTTTTGCTGTGCATGTCGAAGAGGCGCACGCCAAATTCGCGGCAGTTTTGCTCGAGTGCATCGAATTGCAGCTTGGCGTCCTGATCGAGGATGGGCAGGGTGCGGTCGGTAGTGGAAACGGAGTGATCCATCACCGCGAAGGTAAGATCGGGGCGGCGAACTTTGCGGCCTTCGGCGCGCAATCCGGCGAAGGCCTGTGGCGAGGTGCCCTCGTGAATTAAGTGACGGTCAATATAAATGACGCAGGGCTGGCCGGGCTCTTCATGAACCAGGTGCGAATCCCAGATTTTTTGGTACAGGGTTTTGGGTGGCATGAATGGCTCCAACCGATTTTAGCACTTGTAAGAGGCAGTGGACAGGCGGGGCAGACTAAATGGTGCGCTGGATGGCGGGAGTCCGAGCTTTCCTAAACGCGAAGGTGATGTGATACTGCTGGTCCAATGAACCGCTTCTATCACGTGACGTTTGGGTTGATGATCGTGGGGCTGCTGATTCTTTGTTACTACGCGCCGTGGACGCAGCCGGAGCCTAACAGCCCCAACACACACCAGACCATCGGTTACGCGCCGGTGTGGTCGAAAACGTATGCGCAGATTCCGGCGGCGCATGTGGATTGGGGAGGAGCATTTGCCGCCTACGCGGCGGCAATTGTGTTTTTCTCGATCGTGTTCGGGGCGATTTTTTATTTCTTCCGGGAAAAGCGTGGCAAGCCGGCCACGCACCGGACTAAATCAGAACACCAGAAATATTAGCGAGAAATAATACCCGCAGCGTTGCGATCGAGTCCGCTGCTAGCGCTTGGAGAGGGCGAAATCGAGCAGCGTGCTTTGCGATTGAGCCGGCACGAAGGTGGTGGCATTGCGCCTGGCCGATTCCGTAAGCGAAAGTTTCTGCCGCAGAGAAAAGTCGCAGCCGTCAGCAACGCACTCCCAGTGGCGCCACTCCTGAGTCTGATTTCCGAAGGATTCCTTGGCGTAGCCCACGATACAGGGGTGGTGCTCGCGATTATTCTGGCAGGCGACGGTCTCAAGTTCCGACAAGAGCGAGGAATCGTCGGAGGCCTGGCCGACCTCGAAATAGCCTTCGGCCACCGTGTAACGCAGGGTGCAGGATTCAAAGTTGCAGCGATAAGACGGCTGCACTTTGCTGCTGCCCGGGTCATGCGACATGCGCCAGTGGTGAACGGGGCAGAAAGGCTTGAGCTGCTCGCGCGATTTGAGTTCAGACATATCGAGGGTTCGTCTCCAATGAAAGTAGTCTGAGGTGCGCGGAATTTCTCGTCTACAGTACCGGCGTACTAAGCGGAGGAAGTGAGAATCGGACCGCAAATAACTCGCGAAATAAAAAAATTGTCTAGTCGAAGAGGTTGGCCGGGGCGATGGTGCCAGATTAACGTCGATTCTCGGGTTCACTGCTTACATCGTGGCGACATATACCTTATTCGGGTAAAGCGCCTCCACAACTTTTCGGATGACCTGCATCCCATTCTCTCCATTGGTAAAAACTACTACTCCGATTCCTTGCGACGGAACAAACATCGCCAAAGTTTTCACGCCCCAATCAGAGCCGTCATGATCCAGAATCTTCACTCCATTCACGGTTTCTACTTCCCAGCCCAGCCCCATGCCGGCCGTCACGGTGCAGGGACCAACCTCGCCAGCTTCGTGGCACACTTTTTCCAAGTTTTCCAGCTTCATCAGATCCCGTGTCATGCTCGCTCGTTCTGCAGCAATTGCCTCGGTCAGGCCCTCGTTGTGCATCACGCTCACCACGAATTTGGCGTAGTCACCGATGGTGGTCCGCAGCAAGTCCGCTCCATTCCAGGTTGTCGCGACGGAGTCGACAGGTGCATCTCTCTTGGGTCCATGGGGCACCGCACGCCGCCCGGAATACCAATCCTTCTCTGTATAAGAAGTCTCCTTCATGGCGGTCGGGTCGAATACCATCTCCTGAGCCAGCGCATCAAAAGCTTTTGCCAACTTCCTTTCGGCAAACTTGCCTACATAGTTGTAGCCCTCCCCCGAATAGCCGGTTTGAGTCCCGGGTTTCCATCTGATTTTTAGCACTCCGCCGGTCATGCGCCGCCAGTTCGCAAATCCTGTTTGGTGCGACAAGCACAACCGCGGGGTCAGTAATTTGCTCCAGGGATCGTCCGTTATGTCAGGATCGAGCCAGAACGGCGACATCGTTTCGTCCAGCGAGAGCTTACCGGCAGACGCGAGTCGCAGAATCGTCTCGGCTGTTATGGGCTTCGTCAGGGAGGCCACGTTGTACAGTGTTTTTTCAGTCGCGGGGACGCCCGGACTCTGCTCTCCATAGACGGCTGTCCACGCCACTCTTCGATTTTCGATGTATGCCACGGCGACGCTTGGCACGTCGCTCTCTTTTAACCATTCCGCCGCATGGGCATCAATGTCGGCGCGGCCATCTTTCTTCGCAACGGTCCGCGCTGTGGATTGCGCCTTCTCCTGTGCCACAGCCGGAACCATGCTGATGCATATCATCACGGCAACCGCCAACACCTTCCACGGTGTCCACGTCTTCTCGGTCACGATCCCTCCCATAGCGATTTTCTGCCTTCGGGTGGTATACGATTTTTTCCCGCCCAATGTTCGCACTTAAGGCGGACCGGCACTACGCGAGCTTCCGCAGGAGCCTCAGGCCGTTCAAGGTCGGGCCGATGCCCCCTTCCCGCGGCATGGAGTATAATCACCGCGAATATCGGAGGATTTATGGAACCGCTTCAGCCTCAGCAGGCAGCCTATTATTTCAACGCTTTCTCACTTCCGGCTTTGCGGAGTGAGCACAAAATTACCAAGCAGATCATCGAGGCGATTCCGCTGGACAAGGGAGACTACCGGCCCGATCCCGTTTCAAAGACCGCGCTGGAGTTGGCCTGGCACATCGTCGCCGCGGAACATCGCTTCATGGATGGCATCGCAGCCGGACAATTTGACTTCACGCCGAATCATCGGCCTGAGTCTGCGCGCAACTCCGCGGATATCGCAGCGTGGTACGAGAAAACGTTTGAAGCGGACTTCGCTCGTCTTAGCAAACTGGGCGGAGAGCAACTGGCCAAGATTCTGGATTTTCGAGGGGTGCTACAGCTTCCCGCGATGGCATTCGTGCAATTCAATCTGCACCACAGCATTCATCATCGCGGGCAGCTTTCGGCGTACCTGCGGCCAATGGGTGGAAAGGTGCCGTCAATTTATGGAGAAAGCTACGATTCCGCGGAAGCTCGCAAGGCGTCGCAGGCTGCGGCGGCCAACTAGCGCGTCGTTATTTTTGGCGCTGACGGTCTCGCCGCGCGCCCTTTCCGCGTCGTGCAATGGTCGGTCCAAACCGCCGAGCTAGCGTCTCATCATCAAAACTGGCGCTCCGATAACTATCCACAGGTATCAAGCGAATGCCTTATGGCCGTGCTGATAGCTTCATGATACGAAAGGTCTCGATTATTGCAATTCGGTGATAGGCCCAATCGCCGAAGCTCTCAATAGCGCGTCCGGAATCAACTGAGGAGACAGCGTGATACCGGTTCGGCTGGTATTGGCGGATGACCACGAGATCATGCGTGTGGGCCTGCGGCATTTGTTGCAGGAGCAGCCCAATTGGTCGGTGGTAGGCGAGGCGGTCGACGGCGAAGAAGCGGTGGACATGGTGCTGTCCCTAAAGCCGGATGTGGCATTGCTGGACATTGCCATGCCCAAGCTAAATGGCCTGGAAGCGGCGAAGCAGATTCTGGCGCAGGGTGCGCGAACAAAAATATTGTTGCTCTCGGCGCACCATTCCACTGAGGTGATTGCGGATGTTTTGGACTCCGGCGCAATGGGCTATGTGCTGAAGAGCGACGCAGCACGAGATCTGGTGGCGGCCGTCGAAGCGGTGCGATCGAGTCAGACGTTTTTTACGCCGAAGGTTGCCGAGTTGGTACTGTCGCGGCATCTGAGGCGCGTGAAAGACCAGGCTGACAAAGATAAGAAGAATGGACGGACCTGACGCCTGCGGTGCCTGGGACATACCTCTTAGAAACAGTGCGCAGCAATCCGACACTCCTAACAAGCGGCTAGGGTCTGGCAATCATCTAAAACATGTGCGGTGGTAAAATCAGCGGCCCTGAGACGAGGGCCGCTTTTTGTTTTGGGATGAGGTTCGCATTGAAACGTGACATCCGAAATGAACGTGCTTGAGGGCAGGTGGTGGGGCAAAGTGCCGCGAGCGGCCTTAGCGATTTTGTGCGCGGCTGCTACAGGGCCGCTATTGTTTTGCTGGGGGCAGGCGCCGGAGTCGAAACTCGAGCCGCAAGCCATTCGGTTGAAAGGCAAAGCCCCGTTTTCATTATTCCTGCCCGCTGATTTTAAAATTTCGCCCGCTGCCGAAGGATTGAAGCGGGTGCGTTTTTTTGCGAAAGCGCCGGATGGGCGAATCTTTGTCACGACCATGCACGACTTGTCGGACAACTCCGAGGGTGCGGTGTATATCCTGGACGGGTTCGATGAAGCGAGCGGGCGATTCGGCTCCGTGACTCCGTACCTCACCAATCTGCGCAATCCCAACAGCATCGCGTTTCATCAGGACGCGCAGGGGCAGGACTGGTTTTACCTGGCGCTTACCGACCGGCTGGTGCGCTACAAATTTGCGCGCGGCGAGAAAGCTCCCTCGTCGCAGCCGGAGGTGTTGGCGACGTATCCGGCCTACGGGTTGAGTTACAAATATGGCGGCTGGCACCTGACGCGCACGATTGCGTTTGGGCAGGCACGCAGCAATTTGCTGTACGTGACGGTGGGCAGCAGTTGCAATGCCTGCGATGAGAAAGAAGAAGTACGCGCCACGCTGTCGGTTATGGATGACGACGGCAAAAATCAACGCATTATAGCGCGCGGGCTACGCAATGCAGTGGGGATGCGATTTGTGGCGGGCACGCTCTTTTTCACGAATATGGGCGCAGACCATCTGGGCGATGACGAGCCCGACGATCCCATGTTTTCGGTACATGCGAACGTTTTGGAGGGCGAGAAAACGCTGGATTATGGTTGGCCACATTGCTACTACTCCGGCGGAAAGGCGAAGGTCGATCCTGGTTTCCCGTTGAAGCCGCCGCGCGCGGGGTGTACGGCGGCGCCGGATGCTTTTGCGTTTTTTGGAGCGCACAGTTCTCCTTTGGGTTTCGATTATTTCGGGGCTGATTCCGCGGAGCCATTACTGAAGAGCCAGTTCCTGGTGGCGTTGCATGGCGCGAGCAAAAAGCAACTGGAGCGCGGATACCGCGTCGTGCGGGTAGGCAATCACGGAGTGGTGGAGGATTTCATTACCGGGTTCAAGGACCATGGGGTCGTCAGGGGACGGCCGTGCGACATTTTCAAGCTGAGTGAAAATTCCTTCCTGATGTCCGACGATAACGCGGGCGTGGTTTATTATGTTCGCGGAAAGTGAATCGCAGGCATTCCGCGCTGCACAATTCTCCTGTGACAGGTGAGCGAGTGGGACCAAAGAAAGTAAAGTGGGGCGTTTTGGGCGCGGCGTCCATCGCGGTGCGAAAAGTTATTCCCGGGATGCAAAAAGGCGAATGGTGCGACATCGCTGCGCTGGCTTCGCGGGAACTGGCAAAAGCGCAGACCGCTGCGTCGAATCTAAAAATTGGCAAAGCGTATGGCTCGTATGAAGAATTGCTGGCCGATCCGGAGATAGAAGCGATTTATAACCCGCTGCCGAATCATCTGCATGTGCCCTGGTCGATCAAGGCAGCGGAGGCGGGAAAGCATGTGTTGTGCGAGAAGCCCATCGCTCTGAACGCTGCGGAAGCCAGGACATTGCTGGCGACGCGCGACCGCACCGGCGTAAAGATTGGCGAAGCGTTCATGGTCAAGACGCACCCGCAATGGCTGGGCGCCCGAGAAATTGTTCGCGAAGGGGCATTGGCGAACTGCGCGCGATGGCTGGAGTGTTCAGCTACTTCAATCGGGATCCCAAAAATGTGCGAAACAAGCCTGACATCGGGGGCGGCGGGCTGATGGACATTGGTTGCTATCCCATCACCATGGCGCGCTTTATGTTTGGCAGCGAGCCGCTGCGCGTCAGCGGAGTGCTGGAGCGCGATCCGGAATTTGGCACGGACCGGCTGGCTTCGGGAATTCTGGAATTTCATGGCGGAGGCCAGGCCTCTTTCGTTTGCAGCACGCAGATGGTGGCCTACCAACGCATGCAGTTTTTTGGTACCAAGGGAAGGATTGAGTTGGAAATTCCGTTTAATTCACCGATAGACGAGCCGACGCGAATTTTTGTGGATGACGGCAGTTCGCTGACCGGCGCGGGCATAAAAACAGAAACTTTTCCAGCGTGCGACCAGTACACCATTCAGGGCGATGCTTTTTCGCGAGCGATTCGAGAAAACACTGAAATACCTGTGCCCCTGGTAGACGCGGTCGCGAATATGGCGGTTATTGACGCGGTGTTTCGTTCGGCGGAAACGGGCCGGTGGGAAAAGCCTTCCTCTTGATGATCAGAGGCGGGGTGGGAACGGTTCGAGGGCGTCAACGGTGTAGTGACGCACGCGCGTGTCAAAACTCTGAAGAATGGCGACGGCCTCGGTAGCGACGACGGCTTCCTCGCGATCGGCTCCGGCGAAGGCGTCGATGGCTTGCATGGATTTCCAAAATGTGGTGACCACGATTTCGTGGTCGCGTTCCTTCTCGGCTTCGCTAGCGGCTTGCGAGTCGCGGTTTTGTTCCGAGAGATTTTGCGGGTTGGTCGTGCCGTTCGCAGAGGGCTCAACGTTTGCAGCAGGCTCAAGGGGCAATTCACGCGTCAAAATCAGCGCGGAAACATATCCATCGCATTTCTTTAAGCCGGGGAGTACGTCGTTGCTGAAGTGTTCAAGGTAGACCGACAAACTCTCTTTGTTGGCGCGCGCGGACCACACGCGACCTATCATTGCAACCTGCCCGACGGAGACATGTCGGAGGCATCCTGGCCAACGACAACCGTCCAGGGCCGTACCGCCCATTTCTTCACGAGGCCATTGGTGACGTAAGGATCGCGACGGGCGAAATCTTCAGCGACGGATTTATTGGCGGAACGAAAGACCAGCAAGGCACCGAGCGGATCGGAGAGTGCGCCCGCGAGGAGCAGTTCTCCGCGGACGTGGGAGGCGTTGGCGAGACGCAGATGCTCGTCACGGAAGGTTGCACGGCGGGCGACGAAGTCGTCGATCACCTCGTACATCAGCGCAAAGTAGGGCATCGGACTTCTCCGGCGGAAAACTCGGTGGACATGCTTCTATGCTACCGGAGGCAAGTGTTCCGTTTCAATCCGTGCAGGTTGGCGAATCGGAGCAGCCACCGGCAATGGAAGGGACGAGCAGAACACGGTCGCCGTCCTTAATGGAGCAGGATTCGCCACCCAAAAAGCGAATGTCTTCCTCATTGAGGTAAATGTTCAGGAACTGACGGATCTGCCCCTGATCATCTCGCACGTGGCGGCTGAGGTCGGGGAATTTGGCAGTGAGTTCGTTCAAGGCTTCGGCGACGGTGATGGCGGCACAGTCGATCCTCGGCTGGCCGTCCGTGAACCGGCGGAAGGCCGTGGGTATTTCGATAATCACTGGCATTTCAATCGCTCCTCTTCGGTGTGGCATCTGTAGAGAAAACTAAACCCCGAGTCGTGCTTTTACGCTTTGTGGGCGGCCAAAGACCGCGCGTGGACGGTGGCGAATTGCGCGTCCATGAGCGCTTCGAAGGCTTCAATGCGCGGCGCGATGGCGTCGCTAACGGGAAATTCGCCGACGATGGCGTCGGTGGTTTTCAGGCCGTTGCCAGTGATGCAAACAACGGTGGTTTCATTGGCAGCAATGCGTCCCTGATCGACGAGTTTTTTGGCCACGCCGGTAGTTACGCCGCCGGCGGTTTCCGCGAAGATGCCTTCCGTTTCGGCGAGCAGTTTGATGGCGTTTACGATTTCCGGGTCGGAAATGTCTTCGGCCCAGCCGCCGGACTCGCGAATTTGCTTGATGGCGTACGGTCCGTCGGCAGGATTGCCGATGGCCAGTGAGCGCGCGATGGTCTTAGGCTTCTGCGGCTCAAAGCGCGATAAGTTGCGTTTTACTCCATCGGAAATGGGGGAACAGCCGGTGGCTTGCGCGCCGAAGAACCGTACTGGCTTGGCTTCTACCCAGCCGAGCGCGACCAGTTCCCGGAAGGCCTTGGCGATTTTAGTGATGAGCGAGCCTCCAGCCATGGGCACCACGACGTTGTCAGGCAACGTCCAACCCAACTGCTCGGCGATTTCGTAGCCGTGAGTCTTGGAGCCTTCTGAATAGTAGGGACGAAGATTTACGTTCACGAGTCCCCAATTGAAGCGGTCAGCAATCTGCGCGCAAAGGCGATTCACGTGATCGTAATTGCCATCGATGCGCACGATGCGGGCGCCATAGACGGCGGTGTTTAAAACTTTGGCGGGCTCGAGGTCCGAAGGAATAAAAACGCAGGCATCGAACCCTTGCTGTGCGGCTTGGGCGGCCACGGCGTTGGCGAGGTTGCCGGTGGACGAGCAGCCGACGGTCTCAAAACCAAAACGGCGCGCGGCGGCCAGAGCGGTAGCGACGACACGGTCCTTGAAAGATAAGGAAGGGAAGCACACCGCATCATTCTTGAAGTACAGATTTTTGAGACCCCATTCGCGTCCGAGTTTGCGCGAGGCGACTAGCGGAGTGCCACCAACGGCATTGGGGCCGACATAGCCGGCCGGGAGCGGCAATAGTTCCGAGTAACGCCACATGTTGAAGTCGCGGCCGGCGAGAGCGTCGCACCGCGCAGACTTTTTGAGGGAATCGTAATCGTAAGTGACTTCAAGGGGGGAAAAGCACTCTTCACAGAAGGATCGCGGTTGGTTACCCCAGGTTTTGCCGCATTCACGACAACGCAGTTCGTAGAGTTCAGACATTTTGCTACCCTTTCCAAGTTAGCGCGGAAAACGCACTGGTGCTTACGGTGGGGCGCAGCAGGAGGGCAGGAATAAAAAAAGCCCTCCGTGCCAAAGTGCTCGGAGGGTCTCAGAAAACCGTTCTGGGATGCTCTACCAGCTCTTTAGCAGTTTTTTACGTGGAGCAAGTTGCCCTAAATCGCCACGTGCGCCGCCATTTCCGGCTAAGACAGTTATGCCTTTATTGGTACGAGTTGTCAAGCGCGTGGGGGTGCCGGTGGCGATGTGAGGGATGGTACTAAAATGAAACTTGACGAATGGGGTAGAGGGTGGAAAACTGGAGCCGCTGGAAAGAGGCCGCTAACCTCCTTCCAGCGGCTGCGCTGTTACCACTCGAAATACAGTGAAAATCTGTACTTTGAGCGGGTTAATGTGAGTCTGAGTTTCCAGCGTCTCATTTCACCATTACCTCCTTGAGCCAGAAGTGGAGCGCGAGTGCTAGGAGCACTTGCGCTCTTTCCGTTAGGCATGGACGGAAACTCGATAAGCTTTGCATCGATCCTAGATTTCCTTCCCAAGAAAATCGGAACGTAGCGAATCACTTCAGGGCCCGGAGGATGCCGTTAAGTATACTATTGAAGTAAATAAATACTAGGTAAATATGAAAACTCAAGATTGGACTCTGATGCCTAACATCATGTGGCGACGCGCCACTGAAACCTCGCTGAACTGATACTTTGCTCTATACCCGTGAAAACTACCAAACGCTGGCAACCCGGCCTCGGACGGAATGGTGTCCCGCGTTTAGTGGACATGCAAGTTCGAGGCAGGACGGGGAACAACCTTGATTTCAAATATCGTCGGCCACTGTTTCCCGGTAACAAAGATGCGTCGAGCTGTGCATCGTAGGCGATGCCGTTGAGAACTGAATCTGCGTCGAGTACCTGGCCGGACGGCAGCAGTCCCGATAGGTCGATCCACGCAATGACGCGCCCGTCGCGTGGAGAGATGCGCGCGATTCTGTCGGTCTGCCACACGTTAGCGTAGATTTCACCTTTGATGAATTCGAGTTCGTTCAGACGTTCGATGACCCTCCGGCCGTCTTTCACGACAATGCTGCGGTTTATCTGAAAGGTACTGGGATCGCGGAAGCGCAAGGTCGCGGTGCCGTCCCTGGTGATCAGTTCCGTCGGGGTGCGCGTCATGCCCCAGCCCTCACCTTTATAGCTAAATTGCGTCACGCGACGGAAAGTCTGACGATCGTAAACGAAACAGATGTGCGACTTCCAAGTCCACTCCAGGAGGTAAGAACCCCAGTCGACGATTCCTTCGCCGAAATATTCGGGCGGGAGATCGTGACGCTGCAGCACGTCGCCGGTGGCCGGGTCGAATCGCCATTACTGCGGAGCGTCCGCTGCGGCCTGTGCCCTCATAAAACTTTCCATCGGCGTAAAAGAGACCCTCGGTGTAGCTAGCGGTCGAGTGCGGGTACTTTGCCACAATCCTGTAACCGTATACCGGAGCGGCGTTGGCGAAGCGTGCGCCTCGCAGAGTGAGTATTAACGCCAGATAATAAGGGGAAAGGCTGCGAGGCGTAGTGGGGCGTTTCATTTATAGACGTTAGAATAAACCGGGGAAGCATAAAGCTTAAAGAGATTGGTTGGGCGAAGACAGCTTTCCGAGTTGGCCACTGTGCATGCGTCGAGTCGCTTCGTGGAAAAGGAATTTAGGGGCCTTGCAACAGATTTCCGGCTAGGCGCGTCCAACAGGTGTCAGCCAACTGCGACTGGCAGATTCGTCGAGGCAGCACCCGTCCCTTTGGACAGTGTTTATCCCGGCGCACGAATTGTCCGCGGCAATTGGGCCAGATTTCCGGTGTTATACTTTGAGAGTCGGCGATGAGGTGCGCATCGGTGCGTACGCGTCGATAAACAGGAGCTGCAAAATGGGTGAGCAGGTAAAAGAGATTTATAACTGGGCGCGGCGCCGCAAGATTATGGCGGCCTTTTTTGTGAGCCTGACTCTGGTGGTGGGCATCTTGATTGGATCAGTGGTTTCCGGCCACGTCTCCGCAGTGAAGAGCGCCACATTCGCAGGAACGAACGCCACCCCGCTGGCGGTTCCCGACCCGATTCCGGCTTCCAGCTCTTTTTCAGGGATTGTGAATCGAGTTGAGCCTGCGGTGGTGAATATTGCTACTACCCAGGTTATGGAGCGACGTTCGCCCGCGGCGAAAAGGAAGCGCGCCGTACCTGACGATCAAGACGATCCGATGCAGGACTTCTTTGACAAGTTCTTTGATGGGCAGAAAGACGGTCCGGCACAAGCTGAACGCAGCCTGGGTTCCGGCGTGATCGTCGACAAGCGCGGCTACATCCTCACGAACAATCACGTAGTGGACCAAGCGACCAAGATTCAAGTGCAGCTGAACAACGAGACCAACCGCTACACCGCGAAAGTGGTGGGCGTTGACGAAGACACGGACCTGGCCGTGCTGAAAATTGATGCAGGCAAAGACTTGCCGACGGCGCGCCTGGGAAACTCGGATGGCGTGCAAGTAGGAGACTGGGTGCTGGCCATTGGCAGCCCATTTGGTTTGCAGGCCACGGTGACGGCGGGAATCATCAGCGCGAAGGACCGCGGCGGTATCGGGCACCAGTTTCAGCGATTCCTGCAGACAGATGCGGCGATCAATCCAGGTAATTCGGGTGGGCCGCTGGTCAGCCTGGGCGGCGACGTGATCGGGATCAACACCGCAATTATCACCGGCAGCCGCGGTTACGAAGGCGTTGGCTTTGCGTTGCCTTCGACGACGGCCATTAATGTTTACAACCAGATTATTGCGCAAGGGCGCGTGACCCGCGGGTCCATTGGCGTCAGCTTCCAGGAAGATCTGAGCACCAACTCCATCACTTTGAAGGCGCTGGGCGCTCCGTATGGCGTAGTGATTGAAGGTGTCGAGCCGGGCAGTCCGGCGGAAAAGGCCGGGCTGAAGGGTGGCGACGTGATTACCAGCGTGAATGGCACTGCAGTGAAGTCAGGAAACGACTTGGTCAATCCGATTTCGCTGGCACCCATTGGAAGCAAGGTTAAGCTGACGTACGTGCGCGATCGCCAGCAGAAAGAATCAGTTGCCACAGTGGAAGATCGCACGCGGGTGTTCCCGAACGCAGCCGGCCGCATGGGCGACCAGCCTAATGGTGAGGCAGCCCCGACCGAGTTTGGGTTGCACGTCGAAGAACTGACGCCCGAGCGTGCGCATCGGGTCGGCATGGACACGCAGAAGGGTGTGCTAGTGATGGAAGTTGAGCCGGCCAGCTTCGCCGAGGACATCGGCTTCACGCGAGGGGATGTGATCGCCGAGGTGAATCGCCAGAGCGTCAACTCGGTGGACGATTATCGCAACGCCGTGGGAAAACTGAAGGCCGGCGATAGTGTGGTCTTCAAAGTGATGCGGCATCAGGATGCGGATCGCGTGCTGGTGGTGTTTTTACCGGGCGTGGTGCCAGCGGAAGACAGACGATAAACCCAAATCGATTAAGCTTTCGAGCGAAACCAATGAAACTACTATTGCGAGCGACGCATCCGGTGCTGCTATCCCTACTGTTGGTTGCACTGGGTGTGTCGCCGTGTTTAGCGCGTGGCGGTACTGCTGCCACGAAGAAAGCTCCGGCAACGAGCGCTGCGGCGAAGAGCGCCGCTGCCAGCAAATCCAGCAAGAGCAAGTCCACGGCAACAACGGCGAGTTCTCGTCATGGCAAGACCACGAAACATACAGCCTCGCGTCGTGAAGTAGGACAAAAGGCGCCAACGCCGGAGCGTGTCTCGGAAATTCAAACGGCATTGGCGAGAGGCGGCTCGTTGAGCGCATCTCCGACCGGCAAGTGGGACGATTCGACCGTGGATGCCATGAAGAAATTTCAATCCGCGCATGGTTTGAACCCTACCGGGAAACTGGACGCCAGGACCTTGCAGCGGTTGGGATTGGGCTCGCAGACGGCCGGGCTGGGAGCTCCCACGGTGAATGCGCCAATGAGAATTTCCTCCACGTACGCTCCGCAGAGTGACGCAGCAAGTCAATAAGCTTTGCGCGTGCTATGAGTCAGAAGTTCCACTTGCTTCTAACCGCAGATGTAATCCCACGAATAGTAGAACCTATGTGGTCTGAAGCATCAACCGGTTGCAAATTCCTCGCTGAACGCTCATTTGGTAGTAGTGAAGAAGTAGTGGTCCTGGCCGAGTAGCACGTTATTTGCGATTTGCGCGACCGTGGCGCGGGATTGTTTGGGCTGGATATTTCTCCGTGAATGCTGGGATCGGCACCCCAGCTAAAACTGCCGCGATAAGCGAACCATCGAGCAAATGGATTATGATTGTATGACCGAATTTTCTTACCCCGCAGATACACGCAATGATTGAATGGAAAATTTCAGGAGGAAGTCATGGCAACAGCAGCTTCGCCTCGTGTGTTTAAAAATTTTATCAATGGCGAATGGGTGGACTCGCGCAGCGGGCAGACGTACGAGAACGTCAATCCCGCGAACACCGACGATCTGGTGGGGATCTTTGTAGCTTCGAATTCTGACGATGTGAATACCGCGGTGGATGCGGCTAGCCAAGCTTACAAATCCTGGCGGCTGGTGCCGGCCCCCAAGCGCGCGGAAATTCTGTACCGCGCAGCGGAAATGCTCTTGCAGCGTAAAGAAGAGTTGTCGAAGGACATGACCCGCGAAATGGGCAAGGTGCTGGCGGAAACACGCGGAGACGTCCAGGAAGCCATCGACATGACTTACTACATGGCGGGGGAGGGGCGGCGCTTGTTCGGGCAGACGACGCCTTCGGAGTTGCCTAACAAATTTGCGATGAGCGCGCGACAGTCCATCGGCGTGTGCGGGATGATCACGCCGTGGAATTTTCCGATGGCGATTCCTTCCTGGAAAATGATGCCGGCGCTGGTCAGCGGAAACACGGTGGTGCTGAAACCCGCGGAGGATACGCCGCTGTCGTCGTACAACCTGGTGCAGGTGTTAATGGAAGCGGGACTGCCAAACGGAGTCGTCAACCTGGTCAGCGGCGACGGGCCGAACGCCGGAGCGCCTGTGGCCGGTCACAAAAACGTGCCGGTGGTCAGCTTTACGGGTTCCACTGCGGTGGGCCGCATCATCGCGGAAACGTGCGCGCCGGAGTTTAAGCATTGCAGCCTGGAGATGGGCGGCAAAAATATCATCATCGTGCTGGAGGATGCGAATCTGGATCTGGCGGTGGATGGCGCGGTTTGGGGAGGATTCGGGACGACTGGACAGCGGTGTACGGCGGCCAGCCGCGTGGCGGTACACAAAAGTGTTTATCACGAGTTTATTTCGCGCTTCGTGGCACGCGTCAAATCGTTACGCGTGGGAGATGGACTGGACGCCACGACCGATATGGGGCCGTGCATCAACGAGCAGCAACTGAAAACGGTGATGAGCTATGTGGAAATTGGCAAAGACGTTGATGGCGCCAAATTGTTGACAGGCGGAAATCGGTTGAGCAAGGGTGCGGACGCCAAGGGCTGGTTCCACGAGCCCACGGTATTCGGCGACTGCGCGCCGAATATGCGCATCGCGCAGGAAGAAATTTTTGGTCCGGTGGTGTCAGTGATCCCGGTGGATAGCTTCGAGCAAGCCATTGAGGTGGCAAATGGCGTGAAATACGGGCTCTCGGCTTCCATCTACACGCGCAACATCAATCTGGCGTTCGCGGCCATGCGTGATTTGTATACCGGCATCGTGTATGTGAATGCGCCGACCATTGGGGCGGAAACGCACTTGCCCTTTGGCGGCACGAAACAGACCGGCAACGGGCATCGCGAGGCGGCTATCGCGGCGATCGATTTCTTCACGGAATGGAAAACGCTGTACATCGACTATTCCGACAAGCTGCAGCGGGCGCAGATCGATAACGCGGAATAAGTTCAGGCGCCACGCCGGCGCGCGCAAATAGCACATCACCGAGCCTCTAACATTGACGGTACTTGACACGCTTCCTAAAATATATAGATGGGCCGCGTTACGAACCTTCAGTGTAGAGTGCTGATATGAGGGATGCTGCGCTTCAAGAGCGGCGAAATCGCCAGATCCTGGCGGATATCGTGCGCACCTACATCGAGACGGGTGAACCGGTGTCTTCGCGAGCGGTTTCCAAACGGTTTGAGGAAACCCTAAGCACCGCCACGATCCGCAACGTGATGGCGGACCTGGAAGACGGCGGGCTGCTGTTTCAGCCGCATACCTCGGCGGGCCGGGTGCCGACCGCCGCGGCGTATCGCTTTTTTGCGCAGGAGATCGCTTCGCGCGCGACATTAAGCATTGAAGATCGCGACTGGATCAAGAGTGAATTCAACGCGGCGTCCAGTTCGGCCGACATGACCGAGCGGGCCGGGCTCGTGCTGGCGGAAGTATCGAGCGGGTTGGGGATCATTGTGTCGCCGCCGCTGGCCAAGATGATTCTGGAGCACGCGCGGATGTGGCTGCTGCCGGACGGCCGCGTGGTGGTGGTGTTGATTTCGCACGGCGGCGTAACGCGCGACAAGATTTTGCGTCCGCACCGCTTGTTTACACAGATAGAGCTGGACAGCATCGCGGAATTTTTGAATCAGCATTATGCCGGCTGGACGCTGGAAGCCATTCGCGGCGATTTGTTACAGAAGCTGGCCACTGAGCGCGAGCGCTACGAAGGAATCGTGCAGAGTGCGCTGACGTTGTGCGATCCAGATGTTCTGGGCGCGGACAACGCGTCGCAACAGGTACACGTGGAAGGCACGGCGCAAATGATCGGGGCCACGGAGTTTGTCGATCAGAGCCAGTTGCGCGATTTGCTGGCGGCTATCGAAGAAAAACACCGGCTGGTCACTGTCCTGAACGCGTGCATCGATACGCCCGAACCGGTATTTGTAAAAATCGGCGTGAAAGAAATTTCTGCTGCGGGCGAAAACCTGGCGCTGATCAGTGCTCCGTACATGAGCAACGACCTGGTGCAGGGCTCGTTGGGTATCCTGGGGCCGACGCGCATGCCTTACGAGCGCGCCATGACGGCCGTGGCCTACGTGGCGCAACTATTCAGCGAAGCATTGAGCAAGATTTGAGAGACTTTTGGCAGAAGAGAGGGCGGAACTTGAAAGACGCGAAGAGTGGTGCAGACAACACCGAGAACAGCTCTACGAACCAGGCCGCGGACAACGCGCCGGAGGTTTACGAGCTGGACGCCGATGACGCCAGCGCGGATTCAGAAATCGGGAGACTAGCCAAGGACCTGGAGGATTTGCGCCAGACGCTTTTGCGGCGGCAGGCGGATTTCGACAACTATCGAAAGCGGGTGGAAAAAGAACGCGGGGAGGATTCGCGGCGCTCTACCGCGCGTGTGATCGAAGGCTTCATCCCGGTGATCGACAGTTTCGATCAGGCGTTGGCTTCTCATCGTGAACCGGAATACGCGAACTATCGCAAAGGGTTTGAGCTGATTCACAAGCAGCTCCTCGACAATATTGCCAAGCTCGGCGCGGAGCGCATCAATCCCATCGGTATGACCTTTGATCCGCACTTGCACCAGGCCATGGATCGCACCGAAACGACCGACAAGGACGACGGAACGATTTTGCAGGTGTTTCAACCTGGATATGTCTTTCACGGGCGAGTGTTGCGCCCGGCGATGGTGCGCGTAGCGGTTCACCCCACCGCCGCATCCAATAGTGCAAATTAAAAATACCTGGGAGTAAAGATGGCTCGATCGACCCAAAAGGACTATTACGAGATTTTAGGAATCAAGCGCGAAGCTTCCATCGAAGAGATCAAAGGCTCCTATCGCCAGAACGCGCTGAAGTGGCATCCGGATCGCAATCCCGTAAATAAAGAAGAAGCAGAGATCAAGTTTCGCGAGTGCACGGAAGCGTATAGCGTTCTAAGCGATCCGCAAAAGCGCCAGGTGTACGACACCTACGGGCATGCGGGACTTTCCGGCTCAGGAATCGGCTCGGACTTTAACAGCACCGTATTTCAGGACTTCCACGATATTTTTGGGGATTTTTTTGGCTTCGAGGATTTGTTCTCTAGCGGACGCCGTGGACGCGGGAGAACGCAGCGCGGTTCCGATTTGCGCTATGACATGACGCTGACGTTTGAAGAAGCGTTTGCAGGCGTGACTACAAAAGTAAAACTGCCTAAACAGGAATTGTGCTCGGCCTGTAATGGAACCGGCGCGAAAAAAGGCACTGGCGCTACCAGTTGCCAGACCTGCGGCGGGCGCGGGCAGATGGCTTACCAGCAGGGTTTTTTCACCATCACGCGCACATGCCCGGCTTGCCAGGGCGCGGGTCAAATTATTCGCGAACGCTGCCTGGAATGCCGCGGAGTTGGCCGCATTGAGCGAGAAAAAACCATTGAGCTGCGCATTCCGCCGGGAGTGGATTCGGGGACGCGGTTGCGCGTTACCGGCGAAGGCGAAGCCGGGCCGAATGGCGGGCCTGCGGGCGATTTATATGTGGTGCTGGACGTAAAGGAGCACGAATTTTTTGAACGGCGCGGCGCTGATCTGTATTGCACCATTCCGTTGAGCGTGGCGCAGGCGACGCTGGGCACGGAGTTGCAGGTGCCGGGCGTCAGCGGTGAAGAAAAGCTGAAAATTCCGGAAGGCACGCAAAGCGATGCGGTATTTCGTGTGAAAGGCAAAGGCTTGCCCGATCCGCGTGGCGGCGGCAAAGGCGATTTGTATTATCACGTGCGGGTCATGACGCCGACGAAGTTGACGCGCGAGCAACGCAAGTTGATGGAGCAGCTCGGCGCGACGTTGAAGGTGGAAAACAAACCGGCGGCGCGCAACTCGTCGATATTTGAGAAGGTCAAGGATATTTTTGGATAGTTCCGACGTGGGCTAGGCTCGCGCGAGAGATCGAAGAGAGATTCCTCGACTACGCGCGGCGACTCCGTCGCCCGCTCCGCTCGGAATGACAATTGGTCGCTTTTCCGGCGCCAGTTAGCCGGCACAGTTGTTTCATAACGTAAACACGTTTCGTGTGAAACGCCTCGCGTGGCCGTGCGCCACACTTCGAACGACAGACTGCGTAACACACTTCGTCTCACGCCTCGTCTGACCAACTTTGTTCGCGCACCCTATCGTGGTGTGTCGGGGCATCTGGGATAGAATCGTCGCGTGCGGCGGCGATTTTTTGTTGAACAATTCGATGGGCAAAGCGCGCTGGTGCAAGGTGAGAAGGCGCATCACCTGGGGCGGGTGCTGCGCGCGCAAGTGGGGCAACTCTACGAGTTGAGCGATGGCTCGCGGCTGCGTCTGGGACGTATTGAAAGCGTGAGCCGGGATCGCGTTGAGTTTGCCTTGCTGGAAGAATTGCCTGCCAATGAACCCGCGCTGAACGTCACGCTGCTGCTCTCCGTAGTGAAGTTCGATTCCTTCGAGTGGGCCATAGAAAAAGCTACGGAGCTGGGTGTCAACAGCATTGTGCCGCTCGCGGCGGCGCGCAGCGAAAAGGCCTTGCTTGCGGCGGCGGAAAAGCGCTCGGAGCGCTGGAAGAAAATTATCCTGGAAGCGGCGCAGCAATCGCGGCGCGTACGTTTGCCGGCCCTGCAAGCTGTTGCTCGCCCCGAAGCGGCGTTTGCCAGTTGCAAAACGCAATTAGGAATGTTTCTGTCCGAGCGTCCGGATGCCCCGGCGGTGCGGCAGGTCTTGGAGAACGCCACGGCCACGGAGGCGATGCTGGCTATTGGACCCGAAGGTGGCTGGACGGATGACGAGGTCGTGCTGGCGTTAAAGAATGGTTTCCGCGAGGCTTCGCTGGGTAGCCTGATTCTGCGAACGGAAACCGCCGTGGTTGCCGCGCTGGCGTCGCTGGCGTACGCACTGGGGTGTTAGCCGTTCCCCAACAGATATAATTGGAACTAGGCGGTGAGAGTCGGGCACATTTCGGGCAAATTTTGGGATACGGGAAGGCAACGGGGAGCAGCGGCGCGGAATCCTATTCAGGACTGGCGGCGAAACACGAATCGGTGCTTGGCAGGCCGTCAAACCAAAACAGAATCTGGCGCGTTCTGCGACGCTCGTGTTATAAATACGAGGCAGCAAAATGGAACACTCCGACGAGAAACCCTCCGGGACGAACGTCACGCCGAACCCGGCACCGGCTTCGTCCAGCGCGCCTTCCGAACTAGCCCCCCTGCTTTCTTTGCGCCACGAAATTCGGGTCTGGACACGCGACCTGCTCATTGCCATCGGCCTTGCGCTGGTCATCATCGTGTTTCTATACCAACCCGTGAAAGTCGAAGGCACCAGCATGGCGCCCCTGCTGTCTGACCAGGAACGCATCTTCATCAACAAGTTTGTGTATCGCTTTGAGGCCATCCAGCGCGGGGACGTGGTGGTGTTCTGGTATCCATTGGACCGTTCTAAATCATTCATCAAGCGGGTGATCGCGCTGCCTGGAGAGACGGTCACCATTCGCCAGGGAGTCGTCACGGTCAACGGAAAAGTTGTGCCCGAGCCCTACGTGCCGGCGCAGTATGAGGACGTCAGCGATTACGGGCCGATGCGCGTGCCTGGCGACAGCTACTTTGTGATGGGCGATCATCGCATCAGCTCCAATGACTCACGCGTGTTTGGGTCGGTGCCCAGTCGCTTCATTTACGGGCGCGCGGTTTTCGCCTATTGGCCGGTGGATCATTTCGGTTCGCTGGCGATGTCAGAAACAGAAGCGAATACCAAATAGTTTTCTCGATTTCAGGATATATTCAGAATGCAGATAAGAAAATCTGGGGGAGCCACTGACGGAAGTTCAGCATCGACCTGCTACGCTCGCGCTGGAAGACGGGCGCACATTTAACGGCCGCGCGGCCGGCGCGATTACGCGCCGGGGCGGCGAAGTCGTTTTTAACACCAGCCTCACGGGATACCAGGAAGTTTTCACCGACCCCAGTTACGCGGGCCAGATTGTCTGTCTGACCTACCCACACATAGGAAATGTGGGCGCCAACCTTGATGATGAGGAAGCCGCACATCCGTACATCGAGGCCCTGGTGGTGCGCGAATTTTCGCAGATGTCTTCCAACTGGCGCTCCTCGGAAACGGCTCAGCTTTATTTGAACCGGCACAACATCCCGGCGATCTGGGATATCGACACGCGAGCGCTGGTGCGGCACATCCGGAAGGTGGGCTCGTTACGGGGCGTGGTGGCCACGGATGGGACGCCCGCCGAACAACTGATTCATGAAGCCAAAAATTTACCCAAGATGGCTGGGCAGGAACTGGCCAGCCGCGTAAGTTGCCAGCGGGCTTATGCGTGGGACAAAGGCTCCATCGAGTTGGCCTCTCCACCGTGGACGGAACAGGCCGCTTCCGCCGATAACGCGCACGAGGGCCGGCGATATCGCGTGGCGGCGTACGACTACGGGATCAAACAAAATATTCTGCGCATGCTGATCGATCATCACTGCGAAGTGCTGGTGATTCCGGCGCAGACTTCCGCGGAAGACGTGCTGGGGCTGGGGCCGGACGGCGTGTTTCTGTCGAACGGGCCGGGCGATCCCGAGCCGGTCGATTACGCGGTCGAAAACATTCGCAAAATGCTCGGCAAAGTTCCGGTGTTCGGTATCTGCCTGGGGCACCAGCTTTGCGGGTTGGCCCTGGGCGGAAAAACGTTCAAGTTGAAATTCGGGCATCACGGATCGAATCATCCGGTGCACAATCTGCTGACCCAGAAAGTGGAAATCACCGCGCAGAATCACGGTTTCTGTGTCGATCCCGATTCGTTGCCTTCCAGCGATGTGGAGATCACGCACGTCAACCTGAACGACCACACCAACGAAGGCATGCGTCACAAATCTTTGCCGCTGTTCAGCGTGCAGTATCATCCGGAAGCGTCGCCAGGTCCGCACGATTCGCACTACCTCTTCACGCAATTTACGGACATGATGAAGGAAACGCGGCGCTAGTTTAATTTTCGAGGAACGGAACAAGGAATATTTCAGGCTGGAAGCCTGCTTAAGCGGATGCCTAAGCGCACAGACATCAAGAAAATCATGATCATCGGTTCCGGGCCGATTGTTATCGGACAAGCGTGCGAGTTCGATTACTCCGGCGCGCAGGCGTGCAAGGCCTTGCGAGCGGAAGGCTATGAAGTGGTGCTGGTGAATTCGAACCCCGCGACGATCATGACCGATCCGGAAATCGCGCAGCGGACCTACATCGAACCGCTCACCAAGGAATATCTGGAAGAAATTATTGCGCGGGAAAGACCCGATGCGTTGTTGCCGACGGTGGGCGGGCAAACGGCGCTGAACCTGGCGGTGGACCTTTCCGAAAGCGGCATCCTGGAAAAATATTCAGTGGAAATGATTGGCGCCTCGTTGCGAGCCATCAAGGTGGCGGAAGACCGCCTGTGGTTCAAAGATGCCTGCCGCAAGATTGGGCTGGAGGTTCCCGCCTCCGCGCTGGTGAACAACGCGCAGGACGCGCTGCGGTTGTGCGATCAACTGGGATTTCCCCTGGTGATTCGCCCGTCGTTTACGCTGGGCGGTACGGGCGGGTCGATTGCTTACAACCGCGAGGAATTTGGCGAAGCGATTTCGCATGCGCTGGAAATGAGTCCGGTGCACGAGGCGCTGGTCGAAGAATCGGTGTTGGGTTGGAAGGAATACGAACTGGAAGTGATGCGCGATCATCGCGACAATTTCGTGGTGATCTGCACCATCGAGAATTTCGATCCCATGGGAGTACATACCGGCGATTCCATCACCGTAGCGCCGGCGCAAACGCTGACGGACAAAGAATTTCAGCGCATGCGTGACGCAGCGGCAGCGATTGTGCGCGAAGTGGGCGTGGAAACCGGCGGCTCTAACGTGCAATTTGCCGTGAATCCTGAAAACGGCAAGATGACGGTGATCGAGATGAATCCGCGCGTGTCGCGCAGTTCTGCGCTGGCCAGCAAGGCGACGGGATTTCCGATCGCGAAGATTGCCGCGCGCCTGGCGGTAGGCATGACGCTGGACGAAATTCCCAACGACATTACCAAGCAGACGCCCGCGTGTTTTGAGCCGACCATCGATTACGTGGTGGTGAAAATTCCCAAGTGGCAGTTCGAGAAATTTCCCGGCGCGGACAGCACGCTGGGCACGCAGATGAAGTCTGTCGGCGAAGTGATGGCTATCGGCCGAACCTTCAAAGAGGCGTTGCAGAAAGGGATTCGCTCGCTGGAGCCGAGCGCGCCGTGGCGGGCGCCGGCCGAGACGCCCGATTCGATGTTGCGCGAAAAATTGGCGACGCCGCGGCCCGATCGCATTCACTGGCTGCTTACCGCCGTGGATCGCGGCCTGCCTGCCGAGGAAATTTGCGAGCTGACAAAAATCGATCCGTGGTTCATCCAGCAGATTGAAGAATTGACGGCCATGAATCGGCGCGCGGCGAAGGTTACGGTGGAGACCGCCTCGAAAGAATTGCTGCGGGAAGTGAAGCGGCACGGCACCAGCGACGAACAACTGGCGCAGATGTGGAAGACCACTCCGGCGGCGGTACGTTTGCAACGCGCGCGCTACGACGTTGCGCCGGTGTTCAAGCGCGTCGATACCTGTGCGGCGGAATTTGAATCGTTCACGCCGTACATGTATTCGACGTACGAGGACGAAGACGAATCCGAGACCACCACGCGGCCGAAGATCATCATTCTCGGCAGCGGGCCGAATCGCATCGGGCAGGGCATCGAATTCGATTATTGCTGTTGCCACGCTGCGTTCGCGCTGCGTGAAGATGGTTTTGAAACCATCATGGTGAATTGCAATCCGGAAACGGTATCCACCGACTATGACACCTCGGACCGGCTGTATTTCGAGCCGCTCACACTGGAAGATGTGCTGGCGGTGGTGGAGCGCGAGAAGCCGCAAGGAGTGATCGTGCAATTTGGCGGGCAAACGCCGCTGAATCTGGCGCTGGAACTGAAGCGTAACGGTGTGCCTATCGTGGGCACCGCGCCTGAATCCATCGATCTGGCTGAAGATCGCCGGCGCTTTGGCCGCCTGCTCGACGAACTGAAAATTCCGCAGCCGCGCAACGGCACAGCGTTAATTCCGGAAGAGGCTGCGCGTGTGGCGGGAGAAATTGGCCTGCCGGTGCTGGTGCGCCCGAGCTACGTGCTCGGCGGACGCGCCATGGTGATCGCTTACGATGTGAACACCGTGCAGGAATACGTGGCGCAGGCGGCGCTGATGGGCCCGGCGCGTCCGGTATTGATCGATCAATTCCTGGAAGAAGCGACGGAAGTGGATGTCGATGCGCTGTCTGACGGAACGGACGTGGTCATCGGCGGGATCATGGAGCACATCGAAGAAGCCGGCGTACACTCCGGCGATTCGTCGTGCGTGCTGCCGCCGGTCAGCCTCCCGCCAGCCATTATCGAAACGATCCGTGAATATACCCGGCGGCTGGCGATCGCCCTGAAAGTCGTGGGCTTGATGAATGTGCAGTACGCCATCCAGCGCGACACGGTGTATGTGCTGGAAGTGAATCCCCGCGCGTCGCGTACCGTGCCTTTTGTCAGCAAAGCGACGGGTGTGCCGCTGGCAAAAGTGGCGGCGCGGCTGATGGCGGGCAAGAAATTGTCGACCATGAAGCTGCCGCTGGTGCACCACCACGGTGTTTCTGAAATTGCGGTGCATGAGTTTTACTCGGTGAAGTCGCCAGTGTTTCCGTTCAACAAGTTTCGCGGCGTGGATACCATTCTCGGGCCGGAGATGCGTTCCACCGGGGAAGTCATGGGCATCTCCACCTCGTACGGACTGGCCTTCGCGAAAGCGCAGCTTGCAGCCGGGCAGCGTTTGCCGCGTAAGGGGACGGTTTTTCTGAGCGTCAACGACCGTGACAAAAAACACGTCGGTCCGCTGGGTAAAGAGCTGCACGAGTTGGGATTCAAACTGCTGGCCACACGAGGGACGGCCTCGGCGTTGGCCGACGCCGGTATTGAAGCCGACGAGGTGTTCAAAGTAAATGAAGGCCGGCCAAACATCGTGGACCTGGTGAAGACGGCGAAGATCGATTTGATCATCAACACGCCGCTGGGCCGCGAATCCTTTTACGACGAAAAATCGATTCGTCGCGCGGCTATTCGTTACAATATCCCGTGCATCACCACGCTGGCGGCGGCACACGCCGCGGCGCGCGGAATACAAGCGTTGCTCGAGCAGGGAACGGAAGTGGCGGCGCTGCAGGATTTGCATCGCGGAAAAGTGGCGGTTTCGAACAGTTGAGCTAGACACAGTTGAGCTAGACTAGGACAAGAGTAGAAAAAATGATGGATCTTGCCGGAATTTTTCCCGCTCTCACCACCCCTTTCGCGCCGGACGGCAGCGTTTCACTGGAAGACTTCCAGTTCAATATTCGGCGCTACAACGAGACGGGTCTGGCGGGATACGTAGTACTGGGCTCGACGGGCGAATCGGTGTTGATCCAATCCAGCGAGATGGATGAGATTCTTCGCTTGGTGAAAGAAACGGCGTCCGCTGGGAAAAAACTGATCGCCGGGACTGGCGCGGAATCCACCAAGGAAACGATTGAGCGCACCAAGCGCGCCGCAGCGATCGGTTATCAAGCGGCGCTGGTGAAGACTCCGTATTACTACAAGGGTGCCTACAAGCCCGATGTTCTAATCGCGCACTACCGGCGAGTTGCGGATGAGTCTCCTATTCCTGTGCTGCTTTACTCCGTACCGATATTCACGGGACTCGCTCTGGAATCCCCGGAGACGATTACTCTCGCGGAGCACCCCAACATCATCGGTATTAAAGACAGCTCCGGAAACCTGCAACGCATTTCTGAAATGATTGCCGGCGCGCCCAGTGAATTTCAGGTGTTGGTGGGAGCGGCTGCCACCGTGTATCCGTCGTTGGCAGTGGGGGCGCGCGGGGCGATTCTGGCGCTGGCGAGCGCGCTGCCTGAAAAGTGCGTGCAACTTTACGAGCTATTCCGCCAGGGGAAAGCACAACAAGCAAACGAACTGCAACGCGTGTTGCTGCGCGCATCCAAGATCATGGTCTCGGACATGGGCATCGCCGGCGTGAAATACGCCATGGACCAGCGAGGTTACCGAGGCGGCATTCCCAGATTGCCCCTTCCGCCACTGTCCGCGGAACAGAAGACGCGACTGGGCGCGTTTATGGCCAAGATGGAACAGCCGGCGATGGCTTCCGCGTGATGCCGACTAATTGTGCCGTTTGATGAGACCTTTTCCCGGAAGCTTCATCTAACGGCTCATGGACTGTCGCGCTCTTCCGTCCCACCGGCTTCCGCACCAGTCAAAACTCTTCCTTGATTACCTCGACAATTTTCGCCGCGTAGCCTCGTTTTACCCGCACCGTCCGGAAATGGATGCGGTCAGGCGCGTGGCCAGCGAGCTGAATTACCCCGGCGAGCGTCGAAAAGAAGTGGCGGACATTTTGCGCGTGCAAAACATCGTTTTTGGCGCCGGTCCGGCCACGCTGGAAAATCTGCATCGCCTGGAAAGAGGGGCGGTAGCGATAGTCAGCGGACAACAGGTAGGTTTGTTCAGCGGCCCCGCGTACGCCTTTTACAAAGCGCTCTCCGCGGTTCAACTCGCTTCCGAACTCACCCAAGCGGGCGTCGACGCCGTGCCGGTTTTCTGGATGGCCACCGAAGATCACGATATTGACGAAGTGCGCCATGTGAGCTGGTTTCAGGATGGGGAACTGAAGCGCTTCGAGCTGCCTGTGCGGGTTTCTGCCGACCTGGCTGGGCGTCCGGTGGGGAAAATACCCCTAGGCGCGGAGGTCTCCGAGTTGGTGCACGCCGCGGCCGACTTGCTGGTCAAGCAGGGAAGCCTGCTGCTGGCGCAACAACTGCGGGAAAGTTACCGCCCGACAGAGACGTATGGCAGCGCGTTTGCCAAGTTATTTGCGCGCTTGTTTGCGGAGCAAGGTTTGATCCTGCTGGAGCCGCTGGATGCGGCGTTGCACCGCATCGCCGCGCCGCTTTACCGGCAAGCGATTGAGGATCGCGACGCGCTGAATGAACAACTGCTGCAGCGAGGCAAGCAGTTGGACTCGGCGGGATACGCGCCACAAGTAAAGGTCACCTCGAAAAGCACGTTGCTTTTTTACATGGGAGACGGACCGCGCTTTCCGATCACCGCGAATAACGGCACCAAATTTCAGGCCGGGCCGCAGCATTGGACGAAGGCCGAATTGCTGAGCGCGATCGAAGCGGATCCGCAGAATTTCAGTCCCAGCGCGCTGCTGCGCGCCGTGGTGCAGGATTATTTGTTGCCCACGGTTGCATATGTCGGAGGAGCGGCGGAAATTTCTTACTTCGCGCAATCGGAAGTGGTTTATAAACGACTGCTGGGGCGCATGCCGGTGATTCTGTCGCGTCCGGGCTTCACGCTGGTGGATACCAAAGCCGCCAAGTTGCTCAACATGTATAAATTGACAGTGGAGGACATTTGGGCGGGTGCGCAGGAAGTTCGGCGTCGGATGGAGCTCATCTCCGTGCCTAAGACTATTTCCAAAGATTTCGAACGCAATCACAAGCAAGTGATGAAAATGCTGGACCAGTTGAAGAAAGAAATCGAGAAGCTCGATCCTACCTTGCAGGGAGCGGTTGAAACGGCGCGCAGAAAAATCGACTACCAGATGGACAAATTGCGCCGCAAGACTGGCCGCGCGCAGGACACCAAAGCCGGAATACTTTCCAATCACGAAAACTTTCTGGAGAATCTTCTTTACCCGCACAAAACGCTGCAATCCCGCGAGTTGTGCCTGTTGCCATTTCTAGCGCGCTGGGGCCCGGGCGGCTTGGCGGACTTGCAAAAATTGTGTGGGAGCAAAAACCTGGGCCAGCACTGTATCGTGCAACTGTCTTAGCCTTCGCAAAAGAGGGGGCGCCATGTCGGTGCAAACGCTGAAAATCAAAACGGATCGCCGCACGCAACTGCTGGAGGTCACGGAGCAAGTGGAGCAAGCCATAGAGAAGTCCCAGGTGACCGATGGAGTCTGCTACGTGTACGTGCCGCACACGACCGCGGCGGTTATGATTAATGAGTGCGCCGATCCCGATGTGGCTACCGATCTGGAAGGCGCTTTCGATCGCTTGATTCCGTTTGAAGGGCCGTACCGGCACGCGGAAGGTAACTCCGATTCCCACATGAAATCGGTCGTGGTGGGGGCGAGCCAGACAATTTTTGTGGAGCGCGGTCACCTGGTGCTGGGACGCTGGCAGGGCATTTTTTTCTGCGAATTTGACGGCCCGCGCGAGCGACGGTTGCAGGTCAAAGTGGTGGCCGACCGCTCCTGAGAAGCACGCCTAGCGCCTGCGTGGGGTGCGGTGCTGTGTTAGAGTTTTGGTGCCAATGACTAGCCTCGGCATCTACGTACAAGTCCCGTTCTGCCAAACGAAATGCACCTACTGTAATTTTCACACCGGAGTCGTTTCGTCCGCGCGGTTTGCTCCCTATGTGAGCGCAGCGACCCGCGAAATTCAGAATCACCGGGAGTTGTACGCGTCCGCAGGCATCGAACTGGCTGCGTCGCCGGCAGCGCCGGCGCAGGTCGACACGGTGTATATCGGTGGAGGGACACCAAGTCTGCTGGACCCGAAACATCTTGCAAATATTATGGACACGATTCGCGCCACTTTTTCGTGTGCGCTTTCCGAAGTGACCCTGGAAGCCGACCCGGAGACGATCGAGGCTGACAAAGCAGCCGCGTGGGTCGCGGCGGGGATCAATCGGGTCAGTTTCGGCGTGCAGTCGTTTTCCGATCAAGAGCTGATGGGGTCAGGCCGGATGCACCGTCGCGCGGATATTTATCTCGCGGTGCCGATTTCGCGACAGGCTGGCATTGCTAATGTTGGGTTTGACCTGATCGCTGGGCTTCCGCTGCAGACACGCGAAAGCTGGCGTGATTCTTTGGAGCGGCTGATCGAGCTGGCGCCTGAACATGTTTCCGTATACATCCTGGAAGTGGATGACAAGAGCCGGCTCGGAAGTGAATTGTTGAAGGGCGGCAAGCGCTACAGCGCCGGTGCCGTGCCCAGCGAAGATGAGATGGCGGAATTCTACGAGCTGGCGCAAAAAACGTTTGGCGCGGCCGGGTATCATCACTACGAAATTTCCAACTGGGCCAAGCCGGGACTCGAATCGCGCCACAACCTGAAATACTGGCGGCGCGAACCCTACCTGGGATTCGGTGCGGGCGCGCATTCCTTTTCGGGTACGCAACGATGGGCCAATGCTCACGACGCGGCGAATTATGTGGATTCCTTGCAACGTGGCGCGTTGCCCGTGGAGCAATTGGAACAGTTGACGCCGGAAGCGGCGTTGGAAGAGGAATTGTTTCTCGGCTTGCGGCAACTCGATGGCATTGACGTGGCGCGTATCGAGAAGGATTACGCGGTCACACTGGCGACGCGATTCGATCCGCTGGCCAACTCGGGATTGCTGGAGTGGGAAGGCCGGGTGGTGCGCCTGGCGCCGTCCAGACTCAGCGTCTCGAACGAAGTTTTTGTCGAACTGATGAGATGAAATTTCGCGGATTGTTTTGTAGTGGTAAGGAATTTGTTGAGGAATTTTCTTGAGCACAACAGAAACAGATCCGGTAATGGCGCTGAATGCGCGAGCTGCGCGGCCGCCGGCTGACGTAGTCGATCTGCGCAGCGATACGGTTACGCGTCCCACTCCGGAAATGCGCCGGGCCATGGCAGAAGCCGAAGTTGGCGACGATGTGTACAGCGAAGACCCCACCGTCAACCAACTGGAGCGCGAGGCCGCGGAAATTTTTGGCAAGGATGCGGCGTTATTTGTGCCCACCGGCTGCATGGGCAACCTCATCGCTATCAAGATCTGGACGCATCACGGCAACGAAGTGATTTGCGACGAGCGCGGCCACGTAAATCTCTACGAACTGGCCTCCATGTCGGCCATCGCGGGCTGCATGCCGCGCGTGGCTCGCGGTGAAGATGGGATTCTCTCGTGGGCACAAATCGAAGCGGTAGTTCGACCGCGTATTTATTACGATTCGCAAACCGCGCTGGTGTGCCTGGAAAATACCCACAACATGGCGGGCGGGATGGTGTATCCCACGGCAACCGTCGAGGACATCTGCGATCATGCTCACGAAGTGGGCCTGAAGGTGCACATGGACGGCGCGCGCATTTTTAATGCGGCGACGGCTTTGAACGAATCCGTCGCGAATATGACGCGTAAATGCGATTCGGTGATGTTCTGCTTGTCAAAGGGCCTGGGTGCGCCGGTAGGCTCGATGATCGTAGGTTCGCAGGAGTTCATCGACAAGGCGCGCGTGTATCGCAAAATGTTAGGCGGCGGGATGCGGCAAGCGGGCGTGATTGCCGCTGCGGGCTTGATCGCGCTGCGGAATTCGCCCACGCGGCTACATATCGACCACGAAAATGCGCGCCTGCTGGCGGAAGGGCTGGCGAAGATTCCGCAAATCCGCATCGATCCGGCGAAAGTAAAAACGAATATCGTGATTTGCGATTGCTCTCAAACGGCCAAGACAGCCGTCGAATTCTGCGAGGAACTGTATGCGCAGGGAGTGTGGGCGCAGGACACCGCGCTGCACTCGGTGCGTTTTGTGACCCATTGCGATGTAAGCCGGGCGGATATGGACCGGGCTTTGCCGATCATTCGCGAGGTTGCGGCCAACGTAAAGAAAGCGAAAGCGTGAACATGAAAAATTCGGTTAAGCGATTTATTTTGGCGTTTTCATTAGCGGCGGCTGTGTGCAGTTATGCGACGCGCGCGCAGCAATCCGCAACGGCCAAAGCTGAAAGCAGAAGTGCCACGGTGGCGGAGGCCAAAGCGTTTGTGGATGACGCCGAAGCGCGGCTCTTCGATTTGGGCAACAAGGCGCAACGCGCGGCGTGGGTGCAGCAGAATTTCATCACCGACGACACCAATCAAATCGCGGCCGATTACGGTGAGGAACTAAACACGCTGACCGTGGAGCTGGCAAAAAAGGCGCATCGCTTTGACGATCTGAAATTGCCGCCCGAGCTGGCGCGAAAAATGTTGTTGATCAAGCTGTCCATCGGTTTCCCCGCGCCATCGAATCCCGCGGAGCAAAAAGAGCTAGCGTCGATTGGCGCGACTCTGGGCGCGGATTACGGCAAAGGGAAATGGTGCCCGGAAAATGCCAAAGGCGCGCCGGGCGGGGAAGCCAAGTGCCTGGACATCACCGCGATTGAAAATATCCTGGCGAACAGCCGCGATCCTGAGGAGCTGAAACGCGCATGGCTGGGCTGGCATGCCGTGGGCGCTCCCATGCGGCAGCGCTATGCGCGCATGGTGGAACTGGGCAACAAGGGCGCTCGTGAGCTGAATTATCCGGATGTGGGTGTGATCTGGCGCTCCAATTACGACATGCCGCCCGACCAGCTGGAGAAAGAGACCGACCGGCTGTGGGAGCAATTGCGGCCGCTATATGAATCACTGCACGCGTACGTCCGCGGCCAACTCGCCAAGAATTATGGCGCGGCGTTGGTGCCCGCGAATGGGCCGATACCCGCGCAACTGCTTGGCAACTTGTGGAGCCAGGAGTGGAACAACGTTTATCCGCTGATGGATTCACCAAAGCCGGCGCAAAGCTACGACCTGACCCAAATTTTGCGGGATCGCCATACCGATGCGCATGGCATGGTGAAGTACGGCGAGAACTTTTTTGTGTCGCTGGGATTCGCGCCGTTGCCCCAGACGTTCTGGGAGCGTTCGCTATTCACCAAGCCCGCGGACCGCGACGTGATCTGCCACGCCAGCGCCTGGGACGTGGATTCCAAAGACGATTTGCGCATAAAAATGTGCATTCAGATCAAGGAAGAAGATTTCCGGACCATTCATCACGAGCTGGGCCACAATTTTTATCAGCGCGCTTACAACACCCAACCGCCATTGTTTCAAGGCAGCGCGAACGACGGATTTCACGAAGCCGTGGGCGATACCATCGCGTTGTCAGTTACGCCGGAATATTTGAAGCGCATTGGATTGATCGATGCCGTGCCGCCCAGTTCGCAAGACATCGACTATCTGTTGCAGCAGGCGTTAGAAAAAGTTGCGTTTCTGCCGTTCGGATTGCTGGTCGACAAATGGCGCTGGGAAGTTTTCTCCGGCCAGGTGAAGCCGGACGAATACAATAAAGCGTGGTGGGAGCTGGTTCGGAAATATCAGGGCGTGGCGCCGCCGATGCAGCGGACTGAGGCGGATTTTGATCCTGGCGCCAAATATCATGTGCCGGCCAATGTGCCGTACATGCGTTATTTTCTGGCCCGCATTTACCAATTCCAGTTTCAGCGCGCGTTGTGCCGCGAAGCGGGATACAGCGGACCGCTGCACCGCTGCTCCATTTATGGCAACAGGGCCGCTGGCGAGCGTTTGAACAAAATGCTGGAAATGGGCTTGAGCAAACCGTGGCCGGACGCGCTGGAAACATTGACCGGCGAAAAGCAGATGGACGCTTCGGCGCTGGCCGATTATTTTGCGCCGTTGAAGGTCTGGCTGGATCAGCAAAACAAAGCAAATAATTATCCGGTAGGTTGGTAAACAGGAGAGCGAGTGGATTTCAGCTTAACGGAAGAACAGCAGCAGCTTCGCCGCAGCGTGCGGGAATTTGCGGAAGAGGAAATCGCTCCGCACGTGATGGAGTGGGACGAAGTTTCACACTTTCCGATGGAGATTATTCCCAAGTTGGCGGAGATGGGCTTGCTGGGGGTGATTTTTCCGGAGGAACTTGGCGGCGCCGGGCTTGGCTACATGGAATATGCGGTGACGATCGAGGAGTTGTCGCGCGTGGACGGCTCGGTGGGAATTATCGTTGCGGCGCACAATTCGCTGTGCAGCAACCACATTTTTAAGTTCGGCACCGAAGCGCAGAAGAAAAAATACCTGGTGCCGCTGGCACAGGGAAAGAAAATCGGCGCGTGGTCGCTTACGGAGCCAGAGGCTGGTTCGGATGCCGGTGGGACGAAAACGACGGCGGTGCGGGACGGCAATTTCTGGGTGCTGAATGGCGCGAAGACGTTCACCACCAACGGCCACTATGCGGACACTTGCGTGGCCATGGCGGTCACCGATAAGTCCAAAGGTTCGCACGGCATCAGCGCCTTCATTCTGGAAAAGGGCATGCCCGGGTTCAAACCGGGCAAAAAAGAAAACAAGCTGGGCATGCGCGCCAGCGACACGTCCGAAGTAATTTTCACGGATTGCCGCGTGCCGCACGAGAATCTGCTTGGCCCTGAGGGCGAAGGCTTCACCGGCAGCCTGAAAATTCTGGATGGCGGGCGCATTTCCATCGCGGCGCTGGCTCTGGGCATGGCGCAAGGCGCGCTGGACGCGGCCACCGAGTACGCCAAGCAACGCAAACAATTCGGCCAAGCCATCAGCGAGTTTCAGGCCATTCAGTTCAAGCTGGCGGACATGGCCACTGAAGTGGAAGCCGCCCGGCTGCTGGTCTATCAAGCCGCCTGGCTGGCGGACAAAGGCGACGTGCGGTTCACCCGCGAATCCAGCATGGCAAAATTATTTGCCAGCGAGATTGCCGTGCGCGTCGCCAATGAGTGCGTGCAGATTCACGGCGGCTACGGCTTCATCAAGGATTATCCTGCGGAAAAATATTATCGCGACGTGAAGCTCTGCACCATCGGCGAAGGCACCAGTGAAATTCAGAAACTGGTGATCGCGCGGCAGCTCCTGGGGAAAAAATAAGCGGCTGAGGCTCGCGGTATTTTGCAGCAAGTTCCAAAGGAAAATATGTCTTCGGCAGTGGAAAAATGGGCGGAACAAGTGCGTGCTGGCGACGTGCGGGCCCTCTCGCGGGCCATTACCGCCATTGAAAATCACGATGCCAATGCCGAGCCGCTGCTGCGCATACTTTTTCCTCATACCGGCCAGGCGTACCTGGTGGGCGTCACCGGCGCCCCGGGTACGGGAAAGAGCACGCTGGTCGATCGGCTGGCCGCGCACTATCGCAAACAACAGGACGCCGTCGGGGTCATCGCTGTCGATCCCACGAGCCCGTATTCCGGTGGCGCGATACTAGGCGACCGCATTCGCATGCAAGGCCACGCCAGCGATACGGGAATGTTTATTCGCTCGATGGCCACGCGCGGCTTTTTAGGCGGATTATCGCGCACCACGTCCGAGGTGGCGCTGCTGCTCGACGCGGCCGGCAAGCGCCAAATATTGATCGAGACTGTGGGCGTGGGCCAAGATGAAATCGACATTGTTCGTCTGGCGGATTGCGTGATCGTGGTGGTCGTGCCTGGCCTCGGCGACGACATCCAAAACATGAAAGCCGGGCTCATGGAAATTGCCGACATTTTTGTGGTGAATAAAAGCGATCGCGATGGAGCCGAGCGCGTGGAGCAGCAACTGAACGCCATGCTGTCGCTGGTGATGCCGCAGTACGACTGGCACCCTCCGGTGGTGCGGACCGTGGCTTCGGAAAATCGTGGCATCGACAAGCTTGCGGAAACGCTGGCTAAATTCCGCGAACACTTTGCGTCGCGGCCGGAGCGTCAAAAAAAGCACGTGGAGCACTGGAAGAAGCGGCTCGTGGAACTGCTCGAAGCGCGCTTGATCGAGGGTGCCTTGGGCGGACCAGCGGGTGAGGCGCACTTGACGCAACTTGCCACGGAGGTGGAGGAGCGCCGCAAAGACCCTTTCACCGCGGTCAACGAGATTCTGACCAGGAGCGGCCTGCATGCCTGAGGCCACTGTCGATGCACGTCGGTGACATCGAAGTGCTGCCCATCCATGGAGGCAATTTCTATCTCGACGGCGGCGCCATGTTTGGTGTGGTGCCAAAAACGCTTTGGGAGAAGAAAGCGCCCGCCGATGAACGCAATCGCATCCGGCTGGCGGCGAATTCGCTGCTGGTTCGCGCCGGTGGCAAAACGATTCTGATCGAGACCGGCAACGGCACCAAATGGGAGCCGAAGCTGCGCAACATTTACGGTATTCAGGACGGCGATCCATTGCAGGATTCGCTAAGACACACCGGCGTCGCACCCGAAGAGATGGATCTGGTCATCAACACGCACCTGCACTTTGATCACTGTGGCGGAAATACGCGACATGTGGATGGCCGCGACGTGCCTGCGTTTCCCAACGCGCGATATGTGGTGCAACGCGCCGAGCTGGAACATGCTATGAATCCGAACGAGCGGGACCGCGCCAGTTACTTCGAAGACAGATTTGTGCCGGTGCAAAAATCGGGACAATGGCAATTGGTCGAAGGCGATGAAGAAATCGTTCCGGGAATATCTGTGGTGCGCATTCCCGGCCACAACGCGGACATCCAGGCGGTGAAAATTTCAGGCTCGGGTCGCGCGGTGTTGTACGTTGCGGATATGCTTCCTACACGCCATCACCTGCCGCTGGCGTGGATGCCAGGGTACGATCTTTACCCGCTGCAAACGCTGGAAATCAAGCGCAAGCGCATCGCTGAAATTGTGCAGCATGGCTGGGTGGTGGCTTTCGGCCACGATCCGGATGTTCCCGCGGCGACGTTGCATGAGCGAAACGGCAAAATTGAGTTTGAGCCCGTCGATCTGAGCAAATAAACCGGACGCAACCAATCCATCATGGAGAAGCCTGCATGGCAGTACAGAAAAAGAAAGCACCGCCCAGAGCGACAAACGCGAAAAGCTCTAAAAAAGAGCCGCACGCGAGTATCGGCATCATCGGCGGCAGCGGTCTTTATTCCATGGAGGGGCTGCTCGATACGCGAGAGATCAAGGTGCGCACGCCGTTCGGCGAACCTTCCGATGACATCATGCTCGGCACCCTGGAAGGAAAGCGCGTGGCGTTTCTGGCGCGCCACGGCAGCGGACACAGGATCCTTCCGGGCGAGATTAATTATCGCGCCAACATTTATGCCATGAAGCTGCTCGGTGTGGAACGCATCATCTCCGTCAGCGCGGTGGGATCGCTGCGGGAGGATTTGCGCCCGGGCGAATTCCTGGTGCCGGACCAATTCGTGGATCGCACCAGGCACCGGGTCTCTACTTTTTTTGGCGACGGACTGGTCGCGCATGTGTCGTTCGCGCACCCGACGTGTGAGGACGTATCCGCGGTGTTGGCCGATGCCAGCGTGCATTGCGGCGTGAAGGTCCATCGCCGCGGAACGTATATCTGCATGGAAGGCCCGCAGTTTTCCACGCTGGCGGAGGCCAACATGCATCGCCAGCTTCATTTTGAAGTGGTGGGCATGACCAACGCGACGGAAGCGAAGCTCGCGCGCGAAGCGGAGATTTGTTACGCCACCATTGCGATGATCACTGACTACGATTGCTGGCATCCTGAGCATGAATCGGTGACCGCCTCGCAAATTATCGCCACGCTGAGCCAGAACGCGGTGAATGCGCAACGCGTTTTGCGCGAGGGCGTTCGCGCCATGCCCGAAGAGCGCGCGTGCAAATGTGGCGCCGCGCTGCAACACGCGCTGGTAACGGATATGAAGCTGGTGCCGAGCGCTACCAAGCGGCGACTTGCTGCCATCCTCGAAAAATACATTTAGGAGAAAACTGTGTCCTTATTGGTGGTCGGTTCTGTGGCATTCGATGGTTTGGAAAGCCCGTACGGCAAGGTGGAACGTGCGCTGGGAGGCGCGGCGACCTATTTCGCCGTAGCCGCCAGCTTGTTCACGCACGTAAATCTGGTGGCGATCGTTGGAGACGATTTCACCTCCAAGGACGCGGAGATTTTTCACGGCCGCAAAATCGACATCGAAGGGCTGGAGCGCGCCGCCGGCAAAACATTTTTCTGGGCCGGAAAGTACTCTGAAAACTTGAACGAGCGAATTACCCTGGTTACCGAACTGAACGTGTTCGCGGACTTCAAACCCAAGCTGCCGGAGAGCTACCGAAAATCCGAATACGTTTTTCTGGCCAATATCGCGCCCGATCTGCAACGCGACGTAGTGAAGCAGGTCAGCAAGCGCCCCAAGATCGTGGCGCTGGACACCATGAATTACTGGATCGAGCGAACCAATTCCGAGCTGCGCGAAACTTTGAAACACGTCGACATTTTGTTGATTAACGATTTCGAAACGCGGCAACTGTCCAGCGAACACAATTTGCTGCGCGCCGCGAAGCACATCTTCAAAATGGGTCCCAGCACCCTGGTGGTGAAGCGTGGGGAATATGGCGCCATGATGGTGGACAAAAACGGCGTTTTTTGCGTGCCGGCCTTTCCCCTGGAAGAACCACACGATCCTACCGGAGCGGGCGACAGTTTTGCCGGGGGCTTTATGGGTTATCTGGCGGGCGCCGGGCAGAAAAACGACGCGGCGCTGCGGCGCGCGATGGTATATGGGTCAGTGCTGGGCAGCTTCGCGGTGGAGAAATTCGGCCTGGACCGCCTGCGTTCGCTGAAGCGCAGCGAGATACACGCAAGAGCACGCCACTTTGCGAAATTGACGCAATTCAAGTTGTAACTTGTAAACTTCTGTGGGGTTCTGCGGCTCAGGGGCCGATACAGAACGATGCTGCCTCTCGACACCATAATTTATCGCTTGTTGTGGGCTGCGCTGCTTGGCGCGGTGATCGGCATGGAGCGCCTGATACGCCGGCGCCCGGCCGGGATTCGCACCGGCGTGTGCGTTTCGGTGGGCGCGGCATTGTTCACCATTTTGTCAGTGGAAATTGCGCGCACCACCGGCGACAGCGGCACCACGCGCATTGCCTCCAACATTGTTCAGGGCATTGGTTTCCTGGGAGCCGGAGTCATTTTGCGCGAACGCGGCAGCGTAACCGGACTGACCACCGCGGCCACAATTTTTGTGGTGGCGGCGCTGGGCATGGGGGCCGGTGCCGGGTCGTTTCGCGCTTCGGGATTTGCGTGCCTGCTGGTGTTGGGGGCGCTGACAGGTTTCTTTTACGTCGAGAACTGGGCCAACCTCAAGCCGCGCTATATGTTGTTTCGAATTTCGTCGGCGACGGGCGTTGATCTCGTTCCCGAAGTACACCGCATTTTTTCTGACGTGGGTGTCACGCTGGATAATTTCCAGGTATCGATGGCGGGCGAGAAAAGCCTCATTCAATTTGACGCCGACATTACCCATCGCAAGCAAGAGCGAGTATTCACGGCGCTGACACGCCCGGGCATTACCTGCGAGATGCTGCCGGTGGAAAGGCAACACGAATGAGAGCGCGATCCAGCATCGCGCCCGTTCGGGGCAAATCGACGGTTCTGGGCGAATCCCTGACTGCGAACAAACCGCGCGCGCTGGTGACCAACAGCGTGGTCATGCCGTTCGCGCCAGCGTCTCCTGCGGAGCCCTTAAGAATTGAATCGGGAATTGCGGAATTGACCAGCCTGGGATTCCAGGTGGCTGAGCGATCCACTTTCGCGAACGACGGGTATTTTGCTGGCGTGATGGAAAATCGCCGCGATGATTTTGTGCGTGCGCTGGAGCGCCACGATATAGCTGCACTGGTGGGAACTCGCGGCGGTTACGGTTCAAATTATTTGCTGAATGAGTTGGAGGTGTCGACGCCGGGGAACCCGAAGATCATTCTGGGCTTCAGCGACCTCACTTCGTTGCAGATTTATCTTTGGCAGCGATGCCGGTGGGTGACCTTTTACGGGCCGATGCTGGCCGCAGGATTTGACCACGGCGCAGACGTAGCCAAGGGATACGATCAGAAATCGCTACTGGCGGCGCTGCAAAACGCCAATGGCGGCTGGGAACTTGAGCTCCAAGGCGAGGTCGTGGCGGCGGGAGAAGCGCAGGGACGGCTGCTGGGCGGGTGCTTGACTCTTGTGGAAACGGCCATCGGAACTCCCTGGGATTTGGAAACCGACGGTGCGATTCTGGTTCTGGAAGACCGCGGAATGAAACCGTGGCAAGTGGACCGCGCGCTGATGCATCTCAAGCAGGCCGGCAAATTTCAGGGCGTCCGCGGCATTGTGCTGGGAGATTTTCCCGAGTGTGAGCCGCCAGTGCCGAACAGCCCCACGGTGCGCGAGGTCTGCCAGCGAATTTTAACGCCGCTGGGAGTGCCCATTATTTTCGGCGCTCCAGTCGGCCACACTCCGCGTCCCATACTCACGGTGCCGCTGGGCGTCAAAGCGCGATTGGTGGCCAAAGGAGAGGGCGTGCTGGAAATACTCGAGTCCGCGGTAGGGTCATGAGCGAACCAAAACACGTCCACGTGATTGGAATTGGCGGCTCGGCGATGGCGCCGCTGGCGGGCATGCTGCGCGAAAGCGGTTTTCGCGTAACCGGCTCCGATTCGGGAGTTTATCCGCCGGCGTCTACGCTGCTGGAGAGTCTGGGCATTTCCTTTTTTCATTCGTTTGACGCCGTGAACTTGCAGCCTGCTCCAGACCTGGTCATCGTCGGCAATATCATCGCCCGCGGCAATCCTGAACTGGAAGAAGTTCTCGATTGCAGAATTCCGTACCGGTCCATGCCGGAGATTCTTGAAGAAGTGTTTTTGCCCGGGCGGCATTCCATCGTGGTCAGCGGCACTCACGGAAAAACGACTACCACGGCCATGTTAGCCTGGATTTTTCAGACCGCCGGCGAGAAACCGAATTTCCTGGTGGGCGGCGTGGCGGAAAATTTTGGCAAAAGTTACGGGCTGGGCGGCGGCCAGGAATTCATTCTGGAAGGCGACGAGTACGAAACCGCTTTCTGGGATCGCGGGCCCAAATTTTTTCACTACCATCCTGACGATTTGATCATCACTTCGCTGGAGTACGACCACGCGGACATTTATCCCGACTTTGAGACGTACGAACTGGCGTTTCGGCGGTTGGTGAATCTAGTGCCGCGCCGTGGCCGAGCTATCATCTGGGGCGATACCGAAGAGTCCGGTCCGGCACTGCGGCGCGCGGCGCAAAACGCCCTGTGTAAAGTGGAAACCTATGGGTTTCGTTCGGAGAATGATTGGGTAGCGGACGACGTCGTAAATGAAAATGACGGCGTGCGCTTCCGGGTGATCCACTGCGGAGCAAAGTTTGGCGAGTTCGTGCTCGCGGCGACCGGCCGGCACAACGTGTTGAATGCGCTGGCGGCCATCGCTGTCGCTCAGGGACGAGGTATCACGTCCGATGCGATCGGCAGGGCGCTCAAGACATTTCGCAGCGTGAAACGCCGCATGGATGTGAAGGGAGAATTCGGCGGGGTGCTGCTCGTTGATGACTTCGCGCATCATCCCACCGCGGTCAAAGCCACGATTGAAGCGGCGCGCGGACGCTGGCCGGGGCGGCGTTTGTGGGCTATCCTCGAGCCGCGCTCCAATTCCATGCGCCGCAAAATATTTCAGGAGACGCTGCCACAGGCTCTGGCGCTGGCCGACCGTGTGATTCTCGGCGGCGTATTTCGTTCACACCAGCTTGGTGACGAGAATCGACTCGATCCTGAAACCGTGGCGCAAAGCATTCGTGCACTGGGAAAAGATGCGCGGGTTTTGACCGGTAGCGACGAAATTGCCCAGACTTTATCAGCTGAAGCCGAGCCAGGCGATCTGTTGCTGGTGATGTCCAATGGGAGCTTCGACGGCTTGTGTGAAAAATTGATGAAGAAGCTTGGTTCCGAAGTAAGCGTGACGTCCGAGGCCACCGTTAGGTGATTCTTTCCCGGCGTGGTTGGCAAGGCCGCGCTCTTTTTGTTTTTCTCTTGGCTTGCGCATGCTGTTCCTGCCTGCGAGCTACCATCCGCTACGATGTTTCGCTGGCGCATCCGGAGCGGCACCTGTTTCACGTCAGGATGACCATTCCGGATGTCTCCGGCGAAGTCGTGGTGCAAATCCCGGCGTGGAATGCGCTGTATCAAATTCGCGATTTCAGCGCGCACCTTCAACGCGTGGAAGCTGAGGAGTTTGAACGCGCCGCTGACGTTGGCACCGGCGCCGGCGCTCCCGCCGCGATCGAGAAAATCGACAAGCAGACGTGGCGCATCACCGCGCATGGGACCGTAGTGCTTCGCTACGCAACGTATTGGGATGAGCCGGGGCCGTTCGCGTCAGAACTGAATCATGAGCATGCGTTTATCAACCCGGCTATGATTTTGATGTATGTGCCGGAACGGCGCGACGGAGCGGTGGATTTCGGTTTACTGGATGTTCCGGAAGCCTGGCAGGCGGGTGGGCCGGGAATTCAGGAAATCGAACGGATTTCCAAAGCGCGTAAATTTTCATCCAGCTTTATAAATTATGACGCGCTGGCCGATGCTCCCATCGAGGTTGGGAAATTCGAGGAATTCCAATTGGAAGGCGTAACGCCGGAAGTCTGGGTGATTGTGCACGGCGACAAATACAAAAGACAGCAGGTGGAAAGCGAGCTTAAGCGCATCTGCGCGTATGAGACAAAGTTGATGGAGGGCTCGCCGTACCAGCGCTACACATTTATTTTGCACATCGGTAAAGGCGCCGTGGGTGCCGGCGGGGGCATGGAACACGCCGACGGCACGGCCATCTTCGTACCGTCCGGTGAATCTCTAGCCAGCGTCGCGGCGCACGAATTTTTTCATTTGTGGAATGTAAAGCGCATCCGTCCGGCGTCGCTCTATCCCATCGATTACAGCAAAGAACAATACACGCGCGCGCTCTGGTTCGCAGAGGGTGTTACGAGCACGTACGGCGCATACACCTTGGAGCGCACTGGGCTGTGGACGAAGCAGCAGTTTTATCGCGACCTGAGCGAGCAAATCACCGAGCTGGAATTTCGTCCGGCCAATCGCTGGCAAAGTGTGGAGCAATCCAGTCTCGACGCCTGGCTGGAGAAATATCCGCTTTATGTGGGCCCGGAATTCAGCGTGTCGTATTATACGAAGGGCCAGATCCTCGGCGTCTTGCTGGATATTTTGATACGCGATCGCACAAACGACGAGAAAAGCCTGGACGATGTGCTGCGCGAGATGAATAGGGACTTCGCGACGGCCGGGAAAACGTATCGAGACAGCCTGGACGTACAGCAGGTGGCAGAAAAACTGGCCGGCGGATCGTTCGAGGAGTTTTTCAAACAGTATGTGGCTGGTACCAGCGCGCTCCCGTATCGCGCGACACTCCAGATCGCGGGCTTGGACTTGCGCGAAACGCAGCATACTCGGCCCACACTGGGATTTTCCGCGGACACCGCCGTCAATGGACTTCCCGTGGTGCGCAACGTCGACGCTGCCAGTTCGGCCGCCGAAGCCGGATTGCAAAGCGCCGACGTGATCGTGAAGTGGAATGGCGCCGATCCGCCTCGCCAACTGAGCGACTGGCTGCGTCAACACAAGGCCGGCGAAACAGTTCATCTGCGAATCCACCGCGACGATGAGGGCGAACTGAATCTGGATTTTCGCTTGGGTGAAGTAACGGAGACCGATTACGATGTGGTCGAAGATTCCCACGCGGGCGAAAAAGCCCGCCGTGTCCGAGATGGTCTGCTCCGAGGAATCACGACTCCGGCCACCATCCATGCCGCGAAATAGTATGCTTCCGTGCGCCGCAACGCCCGGCTAACGCTCAACGAACCCGAAACCGTGCCGCGGCAATCATGATTCGAACCATCCTCGTCAGCGTCTTCCTCTCGCTGTATATCTTATTGGTCGGTCCACCGTTGTTGTTGTATACGCTGCTGTCGCGGAATCCTGATCCGATTTTCGCAGCCGGCATCGGCGGAGTGATGTTTTTTGTGCGAGCCGCCGGTGTGCGCGTGCGCGTCACAGGAAGGGAACGCCTCCCGGACGGCGCGTGTCTTTTCGTAGCGAACCACACAAGTACTCTCGATGCTCCTGCGGTGGTGGGAGCGATCCCGCGGCGCATCGCCATTCTGTTGAAAGAGTCGTTGTTTCACTACCCCATCGTGGGGCAGGCGTTTCGCCTGGCCGGATTTATTCCCGTGGAGCGCGGCCACGATTCCGCGATTGTCAGCCTGGAAAAAGCCACCGAAGCCTTGCGCGCGGGCCAATCATTTCTGATTTATCCGGAGGGCACGCGCAGCCCGGACGGGCGCCTTCAAAAATTCAAGAAGGGCGCGGTGGTGATGGCCATCAATGCGGGAAAACCCATCGTGCCTGTGGCGTGTTCAGGCGCTCATCACTTGATGCCCAAGCGCTCGCTGGTGCTTCATCCCGGAGAAATCGTGGTGGAGTTCCTCCCCGCTATCGACCCGACTTCGTTTTCGATGGAACGCCGCGATGAGCTGAACGAGCTTGTACATGATGAGTTGGCGGCTGGACTGCCGCCCGATCAGCGGCCAGTTGGTTTTCCGGGAGCTGTTTAGTAGTCCAGTTCAACTCTTACGGGCTTTCAGCTTTTCAATTTCGTCTTCCAGTTCCCACACTCGCTTTTGCAATTCCGGCAAGCGGTTGAGCGCGGCCACGGATTTGAGCCATTGGCGGTTGTCCACCGCTGGGTAGCCCGAGTACATGGCGCGCGCCGGCACATCGTTGGGAATCCCGCTTTTTGCGGTAACCACGGTGTTGTCGCCCACGCTCAAGTGTCCCGCGGTTCCTACCTGGCCTGCCAGAATCACTCCGTTTCCGATGTGCGTGGAGCCTGCCAGTCCGACCTGCCCGCACAACATTGCGTTGCTGCCCACTTTCGACGCGTGGCCCACCAGCACCAGGTCGTCCAGCTTGCTGCCGCGTCCGATTCGCGTTTCGCCCACCGTGGCGCGATCGACGCAGGCGTTGGCCTGAACTTCCACATCGTCCTCCAGAATGGCCGCTCCGGATTGCGCGATTTTGTACCAGCTTCCGTCTGTGCGTTTGGCAAAGCCCAGGCCGTCACCGCCGATGATCACCCCATTTTGCAAAATCACGCGGTCGCCTATGGAACAGAACTCGCGCACCACGGCATGCGCGTGAGCGAAAAAGTCGGCGCCAATCTTCGCGCCACGGTAGATGGTCACAAAGCTGTGCAGCACCGCGTTGCTGCCGATCTGCGCGTCCTCGTCGACAAAGCAATAGGGACCGATGTGCGCGCCTTCGCCGATGCGCGCGCTCTTGGCGATGACCGCAGTAGGGTGGATACCCGGGGTATAGCGCGGTGACTCGTAGAAAAATTCGATGGCCCGGGCAAAATCCAGGTAGGGATTGGTGCTGCGCAGGGCAGAAATCGGCCGCGCCCCGGGAGCACGCTCCATGGTGATGCCGTCTTGGAGCAGCACGGCGGATGCGTCCGTCGTTTTGAGGAGAGGGAAGTAGCGCCGGTTGGCCAGAAACGTTACGTGGCCCGGCTTGGCATGGTCGATCCCGGCAACCCCCGTGATTTCTGTGTCTGGCGGTCCTTCTGTCCGGCAACCAAGCTTGCTGGCAATTTCCGATAGCTTCATGAAGAATGCTCCCTAACGCCTGTGCGAGTCTCGCACAGGGCCGAGAGTGAAGTATAGGCAGCGCCAGCCGAATGATGTGGCGAATCAGTGCGGGCGAACATCTAACGGTCACGACGGCGCGTACCCACCTATGTATCTGGGGATGTACTTGGGGAACTTAACGGCCCGCCGTGGGGAATCCTTAAAGCGCCAACCCAAGGTAACCTGTGAGCACAAGCGTGAAGACTGCATGCTGCAACCCAAGGCGCCAGTGTGAGAACATGGAGACCGATGACTAAACCGCTTCGTTTGAGCCCTCTGGGCCTCGTGAGTCTTTTTGCCATCGCGATCCTGGCGCTAGCGTCGTCTGGACGGGCGCAACAACCTGTGACCGGTTCAGGTGACCTAACGTCATTGACACAGCCGGAATCCTGGGAACAGCCGTCTTCATGGTCCTGGCAGCAGTCAAGTCCTTCCCAGCAGCAATCGGGATCCGCATCGCCGCAATCGTCGCCATCACAGCAGCCATCATCAGCACCGACGCAAACATCCACAGATCCGGAAGGGCAGAAGGCCAAAACCGAGGTAAAGCAAACCGGAACCTCCAACGATCGGCTTTTCTTTGCCCTGCCAAATTTCCTGACCGTTGAAAATTCCGGGCAAGTTCCACCCTTAACTGCCAAACAAAAGTTCAAGACTGTCCTGCGCTCTTCGTTCGATCCTGTCCAGATTCCCTGGTATGCCGCCCTGGCAGGAATCAGCCAGGCGGAAAACAGTGAGCCGGGTTACGGGCAGGGAGCGGAGGGCTATGCCAAGCGTTTTGGAGCGGCCGCCGCAGACGGAACTATAGAAAACTTTTGGGTTTCTGCCATACTGCCGTCCCTGCTGCACCAGGATCCGCGCTTCTTTCAGAAGTCCACGGGAGGCTTCTGGAGCCGTGCCGGTTACGCGGTTAGCCGTATATTCATAACTCGCGGAGACTCCGGTAATAGCGAATTTAACGCCTCGGAAATTTTTGGAAGCGCTATCGCCGCTGGGATATCCACGTACAGTTACCACCCGCATGCCGACAAAACTTTGGCGAATACCGCCGATGTGTGGGGCACGCAGTTGGGTTACGACACCATCACCATCGTGCTCAAGGAATTCTGGCCCGATATCCGCCGCAAATTTTCCCACAAGAACGACGCGCCCTGATCCGCCTGTCAGGGCGGGCAAATTCCGCACCACTATTCGTTAAAAAGCTATTCGTTAAACAGGCGGGGTTGAGCTGCTGCGGGCGCGGTGGCGGGCTTACGCCGGGCAATGCCTACTACGCCCAGCACCGTGATTTCGCGCAGCGCCGCACGCGGCACATAGATGCGGTCGGTATTGGAGTTCAAATCCGGCGGAGTGATCTGCACTCCGTTGTCCAAAAGATTGAGTAAGTCATTGGGGATGACACCCTCAAGCGTGTCCCCGTCGCTGTAACGCAAGCGCACCCACAACCCGTCCAGTTTTGGCCTGCTGAGGAACGCCTTACGCTCTGGCTCGTAGTCGTCCGAAAACTCCCGCACGAAATAAATCGAGCGCAATTTTTCCAGCGGAATTTCGGTGTGCTCGCCGTCGGGACTGAGCAGGTCGACCGGGCCATTTTGTCCCAGGCGCGACGGATTCAGGTATCCGCGCAGGGATTTCTTATCGGCAAGAACGACAACGACCTTCTTATGCGTCGAAGTTGAGGCGCGATTTTTCAAGAATTTAGAGGTGCGCAGCGCGAACAAGCCAAAGTTTGCCAAATCAGCGGAATGTATGTTATGTTAAGCAAGATTTCCTGTCAACCTATTGTGTTCATTAGGGTTAGGTCCGGAGACACCGCCCGTTGACCGAAAAGAAGCAAATTCTCAAATCCGCATCCGTCATCTCTGCTGTCACTATCCTAAGCCGTATTCTCGGATACGTCCGGGACCAGCGCTACGCTTTGCTTCTGGGCACCTCGCACATCGCCGATTCCTTCATCCTGGCTTACCGTATCCCCAATCTTTTCAGGCGCCTGGTGGGCGAAGGCTCCATGAGCGCTTCCTTTATACCCGTGTTTACACAATACATGCGCGAAAAATCGCCCACCGAGGTTTGGGACTTCGCCAACAAACTCTTCTGGACGCTGGCATTGGTCCTGGCGATCATCACCGTGCTGGGGATGGTGTTCTCCCCGGCGGTGATCCACACCTTCATTCCCGCCTCCGCGCAGCACCTCAATTGGGACGAAGCCGTGGCGCTGAACCGCATCATCTTTCCGTATTTATTTTTCATCGGGTTGGCGGCGCTGGCCATGGGCATTCTCAATTGTTTCCATATTTTTGGCCTTCCGGCTGCGACACCGGTGCTGCTCAACATTTCCATCATCTTCTTTTCTGTGGGCGTGGTCTGGCACTACTTCAAGAGTCCGGCGATTTCGCTGGCGGTAGGGGTCCTGGTTGGCGGAGCTTTGCAATTTCTCGTGCAGGTGCCATCGCTGGTGCAAAAGGGCATGCACTTTGATTTCGGGCTCTCTTTCTCGCATCCGGGGATTCGCAACGTCGCGCGGTTGATGATCCCGCGCTTTTTCGGCATCGGCATCGGGCAGATCAATTTTTTTGTGGACACCTACTTCGTGAATACGGCCAGGATGCCGCAGGGCAGCTTGACGGCTCTGTATCTTGCCGATCGCGTCATGGAGCTGGTGCTGGGCGGTTACGCCATCGCCGTCGCGACAGCCATTCTCCCGATGATGTCGCATCAGGCCGCCGCGAAGGATTACGAGTCGCTGAAGAGGACGCTGGCCTTTTCCGTGCGCATCGTGGCGTTTATCACTATTCCTGCCGCGCTGGGCCTCATGATTCTTCGCGAGCCGATTGTTCGCGTGCTTTTCCAGCATGGCCAGTTCGTAGCCGCCTCCACGCGGCTCACCGCGCGAGCGTTGTTGTGCTACGCCGTGGGATTGCCTGCGCTAGCGTCCGTGAAGCTGATCGTTCCGGCGTTTTATTCCACACGCGACACGCGCACTCCGGTCGCGGTGGCCTCGATGTCGCTGGTCCTCAACATCGTTTTGAACATTGTTTTTCTTAAATATCTTTTCGGTTATGTCCAGAACGGCGGCCCAGCGCTGGCCACCGCTATAGCCTGCTACATGGATTTCTTTGCGCTGTTTATTATTTTCCGCCTGCGCTACGGCCTGCTGGGCGGCCGCCAGATTGCCACGTCGTTTGCCAAGATTGCTGTGTGTTCCGCGATTATGGGTGTGGCCTGCTGGCTGGGCATGCACTACACCGCTTTCACCATGCATTCCCGCTTCCTGGTTCAGCTGTTGACCTTCCTGGCGCTGTTGATCGGTGCGACCGGGCTGTACATCGGAATGGCTTGGCTGTTTCGCTGCCATGAGCTGGAAGAAATCTATGGCATTGCCACGCGGCGCAGGACTCCTGCCGCGGCGGGGATGGTTGAGCCGTAATGGAAATCACCGCGACCATTTCGTCTTTCCTGACCCACGTAAAAGTGGAAAAAGGTTTGTCGTCCAACACCGTGTCCGCTTATCGCCGTGATATGGCGAAATTCGACGAGTTCGCCAAGAAACGCAAACTCTCGCTGGAGCGCGTCACTCGCGACGACCTGGTCGATTTTCTTGCTGGTCTGTATCGCTTGAACCTGGAGAGTCGCACGGTGGCTCGGCACTTGGTAACCTTGCGCAATTTCTTTCGGTTTGCGCAAACCCAGGAGTTGATCGGTGCCGACCCTTCCATCAACCTGGAGTCGCCGAAAATCCGTCGTTCGCTGCCCGGATATTTGCGGCTTGAAGAAGTGGAGCGCCTGCTGCAGCAGCCGGATTCCGGCACCGCGTTAGGACTGCGCGACCGCGCCATGTTGGAGGTGTTGTACTCCACCGGCTTGCGTGTTTCCGAGTTGATCAGTTTGCGCGTCACCGATCTGGACAGCAAAGTCGGTTGCGTACGCTGCATCGGCAAGGGCGACAAGGAACGCATCGTTCCGGTGGGCCGCAAGGCCGTGTCAATGGTCGAAAAATATCTGCGCGAAGCCCGTCCGCAGTTGCTCGGCAAGCTGCGAGGAAGCCCGACGCTGTTTGTGAATCGTCGCGGCGTTTCTCTCAGCAGGGTAGGAGTGTGGAAGATTTTGTCGGCCTATGGACGGCGTGCCGGTTTCCGCGTAGCGCTCACTCCGCACATGTTGCGTCACAGTTTCGCGACGCATTTGCTGGAGCGCGGCGCGGACCTGCGATCTGTGCAGATGATGCTGGGGCACGCAGATATTTCCACGACGCAGATTTACACCCACGTCGTGGAAGAGCGGTTGAAGCAAATTTATAAAGCGCATCATCCCCGCGCGTGAGGCGCCATGCAGGAAAGTGCATGAACGTATAACGGACCAGGTCATGATTCTTACCGACATTCATCGCAGCGGTTTTGCGGCTTTCGCGCGAACCTGCTGAAGAAGGAAGAAGGAGCGCAATGCCAGATTATATGTTTTTGCTCGAAAGCCGGCTGTCGCCGGAACAACGCGCGGTGCTCACGCGCGTGCAGGAGCTTTCCGCGGCGATGGGCTTCAATGTCTATCTGACCGGCGGAACGGTGCGCGACCTGGTCACCGGCGCGTCCTTGCGCGATTTGGATTTCACGGTGGAAGGCAATCCGTCGAAAATCGCCCGCGAACTGGAAAAGGGCGGCGCCAAAGTGGTGCTGGAAGACGAGAAATTGCGCCATATCGAATTGATCTTCGGTGGCGATGTGGAAGGCAGCATCGCCGCGGCTCGCGACGATCACTACGTGCGCCCCGGCACGCGGCCGGAAGTTCGTTGGTCCACCGTTATGGAAGACCTGCGGCGCCGCGATTTTTCTCTCAACGCCGTGGCCATCTCGCTGAATCCTGCTTCGCGAGGGCTGCTGCTCGATCCCACTAACGGCCTGTCTGACATCGAGCGCGCCGAGGTACGCGCGTTGACCATTCACGCCTTCACCAATCAGCCGGCTCGCTTGTTGCGCGTGTTGCGTTTCGCCGCGCGCATGGGCTTCAAGATTGAAGCCCGAACACAAGAGTGGTTTGATCTGGCCGTGGAGCGCGAATTGCCCGCAACCATCACGCCGGAAGATGCCGGTTCGGAATTGCGTGCTTTGGCTCGTGAAGAGCGGCCCACGGTAGTTTTGAAAGCGTGGGAAGATCACGATTTGCTGGAAGCCGTGAACCCTTTGCTGGCCAAGAAGCGCCCCGGCTACGAAGCCATCAACCGGCTATCCAATGTTCGCGAAGACTTGTTCACTGCGGGACTGCGGCCGCGACTGGCAACGCCCATGCTGTTGGCCGTTCTCTCTCGTCTGAAAGATCGCGAGTTGGGCGGCGCGCTTTCCAAAGCGGGATTCCGTTCCGCCGAGTCCCAGGAAGTTCTGGGCTTTGACAAAATGATTCAGGGAGTTCAGAAGGAACTCACCGGGAAAAAGGTAGCCACGCCGTTGCAGGCCTACCGTTTTCTCGAGAAACTTCCGCTCGATCAGATCGCTTACATCATGGCGGAATCCGGTAATTCCGCGGCAGTATCCAAGATTCGCGCGTATCTGAACAAGTGGCGGCCGATTCGTTCCGGCTTGCCGCTGGTGGTGAATGAATTGACCGCCTTGGGGATGCCTGCCAGCGAAAAATTCGATGCCATCGTCGATCAGGTTTTTGGCATGCAGTTGACGGGCCGAGGCAAGACGCCGGAGGAACGCGAGAAAATCCTGCGCAAGCTTTCCGGCATCAAGGAACAGCCCAAGAAAAAAGAAAAAGAGAAAAAATCGAAAGCCGCCGACAAGTCTCACGCCGCGCAGGCGATGGGCAGCGCCGCACAGAAAAAGCACGCGGCTTCGGAAGCGGAAAGCAAAAGTGGCGGCTCAAAGGGCAAGTCCGGCGGGAAACGACCGGCGACTGCGCATGCCGCGCCTGCTTCAGGCGGAAAAAAGCGTCACGGGCGCAAATAATTTTCGCCGCGACAATGTGAAAAAGTTTTTCGGGGCTCGGAAGTTTTCAACAGTGCGATTCGCAATTATCTCCGCGGAGTTTTAGAATCGAGATCCATGGGTCAGCCGCAGTTCGTTCATCTTCACGTTCACACCGATTTCAGTTTGCTCGATGGCGCGTGCGAAACCAGTGAGCTTCTGGAGGAAGCTTCCCGGCAGAAAATGCCCGCGGTGGCCATCACCGATCACGGCAATCTTTTTGCCGCTGCCAACTTTGTTCACGAAGCCAAAACCCGCGACGTCAAGCCCATTGTAGGTTGTGAAGTCTATGTAGCTCGCGGCAGCCGTCACGAACGCGGAGAAAAGACCAATGGCGCAAACGGTATGGATCGCGGAGATGGCGAACCGACGGGCCGAGGAAGCAATCACTTGGTGCTGCTTTGCGAATCGGAGGAAGGCTACCAGAATCTGATTAAGCTGGTTTCTTCCGGTTTTCTGGAAGGCTTCTACTACAAGCCGCGTATCGATTACGATCTGCTGGCAAAACACAGCAAAGGCCTGATCGCCCTTTCCGCTTGTTTACGCGGCGTGGTCACCGAAGCGGTGGTGGAAGAAAAATACGATCAGGCCCGCGAAAACGCTTACCGGTTGCGTGACATTTTCGGCAAAGGCAATTTCTTTCTGGAGATTCAGGACCAGGGGCTGGATATCGAAAGGACCGTCAACCCGCACCTGGTCCGGCTTTCCAAAGAATCCGGCATTCCGCTGGTGGCCACCAACGATTGCCACTATCTGAAGCACAGCGACGCCCATGCGCAGGAAGTGCTGCTGTGCATTCAGACCGGCAAAACCATGAGCGATACCCATCGCATGAAATTTGCCACCGACCAGTTTTATTTCAAGAGCGCCGAGGAGATGGCGCGGGTTTTTGGCGAATTGCCCGAGGCGCTCAGCCGCACCGTGGATATCGCCGCGCGCTGCCACGTAAATATCGACCGCATTCCCAATCCTTTCCCGGAATTTAAAGTTCCCGATGGGCACACGCCCGGCAGTTACTTTGAAAAAGTGGTGCGTGAGGGCTTCGCCACGCGGGTGCCATATCTGGAGCGCCTCAACAAGCAGGGCTTGCTGCGCAACAGCCTTGCGGAATACGAGCACCGCCTCTCCTTCGAGATCGAAATGATCCAGAAGATGCGCTACGAAGGCTACTTCCTGATCGTTTGGGACTTCATCCACTACGCTCGCGCACAGTGCGTTCCGGTGGGACCGGGCCGCGGATCGGCCGCGGGCAGCCTGGCAAGTTATGCTCTGCGCATCACCGATGTCGATCCGTTGCAGTACAACCTGATCTTTGAGCGCTTCCTGAATCCCGAGCGCGTCTCCATGCCCGATATCGATATTGATTTTTGCATGCGGCGGCGCGGCGAAGTGATCGAGTACGTCACGCAGAAATACGGCCGAGAAAACGTCTCGCAGATTATCACCTTTGGAACCATGGCGGCTAAAGCGGCGGTGAAAGACGTCGGCCGAGCCATGGATATTCCGTACCTGGAAGTGGATCGCCTGGCAAAGTTAATTCCCACCACGCTGGGAATCGAGCTGGAAACGGCGCTCAAGGAATCTCCCCAACTGCGAGCCGCCGTGGAAGCCGACCAGCGTTTGAAAGATTTGATGGCGGTCGCGCTGCGATTGGAGGGCCTGGCCAGGCATGCATCGACCCACGCCGCCGGCGTAGTGATCTCGGCGAGGCCGCTCACTGAGATCGTTCCGATTTACAAGACCAGCCGCGATGAAATCACCACGCAGTACGACATGAATGCGCTGGAGCGCATCGGCCTTCTGAAAATGGATTTTCTCGGCCTGACGACGCTCACGGTCTTGAACGACACCGTGCGCATGATCGAACAAAATCGCGGCGCGAAAATCGATATCGACAATCTGGCCCTGGATGATGCGGACACCTACAAGCTTTTCACCCGCGGCGATACCACCGCCATCTTCCAGTTTGAGTCGCATGGCATGCGCGACATTTTGCGACGCTATCAGCCTACGCGCATTGAAGACCTGACCGCGCTGAACGCTCTTTACCGCCCCGGCCCGATACAGGGCGGAATGATCGACGACTTCATCAATCGCAAGCACGGAAAGACCAAGGTCAGCTACGAGCTGCCGCAACTGCAAGACATTCTGGAAGAAACTTATGGTGTGATTCTGTACCAGGAACAGGTGATGCAGATTGCCAACCGCCTGGCGAGCTTTTCGCTGGGCGAAGCCGACATTCTGCGCCGCGCCATGGGCAAAAAGAAAAAAGATGAAATGGCTGCGCAGCGCGCCAAATTCATGGCCGGATGCATTGCCAACAAGGTGGCCGAGAAAAAAGCTGAGCGCATCTTCAATCTGATGGAAGAATTTGCGGGCTACGGTTTCAATAAATCGCATTCCTGCGCCTACGCGCTGCTGGCGTACCAGACCGCCTATCTCAAAGTGCACTATCCTGTGGAATTCATGGCTGCGCTGCTTACCTCCGACGCGGGCAATACCGACAAGACGGTGAAGTACATCAATGAAGCGCGCGGCATGAGCATTTCTATTCTTCCGCCGGACGTAAATGAGAGCGATCTGTACTTCACCCCGGTAAACGAAGCCATTCGCTTCGGGCTCGCGGCCATCAAAAACGTGGGAGAAAACACCGCCAAGGCTATTCGTGAGTCGCGGCTGGCACAAAATGAATTTCGCTCGCTTTACGATTTTTGCGAACGGATCGAACCGCGTTTTCTCAATAAGCGTGTGTTCGAAAGCCTGATTAAATCCGGCGCCATGGATTCACTCGGTCCCCGCGAAGGTATGGCCGCCTCCATCGACGACGCGGTGAACGCGCTGCAGCGCGCAGCGCGCTCGCGCGAGTCGGGGCAGCACGGATTATTCGGGGGCGGCAGCTCCGCACCCGCGCCGATTTTGTTTGAGCTGCGCGACGCCACGCCCTGGAGCGAAGAAGAACGGTTGACCAGTGAATATGCCATGCTCGGCTTCTACGTGTCTGGGCACCCCCTGGCGCGTTTCAGTTCGCGTTTGCAGGATTTAAAGGCGCTTACGCTCGACCAGGTGGAAGGTCAGCGCAACAATAAGGAGATTACCGTCGCGGCCCTGATTGTCGGCTCGCGTCCCATGCGCACCCGCAAAGGCGCGCGCTGGGGCATCTTCACCGTGCAGGACATGACCGGCGTGCAGGAAATGCTGGTGTTCCCCGAAACGTTTACGCGCCTGGAAGCCATCCTGAAGCCGGGCGTTCCGCTGCTGATGAAGGCGCGAGTACAAGTTGAAGAGTCGGGCACGCGTCTGTCGCTACAGGAAGCGCGCCGCCTGGAAGACATCGTCGACCGCGCCACGCCGCAGGAATTTCGTGTGCGGCTGGACGTTCGGTCCATCAACCCGGACACGCTCGATCGCCTGGAGGCGCTCTTCGAAAAATTCCCCGGCTCGTGTCCAGTAGTTTTTGAGCTGCATTCCAGCGATGGTTCCGTAGGTCTGGTGCAGTCGCAGCAGCGCGTACGATCCAGCCCGGAGCTGGTCGAAGCCGTCCGCCAGATCAGCGGTGAAGACCCTGGAGAAATGGCGGTGGCGGTATGAGCTCCAAGGACAAAGACAAAGA
>Ga0182015_10000023_pt1 | contig 194275 bp, 138 predicted proteins | sample 712P3MmetaG_FD_120478 | JGI IMG/M metagenome (GOLD analysis project Ga0182015, IMG submission 120478) | Permafrost microbial communities from Stordalen Mire, Sweden - 712P3M metaG | ecosystem: Environmental > Terrestrial > Soil > Wetlands > Permafrost | place: Sweden: Stordalen | collected...
CTTTACGTGGAAACTGCTGACACGAAAATCTAAAGTGTGGAGTTACGAAAAAGAATGGCGGGTATTCTTGCGGCTGAAGGACGGAGTCCGGGCCGCACGAATAGCTAGACTTCTCTACGAAAGTATTATAGAAGTTCGCGCATTGAGCCTTGGTGTGGCGGAATCGCTTAGCAACAGGCGTTAAGTTCCTAGCTGGACTTATTAAGCGAATATCTGGGAGCTATGCATTAGCAGGAGCTGAGCATGAGACGCCGTTATTTACTAGCTTTGGCGCGTTGGGCACTGGTGTCGCTGTTAGCGCTGTTAGGTTCAGGGCGAGTGAAAGCAACCTTTTACAATCTATGTAACAAGGGAACAGTCGAAGCAAGATACGCGACCGCCGTGCGGCAAGGCAGTTTCCTCTTCGGCTATTCCTGGGACCTTGACGGGTGGTACGTCATCCCTCCAGGCGAGTGCGACGACGCCTATCACCATTCGAACAACGCCAGAGATGAGCCTATTTACGTGGCCATCGCTTTCACGGACTCTACAGGCGTCTGGGGAGCCGCGATGTTCCAGGGCGTGGACACTTTCGCACCAGCCGGCAAGGTCGCGGTGATCGACAACACGACGTTGTGCCTTAAGAACGACATTTTCAAATACCATCTGAATGGCAATCTAAGTCTCCCATGCAAGACGGGATATTTTCCGTTTCCAGCCGCGCTCTATCTGGAACCGCTAGACCGGGGTTGTGCCGACGAAATTGGCAGTCTCTGTTTTGCGGAAACCTACAATTTCGACTTTGAGTTAAATGCAAACAGTCGCGCGATTGCGGTCAACAAAGGTTCTGGGAGTGCTCCCGCCTCAAGCAATTCAGCAAGCCCTTCGTCTGCCTCATCTGGACCTTCAATGGGAACTGCGTTGGGGGTGTTGGGTGCGCTGGTCGCCGGCGCAGCGATTGTAGCAGACGCCCCACCGAAGCCGTTCGAACCCGGCACGCTGAATGCGTCACTGATCTGGAAGAAAATTGTGCGCCGTTCTGCCGGAAATCCAAAGTGGTACTACGCAGACGGCTCGCGCGTGAATCCTGTCTACCAACTGGATGGGCAAACAAATAGTTATCTGTTCGACGCTCCTGAGCAGCGCCCTGTAACCGAGCCGGAAGTGGTCGCAGCCCAGCAGGCATTGCGACGGGCGCTTGCTATGTGGTCCGGCAGTCGCCACACCGAAGTCTTTTCCCAAGGACGGTTTATTTACAGCTATGCCAAAAACCAACAGGAAGTGCACAAAGACCTAACTACCCTAGGCACCTTGGATTTCACGAAAGCGCGGCGTTACAACAAAGGAAACGGGCTGGCTTGCTTTGAAATTCCCTGCAGAGGAGGCCAAGCTTGCGTCATCGGACTAGATGAGGACAGCGCGGGGAATTTGTCTAATAACCACATCTATTCAAGTCTTTATCTGTATTTCCAGGGCGATGAAAATGCTGATTCGGTTTGGAATGCCCTGTTAAGACTGCACGAACTCTATCCGGCAGAGCCGACTGTCGTGGCTCGTTAAAGCCGCCGTTGCTGGAGAGTGCCGGCCTCATACACACGCAACGTCGGAATACCCGTTGCCCCAAAAACAGGGCGAAGTTCTCTTTCACCTGCTTACCCATGCGGGATTTCACGGCCAGTGTTTCAAAAGAAGATTTAAACGACCACCACCCTCCGGTATCGAAACTGCATAACGCGGCGCAAGGGTGTCGTGCCAGTGGTCTACTCTAAGTGGCTGTGGTTTTTTCGACGATATATCTCTATAGTGTTTTGAAGTTTCCGTTTTCCTTCAGTTCAGGTTCCCTTATGGAAATAAGGCTCAATGCCGATTCTGTGGACAAAAAACTTTCACTAGACTTTGACTTACGCAGCAGAACGGATGGAACGGAGCAAACGGTGGGGCACGACTAAGTACCGCAGATTGAGTGTAGGTCCTTTAATTGCAATAGCATCGAAACAGACTTCTAAGCAGAGGGTCGGGAGTTCGAGCCTCCCCGGGCGCGCCATTTTATTTGGAAAATAATGTCCCTGCTCCTCTAGCCGATGGAAATAGAACCAATTTGGAAGGGCAACGTTAGCGATGCTAGCCATTGCGCAAGGCTTCGTAAAATCAGGGCTACCGAAGACTGTTTAGGTGCGTAGATTGTCGTTAGCGCCGCCGCTGGAGGTAATGTGGCTTATATCCCGTCTGATGCGCATTGGTACGTGGCAGAACTGGTGCAGGAAATAACAGTCGAGGGTGATTCACGCAACGTTATTCACAAGAAGCTAATGCTCATCCGAGCAGACGGACCGGATCAAGCTTACGAAAAAGCAGTTAAACTTGGGCGTGAAAGTGAAAATTCATATGAAAATCCGGAAGGTAGAAAAGTACAGTTTAGATTTCGTGGTCTCAGCGAGTTGATGGTTGTGTATGACGAAATCAGCGACGGTGCGGAGCTTCTATATGAGCAAAAAGTTGGAGTGCCGAATGAACAAATTGAAAGATGGATCCAACCCAAGGAACGATTATCTTCATTCCGCTCCATCGAGGTCAGCGATGGGCCTGATTATAGTTCTAAGGAAATCATGAACGACGTGCGCCGGTTAATCGGGAGCTCGTGAATTTCTTCGTGACACTCTGGACCCATTTCATGCTCTCAGAGCCAGTGACTTGCAGCAGAGTTTTTCCGTCTAATTCAGGGCAGTTCCTGAATCGCTGCTAAAGCATCGGCGCGGTCGCCACACCAACATTTTTGTCGGCACCGCCGTAGTAAAACAACCAGCGCTTACCGTCACGAACGGCTCCCTCGACAAAAACTACATTGGGGACCTGACCTACTTTTTCCCATTCCTTTTCTGGGGCAAACACCGGCTCCTGTGAGCGCGCCAGAACCTTAGTCGGGTCTTTCTTATCGAAGAGAACCCAGCCGGTGGAATACACCAGATTGTCGGCGGCACCGTTATAAATCAAAAATATTCCTTCCGGCGTAATCACCGGCGGCGGACCCGGCTCCACTACTTGCGAATCGAATGTTCCGGGCCGGCTGGCCACTACCGGATGATCGAGCACCTCACTCCAGTGCAGAAGATCGTCGGATGAAGCGATCCCCATCTGGCTGTCTTTGCCTTTGGCATCAGCCAGATAGTACATCCAGTATTTGCCGTTAATCTTTTCGGGGACGATCGCGCCAGACTTAGTCCATTTAACGTTCCACTTCCCTTTATACCCGGGAATGATCACGCCGTGGCGCTCCCAATGAATCAAGTCGGTGGAAGTAGCCAGACAAAGCTGTGCGTCCTTCTTATCGGCGGCTACTCCATCGACATTGTTGTATCCCGTGTAAGTCAGGTAGTAGGTATTCCCAAATTTCTGCAGGCGAGGATCCTCAACCCCGCCGCCCTTTTCATAGGGCGCCTCTGAAACCAGCACCGGGTCCGGCCGTCGATTGAAATGAATGCCATCATCGCTGGTGGCATATCCGAGCGAAGAAGTCCCTTTGTGATCCTGCGCGCGATACAGCATCACGTACTTTCCGTCTTTCTTTACCACGGCGGGATTGAACGTACCGGCGGATTCAAAACCGTCGCCTTGCGGCGACAAGATGGGCTCTTTCGAAAGTCGCGTCCACCTTCCGAACGGCGGGGAAAATGCTGCCGCTCCTACTACAGCAGCGACAAACAGGATCGTCAACGCACCTACCACGGATGACTTGGCCGCGCTATTTCCAAGACTTTTTATTTTGAACATTGACAGGAATTCCTTTCGCTGCGAACCAACTCTATAGCCCTATAACCGGAAGGGATTCGTCGTTTCGACCAGCTAACAAATGAGCATCAAAATTCAGCCTGCAATTCAAGGAACGTGTGGCCTGGAATCTGTATGGCCTCGGCAGTGGATTTACCGTTTACCGTTACATGCACGTTTCGCTGGCCAGCCGCGGGAATGGAGACCGATGCAGACCGGGTAGTCGCCGTGGGGTTGTACAAAATGAAGTTCAGTTTCTGCGCCGGAAAATCCTTCGCACTCACGGCATCCAGAAGATCTAAATTCACCAGCATCAGCTCGCGGTCGCTTACTTTGCCCAGTGCTCCGAACATCAGATACATCCAGATCGATTCACCTGCGCCATAAATTTCTTTGCCGACATTTCCAGTCTGGCCTCCAAGCTCGAGCGTCCCTAAATTTTCGAAGGGAATAAAAGGGGTCGACGCCTTCTCAGTCGCGCCCGAACAATTCTGGAAGAAATAAAAATTGTTGCGTCGCTGCTGGTCCATAAAACGCAGCAGGCCTTCAAACACTATTCCGCGCTTCATAATTCCAGTCCAGGGCAGAATGGCTTCGACGTTTTCCTTGAATGCGGGATAAAGAATCGACGCCGCGGCCTGTACCATTCCGCGAATCTGGTGAGATTTCTGACTGGGGTCGGAGTACCAGTAAAACATGCGCAACTGTTCGTAAAGCAGATACTTGGCCTCCGCTTGCATACCCAGTTCCGCAGCGGCCAGCGCTCCGAACGCAAGCTCTTGCGGTTCATGAAACAGTCGATCAGCCGGCACGGTATACAAGACGCATATGGCGCGCCGCGCTTCTTCCAGATAACTCCCCTGGCCGGTCAACTTGTGCGCCAGAATGGCTCCCCACGCGTACAGCCCACCAATGGCGTAATTCGTGCCCGCACCCTCCGCGCGCAGCGTTGCGACTTGATAATAAATCGGAAAAAGATAGTCGTATTGCTGCGCCATCCTCTGCGCGGTGTGGAACGCATCGAGAAAGCGATCGGTGATTTCCTTCGATCCCGAGAGCGCGCCGATCATCGGGTATTTCACCAGGGCATTTTCAAATGGGTACCACGAGTCCGCTCTTTCGTCCGGCGCCCGTTTGAAGTCATTGCTGATGCTATGCGTCGCGGGATTGTAGAAACCCGGCAGATCGTTCAAGAGGTCATTGCACTCGGATTGAAAACTCGCGTTTGGATGCAATCGTAGATAGAGCAGTGATGGCCACAGCACGTCGGCCAGAGTCATTAGTTCAAAGTTATCCCCGGATTGCTTCCAAATCTGCGAGCTCTCTTTGACATAAGCGCGCAGCCCCCGATGTCCGTCAGCCTCGGCCACCGTAGCTTCTTTATCCTGCAAATCATGCACGGTTCCTTGCGCAAACTCGGTCCAGGTGGTGGCGCAAGCAGGCCAGGATAATTTCTCTTCGAACAGCGGGAGTAAGGCTTCCATCCAACGAGTGACCGCTTCCTGTTCGGTAATCAGCCTCGTCAGTGGCCGCTGCAGCAGCCAATAGGTGAACGACACGTCTCCTGGAGGGAGTACATCTCCGGTTGCTTGATCCGCGAGCAGGCCAATGCCCAGGCGCTGTGTGCCATCTCTCTCGATCCGGGAAACACTGGAGCAGCGATAGACGAGGAAGCGTGGCAGATTTTCCGTGGACATCCAGCCCATATCGTCCATGTCGAAAAACATCATGGTCTCGACGCCTTCAGTCTGATCCAGTAGATACACGGCGGGGAGATCGTTTCCAGCAGTGCCAAGTGAGTTGCGCGTCGGCTGTGAGAGCAGGACGCGTCTCCAACTACCCGATTGTCCTTCCATCAAGGTGGAGGTCGAACTCAGCCAAGTAATGATTTCTGGTTCGTACGCGCCCTCTTGCTGAAGCTTGAGCGGCGCAGGCAGGTGGAGTGTGGTGCGCATGCGAATCCATGGATTCGGCTGATCGGCGCCTAGCGCGCTAATTTCCGCGTTCCAGTTATATTGCAGCGCTTTTCCGTCAAGACCTTGCGCCGTGCCCCGACCTTCGCAATGAGCTCCGGAACCATCCTGTTTTATGCGCTCGGTTATCAACGAAAAAGAAGGACCAGCTACAAACGGCACCCCTGCGACAGTCGAGGGTTTCCATGAGTCACCGACACGCAGAAAATTCTGGAAGCTCAGTGGCCCGCCAGCCGGCGTGATGCGCAACTGCTGAGCTCCAGCATCAATATTTACTGTGGTAGAGGAATCTGTAACAGGAAAGTCAGTTCGTACACCGGCAGGAAATCCGATTCCTGAACGAAGTGTTGCGTAGGCCGGCGCCGCGCCGGCAGCGGTGACTAAGAGACTCTTGACAAAAATTCTACGGTTGAGAGCACTCATGTGGCGGCGGACCTGGGTGACAACTGGGTTCAGGGCCCGGTGGATGCCGGGCCCATACATGGGTGGCTCAATAAACGATCTTCAGTGCGAATTGAACAGTTCTCGGTCCTGACGCGTTCGTGATAGCGCCAAATCCACAAGCAAAGTGCTGATCTGGACCAGTACACCCGGGCGCTCCCAGAGGAATAAAGGGAGAGTTGATCTGTGGACTGCCAGAAACCGCTTGATAGATGTGGCGGTTGAAGATATTGAAAAACTCCGCGCGGAAGTCGGCAGTGGCTTTCTCGCCGAAAAGCCTGGTCTTCTTACCCAGCGTGAGGTCCTCATTGCGGCCTCCGAACGTTCGCGCAGCAGAGAGCGAACGCGGCTCGTCGCCAAAGGTGAAAGGAGCGGGTTGTGCAAACGCGGCGGGATTCCAGAACGGTGTGGTCTCGGGATTGAAATTAGACTTATTTGTCTCTGGCACTCCAGGGATCACATTTACTCGAGCAGCACCGGTGAACTCGCATCCGGCAAACAAAACGTAGCCCGCGGTGCCATTGCACGGTCCATACACTTCCGTGGGCTGTCCCGAACTGTAACTAAGAATCGATGCGACGTACCAGCCGCCCAGCACGCGATCACTGAAGCCGCCTTGATTTACAAAGCGCTTGCCGCGCCCGACCGGCAGCTCATAAAAGAAGCTACCAACCAGGGTTTGCGGAGTATCCAACTCGCTGACCGCTTTTTCCGCCGAGCGGTCATACGAATTCTGACCGATAAATTCATTGGTGCCGATGAACCCGGAAACGCCCGGGCCTGAAGAATCGGCGTCGGTCAGATTCTTCGAAACAGTATAAGAAACGAGGAAGCTCAAACCCGAAGCGATGCGTTTATTCGCTTGCAACTGCATGGCGTGATAAGTGGAGTTGCCAGTGCGGTCAGGACTGAAGGAATTGTCTTCCTGGTTAAAGTCGCCGTACTGTGGAAATGGCCGCAGGGCTTGATTGATGTTCCCCGTAAACGTGGGATACGGCAATTTGACCCCTGCAGCGATGGCTGCAGGACATGTGCCAGCGGCGAGACAAGTCACATTCATCGTCAAGTCATTGCCGAGCGAGAGATAAGCAGGATTCACCTGGTTCGGAATGATGTTCAACGCCGGAAGATGCGTGCCTTTCGATCCGACATATGCGATGCTCACCATCAAGTTGGACGTAATTTGCCGCTGGATATCCAAGTTCCAGGTCTGAATGTCGGCAGGACGTCCGGTATTCGCGGGAACTAGAATGACTCCGTTGCTTCCGTTTTGACCGTCTGGGGTAAACGGCCCTGCGAGCGGGAAAATGCGGGTTACGCCGTTATCAATTTGGATCGGGCCGCCGTTGGTGGGAGAAACAGTCTGGCGGTTGAAAAATCCTAGACCATCCTGGTCGGCGTACGATCCTTCTTTAAGAGGTTCGTAAAAAATCCCATAACCGCCGCGAATCACAGTCTTATCGTTGATGCTATACGCAAATCCGACGCGCGGGCCGAAGGACTTGGGGTAAATATCCTGTGGGCGCGTTTGTCCATTTCGACCCGGCCCTGTTCCGTAGTAGGTATATGCGCCTGGAATGCCACCGGCTCCGGGATTCGGCAAGGTAGGATCCACAGCAGAAAACCGGTCAAATGCCTCGGACGCGGGAATGTCGATGTCGTACCGCAAACCGTAATTCAGAGTCAGGCGCGGACGCACCTTGAAGGTGTCTTGAGCGTACAAGGAATAATCCTTATAACGCACGCCACTGAATGCTCCGTAGTTTAGCGTGGTGGTGTTGACCAATCCAAATAGCGCGCTGGCGACAGGGTCTCCACCGATCCCGTTCAAGCTGGTCTCCTGGGAGTTGAAATCAAACTCACCCGAGGCCTGTGTAAGGCGGCGCACGTTGAATTGCAGCATGCGGGCCTCACCGCCAAATTTCATGTTGTGCTTACCCTTGACCCAGCTTACGGACTCATTCACTTGAAATACGTTGTCCGCAAATTGGGAGGCGCCGCAATTGTTGAGCAAGTTTTCGTACGGGGTTCCCGTGAACTTCACGCACGGAAAGGTTGTTTCCTGCACGCCGATAAGTCCGATTTTTGATGGGTAATTTCCCCCGATGCTGTCGGACTCTTCTCCGCGGAAGCGGCGGCTGAATCCGAAGAGGATCTGGTTCACCAGGGACGGAGTGAAAATGTAGTTGTCGCTGATGCGGGCATAGCGTGTGTCTTGCGGAGTGGTGGAGCCAAAGATGGGTCCTAGATTCGACGCCCCGCCGGTGTTGGTGTTGTCGTAGTCGACGCCGCCAGAAATTCTGTGTTTCTCCGAGATAACGTGGTCGATCTTGATGTCAAACAGGTTTGCCGTAGTACTGGAAACGGTGGTATCCACAACGTTGTTCGTCAGTCCGCCGTTGGTAGCAGGCAGCAGCGCGAGAATATTAGTGACCACTTTGCTCGGATGGAAGTTCGGATCGTTGGTGAGTATGTTGCCGGGAATCGGTAGATGCGTGGTGGGATCATAAAGCTGCGTCGCCGGAAGCAAGGCGGAGAAATCGCCCTTGCGGAATGCTTCGTTGGGAACGCTAATCGGCGAAGATCCTCCCGTTCGAAACCGGAACCCCTCATAGTCCACGAAGAAGAAAGTTTTATCGCGGCCATTGTAAAGGTGAGGGATGCGAATCGGCCCGCCAAACGTGGCGCCAAAGTCGTTCTGAGTATTCACAGACTTGGCTAGTTCCGCGGTGTTATTTGTCCAGCTGTTGGCATCCAGACCGGCGTTGCGGAAAAAATCATAAACAGAAAAATGAAGATCGTTGGTTCCCGACTTCATGGTGAGGCTTACGATTCCATCGCCGGATTCTCCATATTCAGGAGAAAAGTTACTCTGCAATACCTTGAATTCCTCAACGCCTTCCGTCGAAACGCCCTTGTTCCATTGGGTGTTGGGTGACACCAGCGATATCGAAACGCCGTCCACCAAAACGTCGGTGCCGCCTTCCTGTCCACCGTTCACCTTAAAATCGTCTGTGGAGTTGCTGCCCGGGTCGTTGCCGACCGTCCCCACGAAACCAGGGACCAAAGTGATGAACTGCACTGGATTGCGCACCGTGCCGTTCACTTCCAGCGGAAGATTTTGTACCAGGGTTTGTTCTACGGTCGCGCCAATGTCCGAAGTCGCCGTTTCCAATTGGCTGGCATCCGCGGAAACCGTTATGTTCTCCGACACTCCCCCGAGCTGCATCGCGATATCCAGCGAAACCGTGCTACCGGTTTGCACCGTGACGCCCTCGCGTGAATATTTCTTCATGCTCGGGCCTTCGACAGTCACGGAGTAGCGCCCGGGGGGGAGGTTTGCCAAAGAGTAGAGACCTGCGTCGCTTGTCACGGTCGTGACGGACAACCCGGTATCCAGGTTTCTGCCGGTGACCGAAGCCGCGCCTACCGCCGCACCGCTCGGGTCGGTTACCGTTCCTTGGATGCTGCCATTTGTGGTTTGCGCGCGAAGGCCAATCGCTGACGCCAAAAAGAAAAATGCGAGTATGCACACACGTATCTTCAAGGACTTCTCCCCTGGCTTGTTCTGATCAACTCTGGTTTGAACGCGGAACAGTGATCGCGGAGCAACGACCCAGAACGAAGCATCCCTAAAATCTAGCTGCCTAGTGGTTTTATACTAGGCTAGCAGTTAAGTGCATACTCGTCCTATCGCGCAGCAAACAAAAGGGTCTCACACGTGAATTCATTGTGATTCACAAACGCTAACACCTTTGTTAGCAGTTGTAACATCAGTGCTTAGCCAAATTGGATTATCTTTGCGGGAGAATCCGCCCAACTTTTCCCAAATTGATATTCACCTGTGCGTCTAGCGCTCAACTTGCTCGATAGTCCGGATCCATGTCCGGAGTGCGGAGCCCGGCTGTCTCGAGAGCTTGGCACACAAACGAATTCCAGGCGAACACGCGATGGTACCCATAAAAGGGGTTCGCCGGGTCGGTGGCAATGTACTCCTGGCTGGTAGGAAATTCCGGTGCGATGTTGATTTCCGCCCACAAGCGGTTGGCAATAGCCGCTTTCGCGCCAGCCCACCCGTGAAGCAGCCCGGCCACATATCCGCAAATCTCTATACGCATCCAGCTTCCACCGTTGTAATACGTTCCGTCCGTCCCGTGCTGTGCGTAACTCGCCGCAAAGGAATCACTGATCATGGGGTGCCATTTGTCAGTGAAATAAGTCCACGGCTTTCCAGAATCCGGTAGACCAATCAAAATCGGTCGCACCGTACCATTCGCCTGAGGAAAAGGGCAGCCTGATCGCGGCATCAGCGCCGGAATGCGATGCAGATGGTTCAACACCATTTCGTCGCTAAGGATTTTGCGGTTAAACAGCCACAGCGATAGAAACTCAGGAAAGATTTCAGCGAAGCCTATGGCATCGGCGATATCGCGCGCAGGCCGCAGGAATTTTTTCGTCGGATCGTAATAGCTGCGATAGAGTTCTTCGGCTTTCTCAGCCCGAGCATCCTGAATCGTTTCGCTGACCCCGGCAATGTTCAATTGTTTGATCACCCGTAAGGTGACCGCCAGCAGTCCCTGGTTCTCACAGATGATGGAAGTGCCTTGCGGATAGCGGATCACGTCCAGTTGTCCCATCACAAACTGAGCGGTACAAAGGCCATCGCCGCGCGGGTCATACGTTCGCAGGCAATATTCCGCGGCCTTGCGCACTTTATCCATCGGCAACCGCGTGCCAAAGCGGCGCTGGTTGAGCAGCGCCCACATCAGCCACAACGGCGTGGAATCATTCGATTTGCGTTCCACATTGGCGAGATTCGGTTCCACCAGCGTGTTGATTGCGCCATCTTCCCCCTGATTTTCAGCCCACAGATGGAAGACGCCTTCGTTTAGGTCACGATTGTGAACGCCGTTCAGCGCAAAAAAACTGTCGCGCAGGTACATTTCGCCCGCGGCGGAATACCAGATGCTCGGTGCCAGAATGGGCCGGAAGCTCTCAGGGCCCGCAATCCAGGTGAGCATCATCAGATCGGCGTAAACGACCTTCTCCGTCTCGCCGCCTTTGAAACCAAGTCCATCAGCCAGATAGAGTTGGCTTGCCAGTCGATGGCCACGAATGGTGTCGGGTACCTGCTCGTCCGCAAAGATAAAAACCGTCTTCTCGGCGGCTTGGTCCATTTCCATGCGGTGGTAAGGTTCAATTCGCGTGGCCACGCGGGCGATCTTCAAATCGCGCACTTCCATCCTGGTGGCGCCTGATGGAGCGCTAGCTTTCTTTCCCTGCTCCGACGGTGCCACGGAAATAAACACCGCGCAGCCAGTTGCTCGCAAACCGGGCACAAAAACTCTGGTTTGATATTCCGTCCACACCTCGGGCGATTCCGGTAGGGCGTCGTTGTAAAGCGTGATGTCGCTGACTTCATTGCCACGGTCGTCGACGTTCCAAATCTCAATAGCCACCGGCACTGGCGAGCGATACTTGACACTTAGCGAGTAAACCTTCGGACCTTGGGCTGCGAACGGAATGAGCGCGCCATCGTCAGAACTTTGCGTCGACAGCACCGCCACGCCGTCGTTCGTTTTTAGCTCCGCGCTGCTGCCCTGTTTCCTCCAGGCCGACATCTCTGGCAGCGCCACGACCTCTTCGTGCTGTTCTCCGGGAACCTGCTCCAGAATTTCTCCAAAGGACTGCTGCACGTAGAAGTCGCCATCACTCCGCGGTTCATTGCCCGAAGCAGTGTAGAGACGCGCGTCCGGTATTCTGCTCGGAGCAGGTTTAACCGGGCGTCCATCCCGGCGAATGATGCGCGTCCACTGATTGCGATACCCCGAGTCGGTCAGCAAACCTACGCACAAGCCGTCTGTGGTGCGAAAGCCCGCAGCGGGAAAATATTCGTGAGAAGCTTCGCCCTGCCAGTCCAGTTGATCGAAACTCCAGAATTTAGCCGGCCTCTCGACGGGCTCAAGCCGATTGCTGAGCCGGTAAAACAGTAGGAACATGTCGGCTTGCTGCAGATGAATTTTCTTTCGAACTACGTGCGCGGAAACCACTTTGTATTCGACGTGCGCGAACACCGTCGTATTCAAATTTTTCAGGTCGCATTTGCCCGTGAGCGTCACGCTCTTGGAATTGCCCGTCCACGCAGTCGCTTTCCACGCCTCCACGCGATCCTCGACGCTGCGTTCTTCGTTCTTGAACCAACCGGCAAACTCGCCTCCCCGCGCAGCATGCGTGAAATCCCGGCCGTTGAACCGCACCGTGACGCTGAAACCCGAAGCCGAGTCGCCTGTCACAGCCAGTGACAGTCCATCGCTCGATTCCGAAGTTCGATTCGCGCCAGACAGATCGGCACCGGTGATGAAGCCTACAGCTAAGCTGCCGCCAATCGACTTCGTGAGGAAACGGCGGCGTGAATAGACTTTCTCAGTCATGCTGCTCCTGGTGAACCAAATCACATAGGCGAGCCTACGTCTCGAAGGCCAGCAAGATCACATATCCGTCACGTGTGGTGCCAACAGACGAACGAAATGCAGAATATTTTCTCGGTTTGAATAAAGCCGCATCGAAGCCTGGAAACGAAAGGGTCTCACAAGTTAATCCATGTGATTCACTTGCGGGGAATACGGATAGAGACTCACAAGACCGCCAAACACGTTGTAACAAAAAGGTTTACGTGCTTGACTTGATCCGGACCTGTGTTACTATGCATGCATTCAATTCCTTAATTGAATGCATCGAAACGGCATGGCCTCCGCTCAAACTTCGGTTTCTCAACCCGTAAATAACGAGGATCTTCTTACCGACGAGCGTTGGCAGTTGGTACAACGGATCATTTCCAGCCCCCCTTTTCAAAAAGGCACCCGCCTTCGGGATTTGTTGCAATACATCACCGAGCAGACCATCCGCGGGCATGCGCACGATCTTACCGAGCAGCATATCGGTAACGCTCTTTTCCACAAGCCTTCCGACTATAGTCCGCTGGAAGATAGTTCTGTCCGGGTTCACGCCAGGCAACTCCGGCTGAAACTTCATGAGTATTTCAACGAAGACGGCCGCAACGAGCCCTTAATCCTCGAAATCCCCAAGGGCGCCTACGCGCCTGCGTTTCGAGCGGTGGCAAAGCCACCAGCGCCGGTTCCGGTTGAGATTGCCGCGCCTGTAGCTGTTCCGGCCGCACGATGGTCCGGCCGCGCCGCCGTACCGTGGGTTATCTGCGGGCTTCTGGCGATTTTGTGCGTCGGATTGTTCTTTAGGACCGCGCTAAACCACCCTGTGGGCGCAGCCGCTGCGGCCCCGTCGTTATCTTGGCCGTTCTCTCAAATATTCGATCCCCGGCATCAGACCGTGATCGTAGTAGCCGACAGCAATTACGGGATGTCGCGGATTCTAGCCAGCCAGTCGGGCTCCTTGGATCAGTACCTCCGCCGGGATTTTCAGCACGGCGCTACAGCCGGCAAAGCAGCCGATTCCCGTCTGAACGAGTACATCTCAAATTCCACCTTAACCTCTTTCGCCGACGTGGCCGATGTGGTTTCCCTTTACAAGATGGCCGGTCCGATGCAGTCGCAGGTTTCGGTGCGCTACCCGCGCGATCTGAGAATGCGCGATCTGGATCACAACAACTACATTTTTATCGGAAGCCCTGCCTCGAATCCGTGGGTAGCCCTCTTACAGGACAAATTGAATTTCCGTGAGAGCGAATCCGTGGTCGGTAAGAGTATCAAAGTGTTTGTAAATCGAAACCCGCTTCCCGGCGAACAGCTGCAGTACGAAGGCCTGCGATGGACGGGAACGATGGGCGAAGACTACGCCACCATTTCGCTGCTCCCTAACGCGACCCATGACGGCAGCGTGCTGGCGTTACAGGGCCTTCAGCAGGAAGGGACCGAAGCGGCGGGCCGCTTTCTGGCCGACGAAGAAAATCGTCGTCAACTGATGAATGCCCTGGGTGTTTCCGCCACCGATGCCGCCGGCGGTTCCACTCAAAATATTTGGTTCGAAGCTTTGATTCGGTCACGCACGGTGTCGGGCGCTCCTAACTCTACAACTTTGGTCGCCGTTCGGCGCATTCAGTAGCGCCGCGTTGCAGAATTGCAACGATGACTCCGGAAGCGCTCGTTAAACTTCTGCGTTCCGACCCAGCCGCAAAATTCTAAACAATGCTTTCCCGCGCACTGAGTACAATTGCATAGACGACGAGCAGCTTGGCAGAAAACGATCCATCCCATTCACATGACCCATATTTCTACGTTGCGAATTCGAATGGCGTCTCTGGTGGTCATGTTGAGCTTGGCTTGCGCCCCGCAAATCCGTGGGCAGCAAGCACCTCCTCCTGCCGCTGCCAACGCAGAAGTTCAGGAGCACTTTGCCGCGGCGCAGCAAGCCCAGCGTGCGAAGGATTACGCCAACGCAGAACGCGAATACCAAAGTGTCATTGCTCTCGCACCGGCTTTCGCGGAGGTGCACATGAATCTAGGCCTAGTCTATCAACTGCAAAATCGCATCCCCGAAGCCATGACAGAATTTCGTCGCGCTCTGAAGCTCAAGCCCGCACTCGCGGGCGCCAATTTTTTTCTCGGCGTCGATCATTGCAAGATGGGCGAAGGCGCCAAAGCGATTCCCTACTTGAAAGCAGCCCTGAAGACCAATCCGGATCAACCCGAGATACGGTTGTGGCTAGCCACCGCGGAAGAAATCTCCGGCGATTATCGCGGTGAAGTAGCCACCATGCGCCAGGCCGTGGAAGTGCAGCCGAAAAACGTCGATCTACTTTACCTGCTCGGTCACGCCTACGAGAGATTGGGCAAGCAGGAAGCGGCGCGCCTGGAAAAAGTTAGCGCGGACTCCTCACGCAAAGAGCAGTTCCTGGCCGAAAGCTATGCGGCCAGCAATGAGTGGCCTTCGGCGGTAATTCATTTTCAAAACGCCCTGGCTGCGTCACCGAATCGCCCTGAGCTGCACGCGGAACTCGGCGAAGTTTTGCTGCACGCCGGAAAGGAGACTCAAGCTGAAAAACAATTCGACGAAGTGCTGCGGGACGAGCCCGACAATCTGCGCGCGCTGGTGCGCCGCGGAGAAATTCAACTTATCCAGGCCGATGTGGAGGGTGCGCTGAAAAACTGGACGCGCGCTCTGGCCATGGATCAAACGCAGGTGGAGAAAATCCTGGGTCTGCGCGAAACGGGATTTGGCGAATCAGGTCTCGAGCAGCTCCCTGCTGCAGTGCACGAGAAACTCGATAAGCTGGCACCAGATTTGCGACGCACGGATTCACCCGCAGCGCGTCTGGCTATCGCCTTTCTGGCGGCACAATCTGGAAACGTCGCTCCGGCTGTCGAGAACGACTCAGCCGCCACCGCTGAGAGTGACGCGAATGCTGCCAAAGAGTGTTCCATCGCAGAATTGAAACGGCTGCTGCAGGGGCAACGGTTCACCGGTCTGGCCCCGTGCGCGAAAAGTGCGCTGACGCCGCAGGCTCCTCCCGAACTTCTCTTTCAGGTTGTAAACGCTTTGCTGCAGGCGGGAGAATCTGAGGGCGCACTGCAAGCTCTCGAGGGCTTGCCGCCTGCCGATCAAAAGTCTCTTGAAGCTGCTTACTGGCGTGCCCGCTGCTACGAAAAACTGGCCACTGCCGCCTACTTGCGGCTTTACCAGGTCGATCCGGACTCTTATCGGCTTCACCAATTGCTGGGCGATATCGAGGCCGCTAAAAACGACGATGGAAAAGCGATCGAGGAATATAAAGCGGCGATCGCGCTGAAGTCATCTGTGCCGAATCTCCACTACAGTCTCGGTCACCTGTTGTGGAAAGATCTCAAAGTTCCCGAAGCCCGAGTGGAGTTGGAAGCCGAGGTCGCAATCAATCCGCACCACGCCGGCGCGCTCAACGATCTCGGCGATACCTATTTGTTGGAGCATCAACCCGAGAAAGCTTTAACCTACTTGAACGACGCGTTAGCCGCCGATTCTGCAAATCCGGACATTCATCGCGATTTAGGTACCGCGTATTCCGAGTTAGGTGATTATCGCAAAGCGGAAGAGCAGTTGAAACTTGCAGTGGCCGACGATCACGATGGCTCCGTCCATTACAAACTGGCGCGCGCGTACCAGGCTTTGGGAGATAAAGAAAATGCCGCTCGCGAATTTGCTCTGTCTACGACGTTGAACCGGGAGTCGCACAACAAGCTCGAGAAGCAAACAGAACGGCTGACGGAGATAACCAAGGCGACGCAAGAACCGTAACCGGCTCGCGACCAAACGAAATGAGACAGCCGTTCAAACTTCTGTCGTTGGTGTTTGGTCTTTCTCAACTCATCGCCATTTTTCCTACAAACACCTTCGCGAATCGTATCGTCCAGGGAGCAAGTCAATCGGATGACGAGGGCGAAGCGTTTCGGCGCGGTTTAACTGCACTCCAAGAGAATCGGTTGGACGCAGCCTTCAGCGAACTCACCGAAGCGGAGCGCCAGCATCCTCAAGATGCGCTGATCCGCAACTTTCGTGGAATTGTGCTTGTCCGCTTGGGACGCAATGACGAGGCTGAGGCTGAGTATCACGAGGCGATACGACTGGATGCGCACATGGAAGCCGCTTACCGGAATTTGGGCTTTCTGAAGTGGACGGAACATCAACTCGAGCCGGCTCGCGACAATCTGAAACACTCCATTGATTTGGACCCCGGCGATTCCTTCGCTCATTACTACCTTGGTCGCGTTGAGTTGGATGCCCAGCACTACGCCCTCGCACTGCGCGAGCTGGAAACATCAAAGACGCCGTCACCGGATGATCCTGATTTTTTGATCCAGCTAACGACTGCGTACATCACATCCGGGCGTCAGGAGGACGCACGCAAGTCATTGGAACATCTCGCGACGCTTGCATTGAGCGACGCGCAAGCTCTTCACGTCGCTTCCCAGTTTCTGGCAATACGCGCGAACGATTCTGCCGTCGCCACGGTTCAGAAATTGAACCAACGCGCACATGCCTCGGAAGACTCCTGGCCCGCATTTGATTTAGCCCTTGTTTATCTATTATCCGGAGAATACGAAAAGGCCATTTCTCAGGCTGACCGTTACAACAATTCTCTGAATCATGGTGAGGCCAGGCATGAATCGCCTGACGCCTGGGCCGTTATTGGCATCGCAGCCGCCCATCTTAATCAGCAAGAGCGATCCGTCAACGCCCTGCAACACGCCGCAACTCTGGGGCCTGGCGACGAGGAGCGTTGGCTCAATCTTACGCGCGAGTTGATGGAAATGAACCGCTACGCGGACGCGATTTCCGCCGTACAGGATGGCTTGGCTGCCAATCCGAAATCTTACGCCCTCCATTTGCGGCTTGGAGCCGCCCATCTTGCCGCCGGACATTACGCCGACGCCGAGGCTGTTTTCAAGGATCTGGTAGCCGCGGGAGATCCTTTGCCAACCGGCTACGTGGGACTCGCTCAGGTGTTGATGAGGACCGGGCATGCGGAAGAAGCTGCCGCTGAACTTGCCGCCGCCGAACAGAAATTAGGCCCGACCTTTCTCATCAGCTATTTTCAGGGATTGGCTTTTGATCGCTCGGGTAAACCTCAGCAGGCGATGGACGCTTTTCAGAAAGCTGTACAGCTCAATCCGAGTAACGCCGAAGCTCACCTGAATCTAGGCAAAACACAACTGGCTTTAGGACACGCGAAGGACGCAATTACCGAACTTCAGGAAACGCTGCGCCTTGACCCGCACAACGATCAGGCAAAGAGATTGCTAAGTAAGGCCTATGCGCGCGCTGGCGACGCAAAGCAAGCTGCCACGTTAGCGGATGCACCCGCAAGCGGATCCACGAACTCCGAAACTGATCTGCTCGGAGATTTCTTCGTTCCCCAATGGCAAATGCCACCTGTACAACGCGTGCCATAATTTGGCCACCATGTTGACCCGTAAGAAAGCACACCATAACCTGTGCAGGGCAAATTACTCTTTGTTTACATTTCGCCGATTTCTCTATTCGCCGCGTGTTGCAAAATCTGAGCGCCGGATACGCGCGAGCGTTTCCTGGCTGCTGGCTTCCATTTTATTTTCCGGCATTGCCCTTCCTCAAACGGCCGCTCCCCCCGAGCCCCCGCAAAAAACGGCATCGTCTACGCAAATCGCCAATTTCATCGACATCGCGGAAAAAGCCGGCCTGACCGCCATAAATGTCTTCGGAGGAGTCGACACCAAGAAATACATCATCGAAACAACCGGAACGGGTGTTGCTGTTTTTGATTACGATAACGACGGATGGCCGGACATTTTTATCGTCAACGGCACGACCCTGGAAGGATTTCCGTCCAACGAAACCCCCACCAATCACCTGTATCACAACAATCACGATGGCACCTTCACCGACGTCACCGCCAAGGCCGGACTCAAGGCCACCGGATGGGGACAGGGCGTTTGCGTAGGTGATTACGATAATGACGGCTGGGAAGATTTGTACGTCACTTACTACGGCAAAAACCGCCTGTATCACAACGATCATGGCGTGTTTACCGAAGTTGCCGAAAAGGCCGGCGTCGCCGGATCAGGAAAGGCCTGGGGCACTGGCTGCGCTTTTGTTGATTACAATCGTGACGGGCGACTCGATCTGATGGTCGCCAACTATGTGGACTTCAATATTTCTACCACCCCTGTTCCCGGTGAAGGCAGCTCCTGCGTTTGGAAAGGCGTCCCGGTCATGTGCGGGCCACGAGGCTTGCCCGGAGCCAAAAATATTTTGTATGAAAATCGCGGCGACGGAACTTTTGCAGACGTAACCGTCAAAGCGCACATCGACCAGACCGGCGGCCACTACGCTTTCAGCGTTTCCACCTTTGATTTCGACGATGATGGCTGGCCGGATATTTACGTAGCGTGCGACAGCACGCCCAGCATTTTGTATCACAATAATCGTGATGGAACGTTCACCGATGTCGCTGTGATGGCCGGCGTGGCCTTCAACGAAGACGGCCGCGAGCAAGCCGGAATGGGCACTACCATTGCCGACTACAACGGCGATGGCCGTCTGGATATCTTTAAAACAAATTTTTCAGACGACACGCCCACGTTGTACCGCAATGATGGCGGCGGAGTATTTTCGGACGTCACCTATGCCGCCGGACTTGGCCTGCACACTCAATATTTAGGCTGGGGCACCATGTTTTTTGATTTCGACAACGACGGCTGGCCGGATCTCGTGCTCGCCAACGGCCACGTTTACCCGGAAGTGGACAAGTTTCATTTGAGCAGCGGTTACATGGAGCCGCGACTGCTTTATCACAACAATGGTAACGGGAAGTTTACGGATGTCTCGGCCATGGCTGGCCCGGGATTTAGCGTGGTTTCCTCTGCTCGCGGCCTTGCTGTGGGAGATTTCTGGAACGATGGACGAATGTCCGTGCTCATTAACAACACCTACGCCAGGCCCAGTCTGCTCGTAAACGATCAGAGCTATGGCAATCACTGGGTGGCGTTCAAGACCGTCGGCACGCGCTCCAACCGCGACGGTATCGGCGCAAAAATCACCGTGAAAGCCGGCAAACGTATGTTGGTGGACGAGGTCCGCAGCGGCTCCAGTTACATCTCCCAGACCGATCTGCGCGTCCACTTCGGCCTGGGCGCCGCAACCGCGATGGAATCAGTGGAAATCCGTTGGCCCAGCGGACTCGTAGAACATTTTGATAATCTGCCTGTCGATGCCATTCACACTTTGAAAGAAGGCACCGGCGTCGCTGTCGCGCCTGCTCAGAAAAAACCGAAGAGCTAAGACCTTCACAATCGCTGCACAATATTACGGACCGCTCGGTTTGGCTGCTTCGTCCGCGGGCTCATCCACTCGCAGGATCTGATCGGCTGCAACATTCTTGATGGTCTGTCGAATCCCGCTGGGCCAGCGAATTTCCACCGTAGCACTTCTTTCACCTCCCAAACCGAAATGCACGCGCTTGTCGCTGGAAGATAGATAGCTTCCCGCGGTGCTTACTGTCGCCATCTGCGTACTTTTGCCCGCCGATATTTTTACTTCGGCACCGATCGCGTCGCGATTGCTTTTATGCCCCACCAGAAGCAACGTCAACCAGTGGTTCTGCGTTTCGGTTTCGTTGTGCAGTACGTACAATCCACCGTCGTTGCTGGTCACCACCGCGTCAACCCGTCCATCATTATCGATGTCGCCGATGGCCATGCCGCGCCCCACCCACACTTTCTTAAAAATCTCTCCGGCTCCTGCCGAGACATCCACAAACTTTTGCCCGGTATTTCTGACCAACAGCATGGGCTCGCGGTAACGAAGATTGGGGAAGTTCATCTCCACGGTATCCAGATCGTGCCCCTGGTTAATCAGCAGGTCTTTCCAGCCGTCGTTGTCGTAATCAATGAAACGTACTCCCCAGCCTGAATGCGCCATGGTCATGCGCCCAAGCCCGGAAGGATAGCTATCGTAGATGAACGTGCCGTCTCCATTATTGCGATACAACGCGTACATCTGGCTGGCCAGATCGGTGACTACGAGATCCGGAAGACTGTCATTGTTGTAATCGGCGAAATCAACACCCATACCCGCATACGTGTGTCCTTCCCCATCCACGGCCACGCCGGAGCTAAGTGCAACTTCCTCGAAGGTGCCATCACCTTTGTTGTGATACAGAAATTCCGGCATGGAGTCATTGGCAATAAAAATATCCACGCGGCCATCTCGATCGTAATCCGCCAGCGCGATGCCCAAACCTTTGCCGGGCTGCCCGAGACCCGCTTTTTGCGCCACTTCCGTGAAGTGACCGTTGCCATCATTGTGATAAACCAGCGGTGAGATAGCACGGAACGCATCGGGATGACAGTAAGCACGCGCGCCCTCTTTGTGTTCTCCGCACCATATATCGTCGAAATCCCACTGTAGATATCGCAGCACCACTAAATCCAGTCGCCCGTCGCCGTCCAGGTCCACCCATGCGGCGCTGGTGGACCAACCGCCCCCGCCCACGCCCGCTTTTTCCGTCACATCGGTGAAGGTGCCGTCCCCATTGTTGTGATACAGCTTGTTTCCGCCGTAAGCCGTCACATACAAGTCTTCAAATCCATCGTTGTCGTAATCCCCGACTGCAACTCCCATCCCATAACCGCTTCCCTGTAGCCCGGCTTTTTCCGTCACGTCCTCGAAGGTGCCGTCAATCTTCTGGTGGTACAGCCGGTTCCAATATTTCGGCCTGGACTTTTGCGGAATCGTTCCCTTGGGCGTCGGATCACTCAGCGGAGCGCCATTCACAACGAAAATATCCAGACGCCCGTCATTGTCATAGTCGAACAAGGCCACGCCGGAGCCCATCGTCTCGATCAGATACTTTTTTGGGGTGTGCGAAGCGAGATATTCAAACCTGATACCGAGTTTTGCCGCCACATCGGTGAAATGGGCGGGTTCGGGTGTGATGGCCGAAGTCTGGCCGGGCGGTTTATCTTCCCTACTGGCTATGGGTTTCTCCTGTGGAATGGAACTTTGAGCACCGAGAAGTGAACAAACAAAAAGCAACGCCGTCCGTACACTGGAATGACCATTCATATTGGGCAGGTGAACAACCGATTGTAACGTGTGTAGGTGTAAGCCGCTGCGCTCAAATCGCGAAAACTAGCGGTCGAAAGAAATACAGAATCTGTTGTGGGAAGAACCGAGAAAATTTGAGGCAAGCTTACGCTTCGATGATATTGTTGCGCACCGCATAGCGCACTAAATGGCCGATGGAGCGCAATTCCAGTTTCATCATGATTCGCGCGCGATAGGTCTCTGCGGTTCTGACGCTGATGTTCATTTGGCCGGCGATTTCTTTGTTGCTCTTACAGTCGGCAAGTAATTTCAAGACCTCGCATTCGCGCTGCGAGAGTGTTCGCAGACCTTGTTCGCCGTGAGGCGAGCGCACTTCCGCATTGCTCAATCCATTACCGGTGGTCTTTGGTACTCCAACAATTTCGGCGCAACCCAACTGTAGAGGCGACGTGTTGAGCGAGAGGCATCGACGCGTAGTGTCCGCTATATTTCTGGTGTGTCCGATGCAATGATCGATCAGCTCGATGGCCCTCGGAAGCAAACCACCCCTTTCATTGGACCACTGTCCAGTAGCAGCGTTGAATTGCAACTCGGTTTTCAGTGCCGCACTGGCGTGCAACAAGTTCCCGACCATATAGCTTAGTGATACCTCCAAACTCTGACAGTCAGTCAATTCGGCAACCAACGCAACCACGCGAGTCACGCGGTTTTCAGCGTCTGGAACAGGCAGATAACTCCCGATCCAACGTCCCGTGTCTGATCTCCCGGGCAATTTTGCCGTGAATTCGAAATTCGCTATGGGGTTCCTCGTCTCCAGCACCTGCTGTATCCAATCTTCAAGAGTGGCGGCCTTAGGTCCCAGGACGTATCGCAACTTCTTGCCGATATGATTTCTCGCCGGCAAACCATTCATTCCTGCCAACGCTTCGTTAACCGCTTGAAAACGCGCTCGTGCATCAATCACCGCAATGCCCATTACGGGCGATGCAAACAGAGCTGGTAACAGCGGTCCTATTGCTCCGTGGCTGTCCAGGAGGATATTCTCCAGCGACTTGGCGACAGGCTTTTGTTTTCGCAAGTGTGCCTCCCGGAAATCGGCGGTGTTTGTCGGTTACATACTAGGTATATATCTATAATATAACCCAGACAACGTAGTTTACCCTACGTATTGTGCGGAATTGTGCAATGGCTAGCCCGGGCCTATAAATCGCCAAATATCGCCTGTAGTTCGTCCACCCCTGTCGAGAAAATTGAGCATAAGGAGGCTCCGTGCTTGGAAAAACTCTGATATGCCAGAATGCGTCTTGCCGGTTCGTCCTCGACTTGGGACAGGCAGCGCCGACGGTCAAGCGCTCTTCACTCGTTATAAACGGCTGTCCCGAATGTGGGCATCCGTGGTCGGACCGCTGCCCTCACTGTTCCGAGGCCCTTGAGGTGATTTGGAGAGACCACCGCTCCTATTGCGGTGCCTGCGACGAACCTCTCCGGCCAGCAAAAGTGCAGGGTCTCCTGGCGACTAACTCTCGAAATAACAGTCTGCAATCTGTTTGATTATCGGCTAGCTGGAGCGTGCGGGAGCGATGCTGGTCAACCAGTCGTTACCGGCAAGGGTCCGCTATGGCCAAAAAAAAGGGGCAGGAGCGGTTCCCTGGTAGGAAGCGCCCCCGCCAATTCGAACGATGAACAAACTGCCAGCTAGAAGTCGAATCGCAATCCGATTTGACCTTCGCGGCCCGGCAAATACTGCAATGCTGACCCCAAAGGAGGAGTTCCGCCTTCGAGTTGCTGCACCGCGGCAGGATTGTCGCGGTTGAACAAATTAAACATCTCGAAGAGAACCTGGGCCTTCACTCGCTCGCCCAGGTTAAATCGCTTCGCGATGCGCAGGTCCATGTTGACGAAGGGCGGAGCGGTCTGCGAGTTGCGCGCATACAAAGGATCCCCGAAGCCGTCGAAGTACAGGCCCTGACCATTGAATAGACCATCTCCGTCAAAGTCCGGTCCACCATTCGCGGGCGAGACGCTGTAATGAAATCCACTTTGCGCGCGAAATATTCCGGCCAGCTCGAACTTCCAGGGTAGTTGAACGATGGCATCCGCAAGGAAGGTTTGATTCAGCGTTAGGTCGGACGGACCCTGATCTATCTTGGCCCCGTTGTAGAACGTCCCCGCCTTGGGCACAAAATTTCCGACGCTGTCGACAAACGCGCCATTGGTATTCGTTTGCCCGGTATCGGGATCGGTAACCGTTGGGACTTTGCCGACGAAGCTGTCGGAAAGACCGGCGATGGCTAAGAAGTTCACACCTTCACCGCTTTGAATTTCACTAGCCAGAGTTGAGTTCAGCACATCGTCAGTGGCATGCGCATATGTGTAGCTGACTTGCAGGTTCAGGCGATGTGTCATGCGCTTTTGAAAGCCGATCGTGAAACCATCGTAGGTCCCTGCTCCCCACGGTCCGTAGCTTTCGATGCGCTTCGGTCCTGTTCCTGGAACGAGGTCGTTTGCAAAACCGTCCAGCCGCGCGTCGAAAGCCAGATTGGTGGCGCGCACGGTGGTGATATCTGCGATGTCCTTGTGGTAGTAATCCGCGGTTATCACCATATCCGAACCCAGTTGCCGCTGAACTCCGACATGGTAATTGAAGGTATGCGGCACCTTGAATCCCGGGTCTACGCTGATGGGAACTTCTCCAGCCGTTCCGTTGATGCCGCCAATGGTGGTCAGGTTCCCAAATGGATCGTAGGACCAATAATTTGCTGGCACGCTGATACTCGTGTCCGTGCCGGCGAGGTTGGCCGTCGCGGCATCGGCGGCCGCCAGGAATTGCGCGGGCGTATACCCAGTCAACTGCATGATGTTCGACATGTTCACCGCGGTATTCGCCGGAATGGGAGCGTGGCCGGGAGCCACCACATTATTGAGGTAGTCGACGCCGTAGAGCGTCGTGCCCAAACCGTTTGGACAACTTGCTCCCGCAGCCAAAACTTGCGCCTCGGTCATGTTGTTCGACACGCAAACCGTCGGGCGTCCCAAGGTTTGGAACAGGCTCGTGAGCGTAGTGGGATTGCCATAAAACAGCCGCGGAAAAGACAGCAGCCTTTCGCGCTGGATGTTGGCGCCGCCAAATGCCGGAATGTCTCGCGCTACGCCTTCTCGGAACTGATCGTAAAACACGCCAAAACTAGCATTGATCACCGTCTTGGAGTTCATCGCGTACGCGACGCCGATGCGCGGCGAGAAATCCGTTTTGTTAGGGAATGTCGAATCGTAATCCCAACGCAAGCCCGCGTTTAACGTGATTTTATTGGTAATCCGCCAGTCGTCCTGGACAAAAAGTCCGGTGTAATTGTTGTTGATGTTCACCAGGTTGTCGGCTGGCGTGGCGCCCCCCTGCAGCGTAATCAGATTGATCCCGGAATTGACCGGGCCAAAGGTATTGAAATCATCGACCGTGGCAAATAGTTGCGTGAAAAAATTGTTCGGCTCCGTGCCGTTCACATGCGTTCGCTCGTAATCCAGGCCGAACTTCACGATGTGACGCCCGAACTGCTTGCTGAGATTACTGCCTGCAGAATAATAGTTCTGCTGAAACGTAAAGGAGTTGTAACCGGGACCAAACGATGTCTGCCCCAGGTCCCCAAACTCGTCACCGCTCGTTAGAGTGGAAAACAGGTTGAATAAAACGTTGGGAATGCCCGCCTGTGGATGAGAAGGGCTTTGGCGGGTAGGATCATCGCGATACTGGAAATACGAATTGAGGATCCACGGGTCGGAACTCTCGCCCAGCGTCCACAGATCGGAGAATCCCAACATGAGCGTCCGCCCATCGAGGTTGTAGCGCGTGTCGGGCAAATTCAAAGATAACGTCAGAGGCAAATAATCGGTGATGTGGTTGTTGGTGTAATTGAATTGCTCGCTCAAGCGATGATGTCCGAGATTTTCATCGAGCTTGAAACGCGCCCGCGTGTCGTAGGTAAGCGAATGTTTGTTGAATGGGGCTTCGAAGGCCACCAGGCTGCTCGGCAGGTTAGGGTTGAAAATAAAATTCAGGTCTCGGCTTTCGAGAATTCGTTCCGCGGAGCCAAAGAAAAAAACTTTATCCTTGATGATCGGGCCGCCCAGGTACACGGTGGGATCCCATCGTGACAAAAACGGAGCGCCACTGGTGCTGCTGGGAATGTCGTTCGAGTCGAATACACTGCTGCGGTAAAATACCGACAGTCCGCCGTGTAAATCGTTGGTGCCGCCCCGCGTGACCACGTTGATGATGCCGCCGGACGCGTGTCCAAATTCCGCTTTGTACCCCGCCGTTACCACCTGAAATTCCAGAATGGAATCCTGATTGAATTGCGCAGAGGGCCCGCCATTAAAGTTGTCGCGATTGGGCATGCCATCAATCAAATACAGCGCGTTTCCGCCGCGCTCGCCCAGGATCGGAGTCGCGTTATCTCCCGCCGGATCGTTTTGGCGATTCAACGATACGCCCGGCACCAGTTGCAGCAGGTCCAGGTAGTTCCGCCCGTTAATAGGCATATCTTCGATCTGGTCGGTGGTAATCGTCGCGCCCGTCGAAGATATAGTCGTCTCCAGCAGTGGCGTCGCGGAATCCACTTCCACGGTTTGGCCCATCGAACCTACTTGCAAGGTGATGTCGTAGGTCACCGTGCGGTTCAGCGTCAATTCAATGTCTTTGAAAATCTCCGTCTGAAAGCCATCCTTTGAAGCTTTGATTTCATAGGTGCCGGGCGGCAGGCCGGCCAGCGTGTAAGTTCCTTCGCTCTCGGTCGCGGCGGTTCGATTCACGGCCAGTTCCGTGCTAGTGACCTCCACGGTCGCACCAGAAATCGCTAATCCCTGCTTATCACGGACCGTTCCAGAAATTGTCGACGTGGTTTGCGCGTATAGATCAGACGAAAGAACAAATAGAAATAAAATTAGAACACTGCCACATGCTCGCACAAATCGGCGAGACCGTGCCATTTTTGCTTCTCCCACACAACAACCTGATGCTTCTCTCAGCATGCATCCTCCCCTTCGCGCTTCACCCACCGGGCCATGGCGGCGAGAACACTCAAGTGTTCTGGGTCACATATTTTGCAACATGGGTTGCGGGCGCGTCAGCACGGCAATTATGGCCGCGAGTCTAGGTTCGTGAACCATTAAAGTCAATAACATTCTTGAGGTTGAAGGGCTCACAGAGAAAAAACGCAACACCTGTTGCGTCGCAAATCATGCCTATCTAAAAATTTGATGCACTTTTCATATGCAACGAACAGTGAATACTGTTGACAGAATGCAACATTCGTTGTATTTCGTTTCCACACCCGTTTGCCTTTTTCGCGCGGCCTCGCTTCTGTCGGGTGCCGCCGTTCATTCTGGGACGGGCCGTTGGCGACGCCGGCATGAGGCTACCGGGACATGAATTCTGCTAGAAGAGCACGCGCCTCGGCCGCAGGACGCTCTTACAATGGAAAGGTTCTACCCGCGGGGCAGACTGCTCTCGAGTCTCGGTTTGCGCGCTCCCAGGCCGACTTGAGCACCAGTAGAAAAAAATTGCTGCAAATGATTCTGGAGAATCCCGAAGATACTTTTTTTCTGTCGTCCCGCGAATTAGCCAAGCGTTACAAGGTCGACGCGGCCACCATCGTGCGCACCATTCAGGCTTTGGGATACGGCAAATTCGCGGAATTTGCCGCCGATCTCCGAACCCATTTCATCACTCGTATCACTCCTTATGGACTGCTGAAGGCCGCTTCCCGCGAGAAGCGCACTCTGAATGATCGCATCCAGAACAGCATGGAACTGGATCTTCGCAACTTGCAAAACATGCAATCCACTCTGGACGCGCAAAAAATCATTCACCTTTCCAGACTGGTGAAGCGCGCGCGGCGCATCCTCGTCATTGGCATCGATCTGGCCGCTTCTCTAAGCTGGCATTTAGCTTACGGTTTGATGAGTTTGGGATTTGCCGCGGAAAGTCCCGTAGGCGGCACCGGAAATATTCAGAAGCGGGTGCGCTCCCTGACTTCCAGGGATTTGCTAATCGCCATCAGCTTTAAGCAGGGTTTGCGCGAAACCGTTGAAGCCGCTCTGCGAGCACAGAAGCAGGGAGTACCCACTTTCGGTATCACCGATGGCGACAATGCTCCCATCGCTCGTATTTGCGACAATTTCGCGATTACTCCGGTCGGCAGTGTCTCGTTCGCAAATTCCTACGTGGCTCCCATGGCGCTTGTGGGCGCCATCCTGGTGGCGAGCGCGCATACGCGAACCGCTCGCACGTTGGCGTTGCTCCGACGTAGCGAACAGGAAGACCGCGCCGATCATCGTTGGTATTGGTCGCCACCTAACGGCAGGAGCGCGCGTTGATGACCACCCAAATTTGCCGGCGCACGCGCGAAGCATAAACAACGAGGCACAAACGACAAGGAGTTTGGTGGCAACTTTTCAAAAAATATCGGCCCTTCCCGCTGCTGGCACGACGACTCCGGCTATGAAATCCGAGACTGAGGCGGATTCGCCAAATCAGCTCCGCCGCGTGCTTGGGATGTGGGACTTGGTATTGATGATTATCGGCACGGTTATCGGTTCGGGAATTTTCTTGGTCCCGGGCGCAATTCTGCGTGCTGTCGGCAATTCCGTGCCTTTGGCTGGAGGCGTCTGGCTGGCGGGCGGGATCCTGTCGCTGCTGGGTGCGCTTACTTTTGGTGAATTAAGTGCCATGAAGCCTCGCGCCGGGGGCTTGTACGTTTACATCCGCGATTGTTTCGGTACTTTTCCCGCATTTCTTTTTGGCTGGACCATGTTTTTCGTCATCAGCTCAGGTTCCATCGCCACCCTCGCCGTGGCATTCGCGAACTATCTGGGAGAATTTGTCCAACTTTCTGCCGGCGGGGCCAAAGTTATCGCCGTACTCATGATCGTAGTCGTGACCGCCGTTAACATTCGCGGCACGCGACAAAGCGCTGATTTAATCAACGTCACCAGCGCCATCAAAGTGGCCGCCATTCTACTGGTCAGTTCCCTGCTGCTTTGGCGCGGAAAAGCTTCCATTCTCGGCGAGCCTGGTTCTACCTCGCATGCCTCCTCACCTCTGGTGGGATTTGGTCTGGCGATGATCAGCGTGCTGTGGGCCTACGAAGGCTGGCAATACATCACCTACGCGGCTGGTGAAACTGTGAATTCTCAACGCACCTTCCCGCGCGCATTTCTCATCGGCACCACGGCGCTGATCACCATCTATTTTTTTGCGAATCTCGGCTACCTCGCTGCGCTCGGTCCTGACGGCGTAGCCGGCAGCAATCGCGTAGCCGCGTCCGCATTGAGTGTTGTCGCAGGTCACGGCGCTGGAAAATTTATCGCTATCGCCATCCTCATATCCATGTTCAGTGCCGCCAACGCCGTCATGTTGAATAGTCCGCGGATTTATTATGCGATGGCTAAGGACCGGCTCTTTTTTCACGCGCTTTCCCGCGTTCATCCCAAGTTTGGAACGCCTGCTTTGGCCGTGGCCGCCGCGGGCATCTGGTCCGTGTTGCTGGCAGTCAGCGGAACCTTTGATCAGCTTTTGACCTACGTCGTTTTCGTCGCCTGGATTTTTTATGCCCTGTCCGCTGCCAGCGTTTTTGTTTATCGCAAGCGTCAACCGAATCTGGCGCGCCCCTATCGCGTCCCCGCTTATCCCTTCACGCCCATCGTTTTCATCCTTGCGGCTGTGGCTCTGGTGGCCAGTACCATCGCGACCCAACCTCTCCGTGCCGCGGCCGGACTGGGAATTGTTTTCATTGGCGCTCCTGCTTATTTTTTCTGGCGCCGCACCGCAAATCTCGCAGCCAAGGAAGATGCCGCGCATGTCTGAGGGAACCGCTTCCGGGAAGCAGACGGGTATCGTGGTTCGTCCACTTCACGACGTAGACGAAATGAAAATTGGCGTGGACTTGCAACATCGTGTATGGGGCTACAGTCCGATTGACACTGTTCCCGAACAGATGTTTGTCGTTGCCAACGAAAGCGGCGGCCAGGTCCTGGCCGCTTTTCACAATGACGAACCTGTCGGATTTGCCCTGGCGTTTGCGGGAATCCATGGAGCGCGACGTCACCTGCACTCACACATGGTCGCCGTGGTACCAGAATTTCAGGATCGCGGTGTTGGCCGCGCACTCAAGTTGGCCCAGCGTGAAGACGCTATCGCGCGTGGTATCGATCTTATTGAGTGGACCTTCGACCCTTTGCAGTTAAAAAACGCGCACTTTAATCTTGTGCGCCTGGGAGCCATCGTTCGCCGTTACCTTCCCAATTGTTATGGGCGGACTTCCAGCCCACTGCACGCTGGTCTCCCCACTGATCGCCTGGTCGCGGAATGGTGGGTCAAGTCCGATCGCGTGAAAAACGCGCTCGATAACAAATCACAAACTTTACAAGTCAGTGCCCGGATCTCGCTTCCCGTGACGATTCGCCAAATCTGTGCCAGCGAACCGGCGGAAGGTGAGCACATTCAGTCACACGTCAGGGAGCAATTCGAATCACACATCGCCGCTGGAAGAGCCGCCGTCGGCTTTGAGTTTGACGAACAACAAGGAAGTTACCTGGTAGGGCTTTACACGGATTGAGTGGTTGTATTAGGTGTCGTCGACATTTCGACGTTGGATCGAAGATTTTATGTTCCATGACTTGATGAGTTGTAGACCGCAATCGAATGGAAAGGAAGTTCATGGCTAAGAGCTCGCGAAGAAGTGCAGCTCTGACAAAAAACGTCTCCGTCGCAACGTGTCTGATCGTGGCGATGTTGTTCGTCTATATAGGCACGGCTAAGGCGCAGGACAGCAGCAACGTGCCGGCACGCAAGGACTACACGGAAGTCGTCGATGCACTCCGTCCTTTTATCCAGCAGCAGATGAGTGACAAAGAATTGCCGGCGCTCTCCATCGCCATCGTGGACGACCAACAAATCGTGTGGGCGCAGGGATTTGGACTGGCCGACCCCAAAGCAAAAACTCCCGCCACTGCGGACACCGTCTACCGCATCGGTTCCGTTTCCAAATTGTTCACCGACATCGCCATTATGCAACTCGTCGAGCGCGGGGAATTGAATCTGGACGCTCCCGTTAGCGATTACCTGCCAGACTTTCATCCCAAAAATCCTTTCGGTACGACGATCACTCTTCGGGAATTGATGTCGCACCGTTCCGGATTGCTGCGCGAGCCTCCTGTCGGAAATTATTTCGAGACTTCGCAACCGTCTCTGGCTGCCACGGTGCACAGCTTGAACGAAACCGAACTGGTATTTCCCCCAGGCACGCACACGAAATATTCCAATGCCGCCATTGCTGTGGTGGGTTACCTGCTGGAAGCGCGAAGTCATCAAGCCTTCGCGGAAATTCTGAAGTCCTCGGTCCTGGAGCCCATGGGCCTGCGGCATAGCTCCTTTCAACCCGAACCGGCCATCATCGCGAATCTCGCCAAGGCCGAAATGTGGACCTATGACGGACTCCATTTCGACGCACCAACCTTTCAACTCGGAATGGCGCCGGCAGGCAGCATGTATTCCACCGTCAAAGACCTCGGACATTTCGAAAGCGTGCTTCTGGCTCAAGGCAAAACGGAAAACGGCACGTTGCTGAAGCCGGAGACACTGGAAAAAATGTGGTCCCCACAATTTCCGAATCCTGGCAGCGACGTTTTTGGATTGGGTTTTCTGGTGACTTCGCTCGACGGGCACCGTCGCGTCGGACACGACGGAGCCATCTACGGATTCGCGACCACGCTCGAACTTTTGCCGGAAGACAAGCTGGGCGTCGTCGTTTTCGCCACCAAAGACTCGGTGAACGCTGTTACCGAGCAAATTGCCGAAGCGGCTTTGCGGCTGGTTCTCGCCCGTCGCGCCGGCAAGCCACTCACTCTTCCTCCCGCGACTAGCCCCGTTTCACAGGAACTTGGCCGCAAGATGGCGGGCCGCTACGGAACAGGCGCCGATGCGGGCGACGATGCGCTCGACCTGAAATATCTCGGCGGCCATCTCTCCATGCTGAGGCTCACGGGCGGCGAACGGTTGGAGTTGCGCATACTTGGCGATGACCTCGTCGCTGAGGGCGCGACCGGCTATGGTCTGAAAATAACGCCGGTCGCCGACGGAATTCGAATTGGGTCGAAGACGCTGGCGAAGGTGCCCACGCCCATGCCACCGGACCCGTCATCGAAATTCCGTGGACTGATCGGCGAATACGGCTGGGATCACGACATTCTTTATGTGTTCGAAAAAGAGGGCCGCCTCTACGTTTTAATCGAATGGCTCGAATTCGATTCACTCACGCAAACCAGCGACGATGTTTTTAATTTCCCGGGACATGGCTTATACGACGGCGAGAAAGCGGTTTTCACGCGTGACGCCGCGGGCAACGCCACGCAGGTGCAGGTTAGCGGCGTGGTATTTAAACGTCGTTCCATTGGCGGCGTTTCCGGCGGAATTTTCCGCATCACCCCACTCGCCGGCTTCGACAGTCTTCGGACGCGAGCGCTTGCTGCGAAACCCCCGGTCGAATCCGGTGAATTCCGCAAGCCCGATCTCGTGGAGCTAACGAAGCTCGACCCCGCGATCAAGCTCGATATTCGCTATGCCAGCACCAACAATTTCCTGAGCACGCCCATCTATTCACAGGCGCGCGCGTTTCTGCAGCGGCCCGCCGCTGAAGCGCTGTTGCGCGCGCACAAAAAACTGATGGCCATGGGCTACGGCCTGCTGATTCATGATGCTTATCGTCCGTGGTACGTCACCAAAATATTTTGGGACGCCACTCCGGACGACAAGAAAATCTTCGTTGCCGACCCCAGCCAGGGTTCGCGCCACAATCGCGGCTGCGCCGTTGATTTGAGCTTGTACAGCCTCGCGACCGGTAAACCAATCGAGATGGTCGGCGTCTATGACGAAATGTCCGAGCGCTCTTACCCCGCATACCCGGGCGGGACGTCGTTGCAGCGTTGGCATCGCGAATTACTGCGGCGCGTCATGGAAAACGAAGGATTCCTCGTCTATGAGTTCGAGTGGTGGCACTTTGATTATGGCGATTGGCAAAAATATCCAATCCTGAACCTGACGTTCGAGCAGCTCACGTCAACGTCTGCCACTCAGGAAGTTCCTGCGATTTTGGATCAGGAATCACAAAACGTTTCTCTGAAATAGCACGACGTAGAAGCAAGCTAGTAATTTCTATGGAGGCACCGATCGCATGAAGACGAAAAACCCCGCCCGTGCATTTTTCTTCGCCCGCGTTACATTAGTTGCGTTTGCTGCGTTTGTTTGGAGTTTCTGCGTAAACACGTCACGCGCTCAGTCCGGCGATTCGCTGGAGCAGCGCATCAAGAAAGTCATGGACCGCCCGGAATTTGCTCATGCGCGGTTCGGTCTGGAGTTCATCACCGCCGACACCGGCGAAGTGGTCTACAAATTAAATTCGCCTCAGCTTTTTGTGCCGGGTTCCACAACCAAGCTGCTTAGCGAAGGCACCATGCTGGAAATTCTGGGCAGCGATTATCGCTTTCACACCAAAATTTACCGCACCGGGCCCATCGCAAAGGACGGAACGCTGCAAGGCGACCTGATATTGGTGGCCAGCGGAGACCTCGATTTATCTAATCGCATTCAGCCCGATGACACGCTGATCTTCGAAGACGAAGATCACTCCTATGGCGGCCCGGACAGCAAAGGTCTGCCTGGCGACCCACTCGCGGTCATTCGCGATTTTGCCAAGCAGGTCGGCGCCAAGGGCATTAAGCGCATCAAGGGCCGCGTGCTCGTGGACGCTTCGCTCTTCCCCGAGGGTTATCGCGAACTGGGCACCGGCGTGGTTGTTTCGCCCATCGTCGTCAACGATAACGTCGTCGATGTGGTCATCAGCCCGGGCGCAACGGAAAATTCTCCTCCGCAATTAAAAATCGCTCCGCAAACGGCTTACGTCACCATCACCAACCAGACCACCACCGGCAAAGCCGGCTCCAAACCTTCGGTCAACTACGGCGACGACAAAACCAATCCCGACGGCTCACGGACCGTAATTCTCACCGGCAGTCTGCCGCTGGACGGAAAGCCCCTGATGGCGTCGTTTGCGGTGCCGGAGCCGAGCCGCTTCGCAGCCACGGTGCTGATGGAAGCCCTCAAGGCCCAGGGCATTTCCTCCGCGGGAATCGCCGCAGCGACCGAGCAGATCGACTTCAAGGCCCTCGCCAAAAATTACACCGCGGAAAACGTAGTAGCCGAACACGTCTCGCCGCCCTTGAAAGAAGAAGTGAAGATCACACTGAAGGTGAGCCAGAATCTGCACGCCAGTTCCATGCCCTATCTGCTCGGGGCGTTGGTCGCTCACAAAGACAAGGATATCGATCAGGCCGGCTTCGATATCGAGCACGATTTTCTGACCAAGGCGGGCCTGGATCTCAGTGGCGCCGCGCAAAGTGACGGCGCCGGCGGCAACGCCTACTTCTCGCCGGACTTCATGACCCGCTATCTTCTCTATATGTCCAAGCAGAAAAACTACATGGACTTTTACCGCGGCATGCCGATTCTCGGAAAAGACGGCACACTGGTAAAAATTCAGGTGAACTCGCCTGCTGCCGGTCACGTGCATGCAAAAACGGGAACATACGGCTTATACGATGCTCTGAATAAGAAATTACTGGTCACTGGTAAGGGCCTGGCTGGATACATGGACACCGCCAGCGGCAAGAATCTGATTCTTGCTCTGTACGTCAACATGGTTTCTGTTCCGCTAGATGATCCCGATGCCACGCAACAAATCGCCGGCGAAGCGCTCGGAGAAATCGCCGCAGCCGCTTATGATGCGCCCTTGCCAAACGCGCAGGCTGAAGCCAAGGCTTCCACATCCGGCAGCGAATTCGACGTGCTCATCAAGAATGGACACATCATGGACGGCTCCGGAAATCCGTGGGTCTCCGGCGACATTGCCATTCGCGGGGATCGCATCGCGGCCATGGGACGTCTCGATAACGCCCACGCCAAGCGCGTAATCGATGCCAAGGGCATGGTCGTTTCCCCGGGCTTCATCGATATGCTGGGTCAGTCGGAGGTCTCGCTTCTCATCGACAAACGCTCGCTTAGCAAGCTCGCGCAGGGCATCACCACCGAATTCACCGGCGAAGGTGGCTCGATTTCGCCGCAAACGGAGCTGACCATTGCGCCCATGCAGCCCGCGCTCGACCACTACAACCTAAAAGTGGACTGGACCACGCTGGACGGGTATTTCAAGCGCCTGGAAAAACAAGGCACGCCAATCAACATCGGCACGTACATCGGGCTTGCTCAAGTGCGTGAAGCCATTCTTGGAGACGTCGATCGCGCCCCCACACCGGCCGAACTCGAAAAAATGAAGTCGCTGGTGGCCGAGGGCATGCAGGACGGAGCATTCGGCGTATCGACCGCGCTCATCTATCCTCCCGGACACTACGCCAAAACGGAAGAGTTAATTGAGCTGTCAAAAGTCGCAGCGCAATACGGCGGCATATACGGAACGCACATGCGCAGCGAAGGCCAGAGCGAACCGCAAGCAATCGACGAAGCTCTGCGCATTGGCCGCGAGGCGAAACTGCCGGTGGAAATTTTTCACCTGAAAGTCTCCGGCAAAACGCGCTGGGGCAACATGACCAAAGTTGTCGCGCAAATTCAGGCCGCGCGCGACGCCGGTCAAGATGTGACCGCCGACATGTATCCCTACGTTGCAGGAGGTACGGCCCTTGCTTCGAGTCTTCCTCCATGGGTCGCCGATGGTGGCATGGATAAACTTCTGGAGCGCCTCCACGATCCGGCTACGCGCGCCAAGATCAAAGCGGAAATGGCTGCCGACCATCCAACCTGGGAAAATCTCTACTTCGACACTGGAGGCGCCAGCGGCGTAATGGTTTCCGGCATCGTCAATCCGGAACTGAAGAAATACGACGGCAAAACCATCGCGCAAATTGCCGAGGCAGAAAAGAAGACTCCGCTCGATGCCCTTTTCGATTTCATCATCGCAGACAAGGGGCAAACCGGCGCGCTGTACTTCATGGCCAGCGAGAAAGATTTGGTTTACGGATTAAAACAGCCGTGGACCAGCCTCTGTCTGGACGCCGGCGAGATGTCTCTCGACGGCCCACTCTATGAGGCGCACACGCACCCGCGCGCTTTTGGCGCAATGCCGCGGTTCCTCGGCCACTATGTTCGCGACGAGCATTTGCTTCCCATGGAGCAAGGCATCCGCAAGATGACTTCTCTCGCCGCGCAACGTGAGGGCCTGGTCGATCGCGGATTGTTGCAGGAAGGCTACTTCGCGGACATCACGGTATTCGATCCTGAAACCATTAAAGACACGGCTACCTACACACAACCGGCGCAAATTGCTCAGGGGGTCAAGTATGTTTTCGTCAACGGACAGTTGGAATTTGAAGACGGCAAGCTGACCGGCGTAACCGCAGGGCGTCCTTTGCGAGGACCTGCGTGGAAACATCACGATATCGCCACCGCAGATTAACGAACGGATACTGACTTGGCACGTTGCGTCAGCATAATTAACTGCCCACGACGCGGTCGCCGCATTCGGCCGCGTCTCGCACGGGATTTGCACCGCAGGAACTGGCGTCTGAGGCTTGAATGACCGTTAACGTGTTGCGCGCTGGCTTTTCGACACAGGAATATACGCTGGATTGCACGGTGAAAGGCTTTCCTGGCGGCGCCAAACCGTTTGCGCTATCACAAATCGCCGATCAAAAGTGGAATGTGCTGCGGGAAGATTTGCCCCTGCCGTTGATGATCCTTAAGCGCTCCGCGTTACTAAATAACATCCGGGTCATGAACGCGTTTTTGCAGGAGTATTCGCTTTGTATTGCCCCGCATGCCAAAACGCACATGTCACCGCAACTCGTCGACCTGCAACTGGCCAGCGGCGCCTGGGGCATTACCGCCGGAACAGTAAGCCAGGTGCAAGTATTTCGCCGATTTGGAGTGGACAGAATACTTCTCGCCAACCAACTCGTCGGCAAACAAAATGTCCGCTACATCGTGGAAGAACTGAATGCGGACCCCAACTTCGACTTCTTCTGCCTGGTGGATTCCGTCGATGGCGTGCGGCACCTCGCGGCGCTTGCCCAGGAGTTCGGACTCCGCAGGCCTCTGAAAGTCTTGCTGGAAGGTGGGTTTGCCGCTGGCCGCACGGGGTGCAGAACGGTTGCCGCAGCGCGAGATGTTCTTGCTGAAATCAGAAAGTTCCGGAACACCCTGGCGTTGGCAGGGCTTGAAGGATTCGAGGGAATTATTTTTGGTGACGATATTGCGGAATCCGAAGCGCTGGTGAATGGATTTTTGTCGTTCCTGAAAGCATTGCTCGCGGAAATCAAACCCGAAGATTTGCCAGGTGCCACTGAACTCCTCCTTTCGGCAGGCGGCTCAGCATATTTCGATATGGTGGCAAAGGCCTTCCAGCAACTGGATTTCTTTTTGCCAAAACGCATCGTACTCCGCAGCGGCTGTTACCTCACGCACGATTCTCAGATGTACCGCCGTTTTCACGAAAGAATGCGCACGCGAGGCTGGCACCAATCGCAGTTCCAACCGGCTTTTGAAATCTGGTCGTATGTGCAGTCGATTCCGGAAAAGGGCTTGGCGATTTTAACTATGGGCAAGCGAGATTGTCCCTACGACTATCTCCTTCCAACCCCGTTAAAGATCTATCGGACGAATGAAACAGAACGAGAATTGTCCGGCTGTGAGATTTCCAACGTGAACGACCAGCATGCCTATATGACCTTCCCTGAAAGCCTCGGGCTGAAATTTGGAGACAGAGTTGTCTGCGGCATTTCCCACCCGTGCACAGCCTTCGACAAGTGGCGGTTCATTCCTGTGGTTAATGAAGATTACGACGTAGTTGACGGCCTGATCACTTATTTCTAACTAGCAGGTCGTGACGCAAAACCAATAAAGTAATCGTTGTACAAGCACGGCATCCTCATGGCTGCAGTCGCCGCTTCCGCCATGACCTGGTTCAGCTCGTTAGACATCTCATTATTGCTGTGGAAGTGTCCTGTGGAAGTTGATGCGTCGTGCCTGTAATCTTGGGATCGTACTTAAAGGATGGAGATGAGACGGCTGGCGCGTTTGTGGATTTTGGGGTTAGTGATATTTTTGGCAGCCTCTCTCCCAGTTAGCACCCCCGCTTACTCGGTTCTCACCCACGAAGAAATAATCGATCTGGCCTGGAACGATTCGATTCGTCCCTTGCTGCTGGCGCGCTTCCCGAAAGCCACAGAAGCCCAGTTGCGCGAAGCACACGCCTACGCTTACGGCGGCTCAGCCATACAGGACATGGGCTATTACCCATTTGGCAAAGTGTTTTTCAGCAATCTCACGCACTACGTGCGCTCCGGCGATTTCATCGCCTGGCTTTTCAATAACGCCCGCACGATCGAGGAGTACGCGTTTGCGATTGGCGCGCTATCTCACTACCTCGGTGATTCCATCGGACATTCCGAAGCCGTCAATCCCGCCACGGCTGTGGAATTTCCTAAACTGAGGCGCCAGTACGGAAATTCCGTGACGTACCATGAGAGCCCCTACGGCCATGTACGCACTGAATTTGCATTTGATATCGACGAACTGACCAATCAATCCCTCGCACCGCCTGCTTATCTCCGATTCATCGGTCTGCAGGTGCCGCGCAAATTTCTGGAAGCTGCATTTCTGAACACTTATGGATTCAGCATTCATGACGTCGTTGGCCGCGCACATCCAACGTTGAAAAGCTATCGCTGGTCGGTGCGCGCCTTTGTTCCCTCCATTGCGGAAGCCGAAGTGGTGCTGCATCGCCATCAATTTCTCCCCCATCCGGACAGCGAGGCTTACCGCATCTTCTCCGAACGTGTTGCGCAAACAAATTATCAACGCCATTGGCAGCATGCCTTCACAGGGCCGGGCTTCCGCGCACATTTGCTGGCCGTCGTGGTTTTTATCGTTCCCAAGATCGGGGTGATTTCGGACCTGGCCATAAAAATTCCCAGAGTCGATACCGAGGAATGGTACCTGCAGAGCGTAAACCGTACAGTCGACAAGTTTGGCGGCATCCTGGACAGCATGGCGAAGAGTGCGAATGTACCGTTCGATTTGCGTAATCTCGACCTGGACACTGGTAAACCCACAGCGTTTGGCACCTACCCGCCAACGGACCAGGCCTACGCGGCCTTGCTCGCGCGTATTGTTTCCAGGCCGGATCGTGTCGTGCTGGAAAGCGTGCAGCAAAATATCCTCCGGTATTATGCGGCTCCAGTTCCACCGGCAACGGTTCCTTCCGAGGTAATCGTGGAGCTGGACATGCTCCGAAAAATGCAAACCGCGAAAGCGTTAAACTAGGTCTTTTTGGCCTAGTGTTACGCTCGAATTTCCAACGCACTAAACAGCCAACTGAAAATTCGTATCTCAATACGAAAATGATGAACTGTTTTGACTAGTGAGAATAAAACGGAGGACGACAGGCGATGGCGTCGAGAAAACCAAAAGGGACCACGCGGCCGCGTGTCCCAGCCGGAAAATTCGCTGTGCAGAATATACATGTGGAATTTGGCCGGGAAACATGTGGCGTCCTGGAGGTCGCTGAACAGCGAGAGTGGCTGGTCACCAATGGCATCGGAGGATTCGCTTCCGGCACGGTGAGTGGCAATCTCACGCGGCGCTATCACGGCATCTTGGTAGCTGCGCTGCAGCCTCCAGTGGGCCGCACACAACTGGTGGCCAAGCTGGATGAAACGGCTCGATACCAGGGTGCTGAGTATGCCCTGGCGACCAATCGCTGGGTTGGCGGCACGGTCGCGCCGGAAGGGTATGTGAATATCGAGAGTTTTCGCCTTGAAGATACCACCCCGGTGTGGCGATTTGCGTTTGCCGATGCCCTGCTCGAAAAACGCGTCTGGATGCAACACGGTGAGAACACCACGTATGTTCAATACACTCTGTTGCGGGCGAACGAGCCCCTTGAGCTGGAAATAAAAACACTTGTGAACTATCGCGATTTTCACGCCAACACTCACGCAGGCGATTGGCGCATGCAGATGGATAAATTGAAAAACGGCTTACAAATTACCGCGCTGCCGCGAGCCACTCCATTTTACCTGCTAAGCGCCGATGCGCCGTTCGAGCCGCAACAGGAGTGGTATCGCAACTTTTTTCTCTCCGTAGAAAACTATCGCGGCCTCGACGATCGCGACAACTGTCTCTTAGCCGCCGTTTCTCGTATAACCTTGCAGCAAAATCAAAGCACGACCCTGGTTTTCACCACCAATGTCAATGCGTCACTCGATGGCGCAGCCAGCGCGGCGGAAAATAGCAGGCGCGAAGCCAATCTGCTGGCGCAATGGAAAACGCAGAACGCCAAAGACGCTGCCGCCGCGCCTGGTTGGATTCGCCAGCTTGTCCTCGCCGCCGATCAATTTATTGTGAAGCGCTCCGTGGGCATCGGTGCCGAAGAGCAGGATGGTCGCTCCATCATTGCCGGCTATCACTGGTTCGCCGACTGGGGACGCGACACCATGATCGCGCTGCCCGGCCTGACGTTAACTACCGGCCGCGCCGACATCGCCAGGAAAATTCTTCTGGCGTTTGCGATATACGTCGATGGTGGCATGCTCCCTAATAATTTCCCGGACGCCGCCGGCAAGCCACGGTACAACACCGTGGACGCCGGACTTTGGTTCTTCGAAGCCGTTCGGCAGTATTTTGCCGCAACACAGGACGCCGCCACTGTCATGACACTGTTCCCCGTGATGGCGCAGATGATAGATGCGCACATCGCTGGCACGCGCTATCGCATCCACGTTGACCAGTCCGACGGGCTTCTTTATGCCGGGGAGCCCGGCGTACAACTCACCTGGATGGATGCGAAGGCCAGCGATTGGGTCGTGACTCCACGAATCGGCAAGCCTGTGGAGATCAACGCATTGTGGTTTAACGCGCTGGAAACCATGGCCGAACTTGCGCCGGCCACAAACTCGAATGAGTCCGCTCAAAAGTTCACGGACGTCGCGGCACGCGTAAAACAGAGCTTCGGCAAATTCTGGAACGATTCCGCAGGGTGCTGCTATGACGTCATCGACGCACCAGAAATTGGCGCTGATGGAAATGATGCGTCGCTTCGGCCCAATCAGATTTTCGCTGTTTCCCTTCCACAAAGCCCGCTCACTCCAGAGCAGCAAAAATCCGTGGTCGACATTTGCGCCCGCCGCCTGGTGACTTCTTACGGATTGCGAAGCTTGGCGCAACGCGAACCTGGCTACCGCGGCCATTACGGCGGCGACATCTTTGCTCGCGACGGCGCGTACCATCAGGGCACCGTGTGGGGTTGGCTCCTCGGTCCATTCGTTCATGCCCACCTGCGCGTTTACAAAGACCGGGCGGCAGCAATGAGCTTTCTCGAACCCCTCGGCAAGCAAATTCATGCACACGGACTGGGAAGTCTCAGCGAAATTTTTGATGGCGACGCTTCCTTCACTCCTCGCGGGTGCATCGCACAAGCGTGGACCGTGGCCGAGGTGTTGCGAGCCTGGCGAACGATAACCGGCTAGGTGATGGCCAAAGAAAGCTACGCTGTCACCACACGCTACCGATAAGCGTCGAAGTCTTCTAAAAACAGATCGCCCTCCTCAGCATCGAGGAAGGCGATCTGTTCAGTACGAACCGATCAAAATGCGGGAATTACGCGGTGTCCCGCTCCCACACTTTGCCGTTGCGGGCGAACTCGATGAACTTGGAAATGTCCCCATTCCCTCCCAACTCCGTTACGCCCACCACGCCACTGACTTGCGTCTTCTTCGCCAGGCCGGACACGCCCGCCAACGCAATTGCTTTCAAGTGCCGGTCGGCGTCCATCAAAAAGCTGACCGCGTCGGGTTCTGCGCTCAACGCCTTGTCGCCATTCGGCCCGGCCAGCACGGCCACCGCATCGAAAAGCACGGAAGGCGAACCGGAAAGCGCCATCTCCGCCACAAGTTTCTTTCCGCCGGAATCGGTGACTCCGCCGACCTTGGGCGCGATGATCGCCGGTGTCGCTCCTTCCTTCTTGATCGCCGCAACTAGCGCAGTTTGCAGTTTGGGATCGAAGCCGTCGGCAAGCAGCACGCCAACTTTGCGGCCCTTCAGTGTCGGTTTATATTTCCCGTAAAGCCGAAGCGCCGGACTCGGATCGAGATCAATCGGCTTGGCTGCGGGAGTTGCGGCAATCGCTTCGCCGGTCATTCCCAATCCATCGGCTACTTTGTTGGCCAATTCTTTGTCGATCACTTCCAAGTGGCCGAGCATTTTTCTACGGATGTCCGGGATGTCCACCTTGCTTAGCTCGAATGTGAGCGCCATCGCCATGTGCTTCTGCTCCTGCGGCGTGACCGAGCGATAGAACAGACGAGCTTGTGAGTAGTGATCCTTGAACGATTCAGGACGCAGACGAACCTTCGTCCCTTCCAACGGAATCGGCGCGGTGCGGAATCCGGCGGGCGTTTCGCGCTCGCCATCCGGTTCAATAGAGTTCGGCTCATAGTTGCCGCGACCCTTGTTCACGACCATTTGCATGTGGCCATCACGCTGCATGTTTGCGAACGGGCACTTCGGCGCATTGATGGGCAGTTGATGGAAGTTGGGCGAACCGAGGCGGCTCAGTTGGGTGTCCAGGTACGAGAACAGACGTCCTTGCAACAACGGATCTTCGCTGAAGTCGATGCCCGGCACGACGTGGCTCGGACAAAAAGCAACCTGCTCGGTCTCGGCAAAGAAGTTGTCAGGGTTTCGATCCAGTACCATTTTGCCGATGATCTCCACGGGCACAACTTCTTCCGGGATCACCTTGGTGGCATCCAGCACGTCAAACGGCAGCTTGTTGGCCATCTTGTCGTCCAGAGTCTGGATCCCAAACTCGAACTCCGGGAAATTGCCGGTGGCGATGGCGTCGAACAAATCGCGCCGCTGAAAGTCCGGATCGGCTCCGGCGATCTTCACGGCCTCATCCCACAGCGTCGCGGCGGTGCCCAAAACCGGCCGCCAGTGGAACTTCACGAATTTGGACATACCTTGATCGTTCACCAGGCGGAACGTATTCACACCAAATCCTTCCATCATGCGCAGCGAACGCGGAATGGTTCGATCGGACATCGCCCACATAATCATGTGCAGCGATTCAGGCATCAGCGAAATGAAATCCCAGAAGGTGTCGTGAGCAGTGGCCGCCTGCGGGTAGCCGCGATCAGCTTCCATTTTCACCGCGTGAATCAAGTCCGGAAATTTGATGGCGTCCTGAATAAAAAATACCGGGATGTTATTTCCAACCAGATCGAAGTTCCCTTGCTGGGTATAAAACTTCACCGCGAAGCCGCGAACGTCGCGTGGAGTATCCACCGAGCCTGCTCCCCCAGCCACGGTCGAGAAACGCACGAACACCGGAGTCTTGATTTTTGGATCGGATAGAAATTCGGCGCTGGTCACGTTCTTCATCGACTTATACGGCTGGAAGTAACCGTGCGCCGCGGAGCCCCTGGCATGCACGATGCGTTCCGGAATGCGTTCATGGTCAAAGTGCGTGATCTTCTCGCGCAAAATAAAATCTTCAAGCAGCGTTGCGCCGCGCGCACCACCCTTCAAGGAATTCTGGTTATCGGAGATGGGCAAGCCCTGGTTAGTCGTTAAAAGAACGCCGTCTTCAGGCGATTGTTGATGCGTTTCGCCGCCCTTGGTCTTGACGTTGCTGTTTGTTGGAGAAGTTTTTTTCTTAGCCATGCCTAAAGTTAACACCACTTCCGATTAAACTTCAAACGCACTCCTGTCACCGAAAAGGTACCTTGGCACCGTTAATGCCAGTGCGGAGCGGTTTGATCTTCATGTAATTGCGAACACCGGCAGTCACTATTCAAGGCGCCTTCTCTCTTCAGCAAATCGGGCAAATTTCAGCCGTGCGTTCGGCATCCGCGCTAATACCACCGAGCGCGCGCTTTACACCCTGGGCGCCCGCAACATATAGTTCCTTTGCCCGCAATCCCGCCATGAAACGCACCTCTTACCTGAAGCCGTTCGCGCTGATTTGCCTGTTGCTGCAATTCGCGTGCATCGCGCTTGCGGAAGACCTCAAGAAGATTCATCCGACAGGCTATGTAAGCGATCTGGCAGGTGTCGTCCAGGCAGCCACCAAAAGCAAGCTGGAAGCGTTGTGTACCGAGTTGGAGCAAAAAACCGGCGCGCAGATGGCCATTGTCACCGTGCACTCGCTCGAAGGAGAAAGTGTCGAGAACTACGCCGTCGATCTCTATAAACAACTGGGCATTGGCAGCAAAAAGGACGACCGCGGAGTCTTGCTGCTGGTTTCGCCGGATGAGCGCAAATATCGCATCGAAGTAGGCTATGGCCTGGAGCCGGTGATCAATGATGCCCGCGCTGGTGACGTGGGTCGCTCCATGGTTCCGTTTCTGCGGCAGGGAGATTACAGTAGCGCCATCGAGACCGCCGCGTGGCAACTGGCCAAATACATTGCCGACGATCGTGGCGTCACGCTCAGTGGCCAGCCCCCGGCGCGTCCGGTGCGACAGCCCAGCGGCTCGGGCGGCGGGATTCCCATTGGCTTTATCATTGCCGCAATCGTGATTATCTCGCTTCTCGGAAGAGGCTCGGGCGGAGGCGGAAGCGGCTGGTGGATATGGCCGCTGCTGTTCAGCAATATGAGTGGCGGCGGGCGTCGCGACGGGGGCAGTTGGGGTGGGGGATTTGGCGGCGGAGGTTCCGGCGGCGGAGGCTTCGGCGGGTTCGGCGGCGGCAGCAGCGGAGGCGGCGGCGCCTCGGGGAGCTGGTGATGGCAGAACAGACGGGCAAAAACTTGCCTGCGGTGGAAACGAAGCTGAACGAACTGGTGCATCGCCTGAAAGACGCGGAAGCCGCAAACCTGGTCTCAGTGATTCTGTATGGATCTGCTGCGCGCGGCGACTTTCATCCGGACCATTCCGATTTGAACGTACTTTGCGTGCTGAACTCGTTGGCTGTCGAAGAGTTAGGCCGCGCGGCGCCGGTAGTGCGCTGGTGGGTGGCGGAACAGAATCAACCTGCGCCATTATTTTTTACCGCCGAAGAGCTCCGGCAATCCGCGGATGTTTTTTCCATCGAACTGAAAGATATGCAGGACAGCCGGCGTGTTCTGTTTGGCGTCGATCCCATTGCCGATTTGCATCTGCCCATGAATCTCCATCGCATCCAGCTCGAGCACGAACTGCGCACGGTACTTTTGAAGATACGCAATGCATATTTTCGTTCGCACGGAAATGCGCAGGAATTGACCCTGGTTTTGCGCGAATCGTTCTCTTCGGTTCTCACGCTGCTTCGCCACACGCTCATTGCTTTTGGCGAAACCCCTCCAGCCGCGCCGCGCGATATCATTGCACGAGCCACTGCGCTCACCAGTTGCAATGCTGACGCTTTCAGCCAGGTGCTGCGCTTGCGAGAACATGGCGAGGCTCACACGGAAATTGTGAAAGTTTACGGAGCATATCTATCAGCCCTGGAGTCGGTGGTTCGCGCAGTGGATAAACATTTGCCGAAAGCGGAATGGCAACGAACCAGACACGCGCATTCTTGAATCTCAGAAAAACGAGGAGCACATGAAGATAGGAATCGTCATTTTGGTGATCGTTTTGATTCTTGCGTTGGTGCTGGGCAGTTCCTTCGTGGGCCGTCGAAATCAGATGGCCATCAAGCGCGAAGCCGTGAATGCTGCATGGTCTCAGGTCGATGTGGTCTTGCAGCGCCGCGCTGATCTGATCCCCAACCTGGTGGAGACCGTAAAAGGCTACGCCGTGCAGGAACAGACCGTTTATGGCGAGATCGCCCGGGCACGTTCCGCTTTGCTAAGCGCAAACACCCCGGCGGACAAAATTGCTGCCAACGGACAACTTGACTCCGCTCTCGGCCGCTTGCTGGTAATCGTCGAAAATTATCCGCAGCTCAAATCGAATGAGAATTTTATGCGTTTGCAGGATGAACTGGCCGGCACGGAAAACCGCATCGCGATCGAACGCCGGCGTTATAACGACGTGGTGCAGGACTACAACACCTACATTTCGCTGTTCCCCAACAGTCTGGTAGCCAGCATGGCCGGCTTCCCGCGCAACGACGCCTACTTCAAGACCGACGCTGGCGCGCGCCAGACACCCAAAGTAAATTTTGACTATCCGAAGAACCCTGGAGCCGCGACACCTGCGCCGGCTCCGACACCGGCGCCAACTCCGGCACCAACCCATCCGTAGACGCGGATTCTACGGAACAGAAGAATTTTTCGCGCATCGCAGCGGCCGCTGTCTGACGGCTCAGTCTGTTCTGTCTTTATGACTGACGCTTAGGTTCGGCCGAGGAATTCGCCGAGCAACATGTGGAAGTGGTGCACGCCGTTTTCGCGCTTCACGGAGTACCGCCCGCGATCGTAGGTCGCGGAATGCAAGCCGCGTTGCACATTCTCGCAAAGACCGATGTCTTCCTGCTGCACTTCGTCGCTGAACGCAATCGCGCGCTGGATGCGTTCCTCCACCTTGCTGCTGGTCATGTCGTGGAAAAACCACTCAAAGATCGTCAGCGTTTTGTCATGTGAAATCGGCACGATCAGGTTCGTCGAAATGTTATCCGGATAAAGGTTCAGCATTAAATTGGGAAAAATCCAGAAATATGCCGCTTGTTGCAGCCCGCTCCCCGGCGCATAAGCACGCTCGGCGGTATCTTCGCTCTTCATGGCGCGAATCGGCGCGAACTGCTGCGAATAATAACGATACGTGTCCGTGCGGTATTGGGCGTAATCGATTTCGCGCATCAACCCCGGGTGTGCGATGGGGATGTGATAGCCCTCGAGATAATTGTCGACGTACACTTTCCAGTTACAGTCGATGATGTAATCGCGGCGCTCCGCAAATTGCAGTCCCTCAAACTGAAATCCTTGCGCCTGCTCCGGAATTTGCCCGAGATACGCGGACAGCGACTCGGCTTGCGCGTCGAAATTCACAAAAATGAATTGTTCCCAGGTCTCCACGCGCAACGGCACCATACCCATGGTGCTGCGGTCAAAAAATTCCACACCTTCCACATCCGGGGTGCCAATCAAACGACCCTCCAGCGTATAGGTCCATCCGTGATATTGGCAGCGCAGCACATTTTTGCATCCGCTACCCAGCGCGATGGGCCCAGCGCGGTGGCGGCAAACGTTGCTGAATGCGCGTAAAACTCCCTGCTTGTCGCGCACTATGATGACCGGCTCACCGGCAACATCCGCCGTGAAAAAACTCTCAGGATCGGAGATGGTCCGCTTCACGCCATTCACTTCGCCGCACGCGTGGCTGAGCGTGCCGACCAATTGCCAGGTGCGCATAAAAATGCGCGTCTTTTCAATTTCGAGAATGGCGGGATCGGTGTAAAACTTCGACGCCAGGGTGTGCGCGCACTCGATTTGCTCATTAACATCGAGTTGCAGCGGTTTGGTATTCATGCGGAGACCGGCATTAGAACTTTCTCGTTTCCTGGCGCGACCACCGTTCAATCACGATTTTCGATTCGGTATAGAATTCCACGGCATCGCGTCCCTGGCCATGCAAGATGCCAAAGAAGCTGTCTTTCCATCCGCTGAACGGAAAATACGCCATCGGCGCGGCTACGCCGATATTGATACCGACATTCCCCGCTTGCGCTTCGTAGCGAAATTTCCTGGCGGCCGAACCGCTGGTGGTAAACAGCGAGGCCTGATTCCCGTAGGGGCTGCGATGCAGAAAATCCATGGCTTCGTCAATGGAGTTGGCGTGCACCAGGCTCAGCACCGGACCAAAAATCTCGGTGTGCGAAAGCTGGCTGGATATTGGCACGCCGTCCAGAATCGTGGGCTTCACGAAATTACCCGACTCATGATTCGGGATTTTCGCGTTGCGACCATCGACGATGGGTTTGGCGCCTTCGGCCACTCCCGCCGCGATCAACGATTCCACGCGCTGTTTGCTTTCTTTGCTGATGACCGGGCCCATTTGGGAATCGCCGCTAAGCCCGTTGCCGACGCGTATCGACGAGGCCGCGTGGCTGATCGAGTCGCGAAAAGTTTTCTGCGCGTCGCCAATGGTCACTGCCACAGACACCGCTAAGCATCGCTGCCCGGCGCAACCAAACGCGCTGTCCCCAATGATCTGTGTAGCCAGCTCCATGTCCGCGTCGGGAAGCACAATGACATGGTTCTTCGCGCCGCCCTGGCACTGCATGCGCTTGCCGCTGGCCGCCGCGCGCGAGTATACATGCCTCGCCACCGGCGTCGATCCCACGAAGCTGATTCCTCGAACTTGCGGATGGTCACACAGCGCATCCACGACTTCGCGCCCGCCATTGATCAGATTCACGACGCCGCGCGGCAATCCGGTCTGTTCCAGCAATTCAAAAATGCGGCGCATGGTTAGCGGTACACGTTCGGATGGCTTCAACACAAAGGTGTTTCCGCACGCAATGGCATACGGCAGAAACCAAAACGAGATCATGGCCGGAAAATTAAAGGGCACGATGGCAGCAACCACTCCCAGCGGTTGCCGAATCAGGGTTTCGTCCACACCCGGCGTTACGTCTTCCAGGTTGTAACCCTGCATCATCATGGGAATGCCGCAGGCTACTTCCACGTTTTCTATCCCGCGCCGCAGCTCCGCTTTGGCTTCACCAAGAGTCTTGCCGTTTTCCACGGTGATGAGCTGCGCGAGCTCTCCCAGATGCTCTTCCAGCAAATTCTTCAGTTTGAAAAGGTATTGAATACGTTCGCCAGGCGGTGTTCGTCTCCATGCCGGAAAAGCATCCGCGGCGGCCTGTACTGCGGCATCCACGTCCGCGCCAGTCGAAAGAGGGGTGCGGGCCAGCAACTCGCCGGTGGCCGGATTTTGCACGTCGAAATATTCTTTTGCGGCTGAGCGTCGCCATGCGCCCTGAACATAATTCTCCAGATCAGGCGTTTGTGTTGTCACGCTGCTGCTCATACTTTTTCCTCGTTATTCCGTTGGGTACTTCCACGGTTTTCCGCTGAAGCGAATCGGCCGGCTGTAGTTTACCAAAGAAATGTAAGGTTGAGAGAGCTAACGTCCACCAGGACTGTTTTCGAGCGCTGCCAGGGCTTCGTAAGCCGCGCCAATCAGCGGCGCGGATTCATTAAGAATTACAGAGACAGGAATGTTGTTCAACAGCGATTCAAACTTCCACTTGTCCTGAAAAGCCCTGAAAAAAGTTCCATCCTTTATTTTGTCCAGAATTTTGACGGCGATTCCGCCCGCCACGAACACGCCGCCAAGCGCCAAAACTTTTAGCGCCAGATTGCCCGCCTCGGCGCCGTAAAGGGACACCCACAAATCCAGCGTCTCCACGCATACGGGACAAGATTTATCCAGTCCCTGACGCGTGATTTCCGGTGCGGGATCGGCGTCGGGATCTTCAAAGGTCGCGTGTTTCACATTGGGCGCCAGAAATTCATGAAGCGTGCGAAAGCCCCGCCCCGACAGCACCAACTCCCAACTGACCTGCGGGTAACGGCGGCGCATAAAACGCAAAAGCTCGATCTGCAATTCGGTGTGTGGCGCAAAATCGGAATGGCCACCCTCGGAGGGAACAACCTGATAGCGGCTGTCATTCCACACTAGAATCGCCTGCCCCAGCCCTGTTCCAGCCGCGAGCAGCGCCTTGGTACCGCCGTGTTCATATTTGCCTGGATTCAGAACGCAGAAATCCTCCGGCGGAAGGTGTTCGATGCTGTGGCCCGTGGCTCCCAGATCGTTCAGCACCACTACTTGCTTTACCTTCAATTCAGAAACCAGGCTCTCCGTGTCCACCACCCAGGGAAGATTCGTGGCGCGCACGCGATTTTTTATCACTGGTCCCGCCACGCCAAAACCGGCGGCCTCTATAGGCTGGTCCGCAAGATAGGGTCTGGCCTGGCGCAGAAATTCTTTTACGATGCGATCGAATTGCGCAAATTCCTTGCTGGCGAAGCGCTGTTTAAATACAGGGGTGAGCTTCCCATCCTGTTCTGAAAACACCGCGAGATTACATTTCGTACCGCCGACATCCCCAGCAAGAATCACCAATGCCCCCTGAATCTCTGCAAAAATTTACGGATGAAACGTTAAGACGCGTTGTGCCACTGCCGGCCGTCGCGTTCGATGAGCACATCGGATTCATGCGGCCCCCAGCTACCGGAGGCGTATTGCGGCACCGTAGTGCTTTTGGCCGCGGTCCAGACATCGAGGATCGGGTCGACCAGCGCCCACGCCGCTTCCACGTTATCGCCGCGATCGAATAGCGTGGCATCCCCGCGGACACAATCACTCAGCAGCGTGGAATATGCGCTGCGAGGCGCTTCTCCGAAGCCTTCTTTGTATTTGAAATTCATATTGACGTTGCCGATGTTCATTTCCGTCCCGGGGCGCTTGGCCACGAAAGACACGGAAATGCCCTCGTCCGGCTGAATATTCAGCACCAAGCGGTTCGGCTCCATATGGCTTTCGCGAAAGACCATGTGCGGAGCACGCTTGAATTCGATGACGATCTGCGTGATGCGTTTCGCCAATCGTTTTCCGGTGCGCAGATAAAACGGCACGCCCGCCCAGCGCCAGTTATCGATGAGCAGTTTGGCAGCCACGAAAGTTTCCGTTCGCGAAGCTGGATTCACGCCCTGTTCCTGCCGGTATCCAGCGGCGGGCTTCCCGTCCAATTGTCCCGGCCCATACTGTCCGCGTACTACCGCCTGCGCCACCATTTCCAGATTGAATGGCCGGATGGATTGCAGCACTTTCAGCTTTTCGTTGCGCACCGAGTTGGCGTCAAACGATGCCGGTGGTTCCACGGATACCAGAGACGTTAGCTGCAGCACGTGGCTCTGGATCATGTCTCGCAGCGCGCCGGTAGTCTCATAAAATCCGCCGCGTTGTTCGACGCCCAAAGTTTCTGCCGCGGTAATTTGCACATGGTCCACGTAATTGCGGTTCCACAGCGGCTCGAAAATTCCGTTGCCAAATCGCAGCACCAGCAGATTCTGCACCGTATCTTTGCCCAGGTAGTGATCGATGCGGTAAACCTGCTTTTCTTCGAAAACGCTCAGCACCTTTTTGTTCAGATCTTTGGCCGAGTCCAGATCTCGCCCGAACGGCTTTTCAATAATGATGCGCACCCACGCATCGGGAGACTTTGGGCGCGCCAAACCTGCTTTGCCCAGCTGTTCCACGATGTGCGGATACACCTCGGGCGGAGTCGACAAATAAAACAGGCGGTTGCCTCCGCATTTTTTCGCCGTTTCCAGATCGTCCAGGCACTTCGCCAACCGCGTGTAGGATTCCGGATCGCTGTAGTCCCCATGGCTGTAGTACAGATTCGCGGCGAACTCGTCCCACTCTTTCGGGTCGATGGGGCCTACGTCGGAGATAGTCTTGGCCGCTTCACCAAGGGTAGTGCGAAATTTATCGTCGCTCATGGGGGTGCGTGCAAAGCCCACGATTACGTAGGAAGGTCCCAGGGCCTTGTGCGTGGCCAGGTCGTACATGGCCGGAATTACCTTGCGTTTGGCAAGATCACCCGACGCGCCAAAAACCACAACTGCGCAAGGTTCGGCGTTGCCATTGTAACAGCCTGCCGGTTTAGTGTTATCCGCCATGGTCTTCCCTTCTGACAAAAAGCAAGCATTCAACCGATTTAATTACTCAGAACTATACCTCAACATGGTATTTTCTCAATTCTGCGCGCAAGCCTTCCGCATCCTTATAGGGAATGACGTGCATACCCAGGCGCCGCGGAACTTCCAGGTTTAGCGGCCGGTCGTCGATAAAAATGCAACTCTCCGGAGGCCGCTGGGAGACCTCCAGCGCCACGCGAAAAATAGTAGCTTCCGGTTTGCGCGAGCGCACATAGCAGGAACTGAAAAACACTTCGAAGTTCCGCCGCAAATCGAATTTTTCGATGCGATATTGGTTCAGCTCCAGAGGTTCATTGTTGATCGCCCCAATGAAGTATTTCTTTGCGCGCGTCGCTTCATCGAGAACCGCGCGCGTCTGCGGAAATTCCTTCGACTGCTCAAACATAAAGGCGATAAATTCCTCACGCGTGAATGGCTGAGGCCGATGAAATAGTGTTCGATCCAGATATTCGTGCAATGTGATCAGGCCGGCGTCCAGGGCCGGAAAACAAAGGTCATGCCGGTCCTGAAACTCTTCCCAATCAAAATCAAAGACTTTCGCCGCTTCTTCCCGCGAGGCTCTTCCCCAGCCATTGGTCAGGATTACCCCGCCGATGTCCCAGAACATGGTTGTAATGTCAGCCAAGAACGTACCCCCAGATCGATTACATTGAGATTACAACGGTGCGATGCGGATTCGCTCGGGCAAGGGTAACTTCAGTCTGAATCTCCGCGAATCCGCGCCAGGGCTTGAATAACAACATCGGAGAATTGCTTCAAACCTTTTTCTGGTCCTTCCAAGAGGTGCAGCCGAATGGCCGGTTTTTTAAATTTCCCCAGGCTCTCGAATTCCTGAAGAGCGAAGCTAAGCTGCAGATCTCCAAAGGTATAACTGGCGCCCGGAATGGCCACGTCCTCCGCTGGCTCGGAAGTAATCACGATAAACATCCCGTCCGCCGGGCCTTCCTTATAAACCTTACTGAGCGTATATAGATACCGCGGACCTGAGGAAATTTGTACAGGAACACCGAGGGTACTACATATGCGAACGCGCAGGCTCCGAAGCAAGTCGAGATAATGCGGCAGAAGCTCAAAAAATGGGCAGATTGCAAAATAGCTGTTGGCGTTTCGCAATTCCAAAAACGTTTGAAGCGCCCCTTTCAGACTTAATCCGGAGATGGCCCTCCGCGTTTGCCCCTCTACATATAAGGAAATGCCATTTTCTTTTACACGTGCTTCGAGTGTCGTGGCATTTCTCTTCGGGGTGATAGCCTCCAGTTGTTCGCTGACCGTGCCCAGGTTCCCGCGTCCCTCCCCATCTTGAAAACAGTTTATGCCGAGCGGAACGCACGCCAATGCCGTCGCTACTTCCCACTTGAATATTTCCGCCGCAAGATCGCCGGGATTTTGTAGCTCGATTTCCAGCACCGGCAAGTCCTGCTCGCGCAATGTTCGCAATTGTTCGCGCTGCACTTCCGAATGGCCCTTCATCGATAGGATCACGATCAGGCTGTTTCGGTGTAAAATTTCCAATGGACAGTTGGCCTGACCGAAAAAAGGCATCAAACCGGGCTCATAGCCGCCGGTGCTGTTGCCGATGAGTTGGGCGATACGGTAAGCAAAGTAAACTAGCTCATTACAACCCAATAAAATCACGCGATGGAAGCCCTGCCGCGCGCCAGCTACGAGAAAAGATGCCAGCCCGGGTGCCGGGTTGTCGGCTTCACGCGTCGCCGGCCCACAGGCATCTTTCATGCTCATAATGGATTGCGCCAGCGCGCTCTGCTCCACTTGACCAACAACAGCCAGAAACAAGCCGAAATGGATCAATCCTGAAAAACGGCTTGAGATGCCAGGGGGATCAAAAAAGACATTCCGAAAGTTATAGGCCTTGGCGAGCATCGCCAGATAGGAGTTTTCTTCGGTCAAAGCCACGAAGTGGTTACCCGGTGAAGCGATGCCGCGTAACTTCAGCTGCTCCAAAAAGTACAACAGTAGCCCGTGTGTTTCGATGCGTTTCCCGAATTTACTGGCGAACACAATAAGGGTTCGTTCTATCGGGATATTGGCACCGAGGTTGCGAATCCAGTCGGGATCGGTGGTGTCTAGTATCTGTATTTGTCTTGCGCTGCGGATGTTGTACAAGCTGAGGACGGCTGCGCCCGCCAGATTGGATGCGCCCATTCCTACAAACACGAGATGATCGAATCCCTCGCCTTGCGCGGCTCGACATTTGCTGACAACCGCTGAAATATACTGTGGAACCGTATCGGGGAGGTCTAGCCAACACAAATTGTTCTTTATCAGATCGAGTTCATGCTCGTCCGCCGGCCAAAGAGAACTGTCTCGCTCCCACAGCCGGACCACAACGTTTTCCGCTGTGAACCTCTTCATCTCGCTATTCCAGGCGCCTGTGAGTATCCCGGGAAAGATCTTCTGCAGAGGTATGGACACAAGACCTCCGTCTCTAGCTTCTCAAGACGGGAGTATAACGTCTGACGATGATATAAGACTACATATTAACTTTTATTAATAAACGCACTTCGGTAAATAAGGCTTGGTGACTTTTGTGCCTTTCTAGAGCGGCTAGGAATTTCCTCGAACTTGCAGTAAGGTCAAAAGCAGAAACTCAGGAGACGAGTATGGCAAATGAATCTCACAATGCGGCGCCCGGGCCTGCCCAGACGGCTCAACCCGGAACACGCATCGTGCATTGCGTAAAATTCAACAAAGATCTGCCCGGACTCGATCGCGTGCCTTGGAAAGGCGAACTGGGAAAGCGCGTTTACGAAAATGTCTCGAAAGATGCGTGGAAGCTGTGGCTGGAACATTCCAAGATGGTCATGAACGAATACCGCTTGAATCCACTGGACCCCAACTCGCAGAAAATCATGGAAGAGCAGATGGAACAGTTTTTCTTTGGAGAAGGTTCGAAATTGCCGGAAGGCTATGTCCCGCCTAAGGCCAAGGGGTAATCCTCAAGCCGCTCTGATTGCCAGTATTTTCGTTAATCTTGACCCGCCGGTTAGCTACGGTTCTGCGGATTGAGCGGACGTGTTGTCGATTGGATGCCGTACTGGCAGTCTTGGAGTTAGCGTAAACCGCAACTCTGCGTGTGCGCCGCGTAACGCCTTCTCAACGTCCTCAGGCGTCTCTGCTTTGGCAAATAAAAATCCCATATAACTGGAACCCTCCGGCCACGCTTCGATGTAATCGTGCAACCGCGCCGAAACGATCAGCTCGGCAATTCCAGGAATTTCGCGCGCAGCCTGTTCCCCTTCAACACGCTCCAGTGTTCCGCTGTTTGGCACGGGAATCATCATTACGCCGGACGCCTGCCGCTCGCGCACCCAGTCGCTGTCCGGCAAGTTCAGGGCATGCCGAAACAAAAGCTCTTCAAGACCAATGCTGGCGCGTTCGCCCTTGTCTTCATTTTGATCTTCATTTTGTCCTGACTGTGGAACAAATCGCAGCGCGCGGGCGCACAGCCCCCCTATGGGGCGGGCCGCGATTTCCAGCGACCAAACTGCTTCGTCCTCCACCGCTTCCGCGCCCCCCGCCGCTTCCGCCCCCTCCATCGCTTCCGTATTGATGCGAAATTCCGCGTGCACGGGCCCGTGCGTTAATCCGACAGCACGAGCGCATTCTTCGGCACACTTCCGAATCGCGTGCTGCAAAGATTCGGTCAGCCTGGAAGGCGTAGTGTAGATGGTCTCTTCAAAGTACGGCCCTTCCAGCGGATCTGGCTTATCGAAAATCACCAAGGTGCGAAGCACGCCATCGGTCAAAAGTCCTTCGAGCGCTACTTCTGTTCCGGGGATGTAACCTTCCACCAAAATCCGGTCGAGGTTTGCTTCGCGAGTGGAGCGAACCGCGGGGGACCTGAGAAGCCTACGAATCCGCTCCGCAGCGGCAACAAATTCTTCCCGATTATTCGCACGAATGACGCCTCGGCTCGCCGACAACGAAAGTGGCTTCAACACGCACGGGTAGGAAATGCCAAGAAAAGCGGGCTCGGGCAAAGGATCGAGACTGATCAGTCGAAACCACGGCGTTCTCAGCCCGGCATCCCGAAATACTTCTCTCATTCGTAGTTTCGAGCGGCAAGCCTCCACCGATGCGGGGTGATTGTACGGAATGCCCAGGCCTCGTGCGGTGTAAGCCGCCGCCACTACAGGCTGGTCACCCAACGCCAAGATTCCATCCATTCTCTTTCCGTGGCTGGCCTCAATCACCGTCGTGGCCGCGGCCTGAGGATTTTCAAAATGCGCAGCGATAGCGCGGTCGCCCCACGGGTCTTCTAGTTGGTGACAGCGATCTGTAACATAGATAATTTCAGCGCCATGTTTCCGAGCGGCTTCCTCAAAACTGCGCGTTTGGTAGCCCAGCTTGTTTGTGAACAGCAGCAGTCGTTTGGATGGATTGTCCATGCCGAATAATTTATCGTCCGGTCAGACGAAGCTGTCCGCCGTAACCGCCGGCTTGCTGATGGCCGGCTGCGGCCGCCCGATCGAAATGAGTTGATCTCTGGTTGGCTCTGCGCAGCAGTACCAGGGCTCGCTAAGGAACGGAACTGGACGAGCTCCGCCGACACCGACCGGCAGAGGCGCCGCGTCAATATTAGCGGCACTGTGTGCAGCTTCCCAAACGCGCTCAAACGTTACTGTGCGGCTGGCTTTCTCACGATCTGCCGCGGCAGCGATGGATTGCACGGTCTCACTGAGTTCATCGACGCGCGGCTCGGCGTGTTTCCACGGATACACGAGTGATTCAGGGTCGAATGGTCCAACCGAGCGCTTGATTTCCTGCAGCTCCAGCATGCGAGAGCCTTGAGGAATCAGCAGCCGGATTCCCAGTTGAATGGGTGCAACGTTCTCTATCAGTTCGCGCTCTGCAATGACCCGCAACAAATCCAGGTAACTTTCGACCGTGGTCCACGGTGAAAAAGGAACGAATGTGGGGTGCAAGGTCAGACCCAGCGCGCGAAAAACACCGGCGACGTGCAGAAAATCGGCGCGTGTGTGGCCTTTATCCAGAGCGGCCAACACCGCATCGTCGACGGACTCCACCGCTGAAATCACGAACAGGCAGCCGGCCTCTTTCAGTTTTGGTAATAGGTGCTCGTGCTTCCTGAGGTGCTCAATCTTGATGGTGACATCGTACGTAACGCCAGGAAACTCGCGATGAAATTCCTCGATCAAAGGAATCGCGTGGCCAATACCATTGAAAAAATCCGGATCGCCAAACGAAATGTGTTGTGCTCCCTCGATGACTTGCCGGCGAACGTCCTCCATCACGATTTCTCGCGGCACGACGCGAAAGACGCCGTTGTACACCGGGACGATGGGGCAGTGGCGGCATAAGTGTTTGCAGCCGCGGCTCGCTTCGGTGGAACCAACGATGCGATAGCCGTCGCCGGGAATAATCAGGTGCGCGTACTTTGGCAATGCCGGCAGGCCGGTGCGGTCGGGCACCTCGAAGGGGAGTCGCTCCAGCGAAATTACGGACTCTTCCTGCAGCGCTCTCGTATCGCCATCGCCCTTGCGACGGGCCAGGCGCTCCACCAGGTGCACCAAGCCACCTTCAAATTCCCCACCAAGAATCGTCGCCACGCCCAGATTCCGCAAGTAACCCTCATTCATCGGCGCGTACAAACCGTAACAGCACAGATGAGCATTGGGATTTTGCGTGCGCAAGATAGGCAGCAACTGGGCTGCCAGCCGCGTTGCGGTGTGCATCGGCAAGTAAACGCCAATCAGGTCCGCTTCGCGTACCGCGAGCTCATCCAGGTCCTGGCGGGCCAGGTCCACACAAACAACAGGATGCCCACGTTTACGCAGCCACGCCGCCGGCGAGGCCAGCCCAAACGGCTGGCGCCCCAACTCATACGTGGAAATCAAAACAATTTTGAGTGGCGAGTTCATGCCGCACCAGTATAGCGTCCCGCGCCGCAATTCGATTTCGGTTATCATGGAGGGCTGGATACCCGGTGAAAGGACCGAGAGGATGGCCATCGCCGCAGGAAATAGTTTTGGAACGCGCGACACACTTCGCGTCGGCGCGCAATGCTTCGAGATTCATCGGCTGGAATTGCTTGAGAAAAAAGGCGCCGCTGATCTGAGTAAGTTGCCTTTTTCCCTCCGCATTCTGCTTGAAAATCTACTGCGCTTCGAAGATGGCCGTTTCGTTCACGCCCCCGACATTCAATCGCTGGCAAATTGGCGTCCCGGCACGCCTGAAAAAGAAATTGCTTTCATGCCCGCGCGCGTTTTGTTGCAGGATTTCACCGGCGTGCCGGCGGTGGTCGATCTGGCCACCATGCGCGAAGCCGTGCAACGCATGGGCGGGAATCCCAAGCGCATCAACCCGCTCTTTCCCGCGGAATTGGTCATCGATCATTCCGTGCAGGTCGATAGCTTTGGCAATGCCGGCGCCTTTGGCCTGAACGCCGAACTCGAATTTCAACGCAACGTGGAACGTTATGCATTTCTGCGCTGGGGACAAACGGCTTTTCGCAATTTCAAAGTCGTACCTCCCGACACCGGCATCTGCCACCAGGTAAATCTGGAATATCTCGCACGCGTGGTTTGCGCCATGCCGTCCGGAAACAAAATCCAGGCGTATCCCGATTCCGTGGTGGGCACCGATTCCCACACTACGATGATCAACGCGCTGGGCGTCTTTGGGTGGGGCGTCGGCGGCATTGAAGCGGAAGCGGCTATGCTCGGCCAGCCCTCGTCAATGCTCGTTCCCGAAGTAGTGGGCTTTCGTCTTCACGGGAAACTCGCCGAAGGCGCCACCGCCACCGACCTGGTGCTCACCGTCACGGAGATGCTTCGCAAGCACGGCGTGGTGGGGAAATTTGTCGAGTTTTATGGCTCGGGACTTTCTTCCCTGAGCGTCCCAGATCGCGCCACCATCGCCAACATGGCTCCCGAATACGGCGCCACGATGGGCTTCTTTCCCGTCGATGCGGAAACACTGGAATATTTGCGCTTCACTGCACGCCCTGCCGAACAAATCGCGCTGGTCGAAGCATATTGCAAAGAGCAAATGCTCTTCCGCACCGACGCCACCCCGGCACCCGAATTCAACGGTACTCTGGAACTGGATCTAAATACTGTCGAACCGACCGTTGCCGGACCAAAGCGACCGCAGGATCGCGTGGCTCTTCGCAATGCAAAGAGCTCCTTCGCCAAGGTCGTCGAAGGCGCGCCCCAGACGCACGCCGCGGTGAAAAACAATGGCGACTCCTTCGATCTTTCCAGCGGCGCGGTAGTCATCGCCGCCATCACCAGTTGCACGAATACTTCCAACCCCTCGCTGATGCTGGGCGCCGCACTGGTCGCCAAAAAAGCAGTGGAACGTGGCCTGAATGTGAAGCCGTGGGTAAAGACCAGCCTTGCACCGGGCTCCAAAGTGGTCACCGACTATCTCCAGGCCGCCGGGCTGACGCAGTATCTCGACAAATTGAAATTTAATCTGGTGGGTTACGGCTGCACCACCTGCATCGGCAACAGTGGACCGCTGCCAGACGCTATCGGCGCGGCCATCAAAGATAACAACATGGTGGCGGTCGCGGTGCTCAGCGGCAATCGCAATTTCGAAGGCCGCATTCATCCGCTGGTGCGCGCGAATTATCTCGCTTCCCCTCCGCTGGTAGTGGCCTACGCGCTGGCCGGCCGTATGGACCTGGATCTCACCACGGAATCGCTCGGCGACGACTCGCATGGCAAGCCCGTGTATCTGCGAGACATCTGGCCGACTCCGCAGGAAATCGAAAAAACGGTTCGCGACGCAGTCTCGTCGGAAATGTACAGCAAGCAGTACGCGCAGGTTTTTGAAGGCGACGCGCATTGGAAATCCATGCCCGTGCCGCAAGGCGACATTTATAAGTGGGATCCTAAGTCGACGTACATCAAACTGGCGCCCTATTTCGACAACATGCCCAAGGAACCGCCTGCTCTGGTGGATGTACACGGCGCACGCGTGCTGGCCATGCTGGGCGACAGCGTCACCACCGATCACATCTCGCCGGCAGGCTCCATTCCTGTGGATAGCCCCGCGGGGAAATATTTGATCGCCCATGGCGTGAAGCCGCACGAATTCAATTCCTATGGCGCGCGTCGCGGCAATCATGAAGTGATGATGCGCGGCACCTTTGCGAATATTCGGTTGCGCAACCAACTGGCTCCCGGCACCGAAGGCGGTTGGACAACGTATCTGGACGGATCGCGAAACGGTGCGCAAACGGATCCAGATAAGATTTATATCTACGACGCCGCCGTGCGGTATCGTGAAGCGGGGGTGCCTTTGGTCGTTCTGGCCGGCAAGGAATATGGCTCCGGCTCCTCGCGTGACTGGGCTGCAAAGGGAACGCGATTACTGGGCGTACGCGCGGTAATTGCGGAAAGCTACGAGCGCATCCACCGCAGCAACCTGGTGGGCATGGGTGTGCTGCCGCTGGAATATCAACCGGGAGAAAATCGCGAAACACTGGGACTTACTGGCTATGAGGTAGTTGATATCGAAGGCATTGCCTCGCTGTCGCCAAAGAAAATCATCACGGTGAAAACGAAACTTGCGGATGGCAAAGAAAAATCGTTCTCGACCATTGCACGCGTGGATACCCCGGAGGAAGTAGTTTATTACCGTCACGGAGGCATTCTGCAATACGTCTTGCGGCAAATGCTGTGAGCCAGAAAATAGGTGCAATTAACTCGCGCCAGTAGGCCGTTTCTTTTGCGCCATAACCAAACCACGAGGCGTCGGCAACAACAGAGCGGTAATCAATCCTTCAGCTTCAAGCTTTAAAGCGGATTCGCGAACGATTTTCATCGCCGAATTCGCATCGTGCATCAGGATTATTCCCCACTGATTGACTTGCGGCAAAAAGCGGCGCACTTCCTGTTCCCGCAGCGGCGCATCACTGTCGCAAAAGAGCATGTCGATGGTGCCTTCTACCTGCATTTCCATGCTCGACTCGTTCCGCGCGTCAATCCACTGCTGCAACCCTGAAGAAGCAAACCTCTGTTGTGCGGCCGCAAAAACTTTGGGGTCATATTCGCAAGTGATCACGCGCCCAAAACCATTGGCTTTCAAGCCCTCCGCCAAACGCAGCGTGCTCAGCCCGGAAAATGTGCCGGTCTCCACGATCAGCTGAGGCTTAAGCGTTTTTACCAGTTGCTGCAAAAAATCGAGCACTTCCACTTCAGCGCTCATGGAATCGTACATGTGCCAGCGCTCCGGATGAGGACATTCGGGCGTGGCCCGGGAATATTCCGGCTGCAGGACGTCGCCGTGTGCAGCGATGTGCTCAACAATGCGATGCTCCTTTTTCAGCGCGTGGAATTGGCTTTTAAGACGCCAAAGCAACACCGCGCCGGCCAGGATGGAAACCAGACTTGCCGCCTGCGCGTTCGAGAGGCCGAAAAACGATCGCGGGTTGATGCGTATAAATTCAATCAGGAAACGGGCCACGCCCGTGAGTATCAGGTAATTGCAGAAAATCTCGCCTTTCGCTTTGGGCTTCTGCAGCGTTTTTGTGCCCATGTGCCACAAGAACGCGGCAATGGCCAGCCAGATGAAAAACTCATACAGCGGTGTGGGATGCACACGCTCGGTAGTGGGAACTACACCGTTCGGAAAGCTCATGCCCCAGGGCAGCGAAGTGGGCCGGCCGTAATCGCCATCGCCGGATAATAGACAGCCAATCCTGCCGATGGCATATCCCACGGCCGCCGCGGGCGAGCAAATATCCAAAAACTCCAGCAGCGGAATTTTCAGATAACGCGTGAGAAGTATCAGCGCTGCTAATCCACCAAGAAATCCGCCGAACCACGCGAAACCAAAGCGGCTGAACAGTTGCGGCCAGGGATCCGCAAAAAATTCAGCGGGACTTTCAAGTACGTGATAGAGACGCGCGCCAACCAGGCCGGCGAAACCGGCGACTCCAATAATCAGAAACCCTTCGTCTTTGCGCTCTAGCTGAACTCCGGAGGATTTCTTGGAAGGCTCGAAGGAGGCCCGGCGGCGATCGAAGTCCGCCTGCAACACGTACGCGGCCACCAGCAACCCGGTAGCGACCATCAGTCCGAACGTCGGAATGGTTAACGGACCCAGATGTAAAAATGGAATCATGAATAGAGACGAGTTTTCTGCGCCTGGAAAGTATACATGAGGGCCTTTTCAGTCCGGCATCAACCGCGCCGCAGAATTAAGCCGACCCCAAGCCAGATAGCCAGCGCGATCCACTCTGCCGAAGAAAAATGACCGGGAAAAGCGGGCACCATTTTCATCAGCAATAGCAACAACGAAACGATGATGCCCGCGGCTGTCAGTAGCCGTTTGCTAACCGCCTTTTCCACGACCCAGAACGACAAACAGGCCATGAACCATCCGCTGGCAGCCGCCATCGACCCAACTTCCGTCGCCGGCACGAGAATGGCATCGCCCAGCAGCAGTCCGAGGATCGTAGTGCTCGCGAGGCCCACGATGGCCACCGAAGGCGTCAGGAATCTTTCATGCACACGACCGAAGCCGGAATAAATCGTTCCGCTACGGCCAAAAGCAAATAATAGCCGACTGGAAGCCACAAAATTTCCGTTGAAAACCTCAAACAACGCCAGCATCGCGGAAGCCATGACTAGGCGCACCAGCCACGGCGAACCAGTGCCCTGCTCAAAGGCCACCGCGGTGGCGAACGGTTTGCCGAGCAAGGTTTGCCAGGGCGCCACGTAGGCCACGGCTGCCGTGACCAGAGCGTAAAATGTCGCGCCGCCAATCACCGCCAAAAAGATCACGCGAGAAAATCCGCGAGTCCTGAAATCCGGGTGCGCCTCCTCCGCCACTTTGGGAACCGACTCAAAACCGGTCATGAAATAAGGCACGATTTGCAGCGTAAGAAAAATGGAGAGTAGCGGTGTAGCGCTAAATGGCGGATGAAAATTTACGGCCGATCCGTGAGTGACACTGGCTCCCAGGATCACCAGGAAGAGAACCCACACCGCTCCCGCGGAAAAGTTTTGAAATGTAGCACTGGCCCGCACGCCGCGATAATTGATCCAGGCAATAAAAACTGTCAGCCCGAGCCCCAACAGCAAACGCGGCAGAAATACCGGGTGTCCCGCCACACGATAAAGCTCCATAGAATTCAGCGACGGAAAAAGATACGCGGCAAGTTTTCCTACGGCCACCGCTTCCCACGGACAAACAATGAAATACGCGAGCAGCATCATCCAGCCGGTGAAATAGCTGACGAACGGTGGAAATACTTGCGCGGCGTAGGCAGCTTCGCCGGCCGCATCCGGCAGTCGTTCGACCCATTGACCGTAGACGTATGCCACCGGCAGCAACACCAGTCCACCGATAGCGAAGCCCAGAATCGCACCAAGCGGCCCACCACGGCCGAGCCAATCGTCCATCACCACCAGCCAGCCGACGCCCACCATGCTTCCAAACGCCAGGGCGAAATAATCAGCGAAGCGCAGGTTGCGGGCGAGCTTTCTCATGGAACCGGCGACACCTATCGGCGTGTTTCTCCGATCTAACTGGCGAAGATACTAACCGCTCTTGGACTTTTCCCGAAATAAACGTTGCCCGTAAAATCGTCAGCAGGCGCTTTGTCATCTATGCCGCCTGCACTACACTTATGGGCATCGCCATGAAAACCAAAAAATTCACCAAAGAAGCCGAGCATATCGCCGCGCCATTCCGGATTACGAACGGCGAAAAGTTCAGGTTGAAAGATTACGATCCGGACAATACCAGCGGCCTGAAAGACAAAGACGATGCGAAGGATCTGCTGGAAGACAGCGTCACGATGCTCAGCCAGTTGCAGGAGAAATTGTACGCGCAAGATCGCTGGGGATTGCTGTTGATCTTCCAGGGTATGGATGCGGCCGGCAAAGACGGCGTGATCAAACACGTGATGTCCGGCGTGAATCCTCAAGGCTGCGATGTGTGGTCCTTCAAAATTCCCAGCGCCGAAGAACTGGATCATGATTACTTGTGGCGGAGCCACAAGGTTGTTCCCCAACGCGGGAAAATCGGAATTTTCAATCGCTCCCACTACGAGGAAGTGCTGGTGTTGCGCGTTCATCCGGAATTACTGCAAGCGGAGAAGCTTCCGCCCAAGCTGACGAGCAAGGATATCTGGGAACAACGCTACGAAGATATCAATGCATTTGAAAGCTATCTGGTACGCAATGGCATGCTGGTCGTCAAATTTTTCCTGCATCTCTCAAAAAAAGAACAGAAAAAGCGCTTCCTGGAGCGACTGGAGGATTCCAAGAAGAACTGGAAGTTTTCCATGGCGGACATCAAGGAACGCGGTTATTGGAAGCAATATCAGGATGCGTACGAGGAGACCATTCAAAATACCGCCACCAAGGAGGCTCCCTGGTACGTAGTACCGGCCGACAATAAATGGTTTACCAGAGTGGTGGCCGCCATGGCCATCGTGACGACGCTCAACGATCTGAATTTATCGTTTCCGGACGTGGAAAAATCAAAACGGAAAGAACTCGCAAAGATTCGCAAATCTCTGGAACACGAAGACGATTAGGTGGCTTAAAGGCGGGAACGCGAAACGACGAGCCTACTCTTGACCTTCGAAGTCGTTATTGAACTGGTTGCGCTTTTTGTAGGCCATCACCGTCAGCCCGATACAAATACCCATGGGCGGAATCACCAGAATTAAAATGCCGCTCCGCAGTGCATGGATCATCCGCGAGCCAGACCCGGCAGCCTGCGTGTAGCACAGCGCGCAGTTCTGCGCGAAAGTCAAAACCGGTATGGCCAGCGCGACGAGCAGCACAACCCCGCGGCGCAGCCAGGAGAGCCCCGAGGGCTTAGAAATTCTGCGGTAATTGGTTCGCAACGTCATTCTCATACCGCCTTGTTCCGTATCCTGTTCCGTAATTCCTCGTCACCAAGCCAGCGGAGGCGCCCCTAATTGGGAAATGGCTTCATGTGCAGCAAACGGGCGCTGTCGGACCAGATCATGTTCATCATGATCAGCACAAAAATCGTCGCGGGGATCAGCGACAAGAACAGGCTGGGCCGCTCTTGCGCCAAGTGCATGAAATACATCAGCGCCAGCCCGGCACCACAAACCGCCAGCAGCAGCAAAATTACCAGCAGCGTGCCGATAGAGAAATTCCGGTACGCCAGGAATATTTCCAGCGCGGCGATGCCGAGCAACACAAAATACACCGGAAGATACTTAACGATGACATTTCCGGAAGTGGATGGCTCGGTGGCGTGTGTTTTGTCGTGACTGGGAGCTTTGTCGGTCATAGTTGATCCTTAGTGCTGAATGTTCAGCAAATACACCATGGGCACCACAAACATCCAGACCAAATCGACGAAGTGCCAGTACAGACCGGTGGTTTCCACATGTCCGGCAGTGAGCGTGCCGCGATTAAAGCCGCGCCATACCACCGCCAGGGCGATCACTCCGCTGACTACGTGCAGCAAGTGCAGGCCGGTGATGCTGAAAAATGTGGCGCCGAAGAGCGAAGATCCCCACGGATTGTGGAACAGGCGGACACCCTCGCCAATCAAGCCAAACCATTCGCGAATATGCAGCAACGCGAATAAGGTCCCGAGAAAAATCGTAGACCACATGAAACGCGTGGTCTTGGCCTTGTCTCCCACTTTGGCGGCATCCACCGCGCCGAGCATGGTCAAACTGCTGGTGATCAGCACGAAGGTCATGAAGATGACATTCAGGATGCTGGGGCTGAACTTGAATGGGGTGGGCCAATCGCTGCTGGCGTAGCGCAGGTAACCATACGCAAACAGAAGCGCTCCGAAGGTGACCGCGTCGGAAATAATGAATAGCCACATGGTCAACTTACGCGAAGGAATCGCGTAAGGAGAGGCTTCCATCATGGCCCCGTGCCCGTGGATGGCGATGTCGGACTCGCTCACAGTCTGTCCCCCTTTAAAGCCATCAAATCCTCGTACGCAAAACGAAAAGCAGGTAAAGCCACAGCACGCCCATGAAATGCCAGTAGATGGCGGTGTTAGCGAAAGTCGAGCGGCGGAACGTGGTGTGACTGCCGGCCAATTGCCCAATCAGGTAAACCAACGCGGCGATGCCGCCGAGCAGGTGCAGGATGTGCATGCCGGTGAATACGTAGAAAAACGAGCTGTTGGGATTGGTGGACAGAAACAAGCCCTGGTCAGCCAGTTGTCGCCATGCTTGGTACTGCCCAGCAATGAACAGCAGTCCCAGCGCAAAGGTGGCCACCAGCCAGGCCATCACGGTATTCACGGCATGAGCTTCCAGGAAGGATCGCGACTTCACCGACCGGCTAGCCATGCTCAGCGTGACGCTGCTCAACAGAAGCGCCAGCGTGTTCGCATAAAGAATGGAAGGCAAGTTGAGGTGCACCCAATCGCCGGCCGAGCCCTCGCGCACGAACAGTGCGCTGGTGAACGCGGCAAACGACATGGTGATGGCGAAGATCGCCACCCAGATGCCGCTGCGTGAAGCACCGTCGGCCGCTGGGCGCGCTTTGGCAATGGCGCGTCCTTGGGAGGCCTGCACCGCAATTGCGGCTGGCGTATAGGTTGCTGTGGACATATTTTCTTCCGGACTGTTCCTTTGAAATTAAGCCGTTGCGCTCTTCAGCGCCGTTTGAACTTCAACCGCCGACCACCTGCTCGGGCGAATCCTGCATGACGTAATCGCCCTTGGAGCCCTTCACGCCGTATTGATAGGCGTCGTGATAGACGACAGGATGCACATCGCCAAAATTATTCCATGGCGGCGGTGATGGGACGCTCCACTCGAGCGAAGTTCCCTCCCACGGATTCTGCGGAGCAGGCTTGCCCCAGAACCGGCTTTGGAACAAGTTGAATAAAAAGATTAGCTGGCCCGCCCCGGTGATGAGGGCCGCGATGGTGATGAATTTGTGCAACGGCATCAGCGGGCCCATGAAGTCGTCGACAAAGGTTGAATAGCGGCGAATATTTCCCACCAGTCCCAGGTAATGGAAGGGCATAAAGATGCAGTATGTACCGATGAAGGTGATCCAGAAGTGCACCTTGCCCAGCGTCTCGTTCAACATGCGTCCGGTCATCTTGCCGAACCAGAAGTAGGTACCGGCAAAAACGCCGAAGATGGACGCTACGCCCATAACCATGTGGAAATGGCCGACCACGAAATAGGTAGCATGCAGGTAAATGTCGATGGACGGTTGTGCCAGAAAGAATCCGCTGACCCCGCCGCTGACAAACATCGAAATAAAGCCCAGTGCGAAAAGCGCCGCCGACGTGAGCCGCAGGTTGGCCCCATATAGGCTACCCAGCCAAATCAAGGTCATGATCGTGGCGGGAATGGTAATCGTCAGGGTTGGGAAAGAAAACAGCAACCCGGAGAACGGATTCATGCCGCTGACGAACATGTGGTGTCCCCAGACCATGTAGCTGAGAAATCCGATCGACAGCATCGAGTAGATGATAACTTTTGCGCTCAGAAGTGGCTTGCGCATGCTGTTCATCAGCACGTGCGAAACGATGCCCATCGACGGGAGGATCGCGATGTACACCTCGGGATGACCGAAGAACCAGAACAAGTGCTGCCATAACAGAGGTGACCCGCCGGCGTGCGGCTGCAAGCGATCACTGACCACCAGGCCAGAGGGAATAAAGAAACTCGTTCCCGCGGTGCGGTCCAGAATCAGCAAAAGGCAGGCAGGAAGCAAAACGGCGAAGGCCAGCAGCGCGATGCAGGAGGTGATGAACCAGGCCCAGGTGCAAATCGGCATGCGCATCAAAGTCATGCCCTTGGCGCGCAAGTCCAAGGTCGTGGCAATGAAATTTAAAGCGCCCAGCAAAGAACCGATACAAAAAAGGGCGATGGAGATAGCCCACAAATTTTGTCCCCAGCCCAAACCGGGTCCGGCGTCGGAGCCGACCGCGCTCAGCGGAGCGTAGGCGGTCCACCCCGAAATTGGCGGCCCGTCGGGGATAAAGAAGGCAGTTACCAGCACCAGGAAAGCCGCAAAGGTGGTCCAGAAAGACATCATGTTAAAGCGCGGGAAGGCCATGTCTTCCGCGCCAATCTGGATGGGCAAGAAATAATTGCCGAAAGCGGCGAACGGCGCGTTGGTCAAAACGAAGAAGACCATCAACGTGCCGTGCATGGTCAGCAATGACAGGTAATATTCCGGAGTGATGATTCCGCCCGGCGCGCCAACTTTGGAAAGCAATTCAAGACCGGGAATTCTGGTAGTCGGCCACACCAGGTGAAAGCGCATTAGCCAGGAGAGCACCATGCCCAAGGTGACCGCCGCGAGCGCCAGCCCGTAATACTGCAGACCGATTACCTTATGGTCGAGGCTGAAGACATGCTTGCGGAGAAAGCCTTGCGGTGGTGCGTGAACGTGAGCCTGAACCGGAGACGATGACGCGTCCTGCATATTCTCTCCTCGAAGCAAAAACCCGGATACGAAATTCTAGTTACCAATCAACTGAAAACATCTACTGTTCAGAAATCTTTTCTTTCATCCACTTATCAAAATCGTCCTGCGACAAAACATTCAGATACGCTTTCATGTTGTAGTGACCTAGTCCGCAAAGTTGCGTGCACAGAATTTCGTACTTGCCGGGCTTGGTAGCAGTGAAATGAAGCGACAGATCCAAACCAGGAACGAAGTCCTGCTGCAGTCGCAGCTCCCGAACATAGAAAGAGTGGCCCACGTCCTTGGCGTGCATCAGCAAGTGGATTTCACGGTTCACCGGAACATCGAGTTCCGCGGTGACGACGTCATCGCGGGCTTCCACGTCATTCGCGGGATCGAGCCCGAAGAAGTTTGAGTTGCCTTCATCAATTTTGTCGGGATGCAGGGCTCCGAACTTTCCATCGGCACCTGGGTAGCGGAAGTAAAAAGCAAACTGGCCAGCCTGCACCTGCACAGGCATGGCGTCGGGCTTGGCAGAAGTGAAATACACGCTGGCCCAGGCTTTTTGCCCGAAGACGCCTAACGCCAGCACCTCAGTGCCAACCAGGATGAAGGCCGCCACAACCATCACTTTGGCGCCGCCCGGCAGGTGGCTGACTTTCGCGCCATCCTTGCGTTCGCTGAATTTAAAAATAAAAAAAGCCAAAAGGAACTGAGCACCGAGGAATGCGAACCCACTCTCCGCCATGGTGTCGGAGAGTTGCTCGTCGATAGCGTGACCGTGGGTGGAGATGTCTTCCGGCTGCACGTACTTGTGGGTAAGGATGGGATACGCGGACAGCACGGCAATGAGGACTAGAACGATTGCGAAGAATTTACCCATGACACCCCGCCTGACGAAGCTGAGAACGCATCGTCGCTGTCAATTTCGGCACGTTGTATCCCGAAGAACATACAGAGTCAACATCCATTTACGTCTCTGGTCAAGTGGTCCGACCGCACGTAAGACTTTTGCAGCCTTACGGGCAGCCTGTCTCGTATCTACGCGAAGGCCGCGCAGTCTCCGAGAGTAACTAGTAAGGCTTGGCTTTGAAGACGAAGTTGACGCTCTTGGTCTCACTACCAGAAATGGTAACGTCCTGCGTCTGCGTTCCGTAAGACTCGTGCCAGGCCGTGATGGTGTACTTCCCCGGGGGCAAGTTAGGAAGCGTAAAACCGCCGTCGTCTTTGGAAACGGAGTAGTGCGAATTCTTCAGCACCGCGAAGTTGCCGTGCATCCACGGATGAATGTTGCACTTCACGGGAATGAATTCCGCTTGTTCATATTTTTCGGATATCGGAGGGGTTCCAGGGGGCTGAGACTTATTCCACTCATGATTGATCTTGGCTAGCGGGTGAATGTTGTGAGAAGTCTGATCGTCGTTGACGATTTTGAATTCCTGGTTGGTTTGAAAGGCCAACACATGAGGAAGGTAACGGCAGCCCTTCTGAACGAAGGTCGCAGCCTGAGAAGGTGCGCTCTCGTCCGGCGCGCCCGCGGAGATGTAGACGACGACGTTCTCCAGCGAATTATTCGCGCCGGTGACCACCGTTTCGGTCGTGGGAGGGGTCGCGTACTGCTTGGCACAACTGGGCTCCTTGGACATATCGATGGGTTTTTGTTTCGCAGGCGTGCCTTCGTAGGTCACTTTGCCACTAACGGTCCCACCCGCAGGCTTGGCCGGTCCGGCGAAGGACATAGCGGCTACGCCGGTCATTAAGAAAGCGGTGGTGATAATTTGTTTATTACGCATTCATCCCTCCCGAATAAATGCCGACTACAAAAATTATTGCTTGATGCCGGAACCTGTATTGGTACCGGTGATTTTCTGGGCCGCGACGATCTCAGCGCCTTCCTTGGTGGTTTTCCATAGCGCCAATTCCGGGCTCTTGTGGCTCACTTGCAAAGTACGCAAGTAGTGCACCAGATCCCAGGCATCGTTGGGCTTGATTACGTCAGCGAACGACGGCATGGGCGTGCCATCCACACCGGTCATGAAAATCTTGTAGAGGTCGCTGTTGGTCACGCCGCACTTGAAGCGCGAACCCGCCGCGAAGTTGTAGGGACGGATGGGTTGATCATTGCTATCCGTGAGCGTTGACGCCGAAGGACCGTCGCCGCGACCTTCGGGTCCATGGCACTTCCAGCATTCCAGTTTCTGGAAAAGTTCCTGGCCATGCTTGATGCTCTCCACGCTTACGGGCGTTTCTGCCGGCACGACGACGGGATCGCCAGGCTTTTCATTTTTCCAACGCGGCGAGAAAGTCTTGATGAAAGCCACCAGATCGGCGCGATTCTGATTGGTGAGGGCGATCCAGGACGGCATGTTGGAATTGTTCAAGCCGCGCTCGAGGGAATTGTACAAATCCTGATCGAGCGGCAAGGTCCCGGTGGGCGTGGAACGGCACTTGAAAGTGGCGGCAACGAAATTGCGCGGCAAAATGTTCAGGTACGGCGCATTTTCGCCGTTGCCATCGCCACGGTAGCCGTGACATCCCCAACAATAGCGATAGTAGAGATGTTTTCCGGACTCCACGTGGCCAGTGAGATTTCCTATGTGCGATTCCTGTGCAGATGTTAGCCAGGGCGCAAGTAAGATGACGGCGATTCCAACCAACAGTTTTGCAATTTTAGTTTTCGTCATGTTATCCGCCCTCAGAAGTCGAAGTCGAAGCCGAAAAGCAAGCTGCTGAAATTGAGATCCAGTCCACTGGGCGATACGCCCCGTTGACGGCTGACAGCGTATTCATTATGGAAAGCGAAGCCTGCGCGGCTATTGATGAATGGATAGTAGCGCCAACCGACGGTCCATACGTCCATGTTGCCGAAACCTTCACCCGGGACACTGACTCCGGGAGTGAAAGCGGCCGCGGCATTGACCGGAAGACCCTGCTGTTCCATGCGCACCAGTTCATACCGACCAATCAGGGCGATTTGCGGGTTGTACATATAGGTGGCCTCGAACAAACCGCCGTTCCAGATGGCCTCCCGGGCGCCCGTGGGCAGCGGAGCGTCGGCGGCAGTGCCAGTTGCTAAGTAGGCGCTATCGCCACTGTGAAAGTACATGGCGGTAAGGTCGAATCTTTCGATGAAGAACTCGCTGAACAAGCCGTTACGATAGAAACCCTTGTTGCCAATCCCTGTTCCAGCAATGCCTGTGCCGTCCGAGGTGTATTGGAAAAATGTCGGGGATTGACCGATCAGCGAGAAAGCTCCGACGCGCTGAAGGCCCAAGCGTCCAAGCTGGAACGCCTGATAGAAGGTAAAGAAACCGTCGTAACCCCTGCCGGTATTGGTAATACCCGGTGATCCGTCGTCTCCGCTGAGCAGGGATACCGAGTAGCGAGTGCGGTCATTCCTGGAATGGCCCATGATCTCCAAACCGGCTTGGTTGTCGCCGATGCCAAATACAAATGGAATGGCTAGCTGGTTACCGAAGGTCTCGGTGGCCGGTTGGAAATGGTAGTTGGTGTAAACGCCCGAAACGTTGGTGAGCGTGAGAATGCGCTTTTCAGACAACAGGTTGTCAAGCTCGAATTTGCCGAGCTTGATGTTCAGCCAGGGCGAGCCGCCGATATTGTCAACGCGTCCCCAAACAGATTCAAAGTGGAAGGCGCCGGTATTGTCGGACGATGGCAGCACGTAAAACGAGAAGTTTTTAGCCAGAGTGCCCGCAGTGTGGAAATCCAGACCACTCCAGTCGAATCCGTGATTGGTGATGCTGCGCTCCACGGTGCCGCCGGGAGCAGTGGGGTCGTCTACGGCGACGCGGTTCTCATTTTCGCGGTGCCAGATTGGAGTCATACGAAAAGTCGCCGGCCAGTACGCGGGATTCTGGAAGATGGGGGCGTCCCGGTCATTGCCCAACTGGTAGCCGTTGTCTTTGAAGCTCTGGCCGAAGAAATTCAGCTTTGGCCAGGCTTCATGACACGCCGAACAAGGCATTCCATATTTTCTTGCGAACGCAGGAATGGCGCGGACGGTAGATCCGGGCAGCGCGATGGCAGCGGCGCTACGACAATCCGCCAGCATAAGAACCGCCAGCAGAACGGCGAACGCGACCGACGATGCTATGGAAAAGCACCTTCTAGGGAATGAAACAGGAAGGGTCATACCGCCTCCTCAAGATACCACTGGTAGTCAAAACCGAGAGAAATCCTTTGGCTAGTAACTGTGAAACGGGGAGGGCGGGCAACCTGGGGGTCACAAAAATGGTCTACGTGTATGAGGGAAGAGCGCCAGAACCGTCGGCGCGAGAAACCGGACAAAGTTTTATAGAACACGCCCATAGAGGTATGGGCCGCGCTCTCAAGCCAAAAGAGCGGGCCAAGTCCCTGAACCGTTGGGGATACTAGCGCTGCGAAAAAAGTAATGCAAGGAATTTATTTGATTTCTGACAAAAAATTTATCATTTGGCGATTTTGGTCGATGCACTGGCCGGCACCGGTGCATATCGCAGAGGAATAATGGTAACCTGCGCGGTGATATCTGGTTTTTCATAATTTCGTACGGAGTACTGTAACCGGATGCGCGCACTTTATACTTTTATGAGGCTCGATCTCGTTTCTAGCCGGGTTGCGCCCATGAAGCTACGAAAATTCCGTCGGTTTTTGCCACGAGCGACTAAGGTTGTGGTCGTAACAGCCCTGGTAGCCGGGTTCGGCGCGGCCCCAGGGTGGGCCGACCAAGCCGAAGGCCCGCACTTCGCGGCGGAATTGCGGGCGCCCGAGGCAGAAGCGCTCCAGGCGGTTCACGAGGTGCTGGAAGATCAAATTGTGCACGGAACGAAGATGTACGAGCGAGAATCCACGCTAACCGGAGCGGAACAAGTGGCCTCCAGTTCGTTGTTTCCGCCGTGGCAGGGCGCCGGCAAGGTCTTCTACAAGATCAGAAGGGACGTTATAGCCCCCAGGCACTTCGCCGGGGCCGGTGACATGGGCACCATTGCCGTGCGTTACGTGGTTACGTCCGTGACTTCGCAACGCACACGAGTACAGATCGATGCCGTATATGAAGAATCCGCGCATCGCCGGGTGCATGTTTCGGATGGAACTGTAGAATCGAGCGAGTTCAAGGCCATTCAGGAGCGCCTGCAAAGCATTTTGTTCACGGAACAAGAAACCGCGGAGCTGAAGAGACGGCGCGACAGCGCAGACTTGGTAAAACAAACGATTATCCGCAGGCGCGAGGATGAATCCACTTTGTTAGCGTCGGCGCAAAGTTCGGTGAAGGACCTAGAAGACAAACTGAAAGACCTGCGTCACGACGTGGAGCGCCGCGTCAAGGCTCCTGGAACCGATTTGAAAGCGGCGCCGTTTCTATCCTCGGCGAAGTTGGCAGCGTTGCCTGCTTACACCGAGCTGGTTATCGTGATTGTGACTCCACACTGGTATGGCGTGGAGACTCCGGATGGGCAACACGGATGGATTGAAGTAGACCGACTGGAACCGTTACCTTGAGCCTGAGAGCCACTTCAACAAAACCAAAATCAGGTCGCGTAGGGACGGCGGCATTGTTGACGCTGCTGCTGTGTGTCCACGCGAACGGGCAGGCAGTGCCCTATGCGCGGACTTTTTCAAAACCAAAAGCGGAAGTCGAGCAGGCGCTAAAGGATTTGCAGGCTTACTCCGGGCAGAAGCTTCCGGTGGTGGATGGCTTCGTGGCAACCACGCAGCATCCGCTGAGCCAATACGAGCGCGCGTTTTACCAGTTCTCCATTGAATTGTTGCCGGGAACTCCGGCCGACAGCACCATCGTGCAGGTTACCGCCAAGATCACGGCGTGGTACGCGGACAAGGATCCTACCAAGTCCGGCTATCAAACTTTGCCGTCGAATGGACGACTGGAACTGGATTTGCTGGACCGGCTGGACGAAAAGTTTGGGAACAAACCGCAACCGGGTTCGCCCCGAGCGCTGGCGACGTCTGGAATTTCTGCGCCGGCGCCAAAATTAAATCTGGGCGGACTAAACATGGCCATGGTTGGAGGCAATCCTATCCAGCCCGCAGCAGGCACCGAGGAACTAAACCGGCTCAAAGCTGCACGCGAGGCGGAAGAAAAGCGCATGCGCGAATTGAACGCGGAACTTGAGAGCCTTCAAGAGATCAAGAAGAATCAGGTCCACCCGCCGAACCTGGTGACGGTAAAAAGACCAGCGACTCCGGTGCTGGCACATGCGGGCGATGAAGCGCACACCTTGTTCAAAGCGTCTGTAAACGATGAATTTGAATATCTGGACATGGAAGGCGAGTGGGTCCACGTACAAATCTCGGGTGCGTCGCGAGGTTACATCCGGAGAAGCGCCTTGGAATTGCCGGAAGCCATTGGCGGAGGCGGCGAAGAATCGGGAAGAACGGCGAGCTCTGAAAAGCAGGCGGCATTTCGCGTAACGCGTGAAGAGACCAGCGTGTTCCCGGGAGATTGGGAAGCATTGAAAGGGAAGACGGTCAAAATCTACACCGTGCAAGTGGCCGTTCAGGATGCAAAAGAGACCGACGCCCGAGCTAAGCTGAATTTTGCAGCGGCGTTGATGAAGAAATTTGCTGCGGAAGGGTCAACCGTGGCAGCGCCGGTGGACGGCGCAGTGGTGATTTTCGACGCCGCCGACGGCGGCCTAGCGGGTGCGACGCTGGCAAACATTCAGCAACTGGCGAAAGGCGCCATGTCAGAAGAAGCCTTCTGGAAGGAGTGCTACCTGGATCCGCCGGAGACATTTCAACCCAGGCATTAAGCTAGGCGGAGCATTCCATTTAGTAGTAATAGAACTTAATAAATGGGTAATTTACTGGGTTAGTAAATGTCGACGCGCCGACAATTAAAGTAATACTTTAAGTATTGCACTCCGCCGTTCGAACGGCAGTGCGTGAAAAATCAAACTTTATATGCCCAGCGATTCCATTTAGAGGATTCGAACGGCGTGCCGACCAGCCCGGGAAAATGTAAACCATCGAATGAGTTATTTTCGATCCGTTTTGTACTCTACAATGGCCCGTTGAAATTTTAGACAGCGGAGACGGACATGAAGGCGGCAGCGATATTGGTCGGGGCCGGCTTTGTCGGCAAGGCGCATCTGGAAGCTTTGCGAAGGCTCGGAGTGGAAGTACGCGGAGTACTGGGAAGCACTCCCGGGCGCAGCGAAGAAGCGCGTGCAGTGCTTGGACTCCCACGCGCTTACAACTCGATCGAAGAGGCGGCGGGCGATTCCGGCGCCACGGTTGCGCATGTGTGCACACCGAATTACCTGCACTTCGAGCAATGCATGCGATTGCTGCGCGCGGGAAAACATGTGTTGTGCGAAAAGCCGCTGACTACGGATACGCGCGAGTCGGAAATGCTGGTCAACGTCGCGGCAGAGTCGAAGCGTGCCGGAGGCGTGGCCTACAATCTGCGTTACTATCCGCTTTGCCAGGAAGCGCGAGCGATGATTGCGGGCGACACGATCGGAACGCCGCGGCTGGTACATGGAAGTTTTCTGCAAGACTGGCTGTTGCACCCGACGGATTGGAATTGGCGGCTGGACCCCAAGCTGGGCGGTGAACTGCGCGCGGTGTCCGACATCGGCACGCACTGGATGGACCTGGTGATGTGGATTTGCGGACGCAGAATTACGGAGGTGTGCGCCGATCTGGCCACAACCGTTCCAGTGCGCCAACGCCCGCGCGGCCGAGTGGAAACTTTCAAAGCGGGCACCAACGTGGAAACTGACGAGGTGGCGATTACCACGGATGATTACGCCTCGGTATTGCTGCGCTTTGAGAATGACATGCGCGGAGTGATGACCGTCTCGCAGGTGAGCGCGGGACGCAAGGCGCGGCTGTGGTTTGAAATTGATGGAAGTGCGGGATCGCTGGCATGGAATTCCGAATCGCCCAATGAATTGTGGATCGGAAAGCGTGACGAGGCCAACGGATTGCTGAGCAAAGATCCATCGCTGCTCAGCGCGGAAACTCGGAAGTATGCCGCTTACCCGGGAGGTCACGCGGAGGGTTATCCGGACACGTTTGTGCAACTATTTCGCGATTTCTATGAGTATGTGGACGCGGGTGATTTTGCCGCGCCGCAAAAGTTTCCCAACTTTCAAACCGGACATCAGGAATTAGTGCTTTGCGAGGCGATCGCCAAAAGCTCGCAGAAACGTGGATGGGTGAAGGTGCCGCAGGAATAGTTTCGTGGTTTTTTTACGGCGCCGGGAGAGGATGAGATTCGCGGATTCCCTGCCCTTCGACGAAGGTATAGACGGCGTCGGACTTCAGGTTTTTAAACTTTTCCAAATTTTCAACCGGACCGCTCGGCCAGCGGATTTCGACCGAGTCGATATAGGTGGCGTGCGCCAAACCAAAATGCAGGCGCAGATCGTTCTGCGAAAGATAACTGCCTCCGCCGCGCACTTCGCTGAACTGCATGGTTCCGCCAGCATGAATGATCACACGAGCTCCGATAGCTGCTCGATTGCTTTTGGTACCGATCAGACGAAATAGCACGCGATGATTTCCGTCATGGTTTTCGTTGCGTAGCAAGGAAGGCGTCTCGCCCACGTTCAGTACGACAACATCCACATTGCCATCGTTAAAAATATCTCCGAAGGCTGCGCCGCGACTGGAGTGCATGGCGAGTGCGCGCAAGCCAGCTTCCTTCGAGACTTCGTCAAAGGTCCCGTCACGATGGTTGCGATGCAACAAAAGTGGCTGGCGATATTTGCCGGCGGTCTTGATTAAATCGGCCTGCGGGTAGACGTGTCCGTTGGCCACGAAAATGTCCAGCCAGCCATCGTTGTCCATATCGAAGAACCCCGTGCCCCAACCAACGTACGGAAAACTGGGCTGGGCAATTTTGGAACTCCAACTGACGTCCTCGAAAGAACTGGAACCGGAGTTTCGAGCCAAAAAATTAGGAGCTTCCGCAAACTCGGTAGCGAATAAACTCAAACGGCCGCTGTGGTTGTAATCGCCAAAATCCACACCCATGGAGCTCATCTCTACTCCATCGCCACTTAAAGCGACTCCGGTCATCAGGCCGACGTCGGTGAAGGTACCGTCGCGATTGTTGTGATAGAGATAATTGGGCGTGGCATCGTTAGCAACAAAAAGATCTGGCCAGCCGTCGTTGTCGTAGTCCGCCCACATCACGCCGAGGCCGTTGTATCCCTTGGCATCGTGCACTCTGGCTTTCCTGGAAACCTCTTCAAACGTGCCATCGCCGCGGTTGTGGAAGAGAAGATCGCCTTCGCCGTCGAGGCCGCGTGGGCCGCACTGCACAGGAACGCCTTGATAGCGGCAATCCTTGCTGCTGCCAAATTGCGGGAGATGATCGAGATCGATGTGCACGTAGCGCGAGACAAAAAGATCCACGTAGCCGTCGCGGTCGTAATCGCCCCACGCAGCGCCAGTGCTGAATCCTCCGCCGCGCACTCCGGCTTTGTCGGTAACGTCTTCAAATCTGCATCCGCCTAGATTGCGATAGAGAGTGTTGCCGCCATAGCCGGTGACGTAGAGATCCAGATGGCCATCGTTATCGAAATCCGCGACGGCCACGCCCATCCCCCAACCGCGAACGGTAAGACCCGCTTCGGCAGTGATGTCTCTAAATTTTCCGCCAGGTTCCTGGTGATAAAGGGTGACGAGCGCATCGCCACCCTTGCGGAAATTATCGATAGTGGATCCGTTGACGATCACAATGTCGAGCAGCCCATCGTTGTCGCAGTCAAACAGTCCCACGCCCCCGCTCATGGATTCCACGATGTAGCGTTTTTCTTCGGTGGAAATGTGGGGAACGGTGAGCCCAACCTCTCGTGCAATTTCTTTAAACACCGGAACGGGAGGAAGAACCTGGTTCGACGATTTTGGTATTTTCGAGCTTGAAGGACTTGAACCTTGAGGCGGTGTGGAGGTCTGTACGAAAGCTGCTTGCGGGAGAAAAAGCCAGGCGACGGCAAAAATCAGAATTTTAGGATTGAAGATGCGCCCGCTCATTCGGGTGGGTCAGTTATCCAACGGGGCGTATTGGTATCGCAGAGTTGGCGGCAGGTGATCGGACCGCTCGCGGACGTTGTAGTCGAGCTGATACTCGAGATGCCTGGGGTCAGAGGGATACTCCTGGCCGGCGGGATAGGGGTAAGAGATAGCGGAGTGTCGCGGCAGCGGTTCGACGGTGAAAGCGTGGGCAGCGTAAAAGTCCAGGTCTTTCTCAAAGCCGTCGGCGTAGAAAAAATAATCGCGAACCCAGCCGGCCGGGAGCGTCGGCAAATTGTGCGGATCGAAGTCCAGCTTCACCCCTTCACCGGAACCAAAAATGGCAAAGCGATCGTCGGAAGCCCGCAGCAGATCGAGAACGCTGCCATAACGAGTGTAGTTCCCTGCCGCACGCGCATAGGGCCCGGTGTTGCTGCGTCGCGCGTAGGAATAGGTCGTATCGCTCGCGGGGGTCAAACGGCGCTCAAGAGGAAATCCCAGAAAATCGAGGGACGCTGTGGCCAGCGGAATTTCCGAAACGCGAATGTCGTGGGTTTCGGGCGTCTCGGGCGTCTGATCAATGCGAATAGCATCCCAGTAAATTTTTAGATTGTTGACGATGCGGATGCGGCGCGTGTCTGGCGGAATTTTCCCGGAAAGATCGGCAACCATGGTGCGCTCCAGACCGGCCGGAAAGCCCATATCGTCAACGACGCGCTTCCAATTCCCCCGGGCATCGAGCGCTTCGACGTAAGGCGGGATCACCTTGATGCCCGCCTGGTTGGCGGCGTACATCGAAGTCGCGGTGAAATAGTCAGTATAGCCATCGATGATCAGGCGCAGCGGCTTGGAGGCGTCCCACGCTCCCAAATCCAACTCGATCCAATGCAACTTGGCAAATCCCGCGAAGGGCTCGGTGGCAAAATTCGAAACGTATCGGCGATCGCGCTTTTCAAGCAGAGGCAAAATGTTATGGCCGCGATCGTCCCAGGCTCCGGAGGGTGGGCGCGTCTCACGACTGGCAATCACGCGAAATTCCGGAAATGGAGGCGCGCTAACGAAGCGCTCGTTGGGATTTACTTCGTAGCTCGCGGGATGGTCAATGGCCAGAAGACGAACCTGGTCAAGATATACAGTTTCCTCCATTGGCTCGAGGAAGCGGAAACTGAGGAGGCCGTTCAGCGCGCGTACACTGCGGGAATTCACTTTGAGATATTCGTCGGGGTCGGGCACATCGCGTACGCCGGGAGCGACCCAGTGGCCCACCACTCCGGGGCCGATCATGTCGGCGATGAACTCATATTCGTGGCCATTCCACGCAAACAACACCGGACAGGAACTGCCGCGGCGGTCCAGTTCCGCAATCGTATGGGTCTTTTTTGCAGACAAATTGATTTCGTCCTGCGGCACACCGGTGGGCCAGAGCAGACGCACCAATTCCGCTCTCTTTTCCGGCCCTAATCCAGCCAGCACAGACGAAGAGTTTTGCCCCAGGTACCCAGAAGCTCCAGCGATCTCCCATTTCTGATAAAGGGAGCCGGCATAGACTTCCACTTTTGTGCCGATTGCGCTTTTGTTGTCACCTAAAGATTTCAGATCGATGTGCATCCAATTATTTTGCGCGGCGCCCAGGCCGTGAAGGACCACCGGCGGCCCGCCAAGCTGGGTCACCACGATGTCGGTTTCACCATTTCCACGCGTATCCGCGAGAGCCACGGCACGAGGCTGATTCAATTTAACGGCGTCGAGATGCGCGTCCTTGGTTACGTCGCTCCAGCCCTGCGCGCCAACATTGCGCAGGAGGCGCAACTCGCCTACGCCGGAAGATTCTCCGGTGGCGATAATGTCGAGCAAGCCGTCAGAGTCATAATCGATGGATGAAATTCCCCAGCCACGCTGCCAACCGAGATCGGGAAGCTTGACGCGTTCCAGTCTTTTTCCATTGACGTTGCGCCAGAGGCTAATGCCTGGGGCACCGGCGTGCGTGAAGGCCAGGTCCATCCAGCCATCTTTATCGAAATCAAAAGCAATAACGCCGACCGCGGGCGGAAGATTTTCTTTTTTGAAGTCGATGGCGGGGAGCGATGTGAATTTGCCTTCGCGAGGATTCAAATAAATGGAAGCCCCATCGGGGCCCCCGGCAAAAACAAAATCTATGGCGCGGTCGTTGTTGAAATCAGTGGTCACGAGGCCGGCACCCGTCGCGGGAATTCCCAGGGCGGTTTCTTCCGAGACGTCGGTGAAGGTGCTGTCGCCGTTGTTGCGCCACAAGGTGTTGTGGGCAGCGCCAGGCGATGCACTGGCATCCGGTGAAGCGGTGATGTAAAGGTCGAGGTCGCCGTCGTGGTCGTAATCCACAAACGTTACAGCCACACAGCCTTTCTCGCGGCGGATGCCAACTTTTTCGGTTACATCTTCAAACTTGCCATTGCCGCGATTGTGAAATAGATGCACGCCATCGGCGAGACACACTGCCAAGTCCGTGTGGCCATCGTTATCAAAATCACCGGCGGCACAGCCCAGGCCGCTGCCCGAAAGCTTAAGGCCGGATTGCTCGGAGACATCTTCGAAGCGGCCACCGCCGATGTTGTGGAGCAGACGGCTGGTCCCTTGCGCAGTCGCGCTGACCAGAAACAGATCGGGTTTGCCGTCCTCGTCGAAGTCAAAGAAACATGCACCGGTGCTGGCCCCAATCGCGGATGAAGATGCCTGAGCGGAACCGCGCAGCAGCGAATCGATATTCTCTGAACCGAAATGGACAGGAATAGCAGGTGGAACAGCCGGCGACGTGTTGGTGACGAGCTCGGCCAGCGAAAACCGGCCCTGATCTCCGTAACCCGCTCCAAACGGAGTGCCGAGATGGTTGGTGGTGATGTTTTGAAATTTGGCGAGGTGTTCGCGGGCAGCAGTGGCATCGCCTTTGCGCTGATAGGCGCGGGCGATGCCAAATTCAGAAGACGCGTGATACGGAAAAAGTGCCAGGCCTTTTTGATAAGCCGCAATCGCCTGGTCGTATTTCTGCAACTGAGAATTCAGGTAGCCCACAAAATAGTACGCGTCGGCTTCATCGGGAAGAATTTGCGTGACGTGCTCGAAGGCGGCGACGCCGTGATCCAGGTCGCCTAAATCTTTGTACGCGAGACCCAGGTTGTACCAGGCATACGCATCATTCGGCAGTTGCTGGGCCGCGGCGAGAAGGGCATCGCGAGCGGCTTCGGCTTTTTGCTGATTGAGCAGCGAAATTCCCAGGTTCAGGCGCGCGACTGCGAATTTTGGGTCGGCTTGAAGAGCTTGTTCGAAAAGTTTCTGCGCGTCGGCAGGACGCTGTTGATTCAGATACGCGACGCCGAGAGTATTCAGACGCAGCGCTTTGGAGGATTCCGTGGGATTGGAGTTGGCACTCGCGGGGGGCACGGTTGACCTGGAGGAGTCTTGCGCGAAGCGAGAGGGCAACAGTATTGCAGAAGTGAAAATCAGGCAACCCAGGGCCGTGAGGATTGCTCGAAAAACAATGCGCATGTAAATGTTTGATCCTGCCTACGTGAACGAATGGTGTAGGACTTTTTTCTGGACGTTAGGATTCTGTGCGGTGTGTGGCGCAGGGTCAACCGTTTTTGTGGGCGAACCGCGACATTGCCATCGAAAGGTTCAGAGAGACTGAACGAGCAGACGAAATATTGACGCGGGAGTTCGCGGCACATAGGCTCGCTGAAGATATGGAGGAGCCAATTCATTTCGCGGGGATTCATGAAACGGTTGAAAACGTTCGCGCGCGAAAGATTTCACCGGTAGAGATTGTTGAGGCGCATTTACTGCGCGTCGAAACGCTGCAGCCCAAGTTGAATGCATTTGTGCATATCGATGCGGAAGGAACGCGCGCTCAAGCGAAGATGGCAGAAGCGGCGATGATGCGTGGTGACGCGATTGGGGCGCTTCACGGCGTGCCGTTTTCCGTCAAGAGCTGCATCGATGTGGCGGGGTGGCGGGGTCCAGCGGGATCTCTGCTCAGGAAAGATTACCGTTCGGGAGTAGACGCGGTGCTGGTGGCGAGACTGAAAGCGGCTGGAGCAATCCTGCTGGGAAACACGAATACGCCGGAATTCCTGATGGCGTATGAAACGAACAATTTGGTATCCGGAAGGACCAGCAATCCGTGGAATGTGGCGCGATCAGCGGGAGGATCGAGCGGCGGCGAAGCCGCGGCTATTGCGGCGGGATGTTCGATGGGCGGAGCAGGCAGTGATGGTGGCGGATCGGTGCGCGTGCCCGCACATTTCTGCGGTATTGCTGCGTTGAAGCCCACGCCGGGGCGCATTCCGTCGACGGGACATTTTCCAAAAGGGACTGGAGCTTTCGATTGGCTCGGTGTTGTGGGTCCAATGGCACGGACAGTTAGAGACGTGCGCGCGCTGTTCGAGGTGATGAAAGGGGCGGACGAAGACGACGCGCTGTGCTCGCCCATTGAGGCGAAACCGTATCATGCGGAAGAATTGCGCGGGATGCGGATTGGAATTCTGGAATCGGATGCGTTGGGAAATGCTACCGAGGAAACAACAGCGGCTGTGCAACGTGCAGCCAGATTGCTCGAAGCGCAGAAATTAAACGTAGAAGCGTTTCGACTGGACGGACTTCGGAGAGCGATCGAATTGTGGTGGTTTTTTTTCGGCCCGATGATCGCATATCTTTTCCGTGAGACGGTGGCCGGGCGCGAAGCTGAGCTGAGTCCGATGTTTCGGGAATACTTGGCTGTGGCGCAGTTGAAAAGCCCGGCTACGCTGGACGAGTTCATGATGGCATGCGCGGCCCGAGATGAGGTGCGCGCTTCGATCATGCAGCAGATGCGAGATACGCCCATTTTGCTGTCGCCGGTTTGCCTAGCTCCGGCTTTCCGACACGGCGAGGGAAGCTGGCGGCCCGGAACCGGGTATCGAGACACCATGCGCCACTCGCAGTGGCTGAATCTGGCAGGATTCCCCGGAGTTGCGGTGCCTATGGGATTTTCAGCAGAGGGATTGCCCATCGGTGTGCAGTTGATTGGCAGGCCGAATGAAGATGAACTGGTTCTGGCGGTGGGAGAGCTGCTGGAATCGGCACGCGGAAAATGGGAAGCACCACCGGGCGTTTAGGACGCGGCGCAGTTTGTCGTCACCGGCGTGAAGCATCAAGGTTGATGAGTCAGTTCAGGATTGGGCACGCGATTCTCGCCGAGGGCGGCACGATCTTTTTCGAGGCCGGAGTCGAGAAGCTTTTGCGCAGCGGCAAGTTCCCGCCTTCCCTCTTCCTGCCGGCCCTCACGCATCAGTGCTTGCCCGCGCATAAAGTGGGCGCTCTGGCTGTTGGGCGCCAACTTCAGCGCCGCGTCGACGGCGACAAGGGCCTGCTTGTATTTCTGTTCCTGCATATAAAGCTTGGTGAGGCCGAGCAATGCAGATGGCCTCTGGGGATCGTAATGTAACGCCTGACGAAAAGATTTTTCCGCCTCATCATTCCTCTGCAGACGCGCATACAGAAGGCCTAACTGTTCATAGTTGTCGGGGAGATCGGACTCCAAGGCAATATCCTGGTGAAATTCGGATTCGGCGCGATCGTTATCTCCAGCCCGCATGTACGCCAACCCGGAATTGAAATGCAAATAAGGAACGGCTGGATTGGCCGCGGCTGCTTTGGTTAGTTCCGCGATAGCCTTATCCGTTTCCTGACGGTTGAGGTAGGCCTTGGCAAGAATCAGGTGATATTCGGCGGTGTTATTTCCGATCTGCAGCATGCGGCCGAGGGCCTTTTCGTCGAGATCTTTTTGTCCGGCGCTTTGCGCAGCAATATCCAAAACGTAGAGATACATCACGTCGGCGGACATTTCGTCCCACAGCGGTTCGAGAGTGTCGACCGCGTCGGAGTAATGCTCGGTGAAGACCTGGCAAAGGCCGAGGAGATAGCGCGCCTGCTGCGAGTCCGGTTGATCTCGAACGACGTTCGAGAAGGGTTCGATGGCCGCGGAATAGTTGGCACGGTGAAATTGCACCAGACCGATGTTCAACTCGATTCCGGACATTTGCGGGTCGAGCTTGTGAGCTTTTTGCAGCACCGCCAGAGCGTGATCCCACTCTTTGCGGCGCATGGCAATGACGCCGAGATTGGCATACGCGGAAGCGGACTGGGGATCGGCAGCGATCACGCCGCGAAAACACTTCTCGGCTTGCGGAAGATTGCCGTCACGCAGGTCCGCTTCGCCTTGCGCGAATAAAGCGGGGAGATTGGTCGGCGAACTGTTGGGAAGCGAGGCGGAACCCTTTGCGGTTGGCGCTTGAGCGGGCTGCGGAGGGGGCATCGTTGTTGCGGATGCGACGGATGCGGCGACAGCAATGGCCACAAAAAGAGCTACGACAAGAAAGGCTGAAAGGGCAACGAGCTTGAAATGCATGCGTGTATAGTTTCGGGCAGCAAAACGTGGAATTCAAGGTGACGTGCCGACAAAGAGCCTGAAAAGGTCCACAGCCTGCCACGCAAAGACAAATTTCCTGCTTGACACAATCACCGGAATGCTCTATTAACTCGTTTTAATAGACCGAATCTGTGCGTTACAGCAACCGTCGAGTGGTGGGGCTGTCTTGAATGAAGTTAGTCCGTGGCGACCGAGAAAGTGTTATGGCGGTGGCACCGGCGATGCTGCGCCCTCCCGTAGATACAACCAATTCAAGATTTCTGGAGGTTTGTCGTGAAGGGACAGCGTAATCCTTCGTTTCTTGGGAATTTTTGTGTAACGACAGCGCCCGCCGTGACGGTGGCGATGCTGGTAATGCTTTTCATTCCGCTGGCCTCGCGGGCGCAGGACACCGGGTACATCAGTGGAACGGTGTCGGATAAGTCCGGGGCGGCGATTTCCAACGCCACGGTGGTGATCACCAGTTCGAACCTGACGCGAAACACGACCACCAATTCCGACGGCGCCTATGTGGCGGCGGCGTTGCCGCCCGGGACCTACAACCTCGAGGTCATGTCCCAGGGGTTCCAGAAATTCCAGGCCAAGGGCGTGGTTTTGACGGTGGCGCAAAAACTTCGCGTCGATGTCACGCTTACTGTCGGCACACTAAACGAAGAGGTAGTGGTATCGGGCGAAAGTGTGGCGCAAGTGGAAACCGAGTCATCCGAGATCAGCACCACCATCACCGGGAAGCAAGTGAACCAGCTAGAGCTAAATGGGCGCAATTTCACACAGCTCATAACGCTGGTGCCGGGAGTGGTCAACCAGACTGGCCAGGACGAAGGCACGGTGGGAATCGCGGGTAACGTCGCGTACAGCGTCAACGGAGGACGCACGGAATACAACAACTGGGAAATCGACGGCGGCGACAACATGGATAACGGCAGCAACACCTCGCTGAACGTTTATCCCAACCTGGAGGCCATCGCGGAATTCAAAGTGTTGACCTCGAACTACGGCGCGCAGTATGGCCGCAACGCTTCCGGTACAGTGGAAATAGAAACTAAGTCAGGAACGAATACTTTCCACGGGAGCGCGTTCGAATACCTGCGTAACGATTTCTTTAATGCCAACTCCTGGCAAGACAACGGGACCGGAGTGGCGAGACCCGAGTATAAGAAACACGATTTTGGTTATACCGTCGGCGGGCCGATTTACATTCCGGAACACTACAACAGCGACAAAAAAAAGACGTTCTTTTTCTGGTCGCAGGAATTCCGCCGGGAAAAAGTGCCTGGCGCAAACGTACAACAAGCGGTTCCGTCTGACGCAGAACGCGGAGGCGACTTCAATGACGTCTGCCCTGCTTATAATGCCGGCAATCCAACGTTTTCGGTAACCACGTACAACGAGTGCCCCTTCCAAGTAGGAACCTCCAACGGCGTAAGCGCAACGGCGTTCGCGAATAACATGGTGCCGATCACGCCCACCGGCGCGGCGCTGGTGAACTTGATCCCGCATGCCAACAACCTGACGGGAATTAATGGGCAATACGCCGCCGGACAAGCGGCCGGAACGAATATTCCGACGTACGTATCCAATCCTTCCTACCCGACTACCTGGCGGGAGGAATTGATTCGCGTGGATCACAACTTCACGGAGAACGAACGTCTGACGGTGCGGTATATTCACGACTCGTGGTCAACAGTTGAGCAGGGGCCACTGTGGGGCGTGTACACCAACAGTTTTGATAACTTCAACACGAATTTTGCGGGCCCAACAACCAGCTTCGTAACGCGGCTGACCTCGAATCTTACGCCCACGTTGCTGAATGAATTCGTAGCGAGTTACACCGCCGACCACATCCAGTTGAGCCTCACCGGAGCAAATGTGGGAATACCTTCCGGAGGCATCGATCTGGTGCCGCTGTTTGCCAACAACCTGGGCGGCAAACTTCCGGCGTTCTCGGTAGCGAATACCAACAACGGAACGGAGTACGGCAGCGCCGGATTTGCCGTGGACACCGGCTATTTTCCGTGGAAGAACGCCAACCCCACGTACACTTATCGCGACAACCTGACCAAAATCCTCGGCCGGCATACCTTGATTTTTGGCGCGTACTTCGCCGCCGCTCAAAAAAATCAGGAATCCACCGTGGACGTACAGGGCCAACTGACGTTTTCTCCGCTCACTCCCACCGGCACGGGGAACCCCTTCGCAGATCTGCTCAACGGGCAGGTGGGGAGCTATGGGCAGACCAGCGCGCAGCCATATTTTTATGACCGCTACAAAATTTTTGAACCGTACTTGCAGGACGATTTCCGCGTGAGCAAAAAATTAACGCTGAACCTGGGGCTGCGCTGGAGTATTTTTGGCCGCTATCAGGAAAAATTCGACCAGGAGTATGGCTTTTCGATTGCCAACTACAATCCCGCGAACGCTCCGCAATTTTATGCTTTCAACGATCCTAACAATTCGCAGTTGCTGAATCCCGCGACGGGAAATGCCTTTGACGGGATCATTCAGTGTGGCGCCAAGGGAGTGCCCACCGGTTGCATGAAAAATAAATGGATCAATCCAGCACCACGTATCGGATTCGCCTACGATCCATTTGGCAACGGTAAATGGGCGATTCGTGGCGGCTACGGTATCTTCTTCGAGCACTCCAACGGTAACGAAGCCAACGCGGAATCTTTGCAAGCCAGCGTTTCCCCGAATGTGCTCAACGGTAGTGTTAGCAACGTGTCGGGATACGCGAACGTAGGTGCCGCAGCGACCAGCGGCGGACCGTACAGCCCGCTAAGTCCCGTTTCTATTCCCGACCAAATGGAATGGCCCTACGTGCAGCAATGGAATCTGGACGTGCAGCATGAATTGCCGGGTCACGTAGTCTTGTCCGTGGCATATGTGGGCAGCAAGGGCACTCATCTGGCTTTGGAACGGGACCTGAACCAACTTGAGGGCATTCCGGCATCGGAGAATCCTTACATTCAAACGAATCTGGGTCCGATCACTTCGGCGGATTGCCAAATCACACCGGGACAGCCGAATAACTTCACCTACGACGCCACCGGTCTGCCGGTCTCTGCAACGCTCAGCAACGGCACTGTAGTTACGGGAAGAGCCGTCCAGAATCTTTTTGTGGCCTGCGGCGGAGCAGCAACTAGTTACTATCGCCCCTACCAAGGGTTCGGCACTATCACGCGCATAGAAAACACCGCCAATTCCACGTATCACGCGCTGCAAATTTCCGGGCAGCGTACGGTAGGTGATTTGACCGTGAGTACCGCATATACCTACAGCCATTCCATCGATAATTCTTCCGATCGTTACGACACGCTGTTCGTCGATTCCTACGACCCCAATCGCACGCGGGCTTCATCGAATTTCGACCAGCGCCATAACTTCACGGTGAGCTACGTCTACGCGTTTCCCTTCTTCAAGTCGCCCGGCGTCGCGCACACGCTGCTGGGGGGATGGCAGGTCTCGGGAATTACGACCGCGCAGTCCGGCATTCCGTTTACGGTTACAAATGGAACGACGTATGGAGACAACGCAGGAGTCGGGAACGGAATCGGGACCGGGTCGTTCCCTGATCTCGTCGGCAATCCCAACGTCATCCCCGCAGGAATCCAGGCGGATTTCGATACCTTCGGAAAGCTGGCTTACAACCCGGCGGCGTTCACTACGCCGATGGGACTCACCTTTGGAGATGTGGGCCGCAACAGCCTGCGTTATCCGGGCCGCTTGAATTTCGATTTTGGACTTTTCAAGCGTTTCGCGTTCAAAGAGCACTACGCGTTCGAGTTCCGGTGGGAGAATTTCAACGTTTTCAACCACACCCAACTGGACCAGGTCAGCGGCAATCTATCGTCTGGCGGCGCGGGAGCCACCTCACCCCAGGGATGCGTGGCGGGATCCAACTTCGCTGATCCAAACACCGTTGCGTGCGTGAACAGCGGGTTTCTGACTTACACGGGCGCGCATCTGCCGCGCATTATGCAATTCGGCTTGCGATTCCAGTTTTAATTTTTTTCGCGGAGACGGAGTGGCCATTATTTGGGGCCGCCATTGTCTGCCCCTTTTTCTAAAGTTGCCTGGTTCCTTCGGTAGTCGAAGGAGTACAATGCCGCGCATGAACCGACGAACATTTATTGGCAGCTCTGTCGCGGCTAGCTTGTTAGCTTCACATTCCTCCTCTTCCTGGGCAGCGGACACTTCCCACAAACTCGATCGCATCGGCGTGCAGTTGTATACGGTGCGTGACACGATCAAGACCGATTTTGAAGGTACGCTCGCAAAGGTGGCGGCGGTGGGCTACAAGGAATTCGAATTCGCGGGATATTTCGACCACTCGCCGAAAGAAATCCGCGCGATTCTCGACCGCCTCAAGGTGACCTCTCCCAGCGAACATGTGCCCTACGAAGTAGTGGAAAACAAATGGCCGGAGACGCTGGAGGCCGCGCATGTAGTGGGACATGGTTTTATCGTGTGCCCCTCCATCGGCGATGAGCAGCGCAAGACCGCAGACGGCTGGAAAAAGGCCGCCGCAGTGTTCAACAAAGCTGGAGAAGCCAGCCAAACAGCGGGGATTCAATTCGCGTACCACAATCACTACTGGGAATTCCAAACTTTGCCGGACAGCGGCGGGAAATTCGCGTATGACATTCTGCTGAGCGAAACGGACCCCAAGCTGGTAAAAATGGAAATGGACCTTTGCTGGATCACCATCGCCGGGCAGGATCCACTCACTTATTTTGATCACTATCCGGGGCGGTTTCCTTTGGTGCACGTGAAAGATTGGGTTAAGGGCCCGGACGGAAAAATGGGCGAAAAAGACGGACACATGGCGGACGTGGGCAGCGGCGCCATCGACTGGAAACGCATCTTCGAGCAGTCGAAAAAGGCGGGCATCGAGCATTACTTCGTGGAAAACGACGAGCCCACCTCACCGATCGAAGATCTGCGAAAGAGTTTTCAATACCTGCACGATCTGCGCTACTAATTTCCTCGGCGGGGAGGACGCGAATTGTGATGAGCAAGCTTTTGTGCTGTACCGCGTTTGCGGCCCTGCTGCTTCCGCCGGCTGGACATCCCCAGGAAAAAACTGCAGGCGTCAAACAACTCTTCAACGGAAAAGATCTGACCGGCTGGAAGCACGTGGGTCCCGGGGATATGACCGTGGAGGACGGACTGATCCGGACGCATGGTGGCATGGGGTTGTTGTACTGGACGGGCGGCAAATTTGGGAATTGCCGGATCCGTGTGGTCTACAAGATGCGCGATCATAATGACAATTCTGGGGTGTTCATTCGCATCCCCATCGAGCCGCGTGAGCCCTGGATGCCGGTGCATTACGGCTACGAAGTGCAGATTGATAATGAGCCGGAAACATCCAACGAGGACGAGTACCACGTGACGGGGACGCTGTATTCGCTGACCAAGCCTGCGGCGCGACCTGGAAAACCAGGGCCGGAGTGGAACACCATGGTCATCACCATGGACGGGCCGCACACCGTGGTGGTGCTGAATGATGTCACGGTAACCGATTACACCGAAGGACAGCCGGTACCGGAAAAGAAATTCAAGTTTGAGCCGGAGCGCGGACAGCGGCCCAATGAAGGCTACATCGGACTACAGAACCACAGCGACAACGACATCGTGTTTTTCAAAGAAGTAAGCGTGCTGCCGCTGCATTAGTCGAAGAAGAACCGCTAGGAAATTAGAGGAGGCGCCTTTCATGAAAGATTTTTCGCGTCGTCAATTTCTTCAACGCAGCGCGGGTGTCACTGGTGCGTTCGTTGCGACGCGTACGATTTTTCTCGACGAGGAGTCGATTCCCTCCCCTGCGAAAGCCGTGCCACCCAGCGATCAAGTGCGTTTTGGAATTATCGGAATTGGAATGCAGGGCTCTGGATTGCTGACGAATGCAATCCAGTTGCCTGGAGTCGAATGCGTGGCTGCGTGCGATTTGTATGATGGGCGCCACTTGCTGGCCCGCGAAATTGTCGGGAAGGATATACCGACTACGCGCCGCTATCACGAACTGCTGGAAAACAAGGACATCGACTGTATTGTGGCGGCCGTGCCGGACCACTGGCACAAGCAGGTGGTGGTGGATGCGGTGACTGCGGGAAAAGATATTTATTGCGAGAAGCCCATGTCGCACACGGCGGCCGAAGGCGTCGCCATGGTGGCGGCGGCGCAAAAAACCGGCCGCATCGTGCAGATCGGTTCGCAGCGGGTCAGCTCCGTGATTTGCACGAAGGCGAAGGAGATGATCGCGCAAGGCATGATCGGCAAGCTAAACCTGGTGGAAGGCTCCCTGGGCCGCAACGATCCGACCGGCGCGTGGGAATATCCCCCGCCGCCGGACTTGTCACCACAGAACCTGGATTGGGATACCTGGCAAGGAACGGTCCCGAAGCGCCCATTCGACCCCAAGGTTTTCGCGCGCTGGCGGTGCTGGAAAGAATATGGAACGGGCGTCGCGGGAGACCTGCTGGTCCACTTGGTCAGCGGAATGAATTACATGCTGGGATGGAACGAGCCACCAAAGCGGGTGATGTCCATGGGCGGGATTTTGCGGTTCCCGGATGGGCGCAATATGCCGGATGTGCACGCCACTTTATTTGAATATGGCGAAGTGCCGGTGTACCTGCGGTTGGACCTGGGATGCGAGACGCCTGAGATGTACCGGTTCATGGGCTCCAAGGGGTATCTGGAGGTCACGGAGACGGCAATCAACTACGTACCGCAAACAGGCGAAGACAGCGCGCCGAGTTATTACACGGTGGGCTATCCGCGTGAGATGCGCGAAGCGTATACAAAGAAGTGGCACGAGGAGCACGATCCGCCCCCCGGAAAAGAGCCGGCGCTGGAGGGGTTCACTTACAAAGGCACCTCGTGGGACGAGGAGAAACCGCATTTGTGGCGCTATTTCCAAGCGGTGAAGAGCCGCCAACCGGTTACGGAAGACGCTGTTTTTGGGCACAATGCAGCGCTGGCATGCCACCTTGCAAACGAGTCTTATTTCCGGCGCACCGCCACTACGTGGGATGCCGGGTTACAGCAGATTAAAGGATAGGATTTGGGCCGTTTATATTTAGAGTACTAGACTTACTGAATAGGTAATCCGGCGTTGTAGGACAGCCGTTCAGAATACTAAATGTGACGGATTGTCAGTGTTGGGTTTAGAAACGTAGAATAACGAGGCATGAAGCGGGTGGCGCAACTTTTTGCCCGCATTGGAGTTTAACTAGTATCGGTGATTCGACAAGCAGCGGGATCCAGGGTGCCGCCAAGTACCCGGAGTATCAACGGTTTGCGAACATCGGGAGGCCCTTTATGAAATACCTGAGATATTTTGCGTTACTGGCAGTTTGCACGGTGGGGGCGAGCTATTCGCACGCTCAAGTTTCGGTAGGAATCGGATTCGGCGGCGGATACGGGTATGGCCCGGCACCGGTTTGTACCTACGGATACTACGGTTATGCCCCTTACGCTTGCGCACCGTACGGCTACTGGGGACCTGACTACTTCGAAAACGGCATCTTCATCGGCGCGGGACCGTGGTTCCGTGGATGGGGCGGTCGAGGTTACTACGGACGGGGCGGCTACTACGGCGGACGTGGTTACTATAACCGTGGCGGATATGCCTACGGCGGTCGCGCCTACAATGGCTACAACGGTCGCGCATCCGTGAGCCGTGGCGGCTACGCTGGACGCAGCTACGCACAAGGCGGGCGAGCGTCTAGCGGTGGCGGGCGAGCGTTTAGCGGCGGTGGCTCTCGTGGCGGCGGTTACTCCTCGCGCGGCGCCAGCGTCTCACGCGGCGGTGGCGGCGGATTCCACGGCGGCGGAGGCGGCTTCCATGGCGGTGGCGGTCACGGCGGAGGCCATCGCTAAGAGTTAAGATTCAAAGCCCCCAAAACAACAGGCGGCCGGTCAAAATGACCGGCCGTTTTTTTTGTGCACGAACTAATGTTTGAGGGGGTCAATACTCGACGCAATGAGAGCCAGACGCTGAATTTGCGTTGCGAAACTTCGTGAGTCAACGCTCGCGAAGTGAAGACGTAATCTCAGGCCTCGGGCAACGGCGGGCATCCTGGAAAATCGGGCAGCGGAGTATTGCCGATGTACTGTAGATCGGCTATGCCGATTTTGCTGGTGTAGAAGGCATCGCAGGTAAGCTTGCGCACGAAGGTGAAAAACACAACGCCCTGTCGAAGGGTGGGATCGGCCTTGGCGTTTTTGCGATAGGCGATGAGATCGAGGACGGATTTTCTTTGGTCGGGAGTGCAACTCAAATACGGAGCGGTGTAGCGATCGGCACAGAATCCGTCCAGCCAGTAAAGACCGCCGCCCAGCCTCAATTGATACGTCTCGTTTTCGCTGGTGAGCAAATCGATAAATTCAGGCGCGCCCGCTTCGATGGCTCCGCCCGATTTTTCATCCTTGGGAAGGATGGATCCACAGAGCGAAGTGAGCGTTTCATACTGATGCGGGGTGAAATATTTTGGCGTGTACTTGCCGGACGGAGCGGAAGCTTTTTCTTTATGGACGGCCTGGTGAGCGAATGCGGCGGCTTGCGCAGGAATAACCTGCAACACGGAGCCGCCCACCGCGCTGACCGCCAGAGTTTTTAAAATGTCGCGCCTGCTGATGCCGCCGGCCATGTCAGATGTTTCCTTTCCTGGCTTCGTCGAGAAGATATTCCGAGGCGCGCCAGGAGAGAGCGAGGATGGTTAAGGTGGGATTTTTGTCGGGATTGGAAACCAGCGCAGCGCCGTCGGTGACAAAGAGATTTTTCACGTCGTGGGCCTGGCAATATTTATTCAGAACCGAAGTTTTTGGGTCGGCACCCATGCGCGCGGTGCCTACTTCGTGAATGATCTTGCCGCCCTCAAGAATGCCGAAAGGATACTGGCCATCGATATCGGTTTTGGTCTTATACACGCCCCCCATGGCCTCAATGATGGAGCGAAAAGTTTGTTGCATATCCTGGGCCATGCGCAGCTCGTAGTCTGACCAACGGAAGTGAAAACGCAGGACGGGAATGCCCCACTGGTCGACCACATCGGAATCGATCTCGCAGTAAGTATCGGGGTTGGGAAGCATCTCGCCGCGCCCTGCGAAACCGACGGCCGTGCCATAGGTCTGGCGAGCGCGAGCTTTGAGCCCGGATCCATAACCCTCTTCGTCGCGGCAGAGCCTGTCAAACATACCCACGCCGGGCATATTGCGGCCACCCGTCAGTTCGACGTGATAACCCCGCGGAAAATCATTTTTGCGATCGAATTTCCACCAGGGAATATACATGTGCATGCCGCCGACGCCGTCGTGGTTGTGAGGCGGCATTTTTTCCAGAGCGGGCACATAGCCCCAACCGTCGCTGCCTACCGAGTCGGTCAGATACCGGCCCACCGTTCCGGAGGAATTAGCGAGCCCGTCGGGAAACGTTGCGGAACGCGAGTTCAACAATAAACGAGCGGATTCGCAGGCGCTGGCGGCGAGAACCACGGCGCGCGCATTGATGCGCTGCTCAGAAAGAGTGGACTTATCGACGTAGGAGACGGCTTCAGCTTTGCCATCTTTGCCAACGATGACTTCCCGCGCCATCGCGTCGGTGATGAGCGTGAAGCGTCCCGTTTTCATGGCGGGCGGAAGCAGCACCTGGCTGGAGCTGAAATTGGAAGCGGTGGTGCATCCTCGTCCGCACTGGCCGCAATAGTGGCAAGGAGCACGGCCATTGATGGGCTTGGTCAAAATGGCGAGGCGCGCGGGGATGCAGAGAATGCCGAGCTTGTCGCAAGCTTTTTTTATGAGCAACTCGGTACAACGCGGCTTTGGTGGCGGAAGAAAGACGCCATCAGGGGCGCTGGAGATGTTTTCCCTAGTGCCAAAAACGCCGATGTAGGACTCCACTTTGTCGTAGTACGGAGCGATGTCCTCGTAAGTGATAGGCCAGTCATCACCCAAACCGTCACGCGAGGCAGAAGTGAAATCAACCGGCGCGAAACGCAGGGCGATGCGGCCCCAATGATTGGTGCGGCCCCCAACGATGCGAGAGCGAAACCACTGAAAATTTGCGCCGGGCGCAGAGGTGTAAGGTTCACCGTCGATGGTCCAGGCCCCGTTGGGAGCGAGAAATTCTCCAAAGTTTTCGGTGGCATAGCCGCCGACGCCCGCACCACGATGCGGTGAATCGTATGGCCAGGCGAGCATCTTGAAATCTTTCTGGGGATCCAGATTGGGGCCGGCTTCCAGAAGAGCCACACTCAGGCCGCCTTCGGTGAGAATTTTTGCGGCCATACCGCCGGCGGCGCCGGAGCCCACGATGCAGACATCGTACGTTTTGGGAGAGCGTGTAACTTGAGACATCCGGCGGAGTTTCTCCTGGAACTTTCCTACAACTCACCCTTTTTCATTTGCGAAACGGCAAAATCGCACGCTCGAGCAGTCAGCGCCATATAGGTGAGCGAAGGATTGACGCACGCGGAGGAAACCATGCACGCGCCATCGGTGAGAAAGAGATTTTTTATGTCATGGGCCTGGTTGTGTTCGTTGAGAACGGATGTTTTGGGATCTTTGCCCATACGCGCTGTACCCATTTCGTGAATGGTAAGTCCGGGAGCGTTGTTTTCGACGAAGGGATGAATTTCGGTAGCGCCCGCGGCGGTCAGCATTTCCGCGGCCTGGATGGCCATATCGCGGAGCAAAGCATTTTCGTTTTCGCCAAAAGCGCAGTGAATTTTCAGAGCGGGAATGCCCCAGGCATCGACGAGGTCTTTATTGATTTCGATGAAATTGTCGCGGTTTGGCAGGCATTCGCCAAATCCGTAGAAGGTGAAACGCCATGCGCCGGGCTTGCGAAGCTCTTTCTTGAAGTCGGCTCCGAATCCAGCGGCATTCATGCCACGCGACCAGCCTTCACGGAAAGCGCCACCCTGGTAGCCATAGCCACGAAGAAAAGGCTCCTTGGTTTTGATATTTCTGAAACGGGGAACATAAATTCCGTTGGGACGATTGCCAAACTCGTCCTTGTCTTCATTACCAGGGATGGTTCCGTCGGCGCCGCCTCCCATCACGTGATCCATAAGATTGCGGCCGAGTTCGCCACTGGAGTTACCCAGGCCGTTGGAAAATTCCGGAGTGGTGGAGTTCAGCAAAATACGCACCGATTCGAGCGCGGACGCGTTGAGGAAAAGAATACGGCTGTGAAATTCCAGGGCTTGTTTAGTTTGTCCGTCGATCACGCGCACGCCGGTGACGCGGCGCGTAGCGGGATCGAAAATCAGGCTGTGCACCACGCTGTAAGGGCGAAGCGTCATGCGACCGGTTTTTTCGGCGGCAGGAAGCGTGGAATTGAGGCTGCTGAAATAGGAGCGAGTGATACAACCGCGGTGACATACACCGCAGTAGTGACACGCGGCGCGCCCGCGATGCACGCGGGTCAGGACCGCTGCACGGCCAATGGTCATCATGCGGCCATCGTCAAAATTTTTCGGCAAGGCATCTTTCACGACGTGTTCGGCACACGTCATTTCCATAGGCGGAAGAAACTTGCTGTCGGGCAAATGCGGCAAACCTTCGGCCTGGCCGCTGATGCCGACGAAATCTTCCACATAGCCGTACCAGGGCTCGATATCTTTATAGCGAATGGGCCAGTCGATGGAGATGCCATCACGAACATTGGCCTCAAAATCGAGATCGCTGAAGCGATAGCTTTGGCGGCCCCACATGATGGATTTTCCGCCAACCTGGCGGCCACGAATCCAGGTGAACGGTTTGTCAGGGTCAGTAGTGTAGGGGTTTTCCAAATCGTTGACGAAAAATTTGTGCGAATACTCATCGCAGGCGTAATAACATTCGCGCTGAACTTTCTGAGTTTTGGCGCGTTCTTCGCGATAGTCCCAGCCGCGATACTTCAACTCCCAGGCGGGAACGTGTTCGACATAGTCCTGTTCAGGAACAATGGGGCGCCCAGCTTCGAGCAGCAAAACGTTGAGACCTTTTTCAGTGAGCTCTTTGGTGGCCCAGCCTCCGGTGATACCAGAGCCAACGACGATGGCGTCATAGATTTTTGTCCCGGGCATGGGCGCTCCTAAGCCTTGCTTAAATCCGTAACCGAAGTACATCCGTGATAAGCGCCAGGGATAATTTGCTTGCGCAGTTCCTGAGTAAAGCCGATCTCGGAGGTGTAATAGCCGTACAGAGTCATGTGTTTTACGATCTCAAAAAAACCGGCTTGCAACTGGGTGTTATATTCGCGGCGGCGGCGATAGGGATAGCGCGCTTTGTCTTCGCGGTCCACGGCGAAACGCTGGTCGAGTTCGCTAAGGAGCGCGTCCTGCTGAACGGGCGAAGAATCGACGAAGTCTTTAGCGAAAAGCTCGTTACTACGTTTGTCGACCTCGTCGAACCCCGCGAGAAAGTTCCTGCGCTCATCGTCATGAGCCCATTCGGTCAAAATCAAATCGATGAATTCGTTCACCCGAGCGGCTTTCGCGCCGGGCGTGTCGGTTTCCGGAATGATTCGATCGGTCATGACGATCAACGTGGCATTCTGATGAGGGTTGAGAGTGCGGATGACGTAACCGGAGGGCGGCTGCGCCGATTGAAACATGGCCAACAAATTGGAATCGAAGACCGGAAGAACAGCTCCGGTACCAAGCAGTCTGAAAAGCTCACGCCGCTGCATAGGGGCTCCCTGAGGTTGTGTTTAGCACGGATTGGTTTTGCTGGACACTGCCGTATTTGATTGCCATTTCGCGAGCGACGCGCAAGGCCGCGACGGTTTCGCCTTCGGGAATAAACTCCATGGCCACATACCCATTAAAGCCCAGTTGACCCAGCTTGCGAAATATATTTGGGTAGTTGATCTCGCCGGTGCCCGGGTCGTGGCGGCCAGGTACGTCAGCGATATGGACCACGCCGATTAAATTGAGATTTTTGTCGAGCTTAGCCAGGAGATTGCCTTCAGCAATCTGGTCATGGAAGAAATCGTATAAAAATTGCACGTGAGGATTGCCGATAGAGCGGACGATTTCGAAGCCTTCGGTAACGGAAGTAAGAAAATATTTGGGGTTCTCTTCGGGATCGATATTTTCGAGAAGTAGGCCAATTTTTTTGGCGGCGGTGATATCGGCGGCGCGCTTGAGCGCTTCGACGCAATTGTCTTGCATTTGCTGGTGACTTAGTCCGGGAACTTTGTCACCGGACAGCACAATCAACTTATTACATTCGAGTTCTTCCAGAACAGGCAGCTTGGTCCGAACCTCATCGAGGAAGGCGTCGCGCTGTGCAGGATCGCACACGCTGTGGGAAATGCCGCTGGTGGCGTCAACGGACAGATGCAGTTCGCGTTTTTTGGCGCGAAACCTGGCGTAATCTTCCGGCCTCCAGGTTTTGTATTCCTCAACGAGCTCGAGAGCGGAGTAACCGGCTTCAGCGACTTTTTCTATGCGCTGATCGAAGGGCAACTTGGGATAAACGGTCCAGAGCATAACGGACAGAGAGAAAGGCGGACCCGCGGGAGTGCCTTGAGGTGCAGCAAAAGCCGCAAACGATGAGGGAGCTGACGCGGTGGCAACAGCTGCTCCAGCGCAAGCACCGAAAAATTGCCGGCGGCGCAACTCAGGCTCCCAGCAATTCGTTACGCACGTTTTTCAAGACGTAGGCCGCTCTTTCCACACCGACTTCGCCGCTGAGAATGGGATCCTCGTTTTCGATGCTGAGGATGCCCTGGTAGCCGACGTCGCTGTAGGCTTTCATGATGGCTTTCCAGAGGCTGGCGCTGTGACCGTAGCCAACGGCGCGAAACGTTTCGGAAGCGGAGTCCAAGTCCTTGGTTTCGAAGGCGAAGTTCAGAACGCCGTATTTATTCAGATTGTCGGGAAAGAACACGGTGTCTTTCATGTGCGCGTGATAAATAGCGCCCTGTTTGCCCAGGAAATGAATGACTTCGACGGGATCGCAGCCCTGCCAGAATAGATGACTCAAATCGCAGTTGGCGCCGATTTCTTCGCCGACCGCCTCGCGGAGTTTTAAAAGCGTCCGGGGATTGTAGACCACGAAATTCGGGTGCATCTCGAAGGCCAGCCTGTGGATGCCGTGCTCGCGCGCAAATTTTGCAGCTTCCTTCCAGTAGGGAACCACTTTTTCTTTCCACTGCCAGTCCTGCATTTCAGCGTATTCCGGTGGCCACCGATAGGTGATCCAGTTCGGCTGGGTATCCGACGGCGAAGCACCGGGACAACCAGAAAACCCGACGATCACTTTTACGCCCAGGCGCTCGGCGAGCAGGACAGTCTTGCGAAAGGTTTCGGCATCGCGCGCGGCATGCTTAGCGTCAGGATGAATGGGATTGCCGTGACAACTGAGGGTGGCTACATGGATTCCGCGATCTTCGAATTTTTTCTGCCAGGCTTTGGCTTTGCTTTCTTCGGCAAGAAGTTCGTCGACGGGACAATGGGTCGCTCCGGGATAACCGCCCGTGCCGATTTCCATGGCTTCCAAACCCAGAGCGCTGACTTTGTCGAGCATCTGATCGATGGAAAGCTTTTCGTAAACGGGATCAAACACTCCGATGGGTATCTTGCGCATGGGCGGGGAATCTGGTGACGCAAAACTTTCGGCAGGTCGCGCGACTGCTGCAGGAGCAAATTCCGCCGCGCTGCCAGAGGCGGGCATGGCAGCGGCGAGAAGGCCACTGCCGGTAGCGGCGAGAAAATGCCTGCGGTCCATGCCGGATGTCACGCGCGGACTTTTCATGTGAGGTGTCTCCGAAAATGAGAGTTAAGCGGCAGATAGCAAAGCCGCGAAATTATACCCCTCTAGCAGCCCGGTGCAGACAACAATCCTGCCGCAAAATGGCGGTGCCGAAAGCAGAAAAGGTCGCAATTCTGAGTGTTCCAAGGCTACGTCAGGCGGTCGCGATTACTCGGGTACGACGGGTTTCAGTTCGCCGAGGGCGGGAATGGAAACCGGCACAGTGAGGACGCGTTCGGGGATTTTGGTTTTTGATTGCAGCGCAGAGATGAGCATCTCGATGGCTTGCCCGGCGTTAGGAGGAACGAAAACAGTTGCAGCAAGAATGCGATTACGTACCCAGACCTGGCCTGTTTTGGGAAGGCCGTCACATCCGATGTAGGGCAATTTGAGCCAACGCTCTTTTTCCAATTCGTTGGTGAGTTCTCCGAAGGCTTTGCGAGCGCCTACGGCCATGGAATCGTCCTGAGCGGCGACTAGGTCGACTGGGGCTCGCTGAGAAGTGACAAGTTTCAGCCAAGAACGGACCGAGCGCGTGGAGCTTTCTTCCGTCCACTGAGCTTTAAGAGTGGTGACTTGAATGTTGGCGGGCTTGGTTTCGCGCATGCCCGCAGCGCGTTCTTTCGCGGCGGAATTATCGGTAGGGCCTTGTATATAAAGGATAGAACCGCCATGCGGCAAGAGCGCAGCGATTTGCCGACCCTGGATGCGTCCGATCTCGAGGTGGTCGGAAGTGAGACCAAAAATCGGGGCGGCAGCAATCCTGCGAAGCTCTGAGATGTACGACGCGTCCCGATTGAGGACAGCCCAGCCGATTCCGGCGCTGACTGCGGCCTGTGCGACCTGGGGCAGGGCGGTGCCGCCAACGGGCTCGAAGACGATAGCAGTGGGGCGTTGAGATGCGATGGACTGGATAGCTTTCAGGACTTGGGTGCTCTGATTGATGGCGTCGTTGTCGGCAAACACGATCTGGACGTCGACGCCAAACTTGCGGCCAGCCTGGTCGGCGGATTGCGCCTGCTCCATTTGATAGTCATTGTCGCTGGTCGTGAGCGAAACCAGGAATCTTGGCTTGGCCATGAGTTTTAGGAATTGCTGGACGAAAATGTAAGCATGGGCCTGATTGGAAGTCGAAGAATCAGCTTGAAATCAGCATAAATCGATGTAACGCCCTGCGCAATCATGTGCGCAACAAATGTTCCAGACCGGCATTACTTGGAGGCTGGACGGGTCATTTCCATGGCCCAGATGGCTGCGGGCCGCATGTACATGGAGGCGCGATAGTTGCCGGTAATGTCCCAAGCCTCGGGCGTGCGGAACCAGTAGCCCTTGGTTTCGTAAGTGGTGTGGTAAAGACCCCAGGCAGTGCGGTAGGCCTCATCTTTCAGGCCGTCACTGAGCATGAAAGCCGCGACGGAAAAGGTAGTGCCCACCCAAACTTCCTCAACCTGCTCGTTCGCTTTTATTTTGACGAGGGAACCGTCAGGAGCGATACCGTTCACGGCACCCATGGAGCCATCGGCAAACTTCAGTACGTTGTAATTGTAAATTTTCTTGAGGGCGCTGATTTGCATTTCACGCGGAACGAGATCGCCGAGGCCGGTCATGTTGGCATACCACTGACCGGCGAGTTGATCAGCCTGAATGTTGTCGCGGTAGTCGCTCCCGGTGTCGTAGCGGAAGTACTCACCGTTCCAGAGTTTCTTGATATAACTCGACTGGCTTTTCAGGAACAGCGCGTGATACTCGGAGGCTTTAGCGGAGTCGCCAAGCTGTTTGGCGATTTCTTCGGCGGAGCGCAGCGCGGCCAACCACAGGCCGCCGGAATAGGCGCTATCGCCGCGCACAACCCATTCGTCGTAGGTCTGATCGGGATAGCCTTCGTTTTGGGGTATGCCGTCGCCGTCCTTGTCGTATTTACGCAGATATTCGAGGGCCTCCTGCACGGCGGGCCAACTGTAGCGAAGGAAATCCTGGTCCTTGCTGCCAGTGAGGACGAAATCGCGATAGACCATTAAGACGAACTTGGGATTCAAATCCTTCCAACCATTGGTGTCCTGCCAACTGAACTGATTGATCTGCACAAAAGGGTCTTCGTTGGGAACACCGAGGTCGTGAGGTACCGCGCCTTTAGCCTTGCGAATGCGGAAGGCCGGCTCCGGAGAATGCTGCGTCTTCCAAATCCAAGCCATTTTCTCGTTGTACTCGTGGGGGACGGTGTCAGCGAACTGGCGCATGATGCCCTTTTCAATCTCGGGCCAAAATTTGATCAGCGGCATGGAGCCGTAGAAACGCACATCGAGTGTTTCGTAATAGGGATAGTCGAAGCATTCCATAAAGGAAAAGGTGGGCGGAGCTTTTGGATCGGTTCCGAACTGACGGCCCCAGAAGCCGCCGAGGTCGGCCAGGACATAGAGCTCGTTGAAGAGCATGCCGCGATACCAGAGCGGCTTGGTTTCGTCGTTAATGTAGGGAGCTTGCCAGGCGTCGATGGCGTTGCTCCAGGCGGAAGCGTTTTTTAGGCCATCTCGGGCGATAGCCCAGGAATTCGAACCAGTGGTTCCGTAAAAGTCGGTGTAGCGCTTGTGCCACTTGCGTCCGGCGCCAAACTCCACTACCGGCAAATCCCAGGAGATGACCACGGGGATCACGCGCTTCTCCCCGGGCTCGAGAGTGAAGCGTACGGCGATTGCAGCGGCGAGCGGTTCGTCGCTGCTGGTCCAGTGATCATCGCTGTTGGATAGACTGCCGTCTTTGCTGAATGGTTCCCAGATAGATTTGCCGTCACCGTTGGGATTGAAGGTGGTTTGATAGCTGACTTCGACGCCTGCACTTTCCAGAGCGGCGATGGTGAGCTGGCCATCCCAGCCCTCGGTGGCGGGGCCGATGCGATTGCGATCAAAAATAATGCCCTTCATGGTGCCCGCGGAGCCCAACGATTCATTTGCGGAGTGATTAAAATTGCCGTTATTGATTTCGCCATGCAAGGTGCGATCGGTGGTGCGCAGCCACCCGAGCATGTTTTCCCAGGAAAGCAGGACGGAGACGGTGACGCGCTTGTTGGTGGGATTTTCAGCATGCCAACGGTAGACGGCGACCGGATAGCTGGTCTCCTTGTAATTGTCGGGAAGAATGGGCGAGAACTGTTCGACGTAAACGTGAGCCGGGAATTTATCCAGGCGATAGTCGAACCAGGCTTTCGGATACAGAGCGGCGTAATCGCCAGCGCCAACGGGATAATCCCATTTCCATGAACTTAATGCGTGGCCCTGTGGGTGATCGGCGGTTAAGACTTGCGCGAAGCCGTCGCGGTCGCCTTCCGATTTTTGAAACATGGCGAACTGATTGCCTGTAACGGTTTGATATTTGTGAACGCCGACCTGCAAGTGCCAGCGGGCAAAATCACCGCGGAAGGTGCGGGAGAAGGTGCCAGCGCCAAAACCGCCGACGGGAGCTCCCTGCCAAAAACCGTCGTCGATGTGGGTGGGCTCCAAGGTAGGCTTTTTGGTGCCAGGATTTTCCAGCGGAGCGCCGATGGGACGTTTCCAGGCTGCTTTGGGAATATCGTCGCCGGCGATGGCAAGAGGTGCGAGTAGGAGAAACAGAGCGAAGAACGAGCAGGCGTGCAGCCTCGACTTGATCATTAAAACTCCCTAAGAATGAAGCGTAATCAGAGCGGTAACGGACCGATCCCCGAGCGGACAAATAACGCAGGATTATGCTATAAAATCGATATTCTAAGCAACGGTAGATCGCCAGGGACCCTCACCGTCTTTTATTGAGCCAATCAGGAGCGAAAATGAATTTTCTTGCGGGGATTTTCAGTTTGCGTGCAGGTCGAATCTGCCCGGTATTGGGCCTGGCCGTATTGTCGCTGTGGATGCAGCCAGTTCTTCGGGCTCAGGCGCAAACTCCGGCGGTCACGGTTGAGGTGGACGAGAACGCTCCTGGAAAACCGTTTCCACATTTCTGGGAAGAAATGTTTGGATCGGGACGGGCGGCGCTTTCGATGCGCGAGAGCTATCGCCACGATTTGCGGGAAGTGCAGCGAATTACGGGATTTGAATATATCCGGTTCCATGCCATCTTCCACGACGAGCTTGGGCTGTATAGCGAAACCAAGGATGGGAAGCCGGAATATAACTTTTCGTACGTCGATCAGATTTACGACGGGCTGCTGGAAAACCACGTAAGGCCGTTCATCGAACTAAGTTTTATGCCCAACAAGCTGACGTCGGACCCGGCCGCAGTGCATGCCTTCTGGTACAAGCAAAACGTGGCTCCCCCGAAGGACTGGGATAAGTGGGAGCAACTGGTCGAGAACTTTACGCGGCACCTGGTGGAGCGCTACGGCGAGGATGAGGTGGCGCAGTGGTACTTCGAAGTGTGGAACGAGCCGAACCTTGATTTCTGGGTAGGGAATCCCAAAGATACGACTTATTTCGAGCTGTACGACCACGCGGCGCGGGCGGTGAAACGAGTCAGTCCGCGATTGCGTGTCGGCGGGCCGGCGACAGCGCAGGCGGCCTGGGCGGACCGGTTTTTAGCACACTGCAAAGAGAAAAACGTGCCAGTTGATTTTGTGTCGACGCACGTCTATGGAAACGACACCGCGGAAGATGTGTTCGGCACACACGAAAAAATTTCGCGCAATGACATGGTGTGCCGCGCAGTAAGAAAAGTGCACGATCAGATTACTGCTTCTCCTTATCCGGGATTGCCATTGATCTGGTCGGAATACAACGCGGCCTACGATAACAATCCAGCGGTGACCGATAGCGCATACATGGGACCATACCTGGCAAATACCATTCGGGAATGCGACGGGCTGACGACCATGATGAGCTACTGGGATTTTTCGGATGTGTTTGAAGAGCAGGGTGTGGTGAAAAAGCCGTTCTATGGAGGATTTGGATTACTGGCGGAAGACAGCATTCCCAAACCGGCGTTCAATGATTTCGGATTGCTGCACCGGTTGGGGGATACGCGAGTGGATGTTAAATCCGACAGTGTGCTGGTGACACGCAGGAAAGATGGATCGCTAGTTATCGCGGTGTGGAATCTTTTTTTACCGGAAGAGGTGGGTTCGCCGAAAACCATTACGTTGCATTTTGCGGGAATGAAGACGGCGGGAAAGGCTCGCGTCACGATTGTTGATAAGGAGCATGGCTCGCCGTTGCCAGCGTACGAAAAAATGGGGAGCCCGCAGTTCCCTTCCCGGGCACAGATTGAAAGTTTGCAGAAGGCGGCGGCGTTACCGGCAGCGCAAGAACAACCCATCAAGAACGGTGAGCTTAGGTTGACGTTGCGGCCTCACGCGCTGGCGCTGATTGAGATTGAGAAATACTCGGCAAGTACACGCAAATATTGGTTATTGGCAACTTTCTAGGAGTTCAGTGGTTGGGCGGGAACCACGGAGTGGAAGCCGGCTCTGGTCATGCCGCGCTGCACTTCAGCGTTTTTCATAAATTGCTCCCAGACAAAACCGGTACGGGAATTTTCGGCCATGACGATGGTGATGCCCAGATCGATGCCGAGGACGTCCGCGCTATACCAGTTGATGAGAGGATTGAATGCATCCACGAAGCCGTAGGTGCGCCAAGCTTTGTGGGCGTAATTATCGCGCATGAATTTCAGAGTGCGTAAAGTTTCCTGCGGCAAAAACGGCAGCGAACCGGCGGCAGCACAAGGAACGACGGAGCCATCGATGCGCCCCATTTCCGGCGGACCGCCCCAAGCGGTATAACCGCGGGTAGAGTCGGAGGCGGTGATGCCCCAGAGATCGTCGCTGTAATCGGGAAATTGCTGCGCGAGCTCAATGCACCAAAGCTTGTGCACTTTGGTGGCGATGACAGAATTCATGAAGTAGTCGGCGTAACGATCACGCTGGCCACGAAAATCGAACCAGGCGTGCGAATACTGATGCACAAAAAGCGGAGCGTGCGAACCGATATAGCGTGTTCCGTTGAACTCGAAGTAAGGACGAGACCACGCGGACCAGGTGATTGCGGGAAGAGCATGACTCGCGGAGCCCAGACCGAGAAGATAGATCATCATCAGCTCGCTGTAACTGTCCCATCGGGTGGGAAGAAAACCGTGTTCCGGAGTCCAGCCCATGCAAACGGTGCGCTTGTTCTGAAGCATCCAAAGCCAGTCGACCCGCTCAAAAATCCGCGTGGCCAGATCATAAATTTCCGCATCGTCGAAGTAGGCGCGGCAAGTCAGGACACCGCAAAGAAAAATGGCGGTATCGATGGAAGAGACTTCGGACTGGAACACACGTTCGCCATTCTGGATATTCAGGAAATGGGCGTAAAAGCCGTGCTCGTTTTCAACGCGGGTAGCCACGAAGCGTAAGGTGTTGCGAACGCGATCGCGAATTTCGATGCGCTGCTCCCAGCCACGCTGGTCCGCAATGCAATGTGCGGTGAGCCCAAAGCCAGTAGCGGCAATGCTGGCGACGTTGCGTTGGTCAGTGCCGTCGGCGTGGCTGCGATCTTTGACCAGGCCGGTGGTGGGGTTGGTTTCGCTCCAAAAGAACTGAAAACTGGTGCGCTCAATATCCTCAAGGAAGTCGTCTTCGTCGCGGGTGAACCGGTATTTAGTGGGATCGTTTTCAAATAGCGGGGGACGTTCAGGGGCCTGCTGGGGAGCCGGCTGCGAGCGCTGGAGGAGCTCCGAAAGGAGGCCGGGAGAGGTAAGGAAGGGTAGAGCGGCAGCGATGCGGGAAGTTTCGCGCAACCAATCGCGCCGGGAGGTCCGGCCGCGCTTCATCGCGCGCCCTGCGGGAGAGCGATGAGGAGAACGGTGTACAGAAGGGACTGGTTTCTCCTGTTCATCGACCAGACCATTTTACGAGAGGGGCAAGTGAGCGCGTATAGATAATCTCGAATGTCGTTCCAGCCCTGGAATCAGCGCGACAGGCAAGGTTGAAACTAAGCGCAATAGATAGCGATGAAAACTACCGGGAGTGTTTCCAGAGGGGCACCAAAGGTGTCCAGCCATGGTTACAGAGTGGTCGCCATGGCGGGCGGTGGAACGATGAATCTACCGGGCTGGCGTGTTATGTTGCGTTGGGCATGAGGAGAACTTAGCGATGAGACTGGGAATTCGAAGATCGTTTAAGGTGCTCGCACCGGGTGGTTCGCTGCGCAAGCGCGTGGCCTTGAGCCTGGCGATTGTGAGACTGATTCTGGTCCCCGTGATCTTCTTCGCGGTGTTCTACCTGCTGGTGGTCGGACGAATCGTGGAGCGCATCGTGAGTTTCGATGCGCCGGCCGCAACGCTATCGCAACAAGCTTCCATTGAAATGCTGGAGGCCCGGCGAGCAGAACGAAATTATCTGTTGCTGCACGACCCCGCTTCGCTGGAGGCCAATCGTGAATCCATCTCCAAGCTCGAGCAGATTCTCCGTGCCATACGCGAATTGAATGCCGCGGATCAGCCCCTTACGGACCGAGCATTGGAGGCGCTGCACCAATACGACCAGGAATTCAAGAATGCCGTGGCGAATATGCAGGGGCCAACCGAAGCGCCGTCGGAACGGATTGAGACCGTGCTGCAGAATTATGAAAAGGACCTGGGAAGCATTTTAAAGGGAGCGAAAAACAAGCGGCGTGATCAGCTAATTGAAGAGCTGCGAGCGCGGATTGGTTCGTTTGACGCGCAAATCAGCAAGACCGCGCAGGAGGGCAATCCGGCGCTGCGCCAGATCACCTCCGATTTGCAGACTTCTGGCCAGGATGTGCTGCGGCTGACTTCAGAATTGGAAGCGCGCAACTGGGACCGGATCGACGGAGACCACCGGCGAGCCAGAAGGCTGATCTCGCATTCCGAGTGGGCGCTGAGCATCGTGTCGGCGATCACGCTGCTTGTCAGCATCTGGATCAGCTTTGTTCTGCCACAGCAAGTGGTGAAGCCTTTGATGAGCCTGAAAGAGGCCGTGGATCACGCCGCCGCAGGCAACTATGAAATCGAGTTCGAGATTCGCGGAGAAGGAGAAGTGGTGCAACTGGCAAATAGCATTAAGTTGCTGATCAGTCATGTAAAAGAACGCTACGAGGGCACGATTTCCCAGCAACCGGCTACTTGAGATTCCGCGATTGGGAGGCTAGGGTAGTCACGTAGGGACGGTTGCAATTCCGGCATCTGATTGCTAGCATCGCCCAGTCCCAGAGGATCGGAACATTCGTCGCGTCCTGATTACCGGCCTAGGATATTGCCTGTTCCTTGCGTCTACGGTTTGCCCGCAAGGCTTCGGGAATATGGGCAAAAAGAAGATCATTCTGCATCGTAAACTCCCGCCTGTCATACAGTTCACTGGAACGACCTTCACCGTGAAAGTAACCGTACGCGAACAGCAATACGCCGACCTGGCCGGTAAATTCAGGGACCTGCTCGAAACGGAGCTATTGAAGGATAACGACAAACTGCGAGCCGACCCAAACTCGCAGGAGCTGGCGATTAACTGTACGATTCTGAATTTTTCGACTCCTCCGAAGCAGCAATTCACGCGAAATGAAGTTGTGATGCAGAAGGGGAAACAACTAGAACAGCCCGTGAAGTACGACAAGATCACCGGGAATCTGGAATTGAGCTACCAGGCACGCGATCCGCGGACGGGGAGAGCGCTGGACGCAGACAATGTCTCAGCCAAGTACTCGGAAGACTTTGAGTCCGGAACGGGTCAAAAGGCGGACAAGTCACTGCCTTCAAAAGTGATCGATCCCTTTAAGCGTGTGGCGGGCAAGAAAACCGAAGACTCCAGCGGCCCGCCGACGGACACGGAACTACGCGAAAATCTAATCCACCAGGCGATCCACGAAATTGCCGCGCGCATCACCGCCACCAACGAACCGGTAGAAATCATGCTGGCGCAGGGGAAATTAGATAAGGAAAACAAGGTCGCGGAACAAGGGCTATGGAGCAGGTATCTTGAAGATCTGGAGCGAATGCCTCCGTTGCCAAATGCCAAGGATGATGCGTATCGGCTTTATAACATTGGCGTGGCGTACGAAGCGTTGGCGTACCAGACAGAAGATCGCAAGGCGGCTAAAGGCTTCCTGCAGGACGCAGCGATTAACTATGGCAAGGCGGTGGATGCCAAGCCGGAAGAAAAATACTTTCTGGAGCCGCAAAAGCGCATCGAAACGGCGATGGCGTATTACCGAAAGATCGAAGGGCAGCAAAAAGCGGTCGCGGCTGCTAACGCATCGCCAGCAGGTGCAACACAACCGGCAACCGCCGACACTGCAAAAACACCAACAAAGAAAACCCAAAGCAAAACTGGAGGTAAGAGTGTGAGCGGAAAGAGTTCCACCGACGGCAGTACCGCGAATACCAGCAATACGAAATCCACGGGCAATGCAGGTGGGAACGGCAGCAGCGGTGGTGGCAATGGCAATTCCGGCACGGCTGGTTCAGGAAATGGTGGGGCCACCAAAACAACTGGTACGGCGGCAGCCAGTACGAAGGCTGGTGCAGACTCTGGGCCGGCGCTGAACAACGATCAAATCATAAAGATGGTAAAGGCGGGCGTGGACGAGGACAGCGTCATCGCAACAATTCACGACGCAAAGGCTGTGCAATTTGATCTTACGCCAGATGGACAAATCCAGTTGGCTAGCGGCGGAGTTAAGGGAAAGATCCTTGCGGCGATGCGGCAACGGGCAAAACTCGGAAACCGGCGAGGATCCGGAGGCGGATAGATTGAGACTCGAGCGAGCCGTTTCATCTGCTGGCCTCCTCATACTAGCCTTGGCGGCGTTTCTTGCTGTGGGCGCGAATGCCCAGGAGCGAGACCAGGAACAGTGCAACCTTTCCAAAGATCTGGTGGTGCAGGCACTCGAGCGGGTGAAAACCGGAACGAAACAAGAGGCGGAAGACGGGCTGCAGCTTTTGAAGCATGCCACGGAAACCTGCATCAGCAACGGTGATGCGTGGTATTACCGCTCCGTCTTTGAAAAACAGCTCGGCCAGCCGGGCAATGTGCAGTATGCGCTCGATAAAGCCAAGAGATTCGGGTCGGAAGCTATGGAGCAAGGCGCGAATCCGTTTCATCTGGCGACGGCGCCTGCTGCGGGAACTACGACGGCCAGCGTGGGGCCACTAGGGGATAAATGGGCGCTGGTTGTGGGGATCTCGAAATTTCAGGATAAACACCTGCCGCATCTGAACTTCGCCAGCAAAGACGCGAAGGATTTCAGTAATTTGCTGCTCGATCCAAACGTCGGGCGATTTAAAGCTTCGAATGTTCACGTGCTGACGGAAGGCGAAGTTACCGCTAAACAATTAAAAATTGAACTGAACTGGCTGGCCCGCAGCGCACAGGCGAACGACCTCGTGGTGATTTTTGTCAGCACTCACGGCACTCCACGAAACCGCGACACGGCCGAAGTGAACTACATCGCGACCACGGACACGGAAACCGAGCCGGAAGATAATTTGTATGCCACGTCGATCCCCATGGTGGGAATTTCGGACGTGGTCCGGGAACGCATCCGGGCACAACGTACAGTGATCCTGCTGGATACCTGTCATAGCGGAGCTGCGGTGGGCCGTGATACGACGGTTGTGAAGGATAGATCGGCATCCGACGAGGCCCTGGACCGGATGCGTCAGGGAGTAGGGCGCGCGATTGTGACTTCCAGCTCGCCGGAGGAGCAATCCTACGAGGGCAAGCCATTCGACAACGGATACTTCACGCACTTTTTGGTGGAAGCACTGCGGAAAAACAAAGGCAACGACAACATCGAACAGGTTTACGCTTCGTTGAAACAGAATGTCTCGAAAGCGGCAGGCTCGATACAACGCAAGCAGACACCGGTTTTCAGCAAGAGCGAGCACGGCGAAGAAATTGTTATTGGTGCAGCCGCCGCGGGACCCTAAATCTCGCTGGAATGCCGCTGTCGCCCCTCGGGTGGTGTTTATTTAGCATGTGCTGTGCGGTTCCAAAGGGTTCGTAATCAGACGGCCATCGAAGCGGGAACCGTGAAGGCCGGCTGAATTTGGACTGAATAATGCGCGACCATCCGCTGCTAGACAGCGCCGGTTCTTCGAAGCACGGCCGGAATAGTCTGTGCCAAGATTTTCATATCCAACCAGAAAGACCACTCGTCCAAATACTTTAGGTCCAGCTTCATCCACTGATCAAACGTCACACAACTGCGACCGTTGACCTGCCATAGGCAGGTTATCCCAGGTCGAACACTAAAGCGGCGCCGCTGCCAATCTTCGCTAAACCCGTCGTAATCCCGGATGGGAAGCGGACGCGGTCCCACCAGACTCATGTCACCTCTCAATACGTTTAAAAGTTGAGGCAATTCGTCAATGCTGGTGCGTCGGAGAAATCGGCCTAGAGGCGTAATGCGAGGGTCTTCCTTGATTTTGAATACTGGACCGTTTGCCTCATTGAGGGTCTCCAGATTGTCCATGAGTTCCTCAGCATTGGTCACCATAGATCGAAATTTGTAAATGAGAAATCTGCGTTTATTTCGGCCTACCCGTTGTTGCAAGAAAAAAACCGAGCCTGGAGTAGTGAGCTTGATCAGCGCTGCGACAATGAACATCAATGGGCTCAGCAATAAAAGAAGGACAGACGCGATAAGAATATCAACCGCGCGCTTGGCGACTCGCGGCCAAATTTCTTCCATATTGGTCGAGACGTAATGCTTGCCAGCAATTTCTTCAGAAGCCACGCCGTGGAAGCCAAAGATTTCCAGATCCAAGCGCATGATGATTCCGTGATGCTTACAAAGCGCAGCAACCTCTGAAGATGCCTGATGAAAAGAGCGCAGAGGTAAATACATAGCGATCTCGTCAACGACATTGCGGCGAAGAAATTCCGGAAGATCCTTGTAACTGCAGGCGAGGTTGAAACCTGATTCCTTAAATTGGGAAAGTCCGCGCCAGTCGTCATCTGCAAAACCAACCAGGGAATAACCGCGCTCTGGCAAAGCCTGAATACGCTTGGCAAATTCAACGGCGCGCGGGTTGGTTCCTACGATGACCATGTTTCGCAGATTGCGGCCACGTTTCCGAACCCACCCGGCGAAAGCTCGAACGGTAAAACGGTATGTCAACATTAAAAGAGTAATGATGACGGTGAACAGAACAATAAACCGCGGAGTGGCCATGCTCACCGAAAATATAGTCCCGATGATGGCGAGACCTAGGCTACCCAGTAAACATGCTTTCAAGACGTCCCGTAATTCCCGAATCCTGGTGGACAATCGTTTCGAACGATATAGCCCAGAAGTCAAAAAGATAAGATGCCATAGGAACAATAGCAGCGCGAAAATCACGCAGTTCCCCAACTTCACCCGGATAGATAGAAATTCCGATAAGGGAATACGCCCATCGGCATGAATGATGACGATCGTGGCCAGCGCAAAAGATGAGACCACCACGAAGATGTCTGAAATCTTTAAAATACCTAACAGAACCCGGCGTCTAGCGTCCATCGGTACTGGCCCCGCCGTGGTCGATGGTTCGGCAATCGCTCCAAGTTGCGGGCGCAAAAGGTCGAGAGCGATAAGTATCCCGCAACGAGCGTTCAACATACTGCACAATCCGGGATAAGCGTCTAAGAGAATTTTTATGGTCCAGCGGTTCGATCGACAGTTGAATCAGCGAAACCGGCACAATCAGCATTGACCTCCTTCTTACTTAAAGAATGCGGCGCCACTAAACAAGGATATTGGCAACTTCAGCGGGCCAACTCTATCCGTGAAATCTTGTAAAATCCAAGGCGAAATTTTTATGATGAATCAGGATACACCCTGATGAATCTTAAGAATCGATAATCTTTGAAAGTTCCACTTCAGATGTTCCCAAAACCTGTCCATAAAGTTCCAAATGGTCTCGAACTACGGACTCCCACCGATAACTGGCACGCGCACGACGTTCAGCCTTAAGCCGAAATTCGTGTACTACATCCGGGTTGTCCAACAGCATTTGTAGCTGCCAAGGCAAGTCTCGGGCACTTTCACTACCTTTGTAACTAAGCCCTGCATCTCCAATGACTTCCAAATTCGAGGGAGTGTCGTTGACCAGCACGCAATTTCCGAATCCCATCGCTTCGACCAAAACAGGATGCGTTCCGCCGACTTCATCTGGCAATACAAACATGTATGCATTGTTCTGCAACTGGACGTAGCCCTGGCCATAAACGCCACCGGTGAAAATTACGCGCGGATCTCGAGTCGACTTTAAGGATTGAACATATTCTTTGCCCCAGGGATCGTCACCGACAATTACCAGTTTCTTGTCAGTTTTCGTTTGCTCAAAAGCGCGAATCAGCTCGTGGACATTGTTTTCTGGAACGAGCCTACCAACAAATAGGACGTACTCCCGGGAATCGAGTGCGAATCGATCCAGCCACTCACGCCCCGTCGGAGATGTCTCACGCATGCCATAGGTGATCAAGGAGGTTTCGGCATCATGAACTTCCTCGTAGTAACGACGAACGTCCCGTGAGTCCGAGATCAGCGCGTTACAAAAGTACACGGCAAATGATTCTGACATTCTCAAATACCAACGAGCGAATTTTCCCCATTTCCGACGTTGCCAATCCGTCCCATCGACGGAGCAAACCACTTTCATGCCGAGGAGACGCGGAATAGGCGCGAACAAGGTGGTGCCTGTTATAAAATAATGCACCACGTCAGCGGGATGGAAAACCACATGCATGGTCGCCAAGAAAGCATGTATGATGGCGCTCAAGTTTTTGGACTTTAAGGTAGGCAGCGTAACTAATTTGACACCTTCATAGTTGTTCCCTGGAAAACTACTCGCGCCCGAGCGGATGTACACCACTACTTCGTGTCCACACGCCACCATCCCCCGAGACATTTCATCCGCAGCGGTCTCAAAGCCGCCATACGCGGCGGGAATAGATTTTATTCCAATCATCGCAATTCTGAGCTTTGTTTTCATTGTCTATTCAAGGAACCCATGGGAGCCGGAGAAGTACGCGCGAGCCTTGAGAGGCTGGGCAGTAAGTAGGAGTTTACTTGCATTCAACGGAACTACATCATGTAACGCTTTATGTATTTCGTGTTGATTTATCGTGGGTAGGCAATATGGGATAAATCGTAAAGATAACGACAAGGGAAGCAAATTGGTGGTCGCCGGAATTCCGCGGATTCCACAAGTAATCACGGGGATGGCCTTGATTCCAGTCATTGCAATTTTCAATTTTTGCTTCATCGCTCGGTCATACAAGTGATCGAGAATCTTCTGCGGGTAATTCAGATGTCAATGAGTTCGCGCTTTTAGAACACCGACGAACTCCTCAGGTCTGGAATTCGAGAGATCTCTCAATTCGACAAGTAAGGCGCGAACGGCTTTTTCCGAGGCGGCGTAAACGTCTTCAACCTGAACTGTCCGTATACAGTAAGGTTCATCAAAACGACAGTAGTCGAGACACGGCCGACACCAAAATCCAGAGCGAATCACGATTTGATTCTTTGAACCCAGGGGGCCGAACCACGCCGGCTCGCCGGGGCCAAAAACAGCAACGACCGGAACGTCCAAAGCCGTGGCGATATGCATGGGACCGCTGTCATTACATATCAGCAGGTTGCAGTGGCTGAGAACGGCCATAAATTTTCGCAAAGGCAAGGACAAACGTAAAAATTGCGAATCTTTGATGTTTTGTGATTCCTGGGGATCCTCGAACCAAACAATCTTAACTTGGAAGTTATCGCGGAGGCTTCGCGCTACGGCCGCAAAGTGTTCCTGGCCCCATTGCCGAATTGGGCTGCGCGCGCCCGGGTGCACAGCAACCAGAAAATCGCCGGGTGCGACACCAAGGTTTTCCATTAATCTTTTCGCTTCCCTTCGTTCTTCCGGACTCAGATGAAGGTGGGGCTGCTGCTCCAAAACAGGTTTGCCCAGGTGTCTAAGAAGTTGGAGAGAACGGTTGGATTGGTGGGGATTCTGCAGATCAGGAGAAACTCTATCGGTCAGAAAAAGGCCGCCACCCCCGTAAGAATAGCCGACCCGGCGGCGGATGTTCAGGAACCACAGCATAAAGTTATCTCGAAGATCGGCTCGCGACGCAAAAGCGAGATCAAACCCTCGGGCTCGCAACGTTCGCAAGGTCCGATGAAGGTCGATCCAGAGTTTTGAGAAGGGATTGTATTTTTTCCAACGCGAATAGTGCTCCGCCCATGGAACCCTGGTGACGATAATTTCGTCGACAATACTACGATCGGTAATGAGTGCGGCGCCCTTAGGACTGGCGAGAAGAACAATGTGCGCATTGGGATAATGCAGGCGAAGGTTTTGCAGAAAGGGCAATTGCATTACAATGTCGCCGAGATGCCAATATTCCAGAACGAGAATGCCCTTAACATCCTCGTCATTCAAAGCGGAACCGGTCGCCTGTGACCGGTTGGACAGCGAAACTATAGGGCGTAAAAGAGCTTCCAGGAGGCGAATGATTCGCAATTTTCGCGAACCAATTTTCGCCAGCACCGCACGGGCGGCAGCATCGGCGCTCTTCGATGCGCCGGTTTTCCAGTCTGCAGATTTCGTGATTTGAATCACGTCGTCGATTCCTTGAGCACTTCGGGCTGCTGTATTCTTAGCGAAGACCGAACTTCTTCCAGGGTTACGCTTGCCGTGCCGCGCTTACCCACCTTAATTCCAGCGGTGATGTTGGCTAAACGGGCCGCAATTTTAAGGTCAGCGGCCGAACCGACGGCTGCGGCAAGTGCCGCGATGGCCGTGTCGCCCGCGCCCGTGACATCGTATACGCTGCGCGCCGTCGTAGGTATGTCGACTCTGCAAGCGTCTTTGGCAAAGACGGACATCCCGTCGCTACCACGCGTAACGACTAAGGCTTCAAGAGAAAGTTTTTCGATCAAGCTTGCGGCGGCCTCGTTCAACGAAATTTCACCGTTGGATTTCCTTCCTGCCAGTTGCATAAGCTCTCGGAAGTTGGGCATCAAAATGTCTGCTCCACGATATTTCTCGGGGTTCGAATCCTTGGGCGCGACGATGCTCCGGATGCCACGTTTGCGGGCAGCAGCGAAAACCGAAGCCAGAACGTCTTCCGACAAAACACCCTTCAAATAGTCGGAACATACTACAGCTTGGATGCCATTATTCATCCGATGGATAATATCCATCATTTTTTGTTTGATTTCGTTGTCCAAAGGCGCAGTCGATTCTTCGTCGAAGCGAAATACTTGCTGGCCGTGTTCCATGGACATCAAGCGAGCCTTACGGGTGGACTTGCGACTGGGATCTCGGACCACACCTTGGACATCCGCACCATGTTGGCGAAGCAAATCGCAGATTTGTTGACCTATCTCGTCGTCTCCGACGACCCCCAATGTAGTTACATCCACGCCCATGCTGCGAAGGTTCTCCACCACATTTCCGGCACCGCCGAGCGTCGAAGAGCGGCGAACGACGTTTAGAATTGGGACTGGTGCTTCGGGCGAAATACGGTCGATATGGCCCCAAAGATAGACATCCAACATGAGATCGCCGATGACGGCGATGTGGCAGCGACTGAATTTGTCGAGAAGAAGCGAAAGGTCCCGCAATTAAGGAGCCTCGTGGGCTGGGGCTTGAACGCCAACCTGGAGTTCGCGAGGAGTGATGAAAGCTTCTTCCACGAAGCCACAAATCAAATGAACGATCAAGGTATGAACTTCCTGAATGCGAGCCGTACAGTCGGAGGGTGCGCTGAGGCATACGTCGACCAAGTTGCGTAACTTACCTCCCGTTTTTCCGGTTATTCCGATGGTGGCCAAACCCAAGGTCCGAGCGGATTCCAAAGCGGCGAGGACATTTGGCGAGTTGCCACTGGTTGACATAGCAATCGCAACATCTCCTGCCTTTGCGATTGCCAAAAGCTGGCGCGAAAAGATCTGTTCAAACCCATAGTCATTACCGATGGAGGTGAGGGCAGCGGAGTCGGTAGTCAAGGACACGGCAGCTAATGGCGTTCGATCGACTCGATAACGGCCCACCAACTCAGCGGTAAAATGTTCCGCCTCGGCCGCACTCCCGCCATTTCCAAAAGCAATGACCTTCCCACCAGCACGCAACGACGCGAGGATCAGGGCGGCGGCGTCGACGATGTCAGGAAAGCAACGCCGGCCGAACTCTGAGGTAACGGCGATGTTTTCTTCTATTTCCGTTTTCAGACGGGACGGGTATTCAGGCATGGATTAAAATTTCCCCAGAGTACACTCCTTCATTCATGCCGAACATTGGGGGACTTGTCAACCTTCCGATAACCCTGCGAATGGGTTGAGTGAACGTAAAACAGCGGCTGAAGATGTGCTCCTCCATTAAACACCGATTCTGCGAAACCCTGAAATTGAAGAAATTACTCGCTTGGCACGCAGATTATTTTGCGGAAGTGGACTTTTCCACAGCCCGGGCCCAACTCGGAGGCAGGTTCTTCTTAATTTCAATGTCCTCGAAAACGCTGCTCTCCCGAGCCCCGTGCGACCTAACCCAAGCCGCCATGGCGCGCACGCCATCCCGGAATGGAGTTTGGGGAGTCGTGCCAAAGATTCGCTCCACCTTGCTGTGGTCTGAGAAGGCAATCTTTACTTCGTTTCGGGGATCCAGATGGACGAGATTGGCAGTCGTGCCCATCGCGTCTGCGACGATTTCGGCCATATCGTTTATGGTGTAAGGAGTGTCGGTGCCGACGTTGAACACCTGGTTCCGCGCCGCAGGAATGTCTACGGAAGAAGCGATTGTGGGAGCGATGTCGTTTATGTGAGTGAAGGCGCGCACCTGGGTACCGTCGCCGAAAACGGTAAGGGGCTGCTGGTGCAGAATTTGATTCATGAAGATACCAACGACGTTGCGATAGCGATCGCCGATGTTTTGGCGCTCGCCGTATACGTTATGAGGGCGAAAAATAACGTAATCCAGGCCGAACATCTCGTGGCTAACTTTAAGTTCCTGTTCAACGGCCAGCTTGGCGATGCCGTAGGAGTCTTCCGGAACAGGGATCATATCTTCGCGCAGAGGCGGGTCGCCAGCTCCGTATACCGCAATGGATGAGGTAAAAACGAGGCATTTAATGCTGTAATTTACACAGCAATTAATGACGTTCACGGAGCCGATCAGATTGTTGTTGTAATTGAAGCGCTTGATGAAGTGGCTGAGGCCTTCAGCGGCGTAGGCAGCCAGATGATAGACGTATGTGAATGAATATTTGTTAAAAAGTTGATCGAGGAGCTGGAAATCGAGAATCGAACCTTGGACGAAGATCGCGCCTTTGGGAACATTATCGGGAAAACCCCCGCTCAGATCGTCCAAAACGATCACGTGGTGGCCCTTCTTTATGAGTTGCTCGGCAAGATGTGAGCCCATGAAGCCGGCGCCTCCGGTGACTAATGAAACTGGCATTCGCAACTCCTGATCGCTGAGCGAAGATTCTAATTTTTTTGACAGCTTCGGCGTTTCAAACTGCTCGAACAGAGTCCGTTTCCGTCTTGGTGCCCGCCGCGTCATTCAATGGCGCCGTCAAACCCTCACCCAATCCGCGGTAAACGGCCCGGAGGGCCTTGAAGTCACGTTTCCGCAAACGCACAGCCGTGTAGAAAGCGACATGAAAGACCGCAAAACCTAAGATATGTACAGGGACCTGCCACCAACGCAGGTGCTTACGGGCTACAAACACCATGTTACGAGTGCTGAGAAATTGACGCCTTTCTTCGCTACCTCTGCCCAAGACTTTCACATTAGTAGCGCCATCGATGTGCCATAGATGGGCTTTGGGAGCGAAGGCCAATTTGTACCCTTGCTTCAGAAAGCGGATAGACCAATCCAGATCTTCAGCGTAGATCCAGAAACGCTCATCGAGAAGACCAATTTCGCCCATGGCGCTCGCACGGACCAGCATGGCGCAGCCTGTCGCCTGAGTAAAACAGCCTAGATGATCGAACTGACCGTGATCCGTTTCCATCCATCCACGATGCTTGGTCGCGCTAGTCCACAGACTGTATTCACCCCCCGCATACCACAGCAGGTCACGTTGATGCGCAAAATAAATCTTCGGGCAGACCACGGCCGTACGCGGGTCTTCCTCCATAACAGCCAGCATCTGTGCGACGAAATCTTTGGCCGCAAAAGTATCGTTATTGAGCAAAAGAACGTATTCGCTTCCGCGGGCAAGGGCCTCGCGCATGGCGATATTGTTAGCGATGCTGAATCCACAATTTTTGTCGAGCGCGAGAAACTGCGCCCAGGGATACTGCTCCGCGACCAATTCCGCCGATCCATCGGTAGAGCCGTTATCGACGATAATCGTGTGCAAGTTAGCTGCCGTCTGTTGAGCGAGACTGTCCAAGCATGCCGGCAACAAGTGCTTGCCATTAAAGTTCAATACGACTACCGTGCAAAGTGTTTTCAAGTCAGAAGCCAAGAGTCGGCCACTCCGCGGCATTCGCAGTCGATCGTAATCGCATAGAGAAATCGTTAACGTTCACTGGCGCTCCGCTACGATTATATCCTGATAAAACTTGGCGCCGTTTCGACCACACCAAGAACCGTAATAAACGGACTTAATCGCGAGACCAGCGCGATCGTTACATCGGTTGACAAATTCTTCGGGAAGGCCGATCGCGGTCTCAGGGAACTCCGGGTCCAGGACGAAATAGTTGCCCATTCTGTGGGTTAAGGAAATCGTAGAAGACCCATTCTGGATAAGGCCGCGAGATTCTGCATTCATTAAGAAATAGCTGATAAAACATTTGGCACCCGGTTTAAGTACGCGCCCCACCTCTCTCAGGTAGTTCTCGACTGCTTCGGGAAGCATGTGAGTAAAAACTGAAATCAGGAAAACAAAGTCAAACTGAGCATCGGCAAACGGAAACTTCCACTGTGCCGGGGATGCCTCACCGGACGGATTGTAGTGTTTATTAAAGACATTAGCGTGTTGGAATTTAAAGTTTGGGAATCGTGAAGTAATCTCTCGCCGGCACCACGCCACGCCTTCTTCGACGATATCGAATCCTTCGTACGACCCCTCAGGACTCAGATATTTAGTTAGAGGTACCGCTTGTTTGCCTATGCCTGAGCCGACATCCAGGACCCGATGATTGGGCTGCAGACCACCGAGCGATACGAATGATTCCTTGAACTGGTTGTCCAGAAAATGGCCGCCACCCACGAACCATAACCCACGCGGCGGTACCAGCGGGTCGCGCTTGCCAGTTACAAAATCAAACACATCGAGCGGATAGAAGACCAGACGGCGGATCGCCAGGCGAGTTTTAAAGTTGGGCAGGGTGCGTTTTGCAAGCACCGTCAGTTGCATGATCGAGAGGGTCTCCTTGAAGCACGAAACAAAAGCTTGCCGCTGGCCACACACTCGCAACAGAGCCGGGTCAATCGCCGCTAAGCAATCGAGTTTGGCGCAAGCTTATTTTTTAAGCTCAATAGTGATCTTAACAAACAATGTTCCTCGGTACTAAACAGATGCCAGCAAGAAAATCAAAATGTCGTCCGTGAGTGTGATAGCGAAAGATCTTGCGAGCTCGCTGAAGTCGACGCCGCGCTAGTTGGGCTGCCGCCGAAATTATTCATCAAGGTCGCCCAATCGATGGTCGGCGACAACGCGCGAGTATCAACGTGCGTGGCTAAAGCAGGCACCGGCACCCATAACCTAAGCGATCTCCCGAAAATGATCTGGGGCCAACCATAGAGCCAGGCTTTGGCAATAATCTTGGCAAACAACAGATCCTGAAACACAAAGCGCAGGAATTCTCTGGGATCAAACAGGGAGCGCTTGGTGAGGCTGAGCCATAAACTGCAGTCATAATTGCGCCACGTGTAGGTGCGAAATATAAAGCGGTTCTTTCGAAGGGTTCGTTTGCTGGTGAGAAACGTCAAACAGGTGGATGCAGCAGTCCGCCAATGTTGATTGGCATGGACACGCAACCACTGCGGCATGCGATGAATCTGGCGCGTGTAGCAGTCGAGATGATCGTAGGGGGTTATGAAGTCGACATCATCATAGGCCCGCATGAACTCTAACATCCGGAAGAATTGGCCCGGGAGATAAAAGTAGTCGTCTTCCGCGAAATAAACGAAATCGCTGTCGGTCTGCTGCAGCAAAATATCCAGTTGCATCCCAAAGGTGCCTTGATTTCCGGTGGCCGGCAATCGCATAAGAACCAGGTCTTGAGCATTAAAATATCTTGAGAAAAGATCGGCATATTCTTCCGGACAGTTGTCGAGAAGAACCCAAATCTTGGCGCGGAGTGTGCCAAGCGACGCCCGGAGCGACTTCAGGCAGACCTCCGAAAGTCGCAGCTTATCGTCGCTAAAAGGAAGGCCAATCGCAGACTTGGCAACCTTAGAATAGATTCGGTAGGCAATCGCAACGTCATAACCGCTCATTCGTTTGTTAGCCTTTTTCCGATGCCGCCTCCGTGCAGCAACAATTTATTAGTATACGCTCCTAGGTCGCATATCAAAAACGCTGCGGCGTAGATCATTAATGTATGCTCGGCGCAACAGTACTCGGTGCATTTGCATTATTAAGAATGACCGCGGAAGCCAAAAATCCGAGGTGTACCCAAAAGAAGGCCAGAATAGTACCGTCGGTAAACTGGAACGAGACGCCATAGAGTAAAGCTCCGCCCACGAGCCCCAGGAGCATGCCATGTCGAGTTTGCGCCCCTTTAAGCATAGGGCGAGCTTTCCGCCAAACCAAAATGAAAAAGCCGAAAAAGACCACTAATCCGATTACGCCGGTGTCGTGAAGGATACGAATGGGCGCGTTTCCTATCCAAGTTTTCTCGCTAGCCCATTCGGGAATATATCTAGTCCAGTCGAATGTGAGATTAAAGCTGGCAGTTCCGGTGCCCAGCCAAGGGTGGCTCGGAATTTCCTGGAGCGCATCCTGAAGAATCAAAACTCTGACCATGGCAGTCTCGTCGCGCGCACCTCCGTAATATAGATCTGAGAATCGCTCTCGCAGGACATCGCCAGCAGTTGAGACGGCTAGGAGGCACGCAATGGCAAAAACAAAGACTGGCCCAAAGAGTCTGGTGCGACCCGCGAACCAGGAATGCCGATTTTTCCAGCAGACCCAAATACAAACTACGATGAATGAGAGCAAGGCCGCTCGAGAGTAACTCAGGACCGCGGCCAGTGAAGCAATCAAGAAACCGATGCCCGAGGCATTGCGATATCGTCCGGCAAGAAACGTCGCGAGGAACAAAATCGCGCAACACGCAGTATAGGCACCGAACAGGTTAGGTTCGTACATGGAGCCGTACGGGGCAGCCACGCTGAAGAGATACTGATCAATACTCATCCCGGCCTGCGTGCCAAATGCATAATGCGACAACGCGCAGAAAATTCCATATAGCGATTCCGCGAGTCCGACAGCTAAAAGGATACGGAATGCTTTCTCAAGTGTTTGTGAGTCAGGTATCAGCTGGCGGACCAAAAAGTACGGCAGGATGGCTAAAGTATTTTGTAGCGCCCAACGCAAAGTGCTTGACGGCGCAGAAGATCCGAACGTCGAACTAACAAAATTCACGGCGATGAAAGCAAGGATCCAATAATCTAATGTGTGAAATTTCATGCTCTTTTTGTAGGTAAGGAACGAAACGCCTACGGCGAGCAAAACAATTCCAGCAGCAAAATGTTCGGGCCGAGCTTTCCAACCAAAGATCTCGATAAAAAAAACAGGCATGGCACTGAAAGAAATTAAGATCCATAGCGCCCCGGAAGGCCAACGCAGGAAGGTAAGCAAGAGCGCGGGCAAAACAAGCAGCAAGCCGGCGAGCCAGGTGAGGTCTTCCTCACGGGCTAATGGCAACAAGAAAAGCACAGCGGCGACAGCGACCAACAAATGAAGGCGTTGAGCCGCTCTTGAGGTCCACCACGAAGATGAAGCAATATCCGACATTGATTACTGATCGACGGTCATAGTCTAGCTGTAGATGGGTTTGAAAACTTGACCACTGGTGCAAGAGTTAGAGTCAATCAGGGGGTCGGTCACTCCTTGGTTGCGGGCGCGGTTTGAGGGGGCCATCGTCGTGGTCCATTGGGATACTACTTTCCATAATGGCCCACTCAGGTCAGTCCGGACAAACGTAACGGTGCCATTCACCGTAAGAGAAGTCATGCCCATCAAATCTACATTTCCCCCGGCTTGAAAGGTGGCAGAGCCCCCGTACAAAGTAAAAAAGGTAACCATTTCTCCGGGGCCCAGGCTGCTCACAATGCTTGTGATGGGTGTTTGCGATGGATTAAGACCGACCGTGTGCACACCCTGAATGTCGATGCTTGTACCAGGAGAAATTTGGGTCGTGAAGCCCGAGGTGTGTGGCAAACTGGTCGCGTGATATAAGTTTTCCAGATAAACCACGCTCGCGAGATTGGTGCTAGCAACCACGGAATCCGGCGCACCGAGTATATGATTCCACACGAAGGCAATACCAGAAGCTTTAGCGGACGCGTAATAACTCATCTAAAAAAGCTACCCTCAACAGGTCTTCAAGCAGAATCACTAGTTATCAAATTTGCTGCCGCGAAAAGCAGACTGGGTTCGCGACTGTACTTGCGCCGTAGCGGCCGGAGCAGCGGGCGGATTCCATTGCGAAACCGGCCTCCACAGCACCGCGCCAAGATCGGTGCGCACAAAAGTAATCGTTCCGGTAACGGTGAGAGGCCCAGAGCCCATCAAATCGATGTTCCCCCCGGGCGCGAAGGTCACCGGTCCGCCAAAAGCATAAAACGTCACGGTCTCGCCAGGGCCTAAGCCGCTCTGGATGGTAGTAATCGGCGTGGCCGACCCATTCAAGGCGACGGTGTGCACACCGTGAATGTTGATCGAATCTGCGGGGTTGATTTGTGGAGTAACACCGGAAGTCGGTGGGCCATTCAACGACCCCGCATATAAGTTATCTCGATAAATTACGCTCTGGAGATTGGTTCCTGTTATCACCGAGTCGGGGTTTCCGTATAATTCATTGTGCGCGAAAATGATGCCTTCGGCAAAGGCGGTGCCTATGCTCAGGGCAAAACCTTTTCCGGAGTTAATCATCGTATCACCGGAAAAATACGAATCCGTAATCGTGAGACCGTGAGTTCCAATGTTCGTATTGTTAATAATCTGGTAAACTCCCCAGAGTTTCTCGTGATGCGACCCCTGAAAAATAACATGATAAGCCCCATCGAACTGCACTGCGACGGCCGCGGCCTGAGAGATTAAGCTTTCAAAAACAATTCCTATCGGATACGCACTTTGCCCGTTAGAGGCTCCACCTATGTAAATATTGGTTCCGTCCCCAATGGCCTGGCCGTCGAATTGGCACTCTCGAAAGCGCAGTTCGAACGTTGCGCCTTCCAGGCGCAGCGCATTGCCCCCGCCTCGATTGCGGAATGCAATGACATTGTTAAACAGCACCCACTGCGTAGCCGCGGCGTAGTCGTTGGGCCGCCCCTTAATGTGCAGAGGGATGCCAGAAAAGCCTTCCAGGTAGATATCATCCAAAGTGGAAAACCACAAACCGGAGTTGGCGGAAGAGCTGGTATCCAGCAAAAACCCGTCTTGGCTGGTGTTCCCGGCCGATCCCAAAACCCTGAAACCGGTCAGCAGAACGTTGCTCGCAGGGGTGTTATTCGTTTGCGGAATGATAAACACCGGATTGTTTCCACCTACCGATTGTAGGTTAGTGCCATTGCAGGGAGTTTGAGTATTGCACAGCGGGCTAGGGCCAGGTGCAGCGCCCATTCCAATAATTTTCATGGCCTTGCGCAATACAATCTGATTCACAGTAAACGTGTAAGGACCTAGATAGATGGTAATAGCTTTGGTGCCAGGATCGATGTTCCCCAAGTTAAGATTCACATTGGGCGAGACCGCGTAAATGATGCAGCCATCCGCCGGACAAGCGGCCACCGCGTCGGGCACACCGTTAGCAAAGCGGTCCGCGAACAAGATGTTTCCCAGATTGCGAAGGCCGACGGCCCCGTTGGTGTCGACAATTTGGGAGTCGACCAGTATTCCGCCAGTAGAAAACTTTGGTACGGTGTCAAACGAGTGAACCGGAACCACGCCAGAGTTTGGCGCTGCGATTATCGCCGAGCCTGTCGGCGCCGTTGACGCAGAAGAGGCAGCCGCCGTGTTTTGAGCGGAACTGCTAGGGACCACTGTTGAGCTCGAGTTGGAACTGGAGGAACTTGAGCTTACCTTGGCAAAAGCTGAAGCAGGCAAGCCGCCCAAAGTCTGAGCATCCCCGGCTTCGAGCGCATACGGGACACTGACCATCATCACTCGCGGCTGTTCGCTTTCTCCAGGAACGAGTACCTGCACCCCCAACCAGCGCGGTTCTCCAGCGGCAAATAATTCCAACGGAATTCCTAGGTCTGCACTGGCACCAAGCATGACTTCATAGTGACCTTGAGAATCCAATTGCACATTCTGAGTTTCTTGCCACAACGGAGTGCCGCCGTTCGCCTCTCGATAGATGGAAAATATGATAGGAACGGCATGCTCGGAAACAGCGCCAGCGGCGTGTTTCAAGCTCCCATCGAATTTAACGAAATGCGGAACAGCCTGACGACAGACCGCCTCGTCATGCAAACACTGCGCTCTGCAGAACGGCGACGCCACAATCAGAAAAAATAAAATTGCCAGAATCTTTAACGATTCTTGCACTGAACCACCCCGTTATCTTTGAAGTTGTTATTCTAACCCCGGCTCAAATTCCAGCGCTCATCCACCCAGAATTCGGGCTTGACGGTTGTATGCTTTGGTAACCCTCAAGGTCTTTTGGGGGAGGACAAAACGCACGGAATATGGATGCTAGGTTTCGAAAACCCACGAGCAAACGGCCCCGCAAACGAATGAGACTCGGCGTACAGACCACTACAAACATAACCACCCCAGCAACGCACGTTACATCCTCTTCAAACGCCAGGTGCAGCAATACAGGAATTGAGGCAAGAGCGGCAAAAAGATGAAGTTTGCCCATCAGCGGGGAGTTCCACCACCGAACCGAGGTTAACTCCGTCATGTCAGGAATAGGCCTCATTGCCCGCTATACCCACCAAATTCTTACGAGCCTCAACGTAGAGACTTTCCGAGGCGCGATCCGGGTTATCAATACATAGTTCCGGCAGCAACGATTCCCCAAATTCTTGCCGCCGAACGTCCGAGAAACCCGCCCGTCTCAGCGCGAATTCCATGGTAGTAAAATCGTATGCATATTTGTGCTCGAAATATTGGCGGAAGGCCGCATTGAGAACTTCCATTTTTGTGTGGAAGCGCGAGCCGAAGTGCACGTCCGTGTGGTCTGGCTTGAGCGGGCGAACTTCGGCCAGTTGTTCCCAACCGTCCGCGCAATACCCACGGATATATTTTTCGGCGTCCGGAATAATGATGCGAATCACTCCTCCCGGTTGGAGCACCCGATGGCACTCCGCTAAAAAGATAGGTGCTTCTTCGATGTAGTCGATGTGTTCAAAAAAGTGTTCGCTGAAAATCCCGCGGACCGATCCATCAGAAAACGGCAAATCCGTGCGGCAGTCATAAATACAGTTGACACCCGGATATTCAAAAATATCGACATTCACCCATCCCTCTTTGGCAGACTGCCCGGGGCCGATATTAACGGTAAGGTCGCGTCTCCCCCGAAATAGCTTCTTGACGCGCGAGGGCCTGTTCCGCAGCCGCGTTAAGGCAATTCTCACTTCTGAAAGGAACGGATGGTAAGCGTGCCGAGGGATGAACGGTAATGCCGTCATCGCAAATCTCTGGAAGCCGGTCTTGCCCTCAAGACGCTGTTGAAAGTTAGGGAAGATTTCTGGCGTAGACATGTTTTACTCCCGCGGAGCCGGAGGTGACACCGGCAATGCCTCGAACAGCAGTTGAAACGCGAATAGGCCAGGAAACCAATTCGCCAGCAGTTGCCAAACTGGACGGGCGTGTCCGGCGAATCGCCCGCCAAACGCTGGATAGAACTTGGTAATTCGATAACCGGCGCTGGCGATCAAATCTCTGGCGGACTCCACCGTGAAAAAGCGCAGATGCGTATGATCCAGTGTACCTGCGTCCTCGTAGTCGAAGTGCCCGAAAAACATTTTCATCCTGTTGATCCAGTGCAACACATTCGGCAAGCAAATGACAATTTTGGAGTCCGGCGCGAGGACTTCGCGCAGCTGGATGAGTAGACCTCGAGGATCAACCAAATGCTCCAGAAGATCGCCCATCAGCACGGCACCAAACGCTCCGGCGGGCACTCCCGCTAGGGTATTCGGCTGGTTCAGATCGCGGACGAGCACTTCCTCGCAAAATGGCCGAGCCTGTTGCGCCGCCAGTGGATCCATTTCGATGGCAAAAACCGAGCAGCGGTTTTTTTGCGACATATACTTGGACATATACCCGGTGGAACAACCGAGTTCCAGTACGCGTTTGTCCTTCCCGACCCAATCCAAAAGGATGCGTGTGCGGCTGTAAGGGTCGGGATGCAGCTCGTAGTCTGGAATGTCCGCGGCATATCGCGCTGCGGAATCGGAAAAATGTTGCCAACTGCCGTGCCCGGAAGACATGTCTGAGTCACTCACTTTCTAGCCACGGCACGCGACGGAGTTAGTGTGGAAGGTGGCTGCGCACCAGGCGCTGGCGGGCGAGTTCTCCCGAGGTGCCGCATGGTCGAAATCGAAAAACTACGATCGCGATCGTCAAAGGACCAAAACCACTGCCCAACAAGATAAGCAAAGCACAGCAGCGACACGATCGAAACTCGCCGCAAGAGCGTTCCTGAGGTCACGAAAGGCAGAAACGCCACCGCGGAAATCAGCAGTAGGCCAATGAAGCTCTTGAGGACGCCAGCTTGTCTGACAACGTCGAGCGAAACGAGACCAACCTCATCGCAGGCCCACAACAGTAAAGCCGTATCAAACGCGACCCGAACGGTCACAGCGATAGCCGCGCCGACCAGGCCGAATTTTGACACCAGCAACCATGTCAAGGCCAGGTGGATAGGAAGCTCGATGAGATGAAATTTCGCGGTAAGGTCTGGCCGACCCGCGCCCGTCAGCAAGCCATAGGGGATCAGGGCAATGGAACTTAGAAAAATACTGATAGCTAGTATGCGTAACGGAGCTGCTCCATTCTGTGCGAACACGGGCCCCAGCCAGGCAGTCAGGATTTCTCTCGCAAAGGCAGCTATGAATAGTAAAGGAGGGCCCATTACGACCACCAGATATTTCAATGAGCGAGAATAGAAATCCTCGAGCTTTTCCAGCGCGCCCACCGCTTGAAGCGAACTGAATGCAGGAAACAAGGTCGATCCCAGACTTGCCGGGACCACCAGGGCCCGATTCAGCATATCCGCCGGACCGGTGTAGTACGCTAGCGCCCCGACCGAAAGCAACGCGCCAATCGCAAAACGATCCGCGTACATCAGCATCGGACCGGTCACATTGGACACTGTGATCCATCCTCCGTACCGCAATAGCCGCCCTAACACTGCCCTGTCAAAACTCCGAGGATGCCCTGCCTTACGAAGGGGCGACAAACACAATTCCAGATACACAATCATGGCTACGAACCGCAAGACGATCATTAGCAAAATGATCGATGAGAGCCGACCCCCAAACGGAATCAATAAAAAGGGGCTGGAAAACATCAGAATGTTGCTTGCCACCTTGATGTAATTGATCAGGTGAAATTGCTGCCTCGCTTCAAGCACCCCACGAAGACAATTCGTCACAAGAATGATCGGAACTGCGATCGCGAGGAACCGAAATCCCCTTTGGGCCTCTGCCATCAACGGCGCCGGTATCTTGAACACTCTGCTTGTGAGCAAGTGAATGCTTGACAAAAAAAGAACCGTACCGAGCAAACCGAACAGCAATTGAAAAGTGATTGAGGTCCACACCAGAGAATGGACGTGATGATCGTCCCCGCCGCCCACCGCCTCTGCCACGAACTTGGTGGTCGCGCGCGTCAAGCCCAGGTCAAAGAGGCTCATGTAGACCAGCAGCATCCAGGCGATGGACAAGATGCCGAATGAATCTGTGCCTAGGGTTTTGACTACATAAGGGATGCACACGACCCCGATACCAAAAGCAACGAGTTCCCCAGCTAAATTGAAGGCGGTATTGCGGGCGAATAGTCGTCCAGTCAGCGATGTTAAAGTCGTTTTTTTTGGAAGGGTGCCTATTGCCATAGGATCTTATTTGTACCGTCGAATACGCAACGGCGACCGCAACTTCGCGGAATAGTCAAAAAACAGTTGGACAGCATTGGGAGGACCCTCAACTACTACGCCGACTGGCCCGGAGCTGCTGAAGCCGGACGTGACGAATCTTCGGCCTTCCCGTTTTTGCCATGATCGAAACCATTCTTCCCAAACGCCGTAGCTTGCCGCGGATCGAACCAACGACTTCCATGGCAAAATCTATCAGAGGAACGCCGTTACCCACTAAGTTCCAAACGGTGTTCTTGGCGAGACGGCGCCCGCTGGTAAGATGCGAGTTCGAATTGGAGCGGGGATCAGTCACGCAAAATCTAGCAGCGCTTCATTTAGAGGTGCGGTCTTCGTCAAGCGAGTCTTCGGCGGCGGTCGAGAAACTTCTTCTGTCGGAGGCTAAGGTAGCCGGTTTGGGCGCCCAAGACCCCGCAAAATCCGTCTTGAACCCAGCGAAAACTTCTTGGACTAAAATTTTACGCTCGTCGCGCATATCGGTGTGGGTCCAAGCGTTCCTTACAAAGAGAAGAACAGTGGCTACGCACAGGGCGGAAAACGTAACAATAAAAATAATCAGGAGTCTCGGCGGATAGGATTTCTTATCGGGTATCTGAGGGGGATCAAGGACCTTTACCGTTGGGATTTCTTTGGCCTCTTGCACCTTGGCCATTTCGTATTCTCTGGTTAAGGCTTCAAGGACTGCTTCTTGAATCTTGGTTTTGCGGTACAGATCCGCATAGGTCACGCCGAGTAAAGGCAGCTTGCGAATCGATGGATACAGAGAGGAATCGGAAGTAGGAGCGACGCTGGTAGTGCTTTCGCCCTTCCCTGCTAGAGTATCTAGCTGATGCTGCAATTCGGCTATCCGCGCGCGGACGGTGCGGACTCTAACGTTGCTGTCTGTGTAAAGCTGTCTCAGGCCCTCATACTCAGACTCTGCAGCGATGAGGTTTCCCTGCAACGTCGCAGCAGCGTCGACCATGGCTTTGCCTTGCTCTTTAACGTCAATTGCGGAATTTTTGCTCGCGAATTGACTGAACTCTTTTTCCGCCGCTTCCAAATCCTGATTCACGGTCTTCAGGCGATCCTCCAGGAACATACGCTCGCGGCGCGCCGAGGAAGTACTCAGGTCCGAAACCAAACGGTTTAGTTCTTCTATGTACGCCTGAGCCATCGCCGCGGCCTTTTGGGGGCTATGGTCGGTGACCTCAATGGAGATGATTTGGCTTTTTCGATCAACGCCGACGGCCGTTCTGCCGGAAAGTTCCCGACGAGCATCTTCCATAGTCCTGGCGCCGTAACTTTTCTGCAAATCAAATTGACGAATCAAGTAATCCTGGGCGGTGCGGCTCTGAAGAATGCCGACAAAAATGTCGCTACTACTCTTCATTCCTAATAAATCGCTGGCCATACCGCCAAGGGCACTCCCGGCAACGGAGCCCGCCATCGCTGATGCCGCCATAGCCAGGCTGGAGGATTGACTATCCGGAGGCATCAAATGAGCTGAGGATTGGTAGCGAGTGGGAATTAAGAAAGCTACGACAATACCAGCCAACATCGCATAAAGGCCAATGCGAAACAGCGTGCCTCTACGATTCCACACCAACCGAAAGGTCTCGACAAACTTATCCCTTTCCAGCGTCCCGTCATTGCGAGCGGTATCCGGCAAATTGGGAACAGGCGAAACGGTCGCAGGGCCGCTTGCCCCGCCGCGATAGTTCATCGTTGGGCTCCATTTTTTAGCCCGGGCTCGGCAGAATTCTGATTACCACGGCGCAAAAGTTTCTGGGGTTGAAAAAGAATTTCAACCGAGCCCGTTATATCAATAGTCCGAAGAACTCTGGATTCAAAATTCGTAGCAGGCTTGAAACCGAGTTTCTGTCCATTGATAAACGGTTGAAGATTCACCGGGCTATTGAACCCACCGGCAGATCCGTTGGGAGTGAGCACAAAATCATAACCCTGCAATTCACTCAGAAAGAATTCAGTGGATATGGGGCCGAGAAGGTCAGAGATGTTTGGCAATTTAAGAGACCCGGCTCGGTTGATCCTGAACATGTTGATGGGCTGAACGTTGTCGTCGATTATCATCGGACCACCATGTGTGGCTTCTCCAGGACGCTATTTAGAATGTAACTCAATTACCGAGGTTGTACACGTTTCGTCAAATTTATTTCCCAGCCTATCGGCGCGTCGTTGAATTTCCGCTCGATAAGGCTAGCCATTGGGCGTGTTACGCTGAGAAAAGCTCCTCTCGTTCGACCATCTCAAGGCGACAGAACTGGCGCCCGACAAAGGTAAACGCCGTCGTAATGACTTCATCGTCGGGGTCAATGCCCAGGCCGGGAAGCGCCAGGATCAACGCATCGGCACCGGAGCTGCAGCCGGTGATTGCCGCCATTTTACTTTTCAAATCGGCAACGTCAGAACCCTAAAAAATTGCTGGCTCTCCAAATTGTGCTCGACAGCCTCAAAAATTTCTCCTCGGAAAGGGCGAATTGTGGCCTGAAATCCTAAAGGAAACTGAGTCTATGTAACGCGTGCGTCCAGAATGGACTCATGCATTCTCACACGACATCACGCTCCGTTCGAAATGTTCCGCTGCAAGTATTTCTTGCCAGGTTGACAGTTACCGCGCCTTGGGCTCAAAGTGATTTTTCACTGATTTCTTGGGGCAGTTTACGGGAGAACTGCTGTGGGTGCGTTCATTGACCGATTGATTCGCGCAGAATGGGGTCGCAGGATTTACGGCTTGCTCCCTGATAGAGCGCTCGAGCGGATTCCAGAGCCAGACCTGCGAGGCATGGCAGGCGACCACGGGGGAATGCTCCGCGGATGGGGCATCGAATTCGGGGTGCTCCGAAGACTCGTTTCCCGCGATCCCCTCTACCGCAAAGCTCGGCGTGCTGAGGCTGGACGATCGGTGCTTTTAGAGTTGCGGCGCATCAATTTGTTTTTGTTGATTCGATTTTACCTTGCAGAACTGCCGTCCCAGGATATTGCAGAACTCGGTGTTTACCGTGGCGGAAACGCATTTTTCATGGCGACGCTATTAAAAGCGTTATATCCCAAAGCCAGGGTGTATGCCTTCGACACCTATACCGGCATGCCGGAAACGAAGCGCGGGATCGACCTGCACGTCGCCGGAGACTTTGCAGATTCATCGTTGGAGGAAATTAGGCGTGCAGCGGCTAGCCGACAACTCAACAACATTGAATTCGTACAAGGAGATGTTCGTCACACCCTTACAACGTTCAATTTGCCGATCGCGTTGGGTCATATAGATCTCGACATCTACGAGCCAATCGCATTTGCGCAGAATGTGATTTGGGCTTGCTTGGTTCCCGGCGGCTACCTGGTCTACGATGATGCGACGACCAGCTCGTGCCTGGGTGCTACGCGCGCTGTAGAGGACTTCCTAACTTCGCATCGCATCCACAGCGATCAGATTTACCCGCATTTTGTATTTCGAAAAACCGCCTGAAGGTTCGAACTACTCAGAAAGCCTATTCTTCATTCCTCGCGGGCGCGAAGAGGCCTGTTCGAACGGGAGCGGTTGTCGAGTATTTCATTCCGCAGCTCCATTTCCCGGCGGAGTGGCAGTGATGTTCCCAGTGCCTCTACGAAAAACCTTCTGGGGCTCAAATAAGATTTCAATTGAGCCAGTGATGTCGCGTTGTGCACCCGGGAGGATCACCGGGAAGAGCCACCGTTCATATTGCACGGAGGCGGAGATTCCTAAACTCGGGCGGAACCAATAATCACCCCGTACCCCGACGTCTGTAAGTGTGCCACCACCGGGGATAAATTCCTGACTAACTTTTTGGTGCCTGAAGTTAAATTGCAAGCGGTTGCGCGCATTGAACCAATAATTTGTCCAAGCCTGGGCGCCTTGACCCTCTCGACCAATCCAGCTTCCAATCAGGTCGCCATTATCGGTGTAGCCGCTCCTCCAGGTGTAATTGAAATAATAGAACCCATGTCCGACCTGTCCACCCAGAGGATTGTCGGTGTACACGCCTTCGACACGAAAATCGAGATTCGAAAACACCGGGAATTGCGAGAGATAAAGGCCGGCGTGCCAGGCGGAGCGGTCCGCATAGCCAATGGGTGAAAACTGGTCGTCGGTAAATCCGTCGCCGTAAAACGTAAGCCAGTCGCGCAAACCTGGAAGACGATAACTGAAATCGACGCCGGAGCGCCGATCACCCGGCTTGACCGGGCTGCCACCCACTGATGTGATGTGTTCGTTGGTAGTGGAAAACAAACTGCGCAATAGCGTGTGAATGGTCAAAGGATAACCAGGACCGCCGTATACAGTGGTACGAAAAACTCCGAACTCAAAGTTACGCGTGGGCTTGAAGCTGAGCTTTTGGCCGTGGATGAACGGCTGGGGATTCAACGGATTGTTGAATCCGTATCCAGGTGGAAAACCGGTGGGACTGAAGACGAAATTATAGCCCTGCAATTGCCCGAGGAAGAATTCTGTACGAATGGGACCGAGCCAGCCAAGGAAACTGGGAAGTTTGAGGGGAGTGGTGCGGTTGATGCGAAACATGTTGATGGGCTCAGCGTTATCGCTGAGCATCATCGGGCCGCCATCACCCGGACCCCACCAAAGGCTCTGTCTGCCAAAGGTAAATTCCCAGTTGGACAGCATCATTCCGACGTATGCATCGAGAAGATTAAAATCGTTTTTAGCCGCCTGAGGAGTGCCCGGAGGTAACTGGGGGTAGTTATCAACAGTCTGGATCACTTGGCGAGTACTCAAAGGAAGCGCGGGTATTTCCGGCGCGGCTTGAAATTCGCCGCGAACGTAGCCAACCCAGCGACCGTGCGTCATGTACAAGGATGTGCCAGTTACGTCGTTCCAGCCTTCGCCATAGGGGCGTCCGAAATCGTTGATCTGGGTTTGGGCAAAGGTGTAGCCATTATTCAGCGGCATCCCGGAAATGTACTCAGTGCGGGAATACACCGATTCCAGGCTGAAGGTATCGTTGGGCTCGCCATCAAGATCACGAATCTCGTATTGAAATTCATGTTGCAATTGCAGGAGGAAGCGCGCGACCTGACTGTTTTCCGGATAGCCGGTGGTTTGATCGGCAGCTTCGTTTATCAGGCGAGCGCATTCCAGGCGAGTCCAAGGACGAAGCCCTACGAATCCGCTGTCGATTACACCCATGCCCGCGAGACGGTCAAGAGCGTCATAAACCCAGCTATCCAGAGGAACGTACGGGGTACCCATGCCTGAAGAAGACGTATTTCCATCGCCGCGCACGATTTGACCAATTGATTTCCAGTCTTCACCGCCAAGATCAGGATCATGGTGCCGGGTGTACACATCCTGGGCGACAAGATTTCCTGCAATGCTGCCAACGAAAACGTCGGTAGGGAAATGCTGGCGTCCTTTGACGCGTGAGTACGAAACCAGAGAAGCCAAACTATAGACCAGAAGTTTCGGGAGCGTTCCCGGGTATTCATGTGCGATAACCCCGGCGACGGCCCAGGAGGCCGCTGCGTGCTCGGAAGGGAAAGAGGTGCCTGCCTGGAAGAACGGGCCGGTGCCGTCACCCTGGTAAGGGCGTTGACGGCCAAGCGAATATTTCATGACCTCGACCGGGATTAGGGCGTCAAGAGCAGCCTCGCCGGCGAGGATACCGGTTTCGCGCCAATGTTCGTTGTGAGCTGGAAAACTGGCTAGCCAGAGACCGCCTGCTCCGCCAATTAAGGCAGCTACGCCGGCGGTGGAAATTGTTTTGTAATGGCTTATAGTGGTTGGATTAGCGGATAAATGGCGGCCAATGTCACTATCCGTGGTTAGAAATCCGGCAGTGAGGCCTGCGGTAGGAATCAGCCAATCGGCGTCAGCAAATCTGAGCTTAGCTGGGCTGGTCCAAATTTGTTTTTGATCCATCAAGACGTCTTTAGCCAACCCAGAAAAGCTGTAACTAGCTCCCGCAGCAGGAGGAGGAGCGGCGGTGTCGTCAGGTTGGGGGACATCGGGCGGCGCATCAGCCTGTTTATCCTTTTTGTCGGATTTGTCTGATTTATTCAGGGAGTTTGTAGCAGTGGATGTCGAATCCTGAGAGCCAGACGCATCCGTTTGTCGCGCCTGCGCGCAAAGACTGAGTCCCGCGAGAACACACAGACCAGCGACCGCGCGGACACACCTGTACACGTTGGTTCCTACCCACCAAACGACGGTCGTCATCAAGGATGAATATAGGCAATGGCCAGAGCTGCGGAAGCCGCCAGTTGTCCAGCCTGGAACAGAGTTTGGAAATTTCTGGTGCCGATTTTCGGCGCTTCTTCCGGCACGACGATCGAATCACCGGGCCTTAACGTCGTGCTGAGAGGATCTCCGGTCCAGAATCCGGAGTTGTTTTTGGCGGCCACAACGGAGCCGTCCCCTCTGATGACGAAGACCGCTTTCTTGTTGGCCAACTGAGTCAAGCCGCCCGCCTGACTGAGATACCATTTGGCGCTTCTTCCAGGACGATAGCTTACGGCCGTGGGATTAAATACCTGTCCAGTGACACTGACATAGCCGGCCTTCTTGGGTATGAGGAGCACATCGCCATCGCGCAGAGTTACGTCCGCGGAAGTGTTCCTCCAAATTTTGAGGTCGGACTGGATGCGGATCACGACGCGGCCAATTGGAGGATTGAGCTGAAGTTGACGCAGCGTTGTTTCGGTTTCACCAATGGCGGTGAGCTTGGCATTCTTTTCGTCCGCATCAGTTTCCGGCAAGGCTTTCAGCCGGGTTTCTTCTTCTTTCAGTCTGCGGACCATATCCACACGCGCATTCATTTCAAGGTCCCGAACCTCAGGCCGCATCAGCACCGCGCCATATGGGTAAGCCTGCGGACTGAAACCTCCGGCACGCTGGACAACCGAGCTGAGCCGTTCTCCGGGACGAATTCCAAAGGGGCCGGGGTGAACCACTTCGCCGCGTACTGAAACGGAGGCGCCAACGTCATTCCAGCCAGGGTTTTGCGGAATGGTGAGTACATCTCCGTCGCGCAAAAGTTTGTTTTCGGCGGGATCACCAGCGGAGGCTGAGGAAAGGGCGATAGACAGGTTTTCGCTGGGCGTGTGCAGCGGGTCGCCCGCAGCGTAACGAGTCAGGTTGGCGTTTACGGGATCAGCAGTGCGCTTCAATCCGCCCGCAACCTGGATCAGGTCTTCCACGTGCATGTTGGTGGTCAACGGATAACGGCCGGGCTTGGCCACTTCACCTTTCACGTCAACGGTCGCGGGGTCAACCTGCGCAACGTTGCGTTGCACCAAAAGCCGGTCCCGCGGTTCCAATAAGATGTTGTCGGCGGGCTTTCCGGCGATGGCATCACCCAGGTTCACGCTGAAGATCTTCATGGTGCCGTCCGCTTGCGTGCGGAACAATTGGGCGGAATCGAGAGAGGCATCCGGAGTTAGACCACCCGCCAGGTAGATCGCGTCGCGCAAGCGGACCTGGCCTGACGTGGGGTACTTTCCGACAGAGCGCACTTCCCCACCCACCCAGACCTCCGGCGGAGGCTGGAAATCGTAGCGGCCAAAAATGCGAACGGTGTCGTGAGCCTCAAGTTTGGGCGCCGTGGCAGGATCAGCCAAAGCAGCGGAGAGATCGAAACTCTCGACGGTGGGATGGAAGTCGGGAGGATTCAGCCGAATTATTTCTGCATAGTGGGCAGCGGGTTCGGGAAGGAGGTCGCTGTAGGAATGAATTAAGTCGGTGATCTTCATGCCGTCGCTATAGGAGTAGCGGCCGGGACGCACGACGTGTCCCTGGAGGTAGATGGCGTTTCCGTTGTAAGGAGCGATAGGGAAGATGTGGATCTGGTCGCCGTCTTGAATTTTAAATGCCGCGAGTTGCTTGGCTATCGCATCGGCGTCGCTGTCGGAGGAAATGTCGAGCGTGAGCATGGTGCGTTTTTCGTGGGCAATGAGGCGTTGTACTTCAATGTGCTGCAACGCCGCAGCCGGCAAAATTCCGCCCGCCAGATCGAGCGCGTCAGCCAGAGTCTTTTCACTCCGCAATTCGTAAATGGCCGGCCGGCGAACCATCCCTTCAATGGTCACCTCAGGACCCATGGGCGCAACGAGCAGAGTGTCGCCGCTCTCGAGGTGCGCCATTTCGCTGCGCACGCCATGGAGGAGGAGGTCATAGGCATCCACGTCCTCGATCAATTTGTTTCCGCGGAAATGCTTTATGTTGCGCAGTGATCCGCGTTCCGAGATGCCACCGGCTTTGAACAAAGCATTCAACGGCGTGGACAGTGAGCTGATGTCGTAGGCACCGGGCTCAGCAACTTCACCAACCACGTACACGCGCACAGTCCTTAATCGAGAAAGGGAAACATCGGCGGAAACGTCACGATAATTGGCGCGCAATACTTTCTGGACGGTCTCCTGGACTTCCGCCAGGGAATGTCCACTGACCAGAACCGGACCGGATTCTGGCAACGAGATGCGGCCCTGCCTGTCCACCGTGCGAGTAATGCGCTGCGAGACGCCGCCCCACAGATCGATAGACAAACCGTCGCCGGGACCCACTACGTAGTCTGGTCCAGCGGGCAGATCGATGGGAAAATCGTCCAAATCCGAGCCTTCGTTGCGAAAAACATCGAGACCAAAGCGCTGCAGGGGGCGCTGCCGCGAAGAAGCCTGCACGTACATATCGTAAAGAGAAGGAATGTCAGCGTAAGGGTTCGGACGATGAACCATCGCTACCGGCGAAAGATCGAGAGGTGCGTTACGGCGCATTTCCCTCGACCAGCGAGTGCGATCATTCTCGCGCTGATTGGAATTCTGACCCCCGGTGCCTCGGTTTGGATAAGAACCAACGCCGTTCAATTCGGACAAAGAAGTAGGCAGGCCCAGGTCGGCGCCGCCTCCGGTCGTCGATCCCTGACCGCCTGACATCATCTGCGCGATCCTGGAAGAGCGGCTGTCGCTGCCGTTGTCATCGCTTGAGCCTGAGGATTGGGTGTCACGAGAACTGCGGGAGGAAGACAAAGGCTGTGTGGTGGTCAGATTGAGGTTATCCGGCGAGCCGCTTAAACCGAGATCGGAATTGTCGCCACGCGCTCTGAGAACGGGAGAGCTTGACGTGGATGGACTTTGTTGCGGTACGGACGGCGAGCCCTGATCATTGGGCAATCCTTGTCCCTGGCCTCCAGGCAACTGATTGGTGCCCCGCCGCGGGCGCCGCGAAGTCGTCTCGGTGCAGTCATCCTGCTGACCATTTTGGCAATTTTCTGAATATTCGAGATTCGCTTGCCGTTTCGCGTCGGCGTCAATTTCGGCGTCTTCCTGCGCCTCGATCTGTATTTGATGGCGGGCGCGTTCTTTCAAAACCAACTCTCGTTCTTTGCCAAGCTCAGAGTCCGGATTAAAACTGGGAAGCAAATATCCGTAGCGCTGCAAAAGTCGCGTAGCCAAGGAACGAAATCGAATATCCCGCTCCAACCGGCCGAAGATGGCATCGTCGGTGAGCATAGAGTCCTCAACGATCTGGCCGTTGTCCGTAGCTTCCTTGATCGCCAGCCGCTTCAATTCGACGAGCAAGCCAGTATCTTTGACGAGCACTTCCCGGATGTCGGAGGCGGCAGCAGCCAGATGCGCGTAGTTTTCGGCGGCGAGGTCGGACGGGCGCGGGTAGCGAGAACGCAGATCGCTGGTGGAGGTCTCTTCCCGCGGGTTCTGTTGGGGGGGCTGAACCTGGGCGCGGATGGCGCAGCAAAAACTTGAGGATAGGACGAGTGCGAAGCCAAAAGACCAAAGATACAGCCGGGAAACCGACTTTCTTCCCGACGAAGTGCTTTTCATCATAAACTTCTCCCCACGGCCATAATCTGACGTTCCGGTGCGCTGGTACGCCTCGCCCGCAGAATTCGATCTCGCTGGTGAAAGTGTCGAGCGAGGCTCCAAGACAAATGCAATTTACGCAGAAGTGGCTCGAGTATGTAGCTCGGGTACAAAAGAACAAAAGATGACAATAATTTTCCACCCCAGCTTGCAGCGCGAAAAACAAAGATTTGGTTCACAAGTATATTTGATGTTTGACGCTATTTAGAATGTAACAGAATTGACGGGGTTGTATCGACGTGCGCCGAATTCTCGTCGGGGGCGATCCTTAAAATTTGTAAGGTAAAACAATAGGAGCGAAGGCCCACGTAAGATGTAATAACAGTCTTGGGTGAAGGCCCGTGCTGGAACTGGTTTGTCACCGTTACCTGCGACCGAAGCGCACAACCAATTCCACTCGAATATCGTCTGCCATTGGGGGTATCATGCCTTGAAAAGTTCCTCTCCATCAGGGCCATTTCCAGGCGTCATGAAGATGGACATTTGGGTAGGGCGGACGGATCAAACGTGCTGATTTTTTTACGCTCGCTCGTGTTGTTTTGTGCGCTTGGCCCGCTGGTGTATTACGTGCTTTCGCTGTACAACATCGTCGAATATTTTCGTAGCATCCGCCGTTTGCCGCCGCGTAATGATTCGATTGCACCAGCAGTGAGCATCCTTAAACCGGTGCGTGGAGTCGATTCCGAAGCATACGAGAATTTCGCGAGCTACTGCCGCCTGGATTATCCCGTTTACGAAATTATTTTTGCGGTGAGTGATCCAGACGATCCGATCGTTCCCATTATCGAAAAATTGCGAGAGGATTTTCCGGATAAACAAATCCGGCTGGTCACGGCGGTGGAGCGCCTGGGGCAAAACAACAAAATCAGCAATTTGTACCGGCTGGTGAAAGAAGCACGGTACGAACTCCTGGTAATGACAGACAGTGATGTGCGCGTAGGAACTAATTACCTGCGCGCACTGGTGGCGCCGTTTGCGGACCCGACCGTCGGGGCGGTTACTTCCTTTTACCGATGCGCGGGTGGCGGCACGCTTGCGGCCGACCTGGCGATGCTGGGAATGTGCTCGGACTCTTTGCCTAGCGCCCTGATTGCACGCCGGGTGGAGGGCGGAGTTCACTTTGCGTTCGGCTGGACCATGGCGACCACCAAAGAGCGTCTTGCGGAAATCGGCGGGTGGGAGTCGATGGCCGATCACCATTCGGACGATTTTGAGTTGGGAAATCGCATCGCCCGGCATGGACATCGAGTAGAGATCATGCGGGAGACGGTGTCCGTCGTGTTCCCGAAAGAAACCATCAAGGAACTATTTGGCCAGGAGTTGCGATGGGCGATCGGGCTGCGAAATGTCCGGCCACTGGCGTACTCGGGCATGATCTTTACGCACGGGCTTCCCTGGACGATACTGGCGGCGATTTTCGCGGGTGCTGCGGGCTGGACGAGTATTGCCATCGGGTATTTAGTTGCTTACCTGGTTTTGCGCATCAGCGTGGCGTGGGTGGCGGGGGTGTGGGGCCTGCGAGATCAAACTATTATCAGCAAACTCTGGCTGCTTCCACTGCGCGATGCCATTACGGCGGTGGTCTGGAGTGTGGGCCTACTGTCCGACAGGATACGGTGGAGAGGCTCAGAATTTCGCGTGAAGAACGGACTGTTGCGGCCTGTTGGGGAAGAGACGCAGAAAAATTGAACTGTGCACTCAGACCGGACTATCGACGTTACATGGCGATAGATTCCGCGATCGCCGCGACAACGGAGCACTGATGTTCCTCACTCAGCTCCGGATAAATCGGAAGCGAGAGAACTTCCCTGCTGGCAGACTCGGATGCCGGAAAATCGCCGGGCCGGTAACCCAGATATTGAAATGCTTTCTGCACATGGAGAGGAATCGGGTAATAAATTTCGCTAGGCACGCCCCGGCTGCGGAGCTTTTCGCGCAGAAAGTCGCGCTTTTCTACGCGGATCGTAAATTGATTGTAGACGTGAGTCATACGAGCGGGTTCCAGTGGGAGCCCTACTTTTTCTTCCGAATTAAATTCTGCAAATAACTTGCGGTAGCGGTCCGCATTGCGACGCCGGGCAGCATTCCAATCCGACAGATGCCGCAACTTCACACGAAGGATGGCTGCCTGTAGAGCATCGAGGCGGCTGTTCATTCCAACAATTTCGTATTCGTAGCGTTCCCTTGCGCCATGGAGATGCAGCAACGAGAGGCGCTCGGCGCAGTCCGGGTCATTGGTGGTGATCATTCCTCCGTCACCGGCGCCGCCCAGATTCTTCGATGGAAAAAAACTGAAACACCCCATTAACCCCAGACTGCCGGCCGGGCGATCATGGTGCTGCGCGCCTATTGCTTGAGCGGCGTCTTCGATTACCGGAATACCATGCTGGGCGGCGATGGAAATGATTTCATCCATGGCAGCGGTCAGGCCGAACAGGTGTACGGGCATGATTGCCTTGGTTTGGGGGGTGATGGCTTGCTCGATTTTTTCGGGGGCGATGTTGAAAGTCGCGGGGTCAATATCGACAAAAACAGGAGTGGCTCCGACTTGGGCGATGGAGCCGGCCGAGGCTACGAAGGTGAAGGGCACGGTGATCACTTCGTCTCCCGGGCCGATGCCCAGGGCCCGCAGCGCGAGAATCAATGCATCGGTTCCCGATGCGCATGCCACGGCATATTTGCACCGAGTAAGCTCGCTTATTGCCTTTTCAAGGGCGGTAACCTCCGGACCGAGAATAAATTGCTGGCTTTCGAGGGTTCGCGCGACGGCTTCGGTCACTTCTTCCCGAATCGCGTAGTACTGCGCTTTAAGATCCAGAAAAGGTAACGGTGTCATCCAAATGTGTGGCTGCTGAGTGAGCTTGCCGGGCTCATTCTCACACGAGATGCTCCGGAAGAGTAAATTACCCCTCCAGTTCCACCGAATGTAGAGGGCGAAGTCCTTTGGCCGACTGGATCGCTTGCTCTTCTTTCCCGGTCACCACTGAACTCCGGGATAAAAGCTGGGCATCCGCTGGCCGCGGTAGGTAAGTTGTCCGTTAACCTGCATGTGCCAAACGACTTGGGAATTGCTGTCCGGAGTGATCTCGTAGATCTCACCCTGATTCGCCATCGGCCCGCCGGCAGCCTCGCAGTATTCGATGTTTCCGTTTTGCAGCACGGCGGCGTTGCCCCCGAAGTAATTGTAGTAAGGAGTGGAACCATGGAACGTGAGTGTTGCAGTCTTGGCCGCTTCGTCGATCTGAAACATTGGGACGGTACTATACAGGCAAGGAGGAGCTCCGGCAGAACCGCAAGTCACTCCTGGTGGGAAAACGCGATCATCTCCATTATCAAAAACGATGAGCGAAAAAATTCCTGCCGTATTCGTAGTCGTGAAAGCCGGGCCGTGCTGCGCGTAAAACCAGTCGGTCGGATCTGTGCCTCCCACAAGAGTGAAATCTCCTTGGTAGCCGAGGTGCCAGAGAATGTCTCCTGATCCGAGGCCGTTCCCATAATCCACTTTTATGAGCCAGTTCTGGTGCCTGATGGACACCAACAAGCTCCCATCGGATGCAGAATAGCGAATGGCGTTGGTATGCGTCCAATCGGGATACATAAACGGTCGCCGGTTGATGTCGAGGTGATCAAATTCGTTCCAAAGCCAGACCGGATTGTGATTTTGGTCCAAGTCGATCAAGACGTCGCCCGTGACAGTCGTTCCAGCCACGTCCTGCTGAGTTGCGGCAATCACAACCACATGACCGTTCGGCACGATGGCAAAATCGTGGTGCGTCCCTACAACCGTGATGTTGCAACCGGCGCACGTTGCGGCTGCCAAAGCCTTGTTTAAGTCGGTTGCAGTCATTTGCCAGATCACTGTTCCCGCTAAATCTACTTCCTGCAATTCCGAATCAACACCGTCCTTGATGCCATTACTGAAGTTCATGAGGAAGTGGCCGTTGGGCAACAATTTGATCGGGTCCGCTATCGTTCCGTCGGGAACCTGAATGTAAGCCCAAAGAATATTTCCGTTTAAATCCGTAATCGTTGGCCTCGCGACTCCATTCGCTAAGTCCAACACCTCGATGCCGCTTTGGGGGGTCATGCCAGGCGTCGTCGTGGCAACCACAGTGGGGGCTTGCGTGGGAATTTCGACCATACCCGTGGTAAATACGTGATCCGCGTCCGTGAACTGCGTGCCATCCTGGAACTGCACCAAGGCAGACATGTGGTAAGGAGTATTGGCTTTCATACCAGCGACCAGGAGGTTGACCGCGTCGCTCGCCGACGACTGATTCCAGGTGGTGAAGCCGTAGTTGGCGTCCAAACCAAATCGTACCGACACATTGGCCTGCGCTCCCGGTGCGATAGAATATTGGGCCACTTGGTTGTTTGCAGTTGACGCTACTTGGCCGGGAACCACCACATGAATTGTCGCAGAACCTGATTTGGTGTGGTCCAGCTTGCTGGTGGCTGTAACGGAAACCTCAGTGCTTTGCGATCCAGAAGGCGCCGTGTAGTTGCCCTGCGCATCAACCGAGCCGGCTGAGGCCGACCAGTTGATCCCAGTCTGGTCGTTGCTCGTTGTGGCAGCGAACGAAGTGCCCGACATGGTGTTGGTGATCTTCGCCATCAGTTGAACGGTTTGACCCGCGGCAATCGCCGCGAACTGCGGAGTGACCGCAATGGTGATCGGCAGTACTTGTTGAGGGATTTGGCTGCAACCAGCGAGGTAGCCGATAGAACATATTGTAAGGCATGGAATCAGCGATTTCAGCTGCAAGGGGATTCTCCTTCTACGGGAATGGTCGATGAGCGGACGAGCCCTCCGCCCGAGGTCCTACAAGTCTTTCGTCTGGGAATCCGGCAATACTTAAAACAAAAAGCGAGGGATTGCCTCGCTACAGTGTCAAATCGTAAAAGAGGTAGTTGGCAGTTCAGGTGGACACCCTGTCCTAAGTAAGTTCACCCCTTCTGAGCAAAAAGTTCCCGAGGGCGAGCGATCAGGAGCTTTTAGAATGCCCTAACTGAGGCAGAGCCCGACAGTAGCGAAAACGGTGCGGATGGTACCAGTTGCCTCTACGTCTGGCAATCACGTGGCGAAGTCTGTATGTAACTTTAAAAGAAAGGGCAGTTGCGCGGGGCGAAAAGAAAATCGCGGTAAATCTGCGCTTCTTGCCGAAGAAAAAGTAAAGGGTTACCTACTTTCACGGGGCTGGGAAATGGGTTCCGTGCCTGGGCGCGGCAAATCTTGCAGGTGGCACGCGTTGTTTTTCAATGACCAAAAGAGAGGGATAAAAGTGGATGGACTGGATTGACCGTTGAAATGTCGAAACAGTGCTTTGAAGCAATGGAGTGGGCAAGAGATCGGTGCGATTTAAACCGTGTACCAATCCTGTTGCGTAGGCTGCAAACCGATTGAAAGACTGTGAAAGCGCGTGAACATCCTCGCATAGATAGACGCCACTTGGGCGAACGTTGGGTAGCATTTCCTCCAGGGTAACCTGCTGCTGCTCGGGCGAGTGGCCGCCGTCGTCAATTCAAATGTCCACAGCACCGATGGTTTTTTTGACCCGTCTCCAGAAATCCCTGTCTTCCTGATCGCCAATGAAAATAGTGGTGTGATCATTTTCGTAGGCTTTGCACGCTGGATTGATGTCCACGCCATAGATCCGACTCTGTCGGCCGAAATAGGAACGCCACATTTCCAGGCTGCCACCACCAAAGATGCCAATTTCTAGCACATCAACTTTCTGGCCGACAAATCGCGCCAAATGACGGTGGTAAATATCAAAATAATGTTCCCACTTAAAGATCCCAGGCCATTGCGTATAATTTTGAAAATACTTCCAAAGCGGATTGGATTGTGTTGCCGGAATGTTGTCGTTAGATGGCTGTTGAATGTTATCTGTATAGCCGCGCGTAAACTCATATCCACTACACACCGAGGACACCGCATTCTGCGCCTGCGCAAATGTCACCGGAGCTGATCCTACGGATTTCACCAGTCGGAGAAAACTGCGAAAAAATTTTGGCATCGACGAAGTCTAACATGGCCGACATTCCACCCTCAGTGTTCTCAGCGAACGCCGATGGCGAAACCGGGATTTTGAAAATATCCAGCGGTCGCCTCGTTTTCGAAACGTGTAGCGGACAAGAATAGGCTACGTTAGAAAAACAATAAACGAGATGGGGCTCACATCCTCACTCGATTGGTTTAAGGGCTGCCTTTAAAGAGCGAAGCGCTACCTTTGCGCGGGCGCATCCAAAGCTTGAGGATTTAGAAGCGCAAGCAATAACCGTCGCGGCAATGTCACGGTCAACCGGACGATTCTTGATTTTGCCTCATTTCCGATCAGTGGCTAGTAGAGGCCGTGTGGTGAACCATTGGCCTTCACCTGTCCACCGGCAACGTTAAGTACGTAATTGTCCCCGGATTCGCCCTTCCAACTCTTAACGTTGAACGATGTCCCGGCAGGCGCGCGATGCACGGAGATACCGCTGAAGGACAGCGGAGTTTTTCGGCGGCAGACTTCAGGTGGAGTGCGGGCCTCCAGAAAGTAGGCGGGACCACCGACGACGTTTCCTGTGCCGTCCGGCTCAAGCAAGACTGCGGCATTCTCATCAACCGCAATCGCTCGCACCGCGGGAGCCCAGCCGTCCTGCAGAATGCGAGCCATGAATACGAGCAGACGGCCTAAACGGTCGCGCTTCACAAAATGCGTATCCGTGATGATGGCGGCGAGCAATGGAATACGCAGAAAATCACGGGAGAGAGTGACCTTGTTGCCGTAGGGGTGGTCCAACGCTTCCGGCGAGTGAATAGTATCGATCATCGAAGAGAAAGAAAATTCGCCGAGGACTGCAAGACCTGCGCTGGAACCTCCGATGGGCTTCCCGGCAGAGATATGGCGATTCAGCGCGTCTTGCACGGCGGTATCCTGCCAGAAGCGGATGTAATTGGCCTGATCGCCGCCGGCGAGGAAGATGACTTCCGCTTGCTGAATGATGGCAGCAACCTTTGGATCATCGGAATCGTCACGTTCCGAAAAAACAATAGTGGCCACGGAATTCAAAGAGCAGAGAGCGCTAATTTCTCTGTTCACCTGCTGAGCGTAGTCGTCTTCGGTGTTGGCGCGAAGGATCAGAAAATCTCCGTGGTTGGCTCGTTCGCACAAGAACTTAAAAGCCGGATCCTGCTGCGCGCCACCACCCATCAAGGCGAAACCGCCTCGGGGAATAGCGGTGCTATCAGTGGCGTTGCCGGTTCTAAAATATTTCCATTTCGCGGAGATGGTGGACGGTAAGAGAAACAACAGGATCAAAAACACTGCCCAAGGAATCTTGATCACATTTGCTCGCTGGATTGAGGTGACGCCTTTTTCAACGAACGCTCCGAGGTACCACTTAAAATCAGATAAACGCGCTCAGTCAACGCCGCGGTCTGCACTGGGAGCGGCGCCAGTTCGTCGAGAAGGCCAGCCATCCGCGTACACTACCGCAGATAGGCCAGGTCGCAAAGCGGCAATTGGATCAAGCCTATTTCGAGACCTGTTGCGGAATTTGCGCGTGCGGTTAACTCGTGCGCAGCAAGGAATGAAGCGCGGAATTTGCGTCCCGGAGAGATTGCTGCTCCGATTGGGGGCCAGCGGGAGCATTCTTAATTTCACGAGTCCGCTGTTGAATCGCCTGGAGGGCGATTTCGATTTTGCGTCTGAGCGCAGTGGGGTCAATCTCGACGAGCGCAGCTAGATAAAGCTCGCGCCAATCATTGATCGGCTCCCAAATCGCGGCCATGCATCCATCCGGGAACACAAAGGCACGATAGCGGATGGGGACCGGCGTGCCTGACTTGTGCCTTAAGACATATTCGCCGTCCATCTGGCCGCGTCGTAAATATTCCGCGAATAGTTCGGAGGTCTGATCATCGTGAAAACTGATGTCATCGATCGTTCGAGCCATCAATTCTTCGCGCTCGTACCCAAGAAGCCTGCAAACGCCCTCGGTGCAATCCAGATATTGCCGGGAGGAATTTGCAACGACGACAAATTCCGCGCCCCCCACTTCGGGGTGACGGTGGCTCAATAGAAGCGATCCGCGAGCCGATTCGGTTGCCTGGGAAGAATAATCTAGATGTATATTCCATTCTCCAAAATCAGAGGTTAGGTCCGGGGCCAGTGCGCACCTGAACTAGCTATGAGAGATATTCCCCGTGTGACATTCAGAAGTTCCCTCTTTGGCAGCGCAATGTTCAGAAGTTCCCTCGCACACCTCAATTGCCCGGGGAAAGATAAAAAGAACAAACTCCGTGGGCCAGCCAAGTGGCCATTCCGCATTAAGTCTTGGGCATCCGTAAAGCCTAGTAAGCAGCGTATACAGTGGACGTGCGGGACGGGGTTAAGGTTACGCAGGCCAAATCGGCTGACACCGCTGGTAATCACTCCTTGATCTCGTACGCGCCGTCACGCGGGATAGGCCAGTTCCCGTGTGCTATTACATGGTTTCTCGTATGTAAAAGCTACCCCGCTGACCGTAGATTCACTGCTACGGCCGGCTGGAAGCCCAAGCGTTCGTGGTGTGCCGCATCCGGTGCCCGCTACAAGAATGAATGGCGCAGCTAACCGTTGAGCGAAGCACATAAGTTACTAGGGAGCACGAGAAGCAAGGCACTCCTGATCAGGCCGTGACCACGACGCAAAGAATTCCATGAAACCTGCGATAGCGAGAAGCGTGGAACTGCCCGCGGAGCGCTCTGCCGGTATGAATAAACTGATTGCGCGTTTCCAAGCCATAGCCGCGGCGGCGACGGATACGCGCTGTCTTGATCTGGCCGCGCAGGTTTCGTTCTACCTGGTGTTGTCGCTTTTCCCCTTTTTCATCATCCTGGCGGCACTGGTGGGAGCGCTTCCGGGTTCCGACGTGTGGCACTCGTTTGTGGCGTGGGTGGCTACCTATCTCCCGAGCAGTTCGCAAAGAGCACTGTTTACGGCGATTTTTGATGTTTCGCGGAGTCACAGGACATTTTTGTCTTTCGGTTTGATCCTTACGCTGTGGACGGCTTCCTCGGGAATAGTGAGTCTGATGGAGGCGCTTACATGGGCGGACGGCGCCGAAGATACACGAAGTTTTGGGAAAAAAAGATTTATCGCCATTGGCGCCACGATCGTGGGGGCATTATTTTTTCTCGCCATTTTTGGAGTGTTAACAGCCGGGCGACTTACCGCTGCCGCGATCATTACACACATCGGCGGGAGCCAAGAAATGCGAGCGCCATTCGAAGTCGTAAGGTGGATTGCCAGCGTGCTATTAGTTTGCCTGGGAATTAACTTGATCAGTTACTTTCTTCCGAACATTAAGAAGGAGTGGTGCTGGTACACACCCGGAACGTTGCTGATCGCCATCACGTTTGTGCTGGCGTCCTCAGCATTCAGGTTTTATGTGGCACATTTTGCGAATTTCCCGAAGGTGTATGGGGCGCTTTCGAGCTTCATCGTGTTGATGACCTGGATTTACATATCTATCGTGATTTTGCTGGTGGGTGCCAAAGCCGACCATATTCTCGAGAACCCCAACGCGAAGAGGAAGAGCGCGTGAAGCGTTCGTACGAGCGCACATCTCAAGGAGCAGTGAGAACTCACGGAATGCGGTGGGCGACACTTCACATTTCGATTTTGGGGGCGCTGAGCCTGCTCGCCGGGAACATTTCTGTCGCACAGCAAGCTCAACCAGACACCTACGCCGGGTTCGAGGGCAGAAAAGTGGAGAAGGTGGAGATTGCCGCTCGCGCAGGCGTAGTTGCGGACAAATGGCGCGCGCTAATCCGGCTGAAAGAAGGCGAACCATTCTCTATCGACGCCATTAGGGAATCGGTGAAGGCATTGCAGGAAACTAATGAATTTTCGCAGGTGCAGGTAAGCATCGAACCGCAGATTTCCGGCCTGAGAGTGATTTTCATTCTGCAACCGGCTTCTTACGTAGGTATGATTTTCTTCCCCGGCGCAAGCAAACAATTTTCGTACACACGCTTGCTCCAAGCCGTAAATATTCCTGAGCAGGCGCCGTACGTCGAAAAACAGATGCCCGATGCGAAGAAAGCGCTACTGGACTTTCTGGCGACCAATGGGTATTTCACGGCAACGGTGGAAATCGAAACGCAACGTGACGATGCACATCGCATCGTAAATTTGACCTTTCAGGTGGAACTGAGCCGGCGCGCGCGTATCGGCGCGATACAAATTGAGGGTGTTTCGAACGAGGAGGCGGACGCGGGCCGAAACGCTTTGCGCTCCATCAGGGCCCGCTTCAAGGGCGCTTATCTGAAACCGGGCGAGAAGTATTCGGCGACGCGTCTGGAAAAAGCGACGGATTTTCTACGCAGCCATTTAGCGAACAGCGGCCGGCTGGCACCGTCGCTGAGAATGACTCCGCCGAAATATGACAGCGCGACGAATATCGCGGATATAACCTTTCAGGCCGTGCCGGGGCCAAAACTGGACCTGCAGGTAAGCGGGGCGAAGATCTCAAAGCGAAAACTGAAGAGCCTGCTGCCGATTTACGAAGAAAATACGGTCGATCTTGATTTGGTTGCGGAAGGCAAACGCAATCTCGTTTCGTACTTTGAGTCCAAAGGATTTTATGACGTAAAAGTGGATTCACAAATGAATCGCGAGGGCGATACCGTGCGGGTGGTTTACAACATTTCGCGCGGCGGACCGCACAAGGTCAAAAGTGTCAGTTTCACTGGCAATCATTTCTTCGACGACGACCACTTGGATAAGCTGTCTCAGGTAAAAAAGGGGAGATTTTTTTCGCGCGGGAAATACAGTGCCGACCTGATGACCAAGACCGTGAACGCTATAAGCGCGGCATACAAAAATGCGGGTTACGCAAAGGTGACGGTGCGACCAAAAGTGGAGGATTTTGAACCGGAGGTCGACGTTACGTTCGTCATTGAGGAAGGGCCAAGACAATTCGTGCACGCTTTACGTGTGGTGGATAGCCAAGGTAAGGCGGTGCAGCCACGAACGCAGAACAAGAGCATGAACCTGGGCGCTGGCAAGCCATACTCGCCGGCACTGCTGCAGCAAGATCGCGATCAGATCCTGGCATACCTGCTCAACCACGGATATCTCAACGCGAATTTTACGTCCTCCGCGACTCCCGATCCGGCGGACGCTAATCGTTTTGATGTCGTGTATACCGAGGATTCCGGGCCCCAGGCGTACACCAGTGAGGTCGTGCTGCTCGGCAACAAAAAAACGAATACGCATCTGATCGAGCAGGTCACCGAACCTAACGTCCGCGAAAATATACCGATCAGCGAAGGCCAACTGCTCACCGCGGAAAGCGATCTTTACGGCCTGGGAATTTTTGAGTGGGCGAGCGTGAGACCGCTACGGCCGATAAGCACGCAGACAAAAGAGGAAGTTCTTGTCAAAGTTCATGAAGCGAAACAAAACACCGTCATTTTTGGCGGCGGCCTTGAAGTGATTCCCCGCAGCGGGAATATTCCGGTGGGCACCGTCGCGATCCCGGGAATTCCTCCAATTGGACTGGGCAGCAAATTCACCACCAGCCAGCAGAGTTATTTTGGACCACGGGGTACGTTCGAATTTGATCGACATAATATGCGCGGCCGTGCGGAAACAGCTTCCATCGCGATTCTGGCATCGCGACTGGATCAGCGGGTTTCGTTTACCTACGCGGACCCGCATTTCGTGGGGTCCTCATGGACCTCAACGTTCAGCGTCTCGGGCGAGCGCACCACGGAAAATTCAATTTACACGGCGGAATTGGGGCAGGCATCTTTCCAGGTCCAGAAGGCGCTGAACGCAAAGAAAACCAAGAATCTAATTTTTCGCTATAGCTTCCGGCGCACGGATCTCTCCAATATTACGATTCCGGATCTGGTGCTGCCTGAGGACCAACGTGTGCGACTCTCCACTTTTTCGGCGGAGTACCTGCGCGATACACGCGACAAGCCGCTGGATGCCCACCGCGGTATCTATCAGACTTTTGTTTTCGGCGTGACGCCGGCAGCACTGGGCTCGAGTGCGGATTTCGTTCGCGCACTAGGGCAAACGGCGATTTACCGTCAAGTGAAACCGTGGCTCGTTTTTGCGAACAATGTGCGACTTGGATTCGCTGTGCCGTTCGCGGGCAGCGATGTGCCACTCAGCGAGCGATTTTTCTCTGGCGGAGCAGATTCGTTGCGGGGCTTTCCGATTAACGGAGCCGGCCCACAACGGCCCGTGCAGGTGTGCGCAAATCCCAGCGACCCGACCACCTGCACGTTGATCAGCGTGCCGGTAGGCGGAAACATGTTATTCGTGTTGAACTCCGAGGCGCGCTTTCCCATACCGCTGAAATCGGGGTTGGGCGGAGTGGTGTTCTACGATGGCGGCAATGTCTATACCAATATAAATTTCCGGCAGTTCCTCAACAACTACACCAACTCCGTAGGCATCGGATTTAGATATGACACGCCGGTCGGCCCGGTGCGATTTGATGTGGGTTACCGGATAACGTCGGTGCCGGGGGTGAACGCCACACAGTATTTTGTGACGCTGGGACAATCGTTCTGACGAGCTGAGCAGGAAAAGCGGTAAAAAGTCGATCGGTGAGAGATGAAGAATAGAAAATTAACCAAGATGGCGGCGGGGATCGGAGTAACCGTCCTGGCAATCGTCGCACTAGTCGCCGTAACAGTGCACACTGCGGCGTTTCATCGGTTTTTGCTGGCGACGGTAATTCGTAAAGCGGAAGCGGCTACCGGCGGGCGAGTTGAAATTGGTAGTTTTGTGTTTAGCTGGAGGGGCCTGCGCGTCGATTTTTACAATGTGGCGTTGCACGGAACTGAACTGCCCTCGGAACGCCCCTTGCTTACGGCCGATCACCTGGCCGTCGGTGCAAAAATTCTATCGGTGTGGAAACGGCAGGTCGGTTTAAACGAAATCATACTGGATCATCCGGTGGCAAGCCTGCAAATCGACTCAACCGGTCGGAATAATTTTTCCGTTGCGCCGTCTGGCACCGGAGAAACGAACTACAACAGTAATATTTTTGATTTGGCTATTCAGCACGTCCGCGTGCAATCCGGAGAAATCTACTACAACGATCGAAAGATTCCTCTTTCTGCCGATGTGCACGATTTTCATGCGGAGAGCTCCTTCAGCAAGGTAGCGCAGCAATACAAACTTTCCGCGGCGTACGATCGAGGGATTTTTGCTTATCAGGATCTGAAACCCATTCCGCATAGCCTCTCGGTGCGTTTAACTGCAACCCGGTCTGGCGTGAACGTGGACCAAATCGTGGCGAGCACAAACAAATCGAGCGTGACGATCAGTGGGCAGCTGAATGATTACGCCAATCCCTCCCTAAACGGCGCTTATGTGATTCAGATCGACACAGGAGATGTTGCGGATATTTTCGCGAGTGCCGCGCATCCCGTGGGTCAGGTCCAAGTACGGGGGAACATAAACTACAGGCCAGCGGGCAATACTCCTTTCATTGACGCGCTAGCCGCCGACGGCGTGCTTGATAGCGCGTCGCTGCGTGTTCACACCCCGACGGCTAGCGGCGAATTACGGGCCGTTCACGTGCTATACCGGCTGGCGAACGGAACCCTCTACGTGACTGACGCACAAGCGCAAACCCTGGGTGGCTGGCTTACAGCGAACTATCAGGTGGCGCATCTGGACACCACGCCGCAATCGCGCCTCGACGCATCCGCACAAGGGATTGCCATGCGCTCCGTCGCGGATGCATTTCTCGTGAAGGGCATGCCTGAGATTGCGATGTCGGCAAAAGCAAATGTAAAGGTCCAAGCCACCTGGAGCAACAACATTCAGCGTGGATCAGCTCGCGCCATAGGGAGCATCAGCACGAATGATTCCGGTCAACACAGGACTGGCATGCCGCTGGAAGGAAAGATCAACGTCGCATATCAAGGCAGCAGTTCAACCGTTACCGTCTCGGATTCCTATCTTCGCAGCGCAGCAACTCGAGTGGCGCTATCGGGCACCCTCGGTGATCAATCCAATTTGAAAGTAGAAGTTCATGCCAATGATTTGCGAGAGCTTGGACCGCTGGCTCAGAGTTTGCAGTCTGCAAATGCAAAGAGCGCGCCAGGCTTCGACACCAAAAAACTTGGCGGGGCAGCAAACTTTCGCGGAGAAATCAAAGGCCCGCTGCGTGATCCGCGAATCACCGGCCAAATGTCCGCCAGTGATCTCGATTTCAACGGCAGCCATTGGCGAACGCTGCAAGCTGGAGTGGACCTGAGCAGCTCGAACGTCGCGCTGCTGAATGTAAGTTTGCTAGGGAAGGACCAGGGAGAGTTGGCAGGGACTGCTCGTGTCGGCCTGGTGGATTGGACATTCAAAAACGACAGTCCAGTCAATTTGCAAGTTAACGCGACAAAACTGCCGATTTCAGACATCGAGCTTCTCGCAGGAAAGCAGTATCCGATCGCGGGCACATTGAGCGGCACGATAGCGGTCAATGGATCGAAGAACAGTCCTACTGGTCACGGATCGCTGTCCCTGAGGCAGGCCACGGCCTGGAATGAAAGCATTAAAGAACTAACCATCGCATTCAACGGAGATGGGCAGTCGATTCAGTCGAAGATCCAATTGCAGGTCCCGGCCGGCAGCGCTGCAGCAAGCCTAACCTACGCGCCAAAGACGACGCAGTACGATGCGGAGCTAACGACTTCAGGACTCAAACTGGAACTGTTGAATGCCGTGCAGGCGCAGAACGCAGGAATCGCGGGAGTGCTGACACTGAACGCAAAGGGCCGCGGCACGCTAGAGAACCCTGGAGTAGACGCCACTGTTGGCATCTCGAATTTGAAAGTGCGGGACCAATCGATTCCGGAACTTCAAGCCCAAGTTGGAATTGTCAATCAACGCGCAAACGGAACGATCAAGGCGAGAATGGAGCAGGGCACGCTGAACGCCAAAGGCGATGTGGATCTCACAGGACAGCGTCTCGCGAATGTCAGCGTGGATACGGGAACGATTCCGATCGGATTTCTGCTGGCCAGTTACGCGCCAAACCTGGGAAGCGACATCACTGGCCAGACGGAATTGCATGCGACGTTGAACGGACCATTACGTGATCCCGCGCGCATGCAAGCGCATTTGGAGATTCCTGTTTTAAGCATCGGATATAAGTCACAACAGATCGCCATCGCTCGGCCGATGCGTGCCAGTTACGCAAATAGCATTATAAAAATCGAAGATGCGGAAATGAAAGGTAACGGCACGGGTGTCAAACTGACCGGCTCGATCCCGACCAACCGCAGCGCTTCGATGGACGTAAACCTGAACGGTTCGCTGGATTTGGCAACCCTGAAGGGATTACAGCAAAACCTGGAGAGTTCGGGCAGCGTGAATGTTCAACTGGCTGCGCGCGGCACGTTTTCGAATCCGCAAGTACAAGGGCAGGCCAGAATCGTAAATGCGGCCGTGTCTTCTGCTCAGATTCCCATGGGATTCGAGAATGTGAATGGCTCCTTCACAATGAGCGGGAGCAGAATTGATATTGCCAATTTCTCGGGCTCCGCAGGCGGGGGAAATGTAGCCGCCACGGGGTTTCTGACCTATGGAGATACACCGACGTTCTCACTGGATATGGATGCCAAGAACGTCCGGGTGCGATACCCCAGTGGCGTGCGTTCCATCGTGGGTGGCCAGCTGCAGATGAACGGGTCGGCAGCCAGTTCATCTCTGAGCGGCAAGGTGGTGATCGATCGACTTTCGTTTAGCAAGGATTTTGACCTGTCGAATTTCTTGGCGCAATTTTCGGGCGACACTCCGGCCGAGGAGCCTACCGCTTTCGAGCAGAATATGAAGCTGAATATCGGAATCCAGACTGCCAGCAACTTGAACGCGGTAAGCAGCAAGTTAAGTATCGAAGGAGCGGCAAACTTGACCGTCGGCGGCACCGCCGCCGATCCCGTCATTCTGGGCAGGACTACGCTCACGGGCGGCGATATATTTTTTCTGGGCAAGCGTTACGAAGTGCAGAGCGGAACCATCGAGTTTGCGAATCCCGTGCGTACCGAACCCACCGTGAACCTGTACGTGACCACCACCGTCCAGCAGTACAACATTACGCTGAATTTTGTGGGCCCTATCGAGCGCCTGCGAACCAACTACACTTCCGACCCGTCGTTGCCGCCGTCGGACATCATCAATTTGATTGCTTTCGGCAAGACCGCCGAAGAATCCGCGACGAGCGCCAGCACGCCCACGAGTGTCGGGGCCGAATCGGTGCTGGCTCAGGGTGTCAGCGGACAGGTCAGCGGACATCTCGAAAAACTCGCGGGCATCTCACAGTTGTCGATCGACCCACTGGCAGGCACGAATCCAAACGACCCCGGATCACAGATCAGCGTCCAACAGCGCGTCTCCGGGAACTTGTTGTTGACCTTCAGCACAGATGTAACCTCTACGCAAAACCAGGCGGTGCAACTGGAATATCAAGCCAAAAAGAATATGTCGGTATCGGTGCTGCGCGATCAGAATGGCGGATACGCGATAGACGTCAGAGTGAAGAAAGTTTTTTGACGCCTTAATTCGATCAGCGTCGGCGATGGCGACGCGGATTCGACCCGGAATGCCTCCACAGGACCTTCGTTGAATCAAGCGGCTGTCGCGAGGGCCGAATACAAAAACTGCAAGTAAATAAGCCGTAAAAAGCAATATCAATTCTCGCTCATTCTTGGACAAAATAATCTCGCCTTTTGTCTCAATAATCCTCGCCACTCGATTTACACTGCTAGGCTCAATTGCCAACTGGGAAAGGCCGCCAAAGGAGTTGTGCGCGGCCATTAAGCGAACCGCCGCAGTTAAGAACAAAACAACGGAGGATTTAAGAAAGACATGAAGAAGGTACTTGCAATACAGGGAACATTGATTGTCATCTATCTGCTGATGGCGTCCTGCCTCAGGGCCGATCAGGTCAACCTGAAGAATGGCGACCGGCTCACCGGATCCATCGTGAAGTCCGACAACAAAGAACTGCTGATCAAAACGGAATTTGCCGGCGACGTGATTATCCAATGGGCTGCAATTGAAGGAATTACGTCCACCCAGCCACTTCACGTGGAAATAAAGGGCGGACAAATCTTGGTGGGGCCGGTTACCACCACAAATGGACAGATTACGGTAACGACTCCCGTCTCGGGCCCCGTGACGGCTCCAAAAGATTCCATTGAAGTGATTCGATCCGATGCCGGACAAGCGCAATACGATGCGGATATCGCCCGCTTGCAGCATCCCCGCCTGACGGATTTCTGGAGTGGATTGCTGGATACCGGATTGAGTTTGACGAGAGGAAATTCATCGACATTTTCTTACACCCTCGCGGCCAAGGCGATTCGCGAAACGGACCGGGATAAGATCACGGTCTACACCACAGCGGTCTACGGCACGAATGACAACCCTTCGCCAAGCCAGACCATTGCACACCAGATTCAGGGAGGAATTCGCGGGGATCTCAATTTCGGACCGCGGCTATTCGGGTTTGGTGCTACAGATTTTGACTCTAACGAGCTTCAGCATTTAGATCTACAGAACGTTATCGACGGCGGTATCGGCTATCACGTGTTCAAATCGAAGACCACCACGTTTGATGTCTTCGGCGGCGCGGGGTATAACCAGGAATATTTTTCGTCTTATACCCTGGCAAATGCTACGCCCCCGCCGGCGACCCTGGCTTTCCCTGCCATAACTCAGAAAAATGCCGAAATGTTGGTAGGAGAGGAATTCGACTCGGTAATCAGCAAGCGCACCACATTCTCTGAAACCTTTAATTTGTATCCCAACATTACCGGCCCCAGTGGCTACCGTGTCGCGTTTAATTCCACCGCATCCACGAAATTGAAGAATTGGCTGGGCTGGCAAATCACCTTCACCGACAACTATCTGAGCAATCCACCTTTCGGAATCAAGGGAAATGACTTGTTGCTATCGACAGGGCTGCGGGTGACCTTCGGCAAAACGGCCCATTAGCGGAAGTCTGTCGGCTAGGTACTGACTTTGCTGGGTGGCGGAGCCAAGAAGGAAGCTCGAACTTGCCTACCGATTCCGGGCGATCTCCGGGAGGAGGCCTTTTGCCAGCGACTGGTAGCCGAAGCGGTTCAAGGCTTGGGCGGGCTCGATATTGTCGCAAGCAATGCGGGCAGACAGCAAAGCCATGAATCCATAGCGGACATTTCGACCGAGCAATTCGATTGGACGATCAAAACGAATATCTATGCGCCGTTCTGGATTTTCAAGGCGGCCCTTCCCCATCTTCCGCCCGGATCCGCGATTATCGCGACGACCTCGGTGCAAGCCTATGACCTTACAAACGACGGGAACTTTCTCGACTCACGTCGAAGCAACCAACTATGAAAACTACGCAACGTATGTACAGTCTGTTGCACTACATAAATTTAATCTTCTTAACATATTACTTGGGTATTCTGATGAACTCGCGAGGCGCAGCGCTCAAAAACAGCAGGAAACAAAACGGAGGAGAAACCAACGTGAGTCGTGAAAATATTTCCAGCGGCACTCCCTGGGAACCGATCGTCGGCTACTCGCGCGCCGTGCGTGTGGGCAATACCATCGCTGTCTCCGGCACTACGGCCACGGGACCCGACGGCAATATAGTTGGTGTCGGGGACGTCTACATTCAGACGCTGCAGACCATCAGAAACATCGAGGCCGCGCTCGTCAAAGCTGGCGCCACCCTCAAGGATGTTGTGCGCACTCGCCTCTATGTTGTCGATATTGCCGAATGGGAAAAAATTGGCCGCGCCCACGGCGAAGTGTTCGCCTCTATCCGTCCGGCCACCAGCATGGTGCAGGTCAGCAAATTAATCTCGCCCGACATGCTCATCGAAATCGAAGCGGACGCAGTCCTGCCTTAGCGGGAGACGCTTACCACTTTGCCCGGATGCGATAGGTCAGCACAGAAGTGCCATCCTTCTCCACCGGGACCTGAAATTGTGCAGCAAACGCAGCGGTCTTCGTCGCCTTGTATGTTGAAGACAACATGTCCCAATCTCCACCAATAGGCTCGTCGACTTCCACCACTACCGGAGAATCCTTGTGATTCCGCAGGGTAATCTCAAACTCCATTTCCCAGGTGTGCGTATCGATGCGTTTGTAATCGGTCTGTTTCCGCTCGGCCACGATGTCGAAGGCATTGCCGATGTGCACCGTGACTGTTTCGTCTTTCGGAGTGTGATCGATGCGGTCTTCGCCGATGAAGAGCACGCCGCCTTTTGAATCCTTCTGATACACGCGCACATTTCCGGCAGGCATGGGCATTCCTAGCCCGACTTTCTGCTCATTCTTGAATTTGTAGTACACCAGCACCGGATCCTTCTGCGGCGAGCCAGGATTCTGCGCGCTGCGGTAGTAGCGGTTCTGGCCATTTACCACAAAGATCTTTTCGGTAGGCACGCCCGTTCCTTGCAGCAAACTGATCTGCTTGGTTTCTTTGTCCCCTACCGAGGTGCGCCGCCCCAACGTATACAGGTGATATTCGCTGAAACTCTCCTGCTGAAACTGCGGTGCTGCCTTAGCCATGCCTCCGACAAGTGCAGCCATGCCCGCCGGCGCCCGGCCATTGATCGGTAAACGGTTCAAATCGCCAGCCACCAATTCCAGGCGCGCATTATGAAATGCTGTGCCGCTCCCGTTCGTCAAGGTTACCCAGGCATCCAGATCCGCAGCTTTGTCGTCGCGCCCAACCGTCAAAATATAATCTGCGTTCCAGGAAAGATTCTGCGCCAAGTACGACGCCTCGATTTGCTGCTTGCGTCCGCCGGAATTTTCCAGCGACATCAGCAGCGTCGGCCGCTCATATAAATTAGGGGGCACCTCGGGGAACCGGTAGCCATCCGTTGGCAAGCCCGTGACAATGTCGTTGCCGATTTTCCACACCGGCCCGTTGTTGTCAGCCAGTAAAATGGCCTTCACGTCCTCGTGCTTGGTCGCGCCGTTCTCCCAATACGTGCGCAACAAAGTCACTTCCTTGCCCACGTATTTGTGCAGCAATTTCGCCGGCTCCAATAAATCGTATTTGTAATTCTGTTCGACCACCTTAAGCTTCTCCGGATCTGTAAGCGACCGGAAATGTACCGTAGCGGGATTGACGGTCGCAGCGATGTCCTCAAATTTCAAACTGAGTGGTCCGCTCGGCAACGTCAATTGCCGTACGTCCCTTATCAACGCGATGTTGGAGTTGTACACGGTCACGTTCAAGTCGGTCTGATCGCTCAACGTAGTAGCGGATGCGTTCTTTTCGCGTGCCGCTTCCGTTTCCTGCCCGGCGTCGCCGCCCTGGCCATCGCGAATCGCGGCGTGGGTTCCGCCCCCAAAGGCAATGCCAGCTAAGACCGTCAGAGCGGCAGATGTAATCATCGTCCGGAATTGTGGGGGTAGCTCTCTCATCCCGTCGCCTCGCTGAACTTTGCTTTTATTTTTCACTCCGCGTGTCCCTACCACCGCGCCCGCACCCGATACTTCAACACCGACGTCCCGTCTTTATCCACCGGAACATGAAACTGAGCCGCAAACGCTGCCGTCTTCGTAGCCTTATAACTGGAAGACAACATCGTCCAATCTCCGCCAATGGGCTCATTCACCTCCACAACCACCGCGGTGTCCTTGTGATTCCGCAGCGTAATCTCGAACTCCATTTCCCAGGTGTGCGTGTCTATGCGTTTGTAGTCGGTCTGCTTCCGTTCCGCCACGATGTCAAACGCGTTGCCGATGTGCACCGTCACCGTTTCGTCTTTGGGAGTGTGATCGATGCGGTCTTCACCGATAAAAAGCACGCCGCCCTTAGAGTCTTTTTGATACACACGCATATTCCCGGCGGGTAACGGCATGCCTAGCCCGGTTTTCTCTTCATTTTTGAATTTGTAGTACACCAGCACCGCATCTTTTAGCGGCGACCCAGGGTTCTGCGCGTTGTGATAGTAAAAGTCCTGTCCGTTGACGATAAAAACTTTTTCGATGGGCACTCCCGTACCTTGCAGCAAGCTGATTTGCTTGGTCTCCTGATCTTCAATGGAGGTACGCCGGCCCAGGGTGTAAAGGTGGTACTCGCTGAAGCTTTCCTGCTGAAACTGCGGAGCCGCGGCCAGGGACTCACTTATGCTGTCTGCCGCTCTTCCCGCCATCGCGTTCGCCACTGGCAAGCGATTCAATTCCCCGGCCACTAGTTGCAGCCGCGCATTGTGAAACGCCGTTCCGCTGGTGTTCGCCAGCGTCACCCAGCCGTCCAGATCAGCGGCTTTGTCGTCGCGCCCTACGGTCAATATGTAGTCCGCATTCCATAGAAGATTCTGCGCCAGGTAGGAGGCCTCGATTTGTTGTTTGCGTCCGCCCGAATTTTCCAGCGACATCAGCAGGGTAGGGTGCTCAAACAGGTTGGCGGGTACTTCAGGGAAGCGATAGCCTTCGCCGGAAATCCCCGTGAGAATGTCGTTCCCGATTCTCCACACCGGCCCGTTGTTGTCGGCCAGCAGAGTGGCTTTCACGTCTTGATGCTTGGTCTCGCCGTTCTCCCAAAACGTACGCACCAAGGTCACTTCCTTGCCGACGTACTTGTGCAACAGTTTCGCCGGCTCCAGCAAATCGTATTCGTAGTTTTGTTCGATGACGCTTAACTTGTCCGGCTCCGTGAGCGATCGGAAATGCACGGTGGCGGGATTCACTGTGGCGGCAATGTCCTCAAATTTCAGGCTGAACGCGCCGCTCGGTAGATTCACCTGCCGCACATCCCGCACCAACGCTATGTTGGAGTTATAAACCGTGACGTTCAGATCGGTTTGATCGCTGAGCGTGGTAGTGTGCGCGTCCTGCTCCTTCGCGGTTTTCGTCTCTTGATTGTCGCCGCTTCTACGCCCGGGTCCAGCGGCAAAAATCGCGCTCCCCACGCCACTTCCCACGAGTACCGTGGCCGCTGCCACCGCAAAACCTTTGGAGATCGTCCTCCGCTGCGTTCTCATTCGATCACCTCATTAGAGTCGTCGTGCACCCTTAGAACGCAGCCATTACACTTTCTTGCAGCCGGATACGGAAACATTTCCATCCGAGCGCTACTTGTTCGTCCGAAACCAGGTGACACCTCCATCGTTCGTACCAAATCTCGCTGGGATTGCGCCCATATCCATCACCACCGCATGCATAGCGTCGTCAGCCGTAATCCCTCCGATATCTCCTGCAATCGGTGAAACAACCTCGCTCCAGTGTCCGCCCCCATCCGTGGTGCGCAAAATCGTTCCGTTGCGCCCAACAATCCAGCAAACCACTTCGTTTGGCGCCGCCCCAGCCAGCAGTTCCGCGGAGGTTCCGGTCGTTTGGCGCGTCCACGTAAGGCCGCCGTCTACAGACCGCTCGATGATCGAGGGCGCACCTAGCCGCCATTCGATCGTCCCGCCGGGCACCAAAATTATTCGCGCATTTTTATTGGAAACATTCGTAATCGCAGGGTCGCGTTTTAGTTGGCTGCCGATTTCCACACTTTCTGTTGGTACGGGCAACGAATCGCCGTTCGGGTGGTCTACCTGCGTGTGCGCGGTCTCGCGGTTTTCGGCCGTGGATGACGGCGCGGTCTTGCTCGCGGGTGGGTCAGCTTGTTTGGAGGCTCGCGCCTGCGCTCGCGGCGTATTTGCCGCGAGGGTCCGCAAAATTTCCTTACCCACAACATTCCGTCCGTTATCAGGTTTTGTAGTCGTTCCGCTGTCGGCGTTTGCTGGCGTATTGTCTGGTGTCTCGGCGGCTTCGCTTGCAGCCGTAACGGATTGAGTTTTCTTTCGATCTCCGTCATTCGCAGCATTGGCCGGCGCACTGGCCGTGGTGTTCGCTGCCTCCGTGCTCGGCGCCACTGTGGACTTTTGAGCATGTCCAGGCGCGGACGAACCGGATTTTTGCGGCCCCATAGATAGCGTTGCGGATTCACGGCCAGTTTGTTCCGCGGCGCTGTGTTCTCTGACGCCCCCGCCTACGACGCCGACAGGAACTCCAGCGCTTGCGCCAGCGCGATGGTCGCCTGCTATCCCGCTTTCGGCGTTTCCTCGCACGCTCTCCGGCGAGCGCCCTGGCAAAGGTCGACCTTTGAGCGCTTGCTCCGTTTGCGTGCTTGCACTTTCGTTCGCCCGCAATTGATCCGGAGACTGCCGAGTATCAGGTGGTGGCGCAGGGGAAGGAGCGACGGTAGATCGTCCATCGGCGAGCTCCCCATTTTTCCCCTGTTCCCGGGCTATCTGAACGTTTTGGACAGATTCGAGTTGCCCGACTTTGCTTTCGCGTGCCACGACCCAGAGCAGCAAAGAGGCTGCTATCGCTCCGACTGGCGCAACCCATCGCCAAACCCTGGGACGGCGGCCGTGCGAAATGTTTTGTGGTTCTCTCGCGCCACCGATAGGCCGCGCGGCAACCTCCGCCTCCGAAGAGGCTTCTACGTTGTTTCCGGCACTGGATACCAGGACGGGAGTGGGCATGGCCAAAACGTTTTCTTGCTCATTACGCACTACAATATCGTCGGTAGTTTCCAGCAGGGCCAGAACTTCCTGACATCTCGAGCAACCCACCACGTGTTCCTTCGTGGCGTCCATTTCCCGGCTAGATAACACGCGCTCATGAAAGGCCGCAAGCATCTCCGCGTCCGGACAGTCGGTCACGTGCTCGTTCGCAGTGCCGTTGCCGCCGGCGGCGCGGAGCTGCCGGGTCAGCGCCTGCGCAAAATTTTGATCGCGATCCTCGTGACCCATTACGTATCCATCCTTTAGAACGGCTGGTTACCGCTTTCTTGCGTCGATATTCTTCGAATCCGATTCCGCTGTTCTCCGCGAAATCCACTTACAACGGTCCTCAAATCTCCTTGCTGCCGCGGTTTGACTTGCTCTTCGCACCGGGCGGAAATAGCTGATCCAGATCGACCGGGGCGTCCTCCGCGGCGTATTCAAAACAGAGTGCGATTTCCGCTTCGCTCAATCCACCGCGTTTCGCTTCACCATTCGCAGTAACAATAGTGCTACCGGCACGAAGTATCTGTTCCACGGTCTGCCGCAAATTACGACGCACCTTTTCGAGGTGACGCGACACGCTGGACTCATGCTCGCCCAGTACGCGCCCAATCTCCGCCAGCTTTTTCTCTTCCGCGTAGTACATCCGTAATCGTTCGGCGTCCGGCGCATCCAAGTTCTTCAGTGCCGTTCGCAGCGCACCGGTAAACAACGAAAAATATCGGGCGCGGTGCGGGTCGGCAAAAGCCGACCGAGCGCCCAATAATGGATTCGCGACCGCCGCGCCTTTCAGTGCCGGCCCGTCGTGACCCTCTTCGTCGCCCAACTCTTCGAATTTTCTTCCCACGCGAATTTTATCTAAGTGCCTCTGTGCCAAGACCGCACGCAACCAGGTTTTCAGCGTGCTCCGCCCATGGAAATAACGCAGCAGCGAGCCACGTTTCTCGACTCCCGCTCCATCCCGCAACCCGTAAAGTTCGGCGAACAACGAATCCGCCAATTCTTGGGTTTCTGGCGACCCCGCGGTCCTCTTCAGCATTGCGCCGGCACACGCGCGAAGATACCCGCGATAGGTTGCGACAAAACACTCCCACGCCTCGGGAACCCCCTCCACGCAAGCACAAGCCAGCGCCAGATCCTCGAGGTGGAGCGTACTCACAAGCGCCACCAGATCTTCGGGCGTAGGGGCACTGCCACGAAATTTCGATTCCGTACAGCGCGCCAGCTCAAGCGAAAATTGCTCAGTCGAAATGCCCCATCGCTCCACCCCGGCCTGGGCACACCATTGCTCGATCAGCGGCTGACATTCGCCTAGCATTTTCACCAGGACGGATCGCAAGGCGCGCTGGTCGGGAGAACGATGGTTAGCCTGCATGTTCTTCAGATTTAGCGTGATTTAACATTCGGCGATGACCGCGTTCCAGTACCCGTCTGGTGGTTAAATTGAACGATTCATTCGAGATCGCGAGGAACGTCATGAAATATGCCGGCAGCTTATCCCGATCTGTTGAAAACCGTAACACATTTGCGAGGCACCCCTAATGTGCTTTGCTGTATCCTATAAGCTATGTTGCGCCCCGGCCCGCAACTGAACCGCTCATAGTGGGTTAACACACGGTGTGTAGGATTGTGTCTGCGGGGCATGAATATCATTAGCGACTTGGCGACGCTGGTACGAAAGTCCTATTCGATCTCGGCCCCCTCGATACGTACTGTGGTACTTCTAGAAATGAGACAGCCCGTTCTTGCAGGTTCAGGGTAATTGTCTTTCTAATTTCTTAAACCCATAGGCGGCACCTTTTTAGGCGAGCATACGGATGACGACAATGATTTCTGATCAACCACTGAAAACGACTATGGGCGTTGGTTTTGATGCGCGTTCCCGCTCATCGGCGAATCAGGAAGCTTGGCGCCGCGCTATTGGCACCAAACCGGTTGCCGCACGGCTCGAACTTCTACCCGATGGTAAACCTCGTTGGGGAAAAATTGGCTTAAGCGCTGCAGTCCAGGTTGTTTGCATTATGCTGGTGCTTCTTGTGCCGCTGCTTTACCCGGAGAGAATCAAAACCGCATTACATATGGACGTGGTCGAGTTGGCGCAACCGCTGACAGAAATTCCGGTTGCCCCTCCGCCGCCCAAGATTAAGGCCAAGACTTCTCCACCGCAGCCGAAGCCGGAAATGGTCGAGCCGGTGAAGTTGAACCCGCAGCAGCCACATATTTTCGTGACGCCAAAAGTAGTGCTGCCCAAGACGCAAAAGGTGGAAGCCAAGGCACCGGAATTGGCTCCCGTTTTAGAGGCGGCTAAGATCGACACGGCCAGCGATCAGCCCAAGCGTCCGCGCGATGACGTAAAACTCAACAATTTGAATAGCGGCAGCGCAGCTCCCGCTACCGTGGTGGCTCCGGTGAACAAGGTTCAGACCGGTGGCTTCGGAGATCCGCTTGGTCTGCCTGGAAACGGCGATCCGAATAAAGCGACGAACATCAATCGCAAAGGTTCGCCTGCGCTCCCCGGCGGTCCCGGTTATGGCAACGGGACTGGCGGCGACAAGGGCATCAGGGGCACGGTAGCCAGCACAGGTTTCGGCAACGGCGTGGCCAATCCCCCGCAAGGCGGAGGCAGAAAAGGTTCCGTGCAATCCACCGGCTTTGCGGACGAATCGGTGGTCAGCGACGCACCGAAAAAGAAGGCCGACGCCGTGGCTAGTGGCACAGCGTCCGTTACCATTCTGGACAAGCCCCGTCCCGAGTACAGCGCAGAAGGTCGTAATCTAAAACTAGAAGGCGACGTTGTCCTGGATTTGATTTTCCTTGCCAATGGCACCGTGCATGTCAACCGCGTGATCAGCGGCTTAGGCCACGGCTTGGATGAAGCTGCCGTGCGGGCGGCCGAACAAATTAAATTTAAGCCAGCGAAGCAAGACAATCAGCCCGTTGATTTTCCGGCGCGCGTGCGGATTGAATTCCACATGGCGTCCTGAGGAGAGAAGAAAATGTGCACGTTAGCATCGGCCATCCGACGTTCGTTCCTGTCGGTTGCCGCCTTTAGCAGCCTCGCAGTAGTTGCCGCATCTGCGGCTCCCGAGCCTCCGCAACAGCGAGGCACGGCCAAAACCATGGACGAGGTCATCGATCGCGTGGTTATCAACGAAAATCGTCTGAATAACCAAATCTCGCAATACACGCCATTAGTCGAAACGTACATTCAGAACCTCAAGCCCGACAAGGACCTCGGGTATATTCCGGCTGGCGACAAATATTTTCTGGGTAGAGCGCAATTTTCCAAAGGCGTTGAACTTGTATCCCTTTCCGATACCGGCGGGAAAGGCAAAAAAATCTTCACTGGCATCGGGAATTTCTTTTCGTTTGCGATGCAGTACTTGCCCGACGGCTTCTTGCAAATGATTTTTATTGATACCAACGGCTTCGATAAGCAGCACTACAAGTTCGACTACGTGCGCCGCGAGTTCCTGGGCGAAGTGCGTTGCCTCGTTTTCGACGTCACTCCCGCCGAGAAGTCCGGTAAAGGCCGCTTCATCGGGCGTATCTGGGTGGAAGACCAGGACTACAACGTCGTGCGTTTCAATGGCGCGTACGGCGGCGGCGGTCATTCCAGCTGGTATTTCCATTTCGATAGCTGGCGTAGCAACGTCCAGCCTGGGCTCTGGCTCCCTTCGTTCGTGTATAGCGAAGAGCGCGAGTTGCACTACGCGCTGGCCAAGAAGCTAGATTTCAAAGCGCAGACTCGCCTATGGGGCTATAACCTGGGGCATTCTGCTCAGGAGCAGGAGTTGACCAAGGTGCTCGTGGAGACCCCCGTAGACGACGACACTAAGAACGCCAACGATCTGACTCCCGTCCAGGCTCAACGCTCCTGGGACCGCCAAGCCGAAGACAACGTCATCGATCGGTTGCAACGGATGGGCTTGATTGCCCCCAAGGGCGAAGTGGACAAAGTTCTCGAGACCGTCGTCAACAACCTGGAAGTCACGAATAACCTGGACATCGATCCCGATGTGCGCTGCCGAGTCATGATGACATCGACGCTGGAATCGTTCACGATCGGCCATACCATCGTGTTGAGCCGCGGCTTGATTGACGTGCTGCCCGATGAAGCCAGCCTCGCTACCATGATTGCCCACGAGCTTGGCCACGTCGTTCTTGGCCACCGCCTCGATTCCTCCTACGCGTTCTTCGACGAGCTGTTGGGCGTGCAGGATAAGGACACCTTCCGCCACTTTGGGTTTGCGCGTACACCCGCGGAAGAAAACGCCGCTAGTGCCAAAGCGGCCGAGCTGCTGGCCAAATCTCCCTATGCCAATCAGATGGCCAGCGCCAAACTCTTCGTTGCCGCCGTGGACACTCGGCAGAAAGAAATTCCCAATCTCATCAGCCCGCACCTTGGCAATCGCGTACTGCTAGCTGACGTAAAAGTCAGCATGCCCGCAGATGCCGATAAGAAAACGGTGGCGGTTACCGCTCTGCCCATCGGCGGACGCGTGAAGCTCGACCCATGGAACGATAAACTCGAGCTCCTTAAGGCCAAGCCCATCGGTAACGTCGCCGAACGAGAGAAGATGCCCTTTGAGGTCACTCCGTTCATGCCGTACCTGACCCGCTTCGGCAGCGAGACCGGTAAACCCGTAGCCGCCAGCGCCAACGGCCCCGATGACCAAGCGCCTAGCGTCAATGGTCAGGCGCCGACCTCGCCGACTGCAGCGCCCAACCAACAATAACCGGCGGCAGCTCGCTAACCGCTCTCTGTTGAACATCTAAACCGCACCCTTATCGGGGTGCGGTTTTTCTTTTTTCAGCTCTTCGAGTCCTAAGGCGTTGGGGGTGACTGGTGTCGCTTTCCAAAGGAGAGACATAACCTGATCAGCCTCTTTGAAGATCGAAGGTCGTGCCGCCTTGAGCTGGAGAGCGATTTCCCACCATATAGCCTCAATTTGCGCTAATGTGGGGTCGCCTGGAAGTTCCCCCCTGGGCAAGTACTTTGATGCTATGACGAAGATACTGCATGAGAATGGATGCGGAGGCTGCCAATGGATTTGAAGACAAGCACTCGACAAGTAGGTGGGGTGACCGTTGTAGACGTCAGTGGTCGTATTACTCTTGGCCAGGAAAGCGCCGCGGTGCGCGACCTGGTCACAGAACTGTTAAGCAGGGGGCAAAAGAAAATTTTGTTCAATCTCGCTGACGTTCAATACATCGATAGCTCGGGCCTGGGCTCTTTGGTCAGCGCCTTCACCAGCGCGCGAAAACAAGGCGCCGAATTGAAGCTGGTCAACCTGACAGATAAAGTTGAAGGCGTGATGCAAATCACCAAGCTGTACACCGTTTTCGACGTCATGGATGACGAAGATGTCGCCATTAGATCCTTCGGCCAATCCGCGGCTGCGAGATGACCAGCGCTATCTGAGATTGAAGAGTGGCTGTCATCTCTCCGCACATTCCCGCGAAAATGGCGCCGATGAAGGTTCGCCTGCGGTCGTGGTCAGGGCTGGCCGGTGTGGCCCTAGGCATGCTACTGCTTCTGAATGCGCCTTTCTGGGGGCGCGCACAGGCGCAGAGCAAAACACCAGAGCAAGCACCAGCGACCGCTAGCTCAGCATCAACTCCGACTTCCACCTCTTCTGAAAAACCTGTCGAGACCGTGAAACCCATCGCCGTCCTGGGATGGCTCGTCGGCGGCGTCTGGACCGCCGAGGCCACCAAGCTGGGCCCGGGCATGTTGCGGATCGAGACCCGCTACCAGTGGGCCGACAACAACGCCTATATCCGGTTCACCACGCATTTTGTTTCCAACAAAGGCGCGGCGCACACGTACGACGGCAATTTTTTCTGGAATCCCGCGGACAAAACTTTGGCGGTATGGTACATGGACGCACACAACGGCATCACGCAGGGGCCTGTTCAGGTAGAAGGCAACGAAATGAAAATCAGATTCCGCGGAGAAGATTTCCAAGGCCAAATGGCCGACCTTCGCGTCGTGGTCCACCGCAAAAACAACGATGATTACCACTGGGCGCTGCAGGAGATGCAAAACGGTGACTGGCAAGACCTCGCAGGCTTGGAATATATTCGCGTTGCGGGTTCTTGATTGGGTACTTTCTGGTGACACACTGTTCGTCTTGAGGGGTTCGTTTCTGAAGTGCGGCTCACGTTTGGCGTGTGAGCTTAATACCCAGAACTGAGCGCACGCATCAATTTGTAGTTGAAATTGACCCCGTCGTAAAAATCCTGCACGTCGGACCGTTCATCTTTACCGTGCGCGCGATTGTCACCCAATTCGTAAAACATACACGCAATTCCTAACGTCGGAATGCCCGCCACACGCGTGAACTTTCCGTCGCTCGCGCCCGCCGACATGGTTGCCACGAGAGGCACACCCGGCCAGATCTCACCGATGGTTTTTTCCATGGCGTTAACCACTTCGGGCACCAAAGGCGAAGGTGGCACAGTAACCGCCGGTTCGGGTTTCCCGTCAGATCCGAGTTGCTGTACTTGTGTTACCGTCACTTTTGGATCGGCTGCCACGCGCTGCAGCGTTTTGCGCACTTCTTCGGGATCTTCCCCGGGGAAAACTCGGCAGTTTACGTTTGCTCGCGCGGTTTGCGGCAGCGCATTCGGGGCGTGGCCGCCCGATAGCATGGTAGCCACGCAGGTAGTTCGTAGCAACGTATTGTAATAGGGCTCTTCAGAGAGGCGGGCCGCCGCGACAAGATCTGGCGGGTCTGTGGCCACGGCTTTCAAATCCGCGGAACTACTGCCCGGCGAAATGTCCGCGGTACGCGCGAAAAAGTTTCGCGTGATTTCATTGGTGTGTACCGGAAAATCGAAATCGCGGAGATGGGTTAAAGCCGCAGACAAGTGATAAATCGCGTTGTCGCGAACTGGTTCCGAGCTGTGTCCGCCGGCATTCAAGGATTCAAACGTGTAATCCACATACACTTTTTCGCTGCCCTGCATCGCCGTTAGCAGTCGTTTCCCGTGATCTTTTATAAATTCGCCGCCATCCAGGTTGATGCAATATTCCGCATCGATCCAGTCGCGGTGCGTTTTGACCAGCCACTCTACACCGTTGTAATTGCCGCCCTCTTCATCGGCAGTCAACGCCAGAATCAAATCGCGGTCAGGCACGTAGCCTTCTTTCTTCAGGCGAATAAAATTTGTGACCATCATGGCGTCGCCGGCCTTCATATCGTTCGTGCCGCGGCCATAGAAAAAGCCGTCCTTCTCGACGAACTGAAAAGGATCGGTAGTCCAGTCCTCGCGGCGCGCTTCCACCACATCCAAGTGCCCGATGAACAGGATCGGCTTGCGCTTGCCTGTTCCTCGGAAGCGCGCCACCAAGTTTTTCTTTCTTTCGTTTGGTCCCGCCACGATGATGTCGTTCTCAGTGAAGCCCGCATCGCGCAGCCGCTTAGCCATAGCTTCCGCAGCGGTGGTGACATTACCTACTGAATCGGTGGTATTGATCTCAATCAATTGTTTGAAGATGTCGCGGGCCATTTGGTCAGTCGCGGCTCGATCGGCCGGCTGGTTTTGCGCTTGCATTGTTGGAAGCGCTATCCCGGCAGCCATTACCACCAAAAACGCGCAGACCAGCACCGCCAACTTGACTGCTTCGGCATTAAATTTTGTCATGCCGGTTATTTTCTATTCTTTTGCGGTGGTGCGCCAGCTAAGTTTGCGGTTGGTATTGTAATTCCAGAAAGTGACCAGCAAAATCGCCGACAAATTTGCGATGTAGCGGTTGATGTGGAAGAGCTTGACGCCGGTATCCAGAATAATCAAATTCAAAAGTATTCCCACCGAGCATAGCAAGTTGAATTTCAGGAACCGCCGAGCGCGTTGCCGGAAGCCGCTTTGATGGCTGGAGAATTTTCCAAAGGTCCACAGATCGTTCCAGATGAAATTGTTGGTGAGCGCCAATTCGGCCGCGATGATCTTGCTTTTCAGCAGGCCCCAGCCCAAGGTGCGTGGATCGCTGAGCAGAAACAGCATGGCGGTGTCGATCAACGTGCCGCTGGCTCCCACGATGCAAAAGCGCACAAATGGTGAGGTCTTGAGCAGGTGAATGCGGATGCGCCCAAGGTGTTCCAGGTATTGCGCGCAAACGGCGGCGGAAACTTTACTGGCACGTTCCGCTCGCTCGCGGAAAACGTAGGGAACTTCGGTAATCTTTCCTACGTCGCCCCGAGCGAGCACCTCCACCAGAATCTTGTATCCCAACGGTTTCAGTTCGCGTCCTTCGAGCGCTGAGCGGCGCACCATGAAGAAACCGCTCATGGGATCGCTGACCTTGCCGGTCACTTCGGGCAGGACTATTAGTCCAAGCAATTGTGCGCAACGCGAGATAATTCGTCGCGGCAGGCTCCAGTCACTTACACCGCCGCCTTCGAGGTAGCGGCTGGCCGCGGCCAGGTCCGCACCGTGCGAGATGGCTCGCCACAGTTCGGCTGTGGTTTGCGGCGGATGTTGCATATCCGCATCCATCACCCCAAAAACTTCACCCCGGGCAATTTGCCAGCCGCGCAAAACCGCCGTGGACAGTCCGCGCTCTCCCTGCCGGCGGATGGCGCGAACCTGCGGCAACCGGTGCGATAACTCCAAGGCCTTTTCCCACGTGCGATCGGGACTGTCATCGTCTACGATAATAATCTCGTAAGTAAGAGCGGTGACAGAATCGAGCGCCGCAATGACCTGCTCGACGACCGTACCGATGTGGGATGCTTCGTTATAAGTAGGTAGAACCAGCGATAAATCGAGCGTATCGGAAGGCTCCGCTGGGGCGATCAACAACGGTCCGTTAGCCACTAATTCCAACGCACCCATTCTCGTTCATCCTTAGGCGTTTCGACTGTTATTGGCGCCCGCGCCACCGAATCGTAATCTTTGGTTGAGCGTCGATTCCAAAGTAGCTGGTACCTAATTCAATTGTACTGACCGCACCGGAGAACCGCGACTTCGCAGCACAGTGGGGTTGCTCAAAGCCTTAGTGTGCTTCGGGAGATATTGCTGCGCTCAATCGAGCGTTTTGCGGGTAAAGACTAGATGCGCAGAAAAGCAGAGCGGAGTATGATGCGCAACTTTGCAACTATCGGTATGTCTGGCTAGGCCCCGCCGGGCTTACTTGGGACCAGAACTAACGAGGCGCGGTTTCGCGGATCTATCCGACAGTGTTGTGCATTGCAGGCCAAAGATAAATTGGATTTTTAACGCGTCCAGATGAACAGGATCAGGGGCAGGTACCGGCTCAGGATAAGGACAAAAGAGACGACATAAAGGCCGAAAACAAAGTGACAAGAAGGACGAGAAAATGGGGCTTCCCCCGAAGCCCGACCACAAGATCACGTTTACGACTGACGGAGACGCCTGGCGTCTCTACGACGTGCCTAGGAGTGGTGATCCGCTGAGTTACGGACCTACACTCCAACCTTAACCGACTAAACTTCGTGCGTCGCACAGGGGGAACGCACTAATCGAAGAGCGAAGGCTGGCTAGGAGGCTCCTTTGACCTCGGCTTCACCTGGGGCTCCGGTTTTGCCGGAATTCCTAGCGGCGCAGGCTCGGGTAAATGAGGAAAGCCTTTTTTCTGCCAGAGGTCACGGAAATGACGTATGGTGGCTGGCCCGTGGCCCGCATAGTGATTATTCGCGTAGGCATAAATGGTGATGCCGCGCCTTTTGATCTGATAGCAAAACTGTACCCAACTGCTTAACTCAGTGGTGCGATCTACGATCGTTTTGTCCCAGGTCGTGGTTTGCAACTCGATGCTTTTGCGGTCGCCGAGCCAGCGAATGTACGTCCAATCCGTGGTGATGGGATCAAATTTTTTTGCCAGGTCTTCCGGGCGCGGCATATACGGGAGATCTGGAAGCACCAGCGCTATTTCGTGTTGACGAAGCAAGTCCGCAAATTCCGTATCCAGAAATTCCGGGTTGCGAATCTCGACAGCGTATTTGCGCCCGGCAGGCAGTTTGTTTAAGAACGGCACGAGCCTATCCGTAAATGCATGGCGGTCGGGGAATACTCCGGGGCTGAATTGCGGGAACTGAAATAAGATCGGCCCCAATTTCGGACCTAAGATCTCCATCGTGGTAAGAAATTCTTCGAGCTCGGCGTCGCAGCCGACCAGGATTTTGTCATGCGTGATGGAACGCGGAGTCTTGATGGAGAAAATGAAATTGTCGGGAGTCTTTGCGTTCCAATTGGCAACGGTACGAGGCGTAGGGCATCCGTAAAGGGTGGAGTTTACTTCGACGCTGTCAAACTTTTGTGCGTAAAACGATAAAAAATCCTGCGATTTCAAACCGGCGGGATAGAAAACCCCTTGCCAACCCGCGGCAGTAAAAGCGGAGGTGCCGAGAAAAACGTGCGGTTCGTTTTTTTGTTCCTTCTTCGAATCGCCCACAGCGTGAGTATAGCGCTGGCCTGGCTGGATCCGCGAAGCCTCTGCTGGAACCGATAAGTCTAGGTGTTCAGGATTTGGCCAGTATTTTGGCTTGCCCGGCGCGATACCACTCGAAGGTGCGACGCAGCCCCTCTTCCAAGCCAACAGACGGCTCATAACCAAGAATGGCCCGCGCGAGAGAAATGTCCGCTTGAGAATCGCGAATGTCGCCGTCTCGCGGGGGGTCGTATCGCGGCTTGAGGGGCTTGCCGGAGATGGTGCCTAGAGCGGCCACGATTTCATTGAGGTTGACACGACCGCCAGTTCCTACGTTGAAGACTTTTCCTGAGGCGCTGGGGGCTTCGCAGGCCAGTAGGTTGGCTTGCACGGCATTTTCGACATATGTGAAATCCCGCGACTGGGTACCGTCGCCATAAATGACAGGTTCAGTTTCTTCCAGAAATGCCGAGCAAAATTTTGCCAGCACGCCGGAGTAAACCGAGCTGGGGTCCTGACGCGGCCCGAAAATATTAAAGTAGCGCAGACATACGTTCTCGAGCCCGAAGCAGCGGCCAAACGTTTGGGCGTAAAGTTCGCCGACATATTTCGTAACGCCATAAGGAGAAATGGGCATGGGCTGCATGTTTTCCGTCTTTGGCAAGGTGGGCGTTTCGCCGTAGGCAGAAGAGGAAGCGGCAAAAACGATACGCTTAACCCGCGCGTCTCTCGCAGCCACGAGCACATTCAAGGTTCCGTCGATGTTAACGCGGTTTGTTTCGACCGGGTCCTTCATCGAGTAAGGCACCGAGGTGCGCGCGGCAAGGTGAATCACATAATCGGCTTCGAAAATGGCTTTGCGGATAATTTCGATATCGGTGATCGTGCCTTTGATGAAAGTAATCTTGTTGCGAACGTCGGCGAGGTTTTCTTCTTTACCGGCGGAGAGATCGTCCAGCACCACTACGCTATGTCCGCGTCGGACAAGTTCGTCAACCGTGTTTGAACCAATGAAACCGGCGCCGCCGGTCACAAGGTAGCGCATACCGAAGACCCTCCTGGCAATGCTCCCGAGCATTAAGCTGCGGGAGGCTCCCGCAACATCACGCAAAGACGCGCGGTCCGCGTTTTGATACGCTCAAAGTAGAAGCGACACGTGCGAGATTGTTCCGTTGGCCGCGAGCGAGTTTTATTGTACGACGGATGTTTGAAGCGCAAAGGACTGTTTCAAGGGAGCGTCACTCATAAAGTATGAGCAATCGGATTACGATCGGGATCGTGTTATTGGCATTACTGGTCGGCGGAATCGCTGCGTATCAGATTCATAACCGCAAGGAAATTTCAACCGAGCCGGGCGTGCCGACCACCACGCAGCCCGCAGAGCCATCGCACGAGGCCGCAAATACTGAGCCACCGCGATCGGAAGCGGCGCCAGAACCGGTCGAGACCAAAAAGCCCGCTGCTGAGCCCGCGGTAGCGACCGCGCCCCCGTCCCCGATCCGCGTCGGAGAAATTTGGGCATACTCCGCCAACGTGTCGAGGCTGAATGCGGTTGCCAACCTGAGCTTAAAAGTTGAAGATCGGAAAAAATTTCTGGGAAAGAACGCGTGGCACTTACAGGCTTTTGTGCATACGGAAAATCCGCTGCGCATGGTGTTCCCCTTGGACGATCAGTTTGATTCCTACAGCGACACGTCCAGCTTAGTCAGCATGCAGTATGAAATGCATCTGAACGAGAAGGGCCAGACCGTAAACTCCGTGCAGCGCATGACAGCGTCAAACAGGGAGCCAGCTCCGGCAGACGCCGGGGCGGCGCGGGTGCTGCCGGGCACGCGTGATCCACTGGGCATGATGCAGTACCTGCGCACCGTGGATTGGGCCAAAACACCAAAAGTACGCAGCCCGGTGTACGACGGGCATAAGCTTTACGACGTGTACGCCAATCTGCAGGGAAAAGACGAGAAAGTTACGGTTCCGGCGGGCAGTTTTAACGCGATGAAGATCGAGCTGCGAGTTCTCGACAACGGCACAGAGATGAAAGATGCGCACTTCACGCTGTATTTGACGGCTAACGAGGCGCGCATGCCGGTGTTGCTGGAAGCGATTTTGCCGTTCGCTACGGCCCGGGTAGAGCTGGTCAAAACGCAGTAATCCGCCGCGTATGGCCGACGATTACAACTTTATCGACGGGGCGTCTTTTCTGGCGGCTTAGCAGAGAACGATTCTTTCGCGGTGACGCATGACGCGGCGCGTAGCGTTGCGGGTGTCCACTACGAGCTTCGAGCCGTCGACAATCGCAGTGTAGTCGTAGCTGGTATGGTCGGTTGCGATGACGACGCCATCGTAGCTAGCCAGCGTCTGCGGATTGATGGGCACCGACTTCATGTTTTCATAGTTATAGTGGCGCATTTTGTGCAGCTGTGGAAAGTAGGGGTCGTTATAGTCAAATTCCACGCCGCGCTGCTTGAGCAATTCCATAATTTTCAGTGAGGGCGATTCGCGCAAATCGTCGACATCTTTCTTATATGCCACGCCAAGAATCAGAAGTTTTGATCCCTTCAGGCTTTTCTGGTGGTTGTTGAGCGCTGCGGCGATGGCATCGACGATGTGGTATGGCATGGCGGTGTTTACTTCGCCGGCCAGCTCGATAAAGCGAGTTGAAAAATCAAACTCGCGCGCTTTCCAGGATAGATAAAATGGGTCCACCGGGATGCAATGGCCGCCAAGTCCGGGGCCCGGGTAAAAAGGCATATAGCCGAATGGCTTGGTAGCCGCCGCGTCGATCACTTCCCAGATGTCGATATTCATTCGCAGACTCAGCATTTTGAGTTCGTTCACTAGCGCGATATTTACGCAGCGAAAAATATTTTCGAGCAATTTGGCCATTTCCGCGGCGCGCGTGGAACTGACGGGAACGACTTTGGACACGACCTGCGCGTAGAGCGCCAGTGCGGCGCGGGTGCTGGGCGGGTTGATGCCGCCCACGACCTTAGGAATTTGCGCCAGGCCGTACTGTTTGTTGCCGGGGTCTTCACGCTCGGGTGAGAAGGCCAGCATAAAATCCACCGGGATATTTTCGTTCTGCGGTCCAGTTGCTATGGGACAGCGCAGGCCCGTTTTTTCGAGAATAGGCAGCACCAGCTCTTCGGTTGTGCCTGGATAGGTGGTCGATTCCAGGACCACCAGTTGCCCTTTTTGCAGGTTGGGCTGGATGGCTAGAGCGGTCTGCTCCACGTAGCTAAGATCGGGTTCACGGCGTTCATCCAGCGGCGTCGGCACGCAGATAATGATCGCGTCGCAGTCTTTTAACTTTTCGAAATCTGTTGTGGCGCCGAAGTGTTTGCTATTCACGAACTGTTGAATCTTGGTTTGCTGAATATGTTCGATGTAGGACTTCCCAGCGTTGAGCATAGACACCTTTTTGGGATCGGTGTCGAATCCTGTGACTCTGTGGCCCGCTTCTGCGAAGCGAAGAGCCAGGGGCAGCCCTACATAACCGCAGCCGATGATTCCTACCTTAAGCTGGGCGCCTTTAAAAAACTCGGGTTTCCTCTCGATAGGCATGAATTCGTGGTACTCCTCGCTCGATTGTAAGTTGCTCTTTGACCGCTATGCGGCTTGTTGAGGTGCAGCGGCCCCGTCAGGGCGGTGAGATCCGGGACACTCAAATCTTAACAGTATCCGCGAGCACAAAAACAAGCGCACTGCAGCAATGTTTACAGCTTGTTTACCGGGTGTTGGCGCTTCGGCTAGGAATAAGCGAAGATAAACAAGCGTGCGAGCTTTTATCCAACCATGATTGATTTGCATTGCCATATCCTGCCTGGACTCGATGACGGTCCAAAAACCATGGAAGAGTCGGTGGAAATGGCAGAGGCGGCCATCGCCGACGGGACCACCCACCTGGTGGCCACCCCCCATTCCAACAGCGAATACTTCTTCGACTACCCAAAGATTCGGTCACTCTGCAAGGAACTGCAAAAAGCCGTAGGAGATCGTCTAACCCTGGCGACGGGATGCGATTTTCATTTGAATCCGGAAAACCTGGCATCGCTACGGACGCACTCGTTACGTTACTGCATTAATCAGAAAGACTATTTGCTCGTGGAGTTCAACGAGATTGCCATTCCTCCAGCGATGGATCAAACCCTGCACGAGATGCAACTGGCGGGAGTGCGGCCGATTATCACGCATCCTGAACGCAACCGCTTGCTGCGTTTACGGCCGGAGCGGCTGGCCAACTGGGTGCGCCACGGGTGTTACGGTCAAGTGACAGGTGGAGCGTTGCTGGGGCGTTTTGGACCCAGCGCGCACAAAGATGCGCTGCGCTGGATTGGCGCTGGCTTGATTCATTTTGTATCCAGCGACGCGCACAACATCAGCTCAAGACCAATCCAACTGCGGTCGGCCTACGAAGTGGTCGAGAAGGAGTTTGGAGAAGAGAAGGCCCAGGCGCTATTTATCGATAATCCCAGGGCCGCTTTTGAAGGACGCGACTTGCCGCATGTCCCGGAATTAGAAGACGAGCGAGTCCAGCGTCCGCGCAAACGATTCTTATTTTTCTAAGTGAGTGTCGCCCTTGAGTAGAACAGGTTAGGAGCGGCCGAGAGGCAATCCAAGCCACGCGTTTATCAGGCCTAGGAGTTCTCGCACCACGTCGAGGGTATCTCGGGTGGTACGCCACCAATGCGCCGGATCGTAAGGGTCCAGCGACGCGGCGCGAACGATGGCGCGGCCTTCCCCGTGATTCAGAAGGCGCCATAGAGTACGAGTGCGGCGCGTGTGCGGTTTGCTGGTTACGATAATGACAGTGTGCACCGAGCCGTTATGCAATGTCGCTTTGATCGTTTCGATTTCGTCGGCAGTATTGAGGATAGGCGGATCAAGCACGCGAATGGCGCTGGGCGGCACGCCTTCGTGTACTAAAATCTTCGTGTCGTAATATTCCTCGCCGAAATATTGCAAACCCATCTCTTCCAGGGATTTGCCGGGTTCCGTCGAGCGAGTCAGCCACACCTCCGAGGCATAGCCGGCGCGATAGAGTGTGGCCGCTTCCAGAGCACGTACCGGCATGCGCCCGCTGAGTACGGCAATTGCTTGTGCGTGATCCAGAGGATCTTCCACGACGAGCCACTGGCCGACATAAACAAAGCAAAATATTGCAGCCAGGAACAGTAAAACGCTGAGCAAACTACCGGAACGGCGGGTAGACGCACGGGAAGACGCATTAGCGGGGGCGAAGTTCTTGTTGAAAATCATCAGCGTTGGGGCATCGTATCTTGCGTTGCGGAAGTGGTCAATCAATGGAGCGCACGTTACACTGGGGAACTGACAATTTGGAGGACGAATGAGGGCAGTGGTGACCGGCGGAGCGGGATTTTTAGGGTCGCATCTATGCGATCGCCTCATCGCGGAAGGCTGGGAAGTCCTGGCGTTAGATAATTTTATTACGGGGGCGGAAGTCAATGTCCGGCACTTGAGCAAAAGCCCCAAATTCAAGTTGGAAAATAAGGATGTCAGTGAGCCCGCGTCGCTGGAGGTTCCCGGGGAGGTGAGCTACGTTTTACATTTTGCCTCGCCGGCCAGCCCGCCCGATTATCTGAAGCATCCCATCGCCACGATGAAAGTGGGGTCGCTCGGGACGCAAAACGCGCTGGAGTTGGCCTTGCGAAAAAACGCCAGGTTCTTTATGGCCTCGACAAGCGAGTGTTACGGTGATCCGGAGATGTCCCCACAAAAAGAAGAATATTGGGGACACGTCAATTGCGTTGGCCCGCGCTCTGTTTATGATGAGGCCAAGCGCTTTTCCGAAGCGCTGACGATGGCTTATCACCGCCATCACGGAGTCGATACGCGGATTGTGCGCATTTTCAATACCTACGGGCCGCGCATGAGGTTGAATGACGGACGCGCATTGCCTAACTTCGTGTTTCAGGCGCTCAGTGGGCAACCTTTGACGATGTATGGCGACGGCAAGCAGACACGCAGTTTTTGCTATGTGGACGATTTAATCGAGGGCATTTACAGGCTGATGCAGTCCGACGAGCATTTTCCGGTAAATATTGGCAACCCGCAGGAAATCACGATTCTGGAATTCGCTGAACGCATTCGAAAGCATTTCGACAAGGCGCCACAAATCGTTTTTGAGCCGCTGCCGCAGGATGATCCCAAGAGGCGTTGCCCGGATATCAGCAAGGCTAAGCGCTTGCTGAACTGGGATCCGAAGATAAATCTGGAAGAAGGGTTGAAGCGCACCCTGGCGTATTTCAAAGAAGTATTCGCGAATCACCAAGCGAGTTAACCGCGGGTAGCGCGTGATAAAATCAGGCGTTCGTAGCGATGCGGTCAAACTGTAAGGCCGCTCTGCCGAAGGAATAATATTCAAAGCCCAATTCCTGCATGACCGCCGGTGAATAAATATTGCGGCCGTCGATCACCAGTTTGCGAGCCATCAGCTTGCCAGCGCGAACCCAGTCCAGCGTTCGAAAAATATCCCACTCGGTACATACCAGCGCCGCATCCGCCCCACGCAGAGCCTCGAAAGGGTCTTCGTGATATTGGACTTGCGGAAATAGTTGCTGCGCTCGCTCGGTGGCTTCGGGATCGCAGGCGCGAACGTGGGCGCCATCCTCGAGGAGGCGCTTGACGACTTCCAGAGCAGGCGAGAAGCGAATGTCGTCGGTATTAGGCTTAAATGCTAGTCCCAGCACGGCAATCTGTTTGCCTTTTAATATCCATAAAGCTTTACGTATTTTTTCAAAGTAACGATCGATACGCTGCTTATTTATTTTTTCAGCGGCTTTCAGGATTTCGAAGTCCACGCCAACGGAGGCAGAAAGATGGATGAACGCTTGCACGTCCTTCGGAAAGCAGAATCCACCGAAACCCAGCCCGGCCTTCAGAAATTGTCCGCCAATGCGTGGATCAAGACCCATGGCGTGAGTCACTTCATCCACATTAGCGCCGATTTTTTCGCATAAATCGGCGATCACGTTGGCGTAGCTGATTTTTAGAGCAAGGAAAGAATTGGAAGCATGTTTGATGAGCTCGGCGCTGTTGATGGTGGTGACCAGGAACGGAACCTGATGATCTGCAGGACACGCCCCGTTGTGAACCGGGCAATGAAAACGATGCTCCAGAATCGGTTGATAAATTTCGCGCAATTGCGTGGTGGAAAATTCGTCTTCCACGCCCACAACGATGCGATCGGGGTGGAAGAAATCCGCGACGGCTGTGCCCTCCCGAAGGAATTCCGGGTTGGACGCCACATGAAATTTAATACCGCTTTTACGCGAATACGCATGCAGCGCGCGTTGCAACTCAAGGCCGGTACGCGCGGGCACGGTGCTCTTTTCGATCACCAACTTCGAAGAGTGTGCTTCTTCCGCGATTTGCCGCGCCACGTGATCGATGGCGGACAGATCCGCTTCGCCATTTTCCTTTGGAGGCGTTCCTACGCAGATAAAAATCGCGTCGCCGAAGCGGATGGCTTCACCGGCATCGGTCGTGTAAGATAGGCGCCCCGCCTGGTGCGCGGAGTCCAGAATGGCACCTAAATGGCGTTCGTAGATTGGAACGACGCCTGCGTTAAGCTTGGCGATTCGCTCCGTATCGATGTCGGTACAAACAACGTGGTGTCCCGCCTCAGCAAGACAGGCCCCTGTCACCAGGCCCACATAGCCACAGCCAATCACCGATAGGTTCAAAAGGAACGCTCCTCGAGTCGGAATGCAAAGCGCGGGGGCAAAACGCTAGTAGAGACGCCGTATATCATCGCAGAATTACGCCCGGAAAGGGAGTCCCAAGCTACTCTGAAGAGCATAAAGGACTTAGGCTGCCGGGGGATTTCGCCTGCCCATAAGGAGGCCGCGCAAGCCCAAAAGTACCAGCTGGGGTTGGCGCCGTATCACGTTCCAGAGCAGTTTGGTCGATTCGTCGCGGTTAATCTCCCCAAGTGATAAGCGTGTGCTGGCATCCAGCAGATCGACCAGTTGGGAATAATCTTTCTGCTGGAAATGATGCATGGTGCGGCGGATAAGCCAATGGGTACTCAGTTCGCGGCGCAAGGCCGTCAACTCCGGGCTGCGGCCGGAGTTCAATATCGATTCCGCGACACCTAGCGCTCCGCGGAACCCGGTGACGATACCGCCCACCGTGGAGACTTTGACTTGCGCGGCGGCATCCCCGACCAGATAAACATCGCCGTTCCCTACCCGGCGTCGTACTGGAACCCATTTCTGGTAGACCGGAATCCTCGCTCCTTGCCACTCAATTGGCTCCAAATTCTTTTTTTCCAGGAAACGTTCGAAGCGCTTCTTGGTGTCGGTACCCTGTTCACCGATAACACCCAAGGCTCCGCGCTCTGCGGATTCGGGCACCAGCCAATAAAAATAAGGGGTGTCGTCGGGCACGAACCACACGCGCGTGGTGTCGGCGGGACAATCCTTGGGCAGTCGCACGATGGCCTGCATGAGCGGAACGGTTTGCACCGGGGGCCAGCCCGCCGTACGCGCGACTCTACTCGTAGCGCCGTCGGCTCCCACAACGCTTGCGGCATGCAGTTCTTCGCGCTTCCCGCCCGTTTCTGTTTCTAGAATCAAGCCGCTGGAGTTGGGACCCAGACCCAGAAAGCGCGTGTCAAAAGACAAATTTGCCCCTGCAGCCTGGGCGTCCCGGGCCAACGCAGGGATAAGCCGCGAGCGCTCTACGATCAGGTCAGGCTTGGACAGCGCTATTTGCGCGGAACGCCCATCCGTAAAAAGTTCGAACCGACGGATTTCATTTATGATGCTCTCGCGCGCGGAAGCACCAAGCTGTTTGCGGAAATGACTGGTGACAATTAATGTACGTGCGGGTGGGTCAAAGCAGGGCTTGGATTCCAAAACACGAACGCGACGGCCTCCACGGGCCACAGTCGCAGCGGTGTACAGCCCCGCTGCGGACGCACCGACAACAATCACTTCTCCATCTTCCCGGGGTAACCGGGAATTATTCGTTTTATTTGCCACCGTTTGGTATGCCCCAATGACGCGATCGCTGAACGTCCCGAACCACATCGCCGCGTTAGAAATGTATGACTTTTATCGTCCACCTTTGGGGAACTAGGATCAGTGGGATAGGGCGCCCCGACAAAGTATAGCGAAACTCCGAGAAGGAACAAAGACGCAGAACACGCTCTTCAAAACTGTGCTCTTAACATCGGTGATACTAGCGACTCACTTATTTGTCGGCGATTGGACTTCAGTCTGGACGGCTGTATGCAAGGTCGAATCAGGTAGATGCTTAGTCCAAAGAGGTCAAACTAGGAGTTTGTACTTGCCGCTCGTACGGAGCTTTTTCCAGGAAGGCTACGCCGGCGAAGATAAGGGCCAAGGCGATAAGGCCCACGACCGCGGCACCGCGAGCGGACAGATAGCTGACCAGCACGGCGGCCCCGCCGCTGAAGGCGCCCAGCAGGTACAAGGACAGAACCGAACCGCGGTGTCCGAGTCCGAGGTTGGAAAGCCGATGAGCCGCGTGATCTTTCCCAGGAGTGGCAAAGGGCAGCAAGCCCCGGCGCGAGCGGGAAATGGTTACAAGGGTGGTGTCAAAGACTGTGACGCCGAGGATCAGCAGAGGCACCAGCCACCCTGCCAGATGATCGGTGCGTTCGAGCCGGAGTTTCAGCCCTAGCGTCGCCATCAGGAAGCCCAAAAACATAGCCCCGCCATCGCCCATGAAAATCTTGGCCGGCTTGAAATTCCACCGCAGAAACCCGGTGGCGGCACCCAAAACTGCGGCAGCCAGGGTGGTGACCAGGGTCTGCCCGTTCAAATAAGCGATCAACGCAAATGATACGGAGGCTACTGCGGCAACTCCGGCACATAGGCCGTCCATGTGGTCGAGAATGCTGAATGACGCCGTGATTCCCACGACCCACGCGACAGTTAAAAGAATATCGAGAACGGAACCGGTCCGGCCTCCTATAAGTACGCTGAAGACCTGCGCCTGAATGCCGGTGAAAAGCAGGATCAGAGCCGCGAGCGGCATGCCAATGAAGAGTTTTACCTGGTGGTGCAGCAGGCCGCGATCATCCAGGATGCCTATGGCAGCTACCAAAGATGCGCCGGCGAGAATGCCTTCGATTTGGGCGCGAGCCGGACCGTCAAATGCGAAAACGACCGCAATCATGACGGCACCGTACATTGCCAAGCCGCCCAGTAATGGGATGGGAGTGAGGTGAACTTTGCGGGGTCCAGGAAGGTCGACCATACCCACGCGCAACGCCAAAGCGCGCACGGGAACCACCAGCACCAGGGATGCGATCAGTGCGACAAAAAAAGCCAGCAGGCCGGAGGCCATGCAACCTCGTGACATTGGAAGCGAACCCGACTAGGGATAAAGACCGTGCTCGCAAGTTTGCCGGATTGGGTGTCCGGCTCCCAAGTAAGTGATGGCTGCCCCACGCAGCCCATGTACGATACTCAGGAAAATGGCCTGACTCAAGCAGGAATGTACGGTAGTACGGAGTCGGTAATACCTAGCCAAATACTAAAACCGAATCCTTAAACTAAAACCTCAACTGTACGCTTGCATTCAAAACTCTCTAGGTTTCTACCGCGGAAATAACCGTCACGAATTTCCGGAGTTCCTCAGCCCGCGCGTATCTGCTTGCTGCCCTGCACGCTGCTTTTCCCATAGCCTCGACTTGGGCTGGATTCAGGGCCAGATGCCGAATTGCTGATGCAAGTGCACTGGCGTCGGAGGGGTCGGCACAGATCGCAAAACCGTGGCTGGTACCGAGTGCCGCCACATCGGTTTCGCTCGGCGCGACAGCGATGATGGGTTTTCCTGCGGCCAGGATGCCGAACATCTTGCTGGGAACCACAACGCCTTCTAGGCCGCGTTTTATGGTCACGACGTGTGCGTCTGGGGCCGCGAGGACCGAGGGGATGTCGCGACTGGGAAAAAACGGCAGAAAACGGATGTTGGCCGCGCCTGCAGCCAGAGATTCTAGGCGAACGCGCTCGGCGCCGTCTCCAACAAAAACGAATCCGATGTTGTCCCGTTCCAGTTGCCGTGCGGCCGCGATGATGGTTTCCCATGCGCCATAAAAACCTAGATTGCCGGCGTGCAGCACGACAAATCGGGAGTTTCCGCGGATGGCGCTAATGATTTCAGGGTTTAATTGCCCGTTCATAGAACCAGGGGCAATTGGCGACTCAACGCCGCTGCGCACGATCGCGATTTTCGCTGGGTCGATCCGTTTGTCTGCTTTGGAGAGGAGGCGCGCGCGCATGTCGTCGCCTAGAACGATGATGCGAGCTGCGCGGCTTAGGGCCCAGCGGTGAAGACGTTCCCACATTCGCGATAGAAGGCCGGGTTGAACAATCGATCCGGCGACGGCCATGTCCGGATACAGGTCCTGAATGTCGTAAACCAGCGGCTTGCCTTTCAACATGGCGATGAATGCGCCAGTAATTCCAAGAAAGGGAGGATCGGTCATCGCCAAGATCACGTCGCACGGAACAAAAAGTGCGCGCAATGCAGCTAGTTTTGCGTACGTGAGGTAATTCAGAATCCGGCGCTGCATTTGTATGCGCGGATAGTCCGTGGAGCCCACGCGGATGAGGGTGAATGTTTTGGCGTTGCTATTGCTTGTGGCTGTTGCTGATCCGCCTTCAGGTACTTGCGCGCTGAATCGTTCTGTTTGCCAAATTTTCCAGGGTCGCCGCTCGGTCGGATCGTAAGACGGGCGGCCGCATAATACGGTGACTTCGTGCGATTGCGCCAATGCGCGCACCATGGATTCCGCGGCTTTTGCTGTTGCGGAAGTGTCCGGAGGGAAATATAGATTCAAAAACAGAATGCGCATGACCAGATTGTACAGGCAAGAGCAGTGTCACCAGGGAAAGTGTAAAGCCCCCACGTCCTTTCTATGGGCGCCTGATTAGGAAGTCCCCTAGAACCAAAGCATCCATTTGGGTACGCAGAAAACAGTCGATGGCTTCTTCGGGGCGGCAGACAATCGGCTCGTTGTCGTTGAAGGACGTGTTGAGCACTACCGGGACGCCAGTGAGATTTTCAAACGCTTTGATGAGCTGCCAATAACGCGGGTTAGCGTCGCGCGTGACGGTCTGCAGGCGCCCGGTTCCATCGACGTGAGTTGGAGCAGGAATTATATCGCGCTTTTCTGGGCGCACGGAGTAAGCCAGGGTCATGAACGGCGAGGGATATGATTTTTCAAAGTAATCGCCGGTAAATTCGGCGAGTATCGAAGGAGCAAAAGGACGAAAAATTTCGCGGTGTTTGATGCGCCGATTCAGAATTTCTTTCATCTCCGGACGGCGGGGGTCTGCGACGATGCTGCGGTTGCCGAGGGCTCGAGGCCCCCACTCTGCTCGGCCTTGAAACCAGCCAAGAATTTTACCGTCCGCGATAATTTGCGCGGTATTGCGCATCAGTTCAGGCTCGGGGAGTTCGGCAATCACGTAACCGTCGCGCCGGAGGGCGCTCCCGTGGATGGCATGCCGCACCTCATCACCCGTGTAGTCCGGCCCCCAGTAAGCATGATTCATGACGAAGGCGCGCGGCTTCCCGAGAATTTGATGCCAAACAAAGAACGCAGCGCCGACGGATAAGCCGCCGTCCCCTGCCGCTGGATGTACGTAAACCTGTTCGAAGCCGGTGGAATCGAAAATCTTCCCATTGGCGACGCAGTTGAATGCCACACCGCCGGCAAGACATAGGGACTTGGTCCCGGTCTCTTTCGCGAGCTTGCGCAATATTCCGAGATAAACCTCTTCGAGCCGTGCCTGTAGTGACGAAGCGAGATTGCGATGCCGCTGCTCGAGCGGTTCACCAGGTCCACGTACCGGGCCAAGAAGTTCGGACATTTCAGGCGAAAACATTTTTCCCACCGTTGGCGTTTTACTCGCGTCAGCCCAGGTCATTTCCGGGCCAGTGCGATGATGGGTGAAGTACTTGAGACCCAGACGAAACCCATTACCGGCAGAGTTTTCATCGAAGTACACGATGTCGCGAAAATCTTTGAGCCTGTCTGGTTCGCCATAGGCGCCGAGGCCCATCACTTTGTATTCGTCGCCATATTTTAGGAAGCCGAGGAATTGCGTGACCGCGCTGTAAAAAAGTCCCAGCGAGTGAGGAAACGCAACGGAGCCTCGGATTTCCATGTGGCTGCCGTCGCCGGCCCCCCACATGGTGCTGGCAAAATCGCCCAAGCCATCGGCGGAGAGCAACGCAGCTCGTTCGAAGGGCGAGACAAAAAAGCTGCTGGCCAGGTGCGCCTGGTGGTGCTCGACTCGATGAAACTTCGCTTTCATCTTTTTTGGATCGGCGTCGAACGCGGCTGCCAGTGCTTCTGGAATCCCGGTGAAGGTGGCTAGAATTTTGGCACGCTGGCGTGCAAACGAAGGCATGCGCAGCGAATAAAACAACTTTGTGAACAGGCGCGCGTAAGGATTGCGCGGAATAGCCACATAGTCTACGTCTGCGAGGGTCAGGCCTGCTTCTTTGAGGCAATAACGGATAGCCAGTGTAGGAAAACCAGCCGCATACTTGACGCGATTGAAGCGCTCTTCTTCCACTGCGGCAATGAGTTGACCGTCGCAGACAATCGCGGCGGAAGCGTTGCCGTGATAGGCATTGATTCCCAGAATGTTCATTGAACGAACATCAGTTTACCTTAGTCGGGGCGTCACGCCGGGAGGTAGCGGCGGCACCATTCGTTTAAAACGTAGAGAGACCAGGGGCGAGACCACGAAGTTTTCCCCGCAAGGAATTCGCTCCACACCGCTAGAACGCCGTTGGAGTGCAAATGCTGGGCCAGCGGTGGAGAGATAGAAGCGAAGCTGGCTTCCAGGCGCGGACGCAGCGGACCGCGCAGCCATTCTTCCCACGGTAACGTGAAGGTACGTTTCGTTTGCGCAAGGATTTCCGGTGGAAGCAAGTCGCGCAAGGCTTCCACGAGCAACGCCTTTTGCGCCCCTTCGCGCCGGCGGGCCGCATCCGGCAAGGCGCTCACAAATTCCATTAGCGGAGTATCGAGTAGAGGCACGCGGACCTCGAGCGAATTGGCCATACTCACGGAATCCGTATCGCGCAGTAAAGTACTGACCATGTAAGTGCGCATTTCGAGCCACGATACGGCTGCGATTGGCTCCAGTTGTTTAGTTTCATCCGTGGCGCGCTGCAGCCATCCCAGCCAGGTGGGATCCAGCGTGACGCCATCAGCGGCGACCGTGCTTGCGCGAAAACGCGGATCAATGAGTCTTTCCAAACGGCCGCCGGCAGGGAACAGCGTGCGCGTGAAAAAATATAGATGCGGAAAAATGGACGGACCGGTCCAGACGGCTGAGGCTTTGTGCCCGGCGTCAGGACCCTTAACAAAACTTCGCACCAGCGGAGAAAAAGCTTTTCGTAGCGAAACAGGTAGAAACTTTCCTAATTGCGCCAGTTTATGGAGCCTCGGAACATCGGCAAATGTGGAATACCCCGCGAACAGCTCATCGCCCCCAAGTCCAGAGAGTGCAACTTTTAGCCCGACTTCGCGAGCCGCCCAGGAGACAAAATAGGTATTGATGCCGTCCATGGTGGGTTGATCGAGCGCGCCGAGAGCTTCGTCCAGGCGCGACAGCATTGCGGGACCATCCAGCGCGATTTCAGCATGATGAGAGCCACAGCGCTCCGCTACCACACGAGCCAGAGGCGCTTCGTCGAAGTTCGTCTCTGGAAAAGTCAGTGTGAAACTTCGAATACCTGCTTGAGCCTGTCCAGCAAGCATCGCAATGGCGCTGGAATCGAGGCCGCTCGAGAGAAAAAGCCCTACGGGAACATCGGCGATGAGATGGGTCTGCACCGCATCCTGTAAAAGAGGACGCAGCTTTTGGGCCGCCGATGAAAACTCCCTGGGGCGCTTGGGATCACGGGCCGCCGGGCTGCGAGTACGGTCGTACCAGGGACGTGCTCGAGGGACGCGGCGCCGCTCCGGAATGTACAACGACATGCGATGACCAGGCGGGAGAGAGAAAACCCCATCTAGCAGCGTTATTGGTTCCGAAACACTTCCAAACAAAAGGTAAGACGTCAACGCATCAGGAGATAATTCTTTAGAGCAAACTCGTGCGGCCAGCAGCGCACGCACTTCCGAGGCAAAAGCGAAGCCCTCCGCGGTCTGTGTGTAATACAACGGCTTGATGCCTAAGGGATCTCGCGCCAGAAAAAGGATAGGCACTGCGGCGTGGCGCTCGCGCAAATCGAGCAGCGCGAATGCGAACATCCCGCGTAATTCGTTGAGGCAATCTTCGCCCCACTCTTCCCATGCGTGTACCAGGACCTCCGTGTCTGACTTCGTGGCAAAGCGGTGGCCGCACAGTAGGAGCGACTCGCGTAATTGGCGATAGTTATAAAGCTCACCATTGAAAAGGACCGCGACGTCGTGGGTTTCATTCCAGATGGGTTGGTCGCCGCCGGGCAAATCAATAACGCTCAACCGGCGCGTTCCCAGAGCCAGGCCCGGCACCTTGTTTAACGCTGGATCGGCGTCAAAGAGAAATCCTTCTCCATCAGGACCGCGATGAGCAAGCGCTGCAGACATGGTCCGCACGCGCGATTGGGCGTGATGGTTATCCGCAGCGAAGGCAACGCCGCAAATTCCACACACGCTACTCTTCGATCTCCGGGGTGAAGAAAAAGGTGCTGCCAGCTCGGACTACGTGGCGGCGGAGGTGAAAGCGTGGAAGGCGCCCACGATGATCGGCATACCACGCGAGCAATAGCCGGAGAACAAAAAAGAACAGGAAGGCCAAAGTGGAAACAAAAAAGAAAAAGAAAGATTCGCGCTCCAGAAGAAGGCTCCAGTCCCAATCTTCATCCCACGACGGATAAACTCGTTGCAGAAAACTACGGAAGGCTGTCCCCAACATTGGCATACGCGCAATACGAACGTGGGCATAGTTCTGGTAGTCGTACTCTGCTGGATAATTTACTAGATTGCCGGTCGCTTGCTTGAAGATTTCCGGATTTTGCAAATCTCTACGCGTAAGCATGCGGCCTTGAGCGTCGCGCAGGATAACGCGATACGTAGGATCCACCACGATCCAGCGGTCATCTATTCGCACTTCTGCGACAACATGTTTTGTTAGCCGCTCGGAATTTAACAGCAGCAAGCGACGGGCTTCAAGTCCGGTACTGCGCGACAGGTTAAGGAAAGCATTTGTCGCCGTTCCGCAAATCGCAAGCAGTTGGCGATAATTCAAGGTGGTTTCCGGGTCGCGAAAAGCGAGGTCATCGGTATTGGCGGCCAGCGGACGGGGCGGTCCCGTGCGTATCCACGTAAGAATGGCTTCGACTTTGGCCTCGGCGGTTGAAGCGGTAGGAACGACTGCATCGGAAAAGCCCCTCAAATACCGTCGGACGGAATACTCCCAAGCGGTGGCGTAGCCCAGAAACACAAGCGAAGCGATCAGGAGCACATTCACGGTGCGCCAGACCACTCGAAAAATAGCTGCTTGATTGGGAGTCAGGACTGGCAAGTTTACTCCGCAGGCCGGGACACATTTCCGGGCACCATTTTAATTAAATGACCATACAAAGTCTCCATTTCCTTCACCGGTTGCCCCCAGTCGAGCTCGGCCGTAACTTCGGCGCATCCGGTGACGCATCTGGTGTGGAGCTGCGAATCACCAAGTAGTGCCGCGATGGCAGTCGACACAGATACAGCGTCGTGTGTCACCACCAATCCGGCTCGGTCCTTCAAGCGTGGTGCGATGCCGCACTGCTCGGTCACCACAACGGGAGTACCCGCGGCGACCGCTTCCGCTGCGGTGTTGCCGAAGTTCTCATTTTGCGACGGCAGAACAAAGATGTCGGCATCTCGATAAGCTGCCCATTTATCTTCCCCAAATAGCGCACCGACAAATTTCACTCGCGTCGCCACTCCAAGCCGCGAGGCTTCCACGGCCAGCCGCTGTTGCTGCCCATCCTCATCCGGCCCTGCGAACACCAGTGTCAGCAATCTGCCTTCCCCAGTGCGTTCCGGAAGTTGCGTGAAAGCCTGCAGCAACAACTCCGGACTTTTCTTCGGTGACAGCCGGCCAAGGAACAATATAACTTTGTCACTCGTTTCAATTCCGTAAGCCACGCGAAACTTGCCTGGCGTCGGCCAGGAGGCAGGTGGCTCTACACCGTTACTGCGAACGACAATTTTATCTCGCGCGACTCCCGCGGCAGCCAATTCCGCAACCTCTTGGTCGGATGTAGCAATGATGGCGCTAGCTCCCGCGAAAAGTGGCCCGCCTAGGACGGCATGATACATCCGTTTCAACCACAGGTTATGCACAATTGGCACAAACATGCCAATCGGCTCGACTACATAAGGTATGTTTAGCGCTCGGGCCACACTGGCTACGGGTGGCCCCAAAAGGTCGTACAAACCAAAGATATGGACGACATCAAAATTTTGCAGGCGCGCGCGGCAATAACGCTTCACCGCGGGATTCCAGCTGACCGTACGATAACGAAACCAACTGGGTAGATAGATGGATTGCACACCCCTCTCCTCGTGACGCCATCCGAAAGGAGAACGGTCCCAACCTCCCTTTTTGAGGCCTTCTTCAGACTGATTCCGCAGCCTTTTTTCCAGTCCCCAGTCGGCGGTCAACACATTGACGGGATGACCGCACTGGGCGAGGCCCTCGGACAAAGCCCGGACTTTCACCGGAGGCCCGCCAAATTCCAAAAAAGGAACGTAGGTTTCGGTGACGTTCAGGATTCGCATTGTTCGCGAAGTATTTTCTTCAACGCTTTGGCGAAAACGGTGAAACGAAATTGATGTTCGACGCGTTCACAACCGCGAGCGCCCATATCACGCGCGAGAGCCGGCTCTGATAGCAACGTCTCGATGGAGGTGGAAAGCTGGTCAACATCTCCGTACTGCACCAGGTATCCGGTCACTCCGTCCACGATCACTTCCGGCGCGCCACCGTGTGCGCCCCCGATCACCGGTTTACCGCAAGCCATGGCTTCCAGATAGACCAGGCCAAAACCTTCGGCATGGCTGGGCAGCGCAAAAATTTCGCAAGCAGAGTAACACGAGGCTAGCTGCGCATACGAAAGTCCAGATAGGAAATGCACGTGGGAGCGCACTCCGCTTTTGTCCGCGAGCCCTTCCAACCAGTCGCGATCGTCGCCCTCGCCAATCATGGCAAGTTGCAACTCCGGCCAGCGTGGCAATAAACGCGGAAGAGAAGTAATTAGCGTGTCCATGCCTTTGTAGCGTTCGCTGGCAAGCCATCGGCCGACCGTCAGAATTACGCGGCCCGCAGGGAAACTGGAGGGAGGAGGAGTTTTCGACGCGGCGGGAAGAATCGTCTCGAATTCCGGGTCGAGGGCCCACGGCAGCACGCGAACACGTTCGCGTTTCACTTTTTGTTGATTGATGACATGTTCGGCAGTGCTCTCACTTGGTGCCAGAACCAGATTCGCACGGCGCAAGGAACGGCGGCGCACCGGCGATAGAGGTTCCCATACTTCGATACCATGCGTGCAAATAATCGTTTTGATCCGAGGCGCCGCCAGCCGCATGGTTTGTGTGACCGGCGCTAAATTTGGATGACCGGCGATTACAAGCTTTGCGTGGCGGCGAGCATTTCGCATGGCTGTGGCGGCAAAGCGAGCTTTGGCGCGTTCACAGCCGGTAAAAACGAATTCGCGATCGCCTACCGACAGGTGGTGAAGCTCGGGAGAATCATTCAGGCTGAAGAGGCGGCATTCCATCGAGCGACTGGTTGCAAATTCCGTGAGGACCGCAGCAATGTGGCGGCCCGCGCGTTGAATGCCGCCGGGGGCGTCCAGCTCAGAAAATATGCCGATGAGCACTCGGTGAGTCTGCCAAGGGCAGCGATGGAACGCAAGCGTGACACCTGAAATTCACGAATGCATCGCGGTGAGCGCCCGGACAATGTCTATCAGACGATCAAGATAAAGATCCGCGGGATGCGTGTCGCGATCGTGCATGCCGAAGCCGTAATTCACGATGGCGGCCAGCATGCCTGAATTGCGCGCGGTTTGCACGTCGACCTCGGAGTCACCTATAAGCATCGCTTCCGTCGGGCCCAATTCGAATTCCCGAAGAATAGTGTTAGCCCCGTAAGGGTCAGGCTTTTTTGTGGCGAAGCTATTGCCGCCGTAGATGACGCGAAAATATTTCGCGAGGCCAAGCGCCTCTAAAATGCGAACACTGATGCGCACCGGTTTGTTGGTGAGCACGGCCATGGGCATGGCTGAGAGACTATGCAGCGCCTCCGGCACCCCAGGGTAAGCGCACGTGTTGTCCATCTTGTGCTCTTCATAATACGAGAGGAAAAATTTCAGCGCGCGAGCGAGCTCGTCAGGATTCACATCCTGCCCCAACGATTTCGCAACCAGGACAGGCGCACCGTTTCCGATGTAGCTGGAAATAGTTTCCGCCGGCAATTCCGGCCGTTTCAGCTCACGCAAAGTAGCATTTACGGAATGAACCAGGTCCAGCTTCGAATCGATGAGCGTGCCGTCCAAATCGAAAATCAAGGCGCGAACGGAAGATAAGCGTGGGTCGGCTGTGTGCACATCAATATTCTAAAACATCGGCATAAACGGTTGCCCGGGAATCCATCAAGGACGATGATTTGCGCTTTGGACTCCCCTGGCCGTGCGCGGTTTAACCGCGTCTTTTAACGGGCCGTGCACGGGGGCGGCCGTTTTTCCACAAGGGATTCGCGTAAACTAGAGTGCTGCAAATGCAGAAAACTTTCCGGAGATTACATGGCCAAGGTTTTTCCGTTCCGCGCGTTCCGCTACAACCCCGCACATGCACCCTTCGAGCAGGTGCTGACGCAACCGTACGACAAGATTTCGCCAGCAATGCAGGACAAGTATTACGCTGCCAATCCGCATAATTTAATCACTTTGGAAAAAGGGCGTGTGCACCCCACCGATGCGCCTGAAAACAACGTATACACGCGAGCGGCTGCCGCAATACGGGAGTGGATTCGCAATGGGATTGTCGTGCAAGACCGTGCGGAGTCGTTTTACACGTACACGCAGGAATATACCGTGCCAGGGACCAACGAGAGAAAGACGCGCCGCGGATTCATCGGAGCGGGGCAGCTAGAAGAGTATTCTGCCGGGGTAATTTACCGCCATGAGCACACCCTGTCTGGGCCTAAGGCCGACCGGCTGGAGTTGCTGCGGCACACGCAGATTTCAACTGGACAATTGTTTTTGATTTATTCCGACGCGCAAAATCGAGTGGATGCGATTTTGCATGAAGCCGAGGTTTCTGCCGCGCCCGCTACTGAGATGACGGATGAATACGGAGTGATTCACCGCTTGTGGGTCATTTCCGAACCCGAGCGTGTGAAGGCCATTGAGGAAGCCATGGCCAATCAAAAATTGGTTATCGCGGACGGGCACCACCGCTACGAAACGGCGCTTAACTATCGCAATGAGCGCCGCGCGCAAGCGGGACAGATCATTTCGGACGCTCCTTACGAGCGGGCCATGATGACTTTCATTAACACAACTGGCGAGGGGCTGACGATTCTGCCCACGCATCGCGTGGTCGGCAAGCTGCGGGATTTCAATTGGGCGGATTTGCGTCGGCACCTTGAACCGTGGTTTGAGGCGGAACCCATCGCATTTGCCGACGATGGTGACAAGACAAGAGCCCAAGGGGACTTTCTGCAAAAGCTGTCTGCGGCGCGAAGCCGGCGCGCGATCGGCGTTTATCCTGCGGCTGACAAGCACAAGCGCACATCTTACGTGCTGACTTTACGAAATGGCGTGGATCTGAGCCGGCTGCTGCCCAGTGTTTCGCCGTTACAACGCGAGCTGGATGTGGTGCTGTTGCATGAGGGGATTCTCGAACCGGGCCTGGGTATAACCCCGCAATCAGTCACCGCTGAGGCCAATATAACTTACGAGCGCGAGGCTTCCGCGGCGTTCGATGCCGTGGATAGCGGTTCCGCTCAGGTTTCATTTTTGTTGAATCCCTGCGACGTGGAGCAAGTGATAAAAATCGCCACCGCCGGAGAGGTGATGCCACAAAAGTCCACGGACTTTTATCCTAAATTGATGAGCGGCATTACCATGTACAGCGTCAATGGGTCTGATGTTGATGTCACGGCGGTCAACGCCGCTCCGTAACCGCGGCGTTCTGCTAAAAAAACAAAGAAGGCACGCTGACGCGTGCCCCTGCTGCCAAATCTCAAAACTGACGAACCTACTTAAAGCTGGCGACTGCCTCGGCTTCGGTGTTGTACACGTCGAAAACGGTAAGCAGCTTGGTAATTTGCAGAACTTCCTGGAATTTGCTCCCCAGGTGGCAAAGCTTCAGGGCTGCGCCCTGTGATTTGGCGCTGTGGTGCGAGGCTACCAGCGTACCGAGGCCCGCGCTGTCAATGAACGTGACATTATCCATATTCAACACGATTTTCTTCTTGCCTTCGGCGACCAACGACTTCACTTTTTCGCGCAGTGCGTTGCTTTCCTCACCGAGCACAATGCGGCCGTCCATGGCTACCACCGCAACGCCGTCCACTTCGCGATTCGTAAATTTCAATGCCACGTTATTTTCCTCCTCGTCGGAAAAGGGCTCCAGGCTTAGCTGCACCGGCGCCGCAAAGCTTATCAGTAATAGTCTGAGCAGGACATGTAATAACCGCAAACCGTACAAATCAACTTGCAGCGGCTTGATTCGAGCCGCTGAGAGCAGATGGGACAGTAGTGCGAAGCGTCCTGGTGGGGCGCTGCCGCAGGGCTCAGATCACTCGTGGTCCGTGTCGAATGATCAGGCTGGAGAGTCTCGCGAGCTAACACCCGCTTCGCTGTAGGTTGCACGGCTGCAAGGTTATAGCATATCCCCCCCAAACGGCAAAGCGGGGGAGGGGGTAGTGTCTTAGCTCCATAATTCTGTCACCCCTTAACAGCAACGTGAAAATGTCACCCCATGAGACAGGAGACATTCACGTTGAGTCAGAAGGAACTGCAACGAGTGAGCGTAATCAGCGCCTGCATCAAGGGAGACATGGCGTGTGCCAGAGCCGCCGTACTCTTGTGCCTGAGCGTGCGCCAGATTAAGCGCTTGAAGAAGCGCATGCGCGAAGGCGGGGAGGCGGCTCTGGCGCACGCCAACCGCGGGCGCACCAGTCACCGGCGCCTGCCCAAGGCCCAGACGGAGCGCATCATGCTGCTGGCACGCCGCACCTACGTCGGCTTCAACGATCACCATCTTTGCGAAAAACTGGTCGAGCGCGAGGGCTTTTCGC